>Ga0213826_1000015_pt1 | contig 456737 bp, 409 predicted proteins | sample MC6MC0899MG_FD_180668 | JGI IMG/M metagenome (GOLD analysis project Ga0213826, IMG submission 180668) | Enriched soil aggregate microbial communities from Iowa State University, Ames, United States - MC6-MC0899-MG | ecosystem: Environmental > Terrestrial > Soil > Unclassified | place: USA... | reverse complement strand
AAACTCTTCAGTTCAATACTGCTTGGGTTTTTAAGAAACCCTAAACTTGGCTCAGCAATCTCAAATGACTATGTGATTTCTCGCATGGTCACTTGTGATGCTGATAATCTTGTTGACTATCAGTCCGCACTCACAAGCACCCACACGAATTGCTTGATTCAATTTGTTAAAGAGCGTTTGGTCAAGAGCTTTTCATCTCAACCGAGGCGCGCATTCTACGCTTTCCTCACTTGCTGTCAAGCGTTTATTTCGAAGTTTTTTACAACCGCTTCCTTTCGAAAGCTAACAACTTCAAACACTTACCGCTTGCCCCGAAGCGTTTGTCGCTGCGAGGTGGCGAATAATACGCGCTTTGAAATTAGAGTCAACACCTTGATCTAAAAAACTTTTCAAAGGTGTTTCGCTGCCTCCTGGCAACTAATGGAAGCGCAGCGGATCTGTAATGAAACACCCCCACGGAGCGTAGCGGCCATGAGCGATGGGCAAAGCGAGAAAACCCCGGGCCTGTCTGCAGATGAAGAGCAGGAAGTCAGCCACAACCAGCCGCCGCGGGCGGCAGTGCTGCACGAGATGATTCGTTCCCAGGGCGACCAGGAGCTGGAGCGTACGCTCGCCGCGCTGTGGTGGTCGGCACTGGCCGCCGGCTTGTCCATGGGCCTATCGCTGATGGCCATGGGGCTGTTCTACGCCCGCCTGCCGGACGGCGACAGTGCCCAGGTGATTGCCAGCATTGGCTACAGCGCAGGCTTTCTCGCCGTTATCCTGGCACGCCAGCAACTGTTTACCGAAAACACCCTCACCGCCGTGCTGCCAGTCATGACCGCCCCTACCCTGGCCAACTTCGGTCGCCTGTTGCGCCTGTGGGGCGTGGTACTGCTCGGCAACCTGGCCGGCACCCTGCTGGTGGCCTGGGTCATGCTGGAGCTGCCGATCTTCGACAGCAAGACGGATGTAGCCTTTTTGGAGATTGGCCGCAAGGTCATGAAGAACGACGTCAGCCAGATGTTCGCCAAGGGCATCGTCTCGGGCTGGATGATCGCCACCATGGTCTGGATGATCCCATCCATGGAGCACGCCAAAATCTGGATCATCATGATGATCACCTACCTGATGGCCCTTGGCGACTTCACTCATATAGTAGTGGGCTCGGTCGAAGTGTCTTATCTGGTCTGGGCCGGCGATGAGACCTGGCGCAGCTTCTGGCTGGAATTCGCCTTGCCGACCCTGGCGGGCAATATCATTGGCGGCAGCTTTATCTTCGGCCTGATCAGCCATGCTCAGGTACGCAGTGACAGCGGCAAGCCGCCCTCGCAACTATTGAAAGACGACCAGGACCGGCCCTCGCGCAGCAGGGACGACAAACATTGAAGCTCAGCGTGCCGCCATTGTGCGCTCGTTCGCCTGGCCCCGCTGGCGCACAGGCCGCGGCTTCCACCAGTTCTGCCCGGCATGCGGTGAGCCAAGGCTGACCCGCTCGCCCATCTGCGGCGTACTCAGGCGCACCTGAGCCTGATTGGCCAGCGTCAGTATGCGTTCGAAGGGCTCCTGCCAGCCGTGGGTAGACAGGTCGAAAGTGCCATTGTGAATCGGCAGCATCCAGCGCCCGCGCAAATCCAGGTGGGCCTGCAAGCTCTGCTCCGGCTGCATGTGCACATCGGGCCAGGCGACGTTGTAGGCGCCGGTTTCGATCATGGTCAGGTCGAACGGCCCGAAACGTTCACCTATCTGCTTGAAACCGTCGAAGTACCCGGTATCGCCACTGAAGAACACCCGCACATCCTCATCGACAATCACCCAGGACGCCCACAACGTCCGATTGCTGTCCAGCAACCCGCGCCCGGAAAAGTGCTGTGCCGGGGTAGCGACGAAGCGCACGCCTTCCACCACGCTTTCCTGCCACCAATCCAGCTGCCGCACTTTCGCAGGGGCCACCCCCCAGCGCATCAGCAGGTCGCCCACCCCCAGTGGCGCCAGAAACACCCCGGTGTGCGGCGCCAGCTGGCGAATCGCCTGCTCGTCGAGGTGGTCGAAGTGATCGTGCGACAGCACTACCGCAGCCAGCGGTGGCAACTGGTGCAATGCCAGCGGCGGCGCATGGAAGCGCAAGGGGCCCGCCCACTGCACGGGCGAGGCGCGCTCGGCGAACACAGGGTCGGTGATGAAGAAGCGCCCGCGCAATTTCAGCAATACAGTGGAATGCCCCAAGCGCCATAAGCTGTGGTCCGGGGCATCGAGCACCTGCTGGCGGGTCATGGGCTGGAGGCTGATTGGCATGGCTGGCCGGGTTTGCGGGGGCTTGCGCAGGAACAGGTACTTGAGCCCGATGCGCAGCTTTTTCAGCACGCCATCCTGCGGCCGCACCGCCTGGTTATGGAAACGCCCATCCTGCTGGGGTGCCGGCTCGCCAGCATGGTTGGCCAAAGGAACCATCAGCAGCACTCCAAGCAACAGGAAAGCCTTCATGTTACCCCACAGTGATCGCATCAACCGTGAATTGGCTTGTAAGGTCATTTTTCGCCGATGAAACTGTGTTCAACAATATTCACGTGAGTTATGCGATAAACGGCACCCCGGCAGAAGAACAATGACCATGATGGACAATCGCAGCGGCAAAGGCCTTTCATTCGTCAAGCGCATCTACCTGCCGCGCGTTATCGGCATGGGCATCGGTCTGCTCAGCGTCATGGCCGGCATGGCTCCGCTGACGCCGCCTGCCTGGCTATGGGGCCTGCTGCTGTTCAACGGGCTGCTGTGGCCGCACGTGGCCTACTGTTGGGCTACCCGCTCGGTAACCCCTTACCAGGCGGAACAGCGCAATTTGCTGCTCGATTCACTGATGGGCGGGTTCTGGACCGCCGCCATGCACTTCAACCCGTTGCCCAGCGTGACCGTGCTGTCGATGATGACCATGAACAACGTATCTGCCGGCGGCAAGCGGCTGGTCGTGCGCGGGGCAGTGGCCCAGCTGGCCGGCATGCTTGTTGCCGTTCTGGTGCTCGGCCCCGGCTTGCAGCTGAACGCCACGCCCCTGCAGGTTTATGCCTGCCTGCCGATGCTGACGCTGTACCCGCTGGCCCTGGGCTGGGTGTGCTATCAACTGGCGATCAAGCTGGCCGACCACAAGCGCCGGCTGAGCGCCCTGACCCTCACAGACAGCCTGACCGGGCTGCTCAACCATGGCGCCTGGAAAGACCTGCTGCTGCTGAAGTTCCAGGCCTGTAAACAGCAACAAGGAGGCGCGGTCATTGCCCTGATCGACATCGACCATTTCAAGACCATCAACGACACCTTCGGCCACGTGGTCGGCGATTGTGTACTGCGCCAGCTCAGTGCCGAGCTACGGCGCAACCTGCGCGATGGCGACCAGGCCGGGCGCTACGGCGGCGACGAGTTCTGCGTCATCCTGCCGGACACCAGCGAAGCTCAGGCCTGCCTCGCCATGGAGCGCCTGCGCGAACGGGTCGCCAACTACCGTAACCCGCAGTTGCCGCACCTGCGTATCAGCCTCAGCATCGGCCTGTCAGCATTCGAGGCTAGCCTCGAGTCCCCGGAACACTGGCTGGAACAGGCGGACAAGGCGCTTTACACCGCCAAGCACGCAGGCCGTGACCAAGTCAATTTTGCCCGCGGCGAGGCTGCGACGCTCAGGCTGGCCTATCCTGATTGAACCTCCTGCCTGATTGCCCGGTGGGGGCTGCTTGAAGGAGCCGCTCGCGCATGGCCAGGACCGCCAACCTTCCACCCGCAAGCCCCACGCCGCGCTTTCAGGTACGCCACCTGATCGCCGGTTTCAGCGCTGTTTTCGGGCTGGCCTGCCTGGTCACCCTCGGAGCGCTGTTCAATATCGCGACCACGCTTGACCAGCAGGAGCGCCAGCGTAGCGCCTTTCATGCGACCCAGGCGCTGGAGCAACGGCTGCTGGCCTCACGCCAGTTTCTGTCCAGCTATGCCGTATGGGATGCGGCCCTCGAGCACCTGGCGGGGAATGCCGACTGGAAGTGGGCCTACGAGGAAAAGAACATAGGCGAGTCGCTGTACAGCGCCAGCGGCTACGAAGGGGTGTTCGTGGTGGAAAACGACCGTACCATCTATGCCTTGTTCAAAGGACAACCCAGCCAGGCAGGCGCCAACACCTATATAGATGCGCCGTTGCAGCCGATCATCGACCTGGCCCGGGCGGCGGCCATTCCCCGCGAGCAGATCACCCGTTTCGTGCTGTTCAATGGCTGGCCGGCCGTACTCAGTGCCGCAGCCGTACGCCCGGACCGCGACGTCACCGAAAGCGAGGTAAGCCAGGCGCCAGTGATGCTGTTCGTCGACCAGCTTACCGAAGAAAAACTGGCGCAGCTGGGCAAGGGTGCCGGCCTGGCCGGCATGCACGTGGAAAAGGAAGACATGCAGCAGCATGATCACCTGCGTATCGACCTGGGTGACACCGGCTATCACCTGTCCTGGAGCAGCCCGCTGCCTGGTCACCAATTGCTGTGGGCGGTAATGCCAGCCCTGCTGGGCGCGCTGCTGATACTCGGCCTGATCATGCTGTACCTGTTCCGCCTCACCTTGCGCAGCTCGCGGGCAATCGGCCTGACGCTGTCGCACTTGCAGCAGAGCAACCAGGCCCTGGAGGCCAGCGAGCAGCGGTTTCGCGCGGTGGCCGAGTCGGCATCCGACTGGATCTGGGAAACCGACCGGCAACACCGCCTGACGTACCTGTCGCAGCGCTTTGCCAATGTCACCGGCTACCCGGTGGACGACTGGCTGGGTCACCCGCTCAACCAGTTGCTGGCCTGCGATACCACGCCGCTCTCACCTTGGCTGGACGCCCTCGCCAACGCAGACCCGCAACAGTTGGCCAACCTGCGCTGTACTTACCGCGACCAGAATGGCCAGAACCGCTACTGCAGGATTTCGGCCCGCGCGATCTGGCATGACGACAAACCCATCGGTTTTCGTGGCACCGCCAGTGACATCACCGACGAGGTCGACGCCCATGCCCGCATCCAGCACCTGTCGCTACACGACCCACTCACCGGCCTGGCGAACCGCAACAAGCTAGCCAGGCACCTGGAGCAGGCCCTGCTGCGCGGCAATGAATCGCCGCCACTGACCTTGCTGCTGCTGGATCTGGACAACTTCAAACCGATCAACGACTCCCTCGGCCATGGCGCCGGGGATGCGGTGCTGCAGGAAGTGGCGACGCGCCTGCGCGACACTACCCGCGATGGCGACCTGGTCGCACGCCTGGGCGGCGATGAGTTCATTGTGGTGCTCAGCGGCATGGACAACCGCAGCGAAGTGGACCGCTTCTGCGCACGGCTGATCGGCCTGCTGCAGCAACCCATCAGCTTTGACAGCCAACCGCTGCACGTCGGGGTCAGTATCGGTGTCGCGCAGACCCGCACCCAAGGCTTCGATGCCGGCGAGCTGATCCGCTGCGCCGACATCGCCCTGTACCAGGCCAAGGCCGATGGCAAGAATACCTGGCGCTACTTTGCCGCTGAAATGAACCAGCAGATCCAGTACCGCCGCCAATTGGAAAACGACTTGCGCCGGGCCCTGCGCAACCAGGAGTTCGTGCTGCACTACCAGCCACGCTACCGCCTCAGCGACCTGCGCATCGTCGCGGTCGAAGCCTTGCTGCGCTGGCAGCACCCACAGGAAGGGTTGCTGGGGCCGGATACCTTCATCCCGCTGGCCGAGCAGAGCGACATTATCGTCGCGCTGGGCCGCTGGGTGCTGCGCGAAGCCTGCCGCACTGCCCACGACTGGCCCGCCGACATTCTGGTTTCGGTGAACCTGTCGCCTGCGCAGTTCCTGCGTAGCGATGTGGTCGCCGACGTGCGCGAGATCCTGCTGGACACCAGCTTCCCGGCCCAGCGCCTGGAGCTGGAAATTACCGAAAACGTGATGCTCAACGACATCGAGGGCGCGCTGGGCACCATGCTGTCACTCAAGGAACTGGGCGTACGCCTGAACATGGACGACTTCGGCACCGGCTACTCATCGCTGGGCTACCTGCGTACCTACCCGTTCGACAGCATCAAGATCGACAAGCGCTTCATCAGTGGCCTGAACAGCAACGGCGGCAGCGACCGCGCCGTGGTGCAGGCCATCATAAACCTGGGTGAGGCGATGGGGTTGACGGTAACTGCCGAGGGAGTAGAGAGCGAACAGCAACTCAGCGCGCTGGAAAAGGACCACTGCCACGAAGTGCAGGGCTTTTACCTGAGCCGGCCGCTGGACAGTGCCGGGCTGGCAGCGCTGCTGCAGCCCCCCTCTCAAAGCACTGCACAGCCCTTGTAGGAGCAGCCTTGTGCTGCGAAGAGGCCGGTACAAGCTGCACAGTTGATGGTGGCTTCACCGGCCTCTTCGCAGCACAAGGCTGCTCCTACAAGGGCCGGGTTTAATGCTGCATGCTGCGTTCGGCCACGATCTCTGGCAGATCTCGGCGGCGCAGGTAGGCGCGCAGTGGCTCAGCAATATTCAAGCGGTCATCCACATGCTGCTCCAGCAGCAGCGCCAGCCGCTCACGGCACAGCGCCATGCGCTGCCCTTGCTCGGCACGCCAGACAAACTCGCTGCAGGGGGTAATGCTGTCGTCGGCCACATCCATGCCGAACGAGTCCTCGGAAAAACGCACGATATGAACGCCGCGCTTGCCATGAAAACCGACAAAGCCCTTGAGCTGGTCGGCGGCATTGCAGATGTCCTGGGAAGTGATGGCCATGACGTAACCTCGCAATGATATCGGAAGATACGCACGCCTGGCGGAGATCGGTCGCCTCTACCGGGCAACTCGCAAACTGGAGCCTAACGCAAGTGCCAGGCCGTTCGCCAAGGTTTTTCGTGCTTGCCCCGCACGTCTGCACCTGCGCCCGGCACCCTGTTCAGCGTTCACTTGGCGCTGGGTCGACCTGCGACGCCAGCACCGACGCCAGCCACTGCATGAACGCCTGAACCCGGCGCGGAACGTGCCGTTGCCGGGCATACAACAGCGACACCGGCATGGCCGGGGCCTGCCAGTCTTCCAGCAGTGAAACCAGCTCGCCCCGCTGCAGGTGCTCGGCAACCCCCACCGCCGGTACCTGAATCAGCCCCAGCCCGGCCAGGCAAGCCGCCGAGTACGCCTCGGCGTTGTTGACCGTGACCACACCCGCCATGGCCTGATAGTGCAGCTCATCCCCTTGCAGGTACCCGAACCCGGCGCTGCGTGCACCCAGGTTGCGCACGTAATGCACCAGCTGGTGCCCGGCCAGTTCCTGCGGCGTCTGCGGTACCCCGTAGCGGGCCAGGTACGCGGGGCTGGCACAGTTGCGCATGCTCAATTGCCCGACCGGCCGTGCCACAACATCCAGGTCATGCAGGGTACCTATGCGCATCACGCAGTCGAACCCTTCGCGCAGCAGATCCACCTGGCGGTCAGTACAACTGAGCTCCACCTCCAGCCGCGGAAAGCGCTGCAGAAACTGCGGCAACGCCGGGATGATGACCCGCCGGGCCATCATGGTCGGCAGGTCGATGCGCAGGCGCCCGGCCAGCTCGGCATCGTCGGCGCTGAACAGGCTCTCGATCTCGTCCATGCCTGACAGCAGGTCTTTGCTGCGCTCGTACAGCAAGGCGCCATCCTGGGTCGCCTGTACCCGGCGGGTAGTACGGTTGAACAACTGCGTACCCAGCAAGCGTTCCAGCGCCTTTACCTGCTCTGACACGGTCGAGCGTGGCAGCCCCAGGCTCTCGGCAGCCAGGGTGAAGCTGCGGACTTCACTGACCCGCACGAAGGTGCGCAACAATTCAAGCTTGTTCATTCGGGCATCGACTATCCGGTTCTGGCGAACAGTATTTCCATTTTTACAGGATTTAACAGCCTCGCGCCGACCAATAATCTGACCTCATCCACCCACCCTGAGGTTTTCACCATGACTCGCAAAATTGCCCTGATCACTGGCGCCAGCCGCGGCCTTGGCCGTAATGCCGCCGAACACCTGGCCGCACGCGGTATCGATGTGATCGGCACTTACCACAGCAAGGCGGACGAAGCCCAGGCCGTCGTTGCCCGACTGGAACAGGCCGGGGTCAAGGCGGCCATGCTGCAACTGGACGTCAGCGACAGCAGCAGTTTTGCCAGCTTCGCCGAGCGCCTGGGCAGCACGCTGCAGCAGCACTTTGGCCGCGAGCGTTTTGACTTTCTGGTTAACAATGCCGGGATCGGCCTGAACGTGCCGTACATCGAAACCAGCGAGGCGCAGTTCGACCAGTTACTGAATATTCAGCTGAAAGGGCCGTTCTTCCTCACTCAGCGCCTGCTGCCGCTGTTGGTCGACAATGGCCGCATCGTCAACATTTCCACCGGCCTGGCGCGCTTTGCACTGCCGGGGTATGCCGCCTATGCCGCGATGAAGGGCGCCATGGAGGTGCTGACCCGCTACCAGGCCAAGGAACTGGGCGCGCGTGGCATCCGGGTGAACATTCTGGCGCCGGGGGCGATCGAGACCGATTTTGGTGGCGGCGTGGTGCGGGATAACCAGCAGGTGAATGAGTACATTGCCGGCAATACGGCGCTGGGCCGCGTGGGCTTGCCGGATGATATCGGCGCAGCGATTGCGCTGTTGCTGGAAGACGGCAATGGCTGGATTACCGGGCAACGGCTGGAAGTGTCGGGCGGCATGTTCCTCTGAAGCTCACGGCACGCCAGGCGATGCGCCGTACCTGCAGGAGCAGCCTTGCGCTGCGAAGAGGCCGGCATGGCCAACACAACTACATTGCCTGTACTGGCCGCTTCGCAACACAAGGCTGCTATAAGTTAGCAAGGCAGCACCATCACTGCTCGCCCCGGTCCTCATGCACCTGCACGCTCGCGGTCATGCCTGCACTCAGGGTCACCCCTTCCGGTACCTGGTCCAGGCGAATCCTTACGGGTATGCGTTGGGCCAGCCGCACCCAGTTGAAGGTTGGCTCCACCTCCGGCAGCAACTGGCTGTCCGGGTTGCTGTTGCGGTCGGTGATGCCGCGGCTGATGCTCTCCACATGCCCCTGCATCGGCTCGCCCGCACCCATCAGCCAGACTTTCACCGTGTCTCCCACGCGAATACGCGGCAGCTTGGTTTCCTCGAAGTAGGCCTGGATATAGAAGGTTGAATCATCCACCAGGGCCATTACCGATTGCCCGGTGTTCACATAGTTACCCTCGGCCAGACGCAGGTTGGTGATATGCCCGCTGCGTGGCGCCCGCACTTCACTGCGCGCCAGGTTGATCTTGGCAACCTGCAACTGCGCTTCGGCTTCATGCAGTTCGCCACGCGCAATGGCTGCATTGATCTGGGCATTTTCACGCAGTTCGGCACTGATCGCTTCTGGCCCCAGGGCGGTACGCCGGGCTGCCTCGCGCTCGCGCAAGCGCAGTTGCTGCGCGCGGGTCTCAGTCACCGCACTGGCCTGGTCGAAGGCCGCCTGGAAGCGCTCGCGGTCGATGCTCATCAACAGGTCGCCAGCCTTGACCTGCTGGTTATCACGGGCCTTGAGCTCACGTACCCAGCCGGACACGTCAGGGGCGATCACCACCACATCGGCGCGCACACGGGCGTCGCGGGTCCAGGGCGTAAGCATGTAGTACTGCCACAGCTGGTAGCCGGCCCAGACGGCCAGAGCCACCACACACAGCGTCACCAGGGTACGTACGGCCGCACGCATCGAAACACTCCTTTATAAAGCTCCCAGCAGCCTCACCACCAGGAACAACACACAAACGAACAGCGCTGCATCGAACAACGCTTCATGCCAGATCCAGCGCCCCAACGGCGTCGCCTGCACCACCAGGCGCAACACGCCGGTTATCACCAGCGCCAGCAACACATAAAGCAGAAACGGGCTGAGCAGCACGCCGCCCACTTCCCATTCACGCAACCCCATGGGCTTCCTCCTGCCAACGGCACCACTTGCCCCAGCTTTTCTGCAACTGCAGCACAGCCCCTTCGGCCAGCCGCAGCGGGTCACTCGCAGGCAGCCGACGCAAGGCGGCAATGAATTGTTCACTGGCGGCGTCCAGGCGCTGCCCACGCCCGGCGGCCGGCCCTTTGGCCAATACCGCCTCCACCTGCTGCAAGTACTCGCGCTCGGCCCGCCCCAAGGGGGCCTGGGCAACCGCCAGGCACATGCGCAGGTGCACCAGTTCATCGCCGATATCCAGCCCGTGCAGGCCGTCATCCCAGCGCTTGCGCTCGTTTTCGGGCAGCTCGCCAGCATGCCGCGCCAGTTGCATCAGGCGGTCGGCCATGCGCCCGCCAAACCAACTGTCGGCGCCGCGCAGGTCGCGCCGGGTCAGGCGCACCAAGTCGCTCTGGGTGGCGGCACGCAGGCGCCGGCCCAGCCAGGCCGGGTGGCGGAATACCAGTAACCGGAAGGCCATCACCGCTGCCGACACCCCTACCAGCATCGCCAACGCACTGTTGAGCATGGTCGCCACACCAAACTGCATGGCGTTGAGCGGGGATACCAGCACGATGAAGTGCAGGCAATAGGAAGTGGCGGTGGCCCCGGTGCGTGGGTGGGCCATGCCCAATGCGCCGAGAAACAGCGGCACGCCCATGCCCAGGCAAAGCATGGCGAAGCTGCTCCATTGCGGCAGCAGGATCTGCCCCACCAGAAACGCCGCAGGTATCGCCAGGAAGATCCCGCGCAGGAAGCTCAGGCCAATCTGCGCGCCGTTCTCGCGGCTGGCGAACAGGCTGCAGACCACGCAAGTCAACACCAGGCCTCCCGGCGCCGAAGGCCACGCTGTCGCCAGCCAGAAGCCGCTCATCACCAGAAAAGCCAGTGCGCTGCGTGAGCCGAACAGCAAGGCCAGCGACCAGTCGCGGTGCACGGCCAGGCCTTGGGATACATCCTTGGGCGCCCTGCCCGCCTCCACATCCTCCAGCGCCAGGCTGGCGGCCATGGCGTAATCCAGTAGCAAGGCCATGCGCGCCAGGCAGTAGTGCTCCGTCGAACTGATCTGCTCATCATGGGCGGCATCCCAGATGCGCTGGCGCAGCAGCAACAGGCTGGGCTGGTCGGGTTTGGCCAGAAGCGCGCGCACCTCTTCCAGCCAGTGTGCCAGGTGTGCTGCCTCACGCTCATCGAGTTGCCGCCACTGCCGGCGCACCGAGCGCGAGATGCGCAACAGCACCATCAGCTTCTGGCTGAGACCACGAATGGCGCGAGCTCGCTGGCGCCCGCGGTTGCCTTCGAACCAGGCATGTTCACGCTGGCTGTCGATGGCAACGATACGCCCCAGGCTCTCCAGCAAGCCTTTGCGCGCCTCGTCCTCGCCGCCCAGCATGGCACTGGCAGCCTGCAGGCCGTTCTGCCAGGCCTGCCGCGCCTGCCCGCCCAATTGCTGCTCCACCCGCATTGGCCAGAGCAAGGCACTGGTGGCGGTGGCGCAAAAAATGCCCAGGCAGATCTCGGTACACCGTGCCACGGCCTGGTCGAACACCTGCAACGGGTGGTCGATGGCCGGCAAGGCAATAATCGCCGCGGTGTAGCCAGCCAATACAAAGGCATAGGCCCAGGCGCTGCGCAGTTGGGTCGAGGCAGCAGTGCACAGCGCCAACCACAGCGCCAGGGTAATGAGGAACAAGCCAGGGGTCTGGGCAAACAGGCCGATGAACACCACTGACATGACCGTGCCGACCAAGGTACCGGCCAGCCGTGCCAGGCCTTTCTGCACCACCATCCCTGACAGTGGCTGGGCGACGATGAAGGCGGTCATCAGTGCCCAGGACGGCTGCTCCAGGCCCCAGCGCATCGCCAGCCACAACGCCAGGCCGCCACCGAGCAAGGTCTTGATGGCGAACTTGAGGGCGAGGCTGGTGGGGGCGAACAGGGCCTGAAGAGTGATGGGCACTAGGCGGACCTTGCGGGGGATGGTCGTACTGGAAAGATAGACAATGATGAGAAGGATAATGCGGAAACGATTAATTAGCTAGCTAATCATCTTTATTGGAACATCGGTAAGCCTGTGCCGGCCCTTTCGCAGCACCAGGCTGCTCCTACAGAGATCCCGTAGAGCCAGGCATCACGCTCAACCTGTAGGAGCAGCCTTGTGCTGCGAAAGTGCCGGCACAGGCAACACTTAAATCCCAGGCAAAAAAATGGGCGACCGAAGTCGCCCTAAATGCCTTGCGTGCTCGTGTACCCGAAAGGTCAGCGCGGCTTGCGCTTGTTCGAGTCCTTCCAGATGAAAATGCCCAGACCGGCAAAGAAAGCGACCATCAACCCGACCGTTACCACACCAGCGATAACCACGTTGTCGAAGAACATGCTGGCCTCCCATTCGTCTGCCGTTGTCCGATGGGTGAACGTTAACCAATGTGAGGGGGGAGAAAATTGATCGGGGTCAATGGTGCCCGGGGCCGGGCACGCGAGGCGGGTGCAGGGTTGACCTGCGTCAAGTTTCAGCGCTTCTTCGGTTTGCCCTTGGGCTTCTTTTTCTTGCTGGTGCTCAACGGCAGGGCCTGCTCGAACGCGTTGCGCATTTCGTTCAGGCGCTTTTCCTTGAGGTCGTGGACGCGCTTGGCGCGTTCGGCATCAAAATCGATGAGGTTGTCTTGGCTCATGGGCGGGCTCGACGATCAACTGAGGCTTGCATGATGAAGCCAGGCGCAGGCGCTGACCAGCCCCGCGTCAGACTTCGATATCCACCAGCAGCCCCTGGCGTACGTGCTCGCCCATCAACGGGGCGACCGGCACGGTGTTGTCAGCGTTGACCTCGTCACCTGGCACGGCACTGTAGCGATCCTGGTCGCCCTGCTTGCGACGTTGCTGCTGGCGCCGCTGCTCCTCGCGCAGCAACAGCACCTGCTCCTGCGGGTCGCGCTGGTGCTTGAGGTCGATACCACTTTCGCTGGACGTAGGCTGCGCCGGCACCACCGGCTTGATGTCGGGGGTCGGCTTGACCGGGTCCAGTTGCGAGGTCACCGGGGCAGCGCTGAGCGGGATGATTGGCGGCAGCATGGACGTTCTCCTATGCCCCCTGTATCGGCAGGCGCGGGTTTACCTTGATGTCATGGACAACAATTACTCGGCTTCGTCGTCAGGATCATCGTCGCTTGGCGGGCTGGCTTCGCTCCAGGGCCGCTTGTAAACCTGCTGCCAGACCGCATCCATATGGTCGCGCAGCACCTGCGGCGCGGCTTTGAGCGAGGCACTGTCATCCCGGTCACCGCCGATCGGCTCCTCACCCGCCGGGCTGATCAGTGACTGGCCGGTGATGGTGTAGCTGGCCTGCCCTTCGCGCATCTCGATAGCGATATCGTGCGGGTCGATGCCGCCGCCACAGAAGGCATGGCTGGCCACCGTAACCTCGGCCACATCATCCTTGTTCAGGTCGCTGACATCACTGACGTCGGTATAGAAGTCCACGTCCAGGTCCAGCCCCGGGCAGGTGGTTTCCTGCTCGATCTGCCAGCGCGCCTTGAATGCATCGCTTTCGGCAGTGCGCCCGTACAAAATGGCCTTGAGTACCACCTTGTCCACTTCCTGCTCGCTTTCCGGGTCGCTGGCCTGGCCATCGCTGCGGCTCAATACCAACAGGCCTTCACCGTCGCGGTCACGAAAGTGCACGCTCTTGATCGGCGTCTGCACGCCCAGGACCTCAAGCTGCTCCATCGGGATGGCCGGCAAGGTCTCAAAGTTTTTCTGCTCGCAGGCGGCCAGCAGCAACAGGCTGCCCACGGCCATGGAAGCGCTGATCCAGCGGTGCTTGGCAGACATGTTGATCCGGGGCCCTCGTCAGCTGCACGGTGCAAGACGATGAAACGGCTAGACTGACTAACTTCCTGTTGTCGATCGGCACCTTTCGGTGCGTTCGCACTTTGGTCTGACCGGCCGATCCGTTAACATAATCGGCTTTTTCATCGCGGGAGTTCAGGCAGTATGGCGCAGCAGTATCAACCGGGGCAACGCTGGATCAGCGACAGCGAAGCAGAGCTCGGCCTGGGTACCATCCTGGCGCAGGATGGCCGCCTGTTGACCGTGCTCTACCCGGCCACTGGCGACACCCGCCAGTATTCCCTGCGCAACGCGCCGCTGACCCGCGTGCGCTTCTCGCCAGGTGACCAGATCACCCACTTCGAGGGCTGGAAGCTGACCGTGCGCGAAGTCGATGACATCGACGGGCTGATGGTCTACCACGGCCTGGACGGTCAGAACCAGCCGCGTACCCTGCCAGAAACCCAGCTGTCGAACTTCATCCAGTTCCGCCTGGCAAGTGACCGGCTGTTTGCAGGGCAGATCGACCCCCTGTCGTGGTTCAGCCTGCGCTACAACACCCTGCAGCACACCAGCAAGCAGATGCAGTCGGCGCTGTGGGGCCTGGGTGGCTGCCGCGCGCAACCGATCGCCCACCAGCTGCACATCGCTCGCGAAGTCGCCGACCGCAGCGCCCCGCGGGTACTGCTGGCCGACGAAGTGGGCCTGGGTAAAACCATCGAGGCCGGCCTGGTGATCCATCGCCAGTTGCTGTCGGGCCGCGCCAGCCGCGTGCTGATCCTGGTGCCGGAAAACCTCCAGCACCAGTGGCTGGTGGAAATGCGCCGCCGCTTCAACCTGCAAGTGGCCCTGTTCGATGCCGAGCGCTTTATCGAAAGCGACGCCAGCAACCCCTTCGAGGATGCCCAGCTGGCGCTGGTTGCACTGGAATGGCTGGTCGACGACGAAAAGGCCCAGGACGCATTGTTTGCCGCTGGCTGGGACATGATGGTCGTCGACGAGGCCCACCACCTGGTCTGGCACGAAGACCAGGTCAGCGCCGAATACGGCCTGGTCGAGCAACTGGCCCAGGTGATTCCGGGCGTGCTGCTGCTCACCGCCACCCCCGAGCAGCTTGGCCAGGACAGCCACTTCGCCCGCCTGCGCCTGCTCGACCCCAACCGCTTCCACGACCTGGCCGCCTTCCGCGCCGAGAGCGAGCACTATCGCCCGGTGGCTGAAGCCGTGCAGGAGCTGCTCGATGAAGGCCGCCTGTCGCCCAAGGCCCACGCCACCATCCAGGGTTTCCTGGGTGCCGAAGGCGAAGCCCTGTTGGCTGCAGTCAGCGACGGCGACAGCCAGGCCAGCGCACGCCTGATCCGCGAGCTGCTGGACCGCCACGGCACCGGCCGCGTCCTGTTCCGTAACACCCGTGCGGCAATCCAGGGCTTCCCCGAGCGCCAGTTGCACCCTTACCCGCTGGCCACACCCGAGCAGTACCGCGACCTGCCAGCCGGCGAGCACGCCGAGCTGTACCCGGAAGTCGCCTTCCAGGCCCAGGGTGATGTGGCTGACGACGAGCGTTGGTGGCGTTTCGACCCGCGCGTCGACTGGCTGATCGACACCCTGAAGATGCTCAAGCGCACCAAGGTACTGGTCATCTGCGCGCACGCCGAAACCGCCATGGACCTGGAAGACGCCCTGCGCGTGCGCTCCGGCATCCCGGCCTCGGTGTTCCATGAAGGCATGAACATCCTCGAGCGCGACCGCGCCGCCGCCTACTTCGCCGACGAAGAATTCGGTGCGCAAGTGCTGATCTGCTCCGAGATCGGCAGCGAAGGCCGCAACTTCCAGTTCGCCCATCACCTGGTGATGTTCGACCTGCCAGCCCACCCGGACCTGCTCGAACAGCGCATCGGCCGCCTTGACCGGATCGGCCAGAAGCACACCATCCAGTTGCACATCCCGTACTTGCTGGGCAGCCCGCAAGAGCGCCTGTTCCAGTGGTACCACGAAGGCCTTAACGCCTTCCTCAACACCTGCCCCACCGGCAACGCCCTTCAGCACCAGTTCGGCCCACGCCTGCTGTCGCTGCTTGAAGGTGGCGAGAGCAAGGCCTGGGATTCCCTGGTGAACGACGCCCGCAGCGAGCGCGAGCGCCTGGAAGCCGAACTGCACACTGGCCGCGACCGCCTGCTGGAGCTCAACTCCGGCGGTGCCGGCGAAGGCCAGGCGCTGGTCGAGGCCATTCTCGAACAGGACGACCAGTTTGCCCTGCCGATCTACATGGAAACCCTGTTCGACGCCTTCGGCATCGACAGCGAAGACCATTCCGAGAACGCCCTGATCCTCAAGCCGAGCGAAAAGATGCTCGATGCCAGCTTCCCGCTGGGCGACGACGAAGGCGTGACCATCACCTACGACCGTGCCCAGGCGCTGTCGCGCGAGGACATGCAGTTCCTCACCTGGGAGCACCCTATGGTGCAGGGCGGCATGGACCTGGTGCTGTCCGGCTCTATGGGCAACACCGCCGTGGCACTGATCAAGAACAAGGCACTCAAGCCGGGCACCGTCCTGCTCGAATTGCTGTTCGTCAGCGAGGTGGTGGCACCACGCAGCCTGCAGCTGGGCCGCTACCTGCCGCCGGCGGCACTGCGCTGCCTGCTCGACGCCAACGGCAACGACCTGGCCTCCCGCGTGGCTTTCGAAACCCTCAACGAGCAGCTCGAAAGCGTGCCGCGTGCCAGCGCCAACAAGTTCGTCCAGGCCCAGCGGGACGTGCTCGCCAAGCGCATCAGTGGCGGTGAAGAGAAGATCATGCCGACCCACGTCGAGCGCGTAGCCGAAGCCCAGCGCCGTCTGGCAGCCGAGGCCGACGAAGAGCTCGCCCGCCTGGTGGCACTGCAAGCGGTCAACCCAAGCGTGCGCGACAGCGAAATCGACGCCCTGCGCAAGCAGCGTGAAGACGGCCTGGCGATGCTGGACAAGGCCGCCTTGCGCCTGGAGGCCATTCGCGTGCTGGTGGCTGGCTGATCTGACACGCCCGCTGGTGGCCTGACCACCATTTTGTAGGAGCAGCCTTGTGCTGCGAAGAGGCCGTATGCCCCACAACATTATTGTGAGGCTTACGGCCTCTTCGCAGCACAAGGCTGCTCCTACACGTATATGCCCCTCTTTATGCCTGATGGCGATTGGGTTGATAACCAAATCGTAGAAATCAATATGCCATTATTCAGGAAGGCTTAAACACCTCTTCCTATACTGCCTCTGGACAGTCTGCACAGGGTTGTAGAGCAGACGAGTGAAAACTCGATCATGGGGCACTCAATGGAATGGCTGGGGCTGCAACTGTTCGCCGACCTTCCGGCAACCGGGCGCATCGTTATCGATTGCCGCCATGAACCGTTCCTGGTGCTGCTTGCCTACTTCGTTGCCAGCGCGGCTTGCTTCGCGACCCTCGACATGGCCGAGCGCCACTCCCACAGCGAAGACCCCACTGCCCACCGACAATGGCACATGCTTGGCGCCTGCTGCCTGGCCGGTGGCATCTGGGCCATGCACTTCATCAGCATGCTGGCCTTCCAGGCGCCGGTGGAGGTGCACTACGACGTTTCCCTTACCATTCTTTCGCTGCTCATCGCCCTGGGCGTCGCCTGGGTGACCATGCACAGCCTCGACCGCAGCCAGATGCGCGCGCATCACTTCCTGCTGAGCGCAGTACTGATCGGCCTGGGCATCATCCTCATGCACTTTGTGGGCATGGCTGCGATGCAAACCGGCGCCCAGCAGTACTACCAGACTGGCCTGTTGCTGGTCTCTGCTGCCCTTGCCCTGCTCACCAGCCTGGCAGCGTTGTGCCTGGCCCGGTACTTGCGCAATGGCAGCGGCACGCTGCACCAGGCCATGAAGTACGGCGCCAGCCTGCTGATGGCCGGTGGTATCGTCGCCACCCACTTTACCGCCATGTCGGCCATGACCCTGGTGATCCCGGCCGATACCGCACTGCGCCTGCCCTCTGGTGACAACAGCCTGCAACTGGGGCTGGGCATCGGCTTCATCACCCTGCTTATCAGTGGCGCCAGCATCAGCGCCGCACTGGCCGACAAGAAGCTGCAGAGCAAGGAGCACGACCTGCGCCGGGTCAGCATACTGCTCAGCCAACTGGACCAGGCCCGCGCCTCGCTGCAGCAGGCCGCGCACTACGACGCCCTGACCAATCTGGTAAACCGCCGTGGCTTCAACCAGGTGTTCGCCGAGCGCCTGGCCGATCACCAGGCCACGGAAAACCGCCTGGCAGTGATGTTCCTCGACATCGACCACTTCAAGCGCATCAACGACAGCCTTGGCCACGACGCTGGCGACGAACTGCTCAAGGTGATCGCCAACCACATCAAGGCCGCCACCCGCAATCAGGACCTGGTTGCACGCCTGGGAGGCGACGAGTTCTGCGTGGTCACCAGCCTCAACAGCTGCGACGAAGCCCGCCACCTGGCACAGCGCATCATGCAACGGATGAAAGAGCCCATCGACCTGGGTGGGCGGCGCATGGTCATGACCACCAGCATTGGCATCAGCATTTTCCCCGACGATGGCAACAGCGCCGAAGAACTGCTCAAGCATGCCGACCTCGCCCTTTACCAGTCCAAGGATAGCGGGCGCAACAGCCTGCACTTTTTCAACCACAACCTGAAAACCCAGGCCTCCTTTGCCCTGCAACTGGAAGAAGAGCTGCGCCTGGCCCTGCTCGAAGAGCGTGGCCTGTGCGTGCATTACCAACCTATCTTCGACATGCACAGCGGGCAGGTGGCCAAGCTCGAAGCCCTGGTGCGCTGGCATCACCCCCAGCACGGCCTGCTGGCACCCGATCGCTTCATCGGCATTGCCGAAGCCAACGGCCTGATCATCGACCTTGACCTGTGGGTGATGCGCCACGCCTGCGCCGACCTGGCGCACCTGCAGCGCCACGGTTATGGCGACATCAAGGTGACGGTGAATTGCTCAGCCGTAACCCTCAGCCACGATGAACTGCCCAACGAAGTGGAGAAGGCGCTGTTCCACGCCGGGCTCGCGCCCCGGAACCTGGAGCTGGAAGTGACCGAAAACGCCCTGATGGGCGATATCCAGCGTACCGTCAACCTGCTCAAGCGCGTGCGTGCCCTTGGCGTGGCGCTGTCGATCGACGACTTCGGTACCGGCTACTCGTCACTGGCCTACCTCAAGCGCCTGCCGCTGGACGTGCTGAAGATTGACCGCACCTTCCTGCAGGATGTGCCGGGCAGCCAGAAGGACCGCGAGATCGTTCAGGCGATCATCGTCATGGCGCATACCCTGCACCTGCAGGTTGTCAGCGAAGGCGTAGAAACCGTCGAACAGCAGGCATTCCTTGAAGCCCATGGCTGCGACTACCTGCAGGGTTACCTGCTGGGCCGCCCGGTACCGCTGGCCGATCTGCGGCCGCTACTGGAGCGGCTGCAGCGCCAAAGCGAGGCAGTCAGCCCTTGTTGCGATACAGTTCTACAAGGGTCGCCGGATCTTTTTGCAGGTAACCCTGGCTACCGTGCAGGCGCATCAGCTGCGCGGCGAGGCCACTGAGCGGCGTCGCCGAACCCTGCTCACGGGAAAACTTGACTGCGCCATCGAGGTCTTTGAGCAGCGTGCGCACGTGCCACTTGATTGGCTCGAAGCGGCTTTCGGCCATTTGCGGCGCGAGGATCTGCAGCGGCTTGGAATCGGCAAAGCCACCCGCCAGTGCTTCGGCGATCAGCGTCGCGTCCACCCCGGACTGCTCGGCCAGCGCCACCACTTCGGCGATTACCAGCGCATTGCACGCCACGATCATCTGGTTGCAGGCCTTGGTCACCTGCCCGGCCCCCACAGCCCCCATGTGCGTCACGCGCTGACCAAGCACGTGCAGCACTGGGCGTGCTCGCTCTAGGTCGGCCGCTTCACCGCCAACCATGATCGCCAAGGTACCGGCCTCGGCACCGGGTGTGCCGCCAGACACCGGGGCATCCAGCCAGGCCATGCCGCACAGTACCGCGAGTTCGGCGGCCATATCACGGGTGGCGGTGGGCTCCAGGCTGGAGAAATCGATCAGCAACTGGCCACTGCGCCCACCGTGAGCAATGCCGTGCTCGCCGAACACCACCTCGCGGACCACGGCCGTGTCGGCCAGACACAGCAGTACCATGTCGCTGCCCTGGCACAATTCGGCGGGGCTGCTGGCCAGGCGCGCGCCGGCAGCGACCAGCGCAGCACACTTGTCCGGGCTGCGGTTCCACACGGTCAGCGGGTACCCCGCCGCCAGCAGGCGTCGGCACATGGGCAGGCCCATCAGGCCAATGCCGGCGAATCCAAGCGAAGGTAGTGCAGTGCTCATCAATGACTCCTGGCTATTCGAATTGTTTTCCAGGCTGGCCGGAACGGTGGACACATTACGCATCCCGTAAACTGTTACCGCCACGCCGAATTGTTACTTACCTCTACCCGCCTTGAACGCCTTCAAGCACCAAAACGGGGCTGCTGCGCATTTTTGCGCACCAAAAAAGATCATGCTTCAGTCGGGCGCTTCGCCTGAATCACGATGAACGGCGAAACCACCACGGCCCAGATCTCTGGATCGCGGCTTTGCAGGTCCAGTGCCTGCTCGGCCGATACCGGCCCAACAGTGCCATCACTACGCCACTTGGCGAAGATCTCGCTGCGATTCTCGGCCATCGCCTCGGCAACGGTGATCAGGTCGAGGCTGGGGTCGACCCAAATCAGGTCACCCTTGGCCCAGAAACGCTCCAGGGCTTTCCACTCGATGATTGCCGTCTCGCCAAGCAATTTGGCATAGAGGGTGCTTGTTTGATCAGTCATGGGCGGTATCCGCAAAAATCGGCCAATAAAAAAGGTCGGCATTTTTGCAGAAAAACCCGGGTACAAATATGTAATTTGGTCGATTGACCCCGAACTTGTGGGGCGGGGTCGCAGATACAGGCCATTTGATGGCGCCTTTTTGTATCTTTCTGTCGAGCACGCGACAACCCAGGAAACAGGCACTTTTTGACGGCTTTCCAAGCGCTCAAACAGCGCTCTACACTGTACCGGTACAGTTCCGGGACATGTTCCGGGGGAAGGTGGGCTTGCGCGTTGGCATGGCCACGCTGCAAATCCCGCCCGGTCTGTAGCCCTGGCCGCCAGGACTATAAGAATTACAACAGAATGAGTGGAGCACTATGATCAAGATTTCCAAGCTGTTCGCCGCAATGGTACTGGCCGGGGTAGCCAGCCATTCGTTTGCCGCCGATACCATCAAGATCGGCATCGCCGGTCCGAAGACGGGTCCTGTGACCCAGTACGGCGACATGCAGTTCATCGGCGCCAAACAGGCCATCAAGGACATCAACGCCAAGGGCGGCGTCGATGGCAAAATGCTTGAAGCCAAGGAATACGACGACGCGTGCGACCCTAAACAGGCCGTGGCAGTCGCCAACAAAGTGGTCAACGACGGTGTCAAGTTCGTCATTGGCCACCTGTGCTCCAGCTCTACCCAGCCTGCGTCCGACATCTATGAAGACGAAGGCGTGATCATGATCACCCCCGCCGCCACCAGCCCGGAAATCACCGCGCGTGGCTATAAAATGATCTTCCGTACCATTGGCCTGGACAGCGCCCAGGGCCCAGCGGCCGGCAACTACATCGCCGACCACGTCAAGCCGAAGGTCGTTGCGGTGCTGCACGACAAGCAGCAGTACGGTGAAGGCATCGCCACCGCGGTCAAGCAGACCCTGGAAAGCAAAGGCACCAAGGTTGCCGTGTTCGAAGGCCTGAACGCGGGTGACAAGGACTTCTCCTCGATCATCCAGAAGCTCAAGCAGAACAATGTCGACTTCGTCTACTACGGCGGCTACCACCCAGAGCTGGGCCTGATCCTGCGCCAGGCACAGGAAAAAGGCCTGAAAGCCAAGTTCATGGGCCCAGAGGGTGTGGGTAACGACTCGATCTCGCAGATCGCCCAGAACGCCTCCGAAGGCCTGCTGGTCACCCTGCCGAAGTCGTTCGACGCCGACCCTAAAAACAAGGCCATCGTCGACGCCATCAAGGCCGACGGCAAAGACCCGAGCGGCCCGTTCGTGTTCCCTGCCTACTCGGCTGTCCAACTGATCGCCGAAGGCATCAAAGCGGCCAAGTCCGAAGACGCCGAGAAGGTGGCAGAAGCCATCCACGCCGGTACCTTCAAGACCCCGACCGGCGACCTGTCGTACGACGCCAAAGGCGACCTGAAAGACTTCAAGTTCGTGGTATACGAATGGCACTTCGGCAAGCCGAAGACCGAAGTCTCCCCTCAGTAACTGCGTGACTAAATAGCTGACCGTAGAAGCCCACTGTGCGAGCAGTGGGCTTTGTTTTACGAGGTTCATGGGCCCGACTCCCGCGATCCGGGGGCGGGCCCACCTGAAAATCTTAAAACCGTCACCCGCGGTTTCCTGGCATACCCCCGCCAGCGAAATGCAAATCAGGTTTTTAGGAGCGCTGTAATGCCTGAGATCTACCATTTCTTCCAACAACTGGTTAATGGATTGACCATCGGCAGCACCTATGCCTTGATCGCCATCGGCTACACGATGGTGTACGGCATCATTGGCATGATCAACTTCGCCCACGGCGAGGTGTACATGATCGGTTCCTACGTGGCCTTCATCGCCCTGGCGGGCCTGGCCATGATGGGCATCCATTCGCTGCCGATCCTGATGACCGTTGCCTTCGTCGCGACGATCTTCGTCACCAGTGCCTATGGTTACAGTATCGAACGGGTTGCCTACCGCCCCTTGCGCAACAGCAACCGTCTGATCCCGCTGATTTCCGCCATCGGCATGTCGATCTTCCTGCAGAACACCGTCTTGCTGTCGCAAGACTCCAAGGACAAGTCCATCCCCAACCTGATCCCCGGAAGTTTCTCGTTCGGGCCAGGCGGTGCGGAGGAAGTTCTGATCAGCTACATGCAGATCCTGGTGTTCGTGGTCACCCTCGTGGCAATGACCCTGCTCACCCTGTTCATCTCCCGTTCCCGCCTGGGCCGCGCCTGCCGCGCCTGCGCCGAAGACATCAAGATGGCCAACCTGCTGGGCATCAACACCAACAACATCATCGCCCTCACCTTCGTCATCGGTGCCGCCCTCGCGGCGGTGGCGGCCGTGCTGCTGAGCATGCAGTACGGGGTGATCAACCCCAACGCCGGTTTCCTGGTGGGCCTCAAAGCCTTCACCGCGGCGGTGCTGGGTGGCATCGGCAGCATTCCGGGCGCCATGCTCGGCGGGCTGGTGCTGGGCGTAGCCGAAGCCTTTGGCGCCGACATCTTCGGCGACCAGTACAAGGACGTGGTGGCATTCGGCTTGTTGGTTCTTGTCCTGCTATTCCGGCCGACCGGCATCCTGGGCCGCCCGGAGGTTGAAAAAGTATGAGCAAAAATCTCAAACAGGCGTTCTTCAGCGCCTTGCTGGTCTGGGCCGTGGCCTTCCCGGTGCTGGGCCTGAAACTGAGCATCGACGGCATCAGCCTGGTCGTGCACAGCCAGGGTTCGTTCACCATCAGCATCATCGCCGTGTGCTCGGTATTGATGTTCCTGCGCGTGCTGTTCGACAAGCAGTGGAGTTCGGTGATGGGCCGCCGTTCGGATCGCAAGCTGATCCCGCCGGCCGTCAGCAACTACCTGACCCTGCCCAAGACCCAGCGCTATGTGATCATTGGTCTGATCGTTGCGGCACTGGTGTGGCCGTTCTTCGGCTCGCGCGGTGCGGTCGACATCGCCACGCTGATCCTGATCTACGTGTTGCTGGGCCTGGGCCTGAACATCGTGGTCGGCCTGGCGGGCCTGCTCGACCTCGGTTACGTCGGCTTCTATGCCGTCGGCGCCTACAGCTACGCCATGCTCTCGCACTACCTGGGCTGGAGCTTCTGGGTGTGCCTGCCGATTGCCGGCCTGATGGCCGCCACCTTCGGCTTCCTGCTTGGCTTCCCGGTGCTGCGCCTGCGCGGTGACTACCTGGCGATCGTGACCCTTGGCTTCGGCGAGATCATCCGCCTGTTCCTGCGCAACCTCACCGACTGGACCGGCGGCCCCAACGGCATCAGCAACATCCCCAAGCCGGAGTTCTTCGGCCTGACCTTCGAACGCCGTGCCGCCGAGGGCATGCAGACCTTCCACGAGTTCTTCGGGCTGGAATACAACTCGATCAACAAGGTCATCTTCCTCTACCTGGTAGCCCTGCTGCTGGCCCTGCTCGCGCTGTTCGTGATCAACCGCCTGCTGCGCATGCCAATCGGCCGCGCCTGGGAAGCCCTGCGTGAAGACGAGATCGCCTGCCGTGCGCTGGGCCTGAACCCGACCATCATCAAGCTCTCGGCCTTCACCCTCGGTGCCTGCTTCGCCGGTTTCGCCGGCAGCTTCTTCGCTGCGCGCCAGGGGCTGGTCACACCGGAGTCGTTCACCTTCATCGAGTCGGCGATCATCCTCGCCATCGTCGTGCTCGGCGGCATGGGCTCACAACTGGGCGTGATCCTCGCGGCCATCGTGATGATCCTGCTGCCCGAGCTGATGCGTGAGTTCAGCGAATACCGGATGCTGATGTTCGGTGCGCTGATGGTGTTGATGATGATCTGGCGTCCGCAAGGCTTGCTGCCTATGCAACGTCCACACATGGAGCTGCATCGATGAGCCGTGAAATTCTGCAAGTCAGCGGCCTGAGCATGCGCTTCGGCGGCTTGTTGGCGGTCAACGGCGTGGCCCTGACCGTCAAGGAAAAACAGGTGGTGGCGCTGATCGGCCCGAACGGCGCCGGCAAGACCACCGTGTTCAACTGCCTGACCGGTTTCTACAAGCCCAGCGGCGGCACCATCCTGCTCGATGGCCAGCCGATCCAGGGCCTGGCCGGCCATCAGATCGCCCGCAAGGGCGTGGTGCGGACCTTCCAGAACGTGCGCCTGTTCAAGGAAATGACCGCCCTGGAAAACCTGCTGATCGCCCAGCACCGTCACCTGAACACCAACTTCTTCGCCGGCCTGTTCAAGACCCCGAGCTTCCGCCGCAGCGAGAAGGAGGCCATGGAACGCGCGCAGTACTGGCTGGAGAAGGTCAACCTGACCGAATTCGCCAACCGTACCGCCGGCACCCTGGCCTACGGCCAGCAACGCCGCCTGGAAATCGCCCGCTGCATGATGACCCAGCCGCGCATCATCATGCTCGACGAACCGGCCGCGGGCCTGAACCCGAAGGAAACCGAAGACCTCAAGGCACTGATCGCCTACCTGCGTGAGTCGCACAACGTCACCGTGCTGCTGATCGAGCACGACATGAAGCTGGTGATGAGCATCTCCGACCATATCGTGGTGATCAACCAGGGCACCCCCCTGGCCCACGGCACGCCGGAAGAGATCCGCGACAACCCTGATGTGATCAAAGCCTACCTGGGGGAAGCGTAAATGCTGAAGTTCGAAAACGTTTCCACCTTCTACGGCAAGATCCAGGCGCTGCACAGCGTGAACGTGGAGATCAACCAGGGCGAGATCGTCACCCTGATCGGTGCCAACGGCGCCGGCAAGTCGACCTTGCTGATGACCCTGTGCGGCTCGCCGCAGGCGCACAGTGGCAGCATCAAGTACCTGGGTGAAGAACTGGTCGGCCAGCCGTCCTCGCACATCATGCGCAAGAGCATTGCCGTGGTGCCTGAAGGCCGCCGCGTGTTCGCCCGCCTGACCGTCGAGGAAAACCTGGCGATGGGTGGCTTCTTCACCAACAAGGGCGACTATCAGGAGCAACTGGACAAGGTGTTGCAGCTGTTCCCGCGCCTGAAGGAGCGTTATATCCAGCGTGGCGGCACCATGTCTGGTGGCGAGCAGCAAATGCTCGCCATTGGCCGGGCGCTGATGAGCAAGCCCAAGCTGTTGCTGCTCGACGAGCCCTCGCTGGGCCTGGCGCCGATCATCATCCAGCAGATCTTCGACATCATCGAGCAACTGCGCCGCGATGGCGTGACCGTGTTCCTGGTGGAGCAGAATGCCAACCAGGCGCTCAAGGTCGCTGACCGCGCCTATGTGCTGGAGAACGGCCGGGTGGTGATGCAGGGGACGGGTGAAGCACTGCTGACCGACCCTAAGGTGCGCGACGCGTACCTGGGGGGTTGATCGGAAAAGGGCCTTCGGGCCCTTTTTCATGCCTGCCAGAAATGTCTCGCCAGTACCGGCCTCTTCGCGGTCTTGCACGCTCCCACAGAAAACCCACGGTACCTGTGAGAGCGGGCGAGCACGCGAAGAGGCCGGCACTGGTAACCATTGACTTGAGATCCACCGCCGGCCTGAGTAACGTGGCCAGCTCTTTGCCAAAGATTCCCGGAGTTCGCCCGATGCGCCTCACCCCCACCCTGCTGCTCACCGCCCTGCTGCCCCTGTTCGCCGGCTGCCAGCTCATGGCTGACGCGCCAAGCGACCCGAATATCGGCACCACGCGCATGCAGGGCGAACTGCGTGCCGCCGGTGGCCAGCTGCTGTTCAAGCCGTGCAGCGAAAACCGCACGTTCGTGATCAACGACGTCGGCGCCACCGGCATCCTGCAGGAGGCCGCCAACCTCGCCAAAGACGCCAACGACAAACTGTTCGCCGACGTCCGTGGCCGCCTCACCGGCAGCAAGCAGGCCAACAACGACGGCCAGCTTGAAGTGCGCCGCCTGTACCGCCTGGAACCCTCCACGCGCGCCTGCGAAGACCCCAACTTCAAGCAGCTGACCCTGCGCGCCAATGGTCATGAACCCGAGTGGGACATCAAGGCCAGCGGCAAGGGCATGGTGCTCAGTCGCGTGGGCCAGCAGCCTTTGCCCCTGCCGTTTCTGGAAGAAGAAGTACCCGGCGGCGGCCTGACCCTTACCAGCGAAGCCAACGGCCAGCACGTGGAACTGTGGGTCGCGCCGCAGCGCTGCGTAGACAGCGCCACGGGCGCCATCCACCACATGCGTGCCGAGCTGCGCATCGACGGCAAGACCCTGCAGGGCTGCGGCTACTACGGCGGCGCGCGCGACAACTGATCACCGGGTACTTTTATCCTGCCAGTCGGGGCGGCGAACAGCTTATACTTGGCGGTTTGTGTAAAGCCGCCGGCCGCCCATGGCCGGGATACTGGACCCTGCCATGCTACGAATCACCGAACTCAAGCTGCCCCTGGACCATCCCGACGAAGCGCTGCGTGAAGCCATCGTCCAGCGCCTGGGCATCCGCGACGAGCAACTGCTCAGCTTCAACCTGTTCAAGCGCAGCTACGATGCGCGCAAGAAGAACAGCGAGTTGCTGTTCATCTACACCATCGACCTCGAAGCCAGCAACGAAGCCGAGCTGCTCGACAAGTTCGCCGACGATCACAACATCGGCCCGGCACCGGACGTGACCTACAAGTATGTCGGCCACGCCCCGGCAGACGTGCAGGAACGCCCGATCGTGGTCGGTTTCGGCCCGTGCGGCATCTTCGCCGGCCTGCTGTTGGCGCAGATGGGCTTCAAGCCGATCATCCTCGAACGTGGCAAGGAAGTACGCCAGCGCACCAAGGACACCTGGGGCCTGTGGCGCAAAAGCGTGCTCAACCCAGAGTCCAATGTGCAGTTCGGCGAAGGCGGCGCCGGTACCTTCTCTGACGGCAAGCTGTACAGCCAGATCAAGGACCCGCAGCACCACGGCCGCAAAGTGCTGGAAGAGTTCGTCAAGGCCGGTGCGCCGGACGAGATCCTGTACATCAACAAACCGCACATCGGCACTTTCCGCCTCACCGGCATGGTGGAGCAGATGCGCCAGGACATGATCGCCCTCGGCGCAGAAGTACGTTTCCAGGAAAAGGTCACTGACCTGCTGGTCGAAGACGGCCAGCTGACCGGCGTGGTGCTGGAGAGTGGCGAACAGCTGCACTCGCGCCATGTGGTCCTGGCCCTTGGCCACAGCGCCCGCGACACCTTCCGCATGCTGCATGCCAAGGGCGTGTACATGGAAGCCAAGCCGTTCTCGGTAGGCTTCCGTATCGAGCACCCGCAAACGCTGATCGACAAAGCGCGCCTGGGCAAGTACGCCGGCCACCCGAAACTCGGCGCCGCCGACTACAAGCTGGTGTACCACGCCAAGAACGGCCGCTCGGTATACAGCTTCTGCATGTGCCCGGGTGGCACCGTGGTCGCCGCCACCAGCGAACCAGGCCGGGTGGTCACCAACGGCATGAGCCAGTACTCGCGTAACGAGCGCAACGCCAACTCTGGCATCGTCGTCGGCATTGACCCCGAGCGCGACTACCCGGGCGGCCCGCTGGCCGGTATTGAACTGCAAGAGCGTCTGGAAGCCCACGCCTACGTGATGGGCGGCAGCAACTACCAGGCCCCGGCGCAGCTGGTGGGTGACTTCGTTGCAGGCCGGCCATCGACCGCCCTGGGCAGTGTCGAACCGTCCTACAAACCAGGCGTGACCCTGGGTGACCTGGCGCCGAGCCTGCCCGACTTCGCCATCGAAGCCATCCGTGAGGCACTGCCGGCGTTCGACCGGCAGATCAAGGGTTACAACCTGCATGATGCAGTGTTGACCGGGATCGAGACGCGCACCTCGTCGCCACTGCGCATTACCCGCGGTGAGGACTACCAGAGCCTGAACCTTAAAGGGTTGTTCCCGGCGGGTGAAGGCGCCGGCTACGCGGGCGGGATTCTGTCCGCGGGTGTAGACGGGATCCGTATTGCCGAGGCGGTAGCGCGGGATATGCTCGGCCTGTAATTTTGTATCGCCTGTCAGGGCCCTTTCGCGGGTAAACCCGCGAAAGGGCCCTTGCAGGAATCAGAAATATCCAACCCGAACATCAGACATTCCCTCCCCCTTCCACCCCCATCTGCATCTAGGCTTCACACAGCCCAGCCGGCAACAACATATAACAAAAACGAATATAGTTTTTGTTTTAAAGCATATCGTCACAGGCTAGGGTGTACGCCCGTATCATTCGTAAACTGCTCATGGAGAGCCTATAGCCCGTGCGTAGCCTGTTTACCCGTTTCTTCCAGCTTGAAGCCGCCAGCGGCCTGCTGCTGATCGCCGCCGCCGTCATGGCACTGATCATCAACAACTCGCCACTGTCCTACCTGTACAGCGGGCTGCTCGATGTGCCCGTCGCCGTCCAGGTCGGCGCGCTGAATATCGCCAAACCTTTGTTGCTGTGGATCAATGACGGCCTCATGGCCCTGTTCTTCCTGCTCATCGGCCTTGAGGTCAAGCGCGAGGTGGTCGACGGCCACCTGTCCAAACCTGCCCAGGTGATCCTGCCTGCCACTGCTGCCGTGGGCGGCATGGTGGTGCCAGCACTGATCTACTGGTTCATCAACCGCGACAACCCGGCGGCCGTGGCCGGCTGGGCGATCCCCACTGCCACCGACATCGCTTTCGCCCTTGGCGTGCTGGCCCTGCTGGGCAAACGCGTACCGGTATCGCTGAAGCTGTTCCTGATGACTTTGGCGATCATCGACGACCTGGGCGCGATCATCGTCATCGCCCTGTTCTACTCCGGGACACTGTCGAGCGTGTCGCTGCTACTGGCTGCGGCCTGCCTGGTGGCGCTGGTAGCGATGAACCGGCTTGGCGTGGTCAAGCTTGGGCCGTACATGATCGTTGGCCTGATCCTGTGGGTCTGCGTACTCAAGAGTGGCGTACATGCCACGCTGGCCGGTGTCGCCCTGGCCTTGTGCATCCCGCTGCGTACCCGCAACGCCGAGACTTCGCCACTGCTGTCCCTTGAGCATGCCCTGCATCCTTGGGTCGCTTATGCCATTTTGCCGATTTTCGCCTTCGCCAATGCCGGCGTCTCGCTGGCAGGCATGACCGTAGACAGCTTCACCCACCCGGTGCCGATGGGCATCGCGGTTGGCCTGCTGCTGGGCAAGACCGTGGGCGTTTTCGGCCTGACCTGGCTGGCGGTCAAGCTGCGCCTGGCCGCGCTGCCTGATGGTGCCGGTTGGGGGCAAATACTGGGGGTGGCGATACTCTGCGGCATCGGCTTCACCATGAGCCTGTTCGTTGGCTCGCTCGCCTTCGCCCCGGGTAGCAGCGATTACGCCGGTATGGACCGCATGGGTATTCTTACCGGCTCGTTCTTCGCCGCAGTGATCGGCTACGCCGTCATCGCCATGGCCAGCCGCAAAACCCGTGTTGGTTGACGTCACTGAAGCATGAAAAAACCCCGACTGGCAGCGGCCATGTCGGGGTTTTGTTTTACTGCGCTACGGTCAGTGCGAAACGCGGCTGGTGCCATCAACAGTCATGATGCGCACGCGGTCGCCAACGCGGAAGATTTCGTTCTCCTGCACGGCCTGCACGTAGGCACGCATGCTGCCATCGTCCTCACGCACGGTGATTTCGACGCCTTGGGTGCGGGTCAGGCCTTCTTCTGCAGCGGAACCGGCCAGGCCACCGGCCACGGCACCGATCACGGCTGCAACAATGCTGCCACGGCCACCGCCTACAGCACTGCCGGCTACGCCACCAACGATGGCGCCAGCGCCACCGCCGATCGGGGTCTTGGTACCTTCGATCTTGACCGGGCGCAGGGATTCGATGGTGCCCATGCGCACGGTTTGCACGCGGCGGGCTTCATCACGGGAGTAGCTGTCACCGGTCAGGCTCGAGGCACAGCCCCCCAGCAGCAGCGACATGGTGGTAAAGGTCGCCACCAGCAAAGCGGATTTACGCATGGGTAAAGTCTCCATAAGTCAGGTGCTCATTAGACGCTGCACGTTGACGGCTGTCACGGTACAAACGTAATAAAATTGTTTTCATTCAGCCGGTGTACAGCCTGTGCGGTTGTGCCATAGGCTCATCAATTGAGACCAAGGATAGCCATGGATTACTTCATCGTCGTGGTCACCACCGTTGCCGGGCTGTATTTCCATTGGTGGCTGTATGTACGCATGCGCCGCTGGATGGACCGTGACCTGGCGTTGTCGCTGGCGGGGGCTGACCCTGAAAAGCGTGAGTACATGCTGGAAAGGTTGGCGCAGGCGCGGCAGGAGAAGGTGGGGCGCAAGCAACTGGCGGGGTGGTTGGAGCGCGAGGCGGCGGGGTATCGGGGGTAGCCTGATGGATCACTGGGGCTGCAAAGCAGCCCCAAATTCTCAGGGTGCCAGCCGCTCACGCAGCCATTGCCCGTCCACCAGCCGGTAGTTCAAGCGGTCATGCAGGCGGCTCGCCCGCCCCTGCCAGAACTCGATACGCTCAGGCAACAGACGATAACCACCCCAGTGCTCCGGGCAGTGCGGCTGGGTGTCGGAGAAGCGCGCTTCGGTGGCCTTGACCAGGCCCTCCAGCTCTTCACGACCGGAAATCACACGGCTCTGCGGCGAAGCCCAGGCGCCCAGGCGGCTGCCCAGCGGGCGCACCTGGTAGTAGTCGTCCGACTCCTTGGCCGTGACCTTTTCCACCCGCCCTTCGATGCGCACCTGGCGCTCCAGCGCCGGCCAGAAGAAGGTCATGGCCGCAAAAGGGTTGGCCTGCAGTTGCTGGCCCTTGGCGCTTTCGTAGTTGGTAAAGAAGGTAAAGCCCTGCTCATCGAGCCCCTTCAACAACAGTACGCGGCAATGTGGGCGGCCTTCGCCGTCCACAGTCGCCAGGGTCATGGCATTGGCTTCCACCGGTACCTGCTCGGTCTTCACCGCATCGGCAAACCACTGGTGGAACAAAGCGAATGGCTCCCCCGGGGCCTGGGCTTCGGCCAGGCCATCACGGGTGTAGTCGCGGCGCATATCGGCCAGGGATTGGGTCATTGCTGCGTTTCCTTGACGATCAGTTGGTCTTCGCAGGGCTGTTGGCAGCTACTTTCTTGTCAGCGGTAGCTTTCTTGGCGGCAGGCTTGGCGGCTGCCTTGGCCGGCGCAGCTGTTTTCTTGGCCGTGGTCTTGGCAGGGGCCTTGGCCTTGGCAACAGGCTTCTTCGCGGCAGGCTTCTTGGCTGCTGGCTTGCTGTCAACGGCCTTGGCTGCAGGTGCCTTGGCATCCTGCACCGCAACCATCGAGGCCGGGACAGGTGCCGGGGCGGCCTGCTGGTACTTGGCCAACAGTGCGACCATGGTGTTCTGCGGGGTCAGCAGCATTTCCACGCGACGGTTCAGGGCACGGCCCTCGATGCTGTCGTTGGCGGCACGTGGCATGACCGAGCCCATGCCCTTGAGGGTCAGGCGGTCACGCTGCAGGCCGCTAAGGCGGAAGATGGCCGATACCGAAGCGGCGCGTTCCAGGCTGAGCTTCTGGTTGGCAGCGGCAACGCCGCTGCTGTCGGCATGGCCCAGTACCAGCACGGCAGTCTTGGGGTCGCCTTCGACGGTCTTGGCCACACGAGTGATCGGGCCGAGGGTCATTGGCAGCAGCATGTTCGGGCGATCAGGGTTGTACGAGCTGTCCACCGGCAGGGTGACCGCCAGCACATTGTCGCGGCGCTCCAGTTCCAGCTTGCTGTCCTTGATGGCTTCACGCAGCTTGGGCTCGTACTCGTCCAGCCAGGCCTGGGTGGCCTTCTGGTCGATCTTCGGCACGACCGGCCCTTTGGCTTGCTTGTCATCGCCGCCGAACGGCCACCACCAGCGGCTGGCGCTTTCGGACTTGGCATCGGCCTTGGCCACTTTTTCGGTGACGGCTGCCTTCACTTCCTGCTCGGCGACCTTGTCGGAACCGAAAGGCCACCAGCTGGAGCCACCTTCCTTGGAGCCGTCCGGAGAATGACTGGCGCAGCCGGTAACGGCGGTCAGGCACAGGGCGAGTGCTAAGGTTTTATGTGAAGACATCAGCGATACACCATGAATTAGAAAGAGATTTTGCCAACGCACATGAGGCGTTGGCATTGAGGATAGTCAAAGGGGCGGGGCAATACCCGCATTACCCGATCAAAGGCAACTGGCAAGAACACGGACCAGTTTCTGGGCTCGTGGATCCATGAGCACGTAGGGACCAAGTGTATTGACCACGAAACCGAAGGCCACGTCGTGCTCCGGGTCGGCAAAACCGACCGAGCCACCAGCACCTGGGTGGCCGAAGGCGCGGGCGCCGAGGCCAAAGGTGGCATTGGCCACATCAGGCTGGTCGAGCATGCAGCCCAGACCAAAGCGGGTCTGGGTGAGCAAGGTGCGGTCCTGGCCGAGGCTGTGCTCGCGAGTCAGTTCATCAAGCAGTTCGGATTCGAGCAGGCTGCCGTCCAGCAAACCGGCATAGAACCCTGCCAGGCTGCGGGCATTGCCATGGCCATTGGCCGCCGGCTGTTGCATACGTCGCCATTCCGGCTTATTGGTGCTGGTCAGGATCGCCGGCGGGTTGGTGAAAGCACGGGTCGATAGCGCCTCGGGTTCGCGCATGGTCACCTGCAGCAAGCGCTGCGCGGCGGCGTCCCCGGGGTTGCCCTTGCCACGGGCGATGTGCGCCACGCGGTAGAACTCTTCGTCTGCCAGGCCAACATGGAAGTCCAACCCCAACGGGCGGGCGGTGCGGGCCACGATCGAGTCGCCAGGGCCACGGCCATCGGCGCGGCGAATCAGCTCGCCGATCAGCCAGCCGTAGGTGATGGCGGCATAACCGTGTTCGCTACCGGGTGTCCACCATGGCGTTTCAGCCGCCAGGGCATTGACCATGGCCTGCCAGTCGTACAGGGCTTCAGCGGGCAGCAGCTCACGGATGGCCGGCAAGCCGGCGCGGTGACTGAGCAGCTGGCGCAAGGTGATCGACTGTTTACCGGCCTGGGCGAACTCGGGCCAGTAATTGGCCACAGGTGCATCGAGGGCCAGCTTGCCCTCGCCCACCAGTTGCAGGGCGGTGACAGCGGTGAAGGTCTTGGTACAGGAGAACAGGTTGGCGATGGTGTCGCTGTGCCAGGCCTGCTGGCCATCCTTGTCGGCACTGCCGGCCCACAGGTCGACGACGGTTTCGCCACCGACCTGGATGCACAGCGCAGCGCCACGCTCCTGGGGATCTTCGAACAGCGCGGCAAAGGCTTCGCGCACGGCTTCGAACTTCAGCTCATAGTGACCCTGGATCTGCACCCGCTGTACTCCGTACGACCATGTCCAAAAAAGGTGTGCATTGTTTCAGTACTTGGGTGTTTTGCAAACTGGCTTGGGCCAAATGGTCGCGACGAACGGTAGCTTCGTGCTCAGGGAGCCGGTTTTTCCAGCAGGGTGCGCAATTGGCCCATCGCCTGCAGGTTGCTCTTGCGCACAGCGTCGACAAACCCCGGGTACGGCACATCGGTGATCGCCACCAGCCCGAGGTGGCCGTTTTCGCCGTCAAGCAGGCGGCCGCTGGCCGGCTGGTCGAGGTACTGGAACCAGTGCGCACCAACGATCATCGGCTGCGCCAGGGCCGCCTTGAGGAAGTTGCCGTAAGCCGGGCCGCGGTCTTCTTCCCGCGCCAGCTCCAGCGGCCCCGGCCAGAACGGCCCGCGATCTCGTGAACCGAACTGGAACTCGGACACCAGCACCGGCTTGTCCAGCTCGGCCAGGCGGGCAAAATCGTAGCCGTCCTGCGGCTTGAGGGTATAGAAGTTGAAGCTGAGCACATCGCAGAACTCGGCACAGGCCTTGACCGCCTCCGGCGTGCTCACCGCGTAGCGGCCACCGAGCAGCAGGTGATTGGGGGCATGCCACTTCAATGAATCGGCAATGGTCTTGAAGTAGGTCTCGGCGAACACCTGCTGGAAGTGCTGGTAGTCGCGCTCGATTTCCGGGTGTTGCGGGTCGGGCAACGGCGCCTCGAAGCCCGGGTCTTCCATGAGTTCCCAGGCGGTCAGTTCGATGCCCCAGGCCTTGGACAGCCCTTGCTGATTGCGGTACTTGTCACGCAACTGCTTGAGGAAGGCGCGCTTGGCCGGTACATCGGTAGTCAGGCGCAAAGTGCCATAAGCCAGGCCATACCGGGCTTTAGGGTCGCTGCCTGGGGCAGCCCAGGCCAGCTCGTTGTCGGCGAAATAGCCAATCAGCCAAGGATCGTCACGGTGATCACGGGCGGCAATGGCCACGGCGCGCTCGGTGGCCATGGCAAAGCGCGGGTCGAACGGGTCGGGCATGCTGCCCCACCAGTCCATGCCGGTGCTGATGCTGGCGTAATCACCCACGATCGACAGCGGCAGGGTGTAGGGCATGCGCTTGGCCAGGCCCAGGGCGGGCTCGCTCCAGTTGCCGATCGTGTTGAAACCCCAGGCCTGCAAACGGTCCAGCGCATGCGTTTGCCAGCGGGCAGCGTCCAGAACCAGTGGCGGGCAGTTGGCTGGCTGCCCTTCTGCGCCAGGCGGGCAGGGTTTGCCGTAGGTACGCTGCACGTTGGCGGCATAAAAATCGAACCAGCGCCCTTGCTTGAAGTGGCGCCCTTGCGACGAGGCATTGCCATCGTCGTTGTTGCCCTCGCCGTAGAATGCGGCCAGAGCATCGCCCTCGCCCGGCAACCCCTTGAACATGCCTTCACGGCCGGCGACGTAGGTACGCCCGCCATCTGCGGCGACGGCGTTCACCCCCAGGGAATAGAACGGGTGCCCTTCCGGTGTTACCAGGTACCAGCGGCCATCACGCTTTTCGGTGCGAAAGAAGCCCTTGGCCTCGAAGGCCGGCCCTGCCAGCAGCCCGCCGTAGCCATCGAGTTGCTGCTTGCCGCGTTCAGCCAGCCAGCCCTTGAGCTGCTGCTGTTCACGCGTATCGGCCGCCTTGAGCTGCTCGTCATTGGCAACCTTCTCGGGCCAATTGCCGCGCGTGGACTGGCCATAGGCATCGATCAAATCCTTATAGGCCGCCTTGTAGGCCTGGCCATCATCCTGAATGCCTACTCGCTCGATCAGCAGGTTCTGCGCCACCTTGGGGCTGGGGATGCTCAGACTGACCGAGGCCACCTGCTTGAGGTCTACCGCGCCCGCGCTGCTGGTCAGCAGCAAGCGCTGGCCACCATGGTGCCACGGCATGGGTGGGCCGGCGCGCATGCCCTGGCTCAGCGGCGAGCTGGCCGTCAGCGGCACCATCACGGTTTGCGCGGGGCCGGCCGGCAGGTCAACGCGGCTGGTCAAGGTGCGGCCATCGCTGCCTTGCACCGTGACATCCACCGTCAGCGCCCAGTCCATGGCACTTTGCATGCGCAACGTGAGGAACTGCCCGGTGGACCAATCCCACGCCTCGCCTTGCGGGCTCAGCCGCAGGGTGGGCCGCTCGACCGGGTTGAACACCACTCGCCGCAACACCTCGCCCTCGGCCGTTTGCTCCGCGTTGTACTGCGGCATGCCGGCATCCTCGGTCACCACATTGACCACCGAGGCCGGGCGCACGAAGCTGAACAGCGTCTGCTGCCCCGCCAGCAAGGGCGAGCTGAACAACAGGGCGAAAACGGCAGGCAGGGTGAGGCGGACCATAAGGCTGGGGCTCTCCTTCAGGCCCCTTACGGGACCAAGACTGAGTAATGGACAACGCGCCGGAGCAAGTGCTCCGGCGGTCAGGAAATCTCCCGCCGGAACGGCGGCAGCGCATTGAGAATAGCCTTGCCGTAGCGCTGGGTGACCAGGCGCCGGTCAAGCAAGGTGATGACACCGCGATCTTGCTCGGTACGCAGCAGGCGCCCGCATGCCTGGATCAGCTTCAGCGAGGCGTCGGGTACGGCAATTTCCATGAACGGGTTACCGCCGCGGGCTTCTATCCACTCAGCCAGTGCGGCTTCGACCGGGTCATCGGGCACGGCAAATGGAATCTTGGCAATCACCACATGCTCGCAATAGGCGCCAGGCAGGTCGACACCCTCGGCAAAGCTTGCCAGGCCGAACAGCACGCTGTGCTGGCCATCGTCGACCCGCGCCTTGTGCTTGTTCAGGGTTTCCTGCTTGGACAGGTTACCCTGGATCAGGACCAGCTTGCGCCAGTCACGGTCCAGGCCATCGAACACATCCTGCATCTGCTTGCGCGAGGAGAACAGCACCAGCGCGCCACGGGCATCTTCGACGATGTTCGGCAGCTCGCGGATGATTGCCGCGGTGTGTGCCGCCGCATCGCGTGGGTCGGCCTTGAGGTCGGGCACCCGCAACAGGCCAGCGTCTCCGTGCACGAACGGGCTGGGCACCACACAGGTCATCGCATCACGCGGTAAACCGGAGCGCATGCGGAAGCGGTCGAACTTGCCCAGCGCGGTCAACGTCGCCGACGTCACCAGCGCACCGTGGGCAACGCTCCACAGGCTGCGGCGAAGCATCTCGGCGGCAAGGATCGGGCTGGCGTTGACTTCGATGTCGAACATCGCACCGCTCTCGGCCAGCGTCAGCCAGCGAGCCATGGGCGGGCTGTCTTCCGGGTCTTCGGCGGTGAAGGCCGTCCACAGTTCCCAGTTGCCCTGGGCACGGGTGACCAGGCTGCCGAACAGCGGGTACCACTCCTCGGCCTGGTGGCTGGCGATGCCGATATTGACCTCGCCGTCCATGCCTTCCTTGAGCAGATCGGCCAGGCGGGTGAACAGGTCGTTGAGGCGGGCAAAGCCCTTCTTCAGCTCGATACCCACTTCACGAAGCTGTTCCGGCACGACGCCGCCTTCGAAGCGATAGCGCGGGCGCTCACGGCCCTCGGTGTCTTCACTGGGGCGGAAGTCGGCAACCTGCTCGCAGAGGGTGAACATGAACTGCTGCTGGGTGCGCACTTCGCGCGCCAGCTCCGGGACCTGTTCGATGTACTTGCCCAGGTCGCCGGGCAGCGGGTGCTGGGCCAGCAGCTTGGTCAGGTTCTTGGCGGTCTGTTCCAGCCAGTCTGCGGTGGAGCGCAGGCGCGAATAATGAGCGAAGTGGCCGATGGCCTTGTCTGGCAGGTGGTGGCCTTCGTCGAACACGTACATGGTGTCGCGCGGGTCGGGCAACACTGCACCCCCGCCCAGGGCCAGGTCGGCCAGCACCATGTCGTGGTTGGTAACGATCACGTCTACCTTGCCCATGCCTTCACGGGCCTTGTAGAACACGCACTGCTGGAAATTCGGGCAGTGGCGGCCGGTGCACTGGCTATGGTCGGTGGTCAGGCGGGCCCAGTCCTGGTCTTCCAGGGCTTCTGACCAGCTGTCACGGTCACCGTCCCAGCGGTTGCCGGCAAGCTTCTCGATCATGCTGTTGAACAGCTTCTGGCTGCGCTCGTCGACCTCGATGCGGAAGCCTTCTTCCTCGAACAACTGGGCAGTGGCCGACTGGGCGTGACCCTCCTGCAGCAGGATGTCGAGCTTGGACAGGCACAGGTAGCGGCCACGGCCCTTGGCCAGGGCGAAGCTGAAGTTGAGCCCGCTGTTGCGCATCAGGTCGGGCAGGTCCTTGAAGACGATCTGCTCTTGCAGGGCCACGGTAGCGGTGGCGATCACCAGGCGTTTGCCAGCGGCCTTGGCGGCCGGGATGGCGGCCAGGCTGTAGGCCACCGTCTTGCCGGTACCGGTGCCCGCCTCCACGGCAACCACGGCAGGCTCGCCGGTGCGGCGGCCTTCATCGTCGCAGGCAATGTCGCCAAGCACCTTGGCCACTTCGGCGATCATCAGGCGCTGGCCATAGCGAGGCTTGAGGCTCTTGGCTTCGAGAAAACGCGAGTAGGCGCCCTGGATGGTGGCTTTGAGTTCGTTGCTGATCATGGTCTGCAGGCGCCCGTCGGGCTGGATATATTTTCAGTGTTTCGCATGGGGCGGCTATCATACCCCGCTATTGCCCTTTATGCCGCATGGAGATCCGGATGCTCGCCTTTGCCCTGCCCTACACACTGCATGTTCTGGCTGCCCTGGTATGGGTCGGCGGCATGTTCTTCGCCTGGCTGGTGCTGCGCCCGGCAACGGTTGCGGCCCTTGAAGGGCCTGCGCGGCTGCGGCTGTGGGTGGAAGTTTTCCGACGCTTCTTCGGCTGGGTCTGGCTGGCGGTGGCGATCTTGACGATAAGTGGTATCGGCATGTTGCACATGCGTTTCAGTGGCTTCGAGACTGCGCCGAAGTACGTGCAGGTAATGATCGGTGGCGGCATCGCCATGTTTGCCTTGTTCATGCGCATTCAGGCGCTGCTGCTGCCGGAGCTGAAGACGGCGGTGCAGGCCGAGGACTGGCCGACGGGTGCGGCGGTGCTGGGGCGGATTCGGCGGATGGTGGGGATCAACCTGCTGCTGGGCCTGGCAGTGGTCGCTGTGGCCAGTTCGCGCCTGATGATCTGACAGCTGAGTTATGCGTTGGAGATAGATCGAGCGCCGCGCGGGCGGCGCTCGATCGCATAGGCGCTGCAATTTCCCTCGCGAGAACTTCGCAGCCAAAAAGGTTCACAGGTGCTGCAGAATCAGCTCACCTGCGGCGCCTGCCAGGCCGGGCTGCCCAGGCTGCCCTGGCCGGCCATTGGCGCCAGCATCGGTGCTGTACACCAGGCAACCCTTGCTAGCTCCCCCTTTACCCGCCTTGCCCGCCGCCCCGGGCTTGCCTGGGGCGCCACCATCCAGGCGCACGACAACGCGCTCTTGCGCGAAGCCCTGCGGCACGCTCAGGCGAATGCGCCCTCCCGGCGCGCCATCATGCCCGTCGCCGCCGTTATCGCCATTGGCACCACGACTGGCCTGGCCCCAGGTGCAGCCACCCGCCTGGCCGTTGCCACCATCAAGCCCCACATAACCCGGAGCGCCCGCGCCACCACGGGCATCGATCGCCACCCGTTCGGCATCCACTTCAGCCAGTTTCAGGTCCAGGCTGCGGCCCGGACGAGCTGCCCGCTGATAACTACCCGCCGCCCCGGGGGCACTGAATTCACTGCCCTCACCCAACTTCGCGCTACGCGCCTCGATCACCAGGGGGCTATCGGAGGGTGCGATGGCGATGCGCGCATCACGCCCCAGTTCCAGCTGGTCGACCGTCAATTGCGCAAGCGAGGCAGGCAGCAACAGGGTTGCCGCATCCGCGACACGCAGGTGCGTGAAGTGCACGCTGGCCGACTTGTCGGGCAGGCGCAGCATGGAATTGGCGGCGACCTCCAGGCTTTCAGCCTGGGCCAGGGGAGCGGCCAACATGGCCAGCAACATCAGATTACGCATTTCGCGGCGCCTCCTGCGCACGGGGAATGGACATGACATGGAAGATACCTGTCAGCAGGATCTGCAAACGGTCGAACCAGCGGTGGCTGCGCCCACGCAGGCTGCCATTGAAGAACAGCACCTCGAGCAGGTGCAAGCCGAACAGGACGATGCCAGCGGCATTGATCAACAGATTGAAAGGCACAGGTTGTGGCATCAGCTGATTGAACAACGCCACACCCCAGAAAGCGACCGTCAGGACCTTGCCCAGGCCCAGGATGAACTTCATACCCCGCCCCTATTGAATGTTGTTATGTCGAGGCGGCCCGTTCGAGCGGGCCGTGCGACCCACATTAACTGCAATGCCAAGTCAGGCGCCAGCAGCGCTCAGTTGAGGTGCAGCTCCACCCGTCGGTTGCGCGCGCGGCCCTCCTCGCTTTCGTTATCGGTGATCGGCTGGCTTTCTCCGCGGCCCTGGCTGGTGACCTTGCCCGGCTCCAGGCCCTGACTGATCAGGTACTCGGCAACGCTGCTGGCACGGCGCTCGGAAAGCGCCTGGTTGTAGCTATCGGAACCCACGTTGTCGGTGTGCCCGATCACACTCACCTTGGCTATCGTCGGCGAGTCGAGTTTTACCACCAGGCCTTGCAGGCGTTGCTGCGCCGCCGGGGTCAGGTCGGCGGAATCGAAGGCAAACATCACCGCACCGTTGTCATCCAGGATGATCACCTCTGGCGAGGGCTCAGGTGCAGTGGCAGGCGCCGCTGCCGGGTACTCCTTCAGCGGGCAACCCATGTGGTCGACTGCAGTGTTGGCGGGGGTATCGGGGCAACGATCGCGGCGGTCGAAAATACCGTCGCCATCTTCGTCGCCATCCTGGGCGTAACAGATCAGCCCACCGGCGATAGCGCCCAGGGCACCGCCACCTGCGGCCCAGGTAGAACTTTCAATAGCGCCCAGGCCGCCACCGACCAGGCCGCCCAGCAGACTGCAGATGGGCCAGGTCCTTTGGTTGAGCGGCGCACTACCATCGCTGTGGGTTGCACAACCCGCGAGCAGGCTGGCAGCCACCAACAGCGGCAATGCCGCCTTCGACGTCACACTCATGCTGAATGCTCCTGTGTCATCGGCCACGAACGGCTGACTGGCATGAAGACGCGCCCGCGCCACTGCTCAAGGCACGGGCGCACACCGTCTACCGCTGGATCTTGATTTCGGTACGGCGGTTCATGGCACGCCCGTCGGCCGTGGCATTGTCCGCCACCGGCTGGGTTTCACCAGCACCGACCACCGAAACGAAGCTGCTGCGCGGTACACCGCTCTCGACCAGGTAATCGGTCACCGAGTGGGCGCGGCGCTCGGACAGTTTCTGGTTGTAACTGTCGGAGCCGACGCTGTCGGTATGGCCGCTGACGCTCAGGCGGGCAGACGGCGCTTCCTGTTTCAGGCGCGTGGCAATGGTATTGAGGCGCTCTTTGTCACTGGCGGTCAGGCGCGCGGAATCGAACTCGAAGTGCACATCGCGGATGACGATGACTTCTTCCTTCTGCACCACCACTTCTTCCACCACCGCTACCGGCTCAGGCGGGCACCCGTTGGCATCGACCTGCACACCACGCGGGGTGCCCGGGCACTTGTCACGGCTATCCGGCACGCCGTCGCCATCCTCGTCGCCATCGCCATGGGCCCAGCAGTAGCCCGCCGCCAGGCCACCGCCCAGCAACGCACCCCAGCCAGCCCAGCTGGAACTTTCAATAGCGCCCAAAGCGGCGCCGCCTACACCCCCGACGGCGGCACATTTCGGCCAGTCGGTTTTTTGCAAACCTGCACAACCAGTCAACACACTGGTGAGCAGTACCAGGGGTAACGCTGTGCGTACTATGCTCATTTCATTGCTTCTCCTAGGGGGAATCGGCATAAGGCCGATCTCTGGGAGTAAAGACCGCGCTTTCCAACCCTGCCAGCAATAAGCCACGACGTGGTCACATGCCTCTTTGCCCACACGCCGCGGCCCGCTAGTCTTGGACGACTTGAACGAGGATTGGCAATGACCGACGGTTTTTCCCAACGCACCCCGCAGCAAGCCCTCGCGGCCCTGCTCGAACGCTTCACCCCGCAACGCCTGCTACTGGTCGGCACGCGCTTCCCGGCGCTGGACGCCTTCGCCCAGGCGCACCCCCGGGTGACGATCGCCACGGCTGCCCCGGGCCCGCTGCCGGCCGAACTGGCGGCCCAACGCTTTGATCTGGCGGTGCTGGTGGACTGCCTGGAACACCTGCCCAAGCGCACCGGCCTGGAACTGCTCGGCGGCATTCGCAACCTCAATGCCAGCCGGGTAGCGGTGCTGGCCGACCTGGCCGCCTGCGGCTGGCAAGACACCGACTTCTTTGCCCTGGCCCTGTCAGCCAGCGAGAAATTCCGCCGTGACCAGCAGGTTTTGAGCCTGTTCACCTATGATCTACATGACTACAAGCAGGTCCCGGACTGGCTCAACGCCAGGTTCTGGGCCAACCCTGAAAACTTCGGCAAGTACTGGTGGTGATGATGAGTGTCTCGGTCTGCCCTTGCGGCAGTGGCAACCTGCTCGACGCCTGCTGCGGGCATTACCATGCAGGTACCCCGGCACCGGATGCCCAGACGCTGATGCGCTCACGCTACAGCGCTTACGTGCTGGGCCTGGTCGACTACCTGGTGGCCACCACCCTGCCGGCCCAGCAAGCCGGACTGGACCAGGCCGCCATGGCGGCCTGGAGCGCCCAGAGCACCTGGCTGGGCCTGGAGGTGGAAGACGCCGAAGTACTGGGCGGCCAGCCGGAGCACGGGTTTGTCACCTTCACCGCGCGCTGGCACGACCAGGATGGCGATCACCAGCACCGTGAACGTTCGGCATTCGTCCAGCATGCCGGGCGCTGGTATTTCATCGACCCTACGGTTGGGCTGAAGGCCGGGCGCAACGACCCCTGCCCTTGCGCCAGCGGGCAAAAATTCAAGAAATGCTGCGCCAGTTACGTGGGTAGCTGAGCATGATGGCCCGCGCCCGCCTGCTGCTGCCCTGCACACTGATGGCATGCCTGGCCTTGCTGGCGGGCTGTGCCAGTTGGGGGGGTGACGACTGGCGCGAACCCGAAGTGCACCTGGTCGAGGTCGAAACGGTCAAGGCCAGGTTGCTGGAGCAGGAGTTCGTGCTGCACCTGCGGGTCGACAACCCCAATGACAGCCGCCTGTTCATCCGCAACCTGTCGTATGCAATACGCCTCAACGACCTGCTGCTGGTGCAGGACGAAGCCAGTGTCTGGCGCAGCGTGGGCGGGCACGCCCGGCGCACCTTCAAGATTACCGCGCGCACCAACCTGTGGCAGCACCTCAAGCCACTGGCCAAGCTGCTCAAAAGCAGGCAGCCGCTGCATTACACCTTGGAGGGCGAACTGGCGACCGGGTTGGTCATCCATCGGGACCTGCACTTATCGCGCAGTGGTGAGATAATCCCCGGCGATCACATCCCGGAGTAACCCTGCAATGTCTCAACAACCCCACGTTCATGGCCCTGACTGCAACCACGACCATGATCATGACCACCACCACGATCATGGCCATGTACACGGCCCGCACTGCAACCACGGCCACCAGGAGCCGGTACGCAACGCCCTGAAGGACGTTGGCCGTAACGACCCTTGCCCGTGCGGTAGCGAGAAGAAGTTCAAGAAGTGCCACGGCGCCTGATCGACTGACTCGATTCAAAACCTGCTACGCGGCCTTTCGACGGGTCGCCCCCAGCAAGTCCTGGTACCAGAGGCCGGCGTCATAGGCGATGGTGACCAGGGTGGTTGCTGCATAGCGCGGGTGCTGTGCCATGCGCTGGGCGACGGCGAGGCAGGCTGCGGCGGTATTCCCCACGAAAATGCCACTTTGCATGTAGAACCAGCGCTGTGCAGCCAGCATTTCGGCGTGCTGCACCTGAGCCCGTTCGTCCACCAGCGCCCAGTCCATGAAGGGTGGGCAAACACCCACCGCCATGCCTTCAAAGCGATGGTCCGTGAACACGCCCGCCCTTGAATCACAACCGCTGGGGTCGACCAACACGGTCGAAACGTCAAAACCGTGGTCCTTCAGCCCCAGGGTAATGCCTGTGAAACTTGCGCCAGTGCCGGCGCAGCCGACAAACAGGATTTCCCGCCCGGCCCCGACGTTGGTCAATTGCACGGCAAGCTCACTGGCCGTCTGGTAACGATGGGCTTCAATGCCCACCGGGTTGTTGAATTGATCGGTGTAGAAATAGGACTTGCCCAGTGCGGCCTGGTTCTCCAGGTGATGCATCACGACATCCTTGGGTGTGGCGCCGGCCACCAGCATCTCTTTGCCGATCAGCCTGGCACCAAAACACTCCAGCAAATCCCGTTTGGTCTGGCTGAAGCCAAGCCCTACTGCCAGTTCCACGGCAACCTGGTACTTGTGGCAGGCCGCCAGCAAGCCGAAACCGAAACTGCCGCCGGTTTTTTCAATGACCGTGGTCACACCCGGGATGATGTCGCCGTTGCGCAGGGCATGCTCGACAATGTGCCGGGCTGCCCGGTATTTGTGGCTGCCGCCCGGGTTGTTCATTTCCAGTTTGGTGTAGATGCGTTCGCTGACGCTGATGAGCTCGCTCATTTGCGGCTACCTTCCATTGAAGTGTGCAGACAGGCCTTGTTCTGCAGCAGGCCGGCAGTGGCGAAGAGCAAACCGATGCAAAGGGCCATGCAGATGGCATTGGTGCCATCCCAGCCAACCGTACTCAGCAACAGCGAAGGGCTGAACGCACCGACGGTTGCCAGAATGGCAATGGCGAGGTCGTTCTTGCCCTGCATCTGCATCGCTGCCGGGCTGTTTTGCAGCGACTGGGCCAGCAATGCGCCGCCGCCCACATACGTCAGGTTCCAGCCCAGCCCGAGGGCAATCAGCGCCAGGGTCATCATGGCGTAGCTGTGCGACCAGATATTCAGCGCCGAGCAACCGATCAACAGTGCCAGCCCGGCACAGATGGTGGTCTTGATGCCCAGCTTCTGGATGATTGCGCCGGTAAAGAATGACGGTGCAAACATGGCAACCACATGCCACTGGATGGCCAGGCGGACATCAGAGAAGTCCTCATGCATGTGTTTCATGTGCATCGATGCCTGAATCATGAGCAGGTTCATGATCCCGTAGCTCAGCGCCGCAACCGCCATGGCAACTTTCACCGACGGGCTGAACGGTTCGCGGGGAGTGGCCGTTTTTTCCGCGTGCTGACTGGATTTGGCGATGCCGGCATCGTCGGGCAGGCAAACGGCAATCAACAGCGACATCAGCGCAAGGCCAACGAACGAGGCATAACACAGCGAAAATAGCGGGTACCCACCCACGTCCCTGAGCCACTCCGTCAGAGTCGGCCCCACCACGGCTGCAATCACGCCCCCCGCCACCACCAGTGAAAGGGCCTTGGGCTTGAGGCTCTGGGCCAGGTTGTCAGTGGCCGCGAAGCGGTTGAAGTTGGCGAAGGCGATATAAACGCCCAACGCTGAATGGCTCAGTACCAGCAGCTGGAAGTGCTGGTATTCCACGGCCAGATAACCGCTGACACCAGAAGCCGCCAAGGGGATCGACCCCAGCATGAAGGCTTTCTTGCGACCGATACGGCTCATCAACCTGGAGACTGGGTACGTTGCCAGCATCAGGCAGAGAAACTGGAACCCGTAGGGCACGGTGGACCACGCAGCAGCCGGCGCCAATGCGGCCCCGACGATGGCGGCCATGGTCACGGACATGACAGCGGTCGTCAGGTTGATCGACTGTGCGGTGAAGTACAGGTAGGTACGCCGCGGGAGTGTGCTGTTCATAACGCAGGCTCGTGATAGGTGGAAACATCGATTTCGGCATCGGGGAACACGCAGATCAGCCGCTCTTTGCCTTTGCCCAGGCGTTTGCGGCGCACGGACATGCGCCCGATCCGCCGAGGCGACTCAAGGTGTGTGCCGCCACACGGGATTTCGATGCCGTTGTAGGTCCACAGGCGCGCGTCTTCCAGGCCCTGCACCGCGTAGTGTTCGATGGGCGCATCGCAGGCGATCAGCTCATTTGCACGCCGTTCTATCTCCACCACGTCTTCGGCAGTGAATGCGTCTTCGACCAGAAAGTCGAAACGCGCCGAGTCTTCCTTGATATGGCAGCCGATGGTCCACTGTTTCAGTTCTTCACGCAGGCTGATGGCGGCGGCATACAGGAAGTGACTGGCACTGTGAGACAGTGTCAACCGTTCGCGTCGGTCGATATCTATAGTGATGCGGGCCGGCATGCCGACGGTGACTTCATCCAGCAGGTGCAAGTCATCAGGGTGCAGGCTGTGAATAATGATGCCGCCCAGTTTTCCGCCTTTGAAACCTTCCAGGCGAATAGGGCTACCGTAGAGTTTTTTAACCCAGACAAAGCGCACAGTGCCTATCGGCAGTTCAATCGTGCCGACGTCAGCTTCCTGGCCGCCACCTTCGGGATAGGCCACGGTACTCTGCAATTCGATACCGTCACTGTGTACCCGCGTTACTTGAGTATTCGCACCCGCCAGGTATTGGTCCTTGTAATAAAGTTTCTCGGTATTGCGCAACACTTCATAATTCAGAGAATTCATGGTTCCAATACCACCTGCAGTGATGTTTTTACCTGCACACGGGCGGCGGCAGGGACGTCTTTGGTAATGATGCAGCCCGGCCCGATGAAGGCGCCGTCGCCGACGTGGATAGCACCCAGCACACTGGCGAACGCGCCGATCTGTACCCGGTTGCCCAAGGTCGGGTGCCTGGGGCTCGAAGGGTTGTCACTGATACCGCGGGCGCCCAGGGTGACGCCGCCCAGCACGTAGCAATCGTCACCAATGGTCGATGTTTCACCAATGACGGTGCCCATGCCGTGATCGATGATGAATCGCGCACCGATACGGCTGCGGAAATGAATTTCCGCCCCCGAGAGCATTTTTCCGCGCCTGGAGATCATGGCGGCCAGGCACTGGCCGCCAGCACCGTAGGTAGAGGCCGTATTGCAATAGACCCAGTGGGCAAGCCGATAATGCAAAACCGCAGAATAAGAGGTGTAAGTTCTTGCAATAAATACCAGGTCGCGGCCAGCCGCTGGATCTTTTTGGGCAAAGGCCTGCAAGTCGGCATGGGCCTGTTCGGAAACACTTTCAATAATCAGTGTTTCTTTCAGCGCTTCGAACTCGTCGATTGAACAGCATTCCAATAACGCCGAGGTCACAAGATTCTTGACTACTTTGAATGACGCCAGTTCGTCAGGCAAAGGGAGCCTGGCAATGACGGCAGATTGCATGTCCATAGTATGCATGGGCTTGATATCCAGTTGTCTGGTCTGCACAGACGCTAAAAGTGCCGCCTTTGCTGGCAGCCGAAAGTTCCGACAAGGGGATAGTGGCAGGTACTGGCCATTTGCAAACGAACAGTCGACAAGCATTTCCGTTAACTGTTAGGCTTTTTTTTCTAACGGTTTCGGACCTGCCATGAACCCCTCCAGCCTTCATCACCTGTTGAAACAGCGCCTGGATGCAGGCGAGTGGTCGCCAGGGCAACGCATGCCCTCCATTCGCAAACTCACGGCCGCCGTCGATTTCAGTTACCACGACGTGGTATCGGCGTATGCCCAGCTGGTCAGCGAAGGTGTGTTGACGGCCTCGCCCGGCCGCGGCTACTTCGTCGCCAACCGCAGCCGGCAGACGAGCGTGATCCACGAGCCCGAGTGCATGGCCGGCGATCCGCTGTTCCGGCTGCTGCAGGGCGGCCAGCACTACACCAAACTGGGCAGCGGCTGGCTGCCGCCGGCGTGGCGCGACACCGAGCTGCTGGCCAAGGCGATTCGCCGCACCGCGCGGCTGGAGCAAAGCTCGCTGGCAGAGTACGGCGACATCCAGGGTTACCTGCCCATGCGCAAGCAGCTGTGCGTGCACATGAAACGGCTGACCCGTGTCGAAGCCCGACCCAACCAGTTGCTGACCACCCTGGGCGCCACGCAAGGCCTGGACCTGGTTGCCCGGTTGCTGATCAAGCCAGGCGACCACGTGTTCGTCGACGAGCCGGGCAACGGCAACCTGATCAAGCTGATCCAGCTGGCGGGTGGGCACGTCGTCGGTATCCGGCGGACCCAGGACGGGCCGGATGTGGAGGAAATGCGGCGCTACCTGGCCATCCACAAGGTCAGAGCGTTCTTCTGCAACAGCACCTTCCACAACCCGACCGGCAGCAACATCAGCCCGCACAACGCCTTCAGCGTGCTACGCCTGGCGGTGGAGCACGAGTTCTACGTGGTCGAGGATGATGTGTATGGCGACTTCAGCCCTGCCGTGCGCCAGACCTTCGCCGAGCTGGACAACCTTGACCGGGTCATCTACATCGGCAGTTTTTCCAAATGCCTGTCCGCCTCGTTGCGCGTGGGCTTCATCGCCTGCTCGCAAGACCTGATAGAACCGCTGACCCGCCTGAAACTGCTGACCTGCGTGGCCGTGCCTGCGTTTTGCGAGCGCTTCGTCAACACCATATTGTCGGACGGCACCTACGCCCGGCACATGAAGGATGTACAGCAGCGCCTGATCCGGCAGCAAGTCCAGACCCAACGATTGTTGCTCGAGCGCGGCTGGCAGTTCGAGATCGCGCCGCAAGGGGGCATGTTCCTCTGGGTCTACCACCCGGACCTGCCCGACCTGCAACCCCTGGTGCGCAAACTGGAGCAGCACAAGATTCTGCTGATGCCCGGCTCTGCATTCGCGGTCACCCGTGACTACCGACGCTATACGCGTATCAATTGCACGCATTTTTCCGACACGCTGGCAGACCACTTCAACGTTTGAGCCCGCGCAGGCAAATAAACCGACACAGGACCTTGCACGGCGCCTGCGCGCTTACTACCTTAGCGCCTTTCGAAACCCGCCTCGCCTTGCAGGAGCCCTTGTCATGGCCGCCCCCGCCTTTCCTCCCTTCCGCCTGCGGTTTGCAACCGCCGCCACGCTGCTCGGCATGCTCGGGCTGGCCGGCTGCCAGACGGGCGGCCACCAGGACAGCGTGCCACCGACCAGCGGCGTGCAGCCGCTCAAAGGCCTGGCGCAGAACGTCTCGATCCGCCGCAACGCCATGGGCGCGCCATTGATCGAAAGCAGCAGCTTCCATGATGCGCTGTTCAGCCTGGGCTACGTGCACGCGGGCGACCGTATCGAACAGATGGTCGCCATGCGCCTGCTCGCCCAGGGCCGCCTGGCCGAACTGGCCGGCAGCGACGCGCTGGACATCGACCGCCTGATGCGCGCTGCCAACCTCAAGCAGAGCGCCGCCCAGCAATACGCCGACGCATCGCCACGGCTCAAGCGCTTCTTCGAAGTGTATGCACGCGGGGTCAACGCCTACCTGTTCCGCTACCGCGACAAGCTGCCGGCCGACCTTGCCAACAGCGGCTATCGCCCCGAGTACTGGAAGCCCGAAGACTCGGCGCTGATCTTCTGCCTGTACGCGTTCAGCCAGTCGGTGAACCTGCAGGAAGAACTGAGCGCCCTGACCCTGGCGCAGAAAGCCGGCAGTGACAAGCTGGCCTGGTTGCTGCCCGGTGCACCGGATGAGCCGTTGGCCGAAACGGAAGTGGACAAGCTCAAGGGCCTGAACCTGGCCAGCCAGTTGCCGGGCCTGCCAGCGCTGGCGGCCGCCAGCCAGAAACTGGCCGACCTTGACCTGCTCGGCAGCCCGGGCTCTGCCAACCTGGCGCTGGGCCCGCAGCGCAGCCGCAGCGGCAAGAGCCTGCTGGCCAGCGACAGCCGCGCCGCCTGGGCCCTGAGCCCGGTACAAATCCACACGGGCAAGTACCAGGTTGCCGGCCTGTCGTTGCCCGGCCTGCCGATCGTGCTGGCTGGCTACAACGGCAAGCTGGCCTGGAGCAGCAGCGCCGTGATGGCCGACAACCAGGACCTGTACCTGGAGCAACTGCGTCGCCAGGGCAGCCAGCTGACCTACCTCGCCGATGGCAAATGGCTGCCGGCCCGCGCCCGTAGCGAAACCTTCTTCGTCCGCGGCCAGCGCCCGCTGCGCGAGGTGATGTACGACACCCGCCACGGTACCCTGCTGGCCCAACCTGATAACGCCAGCCTGGGCCTGGCGCTGAACCTGCCACAGTTCAAGGGCGACCGCAGCCTGGATGCACTGTTTGACCTGACCCGTGCCAAGAACGTCGAGCGCGCTTTCGACAGCACCCGTGAAGTGACCGCCGCCGCCCTCAACTTCGTCTTCGCCGAGCCCGACCATATCGGCTGGCAGGTCAGCGGCCGTTACCCCAACCGCCGCGAAGGCCAGGGCCTGCTGCCCTCGCCGGGCTGGGACGGGCGCTATGACTGGGACGGCTATGCCGACCCAATGCTGCACCCCTACGACCAGGACCCACCCGCCGGCTGGATCGGCCACGCCAACCAGCGCAGCCTGCCACGTGGCTATGGGATGCAGTTGTCCAGCACCTGGTACTACCCGGAACGCGCTGAACGCCTGGCCCAGCTGGCCGGCAATGGCCGCCACGACAGCCGCAGCCTGATGGCCCTGCAAAACGATCAGGAGACCCTGCTGGCCGCCAAGCTCAAGCAGATGTTCGATGCCCCTGGCATGGCCCAGCCACTGAAACAGGCGATCGATGCCCTGCCCGCCGCACAGCGCGACAAGGCCAAAGACGCGCTGGCCCGGCTGAAAGCTTTCGACGGCCGTCTGAGCCCGGTGTCGGCGGATGCAGCGCTGTACGAGCTGTTCCTCCAGGAAGTTGCACGGCAAACGTTCCTCGACGACCTCGGCCCAGAGTCCGGCCCGGCGTGGCAGGCGTTCGTCAGCAATGCCCGGTTGTCGTTCTCGGCGCAGGCCGATCACCTGCTGGGGCGCGACGACAGCCCGTTCTGGGATGACCGCAGCACCCCGCAGAAAGAAGACAAACCCACCATCCTCGCCCGCAGCCTGGCTGGCGCGGTGGATGCCGGCACCGCACAACTGGGTGCCGACCGCCGCGCCTGGCAGTGGGGCAAGCTGCACCAGTACCGCTGGCCGGCACCGGCCTACCATGGCCTGGGCGATGCCACCAGCCGTTCGCCGCTGGCCGCTGGCGGCGATTTCACGACCCTGGCCCTCACGCCGTATGCCTGGGGCAGCGACTTCGACACCCGTCTGCCGGCCTCGGCGCGGATGATCGTCGACTTCGGCCAGGCCGAACCTTTGCAGGTGCTGACCAGCAGCGGCCAGTCCGGCAATCCGGCCAGCGCGCACTACAGTGACGGGCTGGATGCCTGGTTCAAAGGGCGCTTCATGAGCCTGCCGCTACAGCCGCAAAACTTCGGCAGGGCGTATGGCAACCCGCGGCTTACGTTGGTGCCCGGCAAATAAACGGCATTGCCTGCTTTGGGGCTGCTTGGCAGCCCCAACCATTTCCTGTCGAACTTCCTTTCACCCGCATGGCTCCTAACTGGTAACTCCAAACCGGCGCCCATGCCATGGACCTCGTTATCGCCCGCCCCGAAGGCCTCTACTGCCCGCCCGGTGATTTCTACATAGACCCTTGGCGGCCGGTGGACCGCGCCGTGATCACCCATGGCCACGGTGACCATGCACGCACCGGCAATGGCCATTATCTGACCGCCAGCCCCGGCGCCGGTATCCTGCGCAGCCGCCTGGGCCAGGGTATCAATTTGCAGACCCTGCCCTATGGCGAGCGCCTGATACACCACGGTGTGACCCTGAGCCTGCACCCGGCCGGGCATGTGCTGGGCTCGGCGCAGGTGCGCCTGGAGCATCAGGGCCAAGTCTGGGTCGCCTCTGGTGACTACAAGGTAGAGCCCGATGGCACCTGCACCCCCTTCGAACCGGTGCCGTGCCACACCTTTATCACCGAATCGACCTTCGGCCTGCCGATCTACCGCTGGCCAAGCCAGGGTGAGATCTTCGCCGGCATCAATGCCTGGTGGCGGGCCAACAGCGAACAGGGCAAGGCCAGCGTGCTGTTCTGCTATGCCTTCGGCAAGGCCCAGCGCATTCTGCATGGGCTGGACCCCAGCATCGGCCCGATCCTCGTGCATGGCGCCGTCGAGCCGCTCAACCGGGTGTACCGGGACGCCGGCATACACCTGCCGCAGACCCACTATGCCGGCGATATCCCGCGCAACGACCCTTTGCTGCGCCAGGCGCTGGTCCTGGCACCACCCTCGGCCGGTGGCAGCAGCTGGATGCGCCGCTTCGGCGAGTACAGCGACGCCTTCGCCAGCGGCTGGATGCTGTTGCGCGGCGCCCGCCGACGGCGCGGCGTGGACCGGGGCTTCGTGCTCTCGGACCATGCCGACTGGCCCGGCCTGCTGTGGGCAATCGGCCAGACCGGCGCCGAACGGGTGATGGTTACCCACGGCTCGGTCAATGTGCTGGTGCGCTACCTCAACGAACAAGGCCTTGATGCCCGCGCCTTCGCCACCGAGTACGGCGACGAGGACGACGTCGCCACTACCGAACCTGCACTATGAAAGCCTTCGCCACGTTGTACCTGCGCCTGGACGCGACCACGTCCAGCAATGCCAAGCTTGAGGCCCTGCGCGACTATTTCGCCAGTGCCCCCGCCGAGGATGCGGCCTGGGCCGTGTACTTTCTGGCCGGCGGGCGCCCGCGCCAGCTGGTGCCCACGCGCGTGTTACGCGAACAGGCAACGGCACAGGCCGGGTTGCCGGACTGGCTCTTTGAAGAAAGCTACCAGGCAGTAGGTGACCTGGCCGAAACCATTTCGCTGTTGGTGCCCGTACACGCCGATGGCAGCAATGAAGGCCTTGCCACCTGGGTGGAGCAATATTTGCTGACGCTGCGCGGGCTATCGCCTGAGCAGGTTCAGCAGCGCCTGCAGCCGCTGTGGGCGCAGCTGGACCGCCCCAGCCTGATGCTGTGCCTGAAGCTGATCACGGGCAGTTTTCGCGTGGGCGTGTCCAAGCTGCTGGTCACCCGCGCCCTGGCACAACTGGCCGGGCTGGACGCCAAACGCATCGCCCAGCGGATGGTCGGCTATACCGATATCAGCCACCGTCCAACAGCGGCCAGCTACCAGAGGCTGGTTGCAGCCGAGTCGGCCGATGAACACAGCCAGCGCGGCGGCCAGCCCTACCCGTTCTTCCTGGCGCACCCGCTGCAAGCGCCAACGGAACAGTTCGACACACTGCTTGGGCCGCCAAGTGCCTGGCAGATCGAGTGGAAATGGGACGGCATCCGCGCCCAAGTGGTCAAGCGCGAAGGCCAACTGTGGGTTTGGTCGCGTGGCGAAGAGCTGGTTACCGAACGCTTCCCCGAGCTGCACAGCCTGGCGCAGACGTTACCCGATGGCGTGGTGCTGGATGGTGAAATCCTGGTATGGAAGCCAGGCGATACCCCCGCTGAACTGGCCGTCCAGCCTTTTGCCCTGCTACAGCAGCGCATCGGGCGCAAGACGCTGGGCAAAAAATTGCTGAGCGATGCCCCGGTGGTGCTGCAAGCCTACGATCTGCTGGAGTGGCAAGGCGAGGACTGGCGCAACCGGCCGCAGCACGAGCGCCGCTGGCAACTGGAACGGTTGGTGGAAGACCACCCACTGGCCCCGGTGCTGCTGTCGCCCCTGCTTGATGGCCCGGACTGGGCCGACCTCGCCCGCCAGCGCGAGCAATCACGCAGCCTGGGTGTCGAGGGCCTGATGCTCAAGCAACGTGAAGCCTTGTACGGCGTTGGGCGCACCAAGGACATGGGCACCTGGTGGAAGTGGAAGATCGACCCGTTCAGCGTCGATGCCGTGCTGATATACGCCCAGCGCGGCCACGGCCGGCGGGCCAGCCTGTACAGCGACTACACCTTCGCCGTGTGGGACGCACCGGCCGGCACCCAGGGGCGCGCACTGGTGCCCTTTGCCAAGGCCTACTCCGGGCTCAGTGACGAAGAAATGCGCAAGGTCGACGCCATTATCCGCAAGACCACGGTGGAAACCTTCGGCCCGGTGCGCAGTGTGACGCCGACGCTGGTGTTCGAACTGGGCTTCGAAGGCATCGCATTATCGAAACGCCATAAAAGCGGCATCGCCGTGCGCTTTCCGCGCATGCTGCGCTGGCGGCTGGACAAGCCGGTGGAAGAGGCGGATGACCTGGCGACCCTGCAGGCATTGCTGGCCTGAGGCAGTTTCGGCCCCCGGAGGGCCTTTTCGCGGGCATGCCCGCGAAGAGGCCAGCACGGTGATCGAGGCGCAAGCGATGGAGGCGCAAGGCCAAAAACTATGCTTCTATCTTTGTGCCGACCCGTGTCGCAGACCGTATTCGCCACGCATCCAGGACCACCATGCACCATTCAACACACGACCTGCTCTCACCCGTTCCGGGCATCACCCGCCAACTGCACAGCTTTCACTTCGGCCCCCGCGGTGGTGGCAAGGTCTATATACAGGCCTCGCTGCACGCCGACGAGCTACCGGGCATGCTGGTGGCCTGGCACCTCAAACGCCGCCTGGCGGACCTTGAACAACAAGGCCGCCTGCAACGTGAAATCATCCTGGTACCGGTGGCCAACCCGGTCGGCCTGGAGCAAGTGCTGCTGGATGCGCCACTGGGGCGCTTCGAACTGCAAAGCGGCGAGAACTTCAACCGCAATTTCGTCGACCTGTCGGACAGCATCGGCGACCAGATCGAAGAACACCTGGCCCAGGACCCGGCCCACAACATCGCACTTATCCGCGAATACCTGCGCCGTGGGCTGGACGCACACCCGGCCCGCACACCCCTGCAGGCCCAGCGCCTGATCCTGCAGCGGCTGGCCTGCGACGCCGACATGGTGCTGGACCTGCACTGCGATTTCGAGGCGGTCGAGCACCTGTACACCACTCCAGACGCCTGGCCGCAGATCGAGCCGCTGGCCCGCTACCTGGGGGCCCAGGCCAGCCTGCTGGCCACCGACTCGGGCGGACAGTCGTTCGACGAATGCTTCAGCCTGGTCTGGTGGCAGTTGCAGCAACGCTTCGGCAAGCGCTTCCCGATTCCGCTGGGCTGCTGCTCGGTGACCGTCGAGTTGCGCGGCCAGGCGGATGTTTGTCATGACCTGGCCAGCAAGGATTGCCAAGCGATAATCAACTTCCTGACCCACGCGGGTGTAATCGAAGGCGCCAGCCCCTCCTTGCCAGCATTGCTCCACCCCGCCACGCCGCTGGCCGCTGTGGAACCGGTGTCGACGCCACTCGGCGGCTTGCTGGTGTATCACGCCAAACCCGGTCAGCACCTGGAAGCCGGCCAGTTGATCGCGGAAATCATCGACCCGCTCAGCGACCGGGTGACCGCAGTGCGTAACAGCCAGCCGGGCCTGCTGTACGCCCGCAGCGTGCGGCGCATGGCAACGGCTGGCATGGTCATCGCCCATGTGGCCGGCGAGCAGGTGTGCCGCAGCGGCTATCTGCTGGGCAACTGATTCGGTAAAACCATTGCCCCTGGCGGATGGTCTGTAGAAGCACACCCTTCGACGGACCACTGCCTCATGCCCGCCGCCACCGACCTTGCCAATGCCTGGTTCGCCAAACGAGGGTGGAAGCCGTTCGCTTTCCAGCGACGCGTGTGGGCAGCTGTCGAGCGTGGTGAGTCTGGCCTGCTGCACGCCAGCACCGGCGCCGGCAAGACCTACGCCGTGTGGCTCGCCGCGCTTCGCGCTTTCAAGCCCAAGCCCCAGGGCAGCCAACCTGTGCCCTTGCAGGTGGTGTGGGTCACGCCCATGCGGGCCTTGGCCGCCGACACTGCGCGCGCCTTGCAGGCGCCGCTCGATGAGCTTGAACTGCCCTGGCGTGTAGGCGTGCGCAGCGGCGACACCGGCAGCGCCGAACGCGCCCGGCAAGCACGGCGCCTGCCCAGCGTGCTGGTCACCACCCCCGAAAGCCTGACATTGCTGCTGACCCGGGCACAGGCGCGCGAAGATTTCGCCACGCTGCGCCTGGTGGTGGTGGATGAATGGCACGAACTGCTGGGCAACAAGCGCGGTGTACAACTGCAACTGGCGCTGGCCCACCTGCGCCAGTGGCACCCCGACCTGCCCACCTGGGGCCTCTCTGCCACGCTTGGCAACCTGCAACACGCGCTGGAGGTGCTGTTGCCGCAAGGCGGCCTGCTGGTGCAGGGCCGCCAGGACAAGGCGCTGCAGGTCGATACCCTGCTGCCGGCGGCAATAGAGCGCTTCCCGTGGGCCGGCCACATGGGCCTGAAGATGCTCGACCAGGTCAGCCAGGAGATCGATGCCAGTGCCAGCTGCCTGGTGTTCACCAATACCCGTGCCCAGGCCGAACTCTGGTACCAGGCCCTGCTTGAAGCCCGCCCCGACTGGGCAGGGCTGATTGCCTTGCACCATGCCTCGCTGGCCCGGGAAACCCGAGACTGGGTCGAGCGCAGCCTCAAGCAGGGCAGCCTGAAGGCAGTGGTCTGTACGTCCAGCCTGGACCTGGGCGTGGACTTCCTGCCGGTGGAGCGGGTGCTGCAAATCGGCTCGGCCAAGGGCATTGCCCGCCTGATGCAGCGGGCTGGCCGCTCCGGCCATGCACCGGGGCGGCGTTCGCGCATAACCCTGGTGCCCACTCACAGCCTGGAACTGGTGGAAGCCGCAGCGGCGCGCCAGGCACTTGCGGCCGGGCACATCGAAGCGCGCGTCTCGCCACGGCTGTGCATGGACGTGCTGGTGCAGCATTTGGTCAGCATGGCCCTGGGCAGTGGCTTTGACGCCGAACAGCTACTGGCCGAAGTGCGCAGCACCTGGGCGTTCGCCGCATTGCGCGACAGCCAGTGGCAATGGGCCCTGGACTTCGTCTGCCGCGGCGGCGGCTCACTCAGCGCCTACCCGGACTACCAGCGTGTCGAACGCCAGGCCGATGGCATTTACCGGGTCGCCAGCGAGCGCTTGGCGCGGCGCCATCGCATGAGCATCGGCACCATCGTCAGCGATGCCAACCTGCAACTTAAATATTGGTCCAAGGGCGGCGGGGGCAAGACATTGGGCAGTGTTGAAGAGGCATTCATTTCACGCCTGCGGCCCGGCGATACGCTGGTATTTGCCGGGCGCGTGCTGGAACTGGTGCGCGTGGAAAACATGACGGCCTATGTGCGTCGCAGCACTGCGCGCAAGGCTGCGGTGGCCCGCTGGAATGGCGGGCGCATGCCGCTGTCGAGCGAACTGGCCGACGCGTTGGTCGAACAGCTCGATGCCGCAGCCCATGAACGCTTCGACGGCCCTGAGATGCGTGCGGTGCGCCCGCTGCTGGCGCTACAGGCCCAATGGTCAGCGTTGCCCACCACCGGCACATTACTGGCCGAGACGTTCAAATCCCGCCAGGGCTGGCACTTGTTCCTGTACCCGTTTGCCGGGCGCATGGCCAACCTGGGCCTGGCCAACCTGATCGCCTGGCGGGTCAGCCACGTGCAGCCACTGTCGGTGTCCATTGCTGTCAACGATTACGGGTTCGAACTGCTCAGCCCCGGTAACGTGGACTGGGCGGCGCACTTACCTCAGGCGCTTGCAACCGGGCAACTGCTGGAAGATGTGCTGGCCAGCCTGAATGCGGGAGAAATGGCGTTGCGGCGCTTTCGTGAGATCGCCCAGATTGCCGGACTGGTGTTTGGCGGGTACCCGGCGGCGCAAAAAAGCACCCGACAGATCCAGGCGTCCAGTGGGCTGTTCTACGAGGTTTTCCGCAAGCATGACGCCGGGAATCTGCTGCTGGGTCAGGCGCGGGATGAGGTGCTGAGCGAGGAGCTGGAAATCGAACGGCTGCATCGGCATTTGCTGAAAATGAACGGCCTGCAACTGGATTTGCGTATGTTGAAACGGCCAGGGCCGTTGGCGTTTGCCTTGCTGGTGGAGGGCATGCGCGAGACCCTGAGCACCGAAAAACTGGCGGACCGCATTGCCCGGATGGTCGCCGAGCTTGAACGCGCGGCAGGCGGGCCAGAATGACCCATCAGCCCATCGAGCACTGCGGTCAGACGCTTTGGCTGCTTGCCGACAAGGCCATCTACTGGCCTGCTCGCCGGGCCTTGCTGGTTGCCGACCTGCACATCGGCAAGGCCGCCAGCTATCGCGCCCTGCATCAACCAGTACCGCGCGGCACCACCGCAGCCACCCTCGCCCGCCTAGACGCCCTGCTGGCAGCGCACGACTGCGAGCAACTCATCGTCCTTGGCGACTTTCTCCATGCGCGCACCGCCCGCGCACCCGCAACGCTGGCCAGGCTTCAGGTGTGGCGGGAGCGGCATGAGCACCTGCATATCGTGCTGATACGCGGCAACCACGATCGCAACGCTGGCGATCCACCCGCCTCGCTGCGCATTGAAGTACAGGACGAACCCTGGATACTGGAGCCGTTTGCGCTACAGCACGAGCCCCGGCCCCACACGATGCACCCGGTACTGGCAGGCCATGTACACCCGGCTTTCGTCCTGCGCGGGAAGGCCCGTCAGCGCGTGCGATTGCCATGCTTCCTGATCGATGAAGGCGTCAGCCTGCTACCGGCATTCGGAGAATTCACCGGCGGCTGGACAATCGCACCAGGCGCAACCGGCCGCGTATACCTGGCCGGCGCAGGGCGTGTCTGGGCGCTGTAAAAGTGCTCAGGCTACAGGCGCTGGCGGCGGCTCGTCCGGCAACGTTGGCTCACCCGGCTCCATGGGTTGCGTTTCACCCGGTTCCGGTGGCTGTGGCGTATCGGGATCAGGCTGATGGGGCACGCCCCCCGCCTGCATCGGCAGCGGGTGCGCCAGCAGTGACCAGGGCAACAACCCGATGTGGTTTGGCTGCAGGCCTGCCAGCTTGGCACTGATTGCGGGATGGAGTTTCATTGGCGGCTCCTGACGAAGGCCGATGCACATCATGCGCACCGGCATTACTGCGTTGGAGTGCCAAAGGCACGGGGAATTCCCCGCGTTTGTCGGGTCAGGTACGTGGCAGGGTAACGCCTCGCTGGCCCTGGTATTTGCCGCCACGGTCCTTGTAGGACACTTCGCACTCTTCGTCAGACTGCAGGAACAGCATCTGTGCCACGCCTTCGTTGGCGTAAATTTTTGCCGGTAGCGTGGTGGTGTTGGAGAACTCCAGCGTCACATGGCCTTCCCACTCTGGCTCAAGCGGGGTGACGTTGACAATGATGCCGCAACGGGCATAGGTGCTCTTGCCCAGGCAGATGGTCAGCACGTCACGCGGAATCCGGAAGTACTCGACGGTGCGGGCCAGGGCGAAGGAGTTCGGCGGGATGATGCACACGTCGCTCTTGATATCGACGAAGCTGCCGGCATCGAAGTTCTTGGGGTCGACGGTGGCCGAGTTGATGTTGGTGAAAACCTTGAATTCGTCGGCGCAGCGCACGTCGTAGCCGTAGCTGGAGACACCGAAGGAAATGACCCGGCTGTCCTGTTCGCCGCGCACCTGGCGCTCGACGAACGGTTCGATCATGCCGTGTTCCTGCGCCATGCGGCGAATCCACTTGTCCGATTTGATGCTCATGGCGGGGGTGTCCTGAAGAGTTGCGTGGTAAAAATCGTGATCCGCATCTTACCGGTCCCGGCGCCCAGGTTAAAGTTCTATGCCGCATCCCGCGCCAAGCGGAGGCTGCAGCCACCGTCGATCCGAATTTGCCTAATGCATCCTCAGACCATTGGCAGGTTGCGGAAAGTGGGGTAAGGTGGCGCCACTGTGCTGCACGTGACACCGAGAATCTCTAGTTTGATGCACGATCCTGATCGGCCCATCGCTGAATTTTCTGCTCTCTTTGCGCTCAGTCCCGGGCAGGGTTTTTCCTGACCGTTCTTAAATTGTCCAAGGAGACAGAAAAATGTCCAACCGTCAAAACGGTACCGTTAAGTGGTTCAACGATGAAAAAGGCTACGGCTTCATCACCCCTCAGTCGGGCGACGACCTGTTCGTGCACTTCAAAGCCATCCAAGCTGACGGCTTCAAAACCCTGAAAGAAGGCCAGGCTGTTACTTTCGTCGCTACCCGCGGCCAGAAAGGCATGCAGGCTGAAGAAGTTCAGATCGCCTAAGTCGATCTCGCTTCCTGGCTTTCAAAAAAACCCGCCTTCTGGCGGGTTTTTTTATGCCTGTGTAGGAGCGACCTTGTGTCGCGAAAGGGGGGGCGAAGCACCCCCCCAAGATATGTGATCCAACCAAATACTGCTGGGGCCGCTTTGCGGCCCTCTCGCGACACAAGGCCGCTCCCACAGGAAATGCGTCAGTCTTCACTGATGGTAATGCTCGGCATCGCCGGTGCCGCCGCTTCTTGCAAGACGATCCGTGCCCCCACCTGGCGGGCCAGTTCCTGATAGACCATGGCAATCTGGCTTTCCGGCTCGGCAATCGCCGTGGGCGTGCCGCTGTCGGCCTGCTCGCGGATCAGCATCGACAACGGCAACGATGCCAGCAGGTCGACGCCATACTGGCTCGCCAGCTTCTCACCACCGCCTTCGCCGAACAGATGCTCGGCATGACCACAGTTTGAACAGATATGCACGGCCATGTTCTCGACCACGCCGAGCACCGGGATGTTGACCTTGCGGAACATCTCCACACCTTTCTTGGCATCCAGCAACGCCAGATCCTGCGGGGTGGTAACGATCACAGAGCCGGCCACCGGCACCTTCTGCGCCAGGGTCAGCTGGATATCGCCGGTACCCGGCGGCATGTCGATCACCAGGTAATCCAGGTCGTCCCATGCGGTTTGGGTCACCAGTTGCAGCAGCGCACCAGAGACCATCGGGCCTCGCCAGACCATCGGCGTATTGTCGTCGGTGAGGAACGCCATGGACATGACTTCCACACCATGGGCCTTGATCGGCACAAACCACTTCTGATCACGGATCTGTGGGCGGGTGCCTTCAGCAATACCGAACATCACGCCCTGGCTTGGGCCGTAGATGTCGGCATCGAGAATACCCACGCGCGCGCCTTCGCGGGCCAGCGCCAAGGCCAGGTTGGCCGCGGTGGTCGACTTGCCTACCCCACCCTTGCCCGAGGCCACGGCAATGATGTTCTTGACGTTGGCCATGGCCGGTACCTGGGCCTGGGCCTTGTGCGCGGCCACCTGGCAATCGATCGACACCTGGGCGCTGCTGACGCCCTCGAGGTTGCCGATGGCGTTCTGCAGCACCTGGGCCCAGCCGCTCTTGAACAGCCCGGCGGCATACCCCAACTGCAATTGCACGCTGACCTGCGCGCCCTGGATATCAATGGCGCGCACGCAACCGGCGCTGACCGGGTCCTGGTTCAGGTAGGGGTCGGTGTACTGGCGAAGCACGCCTTCGACGGCGGCACGGGTGACGGCACTCATGGAGACTCCCATTGGCAAACTTGATGTAGAACAGGCGCCTATCCTAACCCGTCAATCGTCAGCAGATGCGCATGCGGGGTGAAATATCTTCGCCGGCCCTTTATAGTGGCCGATCACCCTCATTTTTACCCCGTAGCCAGATAAGTAGCCGAGCCACCATGTCCGAGCCACGTCAGATTCTCGTCACCAGCGCCCTGCCCTATGCCAATGGATCCATCCATCTTGGCCATATGCTCGAGTACATCCAGACAGACATGTGGGTCCGCTTCCAGAAAATGCGCGGCAACCAGTGCATCTATGTCTGCGCCGACGACGCCCACGGCTCGGCCATCATGCTGCGTGCCGAAAAAGAAGGCATCACGCCGGAACAGCTGATCGCCAACGTCCAGGCCGAGCACAGCGGCGACTTCGCAGACTTCCTGGTGGAGTTCGACAACTTCCACTCCACCCACAGCGAAGAAAACCGCGAACTGTCGAGCATGATCTACACGCGCCTGCGTGAAGCCGGGCACATCGCCACCCGTTCGGTGACCCAGTACTTCGACCCGGAAAAGGGCATGTTCCTGGCCGACCGCTTCATCAAGGGTACCTGCCCCAAGTGCGCGGCCGAAGACCAGTACGGCGACAACTGTGAAAAATGCGGCGCCACCTACGCGCCTACCGAGCTGAAGAACCCAAAGTCGGCGATTTCCGGTGCCACCCCGGTACTGCGTGATTCGCAGCACTTCTTCTTCAAGCTGCCCGACTTCCAGGCCATGCTGCAGCAGTGGACCCGCAGCGGCACCCTGCAGGATGCGGTGGCCAACAAGCTGGCCGAATGGCTGGATTCCGGCCTGCAGGAGTGGGATATCTCCCGTGACGCGCCGTACTTCGGCTTCGAGATCCCGGGCGAACCGGGCAAGTACTTCTACGTGTGGCTGGACGCGCCAATCGGCTACATGGCCAGCTTCAAGAACCTGTGCGCACGCCGTCCCGAGCTGGACTTCGACGCCTTCTGGAAGGAAGACTCAAAGGCCGAGCTGTACCACTTCATCGGCAAGGACATCGTCAACTTCCACGCCCTGTTCTGGCCCGCCATGCTCGAAGGCGCCGGCTTCCGCAAGCCGACCGCGGTCAACGTGCACGGCTACCTGACCGTCAATGGCGCCAAGATGTCCAAGTCGCGCGGCACCTTCATCAAGGCCCGCACCTACCTTGACCACCTGCAGCCGGAATACCTGCGTTACTACTACGCAGCCAAGCTGGGCCGTGGTGTCGACGACCTGGACCTGAACCTGGAAGACTTCGTGCAGAAGGTCAACTCCGACCTGGTGGGCAAGGTAGTCAACATCGCCAGCCGCTGCGCCGGGTTCATCCACAAAGGCAATGAAGGCGTGATGGTGGCCGGCGATGCCGCACCGGAGCTGACCGAGGCCTTCCTGGCCGCTGCCCCGTCTATCGCCGAAGCCTACGAAGGCCGCGACTTCGGCCGCGCCATGCGCGAGATCATGGCGTTGGCCGACCGCGCCAACGCCTGGATCGCCGACAAGGCACCGTGGTCGCTGGCCAAGCAGGAAGGCAAGCAGGATGAAGTGCAGGCCATCTGCGCCCAGGGCATCAACCTGTTCCGTCAGCTGGTGATCTTCCTCAAGCCCGTGCTGCCCGTGCTGGCCGCCGACGCCGAGGCCTTCCTCAACGTTGCCCCGCTGGCCTGGAACGACCACCTGTCGCGCCTGGAAAACCACCAGCTGAACCCGTTCAAGGCACTGATGAGCCGCATCGAACCGGCCAAGGTCGAAGCCATGGTCGCAGCCAGCAAGGAAGACCTGCTGGCCGCCGAAGCCAAGGCCCCGGCCGGCAATGGCGAGCTGACCAAGGACCCGCTTTCGGCAGAAATCGAGTTCGACACATTCGCTGCCGTTGACCTGCGCGTGGCACTGATCGTCAAGGCCGAAGCCGTATCCGGCGCCGACAAGCTGCTGCAACTGACCCTGGATATCGGTGACGAGCGCCGCAACGTGTTCTCCGGCATCAAGTCGGCTTACCCCGACCCGTCCAAGCTGGAAGGCCGCCTGACCATGATGGTTGCCAACCTCAAGCCACGGAAGATGCGCTTTGGCGTGTCCGAGGGCATGGTCATGGCCGCCGGCCCTGGCGGTGAAGAAATCTACCTGCTGAGCCCGGACAGCGGCGCCAAGCCAGGCCAGCGCATCAAGTAACGCCCCTGCCCCGGCCCTCGTGCCGGGGCAGTTCCTTCTGCGCCTTGCTTGCCGGACAACCACCCTGATTCCCGGCTATCGTCATCTCATGAGCGACTACATCCTGGTCCTGATCAGCGCGGCGCTGGTCAATCACCTGTGCCTGCTAAAACCGTCAGCCCCCAGGCTGCACTTGCATGTGCACGGCCTGGCCTGCGCGCTGTGCATTGCGCTGAGCGTGATCGGTGCCCAGTTGCTGGTGCGAGGGGTGCTTGCCCCGTTGCACATCCAAGACCTTGCCCTGTTCGTGCTATTGCCCTGGCTGGCATTGCTGGCATGGGGTGTGCCGTGGCTGCTGGCCAAATGGCGCCCGACCTGGCCCGTGACGGGGTTGCCAGGCCTACTCTTGAGCAATGCCGTAGCGCTTGGGCTGGCGCTACAGCAGGCCAGCGACGACAGCACGTGGCCCGCCATTCTGCTGCAAGCCTTGCTGGCCGGTGGTGGCTTCTGGCTGGCGCTGGTCTTGTTCACTGACCTGCGCCAGCGCAGTGCCCATGCCGATATCCCCGGCGTGCTGCGCGGCCTGCCTATCGAATTGATCGGTGCCGGGGTAATGGCCATGGCATTTTCCGGCTTCAATGGGTTGTTTGCACAATGAACACCAGCCCCGACCCGCGACTACGCACCAGCATGGGCCTGGTCTTGCTGGCCTGCATACCTGGCCTGCTGACACTGCTGTGGCTGCACGGCTGGGGTTTGCTGGTAAACCTGTTGCTCTGCGCCAGTGCCGCCATACTGTGCGAAACCCTGCTGCTTGCAATGCGCGGGCAACCGCCGAAGCCGGCGCTGAGCGATGGCAGCGCACTGGTGACAGCCATCTTGCTGGCGTGCGCCCTGCCCACCCTCACCCCTTGGTGGTTACCTGTGGTTGCCACCAGCGTTGCCATCGGCATCGGCAAGCAAGCGTTTGGCGGTGTCGGGCGCAACCTGTTCAACCCGGCCATGGTAGGTTATGCCTTCGTATTGCTGAGCTTCCCGTTGCAGATGAACCATTGGCCAGGGCCTGCACCTGGCCTGCTGGAAAGCCTGCAGCAGGTGTTTACAGGTGGTCAGCACATTGATGGCTGGGCTCGGCCTACGCTGCTCGACGGCCTGCGCCACAATCGCAGCCTGACCATTGACGAGCTGTTCGCCAGTCATCCGGGCTTCGGTAGTATTGGCGGCAGGGGCAGTGAATGGGCCAACCTGGCGTTCCTGCTTGGCGGCCTGTTCCTGCTGCAGCGCAAGGTGATCAGCTGGCACGCGCCTGCGGGCTTGCTGGCAGGGCTATTCGTGTTCAGCCTGTTGGGCTGGAACGGTTCGGGGTCGGACTCCAACGGCTCACCCTTGCTGCACCTGTTCTCTGGGTCAACCATGCTGGCGGCGTTCTTCATTGCCACCGAGCCCGTCTCCGGCCCCAAGAATGAATGGGCCAGGTTGTGCTTCGGCCTGGGAGCCGGGCTGCTGATCTACCTGATTCGCACCTGGGGCAACTACCCGGATGGCACGGCATTCGCCATCTTGCTGATGAACCTCATGGCACCGAGCCTTGAGCGCCTGGCCCTGCAACGCCAGCAGGCCCCCCGATGAACCGCCTTGCGCGTGACGCAGGCCTGCTGCTGCTGACCGGGGCACTGGCTGTGTCTGCCACGCTGACCTGGCGACATTGGACCAGTACCGCCATCGTCAGCGCCGAGAAGCAACTGCAAAGCCGCCAGCGGCTGGCGGTGCTGCCTGAAGGCAGTTACGACAACCAGCCACTGGACAGCCCCCTGCCAAGGCCCGCCGCCCAGCGGCCAAACAGCCGGATCCTGGCAGCTTACCGGGCCACCCGAGCCGGCGAGCCCACCGCAATCATCCTGATCACCCAGGCCCAAGGTTATGTCGGGCCGATCGTGCTGAGCATCGCCATCGCCGCCGACGGCCGGCTGATCGGTAGCCAAGTGGTCGAGCAACAGGAAAGCCCGGGGTTGGGCGCACGCCTGGGAGCCCCACAGGTGCACTGGCTGGAGCAGTTTGACAACCGTCAGTTGGGCGACCACTGGGCGCTGAAGCGGGACCAGGGCGACTTTGACCAACTGGCCGGCGCAACCGTGACCTCACGGGCCGTGATCACGGCACTACAGGAGGCCCTGAGCTACTTCGATGAGCAGCGCAGCACGCTGCTGGAGGTCACCCCGCATGAATAGCGTCTACTGGCTGGCAGCAAGCCTTGTGCCCATGCTCGGTGCCACCGTAACGCTGCGCGAGGGCGCCGCCATCGGCGTGTGCGCGATCGTGATGGTTAGCCTGCACCAGGTGTTGCTGGCACCCTTGCGCCAGCGGCTGGCCAACTGGGCGTACGTGCTGGCGAGCCTGTTGCTGTTGGCCGCCCTGGCAAGCTGCCTGCAACTGGCCTTGCGTGCGTGGCTGCTGCCACTGGCCATAGCCCTGGGCCACTATCCAGCGCTGCTTTGCCTGCCATGCCTGGCTTACGACCACCTGTTGCCTGATCAGGGCCGCTGGCGCCTGCTCGTCAGGCACCTTGGCGCTGTGCTTGGCATCTGCCTGCTGCTCGGCGCCAGCCGCCAAGGGTTGGCTGAGCTGACCGGCCTGCACCTGGCCAGCCTGGCCCCCGGCGCGCTGCTACTGCTCGGACTGCTGCTGGCCTTGTACAATCGCCTGCGTCCGGGCCCTGCCCACCCACGTCGTCAAGGAAAGCTCTGATTTCATGAATGCCGCCAAACGCCTGGAGATCTTTCGCAGGCTGCACGAAGACAACCCCGACCCCAAGACAGAACTGGCCTACACCACCCCGTTCGAACTGCTGGTCGCCGTGACGTTGTCTGCGCAATCCACTGACGTCGGCGTCAACAAGGCCACCGCCCGCCTGTTCCCCGTCGCCAACACCCCCGAGGCCATCCATGCCCTGGGCGTTGAAGGCCTGAGCGAATACATCAAGACCATCGGCCTTTACAACAGCAAGGCCAAAAACGTCATCGAAGCCTGCCGGATGCTGATAGAGCAGCACGGCAGCGAGGTGCCGCAAACCCGCGAAGCGTTGGAGGCACTGCCCGGCGTGGGCCGCAAGACCGCCAACGTGGTGCTTAACACTGCCTTTCGCCAGCCGACCATGGCGGTGGATACCCATATATTCCGGGTCAGCAACCGCACGGGCATCGCGCCAGGCAAGACGGTGCTGGAGGTGGAGAAGAAACTGGTCAAGTTCGTGCCAAAGGATTACCTGCTCGACGCCCATCACTGGTTGATCCTGCATGGGCGCTATGTGTGCCAGGCCCGCAAGCCAAGGTGTGGCAGTTGCCGGATCGAAGACTTGTGCGAATACAAGCACAAGACCAGTGACGATTGAGCCGATAGCTCAAAACCACTCGCGGCGATTGAAAAAATCTTTTTTACCAGCGTCTGCTTTCTGGTTATAAGGACGGCCAATGGCCCCTTGGCTTGGAGCGACTCATGAGCACCGATAAAGACGACCTGTCGATCGAAGATGATTTTGTTGCCACAGAGGATGAAGCGGAACCCCAGGTGGAAAGCGCAAAGACCAACCTGAGCAAACGCCGCACCATCGACAACATGCTGGAAGAACGGCGCCTGCAAAAGCAACTGGCCGATTTCGACTACGACCTGTAGCGCTGCTCGGGAGCCCTGGCAAAGCCTCCTGACGGGAGGCTTTGCGGCCTGGCAGTCAGTTAAGACCTTGCCGCTGCGCCAGTTCGATGAGGTCAACCAGCGACCGCGCATTGAGCTTGAGCAACAGCCGGGATTTGTAGGTACTGACCGTTTTGTTGCTGAGGAACATGCTGTCGGCAATTTCCTTGTTCGAGCGCCCCCGCGCCAACTGCTGCAACACGGTCATCTCGCGCGCTGAAAGACGGTTGACCATATCCGTCTCGCTCCCCCCTCCCCTGCCACGCGACGCATGCAAGGCCTGGTTGGGGAAGTAGCTATACCCTGACAACACGGCCTTGATGGCGCTGAGCAATTCGGTGAGTTCCTGCTGCTTGCACACGTAACCCGATGCCCCCGCCTGCATGCAGCGCATCGAGAAGTTGCCGGGGGCCTGCGACGTCAGTACCAGGACTTTGCTCCCCGGGCTGAACGTTGCCATGCGCGCGATCACCTCCAGGCCATCAAGCCTGGGGATGCCAATATCCAGTACCACGATATCCGGCAGGTGTTGCCGTGTGAGTTGCAGTGCAGCCACCCCGTTGTCGGTTTCCGCCACCACGTCATACCCATGCCGCTCCATCAGCATGCGCACGGCCAGGCGTATGACCGGATGATCATCCACGATAAGCACTTTATTCATGCGATATCCATTGATTCATTGTTTTTGCTTTGGCACGCCACGATAACCGACAGGGCGTCCGATGGCGCGGCGAATTCCCAGCGAAACTGATGAGCAGATGAAACTTACAGAACTTACGGAAATTTCCTACAAATAATTACTGCAGTTGTAATAACTAAATTCTTTATCACCAAACTGACGGTATCACCCGCCCGCAATTTCGCACCAGTTGAAAACCTGACGCCCACTTGAAGAAATATCCAACTCAAACACGCTGAAAAATCAAGGCAACCAGGCTATTCGGCGATTAGTTCTCACCCGGAAACCAGTCCAGTCTTTAGTTGAGTTCAACGGTCAGGTATAGATGGGCAAAACCGCTGGAGACGGCCCAAATGACCCAAGCACAACCTGTCGCCCCGCTGACGATCATTGCCATCTTCGCGGGGATCATCGAAGCCTCCGCGCTCGCGACACTGCCGTTTCTCAGCGAGTCCAGCCAAAAACTCTACACCTGGTTTCTGGTGGGCTTCCCGTTTTTTCTCACAGCACTGTTCTTCCTGACGCTCAATTTCAACTACAAGTCGTTCTACAGCCCATCGCCCGGCAGAACGACGGATGACAACATGCCGATCCCCAACAACGTGCCCACTCCTGCCATGACCAACAGTCCCCACGAAGCGACCAAGGGCGAGCCAGTCACGTTCATGTTTTCCGGCCCCGACGCCAACCGCATGATGGAACAGCAACTCCTGTCTGCACTAGCCCACCCCCCCGTACCAGCGCGTACCTGGCGCTTTTGCAATCTGGACAGGCGGCAATGTGCGCAGCTGTCGATCAGCGCACTCGAGGGCAACGTCGTGAACGACGAGCGCTAAAAGCCCGGACGTTTCTGCAGCCAGAAAAAAACCCCGGCCTGAGCCGGGGTTTCTACGACACGTGCCAGCAATCAGAGCAGCGAACGGCCCTTGTTGGCAGCAATGCGCATGCGCAGTGCGTTCAGCTTGATGAAGCCGGCCGCGTCTGCCTGGTTGTAGGCGCCGCCATCTTCCTCGAAGGTCGCGATGTTGGCATCGAACAGCGAGTCGTCCGACTGGCGGCCGACCACGATCACGTTGCCTTTGTACAGCTTCAGGCGTACCACGCCATTCACGTTGACCTGCGAAGCGTCGATCATCTGTTGCAGCATCAGACGCTCCGGGCTCCACCAGTAGCCGGTGTAGATCAGGCTGGCGTACTTCGGCATCAGCTCATCTTTCAGGTGAGCGACTTCGCGGTCCAGGGTGATCGACTCGATGGCACGGTGGGCCTTGAGCATGATGGTGCCGCCTGGGGTCTCGTAGCAGCCACGCGACTTCATGCCGACGTAACGGTTCTCGACGATGTCCAGGCGGCCGATGCCGTTGGCACCGCCGATACGGTTCAGGTCGGCCAGGACGGTGGCCGGAGTCTTCTCGACGCCATCAATCGCAACGATGTCACCGTTACGGTAGGTGAGCTCGATGTAGGTCGCCTGGTCCGGGGCGTTCTCAGGCGAGACGCTCCAGCGCCACATGTCTTCTTCGTGCTCGGTCCAGGTATCTTCCAGGACACCGCCTTCGTAGGAGATGTGCAGCAGGTTGGCGTCCATCGAGTACGGCGACTTCTTCTTGCCGTGGCGCTCGATCGGGATGCCGTGCTTTTCGGCGTAGTCCATCAGTTTTTCGCGGGACAGCAGGTCCCACTCACGCCACGGGGCGATGACCTTGACGCCTGGTTTCAGGGCGTAGGCACCCAGCTCGAAACGCACCTGGTCGTTGCCTTTGCCGGTGGCGCCATGGGAAATGGCGTCAGCGCCGGTTTCGTTGGCGATTTCGATCAGACGCTTGGCGATCAGCGGGCGGGCGATGGAAGTACCCAGCAGGTACTCGCCTTCGTATACGGTGTTGGCGCGGAACATCGGGAACACGAAATCACGCACGAATTCTTCGCGCAGGTCGTCGATGTAGATCTCTTTAACACCCATTGCCTGGGCCTTGGCACGGGCCGGCTCGACCTCTTCGCCCTGACCCAGGTCAGCGGTGAAGGTCACCACTTCGCAGTTGTAGGTATCCTGCAGCCACTTGAGAATCACCGAAGTATCAAGGCCGCCGGAATACGCCAGTACGACCTTTTTTACGTCCGCCATGCCATCACTCCACGGGGTTGTACGGAAAGGGATCGATTCTAACGACCTTGCGGATAAATTTACAGTGGGGCGACAGCTTCTGACGACAAAGCGACAGGAACTGTCGGAAGGGCGACGGGTGTATGCATGACCATCTCTAGCGCCTGTGAGATCGAGCGCCGCCCGCGCGGCGCTTCGCAGCACAAGGCTGCTCCTGCAGTTGTTTCCGGCCAGTCACGCCTGTGCCTGAGCACGCGAACGCCTTGTTCGCCTGGCACGATATCGACGTGGACGCCAAGGCGCAGCGCTGCAACTTCAGGAATAACTGGCCCGAAACAGATGTAGGAGCAGCCTCGTGCTGCGAAGCGCCGCGCGGGCGGCGCTCGATCTCACAGGCGCTGGAAATGTCGTGGCAAACACCTGGAGCCACACCGATCTCAGGGCGCCTTCGCCCCCGGCGCGGCAGCAGCCGGGTTGGCTGGGGCTGGGGCCGGGGCGGCAGGCGCCGCTGGCTCAGCCGGTTTTTCCACAGGTTTCTCAACCACCGAAACCCGATCCAGCTCGATATTCACCCGGCGATTGCGCGCCCGGTTGGCAGCGCTGTTGTTCTTCACCAACGGGTACTGCTCGCCATGGAAGCGCACCGTGATCTGGTCTTCAGCCAAGCCATGGGCCTTGAAGTAGTCAGCCACCGCCAGCGCGCGACGGCGCGACAGGTCACGATTGGTCAGGCGGTTGCCACTGTTGTCGGAGTGGCCGTTCAGCTCGATGTGGTTTACCGTCGGGTCGGCTTTCATGTAATCCAGGATCACATCCAGCCGTGCACGCGCCGACGCGTCCAGATCGGTGCCGCCACCCGGGAAGCCCACTTGGGTCTGGCGCACCTGATCGTAATTCATTGGCAGCAGCTTGCTGGCACAAACCTGGTAGTCGCTGTAGGCCTTGGCAAAGCTGACCGGCAGCACGCGCACTTCCATCGGCCTGCCGGCCTCACCGGTGTAGTTGCGCACCACTGTGCTGCGCCCGTCGAGCAAGCCGTTGATCAGGCGGCTGGCCTGGCCTTGGGAGGAACTGAACAGCACTCCGGTGCGGGCCATGCGCACACTGCCCAGGTTGATATCACCCCGCCCAGGCTGCCACGGCGCCGCCGCCGCCAGCAGGCTGGCCGTACCTGCACCCAGTACGTTGCTGTCCGAACGCAGCTGGAACACAGGTTGTTCACCTGCCCGACGCACGAACTCGCCGCTGCCAAAACCTTCTATTGGCTGGATAAGACGGCACTCGAACTGGTCACCCTCGACCTTCCAGGCAATGTTCTCCATGCGCGTCTGGAAAGTCAGTGCGCCGGCCGGCAGGCTGGCGAACAGGGTCAACAGGGTTAGGTAACGCTGGCGCACGGGCGGCTCCACTAATTCTGACGGCTTACCTGCAGGCTATCGGACGCCTGCCGGAAAACTTGATAGCCGTGCTCGCCCCAGGGTTTTCCGGTAGCATTGGGGCTTGAGTTCGACCCGCCTGGAATCCCCAATGTCCGATCGCCTGACCCTCCTGCGCCCCGACGACTGGCACATCCATCTGCGCGATGGTGCCGTCCTGCCCCACACCGTTGGCGACGTGGCGCGCACTTTTGCCCGTGCCATCATCATGCCTAACCTGGTTCCTCCGGTGCGTAATGCCGACGAGGCCGGCGCCTATCGTGAGCGCATCCTGGCCGCCCGCCCTGCCGGCAGCCGCTTCGAGCCGCTGATGGTGCTGTACCTCACCGACCGCACCAGCGCCGACGACATCCGCGAGGCCAAGGCCAGCGGCATCGTGTACGCCGCCAAACTGTACCCGGCCGGCGCTACCACCAACTCCGATTCGGGCGTGACCAGCATCGACAACATCTTCCCGGCCATCGAGGCGCTGGCGGAAGTTGGCATGCCGCTGCTGGTGCATGGCGAAGTGACCCGTAGCGAGATCGACGTCTTCGACCGCGAGAAGCGCTTCATCGACGAGCACATGCGTCGTCTGGTCGAGCGCTTCCCGACGCTGAAAGTGGTGTTCGAACACATCACCACCGGCGATGCCGCGCAGTTCGTTACCGAGGCTTCGGCCAACGTCGGCGCGACCATCACCGCGCAGCACCTGCTGTACAACCGCAACCACATGCTGGTTGGCGGCATTCGCCCGCACTTCTACTGCCTGCCGATCCTCAAGCGCAACACCCACCAGGTGGCGCTGCTGGACGCGGCCACCAGCGGTAACCCGAAGTTCTTCCTGGGCACCGACTCGGCACCGCACGCTCGTCACGCCAAGGAAGCCGCCTGCGGGTGCGCCGGTTGCTACACCGCCTACGCGGCCATCGAAATGTACGCCGAAGCGTTCGAGCAGCGTAACGCGCTGGACAAGCTGGAAGGCTTTGCCAGCCTGCACGGCCCGGCCTTCTACGGCCTGCCGGCGAACACCGACACCATTACCCTGGTGCGTGAAGAATGGACCGCCCCGGACAGCCTGCCATTTGGCGAGCAGACCGTAATCCCGCTGCGCGCCGGTGAAAAACTGCGCTGGCGCCTGCTGGAGGAAAACGCGTGAGCGAAGAACTCTACGAAGACGACATGGACACCCAAGGCAGCAGCGGTTCGCGCCACCCGATGGCCGAGCGCTTCCGCGGCTACCTGCCGGTAGTGGTGGATGTGGAGACAGGTGGTTTCAACAGCGCCACCGATGCCCTGCTGGAAATTGCCGCCGTCACTATCGGCATGGACGAGAAAGGCTTCCTGTTCCCCGAGCACACCTACTTCCACCGGGTAGAGCCGTTCGAGGGCGCCAACATCGAAGCCGCCGCGCTGGAGTTTACCGGCATCAAGCTGGACCACCCGCTGCGCATGGCCGTCAGCGAGGAAAGCGCGCTGACCGACATCTTCCGCGGCGTACGCAAGGCACTCAAGGCCAATGGCTGCAAGCGGGCGATCCTGGTCGGCCACAACAGCAGCTTCGACCTGGGCTTCCTCAATGCGGCGGTGGCGCGCAACGACCTGAAGCGCAACCCGTTCCACCCGTTTTCGAGCTTCGACACCGCTACCCTCGCGGGCCTGGCGTATGGCCAGACCGTGCTGGCGCGTGCCTGCCAGAGCGCGGACATCGACTTCGACGGGCGTGAGGCGCACTCGGCGCGGTACGACACCGAGAAGACGGCCGAGCTGTTCTGCGGCATCGTCAACCGCTGGAAAGAGATGGGCGGCTGGCGCGACTTCAACGATTGAGCTGCAAAAGCATTCGCGGGCATGCCCGCTCCCACAGGTTCACCTTTGCCGTCAGGCATGCAGGAGAATCGGTGGGAGCGGGCGCGCCCGCGAAGAGGCCGGCACAGAACGGCATAAAAAAACCGGCCAACGAGGGCCGGTTTTTTTATGCGAGCGGCAATTACAGCTTGCCAGCGTTCTCGCTCAGGTAGGCTGCGACGCCTTCTGGCGAAGCGTTCATGCCTTTGTCGCCTTTTTTCCAGTTGGCAGGGCAGACTTCGCCGTGCTCTTCGTGGAACTGCAGGGCGTCAACCAGGCGCAGCAGCTCGTCCATGTTACGGCCCAGTGGCAGGTCGTTGATGATCTGCGAGCGGACAACACCGTTGGTGTCGATCAGGAAGGCGCCACGGAAGGCCACGCCGCCTTCGGACTCTACGTCGTAGGCTTTGCAGATTTCGTGGGTCATGTCGGCAGCCAGGGTGTACTTCACCTGACCGATGCCGCCGTTGTTGACCGGGGTGTTACGCCAGGCGTTGTGGGTGAAGTGCGAGTCGATCGACACGCCGATCACTTCGACGTTGCGCGCCTGGAAGTCCGGGATGCGGTTGTCCAGGGCGATCAGCTCGGACGGGCAGACGAAGGTGAAGTCCAGCGGGTAGAAGAACACCAGGCCGTACTTGCCCTTGATGGCCGAAGCCAGGTTGAAGCTGTCGACGATCTCGCCATTGCCCAGCACGGCTGGAACGGTGAAATCGGGGGCTTTCTTACCAACGAGTACGCTCATTGTAATCTCCTGATGAGGGTGAAAAACCGTTTGCCGGGCCAGACGGGCTTGCCCGACATCCAACAAAGGCCGACCATCATACACGGCTTCTGATGACAGGCCGAATCCATCAGGCAGGCAACCACCGGTCGCTCAAGCACAGCCTTTTCAGAAAGCACTTTGACAAGCATTCTCATTAACATTAAGCTCCAATCCATCGACTCAACCCGCGATGGTCAGCCCTTATGTATGTGTGTCTTTGTGTCGGCGTCACCGACGGACAGATCCGCGATGCGATCTATGAAGGATGCTGCAGTTACAAGGAAGTGCGAGCCGCGACCAATGTCGCAAGCCAGTGTGGCAAATGCGCCTGCCTGGCCAAGGAAGTGGTCCGTGAGACCCTGACCGAGCTTCAGGTCAGCCAGGCAGCCCTGCCCTATCCCGTGGAATTTACCGCGGCCTGAAACCCCAGAATTCAATGAACCGGACCCTGTGTCCGGTTTTTTTATGCCTTGAATTCAATAAGTTAGCGCTCCAACGCGGTTCACAAACATTCTTATTCCTATTAATTTTCACTTATTATTCAACAACTTAGGTTTGACACTACTAAGTATCGGGCTCAAACTTCACTGTATTGGCACACTTCTACAGGGCAGGAACCCGTAATGAAAGGCGACGTAAGCGTCATCCAGCATCTCAACAAGATCCTCGGAAACGAGCTGGTCGCGATCAACCAGTACTTCCTGCACGCACGCATGTACGAAGATTGGGGCCTGAACAAGCTCGGCAAGCACGAGTACAAGGAATCCATCGACGAGATGAAGCACGCTGACAAACTGATCAAGCGTATTCTCTTCCTCGAAGGCATCCCTAACGTTCAGGACTTGGGCAAGCTGCTAATCGGCGAGCACACCAAGGAAATGCTCGAGTGCGACCTGAAGCTTGAAAAGAAAGGCCTGGCCGACCTGAAGGCAGCCATCGCCCATTGCGAAACCGCTGGCGACTTCGGCTCGCGTGACATGCTTGAAGAGATCCTCGAATCCGAGGAAGAGCACATCGACTGGCTGGAAACCCAACTGGGGCTGATCGACAAGATCACTATCGAAAACTACCTGCAGTCGCAGATGGGCGAAGAATAATTATTCGCCGCATAAAAAAACCCGCTATCAGCGGGTTTTTTTATGCTTGCCGGAAGCTCAGGCTTCGGAAGCCTTGGCTTTGGCAGCAGCGTCCTTGATCAGGGTTTGCAACTCACCCTTCTCGAACATTTCCAGCATGATGTCGCTACCGCCAACCAGCTCACCGGCTACCCACAGCTGCGGGAAGGTCGGCCAGTTGGCATATTTTGGCAGGTTGGCACGGATTTCCGGGTTCTGCAGGATGTCGACGTAGGCGAACTTCTCGCCACAACCCATCACTGCTTGCGATGCCTTGGCCGAGAACCCGCATTGCGGGGCATTCGGCGAGCCTTTCATGTAAAGCAGAATGGTGTTGTTGGCAATCTGCTCTTTGATCGTTTCGATGATATCCATGTAGCACCTCGGCTTAACTTTGCGACGCTGTTGTCGGCACGGTGGCGCATTGTAACGGAAAGCCGAGCAGCGTGCTCGGCCTTGCTGTTCCTTACGCGGCCTCCACCTGCACGGGTACGCCATTGAGCGCAGCGTTGCCGGAAACCTGGTCACGCAAGCGCTCGTCGGTCAGGTCATTGGCGCTCACCCCGGGCTGCGCCTGGGCGATCTGCATGTGCACGCCCTGACGACCGTGACCGAAGCCATGGGGCAGGCTGACCACACCGGGCATCATGTCCTCGCAGGCTTGCACCTCGACTTCGAGATCACCCGTGCGGGAGCGGATACGCACCCGCTGGCCGTCCTGCAACTGTCGCTGTTGCAGGTCTTGCGGGTGCATCAACAGATGATGGCGAGGCTTGCCTTTCACCAGGCGGTGGAAATTGTGCATCCATGAGTTGTTGCTGCGCACATGGCGGCGGCCGATCAGCAGCAGCTCACCCGGTACGGGCGGTGCCAGTTGCGTCAGGCGGTGAAGGTCGTCCAGCAACACCTGGTGTGCCGCTTCGACAGCCTTGCTGGTAGTCGCCAGGCGCGCAGCGAGGTTGCTGCGTAATGGCCCGAGGTCAAGCCCGTGTGGGTGCTCATCCAGCGTTGCCAGTGACAGCCGCCAAGGCGTTGCTTCACCATAGCGCCCCTTGCGCAAGGCCAGATCGATCATCTGCGCAGGTGCCCAGGTCGGTTTCAACTCAAGCTCGGCACGCCTGGCAAACGCCTGGGCCAGGCCGACGAAAATTTCCCAGTCGTGCAGCGCGCCGTCAGGCTTGGCCAGGATCGCCCGGTTGAAGCGGGTGACGTTGCGCACGGCCAGCAAGTTGAAGGTGCTGTCGTAGTGGTCGTTTTCCAGCGAGGAGGTGGAAGGCAGGATCAGGTCGGCATGCCGAGTGGTTTCGTTGATGTAGAGGTCGATGCTGAGCATGAATTCCAGGCCTTCCAGGGCCGCATCCAGCTGGCGACCGTTAGGCGTGGACAGCACCGGGTTGCCGGCCACTGTCACCAAGGCGCGTACTTGCCCTTCGCCAGGTGTCAGCATCTCTTCGGCCAGGGCCGCCACTGGCAGCTCGCCACCGTACTCGGGCAAACCCGACACCCGGCTCTGCCAGGCGTTGAAATGGCCGCCCGAGGTTGTGGCCACCAAGTCGACGGCGGGCTCGGTACACAAAGCGCCGCCTTCACGGTCGAGGTTGCCGGTCACCAGGTTGATCAGTTGCACCAGCCAGTGGCAGAGGGTGCCGAAGGTTTGGGTGGAAACGCCCATGCGGCCATAGCACACGGCCTTTTCTGCCGCAGCGAAGTCCCGTGCCAGCTGGCGGATCTGCGTAGCGGCAATGCCGCAATGCGGGCTCATGGCTTCGGCGCTGAGGGGGGCAAGGGCCTCACGCACCTGCTGCAGGCCGTTGATGGGTAAGTGCGAACCTTGCGCCAGGCCCTCCTCGAACAGGGTGTTGAGCACGCCGCACAACAAGGCTGCATCCCCACCCGGACGGATAAACAGGTGGGTATCGGCCATGGCCGCCGTTTCGCTGCGCCGAGGGTCCACCACCACCAGGCGCCCGCCCCGGCCAAGCAGGGCCTTGAGGCGCTTTTCCACATCGGGCACGGTCATGATGCTGCCGTTGGAGGCCAGCGGGTTGCCGCCAAGAATCAGCATGAAGTCGGCGTGGTCGATATCCGGAATCGGCAGCAGCAGGCCATGGCCATACATCAGGTGGCTGACCAGGTGTTGTGGCAGCTGGTCCACCGAGGTGGCCGAGAAACGGTTGCGTGTCTTGAGCAAGCCGAGGAAGTAGTTGCTGTGGGTCATCAAACCGTAGTTGTGCACGCTTGGGTTGCCCTGGTAGACCGCCACGGCATCGCGCCCGTGGGCCTGCTGGACCGCCCACAACTTATCCGTGGCCAGAGCAAAGGCCTCGTCCCAGCCGATGGCCTGCCAACGCTCCCCTACCCGCTTGTGGGGCTGGCGCAGGCGGTCAGGGTCGTTCTGGATGTCCTGCAAGGCCACGGCCTTGGGGCAGACGTGGCCACGGCTGAACGGGTCCTGGGGGTCGCCCTTGATCGAGCTGATTAGCGCCCGCCCGTCGTCTTCATGGCTGACTTCGATGTTCAGCCCGCAGATTGCTTCGCACAGGTGACAGGCACGGTGATGCAGGGTCTTGGTCATGGCCGCCTCTGCCTTGTTGTTGTCGAACACTGACTATGCGCCCGCCCCCTGCCCCCGGCCAGCGCCCTTCGCCTCGTGAATCCACCGACATCAGGCACACGATTTGCGACAGCCATTTGCCAAATTGCCAGCAAGCCCTGTACAACCTCGTGTAGCAAATAAAAAACAGCACAGGCCGGCGGGTGAAGACACCCTTTGCAACACCCTTTGCAATCAGGCCGCTGTTCCCCCTTGGCTTCAGGCGACATTTACTTATAGTATTGCGCCTTTCCCTATTTTCGTCCGCCCCGTGCGGCTTACGCCGCAGGTCAATCCCGTTGTCAAAAAAAACCATACGGTCGACCTGCATACCGTTGCAGATAAGGTAGTCAATCATGAGCGCTAGGCACTTTCTCTCCCTGCTGGACTTCACCACCGACGAATTGCTCGGGGTGATCCGCCGCGGCATCGAGCTGAAGGACCTGCGCAAACGAGGCGTGCTGTTCGAGCCTCTGAAGAACCGCGTGCTGGGCATGATCTTCGAGAAATCCTCGACCCGTACCCGCGTGTCGTTCGAGGCTGGCATGATCCAGCTGGGCGGCCAGGCCATCTTCCTGTCGCCACGCGACACCCAGCTGGGCCGTGGCGAGCCGATCGGTGACAGCGCCATCGTGCTGTCGAGCATGGTCGATGTGGTAATGATTCGTACCCACGCCCACAGCACGCTGACCGAATTCGCCGCCAAATCGCGCGTGCCGGTGATCAACGGCCTGTCCGACGAGTCGCACCCATGCCAACTGCTGGCCGACATGCAGACCTTCCTCGAGCACCGCGGCTCGATACAGGGCAAGACCGTGACCTGGATCGGCGACGGTTTCAACATGTGCAACTCCTATATCGAGGCCGCCAGGCAGTTCGATTTCCAGCTGCGCATCGCCTGCCCCGAAGGCTACGAGCCGGATCAGCGCTTCATGGCGCTGGGCGGTGACCGCGTGCAGATCATCCGCGATGCCAAGGAAGCCGTGCGTGATGCCCACCTGGTGGTCACCGATGTCTGGACTTCCATGGGTCAGGAGGAGGAAACTGCACGGCGCCTGGCGCATTTCGCGCCTTACCAGGTCACCCGCGAACTGCTCGACCTGGCGGCACCCGATGTCCTCTTCATGCACTGCCTGCCCGCCCACCGTGGCGAGGAAATCAGCCAGGACCTGCTCGACGACCCACGTTCGGTCGCCTGGGACGAGGCTGAAAACCGCCTGCATGCACAGAAGGCGCTTCTCGAATTCCTTGTAGAACCGGCTTACCACCACGCATGAGTCAACCCCTACTGCTCAACCTGCGCAACCTCGCCTGCGGCTACGGCGACCAGCGCATCGTCCAGAACCTCAATCTGCACCTGAACGCAGGCGACATCGGTTGCCTGCTGGGTTCATCCGGTTGCGGGAAAACCACCACGCTGCGCGCCATTGCCGGTTTCGAACCGGTACACGAAGGCGAGATCCAGCTGGCCGGCGAGGTCATCTCCCGCGCCGGCTTCACCCTGGCCCCGGAAAAGCGCCGCATCGGCATGGTGTTCCAGGACTATGCGCTGTTCCCGCACCTGACCGTGGCGCAGAACATTGCCTTTGGCATCGCCAAGCACCCACGCCAGGCCGCCGTCATCGAAGAGATGCTCGAACTGGTCAAGCTTGGCGGTTTGGGCGGGCGTTACCCGCACGAATTGTCTGGCGGCCAGCAGCAACGGGTCGCCCTGGCCCGCGCGCTGGCGCCGGAACCGCAGTTGCTGCTGCTCGACGAGCCATTCTCCAACCTTGACGTGGAGTTGCGCCGGCGCCTGAGCCATGAGGTTCGCGATATTCTCAAGAGCCGTGGCACCAGCGCCATCCTGGTTACCCATGACCAGGAAGAAGCCTTTGCCGTCAGCGATCAGGTCGGTGTGTTCAAGGAAGGCCGCCTGGAGCAGTGGGACACGCCCTACAACCTTTACCACGAACCACAGACGCCGTTCGTGGCCAGCTTCATTGGCCAGGGGTACTTCATCCGTGGGCAGATGAGCAGCCACGAGGCCGTCAATACCGAGCTGGGTGAACTGCGCGGCAACCGTGCCTACATCATGGCACCGGGCAGTTCGGTGGACGTGCTGCTGCGGCCCGACGATATCGTGTATGCACCGGGCAGCACGCTACAGGCGAACATCGTTGGCAAGAGCTTCCTGGGGGCATCGACCCTGTACCGCCTGCAACTGCCGACTGGCAGCCAGCTGGAAGCGATCTTCCCTAGCCATAACGACCTTCAGGTCGGTGAAGATGTGGGGATTGCGGTGAAAGCCGATCACCTGGTGCTGTTCCCGGTGCCGGGTAGCGTTGCGGCGCAGTTGCCGCGGCAGGAGAATGGCGTGCGTCGGTACAGTTCCGCGACCTGATTGCTGATCCCTGGGGCCGCTTTGCGGCCCTTCGCGGGCTTGCCCGGCTCAGCCTCTGCCGATTCCGGCAAACTTGCCCTGGGTATGCTCGGCCAGCACCGCCGCCGCCAACTCCACTTCCAGCCCACGCCGTCCAGCGCTGACATGGATGGTTGCAAAATTCTGCGCTGATTCATCAATGAAGGTTCGCAAGCGCTTCTTCTGCCCCAAAGGGCTGATCCCCCCCACCAGATAACCCGTAGCCCGCTGCGCCGCCGCCGGGTCTGCCATTTCGCATTTCTTTACCCCGGCAGCATGGGCCAGGGCCTTGAGGTCCAGGGTGCCCACCACCGGCACCACCGCCACCAGCAACTCCCCTTTCTCGCTGCTCGCCAGCAAGGTCTTGAACACCTGCTGCGGGTCGAGCCCGAGCTTTTCCGCCGCCTCCAGACCGTAGGACGCCGACTTGGGGTCATGCTCATAACTGTGCACACGGTGCTCGGCGCGATGCTTCTTCAACAGGTCTAAGGCGGGGGTCATGCAAGGGCTCCGGTCTGGGACGGCTCGGCGGCTACTTTAGGACAATTCCCACAGCGCAGCCAGCACACCGCAATGGCGCACCTCTAGTACGCGGATTCGCAGCCAATTTTAGCGACCATTTCGTGACTGGTCGTTCACTTTCGACCTTTGACATCAGCGTTTCTTGTCTATATTTTTTCGCTTCTGAACAAATGGCGCACTTTTAAGGTGCGTTTCCTGTATTTGCCCGGGGTCAATGGGGATCGACACCGGGCTTTGCTGTCGAGCGCCACGCGCCTCACAACAAAAAAAACGAGGTCATACATGACGACTGCTCTACGCCAACCCACGCTGTCCAGCCAATGCCTGGCCGAGTTTCTCGGCACAGCCCTGCTCATTTTCTTCGGCACCGGCTGTGTTGCCGCGCTCAAGGTCGCCGGCGCTAGCTTCGGCCTGTGGGAAATCAGCATCATCTGGGGCGTCGGCGTGAGCATGGCGATCTACCTCACTGCCGGCATTTCCGGCGCGCACCTGAACCCGGCAGTGAGCATCGCCCTCACCCTGTTCGCCGGTTTCGACAAGCGCAAGCTGCCCTTCTACATGCTGGCCCAGGTATGCGGCGCGTTCTGCGGCGCGGCGCTGGTCTACACCCTGTACAGCAACCTGTTCTTCGATTTCGAACAGGCCCACGCCATGTTGCGCGGTAGCGAAGCCAGCCTGGAGCTGGCCTCGGTGTTCTCCACCTACCCACATCCCTCGCTGTCCACCGGCCAGGCGTTCCTGGTTGAAGTCGTCATCACGGCTATCCTGATGGCCGTGATCATGGCCCTGACCGACGACAACAACGGCCTGCCGCGCGGCGCCATGGCCCCGCTGCTGATCGGCCTGCTGATCGCGGTGATCGGCAGCGCCATGGGCCCGCTGACCGGCTTTGCCATGAATCCTGCTCGCGATTTCGGGCCAAAACTCATGACTTTCCTGGCCGGTTGGGGCGAAATCGCCTTCACTGGCGGACGGGACATACCGTATTTCCTGGTTCCGGTGTTTGCACCGATCCTTGGCGCTTGCCTGGGTGCCGCGACCTATCGCGGCCTGATTGCCCGCAACCTGCCAATGGCAGCTGCCGCGAACCCTGAGACAAATGACAATCGCCAGGGCGATACTCAAGCCAATTGATGCCGGCTACATGCCCAGCCCTGACCTCCTATTCTCGCAAGGCCTACGACCATGACAGACACCCAGGACAAGAACTACATCATCGCCCTGGACCAGGGCACCACCAGTTCGCGTGCCATCATTTTCGACCGCGACGCCAATGTGGTGGGCACCTCCCAGCGCGAGTTCGCCCAGCACTATCCGCAGGCGGGCTGGGTAGAGCACGACCCGATGGAAATCTTCGCCACGCAGAGCGCGACCATGGTCGAGGCCTTGGCACAGGCAGGCATCAGCCATGCCCAGGTAGCCGCAATCGGCATCACCAACCAACGCGAAACCACTGTGGTGTGGGACAAGGAAACCGGCCGCCCGGTTTACAATGCCATCGTCTGGCAGTGCCGCCGCAGCACCGAGATCTGCGCCCAGCTCAAGCGCGACGGCCATGAAGACTACATTCGCGACACCACCGGCCTGGTCACCGACCCGTACTTCTCCGGCACCAAGCTGAAGTGGATCCTCGACAACGTCGAGGGCGTCCGCGAACGCGCCGAACGTGGCGAACTGTTGTTCGGCACCATCGATACCTGGCTGATCTGGAAGTTCTCGGGCGGCAAGGTGCACGTCACCGACTACACCAATGCCTCGCGCACGCTGATGTTCAACATCCATAGCCTGGAGTGGGACGACAAGCTGCTGGAAATCCTCGGCATCCCGCGGCAGATGCTGCCCGAGGTTCGCTCTTCTTCAGAAGTGTACGGCCAGACAAAAAGCGGCATTGCCATTGCTGGCATCGCAGGTGACCAACAGTCGGCACTGTTCGGCCAGATGTGCGTAGAACCCGGCCAGGCCAAGAACACCTACGGCACCGGCTGCTTCCTGCTGATGAACACCGGCGAGCAGGCAGTAAAATCGTCCCATGGCCTGCTCACCACCATCGCCTGCGGCCCCCGTGGCGAGGTGGCCTATGCACTGGAAGGCGCGGTGTTCAACGGTGGCTCCACCGTTCAATGGCTGCGTGACGAGCTGAAGATCGTCAACGACGCCCTGGATACCGAATACTTCGCCAGCAAGGTCAAGGACAGCAACGGCGTCTATCTGGTGCCGGCATTCACCGGCCTGGGTGCCCCGTACTGGGACCCGTACGCCCGTGGCGCGCTGTTCGGCCTGACCCGTGGCGTGAAGGTGGACCACATCATCCGCGCCGCGCTGGAGTCGATCGCCTACCAGACCCGCGACGTGCTCGATGCCATGCAGCAGGACTGCGGCCAGCGCCTGTCCGAATTGCGTGTGGACGGTGGTGCAGTGGCCAACAACTTCCTCATGCAGTTCCAGGCCGACATCCTCGGCACGTGCGTGGAGCGCCCGCAAATGCGCGAAACCACAGCCCTGGGCGCCGCCTACCTGGCCGGCCTGGCTTGCGGCTTCTGGAGCGGCCTGGACGAACTGCGCGACAAGGCAATCATCGAGCGCGAGTTCAGCCCGCAGCTGGATGAAACGCAGAAAGAGAAGCTGTATGCCGGCTGGAAGAAAGCCGTCGAACGTACCCGTGACTGGGAAGAGCACGAGGCGTAAAACACATTGGGGCCGCCACGCGGCCCCAATCGTCCACTGGCCGTCATCCCCTTCCTACGGCATCATTGCAGAATTTGTCCGGCTGCCCCAAAGGACCGCCCATGAATCTGCCCCCCCGCCAACAACAAATCCTCGAACTGGTGCGCGAGCGCGGTTACGTCAGTATCGAAGAAATGGCGCAGCTGTTCGTCGTGACGCCGCAGACCATCCGTCGAGATATCAACCAGCTTGCCGAGCTCAACCTGCTTCGCCGCTACCACGGTGGCGCGGCCTATGACTCGAGTATCGAGAATACGGCCTACGCCATGCGTGCCGACCAGATGCGCGATGAAAAGCAGCGTATCGCTGACGCCGTGGCCCGGCAGATTCCCGACCATGCCTCGGTGTTCATCAACATCGGCACCACTACCGAATCCATCGCCCGCGCACTGCTCAACCACAACCACCTGAAGGTCATCACCAACAACTTGCACGTGGCGGCGATCCTGGCTGCCAAGGACGATTTCGAAGTGCTGGTGGCCGGTGGCACGGTGCGCCGGGATGGTGGAGTGGTGGGCCAGGCCAGTGTCGACTTCATCAACCAGTTCAAGGTCGATTTCGCCCTGGTGGGTATCAGCGGCATCGACGAGGACGGCAGCCTGCTCGACTTCGACTACCAGGAAGTACGGGTATCCCAGGCGATCATCGCCAATGCCCGGCAGGTGATCCTTGCCGCCGACTCCAGCAAGTTCGGGCGCAACGCGATGGTGCGCCTGGGCTCGATCAGCCTGGTCGACTGCCTGGTGACCGATCAGGCGCCTACCCCCACCCTCACTCAGTTGCTGAACCAGTACAAGATCCGCCTCGACGTGGTTTAGAGGGTGGCGGGTGCTTGCCGCAACCCGTGTGGCATGCAGACCGCCCAGCCGAAATTTTCGAAAATGTTCACTTTATTGTCATCTGATCAGTTTTTTCTATAAAGACTGGCTGGCTACGGGCGTTCTGTTGCGCTAGTATTTTCGCAAACGAACATTAATGTTCACTTTCGATGTGAACAGCTCCCAGGAGGCCTTGCCCGTGTCCCAGCCCGTTTCGTCACAGCCACCACTTGCCGACTGCTATGACCTCGCCGTGATCGGCGGTGGCATCAATGGCGTGGGCATCGCTGCCGACGCCGCCGGGCGGGGTCTGAAAGTATTCCTTTGCGAAAAGGACGACCTGGCCCAGCACACGTCATCAGCCAGCAGCAAGCTGATTCACGGTGGCCTGCGCTACCTTGAACACTACGAATTCCGTCTGGTACGCGAAGCCTTGGCCGAACGCGAAGTGCTGCTAGCCAAGGCGCCGCATATCGTCAAACCGATGCGTTTCGTGCTGCCGCACCGCCCACACCTGCGCCCGGCGTGGATGATCCGCGCCGGCCTGTTCCTGTATGACCATCTGGGCAAACGCAAGCGCCTGGGTGCCTCGCGCAGCCTGCGCTTTGGCCCGGGTTACCCGCTGAAGCCAGCGATCACGCGCGGTTTCGAATACGCCGACTGCGCGGTAGACGACGCGCGGCTGGTGGTGCTCAATGCCATGGCCGCCCGTGAGCACGGCGCGCACATCCACACCCGCACCCGCTGCCTGCGCGCAGAGCGCGTGGACGGCCTGTGGCAGGTCGAGTTGCAGCATGCCGATGGCAGCCTGCAGAGCATTCGCGCCCGCGCACTGGTCAACGCCGCTGGCCCGTGGGTCGCCAGCTTCATCAAGGACGACCTCAAGCTGGATGCGCCGTACGGCATCCGCCTGATCCAGGGCAGCCACCTCATCGTGCCGCGCCTGTACGAAGGGGAACATGCCTTCATCCTGCAGAACGAAGACCAGCGCATCGTCTTCTGCATCCCTTACCTGGACCGCTTCACCCTGATAGGCACCACTGACCGCGAGTACAGCGGCGACCCTGCCAAGGTAGCGATCACTGAGCAGGAAACCGACTACCTGCTGAAGGTCGTCAACGAGCACTTCAACCATCAACTGAGCCAAGCCGACATCCTGCATACCTACTCCGGGGTGCGGCCGTTGTGCAACGATGAGTCGGACAACCCTTCGGCAGTGACCCGCGACTACACCCTCGCCCTCTCCGCACAAACAGGCCAGGCGCCGCTCCTGTCAGTGTTCGGCGGCAAGCTCACCACCTACCGCAAGCTGGCCGAATCGGCCATGGCTGAACTGAAGCCCTTCTTTACCCAGATGCGCGGCAGCTGGACTGCCGACGCGCCATTGCCAGGCGCCGAGGGGATGACCACGGTGCCGGCGCTGATCGATGCCGTACTGGCACGTTGTGGCTGGCTGCCTGCCGACATCGCCAAACGCTGGGTGCTCACCTACGGCAGCCGGGTGTGGCGGCTGCTCGATGGCATTGATGGGCCCGAGGGGTTGGGACAGGCTATCGGGGCCGGGCTGTTCACCCGCGAGGTAGATTACCTGCTGAAGGAAGAATGGGCCGTGCAAGCCGCTGATATCCTCTGGCGTCGTACCAAGCTGGGCCTGTCGCTGACCGCGCAGGAGCAGATGGCTCTGGAGGCGTACTTGCAGCAAGCCCGCAAGCTGCGCGCCAATAGCCGCGCAGCCTGACAGTGACCATGAAGCCCTCTTGATGGGTCAAGAGGGCTTACCCGGCCAGCGCTCATGGGCTTCGCGCGCCAACCGCAACAGCAATGCCCGCTCGCTGCGATCGTAATCAGTCCTCAGTGCTTCACAGCGCTGAAGGAATTCGCTTTCGTTGATCACTTGTTCATCCACCTGAGCCTGCAAGGCCTCCATGCGCTCGTGCAGTGGTTGCACCAAGTCTTCAAAGCGCTGCGCATAAAACTCCCGCGCGTATCGCCCCCAGAAAGGCCGCTGCGCCAACGCTGCAATCAAGGCATCGGTCGTTTCATTCTGCAACACCGTGTCCTGCGCTCGCAGCAGGTCACTGGTGCTGATGTTTGCAAAACCGGGAAAACGCATTTCGTCGATCTCGATGGGCAGGCCCAGCGGGTGGGCCAGCCGCTGCCGATAGAAAAGCCTGGTCTCGATCTCATCGATGAGTGGGGCGTGCTCGGCACGCATGCGCTGCACGTGCAGCGTCGCCAGGCGGTCGACCTCGTCCAGTCGAAACAACCCGCGCCCAAGGTTCAGCAAACGGGCTTCGATCTGGTTGCCATGGCTATCTTCGACGGCACGCACTACCAGAACGCCAAGCTCCATCTGCTCCAGCAAAATCAGTAACCGGTCTATACAGCTGCGTGGGCCAGAGGCCTCGAGAAACAACTGTTGGCGCAACCGTTCGTGCTGTTCGCATGCTTCCAGAATCCGCCAGATCCGGCTGCGATAATGCCCAGGGTGCTGTTCGAAGTCCTCGGTAATGGCGAAGTCCGCCAAAAACTGGAACAACCCTCCCGACTCCGGTTCCCCACGCAGCGCTGTCCATATTGCTTGCTGGCGATCACGTTCACTGTCGCCTGCACGGTTGGCCCAGTTGTCGAAGAGATCGCTGTCGATTGCACGGTGGCGCGCGGACGCTGACCCCCAACTTCCCGGCGTCACACCGCGCGCCTCATCCAGCAGCAATCTGTCAGCTTCGCTCAGTGGATTGTCATGCAAGGACAAATGGTTCACCTGCAAGCGCAACTGGTGCAACTCCTGGCGCAGTGCGCGGATGTTGTTGTTACGCAAGTCCACGTGGGCACGAAACGAAATCCGCTCAGGCAACGCTTCCAGGCTCGCAGCGCGCAGGTTGACTTCACGCAGATTGCCGAGGCGAGTGAGGACCGGCGCCCTTCCCAGCGGGTTGTGGCTCAGGTCCAGGTGCCGCAGGGCGGCACTCCCGGCCAGACGCAATTCACCGGCCTCGTCCATCACCAGCCTGTTGCGGCTCAGGTTCAAATGGCGCAGATGGGACAACCGTTCAATGCCCTGAGGAACAGCAGTCAAGCGATTGCCGGACAGGTCGAGCTCAACCAGATTGGGAAAGCGCCGAAGAAAATCCTGATTGATTTCACCAAGGCCCAGGTCGCTGAGGATCAGCCGTCGCACATGAACAAAGCTCACCCCCTCCGGTAAATGGGGCAGGCTACCGATACGCTCCCCGGTGATGATCAGCGCGTGGTCCCCGGCCTCGTCGGTTATCTTGCGCCGCCAACTGCGCCTTATGGCAGTAGCGACCCGGCGGCGGCGTAGAGCCTCCAGCGGGTTACTGGCGTCCCTACGCCACTGACGCAGGCCTTCACGCAGGCGCGTGAGCTGATCCATGAGCTGGCCATAGTGCTCCCACAACCCGACCCGCCGTTCCATGAGGTCGAGCAGGTAGGCTTGCAGTTCCCCGTCAGTCATTGTCGGAAACACTTGGTGAATACCCCGGCCAATGGCACGTCGGCTGCTTTCACCTCGCCCACTCAAGACATAACCGATACGCCCATCCCCCAAACGGCCCGGGGGGCGCAGGCCCACGCCCAGCCGGGGCATGCCACAGAGCTCGGCCGCCTGGGTACGGTCGCTGGCAGCGGCCTCGATCAGCAACGTGCCCAAGGCGTCAGGACTGGCAGCTGCGTCGCCAAGATCGGCTGTCTGCGTCTCATCCAGAGCAGCCAACAACGCCGCAAGATATGAACCGGTCGTGTTTTGGCCGGCATAGTGGTAGCCGTCGCTGCGGCGTACGATACACCGTACGTCCTGCGCAGCCTCGGCGCCCATGCCGGCCAAGTACCGCCCACCCGGGCTACCGTCGCGCACTTCGATGCGTAAGTCGTCCGGCCAATTCACTTGACGCTTCAGTAAGCCCAAGGCCAGGCGTTCAGTGTCGGGATTGACGCAACGCGGCAGACGCAAGCCAGCGCATGCCCTGTCCAGACGGCTCTCGCGCAGTGACCACCGTGCACGCTCGGCCACCGCCAAAGGAATCCGCTGCATGGCGCTGAGAGTATCGAGCTGCGCCCCGCTGCAGTGCTGCAGCAGCTCATGCGTACAGCGTGCCGACAGGCCTGGGAAAGTACGCTGCAACAGCCGCTCGATGCCGTTGGGCCGTACTTGCCGGGCAGCAACGTGTTGCGCCAGTTGTGGTGCGCTGAAGTCCGGGTGGCGCTCATGTGCCTGATAAAGCTCCAGGGCATCGAGCAACCGTGCAGGTGCGCCCGTGTGTTCGACATGCAAACGGCGAACCTGTGCTTCACTCAGCCCAGTCACCTGCAGCAGGTAATCACAAGCCTGCGCCGGTAGCTCTGCCAGCGGTGTACTCAAGCGGCGGACCAGATTGGCCCGCCCTTCCCAGCTCTGGGGAGCTTCGAGTTCATGACGCCAGCCGCCGGCTCCGTTCTGTTCGATCACCGGCCGGTAGGCACTGGGACGGCGAGGGTGCAGGATCCTGGAGCGGCCATCGTGCGGATCCTCCATCACCCTGTAACCCCCCTCATCAAGGTGCCAGAGCCATTCCTGCGCGCCGACGCCACGCAACGGTTGGGCATCGTAACCTGACAGATCCGTGGCCATGAGCTTGACCTTGCCAGCAGCGTGGCGCACCGGCGCCAAGTCATCCACGAAGGCCACACGCTCCAGGGCGCGCAGGGCGATGTGGCTGCCGGCGGCGATCATCCCGCCTACCACAACGTTTTCGGCAACGTTGAACAGGTGGTTCAACGCCCCTTCGCGATCCCCGATGCGCCAATCCTGGTACCCTTCATACACTTCATCAGCCAGCTGTACCGCATTGGCCACCAGCAACACTTCACCCAGCACTGGCACGAAGAACCCCGCCACGTTCAGCAAGTCCATACCCAGTTCTTTGTAGCCCCGCATGCGCGCTTCGCGGTCTTCATCATCCTCGACATCGGTGGGCACGGCGAGCACTTTGGCGTCGTCCCTGACCTTGGCGATGAATTGCCGGCGCAGGTGTGCGAACGGCGCATCAGTGATCGTTGCAGAACGAGCGTCAAGTTCAACCCCGGCCGCATGCGCCTGTGCGACCCGTTCGTTCAATACGCGATAGAAATTGACCCGCTCTCGCTCGGTAATGAAGCGTGCGAAAAAGCGCCGATATGCCGGCTTGCGAAAACGTTTTCCGAGGTAGGTGTCGAGTGCGTCCCAGCTGACGTGTTGGGAGACAGGCTCAAGTGGGTCACCGGGTATCCAAAGCACCACCGACTCTACTGCGCCATCCGCCGAAGGGCGCATTTCCAGCGTCAGTACACCTTGAATGGGGCGGCCCAGCAGGTACAACTGTCGGGGTACAACAGTGCCAACCAGCACAGGCACCACCGGTTTTTCGGCGATAAGCGGCAACAGCAACCAATACGTGCGCTCGTCAATTTCGCCTTTGAACGCAGCAACCCGCATCGCCACCTCGAAATTGGCCCTGAAACTCCCCTCGAACTGCCCGTGCAAGCGAGCGATGGCCTGGCCCGGCTCATCCTGGGGGCCATCCTCAGGCTGCAGGTGCTGGGTGAGCAACGCCTGATACTTGCCACCGGCATCTATTTCACGACACGCCGAGGCAAACGCATGGAAGCTCATTGGCAGGCGTTTGCCCTCGCCATCGACCAGTTCACCCTTGAGCATGTGCCCGGGGCGCGTCTCCTTGCGATGATAGTTATGCAGCGCCGCCGCCAGCAAAGATCGCCCGGAGCGACGAACATAGGTTGGCCGCAGCAGAACAGGCGAAGCGCTGGGCAGCAATAACCGCTGCGAGATCCGCACCTTGCAACCAGTCACATCCGGGTTGCTGATGCCGCTCTTGCGCAGTTTGGTTGTGAGCAATTCAGCTGCGTAGTCCTGCAGTGAAGGGATGGCCTGAAGGATCGGGCCGAGCCGAGCCTCGCAGTTCGCCTGTCGGCGCAAAGCATTACGTAACGCATCGAGCCTTTCCGGTTGCGCATGATCGACGAGCCATCGGGGCAGGTTTTGGGCAATCAGGCTATCGATGGAATCGTGCGGGGGCTGGGGCGGTGACATCTGCGGAGCTCTCCAGGCAAAGTGGACAGCTCACCACGCCTGAGCCCGAACCGGGCAATGCATAGTTACAGCAAGCACTTTCATGGAAGGTGTCGCAGCGCCATACGTTCGGATAACCGAACGGGAAAAATGAATTCATTCGGTCAAACGAACTCTGCAGGGAGCTCTAGTCTGTCTAGCGCGAGCAATACAGGTGGTTTAGGGTCGACGCATGGCTTGGCACGAGTCATGCTCTACACTTGGAAGCCGAATGCACTCGCTTCTTGCTGTATTCGTTGAACGAAAGAGTCCGCCAACGGCTCCATAAAAAAAACAAACACGTCGAGGAAAATTTGATGCGTATCGTTCGTCAATTGCTGGGCGCCGCCATCGCGGCCGCTGTGATCGCTTCGCCGGCCATGGCCGAAGAACTGACTGGCACCCTGAAGAAGATCAAGGAATCGGGCACCATCACCCTGGGCCACCGCGACTCCTCCATCCCGTTTTCCTACCTGGCCGGCAAACCCGAGCCCGTGGGCTACTCGCATGACATCCAGTTGGCTGTCGTCGACGCCCTGAAGAAGCAACTGGGTACGGACATCAAGGTCCGTTACAACCTGGTCACCTCCCAGACCCGCATCCCGCTGGTGCAGAACGGCACCGTCGACCTTGAGTGCGGTTCCACCACCAACAACGTCGAGCGCCAGCAGCAAGTCGGTTTCTCGGTCGGCATCTTCGAAGTCGGTACCCGCCTGTTGACCAAGGTCAAGGACGGTGCGCCTGCATACAAAGACTTCCCGGACCTGGCCGGCAAGAACGTGGTGACCACCGCCGGTACCACCTCCGAGCGCATCCTCAAGGCGATGAACGCCGACAAGCAGATGAAGATGAACGTGATTTCCGCCAAGGACCACGGTGAAGCCTTCAACATGCTCGAAAGCGGCCGCGCCGTGGCCTTCATGATGGACGACGCGCTGCTGGCCGGTGAAATGGCCAAGGCGCGCAAGCCATCCGACTGGGTCATCACCGGTACCCCGCAATCGTACGAAATCTACGGCTGCATGGTGCGCAAGGAAGATGCTGCGTTCAAGAAAGCGGTCGATGACGCCATCGTGGGCTACTTCAAGTCGGGCGAGGTCAACAAGAGCTACGACAAGTGGTTCAATCAGCCGATCCCGCCAAAAGGCCTGAACCTGCAGTTCCCGATGAGCGACGAGCTGAAAAAGCTGATCGCCGAGCCGACCGACAAGGCTGCGGACGAGAAGAAGTCCTGATCCTCAGATAGTGGCCTGGTGCTCAACAGCACGAATCAATTCTGCAGGCCACTCATTAGTGTCTAACCTTTCATCCGAGGGCGCCAAGCGCCCCCGGATGCTCGAAGGTGCCCGTGAAACAACCGTCTGAGGGGAAATCCCGATGAATTACAACTGGGACTGGGGCGTGTTCTTCAAGTCCACCGGCGTGGGCAGCGAAACCTATCTGGACTGGTACATCACCGGCCTGGGCTGGACCATCGCCATCGCCATCACCGCCTGGATCATTGCGCTGCTGCTGGGGTCACTCCTCGGTGTCATGCGTACCGTGCCGAACCGCCTGGTATCGGGCATCGCTACCGCCTACGTGGAACTGTTCCGCAACGTGCCACTGCTGGTGCAGCTGTTCATCTGGTACTTCCTGGTACCGGACCTGCTGCCGGAAGGCTTGCAGGAATGGTTCAAGCAGGACCTCAACCCGACCACCTCGGCGCTGATCAGCGTGGTCGTCTGCCTGGGCCTGTTCACCGCCGCCCGCGTCTGCGAACAGGTGCGTACCGGTATTCAGGCGCTGCCCAAAGGCCAGGAAGCCGCCGCCCGTGCCATGGGGTTCAGCCTCCCGCAAATCTATAACAACGTGCTGCTGCCGCAGGCTTACCGGATCATCATTCCGCCGCTCACCTCCGAGTTCCTCAACGTCTTCAAGAACTCCTCGGTGGCGTCGCTGATCGGCCTGATGGAGCTGCTGGCGCAGACCAAGCAGACCGCCGAGTTCTCCGCCAACCTGTTCGAGGCGTTCACCCTGGCCACGCTGATCTACTTCACCCTGAACATGGGCCTGATGCTGCTGATGCGCATGGTCGAGAAGAAAGTCGCCGTGCCTGGCCTGATTTCCGTGGGGGGCAAGTAAATGGACATGGATTTCAGCGAAATCATCCCGGCCCTGCCTGCCCTGTGGGAAGGCATGGTCATGACCCTGCAGCTGATGGTCATGGGCGTTGTCGGTGGTATTGCACTGGGCACCATCCTGGCCCTGATGCGCCTGTCGTCGAGCAAGCTGCTGTCACGTGTGGCAGGGGCCTACGTCAACTACTTCCGCTCGATCCCGCTGCTGCTTGTAATTACCTGGTTCTACCTGGCGGTGCCGTTCGTGCTGCGCTGGATTACCGGCGAAGACACGCCAGTGGGTGCGTTCACGTCTTGCGTGGTGGCCTTCATGATGTTCGAGGCCGCGTACTTCTGCGAAATCGTGCGTGCTGGCGTGCAGTCGATTTCCAAAGGCCAGATGGGCGCCGCGCAGGCGCTGGGCATGAACTACGCGCAAACCATGCGCCTGATCATCCTGCCCCAGGCGTTCCGCAAGATGACCCCGCTGCTGCTGCAGCAGAGCATCATCCTGTTCCAGGACACCTCGCTGGTGTACACCGTGGGCCTGGTGGACTTCCTCAACTCGGCACGTTCCAACGGCGATATCATCGGGCGCTCCCATGAGTTCCTGATCTTCGCCGGCGTCGTCTACTTCATCATCAGCTTCTCCGCTTCGTGGCTGGTCAAGCGCCTGCAAAAAAGGATCACCGTATGATTTCCATCAAGAACGTCAACAAGTGGTACGGCGACTTCCAGGTACTGACCGATTGCAACACCGAGGTCAAGAAAGGTGAAGTGGTGGTAGTCTGCGGCCCGTCGGGCTCGGGCAAGTCCACCCTGATCAAATGCGTCAACGCGCTGGAGCCGTTCCAGAAGGGCGACATCGTGGTCGACGGCACGTCGATCTCCGACCCGAAAACCAACCTGCCGAAGCTGCGTTCGCGGGTGGGCATGGTGTTCCAGCACTTCGAACTGTTCCCGCACCTGACCATCACCGAGAACCTGACCATCGCGCAGATCAAGGTACTGGGCCGGAGCAAGGAAGAAGCCACTAAGAAGGGCCTCGCCCTGCTTGAGCGGGTGGGCTTGTCAGCGCATGCGCACAAGCACCCTGGCCAGCTTTCCGGCGGCCAACAGCAGCGAGTGGCCATCGCCCGTGCGCTGTCAATGGACCCGATCGTCATGCTGTTCGACGAGCCCACCTCGGCACTGGACCCGGAAATGGTCAGCGAGGTGCTGGACGTAATGGTGCAACTGGCCCACGAAGGCATGACCATGATGTGCGTGACCCACGAAATGGGCTTTGCCCGCAAGGTCGCCAACCGGGTCATCTTCATGGACAAGGGCAGCATCATCGAAGACTGCACCAAGGAAGAGTTCTTCGGCGATCAGAGTGCCCGCGACCAGCGTACCCAGCACTTCCTCAGCAAGATCCTGCAGCACTGATCCGGCCACAGCATCCGCTGCCACGGGACCCACCGGGCAGCGGATGCTGGTCGTGACAAGGCCACTGTGATGAAATGCGACCCCTCGCTACTTCGCCCTGCCAAGCCTGCCGTGAAATCCCGTCTGATCCGCCAATTGCTGTTACCGCCACTGATCATCCTGCTGATGGTCGGCTTAGGGCTGGCTGGCTACCTGATCAGCGAGAGCAACGGCATCCGCACCCTCAGCGAAAACGGCGAACGCCAGCTGGAGCTGCATGCGCGCACGGTCGAAAGCGAAATCAGCAAATACACCTACCTGCCGAGCCTGCTGGAGCTGGAAGACAGTGTCTCGCACCTGCTCACCGACCCGGACGGCGGCTCCCGCCAGGCGGTCAACGAATACCTCGAAGGCCTGAACAGGCGCAGCCGCAGCCGCGCCATTTTCGTCCTCGATACCAATGGCCGGGTACAGGCCACCAGCAACTGGCGCGACGCTGACTCGTTCCTCGGTGAAGACCTGTCGTTCCGCGCCTACTTCCAGACGGCTGTGCGCGGCGAGCCCGGGCGTTTTTACGGCATCGGCAGCACCACGGGCGAGGCCGGCTATTACCTGGCCCATGGGCTTGAAGAACACGGCAAGATCATTGGCGTGGCAGTGATCAAGGTGCGCCTGGACACCCTCGAAGAGCGCTGGCAGCGTGCCCGCCTGGAGGCGTTCGTCAGCGACGAAAACGGCATCATCATCCTTTCCAGTGACCCGGCCCGGCGCCTGAAATCGGTGCGCCCCCTGACCCCGCAAATCAAGGAGCGCCTGGCGCGCAGCCTGCAATACTACTGGTGGCCGCTCAACGAACTGCAGCCACTGGCCCGGGAAACCCTGGCCGATGGCGTGGAAAAACTGACCTTCCCGGCAAACAGCGAAACTGCCCAGGGCAAGCCGCACGAAGTCGCCTACCTGGCCCAGACCCGGCGCCTGGCCGACACGCCTTGGCACTTTACCCTGCTGACCCCGCTGCAGGACCTGCGCCGCGAATCCATGGTGCAGGGCATCCTGGTGGGCGTGGCATTTGCCTTGCTGGCAATACTCGGCATTGCCTGGAACGAGCGACGCAAGGTCATCGCCACTCGCTTGGCGGCCCGCGAGGCCCTTGAGGAAGCCAACAGCCAGCTGGAACGGCGCATTGCCGAACGCACGGCAGACCTGCGCGCCAGCAACGAACGCCTGAAAGGCCAGATTCGCGAGCGCCGGCATGCCGAGCAGACCTTGCGCCAAGCCCAGGATGAGCTGGTGCAGGCTGGCAAGCTGGCCGCCATCGGGCAGATGTCCACCAGCATTGCCCATGAGCTGAACCAGCCGCTGGCCGCGCTGCGCACGTTGTCTGGCAACACCGTGCGCTTCCTCGAACGCGGGGCACTGGAAACCGCCAGCACCAACCTGCGCACCATGAACGACCTGATCGACCGCATGGGGCGTATCACCGCCAGCCTGCGCTCGTTCGCCCGGCGTGGTGACGACAGCGGCCAGGCCTCGCTGGCCAAGGCAGTTGAAGCCACCTTGCAGGTGCTGGCCAACCGCATCAGCGCCTGCCATTTGCAGTTGCACCACCAGTTCGAGGACCAGCAACTGGCCATCGACCAAACCCGCCTGGAGCAGATCCTGGTCAACCTGATCGGCAACGCCCTCGATGCCATGGCCGCGCAACCGTTGCCCGAGCTGTGGCTGGAAGGCGAGCTGCAAGGCGACAAGTACCGCCTGCAGGTGCGCGACAATGGCCACGGCATCGACGCCGAGGCGCGCAAGCACCTGTTCGAACCGTTCTTCACCACCAAACCGGGCGAACATGGCCTGGGCCTGGGCCTGACCCTGTCGGCGAGCCTTGCCGCCGCCGCCAAGGGCAGCCTCAACGTCGAGCACCCCGTCACCGGCGGCACGGCCTTCGTCCTGGCCCTGCCCCTGGTCTCCCCCCCTAGCGAATCGGCAGAGCACCCATGAACCAAGCGCCACTTACCGTCCTGATCGTCGAAGACGACCCGCATGTGCTGCTCGGCTGCCAGCAGGCCCTGGCCCTGGAGGATATCGCCTGTGAAGGCGTGGGCAGCGCCGAACAAGCGCTGGAACGCATCGGCGACGATTTCGCCGGCATCGTCGTCAGCGATATCCGCCTGCCGGGCATCGATGGCCTGGAGCTGCTCAACCGCCTGAAGGCCCGTGACCGCAGCCTGCCGGTGGTGTTGATCACCGGCCACGGTGATATCGACATGGCGGTCGGCGCCATGCGTAATGGTGCCTACGACTTCATGGAAAAACCGTTCTCCCCCGAGCGCCTGGTCGACGTGGTGCGCCGCGCCCTCGAACATCGCGGGCTGTCGCGCGAAGTGGTGGCCCTGCGCCGCCAACTGGCCGAGCAGAGCAGCCTGGAGGGGCGCATCATCGGTCGTTCGTCGGCCATGGAACACTTGCGCGAACTGATTGCCAACGTCGCCGATACGTCGGCCAACGTGCTGATCGAAGGCGAGACCGGCACCGGCAAGGAACTGGTCGCCCGCTGCCTGCACGATTTCAGCCGGCGCCAGGGCCAGCCCTTTGTCGCGCTGAACTGTGGCGGCCTGCCGGAGAACCTGTTCGAAAGCGAAATTTTCGGCCACGAGGCCAACGCGTTCACCGGCGCCGGCAAACGCCGTATCGGCAAGATCGAACACGCCAATGGTGGCACGCTGTTCCTCGATGAAGTGGAGAGCATGCCGATCAACCTGCAGATCAAGCTGCTGCGCGTACTGCAGGAACGCACGCTGGAGCGGCTAGGTTCGAACCAAAGCATCCCGGTGGACTGCCGGGTAATCGCCGCGACCAAAGCCGACCTCGACAGCATGGGCCAGAGCGGCCAGTTCCGCAGCGACCTGTACTACCGCCTGAACGTGGTGACCCTCGAGCTGCCCCCCCTGCGCGAGCGCCGCGAAGACATCACGCAGCTGTTCGAGCACTTCCTCCAGCAGTCCGCACTGCGCTTCGACCGTGAAGCACCGGCGCTGGACAGCCAGATCCTCTCACGCCTGATGGCCCACGACTGGCCGGGCAACGTGCGCGAGTTGCGCAACGTGGCTGAACGCCATGCCCTTGGCCTGCCAGCCTTCAAGAAAGGCCCCAGCGGCGGCGCCAGCCAGGGCCTGGGCTTTGCCGAAGCGGTGGAAGCATTCGAACGCAACCTGCTCGGCGATGCCCTGCAACGCACGGGGGGCAACCTGAGCCAGGCCAGCCAGGAGCTGGGCATGGCCAAGACCACGCTGTTCGACAAAGTGAAAAAGTACGGCCTCGGCTGACCTCAACCTGAACTGGAAAGACAACGTGGATCTGGTATTCAAAGCTGCCTTGGGCGCTGGCGTGGTGCTGCTGCTGGCGGTGCTTTCGAAGACGCGCAACTACTATATCGCCGGGCTGGTGCCGCTGTTTCCCACCTTTGCCCTGATTGCCCACTACATCGTTGGCAAGGGGCGCAGCATTGCCGACCTGAAGACCACCATCCTGTTCGGCATGTGGTCGATCATTCCGTATTTCGTGTACCTGGCGACCCTGTACGTGCTGGTCGACCGCCTGCGCCTGGAGGCGTCGTTGGCGCTGGCCACAGTAGCGTGGCTGATAGCCGCGACCGTGCTGGTGACCTTGTGGGTGCGGATGCACTGATCAAAATTCGCGCTGGCTTCTTCGCGGGCTTGCCCGCGAAGAAGCCAGCGCGGAGTCACAGCCCTGCGATGTGCTTGACCTCTTGCCTATGCGCCTGCAAATAAGGCAATACGGCCCCCAGCAGCGGCGCCTTGAACGGCTCCTGAAAGCGGTGCGCCAGCCCCGGTATCAGCCGCAGCTGGCTGCCTTGAATGTGCGCCGCCAGGTGCACACCGTGCATAACCGGCAACAACGGGTCGGCCGTGCCATGCACCACCAGGGTCGGCACACGAAGCTGATTCAAAAGCTCGACACGGCTCGGTTCGGCCAGTATCGCCATGATCTGGCGCTTGGCCCCGTCGGGGTTGAACGCCCGGTCATAGGCGACTGCCGCCTGGTGCAGCAACACAGCGCGGTCGTCCCGCACCTCGGGGCTGCCAAGGGCCGCCAGCAGGTCGGCCTGCTGCTCGATGGCCACTTCGCGGTTGGGCGCGCTGCGCCGGGCCAGCAACTGCACCAATGCCGGATCCGGCGCCGGCAGCCCAGCCGCCCCTGAACTGGACATGACCAAGGTCAGGCTGCGCACGCGCTCGGGTGCCACGGCCGCCAGATGCTGGGCGATCATGCCGCCCATGCTCACGCCCAGTACATGAAACTGGCGCACGCCCAGCGCGTCCATCAGGCGCAAGCCATCATCGGCCATGTCCGTCAGCGTATAGGGCGCCGCCACCGGCAGGCCCAGCTTATAACGTAACAGCTCGACCGTCAGGTTGGCCGACGGAGGCATCTGGTTCCAGCGCGACAGGCCAACATCGCGGTTGTCATAACGGATCACCCGAAAGCCCTGGCGGCACAAGGCCTCGACCACATCGTCCGGCCAATGGATCAGTTGCCCGCCCAGGCCCATGACCAGCAGCAAGGCCGGGTCACCAGGCGCCCCAACGCTCTGGTACACCAGGCTGACCGCACCCAGTTCGGCACGCTGCACCGGTACCTGGGCGTCACAACGCTGTTCGGCGAAACTCGCAGGTACGCTGAATATCAAGAAAAGAAAAAGCCAAAAAGCCCGCATGGAAGAAACACCAGAATGCAGATCCCCAGTAGAGCGCGAGTCTGATGAATTCTGTTCGGGCGCGCTGCCACAGTTCGGTGACAGTTTCATGACTCCCGCCAGGCGGTGCGGCCGAACGCCCAGTCGACAGCCGCGCCAACATGAGAGAAACTCAACTCATTCCCTGTTTCTTCAAACCTACACCCCGGAGTCAGCAGTGCTGGAGATCCGTCACCTGAAAACCCTTCATGCCCTGCGCGAAGCCGACAGCCTGGTGGAGGCCGCCGAACGCCTGCACCTGACCCAGTCGGCGCTGTCGCACCAGTTCAAGGAGCTGGAAGAGCGCTTGGGCCTGCCCATTTTCGTGCGCAAGACCAAGCCGATCCGCTTCACCAGCGCCGGGCTGCGCCTGCTGCAACTGGCCGATGCCACCCTGCCACTGCTGCGCGGCGCCGAGCGTGACATCGCACGCCTGGCCGGTGGCACTGCCGGGCGCCTGCACATGGCCATCGAATGCCACAGCTGCTTCCAGTGGCTGATGCCGACCATCGACCAGTTCCGCGATGCCTGGCCGGAAGTTGAGCTGGACCTGGCCTCCGGCTTTGCCTTCGCCCCCCTGCCAGCACTGGCCCGCGGTGACCTGGACCTGGTGGTGACCTCCGACCCGGTGGACCTGGCAGGCATCACGTACGTGCCGCTGTTCACCTACGAGGCAATGCTGGCAGTGGCCAACCAGCATGCGCTGGCCAGCAAGCCCTACATCGTGCCACAAGACTTGCTTGACCAGACGCTGATCACCTACCCGGTGGAGCGCGACCGCCTGGACATCTTCACCCGCTTCCTGGAGCCGGCCGACATTGAGCCGGCCGCCGTACGCACCTCGGAGCTGACGGTAATGATGATGCAGCTGGTAGCCAGCGGCCGTGGGGTATGCGGCATGCCGCACTGGGCACTGCACGAGTACAGCTCGCGCGGCTATGTGAAGGGCAAACGCCTGGGTGAGAAAGGCCTGTTCGCCACCCTTTATGCCGCCGTGCGCACCGACATGCTCGATGCGCCTTACATGCGCGACTTTTTGCTGACCGCCAAAGACACCTCGTTCGCCACCCTCGATGGGGTCAGCGCGGTGCGTTGAGTGCCTGGCGGTACAGCGGCAGGATCAGGTCGCGGGTCAGCGGCGCCAGTTGCATGACGGGCGCCTGGTCAGCGGCCAGCCAGACAACCTCTTCGATCTCCGCAGCCGGGACCACGGCTGCGGCGCTGTCGACACGGAACAGCTCGGCCTGCACTTCGAAGCCTGGCTCGTTGGCGGCTGGGGCACTGAACTGGCCCAGGTGCACGGCCTGGGCCGGGTCGATGTGCAAGCCCAGCTCCTCGTGCAACTCGCGCACCAGTGCCTGCACCGGCGTTTCACCGGCATCGATCTTGCCGCCTGGCTGCATGAAAGCGCCGGTGCCGCGCTTGCGCACCAGCAGGGTTCGGCCCTGAGGGTCGATCAGCAGGGCGGCGGCGATGCGGATTATGTTCGGCATGGATCAGCTCACTTAATAAATCAAAGAAGATATCGCCTGCGCCGGCTCTATCGCCGGCGCAGGCAACATAGCATCCGCGACGAACGGCCTCTTGCCAACCCGCCGCATACCCTCCATAACCAACACATGAACCTGCCCGCCAAACACCACCCGGTGCTCGAGCTGTTCCATCCTGCCGTGCGCACCTGGTTCCGTCGCCATTTCGCCACGGTCACTGAAGCCCAGGCACAAGCCTGGCCGCTGATCCACGCCGGCCAGTCGATGCTGCTCGCCGCGCCGACTGGCTCGGGCAAAACCCTCAGTGCTTTCCTGGCGGTGCTCGACGAACTGTTCCGTGAAGGCCTGGAGCACCAAGGCGAACTGCCCGCGCAAACCCAGGTGATCTACGTTTCGCCGCTGAAGGCCTTGTCCAACGACATCCGCCTCAACCTGCAAGCCCCGCTCGAAGGCATCAGCCAGGCCCTCGCAGACCAGGGCCTGAAAGCCCCACGCATCACCACGGCCGTACGCACGGGCGACACGCCACAAAAGGAACGTGCCGCCATGCGCAAGCTGGCCCCGCACATTCTGGTGACAACCCCAGAATCGCTGTACGTGTTGATGGGCTCTGCTTCAGGCCGTGAAGGCCTGGGTAACGTGCATACGGTAATCGTCGACGAAATCCACGCCCTGGCCGGCAACAAGCGGGGCGCCCATCTGGCGCTGACGTTGGAACGCCTGCAAGCCCTGTGCAAACGGCCACTGCGGCGCATCGGGCTGTCCGCCACACAACGCCCGGTCGAGCGGGTGGCAGAGTTTCTGGCCGGCAGCGGGCGCCCCTGCGCCATCGTCGATGTAGGCCATGCGCGCCAACGCGATCTGGCCATCGAAGTGCCGCCGGTGCCACTGGGCGCGGTGATGGCCAACGATGTCTGGGGCCTGGTCTACGACCGCTTGGCGACCCTGGCGCGCGAACACCGCACCACGCTGGTATTCGTCAACACCCGGCGCCTTGCCGAGCGCATCACCCGTCACCTCAGCGACCGGCTGGGCAAGGAGGCGGTAGCCGCGCACCATGGCAGCCTGTCCAAGGAGTTGCGCCTGAATGCAGAACAGCGGCTCAAGAGCGGCCATTTGCAGGTGCTGGTAGCCACCGCTTCGCTGGAGCTGGGCATTGATATTGGCGATATCGACCTGGTGTGCCAAATCGCCTCGCCGGGTTCGATTGCCGCCTTCCTGCAACGGGTTGGCCGCGCCGGCCACCAGGTTGACGGTGTGCCCAAGGGGCGCCTGTTCCCCACCTCACGCGATGACCTGATCGAATGCGTGGCCCTGCTGGACTGCGTGCGCCAAGGCGAACTGGACGAGTTGCACATACCCCGGGCACCGCTGGACGTACTGGCCCAGCAGATTGTCGCCGAAGCCAGCAACCAGGACTGGCACGAACAAGCCCTGTTCGACTGCCTGCGCCAGGCCACCCCCTATGCCGAGCTCGACCAGCGCCACTACCAGGCGCTGCTCACCATGCTCGCCGAGGGCTATAACGGCCGCCAGGGCATCCGCAGCGCCTATTTGCACCGCGATGCGGTCAGCGGCACGCTGCGCGGCCGTCGCGGCAGCCAACTGACGGCGCTGACCAGCGGCGGCACCATCCCTGACAACGCCGACTACACCGTGCTGCTGGAACCGCAGGCGCTGAACATCGGCAGCGTCAATGAAGACTTTGCCGTGGAGAGCATTGCCGGCGATATCTTCCAGCTGGGCAACGCCTCTTATCGCATCCTGCGCGTCGAGCCGGGCCGCGTACGCGTGGAAGATGCCCATGGCCTGCCGCCGACCATTCCGTTCTGGCTGGGTGAAGCGCCGGGGCGCAGTGACGAGCTGTCTGCCGCCGTAGCCCGGCTGCAGGCGCGAATCGACCAGCAACTGGATCAGGCTGACGGCGACAGGCTGAAGGTACTCGCCTGGGTGCAGGCTACCTTTGAACTGGGCGAAGACAGCGCCAGCCAGTTGCTCGACTATCTGGCCCGCACCCGCGAGGTGCTTGGCGCCCTGCCTTCGCAGGACACGCTGGTGATGGAGCGCTTTTTCGATGAGTCGGGCGGGACCCAGCTGATCATCCATTCACCCTACGGCAGCCGCATCAACCGCGCGTGGGGCCTTGCCTTGCGCAAGCGCTTCTGCCGCACCTTCAACTTCGAGCTGCAGGCTGCCGCCAGCGAAGATGCCATCGTACTTTCACTGTCGACCAGCCACAGCTTCGAGCTGGACGAGGTGTGGCGTTACCTGAACAGCCGCAGCGCCGAGCCGATCCTCGTCCAGGCCCTGCTGGATGCACCGCTGTTTGGCGTGCGCTGGCGCTGGAACGCTGGCGTGGCCATGGCGCTGCCACGCTTCGTGGGCGGGCGCAAGGTAGCGCCGCAGATCCAGCGCATGAAGAGCGAAGACCTGGTGGCCGCCGTGTTCCCAGACCAGATCGCCTGCCTGGAGAACATCGCCGGCGAGCGGCAGATACCCGATCACCCGTTGGTCGAACAAACACTCGACGACTGCCTGCACGAGGCGATGGACAGCGAAGGTTGGCTGGCCCTGTTGCGACGCATGGAAAGCGGGGCGGTACGCCTGCTGTGCCGCGACCTGCCCGCCCCTTCGCCACTGGCGTCGGCCATTCTCAACGCCAGGCCGTACGCTTTTCTGGACGATGCCCCGCTGGAAGAACGGCGCACCCAGGCTGTGCTCAACCGACGCTGGAGCGAAGTGCGCAGTGGCGACGACCTAGGCGCCCTGGACGCTGATGCCATTGCCGCCGTCGCGGCCGAGGCCTGGCCGCAACCGGGCAATGCCGACGAAATGCACGAAGCGCTGATGGGCCTGGGCGCGATCAGCCAAGCTGAAGTGCAAGGCAATGCCAGCTGGGACCTGCTGCTCAGGCAACTGGCCAAGAACGGGCGGGCCTTGCGCCTGGCGGACGAAAAACTGTGGTTGGCGCGTGAGCGACTGGGCCTGCTGAGGGTGCTGTATTCGGATGCTCTACTGGAGCCTGCGTTGCAGGTGTTGCCAGGGTTTGATCAGGCCATCGACCCGGACCTTGCCCTGGGTGAACTGTTACGTGCCCGCCTGAGTGGCCATGGCCCCAGGACCGCGACACAGATTGCGGCACCGCTTGGCAAGCCGTTGCAAGCAATCGAACAGGCGCTGGCCCGCCTGGAAGCCGAAGGCTATGTGCTGCGCGGGCATTTCAGCCCTGGTGCCACCGACCTGCAATGGTGCGAACGCCATTTGCTGGCGCGCATTCACCGCTACACGGTCAAGCGCCTGCGCCGCGAGATCGAACCGGTCAGCCTGCAGGACTTCATGCGCTTTCTGTTCGACTGGCAGCACCTGGCGCCCGACGAGCATCTGCGTGGCCCGCAGGCGGTGGCCGAAGTACTGGGCCAGTTGCAGGGGTTCCCCAGCGCCGCCGGTGCGTGGGAGGCGGAACTGCTGCCTTCGCGCATCAAAGACTACAGCCCGCACTGGCTGGACGATGCCTGCCGCAGCGGCCAGTTCGCCTGGAGCCGGCTGGCGGCAACGGTGGCGAGCAGCACCCTATCGAGTACCCCAGTGGTGCTGCTGCCGCGCGACCAGCTGAACACATGGCGCAGCCTGGCGCCCGCACCAACGGTGGATGCCCTTGGCCTGCGTGCGCAACGTGTGTACGAAGCGCTGAAAACCCAGGGGGCGCTGTTCTTCGATGAACTGGCGCAGGAGGCGCACCTGCTGCCCAGCGAACTGGAAACCGCGCTGCAGGAACTGGTGGGCTCGGGCCTGGTCGGCGCTGACAGTTTCACCGGCTTGCGCAGCCTGATCACGCCTGCGGCCAAGCGCAGTTCACGTAATAGCCGCCGAGGTCACCCGCCGCTTTCCAGCAGCATGGCGCATGCCGGGCGCTGGGCACTGCTGCGCCGCAGCGATACGCCGCCGGATCACGACCAGCGCCTGGAGGACGTTGCTCGCACCCTGCTGCGCCGCTATGGGGTGATCTGCTGGCGGCTGCTTGAGCGCGAGAGTGATGTGCTGCCGCCCTGGCGTGAACTGCTGCGCTGCTATCACCGGCTGGAGGCGCGTGGCGAGATCCGTGGCGGGCGCTTCATTGCCGGGCTGGCGGGTGAACAGTTCGCCTTGCCGGAGGCGGTGGGGTTGCTGCGGCAGGTGCGCCGCCGCGACCCGGACGGGACGTTGCTGGTAGTGAGTGCCAGTGACCCGCTGAACCTGATCGGCTCGTTGCTGCCCGGGGCGAAAGTGCCGGCGGTGGGTGGTAACCGCTTGTTGTATCGCGACGGGGTACCGGTGGCGGTACGGGTGGCCGGGCGTTACACGTATCTGGTCGAGGCGCCCGCACAAGAGCAGGAAATCTGGCACCGGAAGCTACTGCGCAACACGCTCTGAAAAGCAGCACCATCACTCAGGCTACCGCATAAACCTGTAGGAGCAGCCTTGTGCTGCGAAGAGGCCGGTAAGGCGGAAGATTGTCTTTGGCTGCAATGGCCTCTTCGCAGCACAAGGCTGCTCCTACAGGATAAGTGCCACGGCGCAGGTCTTGCCCGATTCGAGAATGATTTTCGCTACCCCGATTTTAATTTGCAGGGCCCTGCAACTTGGCTATGGTCGGGGTTTGCCCACCAGGCCCTGAGCCTGACCGCGCCATCGCAAGGACCCTGTATGAGCCTGTCACTTCTCAGTCGCTACGCCTTCTTCGCCGCCTGTGTACTGTTCACCCTGGCGAGCTTGCCCTTCACCCACCACGAATGGTTATGGCCGTTCACCCTGACCACTGGCATCCTCAGCCTGATCGGCCTGTTCGACCTGCTGCAGCAACGCCATGCCGTACGTCGCAACTACCCGATCCTGGGCAACATCCGCTATCTGGTCGAGGCCATTCGCCCGGAAATCCGCCAGTACCTGCTGGAGTCCGACAGCGACGCCCTGCCATTCTCCCGCGCCCAGCGTTCGCTGGTGTATGCCCGGGCGAAGAACGAAGCCTCGGACAAACCGTTCGGCACCCTGATCGACGTGTACGAGTCCGGCTTCGAGTTCATCGGCCATTCCATGCGCCCGGCGCCGCTGGTCGACCCGGCCAGCTTCCGCATCATTGTCGGCGGGCCGCAGTGCAGCCAGCCGTACTCGGCCTCGATCTTCAACATTTCGGCCATGAGCTTCGGCTCGCTCAGCGCCAATGCCATCCGCGCCCTCAACCAGGGCGCCAAGCTGGGCAACTTCCACCATGACACCGGCGAAGGCAGCATCAGCCCCTATCACCGCGAGCATGGTGGCGACCTGGTCTGGGAGCTGGGCAGCGGCTACTTCGGTTGCCGCACGGCGGACGGGCGCTTCGACCCTGAACGTTTCGCCGCCCAGGCGCGCAGCCCACAGGTGCGCATGATCGAAATCAAGATGAGCCAGGGCGCCAAGCCCGGGCACGGCGGCATCCTGCCCAAACACAAGGTCACCCAGGAAATCGCCGAGACCCGCGGCGTGCTGATGGGCGAAGACTGCATTTCGCCGTCGCGCCACAGCGCTTTCTCCACGCCGATCGAGATGATGCAGTTCATTGCCCAGCTGCGTGAGCTGTCCGGCGGCAAACCGGTCGGCTTCAAATTCTGCCTGGGCCACCCGTGGGAGTTCATGGGCATCGCCAAGGCCATGCTGGAAACCGGCATCCTGCCCGACTTCATCGTCGTCGATGGCAAGGAAGGCGGTACCGGCGCCGCACCGGTGGAGTTCACCGACCATATCGGCGTACCGCTGCGCGAAGGCCTGCTGTTTGTGCACAACACGCTGGTTGGCCTGAACCTGCGTGACAAGATCAAGCTAGGGGCCAGCGGCAAGATCGTCAGCGCCTTCGACATCGCCAGCGTGCTGGCCATCGGTGCCGACTGGGCCAACTCGGCGCGCGGCTTCATGTTCGCCATTGGCTGCATCCAGTCGCAGAGCTGCCACACCAACAAGTGCCCGACCGGCGTGGCCACGCAAGACCCGCTGCGCCAGCGCGCCCTGGTGGTGCCGGACAAGGCCCAACGGGTGCTGAACTTTCACCACAACACCTTGCGTGCCCTGGCCGAAATGCTGGCGGCGGCGGGCCTGGAGCACCCTGCGCAGCTGGAGGCCAAGCACCTGGTGCGGCGCGTCTCGGCCACCGAGATCAAGCTGTTCTCGCAGATGCATGTGTTCTTGAAGCCGGGGGAGTTGCTGACCGGCGAGGTGGATGGGCAATTCTATTCGCGCATGTGGCAGCTCGCCCGGGCCGACAGCTTTGAGCCGCACAGCGAAGTGGCGGCCTGATAGAGCCCTGGGGCCGCAAAGCGGCCCCAGAGGTTTCAGATCAGGAAGCAGTACTGGCTACACCTTGCACGTCTTTCGGCGCCAGACGGAACGCGTAGTACAGCACCGTCAGCAGCACCAGGAACGCCGGGCCGATGTACAGGGCCACACGGGTATCCTCGAAGTACGCCATCAAGCCAACCACCAGCACCAGGAAACCCAGCGCCAGGTATGAGCTCAGCGGCCACAGCCACATGCGGTACTTCAGCGCCTTGCGCTCGGCGGTAGTCAGGCCGGCACGGAACTTGAGCTGCGCCAGCAGGATCATCACCCAGGTCCAGATCGCACCGAAGGTGGCAATCGACGTGACCCACACAAACACCTTTTCCGGCACCAGGTAGTTGGCCAGCACGCCCAGCAGCAGCGCGCCAATCGACAGCAGCAGCGCATTGCGCGGTACGCCGTTTTTCGAGGTGCGGGCGAAGGCCGCCGGGGCCTGGCCGTTCTGCGCCAGGCTGTAGAGCATGCGCCCGGTGCTGAAGATGCCGCCGTTGCACGACGACAGCGCCGCGGTGATGACCACGAAGTTGATGATGCCGGCGGCGGTCTTGATGCCAAGGCGCTCGAAGGTCATGACGAACGGGCTGCCCTGGCTGCCGATTTCGTTCCACGGGTAGATCGACAGGATCACGAACAACGCGCCGACGTAGAACAACAAGATGCGCCAGAACACCGAGCCAATGGCCTGCGGGATGGTCTTTTGCGGGTTGCGTGCTTCGCCGGCGGTGAGGCCGATCATTTCCACACCCAGGTAGGCGAACATCACCATCTGCAGCGACATCAGCACGCCGGTCACGCCATTGGGCATGAAACCGCCGTTGCTCCACAGATTGGAGATACCCAACGCCACACCGTCATTGCCGAAGCCGAAGGCAATGACGCCGATGCCGCCAAGGACCATGGCGATGATGGTGACGATCTTGATCAGGGCGAACCAGAACTCGAATTCGCCAAAGGCCTTAACCGCCACCAGGTTGACCGCGCCCATGCTGCCCAAGGCCGCCAGGGCCCAGATCCAGCGCGGTACGTCGGGGAACCAGATGCCCATGTAGATGGCCACTGCGGTGATTTCGGCAACGCAGGTCACCAGCCACAGGAACCAGTAGTTCCAGCCGGTGAGAAAGCCCGCAAGCGGGCCGAGGTAGTCTTGGGCGTAGCGGCTGAACGACCCGGCGACCGGGTTATGCACGGCCATTTCGCCAAGGGCGCGCATGATCACCAGGATGGCCAGGCCACCGATGATGTAGGACAGCATGATGGCAGGGCCGGCCATTTCGATGGCTTTGGCCGAACCGAGGAAAAGACCGACGCCGATACAGGCGCCCAGCGCCATCAGGCGGATGTGCCGTTCGCCCAGTTCACGCTTGAGCGGGCCGCCTTCATTGGCCTGGCCATGGGCAGAGTGGTTGCCGACTGGCATAGCAATACAACCTCATTTTGTTATTGGATTTGACCTTCGTGCAGCACCGGCCATGCCGATAGGCGTGACGTAGGCTTGCCAGGCTGGCCTCGTGGGCCGGCCCGTATGCCGGGGTAGAGCGCCCGGCAGGGCGAAGGGGCCGAGCAGTATAGGAAGACCGTTGCAGGGATTTTCGCTGTATATACAGGAATAATCAGCAAGTTTTCTGGCGGGCGCAGCGGCCCTGAAAGCTGCCCCGGCACCATAGCAACATCGCCGTATCAAGAAACCCACACCAAAGCCGCATAGCCCTACCCCGCTTTTCTCCACCTCCTACAAAATTTTCACCTCACCCGCTCAACGTCTAAGCTTCAGTCAAGCAAGACGAAAACACCTGGCCGGATTGAAGACTATGGGCGCACTGTGGCAATCGGAACCAAGCAGAACGGAAGCACCCGAGATACCTCCGGCCGAGACGCCACAACCGAAGTCCCCCCGTCAGCGTCGGCTATGGTGGCGGCTGATCATCCTCATCCTGCTGGTGGCGCTGGTGGCCATCGGCTTCGCTGCATATGACGAATTCCGCACCTCCGAACTGCAATCACGCGAGTTCAGCAAACTGGCCGGTACCCTGACCTACTCGCTGGAGCCCGGCCCTAGTGATGCAATCATCTACCCCGGTGACGGGCCGTTCGACAGACGCCTTGGCTACAGTGCCCTGGGCGAATTCCTGCCACGCCTGCTCAAGCGCGACTACCTCATCACTGAGCAGGTAAAGTTCTCACCCGCGCTGATGAACTACGTCGATCATGGGCTGTTCGCACCCTATATCGAGAAGATCCAGGCCGGCCTGTCGATCACCGACTGCCGCGGCGACACGTTGTACCAGTACAACTACCCGCAGCACTTGTACCCGGACTTTGCCGCGATCCCGCCGGTGATGGTCAACAGCCTGCTGTTCATCGAGAACCGCGACCTGCTCGATACCCAGGACCCGCGCAACAATCCGGCCGTGGACTGGCCCCGCTTTGCCAAGGCCGCCTACAGCCAGGTGGCCAAGTACCTGGCTTTGCCCGGTCAGTCTGCGGGCGGTAGCACGTTGGCGACGCAGCTGGAAAAGTACCGCCACTCACCGGACGGCCTGACCGTGTCGGGTGCCGAGAAAATCCGCCAGATGATTTCTGCCAGCGTGCGTGCCTACCAGGGCGGCCCGGATACCACCGAAGCACGCCAGCGCATCGTGCGCGACTACCTCAACAGTGTGCCGCTGTCGGCCGTGCCTGGGCACGGCGAAGTGCACGGCATGGCCGAAGGCTTGCGGGTGTGGTATGGCGCCGACTTCGACCAGGTCAACCAGGCCCTGAATTCCACCGCCAGTGACGCTCAAAGCATGGCCGCACGCGGCCTTGCCCTGCGCCAGGTGCTGTCGCTGATGATTGCCCAGCGCCGCCCGTCCCACTACCTGACCAAGGGCCGGGTCGAGTTGGCCGAACTCACCGATTCGCACATCCGCGTGCTCGCCGCCAACAAAGTGATCGAGCAGCCACTGGCCGATGCCGCACTGGCCAGCAAGGCGGTCTATCGCGACTGGGTAGCGCAACCAACCATCGTGCCGATCGTTACCAACAAGGGCATCAGCCTGGCGCGCAACCGTCTGGCAGCCATGCTCAATCGCCCGCTGTACGACCTCGACCGCCTCGATGTGTCGGCCACCAGTACCCTGCAGGCCGACCTGCAACTGCAGGTCAGCCAGTACCTGAAGAACCTTGCCGACCCGGAATTTGCCGCGCAGATGGGGTTGATCGGCGAGCGCCTGCTCACCTCCAAGACCACCGACCAGGTCAGCTACAGCTTCACCCTGTTCGAGCGCACCGCCGACGGCTCGCGGGTGCGGGTGCAGACCGACAGCACCAACCAGCCTTTCGACATCAACGAGGGCAGCAAGCTGGAACTGGGCTCCACCGCCAAGTTGCGGGTGCTGACCACGTACCTGGAGATCATCGCCGAACTGCACGACAAGTACGCCGGCAAACCCGCTGCCGAGCTGAAGAAGGTCGATGTCGCCGAACTCGACCGCATCACCCAGTGGTCGCTGGAATGGCTGACGCAGAACAGCAAGAACCAGAGCCTGGACGCCATGCTCGACGCCGCGCTGGAGCGCAAGTACTCCGCCAATACCGGTGAAGCCTTCTTCACAGGCGGCGGCATGCACGTGTTCAACAACTTCCGCAAGGAAGACAACAGCCGCAACCCGACGCTCAAGGATGCGCTGCGCGAATCGATCAACCTGCCGTTCATTCGCCTGATGCGCGACCTGGTGCGCTACGTGACCTACCAGCAGCCGTACAACCGCGTGCCGCTGCTCAAGGACGACGCCGACCCTCGCCGCCAGGAATACCTGGCCCGCTTCGCCGACAAGGAAGGCACCAACTACCTGATGCGCTTCTGGAAGAAATACCAGCGCAAGACCTCGCAGCAGCGCCTGGACACCTTCCTGGACAGCATGCGCGTAACCCCGCAACGGCTGGCGGCGGTGCACCGCTACCTGTTCCCCGAAGCAGGCCAGGAAACCTTCAATGCCTTCGTACGTGCCCACCTCAAGGGCGACAAGATTACCCTGGGCAAGCTGACCGACGGCCGCCTGTCAGAGATGTATGACGCCTATGGCCCGGGCAAGTACGACCTGCCCGACCAGGGCTACATTGCCAAGGTCCACCCGCTGGACCTGTGGCTGCTTGGCTACCTGCTGAAAAACCCGAGCTCGACCTTGACCGAAATGGTCAACGCCAGCCGCTTCGAGCGCCAGGAGGTGTACAGCTGGCTGTTCAAGAGCCGCCACCAAGGGGCCCGCGACAGCCGCATCCGCACCATGGTCGAGATCGAAGCCTTCCTCGACATCCACCAGCGCTGGAAACGCGTGGGCTATCCATTCGACCACCTGGTGCCCTCGCTGGCCACCGCCATCGGCAGTTCGGGCGACCGCCCCGCCGCCCTCTCCGAACTGGTCGGCATCATCCAGAACGACGGCATACGCCTGCCTACCTTGCGCATCGACACCCTGCACTTTGCAGCCAACACACCTTATGAAACCAAGTTGATCACCGACCCGGACCGGGGGGTGCGGATTCTGCCGGTGGAAGTGGCACGCGCACTCAAAGGCGCCATGTCGCAGGTGGTCGATGCAGGCACTGCGCGGCGTATTTCCGGCAGTTTCAAGCTGCAGGACGGCACGCCACTGGTGATGGGGGGCAAGACCGGTACCGGTGACAACCGCATCGAAAGCTTCGGCGCCGGCGGTCGGCTGATCGGATCGCGCTCGCTGAACCGTACCGCCACCTTCGTGTTCTTCCTGGGCGACAACCACTTCGGCACCCTCACTGCCTTTGTGCCGGGGCGCTCGGCAGAGGCGTTCAAATTCACCTCGGCGCTGCCGGTGCAAGTGCTCAAGGGCATGGCACCGATCCTCATGCCATACCTGCAGCCGGGCAATCCGAATGAATGCAAACCGCCGCAGGCTGCGGTACATACGCCACCGCCGGCAGGGAACGTATCGAATGACTAGATGATAATCATCTGCATTAAAGGGGTTGTCTTTAGATATATCTTGAGTAATATCTTAAGATATATCGCAAACGACGGAGCCCTGCCCCCATGCGTGAACACACCCCCCATGACCCCTTCGAGCGGCGCCCCGCCCGCGGCGAGCGCGGCCCACGCGTCTTCGCCCCCGGTGACCTCAAGCTGCTGATGCTGGACCTGCTCGCCGAGCAGCCCGGCCACGGTTACGACCTGATCCGCCAGATCGAAAACCTGTTCGACGGCAGCTACAGCCCTAGCCCAGGGGTGATCTACCCCACGCTGAATTTTCTTGAAGAGGCCGAGCTGATCAGCGGCCAGGTGCAGGGCAGCAAACGCCTCTATGCCATCACCGACGCCGGGCGCAGCGCCCTGGCCGAGCAAGCTGTCGCGCTGGACGGCGTGCGCATGCGCATCGAAGTCAGCAAACGCGCCCTGCGCGGCCACGACCGCCCGCCAGAAATCCATGAAGCGGTCGGCAACCTGCGCCACGCACTGCACATGCACAGCGGCCGCTGGACACCGGAAGAAATCCAACGGGTCCGCGACTTGCTCAACCATACCGCCAAGGCCATCGCCTCCGGGCCGGCCGAACCTGTCGGGGAGACTTCCCATGAGTGACACCATCCACCGCGTCAACCACGAGATCCGCCAACGCCGTCTGCAGGTAATGCGCGTCACCGAGCTGACCCCACGCATGCGCCGCATCACCCTCGGCGGTGCCGAACTGCAAGGTTTCAGCAGCGTCGGCAGTGACGACCATATCAAGCTGCTGTTCGCCGAAACGCCGGAGCAACAACAGGCCATCGAGGCCCGTAATATGGGCCGGGACGGTGGCGCACGGCCCACCATGCGCGAGTACACGCCACGGCGCATCGACCTGGTGGCCAATGAACTGGACATCGACTTCGTGCTGCACGGTGACGGCCCAGCCTCCACCTGGGCCGCCCAGGCCACCCCGGGGCAAACCCTGGACATCGCCGGGCCACGGGCATCGATGGTGGTGCCGGATATTTTCGACAGCTACCTGCTGATCGGTGACGAAACCGCCATTCCGGCAATTGGCCGCCGGTTGGACGAACTGCCGGCTGGCCGCCAAGTGCTGGCGGTGATCCAGATCGAAGACGAGCAGGAGCGCCAGCCGCTGCCAAGCAAGGCGCAAGTCGAAGTTATCTGGGTGCGCCGCCGGCAGGAAGATTTGCTGGCCTTGGTGAAGAACCTGACCTTGCCGCAAGGCCGGTTGTATGGCTGGGTGGCGCTGGAAAAAGCCCTGACCCGCCAGGCCAAGGCGCTATTGCTGGAAAAAGGGGTGCCTGAGGATGCGCTGAAGGCTGCGGCCTACTGGCGTGCCGACGGAGCTGCGGACGACGAGTGATCTTGGTTGCCTACACCGGCCCCATCGCCGGCAAGCCCGCTCCCACAGGTACTCCACTGCCCTAAAGGTTTGTGAAGTACCTGTGGGAGCGGGTTTACCCGCGAAGAGGCCAGCACAGGCTATGCAAATTTCCGCACCCCGCGCCACCGATCCAGCCCTAGCAGCACCAACCCGATCCCCCAGAACCCCGCCAGCACCCCCAGGGCATTGAGCATCACCTGCCCATATCCCAGGCTCGCCACATCGATGAACGGGTAGGCGTATACGCCAATCTCGCTTCCCCGCCACAGCGCATAGGCGAAGTACACCGCCGGGTACATCGCCCACACTGCCAGGTGCCATAGCCGCAGGCTGCCCTTGGGCACCTCGCACCACCAGTACAAGGCATACAGCAGCGGCATCACATCGTGCAGCAACTCGTCCGCCAGCCACTGCCAGCCTTGCGGGTGCCACAAGTGGCGCAGCAACACGCTGTAGGCCAGCGCCACCAGCACGATGCTGGCTGCCACTGCAGCACTCACCGACGGCGACAGGAAGAAGCGCCTGGCGCGGCCTTCACGACCGAACGCTGCATAACTGAGCACCGTCGCCACCAAGGTGTTGGTCAGCACGGTGAAATAGCCGAACACATTGATCAGGCCGCCAATCAGGCTGGCCTGTTCCTGCCAGCGCGCCAGCAGCACCAGGTATACCTGCACGGTCAGGCCGAACCAGCCCAGCACGGCCATGCCGGTCAGCCAGGGGCGGCGCGGCATATCAGGCCTTGCGCTGCAGCTTCACGTACAACTGCTCGACCTTTTCTCGCGCCCACGGCGTCTTGCGCAAAAAGGCCAGGCTCGACTTGATGCTGGGGTTGCTCTTGAAGCAACGCACATCGATGCGCTCGGCCAGGCCCTGCCATTGGTAGTGCGCCACCAGCTCGGTGAGGATCTGTTCAAGGGTCTTGCCGTGCAGCGCGTTGTGTTGGGCCGTGCTCATGCTGTGCTCCGTAGGAAAGATGCGCACCTTACACGAGTGTAGTGGCGGGTGGGATGCGTCAAGCCCACAGAAAAAATGCTGGCCAGGGGCAAAACCTCTGTGCTGAAATAGTTATGTTATGTTGTAACACTATAAAAGCATCTGCCAAGGAACGCCCCATCCCCATGCTGTACTCACCGCTTCGCCTCTCCCCCCTTGCCGTCGCGCTCTGGCTGGCTGCGTCGCCCAGCCAGGCCGTGGAACTCGAACCCCAGGTCATCACCGCCAACCCATTGGGCAACCGCCAGTTGGCCGCCCCCAGCACCGTGCTCGAAGGCGACAACCTGCTGCAGCAACAGCACGGTAGCCTCGGTGAAACCCTCAACAAGCAGCCCGGTGTCGCCTCGACCTGGTTCGGCCCGGGCGCCAGCCGCCCGGTAATCCGCGGCCTGGACGGCGACCGCATTCGCATCCTGCGCAATGGCGTCGGCGCGCTGGATGCCTCGTCGCTGTCCTATGACCACGCCGTGCCGCTGGACCCGGTCACTGTCGACCGCGTCGAGATCGTCCGTGGCCCGGCCGCCCTGCTCTACGGCGGCAACGCCATCGGTGGCGTGGTCAACACCTTCGACAACCGCATCCCGGATGCACCGATCGAAGGCATCCACGGTGCTGGTGAGTTGCGCTACGGTGGCGCCGACACCACGCGCAGCAGCGCCGGCAAGCTGGAGGCAGGTAACGGTGCCTTCGCCCTGCACCTGGATGCCAACAGCCGTCAGTTCAACGACCTACGCATCCCCGGCTACGCCCGCAGTTCCAAGGTGCGTGACGCCGATGAGCCCGGCAGCAAACACCGCCTGGAAAACAGCGACGGCCGCCAGGACGGCGGTGCAGTCGGTGGTGCCTATCACTGGGATCATGGTTACGCCGGCCTGTCGTACAGCGGCTACGACAGCAATTACGGCTCGGTGGCAGAGTCCGGTGTGCGCCTGGACATGAAACAGGACCACTACGCCTTCGCCTCCGAGCTGCGCGACCTGGACGGCCCGTTCAGCTCCGTCAAGGTCGATGCTGGCTATACAGATTACGAACACAGCGAGATCGAAGAAGGCGAGGTGCACACCACCTTCAAGAACAAGGGCTACGAAGCACGTATCGAAGCCCGCCATCAACCGCTCGGGCCGGTGGAGGGGGTGATCGGTGCCCAGGTCAGCCGCAACGAATTCTCTGCCCTCGGCGAGGAAGCCTTTGTCCCACACACCAACACCGACAGCCTGGCGCTGTTCATGCTGGAGCAATGGCAGGCCACAGAGCGGCTGAACCTGAGCCTGGGGGCACGCATGGAGCACACCCGGGTAGACCCGGACGCCAAAGGCAACGAAAACTTCGTCGATGCCGACAGCGCCAGCAGCTTCAACGCCTTCAGCCTGTCCTCCGGTGCGGTGTACCAGCTCGACCCGATCTGGTCGCTGGCCGCCAACCTTGGCTACACCGAGCGCGCCCCGACTTTCTACGAGCTGTACGCCAATGGTGCGCATGTGGCCACCGGCGCCTTTGAAGTGGGTGACGCCAGCCTGAACAAGGAAAAGGCCATTTCCGCCGACCTGGCGCTGCGCTTCGACAATGGCACCCACAAAGGCAGTGTCGGGGTGTTCTACAGCCACTTCCGCAACTACATCGGGCTGATCGGCACCGGCAACCTGCGCGAGGGCGGACATGACCACGACCATGGCGAGGATGACCACGACCACGATCATGACCACGAGGGCTTTCCGGAATACCAGTACCAGGGCGTGCGGGCGCGCTTCTACGGCATCGAGGCGCAGGACCGCTGGCAGCTGGTCGAGAACCGCTACGGCAGCTTCGCGCTGGAGTTGTCCGGTGACTACACCCGGGCCAAGAACCTCGACAGTGGCGAACCTTTGCCACGCATCGCCCCGCTGCGCCTGAACAGCGGCCTGGTGTGGGAACTGGACCGCTGGCAGGCGCGGGTCGATGTGCAGCATGCCGCGTCGCAGCACCGCAAACCGGCCAACGAAACCAGCACCGATGGCTACACCACACTGGGTGCAAGCGTTGGCTACCGCTTCGAAGTTGGCCAGAGCCAGTGGTTGGCGTTTGTACGCGGCGAAAACCTGACCGACCAGACCGTGCGTTATGCCAGCTCGATATTGCGCGATATCGCACCGGCACCGGGGCGCAGTGTGGAAGTGGGGTTGCGTACCACCTTCTGAAATCGCGGGGGCGCTTTGCGCCCCCTTCAGACCATTGTTACCCGCTGAACAACAATCCCCTGCGACAATTTGTCTTTTTTTCTTACAACTTCCGCTATATCCTCCCCGCCTGAAGCTGAATCGCTTCACTGAAACCATCTTGTCGCCATATCCATTGAAGGGCACGCCCTTCGATGCGCTTGCCGTTTTTTCAATAATCAAAAGATAGCGCTATCTCATGCTCCAACTGCCCAAAACCTGTTACATCGGCCTTGCCCTCAGCGCTTTGGCGACACCCGCCGCCGCCAGCGAAATGTTTGCCAGCGACTCCCCATGGATGCTCGGCGACTGGGGCGGCACCCGCAGCGAATTGCTGGAAAAAGGCTACGACTTCACCCTCGGCTACACCGGGGAGATGGGCAGCAACCTGCACGGTGGCTACGACCACGACCGTACCGCGCGCTACAGCGACCAGTTCACCTTTGGCAGCCACCTGGACCTGGACAAGATCCTCGGCTGGCAAGACGCCGAATTCCAGCTGACCATCACCGAGCGCCACGGCGACAACATCAGCAACGATCGCATCAACGACCCCCGCGTTGGCGGCTTCACCTCGGCCCAGGAAGTCTGGGGCCGTGGCGAAACCTGGCGGCTGACGCAGATGTGGATCAAGCAGAAGTACTTCGATGGTGCGCTGGACGTGAAATTCGGCCGCTTCGGCGAAGGCGAGGACTTCAACAGCTTCCCTTGCGACTTCCAGAACCTGGCCTTCTGCGGCTCGCAGGTGGGCAACTGGGTGGGTGGCATCTGGTACAACTGGCCGGTCAGCCAGTGGGCCCTGCGCGTGCGCTATAACCTCAGCGACACGCTCTACACCCAGGTCGGCGTGTTCGAGCAGAACCCCTCCAACCTGGAATCCGGCAACGGCTTCAAGCTCAGCGGCAGCGGCACCCAAGGCGCGGTAATGCCGATCGAACTGGTATGGACACCACGCATCCAAGGCCTGAAAGGGGAATATCGCGCCGGCTACTACTACAGTAATGCCAAGGCACAGGATGTTCTCAAGGACAGCAACGGCCAGCCGGCCGCCGTCAGCGGCGCCGCCTACCGCAGCAGTTCGAGCAAGCACGGCATGTGGCTCGGCGCCCAGCAGCAGGTAACTTCGCTGGCCTCCGACCAGTCGCGTGGCCTGAGCCTGTTCGCCAACGCCACGGTGCATGACAAGAAGACCAATGCCATCGACAACTATGTGCAGGCAGGACTGGTATACAAAGGGCCTCTCGACGCCCGCGCCAAGGACGACATCGGTTTCGCCCTCGCCCGCGTGCACGTCAACCCTGCCTACCGCAAGAACGCCCGCCTGGCCAACCAGGCCGCCGGCCTCTACGACTACGACAACCCCGGTTTCCTGCCCGTGCAGGACACCGAGTACAGCGCCGAGCTGTACTACGGCATCCATTTGGCCGACTGGCTCACGGTGCGCCCCAACCTGCAGTACATCCGCCACCCGGGCGGGGTGTCGCAGGTGGATGGCGCCCTGGTCGGCGGCCTGAAGATCCAGAGCAGTTTCTAACCCCCTTTTTGACCTGACGGAGAACCTACGATGAGCACTGAAGGTGCCAACCAAGGAAGCCGCTGGCTACCTCGCCTGATCGGCGCGCTGCTGTTGCTGATGGGCCTGGCCCTGCTGGCCGGCGGTATCAAGCTGAGCCAGCTGGGCGGATCGCTGTACTACCTGATCGCCGGTATCGGCTTTGCGCTTTCGGGCATCCTGCTGCTGGCCCAGCGCCGCATTGCCTTGGGCCTGTACGGCCTGGTGCTGCTGGGCAGCACCGTGTGGGCCCTGCTTGAAGTGGGCCTGGACTGGTGGCAACTGGTGCCACGCTTGGCCATCTGGTTTGCCATCGGCGTGGTGCTGTTGCTGCCGTGGGCACGTCGCCCGTTGACCGGCCCGGCCAGCAAGGCCAACACTGCACTGCTGGGCGTTGCCGTGGTTGCTTCGGGCGCATGTGCCCTGGGCAGCCAGTTCACCCACCCCGGCGAAGTGTTCGGCGAACTGGGCCGCGAAAGCAGCGAAATGGCCAGCGCCGCCCCGGCCATGCCTGACGGCGAGTGGCAGGCCTACGGCCGCACCGAGCATGGCGACCGCTATTCGCCGCTGCGCCAGATCACCCCGCAGAATGCCTACCGCCTGGAAGAAGCCTGGCGCATTCAAACCGGTGACCTGCCGACCGAAAACGACCCGGTGGAGCTGACCAACCAGAACACCCCGCTGAAGGTCAACGGCATGCTCTACGCCTGTACCGCACACAGCCGCCTGCTGGCCCTGGACCCGGACACCGGCGCGGAAATCTGGCGCTACGACCCGCAAGTCAAGAGCCCGACCGGCACCTTCAAAGGCTTTGCCCACATGACTTGCCGTGGCGTTTCGTACTATGACGAAAACCGCTATGTCAGCCGCGACGGCAGCCCGGCGCCGAAAATTACCGACGCAGGCCAAGCCGTGGCACAGGCCTGCCCGCGCCGCCTGTATCTGCCTACCGCAGATGCCCGCCTGATTGCCATCAACGCCGACAACGGCAAGGTGTGCGAAGGTTTCGCCAACCAGGGCGTAATCGACCTCACCACCGGCATCGGCCCATTCACCGCCGGCGGCTACTACTCCACCTCGCCTGCCGCTGTCACCCGTGACCTGGTGATCATCGGTGGCCATGTCACCGACAACGAGTCGACCAACGAGCCGTCGGGCGTGATCCGCGCCTACGATGTGCACGACGGCCACCTGGTGTGGAACTGGGACAGCAACAACCCGGAAGACACCAAGCCGTTGGCCCCAGGCAAGATGTACAGCCGCAACTCGGCCAACATGTGGTCGATTGCCAGCGTCGACGAAGACCTGGGCATGATCTACCTGCCGCTGGGCAACCAGACCCCGGACCAGTGGGGCGCCGACCGTACCCCGGGCGCCGAGAAGTACAGCGCCGGCGTGGTCGCCCTGGACCTGGCCACCGGCAAGGCCCGCTGGAACTACCAGTTCACCCACCACGACCTGTGGGACATGGACGTCGGCAGCCAGCCGACCCTGGTCCACCTGAAGACTGACGATGGCGTGAAACCTGCGATCATCGTGCCGACCAAGCAAGGTAGCCTGTACGTGCTCGACCGCCGCGACGGTACGCCGATCGTGCCGATCCGCGAAATCCCCACCCCGCAAGGCGCAGTGAAGGGCGACCACACCTCGCCGACCCAGGCGCGCTCCGACCTCAATCTGCTCGGCCCTGAGCTGACCGAACAGGCCATGTGGGGCGCCACGCCGTTCGACCAGATGCTGTGCCGCATCCAGTTCCGCGAACTGCGCTACGAAGGCCAGTACACCCCGCCATCCGAGCAGGGCTCGCTGATCTATCCGGGTAACGTGGGGGTCTTCAACTGGGGCAGCGTGTCGGTCGACCCGGTGCGCCAACTGCTGTTCACCTCGCCCAACTACATGGCCTTCGTGTCGAAGATGGTGCCGCGCGAGCAGGTCGCCGAAGGCAGCAAGCGCGAAAGCGAGACCAGCGGCGTGCAGCCCAATACTGGCGCGCCCTACGCGGTGACCATGCACCCGTTCATGTCGCCGCTGGGCGTACCGTGCCAGGCCCCGGCCTGGGGCTATGTCGCCGCCATCGACCTGTTCACCAACAAGGTGGTGTGGAAGCACAAGAACGGCACCACCCGCGACAGCACCCCGGTACCGATCGGCCTGCCGGTTGGCGTGCCGAGCATGGGCGGTTCGATCGTTACCGCAGGCGGCGTCGGCTTCCTCAGCGGCACCCTCGACCAGTACCTGCGTGCTTATGACGTGAACAACGGCAAGGAATTGTGGAGTGCTCGCCTGCCAGCGGGTGGCCAGGCCACGCCGATGACCTACACCGGCAAGGATGGCAAGCAGTATGTGCTGGTGACTGCTGGCGGCCATGGCTCGCTGGGCACCAAAATGGGCGATTACATCATCGCTTACAAATTGGCTGAGTAAGTTACTGACTTAAGTATCGAGCCCTGCTTGCGGGGCTCATTCCCATCGCCGGCAAGGCAGCTCCCACAGATATTCCACAGCCCTTGAAAATAGTGGGTTACCTGTGGGAGCTGGCTTGCCGGCGATGAGGCCGGGGCAGGCAAGCAAAGATGAAACCCCTGGGCTGCTGCCTACATCTACCATTGAAACCCATTCCCCTGCGCCCCATCTAAGCACCATAGCCATTCACGCAGGTGCCCCATGAGCAACCAGCAGGATTTCCCGGAACACCCCGACGAAGACAGCGAAGTCGAGCACACCACTCCGGCCGAACCCGGCCATGCCCTCGCCCTGCCCGGCCAGAACCTGCCGGACAAGGTCTACGTGATCCCGATCCACAACCGACCGTTCTTCCCGGCCCAGGTACTGCCTGTCATCGTCAATGAAGAACCTTGGGCCGAAACCCTCGACCTGGTCGCCAAGTCTCCGGACCACTGCCTGGCGCTGTTCTTCATGGACACCCCGGCGGAGGACCACCGCCATTTCGACACCTCGGCCCTGCCGCAGTACGGCACGCTGGTCAAGGTGCACCATGCCAGCCGCGAAAACGGCAAACTGCAGTTCGTCGCCCAGGGCCTGACCCGGGTACGCATCCGCAACTGGCTCAAGCACCACCGCCCACCCTACCTGGTCGAAGTTGAATACCCGCGCCAGCCCGCCGAGCCGACTGACGAGGTCAAGGCCTACGGCATGGCCCTGATCAACGCGATCAAGGAACTGCTGCCGCTCAACCCGCTGTACAGCGAAGAGCTGAAGAACTACCTCAACCGCTTCAGCCCCAACGACCCCTCACCGCTCACCGACTTCGCTGCCGCGCTGACTTCGGCCACCGGCAACCAGTTGCAGGAAGTACTCGACTGCGTGCCCATGCTCAAGCGCATGGAAAAGGTCCTGCCGATGCTGCGCAAAGAGGTGGAAGTCGCGCGCCTGCAGAACGAGATCTCGGCCGAGGTGAACCGGCAGATCGGCGAACACCAGCGCGAGTTCTTCCTCAAAGAGCAACTCAAGGTCATCCAGCAGGAGCTGGGCCTGACCAAAGACGACCGCAGCGCCGACCTTGAACAGTTCGAACAGCGCCTGGAAGGCAAGACCCTGCCGCCCCAGGCACGCAAGCGCCTGGATGAAGAGATGGGCAAACTGGCCATTCTCGAAACCGGTTCGCCCGAGTACGCCGTCACCCGCAACTACCTCGAATGGGCCACCGCCCTGCCGTGGGGCGTGTACGGCAAGGACAAGCTCGACCTCAAGCATGCGCGCAAAGTGCTCGACCAGCATCATGCCGGCCTCGACGACATCAAGGAACGCATTATCGAATTCCTCGCCGTGGGCGCCTGGAAAGGCGAAATCAGTGGCTCGATCGTGCTGCTGGTGGGCCCGCCCGGGGTGGGCAAGACCAGCATCGGCAAGTCCATCGCCGAGTCGCTTGGCCGGCCGTTCTATCGCTTCAGCGTTGGCGGCATGCGTGACGAAGCCGAAATCAAGGGCCACCGCCGCACCTACATCGGCGCCCAGCCTGGCAAGCTGGTACAGGCCCTGAAAGACGTCGAAGTGATGAACCCGGTGATCATGCTCGACGAGATCGACAAGATGGGCCAGAGCTACCAGGGCGACCCGGCTTCCGCCTTGCTGGAAACCCTCGACCCGGAGCAGAACGTCGACTTCCTCGACCACTACCTCGACTTGCGCCTGGACCTGTCCAAAGTGCTGTTCGTGTGCACCGCCAACACCCTCGACTCGATCCCCGGGCCGTTGCTCGACCGCATGGAAGTGATCCGCCTGTCCGGCTACATCACCGAGGAAAAACTGGCCATTGCCAAGCGCCACCTGTGGCCAAAACAACTGGAAAAAGCGGGTGTTTCAAAGACCAGCCTGAGCATCAGCGACAGCGCCCTGCGCCTGGTGATCGAAGGCTATGCCCGCGAGGCGGGCGTGCGCCAGTTGGAGAAGCAACTGGGCAAGCTGGTGCGCAAGGCCGTGGTCAAGCTGCTGGAAACCCCCGAAGCCAAGCTGAAGATCGGCACCAAGGACCTGGAAGCCGCACTCGGCATGCCGGTGTTCCGCAGTGAGCAGGTACTGGCGGGCAAAGGCGTGATCACCGGCCTGGCCTGGACCAGCATGGGCGGCGCCACGTTGCCGATCGAGGCAACCCGCATCCACACCCTTAACCGCGGCTTCAAACTGACCGGCAAACTGGGTGACGTGATGAAAGAGTCGGCCGAAATTGCCTACAGCTACGTCAGCTCCAACCTCAAGCAGTTTGGCGGTGACCCTGGCTTCTTCAACGAAGCGTTCATCCACTTGCACGTTCCTGAAGGCGCCACGCCCAAGGACGGCCCGAGTGCCGGGGTCACCATGGCAAGTGCCCTGTTGTCGCTCGCCCGCGACCAGGCACCGAAGAAGGGCGTGGCCATGACGGGCGAGCTGACGCTCACCGGCCAGGTGCTGCCGATTGGCGGGGTGCGCGAGAAGGTGATTGCGGCGCGCCGGCAGAAGATCTTCGAACTGATCCTGCCGGAGCCTAACCGTGGCGACTTTGAAGAACTGCCGGACTACCTGCGCGAAGGCCTGACAGTGCATTTTGCCAAGCGCTTTGCCGACGTGGCCAAAGTCCTGTTCTAACCTGCACCGGCCACTTCGCGGCTTTGGCTTCGAAGTGGCCGGCACTGGCAACACAAAACTCGTCGATCATCGGTTATCCTCAGGTCATCGTCAGCCCCCCGGAGCCAACATGACCGCCCCTCGTCTGCTCGTTCCCCTGAGCTTCGCCCTGCTTTCTGCCTGCACGCAACACCCCACGCAGCCCGTAGAACTGGACGCCGAAAGTGAATGCCCAAAGCGCCTGCAGGTCGGTCAGATGCTGACCCTCACCCTGCCCAGCAACCCAACCACCGGCTACCGCTGGCTGGTACAGAACCCGGCACCCAACGTGCTGCAAAGCCTTGGCCCCGAGGTTTACAGCGCGCCGGAAGACGCCGGTATCGTCGGCAGCTCGGGTATTTCGACCTGGCGCTTCCAGGCCCGAGCTACCGGCGACGGCCAGCTGGTACTGGTCTACCAGCAACCCTGGGCTCCGGAAGTACGCCCGGTGCAGACCTTCGATTGCGCCATCCGGGTCAATTGAACGCACAGCGCTGGTCAGCCGACCATGCATCCAGGCTGCGGTTTGGCTAGAATGCGCCCCTGCCTATCACCAGCCGCCTGGATTCGCCGTGAGCAAACAACCCGACCGCCTTTTCTCCCAACCTTTGGAGCAGGTGCCCGACTTCGTTTTCAACGAAGACGTGGTGCGCGTGTTCCCGGACATGATCAAGCGCTCGGTGCCCGGTTACCCAACCATCGTCGAAAACCTCGGCGTGCTGGCCGCCCGCTTCGCCCAGCCGCACACCGCGCTGTACGACCTGGGCGCCTCGCTGGGTGCAGTCACGCAGTCGTTGCGCCGCCACGTGCGCAGCGACGGCTGCCGGGTGATCGCGGTGGACAATTCTGCGGCCATGGTCGAGCGCTGCCGCCAGTACCTCACCGCCCAGGACTCGATGTTCCAGGAGTTGCTGCCGGTGGATGTGCTGGAAGCCGATATCCTCGCCCTGCCCTTCGAGCCCGCCTCGGTAGTGGCGATGAACTTCACCCTGCAGTTCATCGCCCCCGACCAGCGCCTGGAACTGCTCGGGCGCATCCGCCAGGCACTGCTACCGGGTGGTGCGCTGATCCTTTCGGAGAAACTTCGCTTCGCCGATGAGCAAGCGCAGGACCTGCTCAATGAACTGCACCTGGATTTCAAGCGGGCCAATGGCTACAGCGAACTGGAAATCGCCCAGAAGCGCAGCGCCATCGAAAACGTGATGCGCCCCGACACGCTCGAAGCCCATCAAGAACGCCTGCGCGCTGCCGGCTTCTCCAAAGTGGTGCCCTGGTTCCAATGCCTTAACTTCGCCTCGTTGATAGCCCTGCCATGATCGATCTTTCCCCCCTCGTCCGCCGCCTGGCGGGCACGCCCCTGGCTTCCTGGTCACAAGGCCTGCAAGCGCAACTGGAAGCCAAGCTGGAGAAAGGCCACGGCGACCTCGACCGCTGGCGCGGTGCGCTCGACGCCCTGCCTGCCCTGAAACCCAGTGAAATCGACCTGGTCAACGGGCTGCGCCTGGACTGCGACTGCGACGACGCTACCCGCGCGCAGATGCGTCAGGCACTGATGGGCCTGTCGCCGTGGAGAAAAGGGCCGTTCGATCTGTTTGGCGTGCACGTAGACACCGAATGGCATTCGGACTGGAAATGGTCGCGGGTAGGCCCGCACCTGGACCTGAAGGGCAAACGCGTGCTCGACGTCGGCTGTGGCAACGGCTACTACCAGTGGCGCATGCTCGGTGCCGGCGCCGAGATGGTGATCGGAGTCGACCCCAACTGGTTGTTCTTCTGCCAGTTCCAGGCCGTACAGCAGTACCTGCCGGAGCTGCCGGCCTGGCACCTGCCCTTCGCCCTGGAAGAACTGCCTGCCAATCTGGAAGGCTTCGACACCGTGTTTTCCATGGGCGTGTTCTATCACCGCCGCTCCCCCATCGAGCACCTGCTGGCGCTCAAGGACTGCCTGGTCAAAGGGGGCGAGCTGGTTCTGGAAACCCTGGTGATCGAGGGCGATGAAAACCAGGTGTTAGTCCCTGAGGACCGCTACGCGCAGATGCGCAACGTCTGGTACCTGCCGTCGGTACCCGCCCTGGCGCGCTGGTTGCGCCGTGCCGGCTTCAGCGATGTGCGTTGCGTCGATGTGAGCGTGACCAGCGTCGAGGAGCAGCGCAGCACCGAGTGGATGCGCTACCAGTCGCTGGGCGACTTCCTCGACCCGAACGACCACAGCAAGACCATCGAAGGCCTGCCTGCCCCACGCCGCGCCACCCTGCTGGCGCGCAAATAAAAGAAGGCGCCCGGTTGGGCGCCTGAATACACCTGCGCCGAGGAGCTGTCGCGGCGCAGGTGTTTGTTACCTCAATCCTTGGCCACCTCGCGGGCCTTCTCTTGCGCTTTGCGCTCACGTTCTGCAACGGCCTGTTGCTTGTCGCCGTGCAGGCGCTGCTGGTCTTCGCGGAACGCTTGCCAGAACTGCTTCGAACGCTCCGCGCCGCCCTCGGCATAAACACTGGCACTGCCCAGGGCAAGGGTGGCCAACAGCAGGTATTTGGTCAGGTTCATCGTGTTCGCCTCGTGATAACCGATCAGATGCGGCCATCCTAGCCAGGGGCGGCTAACAGCAAGGTGAGGCGGGGATTACAGTCCTGCAATGTGGCCTTGTGTTGCCTGTCGGGGCCTCTTCGCAGCACAAGGCTGCTCCTACAGGATCTGTGGGAGGGGGTTTACCCGCGAAAGGGCCCTGACAGACAGCCAGATAACAGCAGGATTACAAATCCGTTATCTGCGCCGCAGCGCCATATGCATGCCGTAACATCCTGCTCCTTGACCCTGATGTCACTACAGGGTCGAGAATCGCCCCCCTTTCATCATATCGAGCCTCCCATGCGCCTACTGATCATCGAGGACGAACTGCGTACCGCCGATTACCTGCAACAGGGCCTGCGCGAAAACGGCTACGTGGTCGACTGCGCCCACACCGGCACCGACGGCCTGCACCTGGCCCGCCAACAGCCCTACGACCTGGTCATCCTCGACGTCAACCTGCCTGAAATCGATGGCTGGACCGTGCTGCAGCGGCTGCGTGCCGAATCGGCCACGCGCATCATGATGCTGACCGCCCATGGTCGCCTGGCCGACCGGGTCCAAGGCCTGGACCTGGGCGCCGATGACTACCTGCTCAAGCCCTTCGAATTCCCTGAACTTCTGGCGCGTATCCGCAGCCTGCTGCGCCGTAACGATCAGCAGCTGCAGCCCAGCACCCTGCGCGTCGCCGACCTGGAACTGGACCCCGGCCGCCACCGCGCCTACCGCGGCGGGCAGCGCATTGACCTGACCGCCAAGGAGTTCGCCCTGCTGCACCTGCTGATGCGCCAAAGTGGTGAAGTGCTTTCGCGCACCCAGATCATCTCGTTGGTATGGGACATGAATTTCGACTGCGACACCAACGTGGTCGAGGTTTCGATCCGTCGCCTGCGGGCGAAGATCGACGACCCGTTCGACAACAAGCTGATCCATACCCTGCGCGGCGTAGGCTATGTACTGGAGGCGCGCGCTTGAAAAACGCCAGCCTGTCACTGCGCCTGGGCCTGAGCGTGACACTGATGGGCGCCGCACTGGTGCTGCTGCTGGCCTGCCTGGCCGTGTTCGCCCTGGATCACGAACTGGACAGCCGCGCCCGCAAAGACCTGGCGCGCAAGATGCTGCAGGTTGAACACAACCTGCGCGTCGATCTGCGCAGCGAGGACTTGGGCACCCGCGCCCATCCGCTGCTCGACCTGGTAATGGGGCATGACAACCTCAGCCTCAGCGTACTGGCCCTGGACGGCCGCCACCCGCACCTGCTCAGCCTCGGCCCGGCCCTGGAGTCGCGGGTGAGCGAGTTGCACACCGATGCCCGCCTGGCCTTTCACGCATGGCGCGACAGCAGCGGCAACCAGTTCCTCAGCGTGACCCGGCTGATGCGCCTGCGCGACAACACGCCGGTGAAGGTGATGATGTCGCTCAACCGCGCCGACGACAACGCCCTGCTGCAGGCCTACCTGCATTCGACCTTGCTCGCCTTGCCACTGCTGCTGCTATTGATCGGTGCTGGCGCCTGGTGGCTGATGCAGCGCGGCCTGAAACCGCTCCGGCGCTTCCGGCGCATTGCCGGGCAAGTGTCGGCCCAGGACCTGCAACATCGCCTGCCGGCGACCGGCCTGCCGCAAGAACTGGCGCAACTGGCCAGCAGCATCAACGTGATGCTCGACCGCCTCGATCAGGGCGTGAGCCAGTTGTCGCAGTTCTCCGACGATCTGGCCCATGAGTTGCGTACCCCGTTGAGCAACCTGATGGGCAAGGCGCAAGTGACCCTGGCCCGTGAGCGGGACAACGCCAACTACCGGGAAGTGCTGGAAGACAGTATCGAGGAGCTGACCCGGCTCAACCGCATCATCAATGACATGCTGTTTCTTGCCCAGGTCAGCCAGCCGCAAACGCAGGTTGCATTGAAACCCTTGGCCTTGGCTGACGAGGCAGCGCGAGTTGTCGAGCTGTTTGCCTTCAGTGCCGAGGGGAAAGCAGTTGAGCTGCGTGTGCTGGGGTGGGGAACGGCGCTGGGGGATCGGCTGATGTTTCAGCGGGCGTTGTCGAACCTGTTGAGCAATGCCATCCGCCATAGCCCTGAGGGTGAGCGAATCGAGTTGCGGATTAAACGTTCAGGCAGCGAAGTATGGCTTTCGGTAGAGAACCAGGGGCCCGGCATTGCTACAGAACACCAGTCGCGCCTGTTCGAGCGGTTTTACCGGGTGGGCCCGGGGCGTTCGCGGCTGGAGGGCGGAACCGGGTTGGGGTTGGCGATCGTGAAGTCGATCATGCAGCTGCATGGCGGGCGGGTCGAAGTGAACAGCAGCCCCTTGGGGCCTACCCGCTTCACTTTGGTGTTTGCTGCAGAGTAATTGGCTGCCAGCACCGGCCCTTTCGCGGGCTCGCCCGCTCCCACAGGAGCGTCACAAATGCTGAAACTTGTGAGGTACCTGTGGGAGCGGGCAAGCCCGCGAAGAGGCCGCCACAGGCACCCATCACATCAGCGCGAAGCCGCCACGATCAGTGCCTTCATCTCGGCCACCGCGGCTTTGAAGCCTACGAACAAGGCATGCGCCACCAGCGCGTGGCCAATGTTCAGCTCATTGATGCCCTTGATCGCCGCCACCGCCTCGACGTTGTGGTAATGCAGCCCGTGGCCAGCATTGACGATCAGCCCCTGCCCCACGCCAAACGCCACGCCATCAACAATACGCTGCAACTCCTCGGCCACTTCGGTCGGGGTTTCGGCGTCGGCATAACGCCCGGTATGCAGCTCGATGGCCGGCGCACCCACCCGGCGTGAGGCCTCGATCTGGCGCTCGTCAGCATCGATGAACAGCGACACTTCGGCACCGGTGCGGGCAAGGCGCTCCACGGCCGCCTTGACCCGTGCCTCCTGCCCCGCCACGTCCAGGCCACCTTCGGTAGTCAGTTCCTGACGGGTTTCAGGCACCAGGCAGATGTGCGCCGGGCGGATCTTCTCGGCAAAGGCCATCATCTCTTCGGTGACGCCCATTTCGAAGTTCATGCGCGTCTGCAGCACATCCTTGAGCAGCACCACGTCGCGTTCCTGGATGTGCCGACGGTCTTCGCGCAGGTGCACGGTGATGCCATCGGCGCCCGCTTCCTCGGCGTCCAGGGCAGCCTTGACAGGGTCAGGGTAACGCGTGCCCCGGGCTTGGCGCAGGGTCGCCACGTGGTCGATGTTTACGCCAAGAAGCATGCGGTTGCTGTGAGTCACGAAAGGCTCTCCTGAAGGTTGAGCCCCACAGCATACGTCGTGATCAGCGCTTGCGAAACAGTTCCCGGCTGACCAACGGTTTTGCGCCCAGGTGAACCGCCAGTGCCTGGCGCATCAGGCGCTTGGCCGCGAGCAAAGCGCCTGGAGTGCCCCAGTCGGCGTCGGCCAGGGCCAACAGCTCGATGCCGCGAAACAGGCCGGGTTGCACCAGTTCGACCCGCTCCAGGCCGGCATCCACACGCAAGCGGTACAGCCCGTCTGCGGCGATGGGTTGGTCGTTGACGTCATGATTCAAGGAGAACGCATAACCGAGTTCGTCCAGCAGCCGCCATTCGAACGAACGCAGCAGCGGCTCCAGCGGGCGCCCGGCGGCCAAGGCCTGCAAGGTCAGGGCGTAGTGCTCGAACAGGGCCGGGAACGGCGCTTCGGCGGGCAGCAGGCGCATGAGCAGTTCATTGAGGTACAACCCGCTGAACAGGGCATCGCCGTACAGCCAGGCGGCGATGCCGGCGCTGTCCATCCGCCCGACATTCTTCAGCTCGCCACGCCCGCGCAGCTCCACCTCAAGCGGCACGAACGGCCGCACCAAGCTGCCGCCCTTGCCACGCGCACGCCGCAGTACAGCGCGCATGCGGCCCTGCGGCGTGAGGAAGTCCACCAGCGCGCTGGTTTCCTTGTAGGCACGGCTGTGCAGCACGTAGGCTGGCTGGCCGACAGTTTGTTCCATTAGCGTTCACCCAGCCCGTGGTTGTGGGAGCGGCCTCGTGTCGCGAATGGGCCGCAACGCGGCCCCCCGGATTTCAGCATTGCCGCCAAAATGGCTGGGGCTGCTTCGCAGCCCTTTCGCGACGCAAGGCCGCTCCTACAAGGGCCGCCTTGAGCCTTAGAGGTCGCCGTAGCCCAGCGAGCGCAGGGCGCGCTCGTCGTCGGACCAGCCGCCCTTCACCTTGACCCACAGGTTGAGCATGACCTTGGAGTCGAACAGCACTTCCATGTCCTTGCGCGCCTCGGAGCCGATGCGCTTGATGCGCTCGCCCTTGTCGCCAATGATGATTTTTTTCTGGCCGTCGCGCTCGACCAGGATCAGCGCGTGAATATGCAGCACATGGCCCTGCTGCTTGAATTCTTCAATTTCCACGGTGATCTGGTACGGAAGCTCGGCACCCAACTGGCGCATGATCTTCTCGCGCACCAGTTCGGCGGCCAGGAAGCGGCTGCTGCGGTCGGTGATCTGGTCTTCCGGGAAGAAGTGATCGTTCTCGGGCAGATACTTGGCGATCTGTGCTTCCAGCGCTTCGAGGTTGTGCCCCTGCTGCGCAGAAATAGGCATGACTTCGGCGTTTGGCAGTTGCTCCTGCAGCCACTGCAGGTGCGGGATCAGCTCGGCCTTCTCTTCCATGCGGTCGGTCTTGTTGACCGCGATGATCAGCGGGCCGGTCACATACTGCACACGCTCCAGCACCAGTTGGTCCTCGTCGGTCCACTTGGTGCGGTCGACCACGAAGATCACCACGTCGACGTCCTTCAGGGCCGCCGAGGCGTTGCGGTTCATGTAGCGGTTCAAGGCTTTGTCGTTGGCCTTGTGCATACCGGGGGTGTCGACGTAGATCGCCTGCACATCACCTTCGGTCTTGATGCCGAGCATGTTGTGGCGGGTGGTCTGCGGCTTGCGCGAAGTGATCGCCAGCTTCTGGCCCAGGATGTGGTTGAGCAAGGTCGACTTGCCCACGTTGGGGCGGCCGACAATGGCCACGTAGCCGCAGCGCGTCGGGTTGTTATCAGTCATTGCCATTCTCCACGCCCAGGGCGATCAGTGCGGACGCGGCAGCGACTTGCTCGGCAATACGCCGGCTAACGCCCTGACCACGACTTTTGTTGTTCAGCAGCACCACTTCGCATTCGACGAAGAAAGTACGGCAGTGCGGTTCACCCTGGATATCCACTACTTCGTAACGCGGCAGCTCACAGCTGCGCGATTGCAGGAATTCTTGCAGGCGGGTTTTCGGGTCCTTGTTGGTGTCGACCAGGGTCAGGCCTTCGAACTCGTCGGCCAGCCAGGCAAGGACGCGTTCCCGGGCCGTGTCCATGTCGGCGTCCAGGTAGATGGCACCGATCAGTGCCTCCAGGGCGTCGGCCAGGATCGACTCACGACGGAAACCGCCACTTTTGAGCTCACCCGAACCCAGGCGCAGGTATTCGCCCAGGTCGAAACCACGGGCCAGGCGGGCCAGGGTCTCGCCCTTGACCAAGCGCGCGCGCAAGCGCGACAGCTGGCCTTCGCGAGCCTGCGGGAAGCGCTCGAACAGCGCTTCGCCGGCGACGAAGTTGAGAATGGCGTCACCGAGAAACTCCAGGCGCTCGTTATTGCGCCCGGCGTAGCTGCGATGGGTCAGCGCCAGAAGCATCTGGTCCTGATTCTTGAAGGTATAACCGAGCTTTCGCTCCAGATGGGCAAGGGAAGCACTCATGCAACCACCCGTTTGTTGTTCAACGCGTTGTTCAAATCAACATCCTGAAAGACTGTTTGGCTGTGGCCCGCCGCCGTATGCGACGAATCTCCCGATCCCTGAGAACACAGCCTATGTCAGAAATGCATTCGGCGCTGTCTGCTGGACAGCGCCGATGGGTATCAATGGATCAGGCCGACCCGCGACAGGTTGGGCAGGTGGCTGAGCTTGGGCTCTGGCCAGCTCATCCACACCGCAAAGGCCTTGCCGACGATGTTCCGGTCCGGAACCATGCCGTGCAGTTCCTTGGGAATGTTCGGATCATCCCAGTAACGGCTGTCGTTGGAGTTGTCGCGGTTGTCGCCCATCATGAAGTAATGGCCTGCCGGCACGGTCCACTGCTGGTCCGGCGGCATGCGATAACGGCTCATTTCCTTGCGGATCAGGTGTTCGGCCTCGCCGAGCTTTTCCTTGTACAGCTCGGCGCTGCCCAAGGTGCCCGGTTCGGTGCCCACCAGTTGTTCGGCAATCGGCTGGCCGTTGACGAACAGCCGCTTGTCGTTGGTGTAGCGGATCTGGTCGCCCGGCAGGCCGACCACTCGCTTGATGTAATTGACGTTCGGGTCGCTCGGATAGCGGAACACCATTACATCACCGCGTTGCGGGTCACCCACCTCGATGACCTTCTTGTCGATCACCGGCAGGCGAATACCGTACGAGAACTTGTTCACCAGGATGAAGTCGCCCACTTCCAGGGTCGGTTTCATCGACCCCGAAGGGATCTGGAACGGCTCGACCAGGAATGAACGCAGCACCAACACGATGAACAGCACCGGAAAGAACGATTTACCGTACTCGACCAGCAACGGTTCCTTGTTCAGGCGCTCGACAACGGCCATCTCGGGCTGGCTGACGCTGCCCTGATAGTTGGCGATTGCCGCACGCCGGCGCGGGGCCAGGAACAGCAGGTCGATCAAGCCCAGCAGACCGCAGACAAAGACGGCGATGACTAGCAACAGCGGGAAATTTAGCGACATAGGACCTAGCTATCCAACCTGAGCACGGCGAGGAAGGCTTCTTGTGGAATTTCCACGTTGCCTACCTGTTTCATGCGTTTCTTACCGGCCTTCTGCTTCTCCAGCAGTTTCTTCTTACGGCTGACGTCACCACCGTAGCACTTGGCCAGTACGTTCTTTCTGAGCGCCTTGACGGTTGTCCGCGCGATGATCTGGCCGCCAATGGCTGCCTGGATCGCCACGTCGAACATCTGCCGAGGGATCAGTTCCTTCATCTTCTCGGTCAACGCACGGCCTTTGTAGGCCGCGTTGTCGCGGTGCACGATCAATGCCAGGGCATCGACCTTGTCGCCGTTGATCAGTACGTCCAGTTTGACCAGGTTGGCCGACTGGTAGCGATCAAAATGATAATCCAGCGAAGCATAGCCGCGGCTGGTGGACTTGAGACGGTCGAAGAAGTCCAGGACCACTTCGTTCATCGGCATGTCGTAACGCACCTGCACCTGGCTGCCGAGGAACTGCATGTCGCGCTGAACGCCACGCTTCTCGATGCACAGGGTGATGACGTTACCCAGGTGTTCCTGCGGCACCAGGATGGTCGCGGTGACGATCGGCTCGCGGAAGTCGGTCACAGCCGAGACATCCGGCAGTTTTGACGGGTTATCGACGATGATGGTTTCGCCGGTCTTCAGCTCGAGCTCGTAGATCACGCTCGGTGCGGTGGTAATCAGGTCCAGGTCGTATTCGCGCTCCAGGCGCTCCTGGATGATCTCCATGTGCAGCATGCCGAGGAAACCGCAACGGAAGCCGAAGCCCAGGGCGTCGGAGCTTTCCGGCATGTACTGCAGCGACGAGTCGTTGAGGGTGAGCTTCTGCAATGCGTCGCGGAAGTCTTCGAAGTCGTCGGAGCTGACCGGGAACAGGCCGGCGTAGACCTGCGGCTGGATTTTCTTGAAGCCCGCCAGCACTTCGACCTCGGGGGTCGAGGACAAGGTCAGGGTGTCACCCACCGGCGCACCGTGGATGTCTTTGATGCTGGCGATGATGAAGCCTACTTCGCCGGCTTTCAGATCAGCGGTCTGGGTATGTTTCGGGGTGAACACACCCACGCTGTCGACCAGGTGCACCTTGCCGGTGGACTTGACCAGAATCTTGTCGCCCTTCTTGACGCGGCCCTGACGCACACGCACCAGCGAGACCACGCCCAGGTAGTTGTCGAACCAGGAGTCGATGATCAGCGCCTGCAGGGGCGCGTCGATTTCGCCTACAGGCGCGGGGATGGTGTGCACCAGGCGCTCGAGCACCTCGTCTACGCCCATGCCGCTCTTGGCGCTACAGGCCACGGCGTCGGTGGCGTCGATGCCGATGATCTTCTCGATCTCGTCCTTGACGCGGTCCGGGTCGGCCTGGGGCAGGTCCATCTTGTTCAGGACCGGCATGACTTCCAGGCCCTGCTCGATGGCGGTGTAGCAGTTGGCAACGGACTGGGCTTCAACGCCTTGTCCAGCGTCCACCACCAGCAGTGCGCCTTCACAGGCCGCCAGCGAGCGCGAGACTTCGTAGGTGAAGTCGACGTGGCCGGGGGTGTCGATGAAGTTCAGCTGGTAGGTCTTGCCGTCTTGCGCCTTGTAGTGAAGCGTGACGCTGTGGGCTTTGATGGTAATCCCGCGTTCGCGCTCCAGGTCCATCGAATCAAGCACCTGGGCTTCCATTTCGCGCGCCGACAGGCCACCGCACATCTGGATGAAACGGTCGGCCAGCGTCGACTTGCCATGGTCGATGTGGGCGATGATGGAGAAATTGCGGATATGACTCAAATCACTCACGGGTCAACACTCGAAAAGGCTGCGAGCCGGGACGCCCGCCGAAAAATAGCCGGGAATTGTACCTCAAGCAGCAGGGATATGGGAGATTCCTCTATCGGGCTGTACCGCGCTTTGGCGCCCGCAATTGTGAATTTTCATGAAAAAGGGCAGCCGTAGCTGCCCTTTCCTGCCTGCAAAACCGCTTATTCAGCGAGCTTGAAGGTGATGAAGCTGGCACGCCCCTGACGCAGCACGCGCATGGACACCGAGCGGTTCTTCGGCAGTTCCTTGGCGATTTCGGTGAATTCCTTGGCCGAACCGATGGCCTGGTTGTTCAGGTGACTGATGACGTCACCCGGGCGCAGGCCGATCATCGCTGCCGGGCCATCCTGCACTTCCTTGATAACCACGCCGCCTTTGAGTTCGAGGGACTTTTTCTGCTCGGCGGTCAGGTCGGCCACCGAAACGCCCAGGCGGTTGCTGCTACGCTCGGCGCTGCCTTGGGCACCGGCACCGATGTCGGCATCGTCATCCGGCATCGCGCCGACACCCACATCCAGAGTCTGGCGCTTGCCGTTGCGGATGATCTCCAGCTTGGCCTTTTCGCCGTCCTTGAGGCTACCGACCAGGTGCGGCAGGTCGGCCGACATGACGATCGGCTGGCCGTTCATGCTCAGGATCACGTCACCCACCTGCAGGCCACCTTTGGCTGCCGGGCCGTCTTCCAGCACCTGGGCCACCAGCGCACCCGCCGGCTTGTCCAGGCCGAAGGATTCGGCCAGGTCCTTGTTGACCTCCTGAATCACCACGCCCAGCCAGCCGCGGCTGACCTTGCCGTCTTTCTTCAACTGGTTGGACACATCGATCGCCACATCGATCGGGATGGCGAACGACAGGCCCATGAAGCCGCCAGAACGGGTGAAGATCTGCGAGTTGATACCCACCACTTCGCCCTTCATGTTGAACAGCGGGCCGCCCGAGTTACCCGGGTTGATGGCCACGTCGGTCTGGATGAACGGCACATAGGTCTCGTTGGGCAGCGTGCGGCCCTTGGCGCTGACGATACCTTTGGTCACCGAATGGTCGAAGCCGAACGGCGAACCGATGGCCAGCACCCACTCGCCCACCTTGAGCTTCTCGGAATCACCCAGCTTCACGATCGGCAGGTTCTTGCCTTCGACCTTGAGCAGGGCCACGTCGGTGCGCGGGTCGGTGCCGACCAGCTTGGCCTGCAGCTCGCTGCGGTCCGACAGGCGGACAATGATTTCGTCGGCGTCGGCCACCACGTGGTTATTGGTCAGCACATAACCATCGCTGGAAATGATGAAGCCCGAACCGAGCGATTGCGCCTCACGCTGACGGTCGCCACGCGGCGAGGGCGGCTGCTGCGGCATGTTGCGCTCGAAGAATTCGCGGAACATCGGCGGCAGGCCTTCCAGGTCCGGCATCTGCCCAGCGGCAACGCGACGGTCCGGCAGCTTCTGCTTGGTACTGATGTTGACCACTGCCGGCGAGGCCTGCTCTACCAGCGTGGTGAAGTCGGGCAGGGCTTCCTCGGCCTGGGCGGTGAGCACCTGGCCGAGCATGAGCACGGCGGCGAACATCGATAGGTAGGATTTCAAGCGTGGTGTTGACATACGACTCCCGTCACAACGAGCGGTAGTTTAGAAAGGCCCCTGCACAAAGCAGGAAAGGCCAGACTCCAAGAAGCCTGACCTATAAAAAATTTGCCAGTAGATTGCAAATGACAATGCTTTAATTTCATTTCAGGCGCATATCCATTCGCCTTCGCATGGCCCGCAAAAGCGCACCATTACTGGCGCGCCTGGGCATCCTGAGGGCGCATCGACAATGCGACGCGTTCTGCCGTACCCAGCGGAATTTCGCCGACCACGGTGACGATCACCTTGCCCTTGGGCGTGTTCAGGCGCCGCGAAACCGCCGATGTCGGGCCAAGCTGGGTACGCACATCGGTCCCGGCATCGTCCTTCACGGGTTCAAGGAACACCGAGAAGCGCGCCAGGCCATCATCGTACATCAGGCTACTGACCGTGCTGTCACGCTTGGGGTCACGCCGTACCGAGCTGTTGACCAGCTCGAACCCTGGCGGGAGCCAGTCCGAGCGCCAGCCGGCGACACTGTCACTGCTGGCAGGGGCAACACGCTGCACCGGCTTGCAGGAAGCACTGGGGCGCAGGTCATCGTCGCTGGGCGGCTTGGTGGTATCGAGGCGAGTCATCTGGAAGCGCTCCAGCAACTGCCCTTTGTCGTTGAGCATCAACGAGCGAAGCGGCAGGCCAGTGTTGCGATCCAGGTGCAGTTCGAAGGCATAGCGGTGCTGGTCGCGGGGAGTGAGCGTCACGATCACGGCATCGCGCCCGGCGACCCGTGACTTGCCCGCCACGCTCAAATCGTACCAGCCCATCAGTTTCAGCGGATCAAGCACACGCTGAGCAGCATCCGCAGGAGTAGTCACACCGCTGACCAACGCCCCACTGACGCACTCCACCTTGCCATCCACGCGCAGGATTTCCTGGGCGGCACCATCAAGCTGCAGCAGCCGCTCGCTGACCTTGCCGTCATCGACCCTGTGCCAGATATCGTGGGAAGAGAAGCTACCGTTGCGTTCGTAGACGAACGAGCCCTGATAACTCTGCTTTTGCTCGGCTTGTGCCAGCTTGCCAAGCCACTCGCTCGCTTGGGGCGAGGAGTTGGCTGCCAATACCGGCACAGTCATGCAGCTGCCAATCAGCAGCGACAGAAGAGGTAGCGCGCGCATGATCCTCCTTACTTAGCGGGGTTTCCCATGCTGGCGGCACGGGCGTACGGCAGGGCAGTCTCAGTGCCTTGGAGCGCGGACTCCTGGGCATGCTGACGCAGATAGCCCGGCAGACGCTGATCCCAGCCAGCCTGGTTTTGCAGCACACCGTTGGCCATCGGACCGGTCGGTTGCTCACTGCTTTCACTATAGCCTGCCAACACCGCCGGACCCTGAGTCTGTGGCATGCTCAGGCCCTGTTGTGCAGGCTGCTGCGAAGCCAGCTCGGCGCCGGTGATCTCGTCCTGGTTGTACATCCGCACGCCTGCCAGCACCGCAACGGTGACCGAGGCGGCGACCGCCAGGCGAGCGACGCTGCGCCATGGGCCCTTGTTGACCTTGGCCGGCACGGCTTCGTCAGCCAGCGCCGCAGACACCGCCGAGGCGATATCCAGGTTGGGCAGCAGCAGCTCCTTGTGCATGGCTGCACGCGCTACTTGGTAACGCGACCAGGTGGCACGGGTTTCGGCATCGTCTACGGCGCTCAGCACCCGACGCAGTTCCAGTTCGTCCGCTTCGTTATCCATCACCGCGGACAGCGATTCCTGCAAAGCTTCACGACTCATGGCGGTTCCTCTCTTGGCTGTCGCCGCTGTCTCAGGTTTCCTGCAACAACGGCTGCAGGGCTTTATCTATGGCCTCCCGAGCGCGGAAGATTCGAGAGCGCACGGTACCCACCGGACATTGCATGACACTGGCAATGTCTTCGTAACTCAGCCCGTCGAACTCGCGCAGGGTCAACGCCGTACGCAGGTCTTCGGGCAGTTGCTGGATGGTGCGATGGACGGTGCCTTCGATTTCATCCCGCAACAACGAGCGCTCTGGGGACTCGAGATCCTTGAGGCCATGATCGCCGTCATAGAACTCCGCATCCTCGGAGCTCACATCGCTGTCTGGCGGCCGTCTTCCACGGGACACCAGGTAGTTCTTCGCCGTGTTGATGGCGATGCGGTACAGCCAGGTATAAAACGCACTGTCACCGCGGAAATTGCCAAGCGCACGGTAGGCCTTGATAAAGGCTTCCTGTGCTACATCCTGGGCCTCGTGGGTATCGTGAACGAACCGCACGATCAACCCGAGAATCTTGTGCTGATACTTCAGCACCAACAGATCGAACGCTCGCCTGTCACCGCGCTGCACGCGCTCGACAAGCTGCTGATCCTCTTCCTGGGTTAGCATGAACACTCCTCAGTGAACTCGAAGGAGCGGTGCAACACCCATCGATCAGGCTTGCAACCATAGACTCGGGCTTTACGCAAAAGTTCTCCCCTCCAAGCAAGTTTCCTGCAGCCCTTGGTCGGCTGGCACGGAAGACGTGGCGCGGTCACGGCCGGCTACGTCGATAATCAGGTTTCGAATACGCCGGGACAGCCCGGACAGGCCTGCAACCCTGCGTCGCCGCGGCAAATTGTGACGTGCGGGCAACCTTCATAGGATTTCCGGCCATATCGGAAAGTTCCCACAAAGGTTGCCGCGCGCCTCGGTAAGTGGCCAAGTGGCATGGAAATTGGCCACCTCGGGCTGCTATAAAGGCAACCTGGCCAAGTTTAACGATAGTTTCACAATGCCATCTGCGCGTGACTATTGTGCCGCGCCCTCTCTAAAGATTACTAGTGTCCCGACATGAGCCAACAATTCCAACATGATGTCCTGGTGATCGGCAGCGGTGCCGCCGGTCTCAGCCTGGCACTGAACCTTCCCAGCCACCTGCGCGTTGCCGTGCTCAGCAAGGGCGACCTGGCCAACGGCTCGACCTTCTGGGCCCAAGGTGGCGTCGCGGCGGTGCTGGACAATACCGATACCGTGCAGTCGCATGTCGAGGACACCCTCAATGCCGGCGGCGGCCTGTGCCATGAAGATGCAGTGCGGTTTACCGTCGAACACAGCCGCGAAGCCATCCAGTGGCTGATCGAGCAAGGGGTGCCCTTTACCCGCGACGAGCACTCCAGCGTTGACGATGGCGGCTTTGAATTCCACCTCACCCGTGAGGGCGGCCATAGCCACCGACGCATCATCCACGCCGCCGACGCCACCGGCGCAGCCATATTCACCACGCTGCTGGAACAGGCGCGCCGACGCCCGAACATCCAGCTGCTGGAGCAACGCGTGGCGGTCGACCTGATCACCGAACGCCGCCTGGGCCTGCCGGGCGAGCGTTGCCTGGGCGCCTACGTGCTCGACCGCAACACCGGTGAGGTGGACACGTTCGGCGCGCGCTTCACCGTGCTGGCCACCGGCGGTGCAGCCAAGGTCTACCTCTACACCAGCAACCCCGATGGCGCCTGCGGTGACGGCATCGCCATGGCCTGGCGGGCGGGCTGCCGGGTGGCGAACCTGGAATTCAACCAGTTCCATCCGACCTGCCTGTACCACCCGCAGGCCAAGAGCTTCCTGATCACCGAAGCACTGCGCGGTGAAGGTGCGCTGCTGCGCCTGCCCAATGGCGAGCGCTTCATGCCACGCTTCGACCCGCGCGAAGAGCTGGCCCCGCGCGACATCGTGGCCCGCGCCATCGACCACGAGATGAAGCGCCTGGGCGTGGACTGCGTGTACCTGGACATCACCCACAAGCCGGCCGATTTCATCATGGGCCACTTCCCCACCGTGTACGAGCGCTGCCTGGCCTTTGGCATCGACATTACCCGCCAGCCGATCCCGGTCGTACCGGCGGCGCACTACACCTGTGGCGGGGTGATGGTCGATGATCGCGGCCACACCGATGTGCCAGGCTTGTACGCCATCGGCGAAACCAGCTTCACCGGCCTGCACGGTGCCAACCGCATGGCCAGCAACTCGCTGCTGGAATGCTTTGTCTATGGCCGTGCCGCCGCTGCCGACATCGAGGCGCATCTGGAACACGTGTCCATGCCCACGGCGCTGCCGGGGTGGGATGCCAGCCAGGTCACCGACTCGGACGAAGACGTGATCATCGCGCACAACTGGGACGAGCTGCGGCGCTTCATGTGGGACTACGTGGGTATCGTGCGTACCAGCAAGCGCCTGCAGCGCGCCCAGCACCGCATTCGCCTGCTGCTGGATGAAATCGACGAGTTCTACAGCAACTACAAGGTCAGCCGCGACCTGATCGAACTGCGCAACCTGGCGCAGGTGGCCGAACTGATGATCCTGTCGGCCATGCAGCGCAAGGAAAGCCGTGGCTTGCATTACACACTGGATTACCCGGGGATGCTGGACGAAGCCAAGGACACCATCCTCAGTCCGCTTTGAAAACGGTGGCGCCCGGGAGATCGAGCGCCGCCCGCGCGGCGCTTCGCAGCACAAGGCTGCTCCTACATCTGTTTCGGGCCAATTATTTCTGTGAGATTTGCGCGCGAACGCCTTGGAACACGGCTCGATATCGCGTCGTTCAAACAAGGAGGTCGCGCGCGTCTGCCACAGGCGATACTGGCGCGAAACAAATGTAGGAGCAGCCTTGTGCTGCGAAGCGCCGCACGGGTGGCGCTCGATCTCACAGGCGCTGAACCTGCTACGGCGAACACCTGTCAGCCCCGACTCGCCCCCACCTCAGCCCACCTGCGCCGGCTGAACTTCAGCCGCACCCGCAAGCGCCGATGTTCATCCGCCCCCAGCGCATCCTGCGGTATGCACTGGCTCTGCCCCATCCATCGCCCCGCCCGCTCAAAGCGCAACACCACCAGCCGCGGCAACGCCACGCTGTCCCGGCACAATCGCACCGGTTGCCAGCCACGGGCACGGCAGAACACCTGCCAGCCGCGCACATCACGGCGCAGGCCGACAACGGCATGCTCATGGGTGAACAGGATTCGTCGGGGAATGGCCCAGCCAGCGTGGGCGATACAGGCGGCGACAACAGAAAAGGAGAGCCAATCAGGCAACGGGCTCGCCCACACGGCAAGCCACGCCAGCACCTGGCAACCCAGGTAGGCCGCTAGCAGCAGGCGCGAGCCTTGCCAGCGGCACTCGAAACACTCACTTGGGCTGGACACGGTCCAGAATGATGCGGACCATGCGTTGCAGCTCCGGGTCTTCGGACTCGGTGCGCTCCATGAACCAGCCGAACATGTCCTGGTCCTCGCAGCTCAACAGACGCACGTACAGTTCGCGGTCGGTCTCGTTGAGGGTGGAGTAGACTTCCTGGGTGAAAGGCACCAGCAGTACGTCCAGTTCCAGCATGCCGCGGCGGCTATGCCAGAAAAGCCGGTTGAGTTCAGTTTGTTCGACCATGGGGCCCTCCTCGAATGGCCCGCCAGTATACAGCCCGGCGAGCGCAGCGACACCGGGCGTTGGTCTAGTCACCTACCTATTTTGTTACCGGCGTTCTATGATGGCCGCCAGTCTTTAGCCACCGCGATGACCCATGGCCGATTCCGCTTTCTTCTGCCCCCTGTCCCACGAGGGCATCCTCGCCGTCCGCGGCTCCGATGCAGGCAAGTTCCTGCAAGGCCAGCTGACCTGCAACATCAACTACCTCAGCCAGGAACACGCCAGCCTGGGCGCCCGCTGCATGGTCAAGGGGCGCATGCAATCGAGCTTCCGCATCTTGCCCGAAGGCAACGGCTACCTGCTGGCCATGGCCAGCGAACTGCTTGAGGCGCAACTGGCCGACCTGAAGAAATACGCTGTATTTTCCAAGGCCACGCTGACTGATGAAAGCGCCGCCTGGGCACGCTTTGGTCTGCAAGGCGGTGACGCTGCGCTGCTGGCACTGGGTCTCGACGTGCCCGAAGGCGCCGGCAGTACCGTGCGCCATGAAGGCCTGATCGCCATTACCGTGTCCGAGGGGCGTGTGGAGCTGTGGGTACCGGCGCAAAACGCCGACACGGTCCGCCAGGCCCTCGCCGGCGCCCTGCCTGAAGGCAGCCTGAACGACTGGCTGCTTGGGCAGGTGCGTGCCGGTATCGGCCAGGTCATGGGGCCGACCCGTGAGTTGTTCATCCCGCAGATGATCAACCTGCAGGCCGTCGACGGCGTGAGCTTCAAGAAAGGTTGCTACACCGGCCAGGAAATCGTTGCCCGCATGCAGTACCTGGGCAAGCTCAAACGCCGCCAGTACCGCCTGGCACTGGACCAGCAGGCCATTCCGGCCCCAGGTGCCGAGATCTTCTCGCCCACCCATGGTTCCTCGGTCGGTGAAGTGGTCATTGCTGCCGGCAACGGCGCCGGCTGTGAACTGCTCGCGGTGCTCAGCGCCGACGCGGTGGCAGACGACAACCTGCACCTGGGCAGCCTCGAAGGCCCGCGCCTGCAGGTGCTGACCCTGCCCTACGAACTGGACCGCGACCGGGAAATCCAGCGCTGACCAGCCTGCCCCGCCACCGTGGCGGGGCCGCACCACCACTGCGGTAGACACGCCCATGAACAAGCTGGCCGAGATGGTTCAAGCACAGTTGCTCAATGCCATCGAAAAGGATGATCTGGTCTTGCCGACCCTGCCCGAGGTTGCCTTGAGCATCCGTGAGGCGGCGGAAGACAGCGAGATCAGCGTAGCGGCCCTGAGCAAGGTGATCGGTCGCGACGCGGCCCTTTCAGCGCGCCTGATCAAGGTGGTCAACAGCCCGCTGCTGCGCGCGGCGGTCGAGGTCACCGACCTGCATACCGCCATCACGCGGCTGGGTATCAACTACAGCTGCAATTTGGCCATCGGCCTGGTGATCGAGCAGATTTTCCATGCCCGCTCACCGGCGGTTGAACAGAAGCTTCGCGATATCTGGACCAACAGCCTGGAAGTGGCAGGCATCAGCTACGAAATCTGCCGTCGCTATACCCAGCTCAAGCCTGAACAGGCCACTTTGGGCGGCTTGGTCAACCAGATCGGCGCCTTGCCGGTGCTGATCTATGCCGAAGAGCACAACGAGCTGTTGTCCGACCCGGTTTGCCTGCACTACGTGATCGAGCAGATCCAGCCAGTGCTGGGGGACAAGATCCTCAAGGCCTGGGAGTTTCCGGAGCAGTTGATCAAGTTGCCGAGCCAGGTTCAGGACCTGGACCGGCAGACCGACAAGGTCGACTACATCGACATCGTGCAGATCGCCCGCTGCATCAGCCAGCGTGGCCGCCATCGGCCGTTGGCGGCACTGCCGGCGTACCGCCATCTTGGGCTGCCGTTCGGTACAGAGCTGGAAGTGGATGAACTGCTCGAGGCGCGGAGCATGTTGCGCTGACGTGCCTCAGCCTGTGCCGGCCCTTTCGCAGCACAAGGCTGCTCCTACAGGAATGTACATTACCTGTGGGAGCGGGTTTACCCGCGAAGAGGCAGGTACAGGCAACACATCAATCGGCAATAAAACTTACACGCACCCGCAACCCGCCCTTCTCGCCATCATGCAGGCTTACCTGCGCCAGGTGCGCCCGGCAGATCTCGCCGACAATCGCCAGGCCAAGCCCGCTACCCTGCGCACTGCTCCGGTAGAACCGCTCGAACACCCGCTCGCGTTCAGCCTCGGGAATGCCCGGGCCGTCATCCTCCACCTCCAGCACAGCCGGCGCCACTACCCGCAAGATCACATTGCCTCCCGCTGGCGTATGCGCCAGGGCGTTGTCCACCAGGTTGCTCAACAGCTCGTTGAGCAGCGTCGGCTCACCCTTGAGCCATACAGGGGCCTCGGCCTCCAGGGCCAGCGCCACCCCTCGCTTGTGCGCCAAAGGCGCCATGGCCATGCCCAGCTCACGGGCCAGCTGACTCAGGTCCAGGCGCTGCGCACCGCCTTCGGCAATCGCCCGTGCACCGTTTTCAACCCGCGCCAGCGACAACAACTGGTTGGCCAGATGGGTCAGCTTGTCGGTGCCCTGGGCCGCAGATTCCAAGGTCTGCCGCCACTCCTGCGGCTCGGAAGAGCGCAACCCCAGCTCGACCCGAGCCTTCAAGGCCGCCAGCGGCGTACGCAGTTCATGGGCGGCATCGGCAATGAACTGCGCCTGGCGCTCGAACTGGCCGCGCAAACGCTCGGTGAAGTGGTTCAAGGCCCGCACCAGCGGGCTTAGCTCACGTTGCACCTGCACCACCGGCAGCGCCCGCAGATCATCCGGTTGGCGCTCCTCTACCGCCGTGCGCAGGCGCTCCAGAGGCCGCAACGCCGCGCTCACGGCAAACCACACCATTACCAGCGCTCCCAGCGCCAGCATGCCAAGGCGCAGCAGGGTGTCGGCCATCAATCCACGGGCCATGCGCACCCGCGCCTCCTCGGTCTCGGCCACACGGATTTCTGCCATGCCGTTCATGTTCGGCTCGCTCACTGCCTTCAGCAGGCTGACGACGCGCACGTCCTGACCCAGGTAGGTGGCGTTGTAGAACCGCGCCAAGGCCGGATAGTCATCAGTACGTGGCGTACCGGGTGGCGGCGGTGGCAGGTTCTCGTAGCCGGAAATCAGCCGCTGCTTGATGTCCAGCACCTGGTAGTAGATACGCCCGGCACTGTCGTAGGCGAAGGTGTCCAGCGCCACGTAGGGCACATCCGCGCTCAGCGAGCCGTCACGCTGCGAAAGCCCGGCGGCGATGGTTCGTGCCGAGGCCAGCAGGGTGCGGTCGTAGGCCGTGTCGGCGGCTTCGCGGCCGTTCCAGTAGGCACTCAGGCCGCTGGCCAGCATCAGCACCACCAGCAGCAAGGCCAGGTTGCCCAGCAGTCGCCCGCGCAGGCTGCCGTTGTCACGCATCGCGGTGCTCTAGCAGGTAGCCCAGGCCGCGGAAGGTGACGATGGCCACCGGGTGGCCGTCGAGCTTCTTGCGCAGGCGGTGGATGTAGATCTCGATGGCGTCGGGGCTGGCTTCTTCGTCCAGGCCGAATACCTGGGCAGCCAGTTGCTCCTTGCTCATCACCCGGCCTGGGCGGGCGATCAGCGCTTCCAGCACGCTTTGCTCGCGCGAGGTCAGGGTCAGGTTGTCGTCGCCCAGGGCGAAGCGCCGGGTATCCAGGTCGTAGACCAGCGGCCCGCAACGTTGCTGGCGCTCACCACCTAGCACACTGCGGCGCAGCAAGGCTTTGACCCGTGCTTCCAGCTCGGTCAGCTCGAACGGTTTGGCCAGGTAGTCGTCGGCCCCCAGGTTCAGGCCATGGACACGGTCCTTGACGTCACTGCGGGCAGTCAGCATCAGCACCGGCACGGTCTTGCCACGGCCGCGCAGGCGCGCCAGTACCTCGAAGCCGTCCATGCGTGGCAAGCCGACATCCAGCACGACCACGGCGTATTCCTCGCTGGCCAGGGCCAGGTCGGCGGCCACGCCGTCATGCAGCACATCCACAGTCAGGCCGTGGCTTTTCAAGGCCTGGGCCACGCTTTCGGCCAGTTGCAGGTGGTCTTCGACCAGCAGCACACGCATCGGTTTCTCCCTGCTCGGGTGGGGCGGTGGCGCGGAGTGTACCGCTGTCGCCAGGCCTGTGAAGCCCCTTCTGACAAACCTTTCTCGTTGAAAGGTTAGCGAAAGGTTCGTTGCCTAGCATCGCACCACGGTCGCTCCTCGCGCCGAAAAAAGCACCAGCAAGGTGCAACGAATAAGAACAATAAACGGAGTCATCGACGATGCTGTCATTGCAGCCGCAGGCGTTCGCGCCTACCCGTTCCTTTGCCGCACGCCCCTCTGCCATCGCCAGCGCCCTCGCGCTTGCCGGTGTCGCCCCGATGAGCCAGGCCGCCTTCTTCGAAGACAGCACGGCCACCTTCGAAACCCGCAACATGTACTTCAACCGCGACTTCCGCGATGGCACCAGCGCGCAGCAATCCAAGCGCGACGAGTGGGCCCAGGGCTTCATCCTCAATTTCGAGTCCGGCTACACCGATGGCACCGTAGGCTTCGGTCTGGACGCATTGGGTATGCTCGGCATCAAGCTCGACTCCAGCCCCGACCGCACCGATACCGGCCTGCTGCCGACCCATGATGACGGCAAGGCCGCCGACGAATACTCCAAGCTGGGCCTCACCGGCAAGGTGAAGATTTCCCAGACCGAACTCAAGATCGGCACCCTGATCCCTGAGCTGCCGACGCTGCAGCCCAACGATGGGCGCATCCTGCCGCAAACCTTCGAGGGCGGCCTGCTCACTTCGAAAGAGATCAAGGGCCTGACCTTCACGGGCGGGCGCCTGGACAAGGCCAAGGACCGCAACGACACCAATTGGGAAGACCTGGCCCTGAACAACAAGAACGGCCGCTTTGGTGGCACGTTCAGCGCCGACAACCTGGCCCTGGCCGGCCTGGACTACCAGTTCACCGACCGCATCACCGGCAGCTACCACTTCGCCCAGCTCGACGACATCTACCGCCAGCACTTCATCGGCATGGTCGCCACCCAACCCTGGGGGCCGGGCACCTTGGGCGCCGACCTGCGCCTGGCAGTGAGTGACGATGCTGGCGCTGCCAAAGCCGGCAACATCGACAACACCACCGTCAACGGCATGCTCAGCTACGCCCTGGGCGGGCACAAGGTCAGCGCCGCCTGGCAGCAGCTATCCGGCGACAGCGCCTTCCCGTATGTCGATGGCGCCGACCCGTACCTGGTCAACTTCGTCCAGATCAACGACTTCGCGGGTGCCGATGAGCGTTCCTGGCAGGCGCGTTACGACTACAACTTTGCCGCGCTCGGCGTACCCGGCCTGACCTTCATGACCCGCTACATCAGCGGTGACAACGTCAGCCGTGCCGCCGGTGGCGAAGGCAAAGAGTGGGAACGCAACACCGAATTGAAGTACGTGGTACAAAGCGGCCCGTTGAAGAACGTCGCCGTGCGCCTGCGCAATGCCACCTTCCGCTCCAACTTCGCCCGCGACGCGGACGAAGTGAGGCTGCTGGTGAGCTACAGCGTAGCGCTGTGGTAACCCCATAGCGGTAATCCAAAAACAACAACGCTCACGGAGATAGACGATGACCTTTTCACTGCGCCGCCTCGTCCTCGCTACCGGCTGCCTGCTGCTGGCCGGCAACGCCCTTGCCGCCGAACCGAAACGCCCTGAATGCATCGCCCCCGCCTCGCCCGGCGGTGGCTTCGACCTGACCTGCAAGCTGGTGCAAAGCGCCCTGGTGCAGGAAAAGATCCTCAGCAAGCCGATGCGCGTCACCTATATGCCCGGCGGTGTCGGCGCGGTGGCCTACAACGCCGTGGTCGCTCAACGCCCGGCCGATGCCGGCACCCTGGTGGCCTGGTCCAGTGGCTCCCTGCTGAACCTGGCCCAAGGCAAGTTCGGCCGCTTCGACGAGAACGCCGTGAAGTGGCTGGCAGCTGTCGGCACCAGCTACGGCGCCATTGCGGTGAAAAGCGACTCGCCCTACAAGACCCTCGACGACCTGGTCGCGGCCTTGAAGAAAGACCCCAGCAAGGTGGTGATCGGCTCTGGCGGCACCGTCGGCAGCCAGGACTGGATGCAAACCGCATTGATTGCCAAGGCCGCCGGCATCAACCCGCGTGACCTGCGCTATGTGGCCCTGGAAGGCGGTGGCGAAATTGCCACGGCGCTGCTGGGCGGCCATATCCAGGTCGGCTCTACCGACATCTCCGACTCCATGCCGCACATCCAGAGCGGCAACATGCGCATCCTTGCGGTGTTCTCGGAAAACCGCCTGGACGAGCCCGAGATGAAAGACATCCCTACCGCCAAGGAGCAGGGCTACGACATCGTCTGGCCGGTAGTGCGCGGCTTCTATCTGGGGCCAAAGGTGAGCGACGAGGACTACGCATGGTGGAAGGCATCGTTCGACAAGATGCTGGCCTCGCAAGACTTCGCCGAGCTGCGGGACCAGCGCGAGCTGTTCCCGTTCGCCATGACCGGCGAAGAGCTGGACGGCTATGTGAAGAAGCAAGTGGACGACTACAAGGCACTGGCCAAGGAATTTGGCCTGATCCAGTAAGCCTGTCGGACTCACCACCACCCCTGTAGGAGCGGCCTTGAGCCGCGATGGGCCGCACAGCGGCCCCTGGCACAGCCGATACGATGCTTCGGACAGATCGCATCGGCAGGTTTGGCGGCCGCTTCGCGCCCGATCGCGACGCAAGGCCGCTCCCACAGGATTTGCATCTCACTTGAGCAATCCCGACGAGGATTCCCCAATGATCCTGCAACGCATCTTCGCCCTGGCCCTGCTGGCGGTGTGCGCCGCCCTGGCCGTGATGGCCTGGCCCTACCAGGCGGCGTTTTCCTATGAACCGGTGGGCCCGCGCGCCTATCCGCTGCTGATGCTCGGCCTGATGGGCCTGGGCCTGTTGTACCTGGTGTTCCGCCCCACGCCCATCGTGCGCAAGGACGACGAACCGGAACTGGACCGCGAAACCCTGACCAAGATCACCGCCTGCGTCGGCCTGCTGATCGTCTTCGCGGCCACCTTCGAAGCCTTGGGTTTCATCCTCAGCGCCATCCTTGTCGGCCTGCCCATGGCCCGGCTGTATGGCGGCCGCTGGCTGCACAGCGCCCTCGTGGTCGTCGGCATGAGCCTGCTGCTCTACTGGCTGTTCGACCGCGTGATGGACGTGCCCCTGCCCCTTGGCCTGCTGAGCGTACTGGAGAACTGACACATGGATACCTTGAGCTACCTGGGCCAGGGCTTCGGCGTTGCCCTGACCCCTTACAACCTGGTCACCGCCCTCTCCGGTACCCTGATCGGCACGGTGGTCGGCCTGCTGCCGGGCCTGGGACCGATCAACGGCGTGGCCCTGCTGATCCCCATCGCCTTCGCCCTGGGCCTGCCGCCAGAGTCGGCGCTGATCCTGCTGGCCGCGGTGTACCTGGGCTGCGAATACGGCGGGCGTATCAGCTCGATCCTGCTGAACATCCCGGGCGAAGCCTCGACCGTGATGACCACCCTGGACGGCTACCCGATGGCTCGCCAAGGCCTGGCGGGCGTCGCACTGTCGCTGTCGGCCTGGAGTTCGTTCATCGGCGCCTTCATCGCCACCTGCGGCATGGTGCTGTTCGCCCCGCTGCTGGCGAAATGGGCCATCGCCTTCGGCCCGGCGGAATACTTCGTACTGATGGTGTTTGCCATCGTCGCCCTGGGCGGCATGGCAGGTGACAAACCGCTAAAAACCTTCATTGCCGCACTGATCGGCCTGTTCCTTTCGGCGGTCGGCATCGATGCCAACAGCGGCGTCTACCGCTTCACCGGTGACAGCGTGCACCTGGCCGACGGCATCCAGTTCGTGGTGCTGGTGCTAGGCCTGTTCTCCATCAGTGAAATCCTGCTGCTGCTGGAAAAGACCCACCATGGTCACCAGGCGGTAAAAGCTACCGGCCGCATGCTGTTCAACTTCAAGGAAGCGGCTTCGGTATTCGTGGTCAACATCCGTTGCGGCCTGCTTGGTTTCATCATGGGCGTTCTGCCCGGCGCCGGCGCGACGCTGGCCAGTGCCGTGGCCTACATGACCGAGAAACGCCTGGCCGGGGAAAGCGGCAAGTTCGGCAAAGGCGATGCCCGTGGCCTGGCAGCGCCGGAAACTGCCATTGGTGCGTCCTGCTGTGGCGCCTTGGTCCCGATGCTGACCCTGGGCGTACCGGGCTCTGGCACAACGGCCGTGATGATCGGCGCCCTGACCCTGTACAACATCACCCCTGGCCCACTGCTGTTCGAACAGCAGCCGGACATAGTCTGGGGCCTGATCGCTTCGCTGTTCGTCGCCAACATCATGCTGGTGATCCTCAACATCCCGATGATCCGCATCTTCACCCGCATCCTCGCCGTGCCAAACTGGGCGCTGGTGCCAGTGATCGCCATCATCACGGCCATTGGCGTATACGCCGTTCATGCCACCACCTTCGACCTGTTCCTGATGGTCGGCATCGGCATCATGGGTTACATCCTGCGCAAGCTGGACTTCCCACTGTCGCCGATCCTGCTCGGTTTCATCCTGGGCGGGCTGATGGAGCAGAACCTGCGCCGTGCACTGTCGATCTCCAACGGTGAACTGGGCATCCTCTGGTCGAGCCCGATCAGCATGGGCGTCTGGGCGCTGGTGGCGCTGATGCTCGCCCTGCCGCTGCTGCGTATCTGGCGCAAACGCAGCCTGCAGCGTCGGGCCCTGGCCGATGCCTGATCGACCGTTGCCTTTGTTTGTCGCAACCGGGCTGGTCGGCCTTGCTGGCGGTTACCTCGCCAGCAAGGTTGGCTGGCCTTTGCCGTGGATGGTGGGTTCGCTGCTGGCCATCATCCTGGTGCGCTGCCTGACGCCCTGGCAGTTGTCGGAAATTCCCAGCGGCCGAAAATGCGGGCAGTGCATCATCGGCATCGGCATTGGCCTGCACTTTACGCCGGCAGTGATCGAGCAAGTGGGTAGCCATTTTGCGCTGATCTTCTTCGGCGCCCTGTTCACCACCCTGTCCAGCGTGATCGGCGTGTGGCTGCTGCGGCGCACCGGTGAAGACCGCGCCACGGCATTCTTCGCCAGCATGCCTGGCGGCTCGGGGGAGATGGTCAACCTTGGTGCCCGGAACGGTGCAGTGCTAAGCCAGGTGGCAGCAGCGCAGAGCCTGCGGGTGCTGGCAGTGGTGCTGTGCGTGCCCGCGCTGTTCAAGTTTCTGCTGGGTGACGGGGTGCCGCTCAATCATGCCGGCAGCGTCAGCTGGGGCTGGCTGGCCCTGATCACCCCGCTCGGCGTTGCCGTTGCGCTGCTCTGGCAACGGTTGCGCCAGCCCAACCCCTGGCTGTTCGGGCCATTGCTGGTGGCGGCCACGGTCAGCCTGGCCGGCAACCTGCAGATCGCCCTGCCCAATGGCGCCAGCCAGATCGGCCAGTGGCTGATCGGCAGTGGCCTGGCCTGCCACTTCAACCGCGCCTTCTTCCGCCGGGCCCCATCGTTCCTGGGGCGCACGCTGCTGGCCACGGCGCTGTGCATGGCCATTGCCGGCAGTGCCGCGTGGGTGTTGAGCGTAATGACAGCGCTGGACCTGCGTTCGCTGACGTTGGGGATGATGCCGGGGGGCATTGCCGAAATGAGCCTGACAGCAGAGACCCTGCAACTGTCCGTGCCTTTGGTGACGGCGCTGCAGGTGATGCGCTTGCTGTTCGTGCTGTTTCTGGCGGAGCCGTTATTCCGGCTGTGGAACGCAAACCAGTAATAATCGCGTCGCCTGCTTCGCGGGCTTGCCCGCGAAGAAGGCGACGCGGTGTTTCAGGTGATTAGAGCGGTGGCACCGCCCAGTTGATCGGCGCCAGCCCACGTTGTTCGAGGAAGCTGTTGGTCCGGCTGAAATGCCCACACCCCAGGAACCCGCGGTAAGCCGACAACGGCGACGGATGCACCGACTTCAGCACCAGGTGCTTGGTCCCGTCGATCAGCTTCTGCTTGCTTTGCGCATGTGCCCCCCACAACAGGAACACCACGTTCGGGCACTGCTCGCTGACCACCTGGATCACCCGATCGGTAAAGAACTCCCAACCCTTCTTGGCATGCGACGCCGCATTGGCCCGCTCCACGGTCATGGTGGTGTTGAGCAGCAGCACGCCCTGCTCGGCCCAGCTTTGCAGGTAGCCGTGGCTGGCGATCGGGATGTTCAGGTCGCGCTGCATTTCCTTGTAGATATTGACCAGCGACGGCGGCGTGGCCACGCCCGGCTGTACCGAGAAGCACAGGCCGTGCGCCTGGCCTGGCCCGTGGTAGGGGTCCTGCCCGAGTATGACCACCTTCACCTGGTCCAGCGGCGTCGAGTTCAGCGCATTGAAGATCAGCGGCCCTGGCGGGTAGATTTCCTTGCCGGCGGCACGCTCGCTGCGCAGGAACTCGCGCAGTTGATGCATGTAGGGCTGGTCGAATTCAGCGCGCAATGCGGCTTTCCAGCTGGGTTCGAGTTTGATGCGATCGTCGTCAGTCATGGGGCCATCCGTAATCAATGGCGCGACACTAGGTAAGCCCTTCCCGCTTGTCAAACGATCCGACCGACGACCGGCATGTTCGGTCAGGCAGGCCATACTTGTGCGATGACTGAGCGAGGTAGTCCATGGCCATTCATTGTGAGGTACTCACCGGCGCCGACGGCGCCCGCATCGGCATCGCCACCCTGGATGCGCCCAAGGCGCTCAATGCCCTGAGCCTGCCGATGATCGAGGTGCTGGGCGAGCAATTGCACGCCTGGGCCCGCGACCCGGGGGTTGTCTGCGTGCTGCTGCGCGGCAACGGCGCCAAAGCCTTCTGCGCCGGAGGCGATGTGCGGGCGCTGGTGCAGGCCTGCCGTGACCACCCCGGGAGCGTACCGCCCCTGGCCGCCTCTTTCTTTGCCGCAGAGTACCGCCTGGACTACGCCCTGCACACCTACCCCAAACCGCTGCTGTGCTGGGGCCACGGGCATGTGCTGGGGGGTGGCATGGGGCTGCTGCAGGGCGCCAGTGTACGCATCGTCACACCCAGCAGCCGTTTGGCCATGCCGGAAATCAGTATCGGGCTGTACCCCGACGTGGGTGCCAGCTGGTTCCTCGCCCGGCTGCCGGGCAAACTGGGGTTGTTCCTGGGGCTGACGGGCGCGCCAATCAACGCACGCGACGCCCTTGACCTGGGCCTGGCCGACCGTTTTTTTGGCGAGCATCAGCAAGAGGCGCTGGTCGAAGAGCTGCTGCAACTGAACTGGCAGGAGCAGACCGCCCTGCAACTGAACAGCCTGCTCAAGGCCGAACAGCACCGCGCCTGCGCCGAGTTGCCCGAAGCCCAGTGGTTGCCGCGGCGGCAGGTGATCGATGCATTGCTCGACGTGGCCGATGCGGCGGCGGCCTGGCGTGCACTGGAGGGGCTCAAGCACCATGACGACCCACTGCTCGCAGAAGCAGGCCAGCGGCTGCACGAAGGCTGCCCGCTGACCGCCCATCTGGTATGGGAGCAGATTCGCCGGGCGCGTCACCTCTCATTGGCGCAGGTGTTCCAGATGGAATACTGCATGAGCCTGAATTGCTGCCGCCATCCGGAATTCAGCGAAGGCGTACGAGCCCGCTTGCTGGACAAGGACAACCACCCCCGCTGGCACTGGCCGGATGTGGCTCAGGTACCGGCGGCGGTGGTCGAGGCGCATTTTTCCAAGGCATGGGAAGGGCGGCATCCATTGGCGGACCTGAGTTGATTTCAACAACCTGGGGCTGGGTTCAATCACCTACCGCTGCCAGTTACCCCCGCGCCCTTGGCCACGTCGGCCATCCCAGCGCCCGCCGTCATTGCGCTGCCCATTGGAGTGCCAGTTGCCATGCTGGTAGCGCTGGCTGCCATCACGATAATCATGCCGGTCCCGATCCTGCCTGTAGTCCTGGCGCTGGCGGTTGCCGTAGTCATTGCGCGGGTTGCCGTGCCACTGCTGCATCCCCGGCTGCGGATACGGCCGGTATTGCGGCGCAGGCGCCGACCGATGGTAATAGCGCGGTGCCGGCTGGTAGTAATAGCGCGGTTGCGGCGTCACGTAGTAGCGGTCATAGCGGTAATACCCTGGCGACACGTAGCGGTCGGTGGAGTAGTAATCCGAACGGTAATAGCCCCCGCTCTCGTAGTACGGGGCGCAGGCGGAAGTCATCAGCCCTAGCAGGGCGATCAACAGGATTCGATAAGACATGGCGGCCTCCTGGACCGCTGGAGTGCCCGAACAGCGGCGCTGACGAGCGTCGATGCGTAATGCGTTCATCGACACTGAATAAGACAGTGAAGCCGAGGTGCAGTGCCATTTTTGCAATAATTTGATACAGGTGCGATAACCCTGAAAAACTTGCAGTCATTTGCCGGTCATCTCACTAGAATAGGCGCCCAGGCACACATCACGGGAAGATCATGCCGCTACGTTCCGCTCTGTTCTCGCAGCGCTCGCTGATCCTGACCCTGCTGGTGCTACTGGCCTGCGGCTTCCTCGCCACTTCGCTACTCAGCTACTTCTCCTCACGCAGCGCCATCCGCGACGGCATCATCAATACGGAACTGCCGCTGACCTCCGACACGGTCTACTCGGAAATCCAGAAGGACCTGATTCGCCCGGTGCTGATCGCCTCGATGATGGCCCAGGACACCTTCCTGCGGGACTGGGTGCTGTCCGGCGAGCAGGATACCGAGCGCATGACCCGCTACCTTGGCGAAGTCATGGGCAAGCAGGACACCTTCACGTCGTTTTTCGTGTCTGACCGCACCCTCACCTACTACCAGGCCAAAGGCGTGCTCAAGAAGGTAGAGCCCGGCACCTGGCGCGATGCCTGGTATTTCCGCCTGCGCGACCTCAAGGCGCCCTATGAGATCAACGTCGATCTGGACATGGCCAACCAGGACAGCCTGACCGTGTTCATCAACTATCAGGTACATGACTACCAGCACCGCTTCATCGGAGCCGCCGGTGTCGGGCTGAGCGTATCGTCGGTGGTCCAGCTGATCGACCAGTACCAACGCCGCTACCAGCGCTCTGTGCTGTTCACCGACGCCAAGGGCAAGGTGCTGATGACCGGCTCGGAAGGTGGCCCGCATGGTCTGCGGGTCGGCCAGCCGCTCAGCGACAACCCTGAACTGAACGACGTACTGGCCGAGCAGTTGGTGCCCGGTGAAGGCAGCCACGAATACCGCGACAGCGACAACCACAGCCACTTCCTCAACGTGCGCCACCTGCCCGAACTGGACTGGTACCTGTTGGTGGAAAAGCGCGAAACCGGCGCCCTCGACCGCATCCGCCACTCCCTGTACCTGAACCTGGCCATCTGCACGATGATCACCCTGGTGGTGCTGGCGCTGGTGCATGCCATGGTCCGCCGTCACCAGGCCAGCACCGAAGCCCTGGCCACCCTCGACAGCCTCACCGGCCTGCCCAACCGGCGCAGCTTCGACCTGCTCGCCGCCCAGGCTTTGCACGAAGCCCAGCGCGACAGTGGGCCGCTGGTGGCGTTGCTGATCGACCTGGACCACTTCAAGGCACTGAACGACACCCACGGCCACCTGGCAGGCGACGAAGTGCTGCGCCAATTTGCCAATGTACTGCAAGGCAGCCTGCGCCAGTCGGATATACTGTGCCGCTGGGGCGGTGAGGAATTCATCGTGCTGCTGCGTGAAGCCGAAGGCCGGCAGGCCATCGAGGTGGCGGAAAAGATCCGCCGCCGCACCGAACAGTTGACCTTCAGCTACGAAGAACAGCCGCTGCGCCTCACCACCAGCATCGGCCTGAGCAGCCTGCAGCCAGGGGATACCCTACACGCCCTGCTGACCCGCGCCGACCGTGCGCTCTATCGTGCCAAGCAGGCCGGCCGCAACCGCGTCTGCAGTGAAACCCGCCATGAATGACAGCCAACACTGCCCCGCTTGCGGTGCCCTCAACCAATGCAGCCTGGCCGACCCGCGCCGCGCTACCCAGGCCTGCTGGTGCTACAGCGTGACCATCGACCCGGCCGTGCTGCAGGCCCTGCCCGCCGAGTTGCGGAACAAAGCCTGCCTGTGCCCGCGTTGCGCTGCCGTTGAAGAGCAACTCCGATCAACCACTCCCCACTGACCTGTTCCAATGCGCCTCGACCGTTTCCTCGCCAACCTCCCCAGCCACAACCGCCAGCAAGTTCGCCTGATGCTGGCGCAACGCCGTGTGCGGGTGGAGGGCGTGGTGGTCAGCGACCCGCTGACCGAGGTACGTGAATTCAGCCGTGTCGAGTTGGACGACCAGTTGCTCCAGGCGGGCCGCCCCGCGCGTTACCTGATGCTGCACAAGCCACAGGGTTGCGTCAGCGCCACCCAGGACCCGCAGCACCCCACCGTGCTCGACCTGCTGCCAACAGCGCTCCGCGATGACCTGCACATTGCCGGGCGCCTGGATTTCAACACCACCGGGCTGATGATCCTGACCAACGATGGCCAGTGGTCACGGCGCCTGACCCAGCCTGCCACCAAGCTGCCCAAGCATTATCTGGTGGAAACCGAAGACGACATTGCCGAGCACTATGTGGCCAAGTTCCGTGAGGGCTTCTACTTCGCCTTCGAAGACCTCACCACCCAACCTGCCCAGCTGGACATCCTCGGGCCGCGACGCGCTCGATTGGCTATCTTCGAAGGGCGCTATCACCAGGTAAAACGCATGTTCGGGTTCTTCGACAACAAGGTGGTGGGGTTGCATCGGGAAAGCATGGGGGCGATCCGGCTGGACACGAGTTTGGCGCCGGGGGAGTTCCGGGAACTGACGGCGGCCGAGATAGCCACTGTCTAGGCCGGGGCAGACACTACGGGGTCGCCATACGACCGCTCAGCGACAAAAGTCACATTTCTCCCCGAACGGCACTTGCGCGATCCGCGAGCCACTGCTTGAATCCAAATCGTCAGTCTGCATGTGACTAGCAAGTCACGCTTGCAGTCGAAGACACCTTTTGCTGGCTACCCAAGGCCTCGATGCCTGGGGGCACGGCAAATTGCCCCGCCAAAAACAATACCGTCGACGCAAGTGCCAAGGATCGACACAGGGCCCCCCGGTTTTCTCTTCAGGCAAATGCCTACCTGTCATAAAGAACGTGCACCCTAGGTGACGCGAATACCCTTTTTGCGCCAGGAGTCGATGACATGAGGCCAGAAATCGCTGTACTTGATATCCAAGGTCAGTATCGGGTTTACACGGAGTTCTATCGCGCGGATGCGGCCGAGAATACGATCATCCTGATCAATGGCTCGCTCGCCACCACCGCCTCGTTCGCCCAGACGGTACGTAACCTGCACCCGCAGTTCAACATCGTGCTGTTCGACCAGCCGTATGCTGGCAAGTCCAAGCCGCACAACCGTCAGGAACGCCTGATCAGCAAGGAGACCGAGGCGCATATCCTCCTTGAGCTGATCGAGCACTTCCAGGCAGACCACGTGATGTCGTTCTCGTGGGGTGGCGCAAGTACGCTGCTGGCGCTGGCGCACCAGCCACGTAAGGTGAAGAAGGCAGTGGTGAGTTCGTTCTCGCCGGTGATCAACGAGCCGATGCGCGACTATCTGGACCGTGGCTGCCAGTACCTGGCCGCCTGCGACCGGTATCAGGTCGGCAACCTGGTCAACGACACCATCGGCAAGCACTTGCCGTCACTGTTCAAGCGCTTCAACTACCGGCACGTCAGCAGCCTGGACAGCCATGAGTACGCGCAGATGCACTTCCACATCAACCAGGTGCTGCAGCACGACCTGGAGCGAGCGCTGGATGGTGCGCGAAATATCGACATCCCGGTACTGTTCGTCAACGGTGACCGCGACGAGTACACCACGGCCGAAGATGCCCGGCAGTTTGGCAAGCATGTGGGCAGAAGCCACTTCAGCGTGATCCGCGACGCGGGCCATTTCCTCGACATGGAAAACAAGACCGCCTGTGAAAACACCCGCAGCGTCCTGCTTGGCTTCCTCAAGCCGACCGTGCGTGAACCTCGTCACCGCTACCAGCACGTTCAACAGGGGCAGCATGCATTGGCTATCTGAGCGCCTCGGCACTCTGTAACTGATACCCGCAGGCTATGGGGTGCCGACAAGCTTTTTTATAACTTGGGCTTCTAATTCGTGAAGGGTTCTGGTAAAAAGTGCTGCGCAGACGCGGGTATAGTTTAGTGGCAAAACGAAAGCTTCCCAAGCTTTAGTTGAGGGTTCGATTCCCTCTACCCGCTCCACATCGCATTCCAGCATGACGTTCCAGCAACGTCATCGCAGTCAAAAGGAGCCTTGGCTCCTTTTTTCGTTTCTGCCCCCCACGTTGACCTGGCCCATGGCCATTTGCCTGCCGATCCGCTTCAATGCGCAGCGGGTGCATACGCCTGCAAGCGAAACGGCTTGTGGCGGATATGCTCACTGGATTCTTGAAACATTTCGAAAGGATGACGCATGTTTCTATCCCGCTGGCTACCAGGCCTTGCCAACCTCCTGCACTATCGGCGCGAGTGGCTGCATGCCGACCTGCAGGCCGGGCTCTCGGTCGCGGCGATCCAGATCCCCATCGCCATCGCCTACGCGCAAATCGTCGGCCTGCCACCACAATACGGCCTGTATGCCTGCGTCCTGCCGATGATGGTCTACGCCCTGATCGGCAGCTCGCGCCAACTGATGGTCGGCCCCGACGCTGCCACCTGCGCGATGATCGCCGGCGCCGTGGCACCGCTGGCCATGGGCGACCCGCAGCGCATTGTCGAACTGTCGGTGATCGTCACCGTGCTGGTTGGCGTGATGCTGATTGGCGCCGGCCTGGCCCGTGCCGGCTTCATCGCCAGCTTCTTTTCGCGGCCGATCCTGATCGGCTACCTTAACGGCATCGGCCTTAGCCTGATCGCCGGGCAGCTGTCCAAGGTGGTGGGCTTCAAGATCGAAGGCGACGGTTTCATCCTCAGCCTGATCAACTTCTTCCAGCGCCTGGGCGAAATTCACTGGGTCACGTTGCTCATCGGCCTGGCCGCCCTGGGCCTGCTGATCTGGCTGCCGCGGCGCTACCCGCGCCTGCCTGCAGCCCTCACGGTCGTGGCGCTGTTCATGCTGCTGGCCGGCCTGTTCGGCCTTGACCGCTTCGGCGTTGCCGTCCTCGGCCCGGTACCTGCCGGCATCCCGCAGCTGGCCTGGCCGCACAGCAACCTGGAGGAAATGAAAAGCCTGTTGCGCGACGCCCTGGGTATTGCCACCGTCAGCTTCTGCAGTGCCATGCTGACTGCGCGCAGCTTTGCCGCCCGGCATGGCTATGCGATCAACGCCAACCACGAGTTTGTCGCCCTGGGCGTCAGCAACCTGGCCGCCGGGGTTTCCCAGGGCTTTGCCATCAGTGGCGCCGACTCGCGTACGGCGGTCAATGACATGGTCGGTGGCAAAAGCCAGCTGGTGGGCATCATCGCGGCACTGGTCATCGCCCTGATCCTGCTGTTTTTCACCGCGCCCATGGCGTGGATCCCGCAGGCTTCACTGGGCGCCGTGCTGCTGATGGCCGGTTGGGGGCTGATCGACATCAAGTCGCTGGGTAGCATCCGGCGTCTCAGCCGCTTCGAGTTCTGGCTGTGCCTGCTGACCACGGCGGGCGTACTGGGCCTGGGTGTGCTGCCCGGTATCGTGTTTGCCGTGACCCTGGCGATCCTGCGCCTGCTGTACAGCATCTATCAGCCCACCGATGCGGTACTGGGCTGGCTGCCGGGCACCGAAGGCCAGGTCGACATCCGCAAATTCAAGGACGCGCGCACCGTGCCTGGGCTGGTGGTTTACCGCTTCGACGACGCGATCCTGTTCTTCAACGCCGACTACTTCAAGATGCGCCTGCTCGAGGCGGTACAGAGCCAGGACCAGCCCAAGGCCGTGCTGTTCGATGCCGAAGCTGTCACAAACATCGACGTCAGCGGCATCGCTGCCCTGCGTGAAGTACGCGACACCCTGGCAGCGCAGGGCATCTTCTTTGCCATCGCACGCGCCCGGGGTACGTTCCTGCGCATGCTGGTGCGCTCGGGGATGGCGCGGGAAATGGAAGAAAAGCTGCTGTTTGGTTCGGTGCGGGCCGGGATTCGGGCGTACCGGGTTTGGCGTAACCGGAGCCGCAGTGTGCCGGCTGCCGAGCAGGGCTAAAGAGGTGTTTTATTGCCACTGGCCCTATCGCCGGCAAGCCAGCTCCCACAGGTACCACGCAAGGCTCATGGGCTGTGCCGTACCTATGGGAGCTGGCTTGCCGGCGACAGGGCCAGTGCAGGCAACACAAGCCCTTGGCGTGGACACCAACCCTCGCACACCGTGCATGACATGCTAAAGTCGCCCCCGTTCTCCGCTCCACCAACGGACCCCAGCATGCCCGCACTTGACGCCACCCTCACCCCCTGGCCAGAACTGGCTGCCCGCCACCCCTGCGACGCCCTGCTGCTGGGCAACGGTGCCAGCCGCGCAGTGTGGAAGCCGTTCGGCTACTTCTCGCTGTTCGAGGAAGCGCAACGCGCCGGCCGCAAGAAAGGCCTGGCGGTCAGCGACCAGGCGCTGTTCAAATCCTTGGGCACAGAGCTGTTCGAGCCCGTGCTCAGCGCCCTCAACACCACCGTGCGCGCCAACGCCGCGCTGGCCATCAACTCCACCGCGCCGCTGAACCGCTACTACTCGATCAAGGAAGGGTTGATCCACGCCGTGCGCACAGTGCACTTGCCGTGGTCACTGATGCCAGCCACCACGCTGGCAGCCTTCAACCAGGCCTTGCGCGGCTACCGCAGCGTCTACACCAGCAACTACGACCTGCTGCTGCCATGGGCTGTGCAACACGCCCCGCAGGGCTTCGCCAGTTTGTTCGACGAGCAAGGCTTCTTCGATGTACGCCGCACCCGCAGCGAAGGCACCCGGGTGCTGCACCTGCATGGCGGCCTGCACCTGCTCAAGCTGCCCGACGGCACCACCCGCCAACGCAGCGCCGACCACGCAGAGCTGCTCGATGGCTTTGCGGTGAACATCCCGGGGGAGGTGCCGCTGTTCGTCAACGAAGACCGCAGCGACGAAAAACTGCGCGCCATCCGCAACTCGGACTACTTGGGCTGGTGCCTGGGGCAGCTGGCACAGGAGAGCCAGGGGCTATGCCTGTTCGGGCAGCATCTGGACAGCAGCGACCAGCACCTGCTCGAAGCTATCCGACAGGCGCGGCCAAAGCATCTGTCGATTGCCATAAGGCCGTTGAGCGAGGCTTCGGTGATCAACCAGAAGCAACACTACATTGATCGGTTCGGGGATCTGACGGGCACGCAGGTGCATTTCTTTGATGCCAGTACGCATCCGTTGGGGCTGGCAGATTTGGCGATCGAGCTACCAGCCGCTCGACGCTAGCACGCTCCCAGCAGGAGCGCGCGCGCAGGCTTGCTGGGGTTGCCGTCAGAGCAACCCATCCGCCCGCAGCAACGTCTCCAGGCAATGCTCCTGCACCCCATAAAACGCCTTGAGCTGGCCAATCTTCTCCAGCAACGCCCCGTTGTCCCCCGCCTTCTGCCGCTTCACCGCAAGAATCATCTTGTTCTTGTTGGTGTGCTCCAGCGAGATGAACTCGAATACCTTGGTTTCGTAACCGCACGCTTCAAGGTAAAGCGCCCGCAGGCTGTCGGTCAGCATTTCGGCCTGCTGGCCCAGGTGCAGGCCGTACTGCAGCATGGGTTGCAGCAACCCCGGGCTGTGCAGTTGCGGGCGGATCTGTTTGTGGCAGCACGGCGAGCACATGATGATCGCGGCGTTGCAGCGGATGCCGGTATGGATGGCGTAGTCGGTGGCGATGTCACAGGCATGCAGGGCGATCATCACCTCGATGGCCTCTGGCACCACGCTGCGCACGTCACCGCACTGAAACTCCAGGCCCGGGTGCTCCAGGCGAGCGGCAGCGGTGTTGCACAGGTCGACCATGTCCTGGCGCAGTTCCACACCTGTCACCTGTGCATCGCGGCCCAGGCTGTTGCTCAGGTAGTCGTGCATGGCGAAGGTCAGGTAGCCCTTGCCCGAGCCAAAGTCGGCCACCCGCAGTGCCTGCCCGGCCGGCACCGGGGCGCTGGCCAGGGCGTGGTCGAAGACCTCGATGAACTTGTTGATCTGCTTCCACTTGCGCGACATCGACGGAATCAACGCGCCTTGTGCATCGGTTACGCCCAGGTCACGCAAAAACGGGCGCGACAACTCCAGGTAACGCTTCTTCTCGCGGTCATGGCCGCTGCTGGCAGTGACCTCACGCGGTGCCTGTGCGCCGTGACGCTGCAGCATCGGCTTGCCCTTCTTGCTGAAGGTCAGTTGCACTTCGCCGTCAGCATCGAACAGGTGGGCGTTGCGGAAGCTGTCTGGCAGCAGCTCGGCGACCAGCGCCTGGGCCTGGTCCAGCGGCAGGTTGCGGGTGATGTCGCGGGTCTCGTGGCGGTAGACCAGCGAAAGGCACGGCTGGCCCTTGACCTGCAGCGGCTTGGCGATGATCCGTTGCAAGGTCTGGTCGGCACCGACATGGCGCGCCAGCACCAGTTTGACCAAGGTATCGCCGTGCAGGGCGGCGTTCAGCAGGTCGAGAAACTGAGCGCGCGCATCCGGCGCGGAGGGGGCGGAAGTACTGGCGGACATGGAGAAACGGTGCCTCGAATAGCGGGAAGCGCATTCTACACCCTGTGGGAGCGGGTTTACCCGCGAATGCGTCGGTGGCCTCCAGGCAGCATTCGCGGGTGAACCCGCTCCCACCGGGAACGCGTCAAGCCAGGCGGATCCGGATCAATCGAGAATCACCAAGCGGTTGGGCAACTCGTTGCGAGTATGGGTTGGCGGCACGTGCTGGCTAAGCAGCTCGCCACACGCCTCGATGCACTCGACAAAGCCTTGCAAGGTCCGGCCCTGGCGCACCTGTTCGGCAAAGCGCGCTCCGATGGCCGCGCGGGCTTCGGCGTCCAGGCAGTGCTCGATACCGCGGTCGACCAGGATCTCCACATGCCGCTCCGCCTCGCTGACAAAAATCAGCACACCCGTAGCGCCTGCGGTGCGCTGCAGGTTCTGCTCGCGAAACTGCTGGCGGGCCAGCCGTGAAGCACGCCAGCGACGCAGGGCACGGGGGATCAGCCAGCCGGCCAGGCGCGGGTTGCGCAGCAGCAGGCACAAGCCGACGAACAGCAACACGTTGGCCACCAGCAAGCCACGCACGCTGGGCCAACCCAGCAGCCAATGCAACAGGCCTGGCACCGCCAGCGCCAGCACGGCGGCCCACAACAGCGGCCAATAGGCGTAATCGTCGGCGCGGCGAGCCAGCACTGTCACCAGCTCGGCATCGGTGCGCCGTTCGGCACGCGCAATGGCTTCGGCAATCTGCCGTTGATGGTACTCGTCGAAGGGGGTCATGCCGTCGGTCTCTTGAGCGTTCTTATAGTTGTTGTCCCGGCACTCGGGGCTTCATCCGCAGACGACATATTCAGGCATAATCCGCTGCTGGAAAGTAAGCCTGCGAATCGTACAACAATAGCCGCCTGAAAACTTCGGCCGCGCGCGTATCACCCTGGATACGGCAGAGGCCCCACAACGGAATTGATGATGAAACTGTCTTTGCTGGGCCTGGCCATGGGCCTTGCCAGTCAGGCGGCCCTTGCCGCCCCCTATGCCCCGCCCCTGCAGGACAAGCAGGCGTTCATCGAGCACCTGATCAGCCAGATGACCGAAGCCGAGAAAATCGGCCAGCTGCGCCTGATCAGCATCGGCCCGGAAATGCCCCACGAAAAGATCCGCGAAGAAATTGCCGCCGGCCGCATCGGTGGCACCTTCAACTCGCGCACCGCGCCCGAAAACCGCCCGATGCAGGACGCGGCCATGCGTAGCCGCCTGAAGATCCCGATGTTCTTCGCCTACGACACCATTCACGGCGAACGCACCATCTTCCCGATCGGCCTGGGCATGGCCGCCACCTGGGACATGGACGCCGTCGCCAAGGTGGGCCGCACGGCAGCCATCGAAGCCTCGGCCGACGCCCTGGACATGACCTTCGCACCCATGGTCGATATCGCCCGCGACCCGCGCTGGGGCCGTACCAGCGAAGGCTTCGGCGAGGACACCTACCTGACCTCGAAAATCGGCCAGGTGATGGTGCGGTCGTTCCAGGGCAGCAGCCCGGCCAACCCCGACAGCATCATGGCCATCGTCAAGCACTTCGCCCTATACGGCGCAGTGGAAGGCGGACGCGACTACAACACGGTCGATATGAGCCTGCCGAAAATGTACAACGACTACCTGCCGCCCTACCGCGCCGCGCTCGACGCCGGTGCTGGCGGGGTAATGGTGGCGTTGAACTCGATCAACGGTGTGCCGGCCACCTCCAACACCTGGCTGATGAACGACCTGCTGCGCAAGGAGTGGGGCTTCAAAGGCGTGACCATCAGCGACCACGGCGCTATCCAGGAACTGATCCGCCACGGCGTCGCCCGCGACGGCCGTGAAGCCGCCAAGCTGGCGATCAAGGCCGGCATCGACATGAGCATGAACGACACCCTGTACGGCGAAGAGCTGCCAGGCCTGCTGAAGTCCGGCGAAGTGACCCAGCGCGAACTGGACCAGGCGGTACGCGAAGTGCTCGGCGCCAAGTACGACATGGGCCTTTTCAAGGACCCCTACGTGCGCATCGGCAAAGCCGAAACCGACCTGAAGGACTATTACGGCAACGACCGCCTGCACCGCGAAGCTGCGCGTGACGTGGCACGCCGCAGCCTGGTGCTGCTGGAAAACCGCAACCAGACCCTGCCGCTGAAAAAGGCCGGCACCATCGCCCTGGTCGGCCCGCTGGCCGATGCCCCCATCGACATGATGGGCAGCTGGGCCGCCGACGGTAAACCGGTGCACTCGGTAACCGTGCGCGAAGGCCTGCGCCGCGCCGTGGAAGGCAAGGCCAAGCTGGTCTACGCCAAAGGCTCCAACGTCACGGGCGACAAGGCGATCCTCGATTACCTGAACTTCCTCAACTTCGATGCCCCGGAAATCGTCGACGACCCGCGCCCGCCTGCGGTGCTGATCGATGAAGCGGTCAAGGCGGCCAGGCAAGCCGATGTGGTGGTGGCAGTGGTCGGCGAGTCCCGCGGCATGTCCCACGAGTCGTCGAGCCGTACCACCCTGGAGATCCCGGCCAGCCAGCGCGAGCTGATCAAGGCCCTGAAGGCCACTGGCAAACCGCTGGTGCTGGTGCTGATGAACGGCCGGCCGCTGTCGATCAGCTGGGAGCGCGAGCAGGCCGACGCCATCCTCGAAACCTGGTTCGCCGGCACCGAAGGTGGTAATGCCATCGCCGACGTGCTGTTTGGTGACTACAACCCGTCCGGCAAGCTGGCCATCACCTTCCCGCGCTCGGTCGGGCAGATCCCGATGTACTACAACCACACCCGCATCGGTCGCCCGTTCACCCCTGGCAAACCAGGCAACTACACCTCGCAGTACTTTGAAGAGCCCAACGGCCCGCTGTACCCGTTCGGCTATGGCCTGAGCTACAGCAGCTTCGAGCTGTCGGGCCTGAAGCTGTCGAACAAGGACCTCAAGCGCGGCGACACACTGGAGGCCAAGGTGACGGTGGCGAACACCGGCAAGGTAGCCGGCGAGACCGTGGTGCAGCTGTACCTGCAGGACGTGTCGGCGTCGATGAGCCGCCCGGTCAAGGAACTCAAGAACTTCCAGAAGCTGATGCTCAAGCCGGGCGAGTCACGCACCTTGACCTTCCGCATCAGCGAGGACGACCTGAAGTTCTACAATGGCCAGCTGCAGCGGGTTGCCGAGCCAGGGGAATTCAATGTCCAGGTCGGGCTGGATTCCCAGGCGGTGCAGCAGCAGAGCTTCGAACTGCTGTAACTGAAAGGTCGCCTGTACCGGCCTTTTCGCGGGCTTGCCCGCTCCCTCAGGTACTGCACAGGTCCATCGGGCTGTGAGTATCCAGTGGGAGCGGGCAAGCCCGCGAAGAGGCAGGCCCCGATATCACAATCATCCGGATCCGCCCCGATGCCCTTTTCCTTTCGCGCCCTGCGTCTGGGGCTGATCACTCTGCTAATCGTGCTGGGTACCGCCCTCAGTGCTGGTTGGGCCATGCACCAGGCCAAGCGCCAGGCCATGGAAGACGACGCCCAGCGTGCCAGCCAGCAGTTAGGCCTGTACGCCAATACCCTGCATACCCTGATCGACCGCTACCGCGCCCTGCCCGCCGTGCTGGCGCTGGACCCGGAGCTGATCGCCGCCCTGCGTGGCCCAGCCAGCGAAGAGGTGCAGGACGCCCTGAACCGCAAGCTTGAACGCATCAACGGCGCCGCAAACTCCTCCACCCTCGAACTGCTCGACCGCACCGGCCTGGCCATCGCCGCCAGCAACTGGCGGCTGCCCAGCAGCTATGTCGGCTCCAACTACGGCTTCAGGCCCTATTTCAAGCAAACCCGCAGCCAGGGCAGTGGCCGCTTCTACGCCGTGGGCGTGACCAGTGGCGTGCCGGGCTACTTCCTCGCCAGCGCGGTGAACGACGAGCATGGCCGCTTCCTCGGTGCCATGGTGGTGAAGCTGGAGTTCCCGGAACTTGAACGCGAGTGGCGCCAGGGCAGCGACATCCTGCTGGTGAGCGATGCCCGCGGCATCACCTTCATCGCCAACCAGGACGGCTGGCGCTACCGCGAGCTGCAGCCGCTCAGTGGTGCCGACCGTGCCGAGCTTGCCGAAACCCGCCAGTACGACAAACAACCGCTGGTGCCGTTGCAGCATCAGGTGCTGACGCGCTTTGCCGCCAACAGCACCCTGAGCCGCGTGCAAGGCCCTGAGGGCAGCGCCGAATACTTGTGGGAAAGCCTGCCACTGGAAGGCGAAAACTGGACTTTGCACCTGCTGCGCAAACCGCAGGTCACTGCCGACGGCCGCAATGCCGCCTTGGGCGCCGCCGCCGTTTGGCTGAGCCTGGTGTTCGCCGCCCTGTTCGTCAGCCAGCGCCTGCGCCTGGCCCGTCTGCGCCAGCGCAGCCGCGAAGAGCTCAAGCGCCAGGTCGAGGAACGCACTCGCGAACTGCGCACGGCTCAAGAGGGCCTGGTGCAATCAGCCAAACTGGCGGCGCTGGGGCAGATGTCGGCCGCCATGGCCCACGAAATCAACCAGCCGCTGACCACCCAACGCATGCAACTGGAAACCCTGCGCCTGCTGCTCGACCATGGCCGCCATGACGAGGCGCGCCAGGCCCTGGAGCCGCTGGAGCAGATGCTGACGCGCATGGCCGCGCTCACCAGCCACCTGAAAACCTTTGCCCGCAACAGCCCGGTCGGCCTGCGCGAGCGCCTCGACCTGGCCACCGTGGTCGACCAGGCCCTGCACCTGCTGGAAACCCGCATTCGCAGCGAAGAGGTAGAGGTGGCTCTGTACCTGGCGCGCCCGGCCTGGGTACGCGGCGATGCCATTCGCCTGGAGCAAGTGCTGATCAACCTGTTGCGCAATGCCCTCGACGCCATGGCCGACAAGCGCTACAAACGCCTGGAGGTGCGCATCGAACCCGAGGGCGAGCGGTGGCGCCTGAGCGTGCTGGACTCGGGGGGCGGCATCCCCGAGGCCAACCTGGCCAAGGTCTTCGACCCGTTCTTCACCACCAAGCCGGTGGGTGAAGGCCTGGGCCTGGGGCTGGCCATTTCCTACGGTATCGTCCACGAGGCCGGTGGCCAGCTGCAGGTCGAAAACCTGCCCGGTGGTGCACGCCTGAGCCTTACCCTGCCCCGTGACCTGGAGCCTGTATGTTGAATTCAGTGATCGTCGTCGATGATGAACCCAGTATCCGCAGTGCGGTCGAGCAATGGCTGAGCCTGTCCGGCTTCAGCGTGCAACTGTTCGCGCGCGCCGAAGAGTGCCTGGCCCACCTGCCGCAGCACTTTCCCGGGGTCATCATCAGCGATGTGCGCATGCCGGGCATGGATGGCCTGCAATTGCTCGAACGCCTGCAGGCGGACGACCCCGACTTGCCCGTCATCTTGTTGACTGGCCACGGCGACGTGCCCATGGCAGTGGAAGCCATGCGCAGCGGTGCCTACGACTTTCTCGAAAAGCCCTTCACCCCGCAGCACTTGCTGGGCAGCCTGCGCCGGGCCCTGGAAAAGCGCCAGCTGGTGCTGGAAAACCGCCGGCTGCACGAACAGGCAGACCTCAAGTCACGCCTGGAAGGCACCCTGCTGGGCATGTCGCAGGGCCTGCAACAGCTGCGCCGACAAGTACTGGAGCTGGCCAGCCTGCCGGTCAATGTGCTGATCCGTGGCGAAACCGGCAGTGGCAAGGAGCGCGTGGCCCGCTGCCTGCACGATTTTGGCCCTCGCGCCGGTAAACCCTTCGTCGCACTCAACTGCGCGGCCATTCCCGAGTCGCTGTTCGAGGCCGAGCTGTTTGGCCACGAAAGCGGCGCCTTCACCGGCGCCCAGGGCAAGCGCATCGGCAAGCTGGAGTACGCCAACGGTGGCACGGTGTTTCTCGACGAAATCGAGAGCATGCCGCTGGCGCAGCAGGCCAAGCTGTTACGCGTGATCCAGGAGCAGAAGCTGGAGCGCCTGGGTGCCAACCAGAGCATCAGCGTCGACCTGCGTGTCATTGCCGCGACCAAGCCCGACCTGCTCGAAGAGGCCCGCGCCGGGCGCTTTCGTGAAGACCTTGCCTATCGCCTGAATGTGGCCGAGTTGCGCCTGGCGCCGCTGCGTGAGCGGCGTGAAGACATTCCTCTGCTGTTCGAGCACTTTGCCCGCGCAACGGGTGAAAAGCTTGGCCGTGCCGCCCCGCTGCTGTCGGGCGCACAACTGGCACAGCTGCTGTCCCATGACTGGCCGGGCAACGTACGTGAGCTGGCCAATGCGGCGGAACGCCATGCGCTGGGGCTGAGTTCGCCGAACATCGAAGCGACACCTTCCGGGCAGTCGCTGGGCGAACAGATGGAAGCGTTCGAGGCGCAATGCCTGCGCGCAGCCTTGCGCCAGCATGGGGGCGAGATCAAGTCGGTGATGGAGGCGTTGCAGTTGCCGCGGCGTACGCTTAACGAAAAGATGCAGCGGCATGGGCTGGTTCGCGAAGATTTTGTCCGGCGCGAATGAGCGGATTTCCGCTTACCCGCAATCGTTGATAGGCAAAAATCCGCTTATTTCTGAACGATCATGAGGCTGCTTCGCAGCCCTTCGCGGCGCAAGGCCGCTCCTACAGGCCAGCTATCACGCGGTTCTGCCCTCAAATGAATCAGCCTGCACCCATTTGGCACACCTTCTGCAACTGCCTTGGCAAGCTGCGCCACGGCGCGCTCCACAAAAACAACGAGAAGGTATCCCTGATGGATAACGCCACCTCCCTGCCCGCCGGGGCGGCCACTGCGCCCGCCGCGGAAAAAACCACCGCCAGCCGCCTGAAGTCGATCTTCAGCGGGTCCATCGGCAACATGGTCGAATGGTACGACTGGTACGTCTACGCCGCATTCTCGCTGTACTTCGCAAAGGCCTTTTTCCCGGCCGGTGATTCCACCGCACAATTGCTCAATACCGCCGCGATCTTCGCCGTGGGCTTCCTCATGCGCCCGATCGGCGGCTGGCTGATGGGCCTGTACGCCGACCGCAAAGGCCGCAAGGCCGCGCTGATGGCCTCGGTACTGCTGATGTGCGCAGGCTCGCTGGTCATTGCCCTGACCCCGGGCTACGAAACCATCGGCGTCGCCGCACCGATCCTGCTGGTCATCGCCCGCCTGCTACAAGGCTTGTCGGTGGGTGGCGAGTACGGCACCTCGGCCACCTACCTCAGCGAAATGGCCAGCAAGGAACGCCGTGGCTTCTTCTCCAGCTTCCAGTACGTGACCCTGATCTCCGGCCAGCTCATCGCCCTGGCGGTACTGATTGTCCTGCAGCAGACCCTGACCACAGAGCAGCTGTATGCCTGGGGCTGGCGCGTGCCGTTCGTGATCGGTGCACTGTGCGCAGTGGTGGCCCTGTACCTGCGTCGCGGCATGGAAGAAACCGCCTCGTTCACCAAGAAGGAAAAGGCCAAGGAAAGCCTGATGCGCACCCTGCTGCGCCACCCCAAGGAACTGATGACCGTGGTCGGCCTGACCATGGGCGGCACCCTGGCCTTCTACACCTACACCACCTACATGCAGAAGTACCTGGTCAACACCGTGGGCATGAGCATCAGCGACTCGACCACCATCTCGGCCGCCACGCTGTTCCTGTTCATGTGCCTGCAGCCGGTGATCGGTGGCCTGTCGGACAAGATCGGCCGACGTCCGATCCTGATCGCCTTCGGTGTGCTCGGCACTCTGTTCACCGTACCGATCCTCAGCACCCTGCACACCATCCAGACCTGGTGGGGCGCATTCTTCCTGATCATGGCGGCGCTGATCATCGTCAGCGGATACACCTCGATCAATGCCGTGGTCAAGGCAGAGCTGTTCCCAACGGAAATTCGCGCCCTGGGCGTTGGCCTGCCGTACGCCCTGACCGTGTCGATCTTCGGCGGCACCGCCGAGTACGTGGCCTTGTGGTTCAAGAGCGCAGGCATGGAAAGCGGCTTCTACTGGTACGTCACCGCCTGTATCGCCTGCTCGCTGCTGGTTTACGCGACCATGAAGGACACCAAGCAACACTCGCGGATTACTACTGACTGACGCTGGTTGGCAACACTGAAAGGGGGCGCTCCATTACATGGGCGCCCCCTTTTTCATGACGCACGACAACCTGTGAGCCGATTAGCGGCATTATTCGGCTCACAGGTTGAGCCGAATAGCGCTATTATTCGGCTCACCCAATGAGCCGAATAGCTGGCTTATTCGGCTCACAGGACGGATCGGCACAATCATGAACAGCCCTTTGTGGATCTGGCAGCAACCAGCCTGGCCCCAATTTACCTGGCAAAACGAAGCCATTGCCCCGCTCCTGCGCAACTGCATCAGCATGCAAGGTCGTCTGCTGGGCAAGATCGGCAGCATCGATGGGCTCAGCGAGTGCCAGAACATGCTGGATACGCTGCTGCAGAACATCGTCACCTCCTCGGCAATCGAAGGTGAACAGCTGGATGTGGGCTCGGTGCGCTCTTCTCTTGCCCGTCGGCTGGGCATGGATGAACCGGGAGCTACCAGTGCCCGCAGTGAAGGGCTGGCGGAACTGATGCTGGATGCAACACAAGGGTATGACCGACCACTGACCCTGCAACGCCTGTTCACTTGGCACCAGTGGCTATTCCCGGAAGTACAAGGCGCCTTGAGCAAGGCGGTACTGGTCGGCCGGTTACGTGATGAAGTGCCCATGCAGGTGATCTCCGGCCGTCTCGACAAGCCCACCGTGCTTTTCCAGGCACCACCGCGCGAGGGTCTTGAAACACAGCTCGCGGCGTTTCTCGACTGGTTTGCCAACAGCCTCGATATCGCTGGTCTGGATCCGCTGTTACGCGCCGGTATTGCGCACTTCTGGTTTGTCACGCTGCACCCGTTCGATGATGGCAATGGTCGGCTGACCCGGGCGATCACCGACCTGGCGCTGGCCCAAGCTGAGCGCCAGGCCATTCGCTTCTATGCCATGTCCGCCAGCATCCTCGAGGACAGGGCCGGCTATTACCAGGTCCTGGAGAGCAGCCAGAAAGGCGACCTGGATATCACCCGCTGGTTGTCCTGGTTCCTTGCCACATTGCTGCGCAGCCTCGAACAGGCACTGGCAAACATCGACCGGATACTGGCCAAGGCCAGGTTCTGGCAGGCGCATCGCGCAGATGGCTTGCTGCCTGAACAGGTCAAGGTGCTCAACAGGTTGCTTGATGGCGGCCCCCGCGGTTTCGAGAAGGGCATCAGCGCCACGCAGTACCAGGCAGTGGCGAAGGTTTCCAAGGCCACTGCGACCCGCCACCTTACCGACCTGCTCGACAAGGCTTGCCTGGTTCGCCTGCCAGGCGGGGGCCGCAGTACCCGCTATCGCATCAACACTCAGGACATCTCCAACGCCTGACGCGGCTCACGGCGCTGGTACCAGGTGGCCATCAGCACGAGCACCAGCAGCACCCCGCCCAGCACGGCCGACGAACCGATTGTGCCGAAGTCCAGGCCGCCCTTTTCATGTGGCTTGGTGAGGAAGTCGCCCAAGGTGGCGCCAAACGGGCGGGTGAGCACGAACGCCACCCAGAACAACACCACGCCGGGGATGCGCGTCCAGTAACGGGCCACGACCACCAATGCGATGGCGCTGCCGATCATGACCCAGAACGCCAAGGTGATTTGCGGGAGTTTGTTCATTGTTTTGCCGCTCCAGTTTGAGGTGCGGCGATGGTGCTGAGCAGCGTCTGAAAAATCGGTTGGCGATGTATGAAAAAAGCGTGGAGCGGACTTTGAAACAAGACAATTCGCTGTTAACGCCCCATTAATTCCCGACCTTCAAGCTGCAATGGCTGACAAAACGACGACGCGAGGGCTTGCGGCTACTGACTGACACCGCTGCCTGACCCACGCGAAGCCTGCCCAAACACATCGATTTACTCGATTTTTAAACGCTATTTTTTGCGCTTTTTAATCAAATAAATCGGCGTAGGATTAAACCCATAGAAACAAACAACTTCTCGAACCCCGGAGCAACGACCATGAAAAACAAACTGATCCTCACCCTGGCCCTCTCGGTTTTCGCAGCTGGCGCCTTCGCCGAAGATGGCTTCGACCGTACCAGCGCTCACACCTTTGCTGCGGCTCAAACCCAGTCCGCCAGCTACGCTGAAGACGGCTTTGACCGCACCGGAGGCCAACGTTTCGCTGAAGACGGTTTCGACCGCACCAACGGCCAGCGCTTTGCTGAAGACGGTTTCGACCGCACCAACGGCCAGCGCTTTGCTGAAGACGGCTTCGACCGCACCGGCGGCCAGCGCTTTGCTGAAGACGGCTTCGACCGCACCAACGCCCACCGCATCAGCTGATACCTGATGCGAGCACCCAGCCCGGCTTCGGCCGGGCTTGATCATTTGCAGGCGAGCACAGGCTTGGCACACTAGGCACCTTGTCCACCAGGAGGTAGGGCCAACAAGCCCAGCACAGATGTATTACTACGAACCTGCCAAAGGCCACGGCCTGCCCCACGACCCGTTCAACGCCATCGTCGGCCCCCGCCCTATCGGCTGGATTTCCTCGCATGACCGCGAAGGCCGCCTGAACCTGGCGCCCTACAGCTTCTTCAACGCCTTCAACTACATCCCGCCGATCATCGGTTTCTGCAGCGTCGGGCGCAAAGACAGCCTGAACAACATCGAGCAGACCGGCGAATTCGTCTGGAACCTGGCCACCCGCCCACTGGCCGAGCAGATGAACCAGAGCTGCGCGCCGGTTGCTGCCCAGGTGAGCGAGTTCGAGTTGAGCGGCCTTACCGCCACGCCGTCGAGCATCGTCAGCGTGCCCCGCGTAGGCGAAACCCCGGTGGCGTTCGAGTGCAAGGTCAGCCAGATCGTCCAGCTCAAGCGGGCCGACCAGGCACTGGTGCCCAGCTGGCTGATCCTCGGTGAGGTGGTGGCGGTGCACATTGCCGAGCACCTGCTGAAAAACGGCATCTACGATACCGCGGCCGCCGAACCGATCCTGCGTGGCGGTGGCCCGGCGGACTATTTCGAGCTGGGCAACCTGTTCAAGATGGGACGCCCGCCGGCCTGATCACCAGATCAGTTCACCCTCTTCGCTGACGCCTTGCAGGCGCTGCAGCTCGGCCGTGGCCGCTTCGTCGGCGGCCACGGCGCCCTTGAACACCTGCCCGTCCAGGACCTTGTGAAAGCGCGGCGCGCCGCCCATGGCCAAGGCCTTGACCGCAATGGCCGCGTTGTAGCCGCCACCTTCCACCGGCACCATCGCCGATACCGCTTCGAAATGAGTGAATTCCCTACGTGCCATGTTGCTATCCGCGTGGTTGAACAAGGGCGCTACTTTACCTCATCCACCCTCAATCGAAGGTGTGCAAGTCCAGGCTGCTGACCACCTGTGCCTGCACCAGCTCGCCAAACACATCCAGTGTCGGCGAAGCAAAGTAGCCACTCATCGCCTGCTGATCCTGCCAGCTGCCACTGAGCAACCACAGGTCGGCATCGGCCTGGGAGCGCTGTACCGTGAAGCTCAGGCAGCCCGGCGCACGCAGCGAGGGCTCGAGCAGGTCGCGCAGGCGCGCGCCCAGTTCTGCCGAGCGCCCGCTGCTGGCACGGATGAAAGCAAGATGGGTGACCGGTTGTTTTAGGGTCATTGCACAATCTCCTTGAAGCAGGCGGACGAAAAAGCCAGGCTGCCAAGGTTAGGGGCTCACCCGCGCGCCGCGTTAGGCCATTACTGCTCGCCGATTGCCTGATCCTGCTGCGCGGCAGGATCAGGCAAGCGACGTGCAGCTTTCGACTAGCGCCCCTCTTTGCCCAAACCTATGCTGCGTCGGTCAGCAGAGGAAAGCCACCATGACCACCGTCACGTCCATCGACCCGACCCTGGAACTGCAGCGCCTGGAACTGGCCGAGCTGATCCGCCGCCATGCCGGCGACCCCCATGGTCCCGCATCGGCCATCGATGACCTGTATCTGGTGCGCTACACCGAGAACGTGCGCTCGGTGCCGACCCTGGCGCAACCGGCGCTGTGCATCCTTGCCCAGGGCAGCAAAAGCCTGTTCCTTGGTGACGAGCAGTACGCCTACGACCCCCTGCACTACATGGTGGTGTCGGTGACCTTGCCGCTGAGCGGGGTGAGGCTCGACGCCAGCCCGGAAAACCCCAGCCTGGGCCTGCGCATGGACCTGGACCCGGCCGAGATCAGCCAGCTGATCGCCGAGAGCGGGCCGATGCTGGTACCCAACCGGCCTTCAGGCCGTGGTTTGTATGTGGAAAGGACCGATGCCGCATTGCTCGACGCCTTGCTGCGGCTGCTACGCCTGCTGGATACCCCGCGCGACATCGCCATGCTCGCGCCACTGTTCCGCCGCGAGATTCTCTATCGCCTGCTGCGTGGGCCGCAGGGTTGCCGGCTGTATGAAATTGCCTTGGCCAACAGCCAGACTCACCGGGTGTGCCAGGCCATTACCTGGCTCAACAACAACTACCAGTTGCCCCTGCGCATCGAGGACCTGGCCCGGGAGGTCAACCTCAGCACTTCGACCTTGCACCATCGCTTCAAGGCCGTGACGTCGATGAGCCCGTTGCAGTACCAGAAGCAGCTGCGCCTGCAGGAGGCGCGGCGGTTGATGCTCAACGACGGGCTAGAGGCGGCGGTGGCAGCCTACAGGGTGGGGTATGAAAGCCCGTCGCAGTTCAGCCGTGAATACAGCCGGCTGTATGGCGCACCACCGATTCGGGATGTGGCGCGGCTGCGGGCTACTGCTGGCTGAGTCCTGTTTTTCCTGTACCGGCCTCTTCGCGGGCTTGCCCGCGAAAGGGCCAGTACAGGCAATAGCTTGAATTCAACCCGCCACGGTTTCCTGCCACTGATTCTGGTCAACCTGGATCAAGGTCGGCCCCTTGCGCTCCACCGCCTGCCCCAGCGCCGCCTGCAGCTGCTTCACGTCGGTCACATGCTCCGCCGCAGCCCCCAGCGCCCGCGCCACGCCGATGAAGTCCGGGGTATGGATATCTACCCCGACCGGCTCGATCGCCCGGTTGACCATGTACTTCTTGATCTCCTCGTACCCCTGGTTATTCCACAGCAGCACGATCAGCGGCACCTGCGCCTCCACCGCACTGGCCAGCTCCGGCAGGGTGAACTGCAAGCCGCCGTCACCAATCAGGCACACCGCAGGCGCGCGCTGGCCGATTTGCTCCGCACTCCCCAACCACGCGCCCATGGCCGCAGGCAGCGCATAACCCAGGGTGCCGTAGCCGGTTGAGGCATTGAACCAGCGACGTGGCTGGTGCATGTCCAGGGTCAGGTTGCCGGTGTACACCGGCTGGGTCGAATCGCCCACCAGCACGGCATTGGGCAGTCGCTCCAGGATCGCGCTCAGCAGACGCGTCTGGCTCAGGGTTGGCTGGTCCCAACCTGCCGCCAGTGTCTGGCGCAGGTTGGACACGCGAGCCACACCCCAGGTGCTTTCGCGCACAGGTTGCGGCTGGGCCTGCAAGGCAGCGAGCAATGCCTCGGCGGCCAGCTCGGCATCGGCTACCAGCGCCAGCTCCGGCAGGTAGTTACGCACGGTCTGGTCCGGATCGATATCGATGCGCAGCAGGCTACCCGGGATCTCGAAGCCACCCTTGAAGGTCACGTCATAATCGGTTTCAGCCAGTTCGGTACCGATCGCCAGCACCACGTCCGCTTCAGCCACCAGCTCTCGAGTAGCCGGCAGTGACTGGGTCGAACCGATCTGCAGCGGGTGGCTGGCCGGCAGCAAACCCTTGGCATTGATGGTCAGCGCCACCGGGGCCTGAAGGTGTTCGGCCAGGCGCGCCAGCGCAGCACCCGCGGCCAACGCGCCACCGCCCGCCAGGATCAACGGCCGCTTGGCACCTGCCAGGCGCTCGGCCATCTGTGCCACGGCCTGCGGCGCTGCCCCTGCCCGGCTACCACGCACCGGGCGGCCCGGCAGCAGGAAGTCGGCCGGTTCGACCAGCACGTCCAGCGGGATTTCGATATGCACCGGGCGTGGCCGGGCGCTCTCGAACACGGCAAATGCCCGCGCCAGCACCTGCGGCAGGTCTGCAGCACTCATCAAGGTGTGAGAAAACGCGGCCACTCCCGACACCAGCGCCGACTGGTTGGGCAGTTCGTGCAGCTTGCCGCGGCCACCGCCCAGCTGATCACGGGACTGCACACTGGAAATCACCAGCATCGGGATCGAGTCGGCATACGCCTGGCCCATGGCAGTGGTGATATTGGTCATGCCAGGGCCGGTAATGATGAAGCAAACCCCAGGTTTGCCACGGGTGCGCGCATAGCCGTCAGCCATGAACCCTGCACCCTGCTCATGGCGCGGGGTGATGTGGCGAATGGACGAGCCCGCCAGGCCACGGTAGAGCTCAACGGTATGTACACCGGGAATGCCGAAGACATGGTCGACGCCATAGCCTTCAAGGAGATTGACCAGTACTTCGCCGCAGGTTGCCATCGGGTTTCACCATGAATCTTGTTGGAGTATGCCCTTATTGGACCCAAGCCACGGCTATCGCCACAATGCAAAAAAACACATACTAGCCATGTCCTGTCATCATGGCTTAGTGCGATGAAACGCCTCCCGCCCCTGCCCGCCCTGCACACCTTTCTGGTCACCGCCCAGCACTGCAACTTCACCCGTGCAGGGCAACAGCTGCACATCACCCAAGGCGCCGTCAGCCGCCAGATCGCCGCCCTCGAAGAGCACCTGGGTTATGCCCTGTTCCAGCGCCAGGCCCGCGGGCTTAGCCTGACCCGTGAAGGGCAGGACTGGCTGCCTCGGGTGCAGCAGGTGTTCGCGCTCATCGAGCAAGGCGTGCGTGAAGTGGGTGGGCGCAGCACGACCTTGCAGCTCAAGGCCCCGACGTGCGTGATGCGCTGGCTGCTACCGCGCCTGATGGAATGGCAGGCACTGCGCCCGGATGTACCGGTGGAATTGACCACCACGGTGCAGCATGGGGTGGATTTTCGTCGCGAGGGCTTCGATGCGGCGGTGGTCTACGGCGATGCGCCGAACCACGGGCTGCAGGTGCGCAAGCTGTTCGATGAACAACTTACGCCAGTGTGCGCCCCCTCGCTGCGTGAGGGGCCGATACCGTTGCGCCAGGTGGAAGACCTGGCGCGACACATGCTACTGCACCCCTCGCGGGATGAACATGACTGGCAATTGTGGCTACAGGCCGCTGGGGTGACGTTGGCCACTCATGGGCCGAAGCAGCATTTCGAGACACTGGACATGGCGATGGCCATGGCCTCGCAGGGGACAGGCGTGGCCATCGGCGACTGGTCGCTGATTGGCGATGACTTGCGCGGGGGGCGGCTGTGCATGCCGTTTGCGCTGAAGGTGGTGACCGGGAAAGGGTATTACCTGGTGAGCCAGGCCAGAAGCTTGCCGCCGGGGTTGGTGGAGTTACTGGACTGGCTGGAGAGCCAGGCTAGCCAATAAGGGTCTCTTCGCGGGCGCGCCCGCTCCCACAGGTACAGCCAGGGCCTCGGAGTCTGTGCTGTACCTGTGGGAGCGGGCATGCCCGCGAAGCAGGCGACTCAATACCCGACGGTAAACCGCTGCCGCGAATGCGCCGGCTTTTCCAGCTCGTCGAGCATGGCAATCGCATAGTCGGCAAAGGTGATCCAGCTTTTGCCATCCGCACCGATCAGCAGATGATCCTTGCCCACTTTGTAGCGCCCGCTGCGCTCACCTTCAACAAACTCCGCCGACGGCGAGAGGAAGGTCCAGTCCAGGTTCGGGTCGCGCTGCAACGCTTCCAGAAAACGCACCCCGGCCGTGGCCTCGGCCTTGTAGGCTTCCGGGAAGTCCGGGCTGTCGATCACCCGATGCCCCGACGGCAGCAACAAGCTGCCGGCACCCCCCACCACCAGCAGGCGCTTTACCCCGGCCCGCTTGACCGGCTCGATGATGGCATGCGGCTCGATGGTCGAGAAATGCGCCGCGCTCACCACTGCGTCCACACCCGTTACCGCCGCTTGCAGGGCGGCACTGTCCTTGGCATCCAGCGCCTTGACGGTCACCCCTTCACGCCCCTGCAGTGGCGAAGGGTCGCGGGCGATGGCCAGCACACTGTGGCCACGGCGCAGGGCTTCTTCCAGCAACTGGCTACCAGCGCGGCCAGTGGCACCGATGATTGCGATCTTGCTCATGGGAACACTCTCCATCAATTGAACGGAATTACCACTTCATCTCGCCCTTGGCGACCTTGGCCCCGAGCTCCAGCGAGCTTTCATCGGCCAGGCCCGGGTAACGCTGCTTCATGGCCTCGATCAGCGCATTGGCGTCTTTCGCCTTGGCGGTTTCAGCATCGAACCCACGAATGTAGTCTGCAGTGAAGCGAACAGCTTTCAGTGAACGGCTGCTGTCTCCCAGGTAGTGCCCAGGGATGACCGTGCGTGGCCCCAGCGCTTCGATATGCGCCAATGTGCCAAGCCAGTCGGCGTGGGACTTGGCCGATTGAGTATCGGCCATCCACACATGAATGTTCTCGGCCACCACCACGCCCCCCACTACCGCCTTGATTGACGGGATCCACACGAAGCTGCGGTCTGGCTGCGGGCCGTCCAGGCCAACCACGTCGAGGGCTTGCCCTTCCAGTGTCAGGCGCTGGCCTTCGAGCACCTGCGGCACCACCAGTCGCGCCGGTTTGTCTGCCCCCATCTGCGGCCCCCAGTACGCCAGCTTGGCATCCATGGTCTGGCGGATATGTGCAACCGTGGCGGCAGAGGCCAGCACCTTGGCGTCGGGGAAGGCCTGGGTCAGGGTGTCCAGGCCAAAGTAATAGTCCGGGTCGCCGTGACTGATGTAGATGGTGGTCAGGTGTTTGCCGCCAGCCTGCAGGCGCTGCACCAGTTGCTGGGCCTGGGCCTTGCCGAACTGGGCATCGACCAGCACGGCATCGTGCTCGCCACTGACAATCACCGAGCTGACCGGGAAAATGGCCGCGTGCCCGGGGTTGTAGACGTCCAGTTGCAACGGTTCGGCAGCCAGCGCCGGGCCGGCCAGGGTCACGCAGGCCAGTAGCAGGCCACGCAGGGGGGTGAACAGGGACATGGGCAAGGCCTTCAGTTGAACGATGCCCAACAGCTTAGTTGCCCGATCCGTCGCAAAAAATGCGATGCTCGAACATAGTTTGTTTCTAAAACCGGGCACATCATGGACCGTCTCAACGCCATGCGCGTTTTCGTCACCGTCGTCGACCTGGGCAGCCAGTCAGCAGCGGCAGACCATCTGCAGCTGTCTCGCCCCGTGGTGTCGCGTTACCTGGCAGAGCTGGAGGACTGGGTTGGCGCGCGGCTCATGCAGCGCACCACTCGCAAACTCAGCCTCACCGCAGCCGGCCAGGAAACCCTGCCCCGCTGCCGGCAACTGCTGGAACTGGCCGGCGACCTGCAGGCCGCAGTGCAGCAGCCGGATGACGCGCCAAAAGGCGCGCTGCGCATCAGCGTCAGCACCTCGTTCGGCCAGGCGCAGCTGGTGGACGCGGTGGCTGCCTATGTGCGGCGCTATCCTGGGGTGAAGGTGGAACTGCAAATGCTCGACCGCACCGTCAACCTGGTGGATGAACGCATCGACCTGGCCATCCGCACCAGCAACGAGCTGGACCCCAACCTGATCGCCCGGCGCCTGAGCGTGTGCCGCTCGGTGGTGTGCGCGTCCCCGGCCTACCTGAGCGAGCACGGCGTGCCGCAACGGGTCGAGGACCTGAGCCGGCACAACTGCCTGACCCATGCCTATTTCGGCCATAGCCTTTGGCATTTCGAGGTAGCCGGCCAGCCGGTCGCCGTACCGGTCGCGGGAAACATCAGCGCCAACGAAGCGATGACATTGCAGAAGGTGGCACTGGCCGGCGCTGGCATCGCCATGCTGCCGAGCTACCAGACCGCCGACGCCCTGCGCAGGGGCGAACTGGTGCGCCTCCTACCCGAAGCGCAGCCGCGTACACTGAACCTGAATGCGGTTTATACGTCGCGCAAGCACATGCCGGCGACCTTGCGCAGCATGCTGGATTTTCTGGTGCAGCGGTTCAAGGACGAACCGGAGTGGGATCGGCATCTGTGACGCTTGAATTGGCCTAAGCTGGAAGGTATCACCTAGCGCTGTAACAGGAGGTGAGTACCATGGGCATCAAGTCCAGAAGAGTCGCCCTCGTCATGGCCCTGACGGCCGTCGCAGGGCTGTACGGTTCTGCCTGCTGGCGCGCCGAGCTGCTACGCAGCCAGCCCAGCGCCGCAGCCAGCTGCGAGCAGGCACATTGCGTGCCTCACACTGCAACCTTGAGCGCCGTCCGTTGAGTTGACGGCGCCCTGCCGGTCACTCTTCGACGCTCATGTATTCCTTGGCCCAGCGGATGTAATCCTCGGGCTGGGTGTAGGTGTGCGAGAGTTCGGTGGCGCTCAGGTTTTCCGACTTGTTCTGCTTGCCACGCTGCAAGCGCAGGCAATCGTAAGTGGCCTTGATCGCAGCGAAGTAGGCGCCATGGCCGTCGACTGCGATACGCACACCCAGGCGCGCCAGGCGTTCATCGTCATGCAGGTTGGGGTTGCCATAGGTGACCAGCATCAGCGGCACCGTCAGGTGCTCGGCAATCTGCTCGAGCTGCTCGAAGTCCTTCACGCCCACCATGCAGATGCCATCGGCACCGGCCTTCTGGTAGCTCTGGGTGCGCACGATGATTTCTTCGGTGGTGAGCACGCCAGCGTTGGTGCGGGCGATGATCGACAACGACGAATCGACCCGAGCCTCCAGCGCCGCACGAATCTTGCCAACGCCTTCCTCGACCGGGATCAGGTCGGTGGACTTGCGCCCGAACTGGGCAGGCAGCAGGGTGTCCTCGATGGTCAGCCCGGCCACGCCGGCGCGCTCCAGTTCGATCACCGTGCGCATCACGTTCAGCGCGTTGCCGTAGCCGTGGTCGGCATCAGCCAGCACGGGCAATTGCGCTACCCGGCCAATACGGGTGGCCTGCTCGACGAATTCGCTGAGGGTAATCAGGGCGAAGTCCGGCGCGGCCAGTACCTGCAACGAAGCGACAGAACCACCCAGGATGCCGACCTCGAAGCCCAGGTCTGCGGCAATGCGTGCCGACATCGGGTCGAACACCGATGCCGTGTGGTAACAGGAACCTGAAGCGAGCAGTTCGCGGAAGGCAAAACGCAGATCTTGATGGGAAGCCTTGGGCATGATCACTCCGCAAATAAGTTGAAATTTGAACGGTAACTACCGACCCCTGTAATCGGGTCTACCTGACCTGTTCCAACCGTCGCCATCTGGGCGGTCATGCTCGACATGCAGGCAGAGGAATAAAAGGTGTGGGAGACAGCGGGCTGAAAAACCTGCGGCATATTGTTGCACCAAGCTGGTGCAAGCCCCGGATTTCAGCCCCTGTGGCATACCAACGATATCACGCAGCCATGCTGCACTGGATGAATGCGCCAATGCCGATTCGGCATAGGGGATGCAGATAGTACATAGGAAGCTACCTAACTCAGGTTACAATCCGACTTGCCCGCGAAGAGGCCGCCACAGACAAACAAGGTATTCCCGTGACCGCCGCCCTGCCCCCCACCACACTGCGCAATGTGCTGACCGCCCTGATGCTGGCGATCTTCCTCGGCGCACTGGACCAGACCATCGTCGCCGTTTCGCTGCCCGCGATCTCGGCTCAGTTCAACGATGTCGGCCTGCTGGCGTGGGTCATCTCCGGCTACATGGTGGCCATGACCGTGGCCGTGCCGATTTACGGCAAGCTGGGTGACCTCTACGGGCGGCGGCGGATGATCCTGACCGGCATCAGCCTGTTCACCCTGGCCTCGATCGCCTGCGCCCTGGCCCAGGACATGCAGCAACTGGTGCTGGCCCGGGTACTGCAGGGCATTGGCGCGGGCGGCATGGTTTCGGTCAGCCAGGCAATCATCGGCGACTTCGTGCCCCCGCGTGAACGCGGCCGCTACCAGGGCTATTTCAGCAGCATGTATGCAGTGGCGAGTGTCGCCGGGCCGGTGCTGGGAGGATGGTTGACCGAGTACCTGTCATGGCGCTGGGTGTTCTGGATCAACCTGCCGCTGGGGCTGGTTGCCTTGTGGGCGATCCACCGGGCCCTGGGCGGCATGCCGGCGCAGCGCCGCGAGGCACAGGTGGACTACCTCGGCGCCGTGCTGCTGATCCTCGGCCTGGGCAGCCTGTTACTGGGCATCACCCTGGTCGGCCAGGGCCACGCCTGGGTTGACCCGGCCGTAGTGGCCCTGTTCGCCTGCGCCGTGCTTGGCCTGGCGCTGTTCATCGTTCATGAGCGCCGCTGCCCGGAGCCGCTGCTGCCCTTGGGCCTGTTCGGCAACCGGGTGGCGGTGCTGTGCTGGGGCGTGATCTTTTTCGCCAGCTTCCAGTCGATTTCGCTGACCATGCTCATGCCGTTGCGCTACCAGGGCATCACCGGCGCCGGTGCCGACAGCGCCGCCCTGCACCTGCTGCCACTGGCGATGGGGCTGCCCCTAGGCGCCTTCACCGGCGGGCGCATGACCAGCCGCACCGGGCGCTACAAGCCGCAGATTCTGGCGGGCGCACTGCTGATGCCAGTGGCCATTTTTGCCATGGCGCTGACCCCGCCGCAGTCTGGGTGGCTCAGTGCATTGTTCATGCTGCTGACCGGCATTGCCTGCGGGTTGCAGTTCCCGACATCGCTGGTGGGCACGCAAAGCGCGGTGGACAGCAAGGACATCGGGGTGGCCACCAGCACCACCAACCTGTTCCGTTCGCTGGGCGGGGCGATGGGCGTGGCCTGCATGTCCAGCCTGCTGCTGGCGCTGCTGCACCAAGGCGGGTTCGAAATGCTGGGGAATCCATTGCTGGGGAGCCTGAAGGCCGGGGAGGTGGACCTGGTGACGCAGGGCCGGTTGACGGAGACGTTCCGGCATTTGCTGATGGGGAGTGCGCTGGTTGCGGTGCTGGGGGTGTTTGCGGCATTTGCGCTGCCCGACCGGCAATTACGCGGCCGCTGAAGGGTGCGCTGTTCCTGTGCTTCGTTCAGGGCACCCCGGAAGTATTAATCCTCTCTTAATACAGACGGGAAACACTCCCTCACAATCCTTAACAAAGTGTCATTTGCGCAGCGCCGGGCTCAAGCGCAGCATATCCAGCCCGGTGTCGACCCATTTTTCGACATCACCCAACAGATCGACACTGTCCGGCAGCAACAACCAGCGCCCGATCAGGCCATCGACATAGGCAAACATGGCCACCGCCGCGCGCTCCACGTCCAGCTCGCCAGGCAACTGGCCCCGGCGAACCGCATTGGCCAACGCCAGGGCAATACCCTTGTGGCAATCCAGCACTGCGCCTTGGCGCTGCTGGCGAATTTCACACATGTCATCGGTGAACTCGCACTTGTGATGCAGGATTTCATTGATACGCCGGGTTCGGGCATCGAGCACCAGCTCGTTGAACACTTGCAACAGCAGCTTGCGCATGCAGCCAAGCGGGTCGACTTCGTCCTCGCTTTCACTCGCCCGCGCCAAGTGGTCATGGGTTTCGTGCAGGCTGTCGAGCAACGCCTGCACCAGCTCTGCCTTGTTGTTGAAATGCCAGTAGATCGCCCCGCGCGTCACACCCGCCAGCTCGGCGATGTCGGCCAGGGTGGTTCGCGCAACCCCGCGCTTGTAGAAGGCCTTTTCCGCCGCCTCGATGATCTGGGCGCGGGTTTCCTGGGCTTCTTCTTTGGTTCGACGGACCATGGCAGTACAACCTCATCTGGCCCGAACGCGCGGCGCGTGCGGGGGACGCTCCGGGGCTCCTCTGCAGGGAACCTCGCGGATGAGCTAATCAAGAGCTGTGGCAGTACCTGAGTACAACCCAGCGGTATTTACAAACAACCATGAATGTAAGTATATTCCTTAGCAAGCTATTTATCCACCGGATAGCAATTTTTCCAGATCAAGATCTCTTCCATTACTCTTGAGCGTCTCCCTGCTCCAGCGACCCGAGGATCCTCATGCAATTCAAGCCAGCCGTTACCGCTCTGGTTTCCGCCGTCGCCCTGGCAACCCTGCTCAGTGGCTGTAAGAAAGAAGAAGCAGCGCCAGCGGCGCAGGCTCCTCAGGTCGGCGTGGTTACCCTTCAGCCGCAAGCCTTCACCCTGACCTCGGAACTGCCGGGGCGTACCAGTGCCTACCGGGTCGCCGAAGTGCGCCCGCAGGTCAACGGCATCATCCTCAAGCGCCTGTTCAAGGAAGGCAGTGAGGTGAAGGAAGGCCAGCAGCTGTACCAGATCGACCCTGCCGTGTACGAAGCCAACCTGGCCAACGCCCAGGCCAACTTGCAAGCTACTCGCTCCCTGGCCGAGCGCTACAAGCAGCTGATCGACGAACAGGCGGTGTCCAAGCAGGAATACGACGACGCCAATGCCAAACGATTGCAGGCCGATGCCTCGCTCAAAAGCGCCCAGATCGACCTGCGCTACACCAAGGTGCTGGCGCCCATCAGTGGTCGCATCGGCCGCTCGTCGTTTACCGAAGGCGCGCTGGTGAGCAATGGCCAGACCAACGCCATGGCCACCATCCAGCAGCTCGACCCGATCTACGTCGACGTCACCCAGTCCACCGCCGAGCTGCTGAAGCTGCGCCGTGAACTGGAAAGCGGCCAACTGCAGAAGTCTGGCGCCAACACCGCATCGGTTCAGCTGGTGCTGGAAGACGGCAGCCTGTTCAAGCAGGAAGGTCGCCTGGAGTTTTCCGAAGTGGCGGTCGACGAGACCACCGGCTCGGTGACCCTGCGTGCCATCTTCCCCAACCCGGACCACACCCTGCTGCCAGGCATGTTCGTGCATGCGCGGCTCAAGGCCGGGGTCAACAGCCAAGCCATCCTGGCACCGCAACAGGGCGTGACGCGCGACCTCAAAGGCGCCCCAACCGCCCTGGTGGTCAACCAGGAGAACAAGGTCGAACTGCGCCAGCTGAAGGCCAGCCGTACCCTGGGCAGCGACTGGCTGATCGAGGAAGGCCTCAACCCAGGCGACCGCCTGATCACCGAAGGGCTGCAGTACGTGCGCCCGGGCGTCGAGGTCAAGGTCAGCGAAGCCACCAACGTCAAGAAGCCGGGCAGCCCTGATCAGGCCAACGCGGCGAAAGCAGACGCCAAAGCGGAGTAAACCATGTCGAAGTTCTTTATCGATCGCCCGATCTTCGCCTGGGTGATCGCCTTGGTGATCATGCTGGTCGGCGCCTTGTCGATCCTGAAGCTGCCTATCAACCAGTACCCCAGCATCGCGCCGCCGGCCATCGCCATCGCCGTGACCTACCCAGGCGCCTCGGCGCAAACCGTGCAGGACACCGTGGTGCAGGTGATCGAGCAGCAGCTCAACGGTATCGACAACCTGCGTTATGTGTCGTCGGAAAGCAACTCCGACGGCAGCATGACCATTACTGCCACCTTCGAACAAGGCACCAACCCCGACACCGCCCAGGTCCAGGTACAGAACAAGCTGAACCTGGCCACCCCATTGCTGCCGCAGGAAGTACAGCAGCAAGGTATCCGCGTCACCAAGGCAGTGAAAAACTTCCTTCTGGTGATCGGCCTGGTGTCCGAAGACGGCAGCATGACCAAGGACGACCTGGCCAACTACATCGTCTCCAACATGCAGGACCCGATCTCGCGTACTGCGGGTGTGGGTGACTTCCAGGTGTTCGGTGCGCAGTACGCCATGCGTATCTGGCTCGATCCGGCCAAGCTGAACAAGTTCCAGCTGACCCCGGTCGACGTCAAGACCGCCGTGGCCGCGCAGAACGTGCAGGTTTCGTCCGGCCAGCTCGGCGGCCTGCCAGCCCTGCCTGGTACCCAGCTGAACGCCACCATCATCGGCAAGACCCGCCTGCAAACCGCCGAGCAGTTCGAGAAGATCCTGCTCAAGGTCAACAAGGATGGCTCCCAGGTACGACTGGGTGACGTCGCGCAAGTGGGCCTGGGCGGTGAAAACTACGCGGTCAGCGCCCAGTTCAACGGCAAGCCGGCTTCCGGCCTGGCCGTAAAACTGGCTACCGGCGCCAACGCGCTGGACACCGCCAAGGCACTGCGCGAGACCATCAAAGGCCTGGAACCGTTCTTCCCGCCTGGCGTGAAAGCGGTATTCCCGTACGACACCACCCCGGTGGTCACCGAATCGATCAGCGGTGTGATCCACACCCTGATCGAAGCCGTGGTCCTGGTGTTCCTGGTGATGTACCTGTTCCTGCAGAACTTCCGCGCCACCATCATCACCACCATGACCGTACCGGTGGTGTTGCTGGGTACGTTCGGCATCCTTGCCGCCGCAGGCTTCAGTATCAACACCCTGACCATGTTTGCCATGGTCCTGGCCATCGGCTTGCTGGTGGACGACGCCATCGTCGTGGTGGAGAACGTCGAACGGGTCATGTCCGAGGAAGGGTTACCGCCCAAGGAGGCGACCAAACGTTCGATGGAACAGATCCAGGGCGCCCTGGTGGGTATTGCCCTGGTACTGTCGGCGGTACTGCTGCCCATGGCGTTCTTCGGTGGTTCCACAGGTGTGATCTACCGGCAGTTCTCCATCACCATCGTGTCGGCCATGGGCCTCTCGGTGCTGGTAGCGCTTATCTTCACCCCGGCACTGTGCGCCACCATGCTCAAGCCGCTGAAGAAAGGTGAGCACCACACTGCCAAAGGCGGGTTCTTTGGCTGGTTCAACCGCAACTTCGACCGCAGCGTGAACGGCTACGAGCGCAGCGTGGGCACGATCCTGCGCAACAAGGTACCGTTCCTGCTCGGCTACGCGCTGATCGTGGTCGGCATGATCTGGCTGTTCGCCCGCATCCCTACTGCCTTCCTCCCGGAAGAAGACCAGGGCGTACTGTTTGCCCAGGTACAGACCCCGGCCGGCTCCAGTGCCGAACGTACGCAGGTTGTGGTTGACCAGATGCGTGAGTACCTGTTGAAGGAAGAGGCCGACACCGTGGCATCGGTGTTCACTGTCAACGGCTTCAACTTCGCCGGCCGCGGCCAGAGCTCGGGCATGGCGTTCATCATGCTCAAGCCGTGGGGTGAACGCTCCAAGGAAAACAGTGTGTTCGCCCTGGCCGAACGTGCCCAGAAGCACTTCTTCACCTTCCGCGACGCAATGGTGTTCGCCTTCGCGCCGCCTGCGGTGCTCGAACTGGGTAACGCTACCGGCTTCGACGTGTTCCTGCAGGACCGCGGTGGTGTCGGCCATGCCAAACTCATGGAAGCGCGCAACCAGTTCCTGGCAAAGGCCGCACAAAGCAAGGTGCTCAGCGCCGTGCGCCCGAACGGCCTGAACGATGAGCCGCAGTACCAGCTGACTATCGATGACGAACGTGCAAGCGCCTTGGGCGTGACCATTGCCGACATCAACAACACCCTGTCGATTGCACTGGGTGCCAGCTATGTCAACGACTTCATCGACCGTGGCCGAGTCAAGAAGGTGTACATCCAGGGCGAACCAAACGCGCGGATGAGCCCGGAAGACCTGCAGAAGTGGTACGTGCGCAACGGTGCAGGCGAAATGGTCCCGTTCTCGTCGTTCGCCAAAGGCGAGTGGACGTACGGTTCGCCCAAGCTGTCCCGGTACAACGGCGTCGAGGCGATGGAAATCCTGGGTGCTCCGGCCCCGGGCTACAGTACCGGTGATGCCATGGCCGAGGTGGAACGCATCGCGGGCGAGTTGCCGGACGGTATCGGCTTCTCCTGGACCGGCATGTCTTACGAGGAAAAACTCTCCGGCTCGCAGATGCCGGCACTGTTCGCCCTCTCTGTGCTGTTCGTGTTCCTGTGCCTGGCTGCACTGTATGAAAGCTGGTCGATCCCGATCGCCGTCGTGCTGGTAGTACCGCTGGGTATCATCGGTGCACTGATCGCCACCAGCCTGCGCGGGCTGTCCAACGACACGTACTTCCTGGTCGGCCTGTTGACCACCATCGGTCTGGCGGCGAAAAACGCCATTTTGATCGTCGAGTTCGCCAAGGAACTGCACGAGCAAGGCCGCAGCCTGTACGACGCAGCGATCGAAGCGTGCCGCATGCGTCTGCGCCCGATCATCATGACCTCGCTGGCGTTCATCCTCGGCGTGGTACCGTTGACCATCGCCAGCGGCGCCGGCGCCGGCAGCCAGCACGCCATTGGTACTGGCGTGATCGGCGGCATGATCAGTGCGACCGTGCTGGCTATCTTCTGGGTACCACTGTTCTTCGTCGCAGTGTCGTCGCTGTTCGGCAGCAAAGAGCCGGAAAAAGACGCCACCCCTGAAACTCCACGTTATGAGGCTGGGCAATGACCAAGTCTTTGTTGTCCCTGGCGGTAACCGCTTTCATTCTTGGCGGCTGCTCGCTGATCCCTGACTACCAGACCCCGGAAGCGCCGGTGGCAGCGCAGTGGCCGCAAGGCCCTGCGTACTCGCCGACGCAATCGGCAGACGTTGCTGCCGCCGAACAGGGCTGGCGCCAGTTCTTCCACGACCCGGCACTGCAACAGCTGATCCAGACTTCGCTGGTCAACAACCGCGACCTGCGCGTCGCGGCGCTGAACCTCGACGCCTACCGTGCGCAGTACCGCATCCAGCGTGCCGACCTGTTCCCGGCGGTTTCGGCCACCGGCAGCGGCAGCCGCCAGCGCGTACCGGCGAACATGTCGCAAACCGGCGAATCTGGCATCACCAGCCAGTACTCGGCCACCTTGGGCGTCAGCGCTTATGAGCTGGACCTGTTCGGCCGTGTGCGCAGCCTGACCGAGCAGGCGCTGGAAACCTACCTGTCCAGCGAGCAGGCGCGTCGCTCCACGCAAATCGCCCTGGTGGCCAGCGTGGCCAACGCCTACTACACTTGGCAGGCCGACCAGGCCCTGTTCAAGCTGACCGAAGAAACGCTTAAGACCTACGAGCAAAGCTACAACCTCACCCGTCGCAGCAATGAAGTCGGCGTGGCTTCTGCCCTCGACGTCAGCCAGGCGCGCACCGCTGTGGAAGGCGCCCGGGTCAAGTACTCGCAGTACCAGCGCCTGGTCGCCCAGGACGTCAACAGCCTGACCGTGCTGCTGGGTACCGGCGTTCCTGCCAACCTGGCGAAGCCGCTGGAGCTCAACGCCGACCAGCTGGCCGAAGTGCCGGCCGGCCTGCCGTCGGACATCCTCCAGCGTCGCCCGGACATCCAGGAAGCCGAGCACCTGCTCAAGGCCGCCAATGCCAACATTGGTGCCGCCCGTGCAGCGTTCTTCCCGAGCATCAGCCTGACCGCCAACGCTGGCAGCCTGAGCCCCGACATGGGTCACCTGTTCGCCGGTGGCCAAGGCACCTGGCTGTTCCAGCCGCAGATCAACCTGCCGATCTTCAACGCCGGCAGCCTGAAGGCCAGCCTGGACTACTCGAAGATCCAGAAGGACATAAACGTCGCCAAGTACGAAAAAACCATCCAGACCGCCTTCCAGGAAGTCTCCGATGGCCTGGCGGCGCGCAAGACCTTCGAAGAGCAGCTGCAGGCCCAGCGCGACCTGGTGCAGGCGAACCAGGATTACTACCGCCTGGCTGAGCGCCGTTACCGCATCGGGATCGACAGCAACCTGACCTTCCTCGACGCCCAGCGCAACCTGTTCAGCGCCCAACAGTCGCTGATTACCGACCGCCTTTCGCAGCTGACCAGCGAGGTCAATCTGTACAAGGCGCTCGGCGGTGGCTGGTATGAGCAGACCGGGCAGGCCAACCAGCAGGCATCGGTGCAAGCACCGAAAGGCTGATTGAGTTTGTAGCAGCATCGAGCCCACCTTTACGGTGGGCTTTTTGTTTGTCGCTGCCAGTGCAGGGCTCGTAGGCAAGGGTTCATCGAGGCATCGAACCGCCGCGAAACGTCTGTCAAAGCAAAACAATTAACCAGCTGGAACATTCCGTTCGATTATCGCCCCGTTCCGTTTGCGGCGAATTGCCTCACCCCCGCACTACCCCGCAACATCCGCTTACGCAACGTTGCCCAAGTTCATCAAAAAAAAGACCCGCACCTGCAGGCTTGATCCAGCAGTGCACCGGCTCGCCCCATAAAAACAAGAGATCCACGACAGATGAGCACTTTGCAACCCGCACGCCAGCTGCTGCCCGGCCTGTTGGCCATGTCCTGCGCCCTCCCCGTCTTCGCCGCCAACGAAGGGGGTTTCATGGAAGACGCCAAGGCCACCCTCAACCTGCGCAACTTCTATATCAATCGCAATTTCGTCGACCCGGCCAACCCGCAGGGCAAGGCCGAAGAATGGACGCAAAGCTTCATTCTTGACGCCCGCTCCGGCTTCACCCAAGGCACCGTCGGTTTCGGGGTGGACGTGCTGGGCCTGTACTCGGTCAAGCTCGACGGCGGCAAAGGCACCACCAACACACACCTGCTGCCCGTGCATGACGACGGCCGCCCGGCCGATGACTTCGGCCGCCTGGGTGTGGCACTGAAAGCCAAGTTGTCCGAAACCGAGCTGAAAGTCGGTGAATGGATGCCGGTACTGCCCATCCTGCGCTCGGACGATGGCCGCTCGCTGCCGCAAACCTTCCGTGGTGGCCAGTTGACCTCCAAGGAAATTGCCGGCCTGACGCTGTACGCCGGGCAGTTCCGCGGTAACAGCCCGCGCAACGACGCCAGCATGGAAGACATGTCGATGAACGGCAAAGGCGCGTTCACCTCCGATCGTTTCAACTTCGGCGGTGGTGAGTACACCTTCAACGACAAGCGCACCATGATCGGCCTGTGGGATGCCCAGCTCAAGGACATCTACCGTCAGCAATACCTCAACCTGACGCACAGCCAGCCGCTGGGCGACTGGACCCTGGGCGCCAACCTGGGCTACTTCATCGGCAAGGAAGACGGCGCAGAGCGCGCCGGCAAGCTGGATAACCGCACCGCCTCGGCCATGCTTTCGGCGCGTTACCAGGGCCACACCTTCTACGTCGGCCTGCAAAAGGTCAGCGGCGACGACGCCTGGATGCGGGTCAACGGTACCAGCGGCGGCACTCTGGCCAACGACAGCTACAACTCCAGCTTCGACAATGCCAAGGAGCGTTCCTGGCAAGTGCGCCATGACTTCAACTTCGCTACCGTTGGCGTGCCTGGGCTGACCCTGATGAACCGCTACATCAAGGGTGAAAACGTCACCGTGGGCAGCGTGGATGATGGCAAGGAATGGGCTCGCGAGACCGAACTGGCCTATGTGGTGCAGTCGGGGAGCTTGAAGGACCTGTCGGTGAAATGGCGCAACTCCACCATGCGCCGGGACTTCAGTACCAACGCCTTTGACGAGAACCGGCTGATCGTGAGTTACCCGCTGAATCTCCTTTGAATGCTTCGCGGGCACGCCCGCTCCCACAGGGATTGCACCAGCCTTGAATTCTGCGCCCTACCTGTGGGAGCGGGCATGCCCGCGAAGAGGCCAGAAGCCCTTGCAAATAACCAAAAGAAATAACCAAATCCATAAACCTTCTTGGACGACATAAGCTGTAACAGCTTGAATAGGGCCCTGATCCCCGCCCCAGAGCCGTGACATGGACCTCCGCCAGCTGCGTTACTTCATCGCCCTCACCGAATACCGCAGTTTCGTCCGTGCCGCCGAGGCCATGGGCATCACTCAACCCGCCTTCAGCCGCGCCATCCAGGGCCTCGAACACACGTTCGGCTGCCCGCTGGTGGACCGCGCCAGCAAAGCCCTGCTGCCAACCCCCGAGGGCCTGGTGGTACTGCAGCACGCCCGCCGCCTGGTGCAGGGTGCCGCGCAACTGAGCAACGAAGTACTGCAAATGACCAAGCTCGACGCCGGCGAGCTGCATTTCGGCAGTGGCCCGGCGCTGGCCGTGCGCCTGGTCCCCGACGCCTTGCGCCATTTCATCGAACGCCACCCGGGCATCCGCACCTCGCTGCTGGTAGATAATGCCGAACGCCTGGGCCAGGCCCTGCGCCGTGAACAGATCGAGTTTTTCGTCGACGATATCCGACCGTTCGAAGCCGACCCCAATTTCCACACCGAGCCCCTGTCGCCACGGCCCGGCCTGTTCTTCTGCCGGCCTGGCCACCCGTTGCTGGCCAAGGACAGCCTGTCGACCAACGACCTGTTCAGCTACCCGCTGGCCAGCGCCCTGCTCGCCCCCGGCGTGCGCAAGCGCCTGGCCAACCTGAGCGGGCGCAGCGACTTCATCCCGCACCTGCAGACCGAGCACCTGGCGATACTGCGCAGCGTGGTGCAGGCCAGCGACGCCATTGGCACGGCCAGCGAGGAGGCCGTGGCCGAAGACCTGGCCACCGGCACACTGGTGCGCCTGCACTGGCGCAACCTGCCGCCGGCGCTGGAGGTACTGAGCGTGCGCTGCGGCGTGGTCAGCCGTAGCGGTTACCGGTTGTCGCCGGCGGCGCGGGCGATGATCGAGACACTGGTGGGGCTGGATACGCCGGTACGGGCTGCTGCCATTCGCTGAGCTGATGATAGTAGTAGCTGCGGGCTATCCTGAGCTATATGGGTTACCAGTGCCGGCCCTTTCGCGGGTTCACCCGCGAAGGGCCGGTACAGGCAATACACCTAGATCAGGCACACCAGGGAGGCACAACAATGAAAACCCTCGTCGACCACCTGAGCCAATACGCCAGCTACCACCGCGACCCACGCAACATCGCCACCCACTTCGCAGGCATCCCGATGATCGTGTTGGCAGTCACCATCCTGCTGTCACGCCCAGGCTGGGAAATAGTTGGCATGTGGCTGTCCCCTGCCCTGCTGGCAGCGGCGGCTTCGGTGTGGTTTTACCTGCGCCTGGACCTGCGCTTCGGGCTGGTGATGGGGCTGTTGCTGGGACTGTGCTTGTGGGTCGGCCAGGTGCTGGCAGTACAGACGACAACACTGTGGCTCAGCGCCGGGCTGGGGGCATTCCTGGTGGGCTGGATCATCCAGTTCGTCGGCCATTACTACGAAGGCCGCAAACCTGCATTTGTCGACGATGTCAGCGGGCTGATCATCGGGCCGCTGTTCGTGGTGGCAGAAGCGGCATTCATGCTCGGCCTGTGCCCGAACCTGAAACACGCCGTAGAAAACAACGCAGGCCCGGTAGCCATGCGTCAGAAGAATACGGTCATGTAAACATTCCATGGCCCTATCGCCGGCAAGCCAGCTCCCACAGGGAGTGCACTCCCCTCAGGCCTGATGCAATCCCTGTGGGAGCTGGCTTGCCGGCGATAGGGCCAGTGCAGGCATTACTGCTGTCGAGACTCTACACCCAGTTCATCCCACACCGACTCAGCCAAGTGGAACGTGGCATTGGCCGCCGGGATGCCGCAATAGATCGCGCTCTGCATCAGCACTTCCTTGATCTCTTCACGGGTCACGCCATTGTTGGCTGCGGCGCGCAGGTGCAGTTTCAGTTCATCATTGCGGTTCATGCCGATCAGCATGGCGATGGTGATCAGGCTGCGGGTATGGCGCGGCAGGCCGGGGCGGGTCCAGATATCACCCCAGGCGTGGCGGGTGATCATCTCCTGGAACTCGCCGTTGAAGTCATTGAGCTTTTCCAGGCTACGGTCCACGTGGGCATCGCCAAGTACCGCACGGCGCACTTGCATGCCCGCGTCGTAACGTTGTTTCTCATCCATGGCGTTGTCCTCAGTGAGCCAGCAGGAAGTCGAGCACGCGGCGGCTGAACACCTCACCGATTTCGACGTTGGACAGGTGCGCTGCCGGGAAGTCGACGTACTCGGCACCTTTGATACCGGCCTGCATGAAGCGGCCATGTGCAGGGGTGGTGACCACGTCTTCGGTGCCAGCAACGATCAGCGCGGGCACCTGGATGCGGCCCAGTTGCTCACGGTAATCGGCATCACGCACCGCTGCGCAGTTGGCGGCATAACCTTGCGGGCTGGTGTGCGCCAGCATCTGGCAAATGCGCTGGGCTTGCTCAGGCTGGGCCTGGACAAAACCTGGGGTGAACCAGCGGGCGATAGAGCCATCGCGCAGGTCGACCATGGCCTGCTGGCCACCCTTGAGCACGGTGTCGATACGGGGGTTCCACACCTCGTCACTGGCGATCTTGGCGGCGGTGTTGCACAGGGTCAGGCTGTGCAGGCGCTGGCCGGCATTGATACCCAGCCACTGGCCGATCAGGCCACCCATCGACAGGCCGACGAAATGCGCTTTCTGGATGTCCAGGCCATCGAGCAGGGCCAGCACGTCACCGCCCAGCTGTTCGATGGTGTAAGGGCCTTCGGTGACCAACGATGCGCCGTGGCCACGAGTGTCGTAGCGCAGCACGCGAAAGTGCTGGCTCCACAGCGGAATCTGGGTGTCCCACATGCCCAGGTCGGTGCCCAGCGAGTTGGACAGGACCAGCACCGGGGCGTTTTCCGGGCCATCGATCTGGTAGTTCAAAACGCCATCGGCCAGTTGCAAATGCGCCACAGCAGTCTCCTTCAGGCAGTGAAATGTTGATGTTCGGATACGGCGCGCGCGACCCAGACGCGGGCTTGGCCCAGGTAATGGGCAGGGTCGAGCAGGCGATCAAGTTCTTCGGCAGACAGCTCGGCACTGACCTGCGGGTCATCACCCAGCACCGCACGCAGGTGGCGCTGTTCGGCCACGGCGCGCTGGCAGCATTGTTCCAGCAAGTGGTGGGCACGGTCGCGGCCCAGGCGTTGGGCCAGGACGATACTCACCGCTTCTGCCAGCACCAGCCCTTGGGTCAGGTCGAGGTTACGGCGCATGCGCGCTGCGTCCACTTCCACGCCCTCGGCAATCACCTGGGCCTGGCGCAGCGCGCCGGAGACCAGGCAGCAGATGTCCGGGAGGGTTTCCCATTCGGCATGCCACAGGCCCAGGCTGCGCTCGTGCTCCTGGGGCATGGCGGCGAACAGCGTCGATACCAGCCCCGGCACGCGGGTCGCGGCACCGATCAGCACCGCAGCGCCCACCGGGTTGCGCTTGTGTGGCATGGTCGAAGAGCCGCCCTTGCCTGGTGCGGAAGGCTCGAATACCTCCCCCGCCTCGGTTTGCATCAGCAGGCTGACATCGCGGCCGAACTTGCCCAGGCTGCCGGCCACAAGGCCAAGCACCGAGGCAAACTCTACCAGGCGATCACGCTGGGTGTGCCAGGGTTGCTCGGGCAGGGTCAGCTTCAGTTGCTCGGCCAGGGCCTCGGCCACCGGCATCGCCTTGCTGCCCAGAGCGGCCAGGCTGCCCGAGGCGCCGCCGAACTGCAGCACCAACAGGCGCGGGCGCAGCTCTTGCAGGCGCTGACGGTGGCGGGTCAATGCCCCCAGCACGCCAGCCAGTTTCATGCCCAGGGTCACCGGGGTAGCGTGTTGCAGCCAGGTGCGGCCCACCATTGGCGTATCGGCGTGCTTCAAGGCCTGCTGCGACAGGGTATCGGCCAGTTTGCCCAGGTCCGCTTCGATCAGGTCGAGGGCATCGCGCAACTGCAACACCAGACCGGTGTCCATCGCGTCCTGGCTGGTGGCGCCCAGGTGCACATAGCGCTCGGCCTCGGGCACGCCACTGGCAATCACCTTGCCCAACGCCTTCACCAGCGGGATTGCCGAGTTGCCAGCGGTTGCGATGGCATCGGCCAGCGCCCCCACGTCATAGCGCTCGGCCTTGCATGCCGCCTCGATGGCGGCCACGGCGCTGTGCGGGACCAGCCCCGCAGCAGCTTCGGCACGGGCCAGCGCGGCTTCGAAATCGAGCATGCCCTGTAAGCGGCCACGGTCGGAGAAAATCTCGCGCATGGCCGGCGCGGTGAAGTAGGCGTCGAACAGTTGGTTGGTCATGCCACGTCCTTAGTCATCGTGGTGCAGGTACGCGGCCTGCCTCGGCAGGCGCAGGCTGAACAGGAAGGCAATCGCCATCATGGCCGTCACGTACCAGTAGAAAGTGTTTTCCATGCCCAGGGTCTTCAGGCCCAAGGCCACGTACTCGGCGGAGCCGCCAAATGCCGCGTTGGCCACTGCGTAGGCCAGGCCTACACCCAGCGCACGTACTTGTGGCGGGAACATCTCGGCCTTCACCAGGCCGCTGATCGAGGTGTAGAAACTGACAATACACAACGCCAGGCTGATCAGCACGAAGGCCATGAACGGACTGGTGACTGTTTTCAGCGCCATCAGCAGCGGCACGGTGCACAAGGTCCCGAGCGCGCCAAACAGCAGCATCGAATTGCGTCGGCCGATGCGGTCGGACAGCATGCCGAAGAACGGCTGCACCACCATGAACAGGAACAGCGCGCCGGTCATCACGTAGCTGGCGTTTTTCGCCGTCATACCCGCGGTATTGACCAGGTACTTCTGCATGTAGGTGGTGAAGGTGTAGAAGATCAGCGAGCCGCCGGCGGTGTAGCCAAGCACGGTGATGAAGGCCGCCGCATGGTTACGGAACAGGCCCTTGATGGTGCCTGCATCTTTGTCGTTGCGGGTTTCGGCGCTGCTGGTCTCGTGCAGCGAGCGGCGCAACATCAACGAGATCAGCGCGGCGATGGCCCCTACCACGAATGGAATGCGCCAGCCCCAGGCACGCAGTTCATCCTCAGTCAGCAACTGCTGCAGGATCACCACCACCAGCACCGCCAGCAACTGCCCACCAATCAGGGTGACGTACTGGAACGAGGCAAAGAAGCCACGCTGCCCACGCAGGGCCACTTCACTCATGTAGGTGGCGGTGGTGCCGTATTCGCCACCCACCGACAGGCCCTGGATCAGGCGGGCCAGCAACAGCAGCGCCGGGGCCCAGGTGCCGATGCTGTCATAGGTGGGCAGGCAGGCGATCATCAGGGAGCCGAAGCACATCATCAGCACCGAGATCATCAGGGAATTCTTGCGACCATGGCGGTCAGCGAGGCGGCCGAAGATCCAGCCACCGATGGGGCGCATCAAAAACCCTGCGGCGAACACACCAGCCGTGTTCAACAGCTGGACGGTAGGGTCGTCGGAGGGGAAGAAGGCCGGGGCGAAGTAGATTGCGCAGAAGGCGTAGACGTAGAAGTCGAACCATTCCACCAGGTTGCCTGACGAGGCACCGACGATAGCGAAGATGCGCTTGCTGCGTTCTTCGCCGGTGTAATAGGTTGAGGTCATGACGGTTTTACTCCTGGAGGGTCCTAGGTAAGTCTAGACATACCTGGTAACACACTCGTTCCGCTATCTGGCTGGCAATTGGCCTTATGTCGAAGCTACCGGCCCTATCGCGGGCAAGCCCGCTCCTACAGGGAGAGCGTGGTTCCTTGTAGGAGCGGGCTTGCCCGCGATAGGGCCGGTACAGGTCAAACCCGCTCGATGGCCAGCGCCAGACCTTGGCCGACACCCACACACATGGTCGCCAGGCCCTTGCGCCCGCCACTTTTCTCCAGCTGATGCAGCGCAGTCAGCACCAGGCGCGCACCGCTCATGCCCAGCGGGTGCCCCAGGGCGATTGCGCCGCCATTAGGGTTCACCTGCGGCGCATCGTCGGCCACACCCAGCTCACGCAGCACCGCCAGGCCTTGGCTGGCAAAGGCTTCGTTGAGCTCGATCACGTCGAAATCACTTACCGCCACACCCAGGCGCTCGGTCAGTTTACGCACCGCCGGCACCGGGCCAACGCCCATCACCCGTGGTGCAACACCGCCGCTGGCCATGCCCAGTACCCGGGCACGCGGGGTCAGGCCGTGCTTCTTCACCGCTTCTGCCGACGCCAGGATCAGCGCCGCAGCACCGTCGTTCACGCCCGAGGCGTTGCCGGCGGTGACCGTCTTGTCCGGGCCGTTGACCGGCTTGAGCTTGGTCAGCGCCTCCAGCGTGGTTTCCGGGCGCAGGTGCTCGTCACGCTCGACGATGGTTTCGCCCTTCTTGTGGGCAATGCGCACCGGCACGATCTCTTCGGCGAAGAAGCCGGCAGCCTGGGCGGCTGCAGCCTTCTGCTGGCTGCGCAGGGCGAAAGCGTCCTGGTCAGCGCGCGAAACCTGGTAATCATCGGCTACGTTATCGGCGGTTTCCGGCATGGAGTCCACACCGTACTGGCTCTTCATCAGCGGGTTGATGAAGCGCCAGCCGATAGTAGTGTCTTCCAGCTTCATGTTGCGCGAATAGCCGCTTTCAGCCTTACCCATGACGAACGGAGCGCGCGACATCGACTCGACGCCGCCGGCAATCGCCAGCTCCATTTCGCCGCTGGCGATGGCGCGGAAGGCAGTGCCGATGGCATCCATGCCCGATGCGCACAGGCGGTTCAGGGTGACGCCCGGGATGCTCTCCGGCAGGCCGGCCAGCAGCAGCGCCATGCGCGCCACGTTGCGGTTGTCTTCACCGGCCTGGTTGGCGCAGCCGAAGAACACTTCATCAACCTGGTCCCACTGCACCGCAGGGTTGCGCTCGATCAGCGCTTTCAGCGGCACGGCAGCCAGGTCGTCGGCACGCACACCCGCCAGGGCGCCGCCGAAGCGGCCGATGGGGGTGCGGATGGCGTCACAGATAAATACGTCGCGCATTAGGCTTCTCCTGCCACTGGCCATGGGCCGCGGCGGTACGTGTGGAGGCTACTGGTCAGGGTGCTTCGATGAGCTCAGATTAAGGAGAGTAGCGGTAGGCTTACAATCCGATAATCGACTATTTGTGCGATTATCGAACTATTTGTTGCGCTGCTACTTATCTGCAGGCCGGGCTGCTGCGCAGCCCTATCGCGACACAAGGCCGCTCCCTGTAGGAGCAGCCTTGTACTGCGAAGGGTCCACAAACTGGCCCCCGCTTCTCAGGTCGCGTCGGCGTGGCTGACCAACCCTTTGACGATCACACCTACGGTCGCCAGCGCCGCAGGCACCAGCAACGCGGTCAGCACCTGCTCGAAGTTCCAGCCCAGGCCCAGTAGCGTTGCGCCGCTCCAGGCCCCCAGAATCGCACCAAAGCGGCCGATACCCAGCATCCACGATACACCCGTGGCACGGCCCTGGGTCGGGTAGAAGCGTGCCGCCAGCGACGGCATTGCCGATTGCGCGCCGTTCACGCACATGCCGGCGATCAGCACCAACGTGGCCAACACGGTGATGTTGCCCAGGCTCTGCCCCACGGCGTAGGCGAACACCCCAGCCAGCAGGTAGAAAATGCCGATCACCTTGTGTGGGTTGTAACGGTCCATGGCCCAGCCCACACCCACGGCACTCAGCACGCCGCCGAACTGGAACAACGCACCGATGAATGCGGCCTGCTCCATGCTCGCGCCGCTATCACGCATCAGGGTTGGCAACCAGCTGGTCAGCAGGTAGACGATTACCAGGCCCATGAAGTAGGTCAGCCACAGCAGCATGGTGCCCAGGCCATAAGTGCCGGAGAAAATCACCGCAAACACGCTGCGCGCGGCCACGGCCTTTTGCTCTGGCACGCTAAAGCTGCCCGCCTCGGCCACCACCTGCGGCGCAATGGGCGAGAGGGTCTTGCGGATCTTGTCGGTACCACGGTTGCGCACCACCAGGAACCGCGCCGACTCCGGCAACCACACCATCAACACCAGCGCCAGCAGCAGTGGCAGCACGCCGCCGATCACCAGCAGGCTGTGCCAGCCATAGGCCGGGATCATCTTGGCGGAAATGAAGCCACCACCGGCCATGCCCAGGTTGAAGCCGCAGAACATGCTGGTCACCAGCAGCGACTTGAGGCGTTCGGGGGTGTATTCGGACAGCAGCGTGGTGGCATTGGGCATGCCGGCACCCAGGCCCAGGCCAGTCAGGAAGCGCAGCACCAGCAACTGGTCGACGTTGGTGGCATAGGCCGAGGCCAGGCTGAAACCGCCAAACACCAGCACCGCGCCCACCAGCACACCTTTGCGGCCGAAGCGGTCAGCCAACGGCCCGGAGCCCAGGGCACCGAACACCATGCCGATCAATGCGGCGCTCATCACCGGGCCAAGGCTGGCCCGGTCGATGCCCCACTCCTGCGACAGCGCCGGGGCGATGAAGCCCATGGCGGCCGTGTCCAGGCCGTCGAGGAAGACGATCAGAAAGCACAGCAACACGACCCGCCACTGGTAGCGGGACAGCGGCTGCTGGTTGATGAATGACTGGACGTCGAGGCTTTTGCCGACGCTGTTTTGTGCTTGGTTCATTGTTGTTATCCAGAATGTAGGGCACAGCCAGACCACTGCACACGGGCAACCGGTACAGGGGACGATGATTGGGGAATATGGCCTGCGTCAGCCTGGATACAACGGTACTGCGTGCGGGTGCGGCCGCAGCAATAAGTGGACAGTATTCATGGTAAGTGCCTCTTGTATTTTTTGTTCGGTCGGCTTGGCCGACCGTTGCGAGAGACATTAATCAGCGGGCGGCGGTGGCGCAATTCGCCCGGAGCGACACTGTGCGTTTATCGCACAAGAAACCGTTTTGCCTGTTCTAAATGTGAAAGGGGGCCGCTTGGCGCCCCCCTGCAATCTCAGCCAAACAACTGATGGCAAAGGTCCCGGCTGGCCGCCAGCAGGATCGGCAGGAAGCGCTGTTCCAGCTCGCTACGCGTCACCCGACCCACATGGGTGCTCACGTTCAGCGCCGCCAACACCTGCCCCGACGCGTCGTAGATCGGCACGGCAATCGAACGCAGCCCCTGCTCCAGCTCCTGGTCCACCACGCACCAGCCCTGGGCGCGCACCTGCTGGATGCAGGCGAACAGTGACTCAGGGTCATGCAGCGTACGGCTGGTGCGCGCTTTCAGGTCGGCACGCTCCAGGTATTCACGCAGGCTGGTGTCGTCCATCGCCGCCAGCAGGATGCGCCCCATCGATGTGCAATAGGCCGGCAGGCGCCCGCCCACCGACAAGTCGACCGATATCAGCCGCTCCACCGTGGCCGAACGGGCTATATAAAGAATGTCGTCGCCTTCGAGGGTGGCCATGTTGGCCGCTTCGTGCAGTTGGTCACTGATACGGTCCAGATAAGGCTGGGCAGAAATCGCCAACGGCGTCGACGACAGGTAGGCATGCCCCAACGTCAATACTTTGGGCAGCAGCGAATAGGTACGCCCGTCGGAGGTGGCGTAACCCAGCTTGATCAGCGTGTGCAGGCAACGGCGCACCGCTGCGCGAGGGATTTCGGTGCGGTGGCTGATCTGGGCGATGGTCAGGTGGCGCTTGCGCTCCTGAAAGGCCTGGATCACGGCCAGGCCACGTGCCAGGGAGGTCATGAAGTCGGGATCGCCGGTAAACGCCTGGATGCGCTTGGCCGGGGAAGCCACGATCGGCGGCGCCATGGCGGCCGAAGCGGGTCGCGCCGGCTCTGGATTGACCGGATCGTTGACCAGGGTTTCGTCACTCATCGCACACCTCAAAAAAAACGCCCGTTCGTGCGATTATCGAACAAACGGCCGATAATCGCAATTGACCGCTGACACTTTTGCTTATACCTTTCTCCTGCCACTTGTGGCTTCTTTGGAGAGACTGGTCAGGTACCCACCGTAGAAGTCCCCAGGCAACGGCCTCGCCTTTTGGCGAGGCCGTTTTTCATTCGGGCCTCACCCCGGCGTTGCATCGAACTATCCGCCATGCCTTTCAAACTTGTACGAAACGTCCAAACTGTTTGCCGACACCTGCCACTACTTGCGTCAGATGATGTCAGGGCTGTTAAATAACGATGTTCGGCGAATTATCGGTTGCTATAATCGATTGCGCAGGCCCCGACGCTAGCGTAGTAATGGAACCTTCCGTTGTATCTAGCCGTTGCGGCCAGCGAGGCATGTGCATGCTGCACAATGCATAACAACAGTCATCACACTTAATTCAGGTACTGCATGTGACGAAAGATGAACTGCGCGCAGAACTCGAGCGCCAGGCTGAACGTTACAAGGATGTTTACGGTGGTGAAGTCACCACTTACGCCGCACAACCGGATCCAGAGCGCAAACCTTGGCGCAAACGTGCCAGCGTGCGCGACCAGGCGTTCAACCAGGAACTGGAACGCATTGAAAAGGAACTGCGCAGCGACAATCCCTGACCCTGGACCACGCCAGCGCGTCGTCGCCCGGCCAGCCCGGGCGCGGTCGATCTTTACCATCTGACCGATGATGAAATGGAATTACACAAATTTCATACGCCCGTTTGAATGATGGCGAATCGGCCATTTCTTCGTTTTTCTGCCTGATTTAGCCACGCTTTGCGCTTTTTAGCCGATATTTCCCTGCCTCAGCGCCCCTACGTGCACCGTGCGCTCACCCCATGAAGATTGCCATCGGTCTGTAGCAGGTGCATCGATTGCCAAGGTTTTCTGGCATAATCCCGCCCCCCTATACCCGCCAGACAACCTTCATGATCGATTTATTCAGCGGACTGGATGCCTGGGTGTTGGTGAGCCTGCTGCTCGCCTTGACCTTCGTACTCGCCTTCGAGTTCATCAATGGCTTTCATGACACCGCCAACGCGGTAGCTACCGTCATCTACACCAAAGCCATGCCGCCGCACCTCGCCGTGTTCTTCTCCGGCGTGTTCAACTTCCTTGGCGTTCTGCTCGGCGGTGTCGGGGTGGCCTATGCCATCGTGCACCTGCTGCCGGTAGAGCTGCTGATCAATGTGAACACCGGACACGGCCTGGCCATGGTCTTCTCGTTGCTGGCTGCGGCCATCACCTGGAACCTGGGCACCTGGTACTTTGGTATCCCCGCCTCCAGTTCGCACACGCTGATCGGCTCCATTCTCGGTGTCGGCCTGGCCAACGCCCTGATCAACGACATCCCGCTGGCCGATGGCGTCAACTGGCAGAAGGCGATCGACATCGCGATGTCGCTGGTGGTTTCGCCAATGGCCGGCTTCGCCGTCGCAGCCCTGGTGCTGATCGGCCTTAAGTGGTGGCGCCCGCTGTCGAAGATGCACAAGACCCCCGACCAGCGCCGCAAGCTCGACGACAAGAAGCACCCGCCATTCTGGAACCGCATGGTACTGGTGGTTTCGGCCATGGGCGTGAGCTTCGTGCACGGTTCCAACGACGGTCAGAAAGGCATCGGCCTGATCATGCTGGTGCTGATCGGTATCGTCCCGGCCAAGTTCGTCCTCGACCTGAACAGCACCACCTACCAGATCGAGCGTACCCGCGACGCTACCCTGCACATGAGCCAGTTCTACCAGCGCAACGCCGCCACCCTTGGCGAGTTCCTGGCACTGGGCAAGGCCAAGTCCAACGACCTGCCGGAGCAGTTCAGCTGCAACCCGCAGCAGACCGAGCCGACCATCGCCGCGCTGCAGTCCTCGCTTCAGGGCGTGACCGACTACCACAGCCTGGATACCGACAAGCGCGTTGAAGTGCGTCGCTATCTGCTGTGCCTGGATGACACCGCGAAGAAGGTTGGCAAGCTGCCAGGCCTCGACGCCCGTGAAAAGGCCGACCTGGAAAAACTGCGCAAAGACCTGACCGCCACCACCGAATACGCACCGTTCTGGGTGATCGTGGCCGTCGCCCTGGCCTTGGGCCTGGGCACCATGGTTGGCTGGAAGCGTGTGGTACTTACCGTTGGCGAGAAGATCGGCAAGCAGGGCATGACCTATGCCCAGGGCATGTCGGCACAGATCACCGCGGCCTGCGCCATCGGCATGGCCAACGTGTTCGCCCTGCCGGTATCGACCACCCACGTGCTGTCGTCAGGCGTGGCCGGCACCATGGTCGCCAACAAGAGCGGCCTGCAAGGCGGCACGGTGAAGACCATCCTGCTGGCCTGGATCCTGACCCTGCCGGCCTCGATGGGCCTGGCCGCCGGCCTGTTCTGGCTGGCATCCAAAGCCATTGGCTGAGTGACACTGCTCTCAGTATAAAGGCGCCTTGGGGCGCCTTTTTCATTTGTGCTTTTCTGCACCGGCCTCTTCGCGGGTAAACCCGCTCCCACACGGGCAACGAGATCCCTGTGGGAGCTGGCTTGCCGGCGATAGGGCCGGTACAAGCAAACTACCTTTTCTTGCCCCCCAGCAACGACCCCATCAACCCGCGCACCAGTTGCCGCCCCAACTGGTTGGCGGCTTGGCGCACAGCCGACTTGATAGCCTGCCCCGCCGCACTCTGCAGGAAGTCACCGGCCTTGTCGGCAAAGCTCTCCTCATCCGCCTTCGGCTGCGGGGCTGGCTCCACCGCCTCGCCCTTGCGCTGGGTCAGCATTTCATAGGCCGACTCACGGTCCACCGGCTTGTCATAGCGCCCCGCCAGCGGCGAAGCGGCAATCAGCGCACTGCGCTCGGCCGCACTCAGCGGCCCGATACGCGACTGCGGCGGTGCAATCAGCACCCGCTGCACCATGGCAGGCGTACCCTTCTCTTCCAGTGTCCCCACCAACGCCTCGCCAATCCCCAGCTCGGTCAGCACCGCCAGGGTTTCGAACGCGGGGTTCGGGCGAAAGCCATCGGCCACTGCCCTCAGCGACTTTTGCTCCTTGGCGGTAAAGGCCCGCAGGCCATGCTGAATGCGCAACCCCAACTGGGCCAGCACCGCATCCGGCAAGTCACCCGGTGACTGGGTGACGAAGTACACCCCCACGCCCTTGGAGCGGATCAGCCGCACCACCTGCTCCAGGCGGTCCTGCAGCGCCTTGGGCGTACCGTTGAACAGCAAGTGCGCTTCATCGAAGAACAAGGCCAGTACCGGCTTGTCGGCATCTCCACGCTCGGGCAATTGCTCGAATAGCTCGGCCAGCAGCCACAGCAGGAAGGTTGCGTACACCTTGGGTGCCTCATGCACCAGCCGGCTGGCGTCGAGCAGGTGGATGCGCCCACGGCCATCCGAGCCCGGCCGCAGCAGGTCTTCAAGCTGCAATGCCGGCTCGCCAAACAGCGCCTCGGCGCCCTGCTGCTCCAGGGTCGCCAGCCGCCGCAACAAGGCCTGGGTAGAGGCCGTGGTCATCAGTGCACTGTCTTCACCCAGCAATTGCGGGTTGTCCTTCAGGTGCGCCAGCAGCGCCTTGAGGTCCTTGAGGTCCAGCAGTAACAGGCCCTCTCGGTCGGCAACCTTGAAGGCCGCATACAGCGCCGCCTGCTGGCTGTCGGTCAGCTCCAGGAGGTTGCCCAGCAGCAACGGCCCCATTTCACTGAGGGTAGTGCGCAGCGGGTGGCCGGACTGCCCGGCGATGTCCCACAGGCTTACCGGGTAGGCCTGGGGCGTGTGCCCGAGCCAAGGCATACCGGCGATTCGCTCGGCCACCTTGCCCTGTGGTGTGCCAGCGGCACCCAGGCCACACAAGTCACCTTTGACATCGGCCGCGAATACGGCAACCCCTGCGTCGCTGAACACTTCCGCCAAGTGCTGCAAGGTCACGGTCTTGCCGGTGCCCGTCGCGCCCGCCACCAGGCCATGGCGGTTGGCCAGCCGCATCGCTTGCCCGACTGGCTGGCCATCCGGGCCAGCACCTACAACTATGGTCGATGTTTCCGACATCTCTGTAATCCTCTGCTCAAGCTTTACCTTAATTCGGCCGATACCTTTGGGTGATATTCGCCTTAATTAGAGAGGAACAACCGAAAAGGGACTTTTCGGGATGTTGCACTGCTTTGCGGCTCCACCCGTGCGAACGCCTGATATAACACCTTAGCGGAACCGATTACGCCATGAACAAAAGCCTTCGTTTCAGCCACAAGATTCTTTTGGCAGCATCATTGATCGTGATACTCGCCTTCAGCCTTTTCACGCTCTACAACGATTACCTCCAGCGTAATGCGATCCGCGAGGACCTGGAAAACTATCTGGCTGAAATGGGCGCCTCCACTTCGACCAACATCCGCAACCTGTTCGACGGCCGAATCAAGCTGGTGGAAAACCTGGCACAGAACATTGCCCAGGACCCCACCAACGCCGAAACCCTGATGGCCCAGAACGCGCTCATTTCTAGCTTCCTCACCGTTTACCTGGGCAAGGTGGACGGCGGTTTCAGCGTACGCCCGGACGCAAAAATGCCCGATGGCTACGACCCGCGCACGCGCCCCTGGTACAAGGACGGCATGAGTGCCGCCGGCGCGACACTGACCGAACCGTACATCGACATGACCACCAACAAGATGGTCATTGGCATCCTCAGCAAGGTTTCCAGCAGTGTCGGCGTGGTCGGTGGCGACCTGGCCCTGGATGGCCTGGTGCAGATCATCAACTCGCTGAACTTCGGCGGCATGGGCTACGCCTTCCTGGTCAACGACCAGGGCAAGGTCCTGGTGCACCCTGACAAAGACCTGGTGATGAAGTCGCTGTCGGACCTGTTCCCGCAGCACACGCCAAAACTGACCGGTGAGCTGACCGAAGTGCAAAGCGATGGCCAGGCCCGCCTGCTGACCTTCACCCCGATCACCGGCCTGCCTTCGGCCAACTGGTACATCGGCCTGTCGGTGGACAAGGACAAGGCCTTCTCGATGCTCAGCACCTTCCGCACCTCGGCGGTGATCGCCACGGTAGTGGCGGTGGTGATCATCATCGGCCTGCTCGGGCTGCTGATAAACGTGCTGATGCAGCCGCTGCACACCATGACCCGCGCCATGGAAGACATCGCCGAAGGTGAAGGCGACCTGACCAAACGCCTGCGCATTCACAACCACGACGAGTTCGGCATCCTGGGCACCGCCTTCAACCGTTTCGTCGAGCGCATTCACAGCTCGATCAGCGAGGTGTCCTCGGCCACCGAACAAGTCAACGAAGTAGCCCTGCGTGTCATCAGCGCCTCGAACTCGTCGATGACCAACTCTGACGAGCAGTCCAACCGGACCAACAGCGTGGCGGCCGCCATCAACGAACTGGGCGCCGCCGCACAGGAAATCGCGGGCAACGCCGCCCAAGCGTCGCAACATGCCAGTTCGGCTCGCCTGCTGGCCGAAGAGGGGCAACAGGTGGTCGAGCGCAACATTGCGGCGATGAACCGCCTGTCCGACCTGATCGTCAGTTCCAGCGGGCACATCGAGACGCTGAACAACAAGACCGTCAACATTGGCCAGATCCTCGAAGTGATCACCAGCATTTCCCAGCAAACCAACCTGCTGGCGCTGAACGCCGCCATCGAAGCGGCCCGTGCCGGTGAAGCCGGCCGTGGTTTTGCGGTGGTGGCCGATGAAGTGCGCAACCTGGCGCACCGCACCCAGGAATCGGCGCAGCAAGTGCAGACCATGATCGAAGAGCTGCAGGTTGGCGCCCGCGCGTCGGTCGAGACCATGGACCAGAGCCAGCGCCACAGCCAGGACAGCGTGCAGATCGCCAACCAGGCCGGTGAGCGGCTGGACAGCGTTACCGTGCGCATCAGCGAGATCGACGGCATGAACCAGTCGGTGGCCACCGCCACCGAAGAGCAGACCGCCGTGGTCGAGGCGATCAACATGGACATCAACGAGATCAACATGCTCAACCAGGAAGGCGTGGAGAACCTGCAAGCCACCCTGCGCGCCTGCTCGGACCTTGAGCAGCAGGCCGGCCGCCTGAAGCAACTGGTGGGCAGTTTCCGCATCTGACCGGAGCTACACCCTCCTCTGCAGGAGCAACCTTGTGTTGCGAAGAGGCCAGTACAGGCAGTACTGCCATGTTGCCTTCACCGGCCTCTTCGCAGCACAAGGCTGCTCCTACAAGGATTCCGAACTCCCCCTCTCCTCAAACCGATCGAACAAACTATCCTTCTGAAAGGTCCACCTTTAGGCGCGTCATCGCCGGCAGTTACCGCCGAATGACAGACCGAAGATGATCCCGGAGGGATGCTGATCGTGCACATCGCCGACATCACCATGTTCTACGCCCCGGCCAGCGGCGGCGTACGTACCTATCTTGATGCCAAACACCGCCGCCTTGACGCCATGCACGGCGTACGCCACAGCCTGCTGATCCCCGGTGCCAGTGCACAGCACGCCGATGGCATCTATCAAGTGCCCGCCCCGCCTCTGCCATTCGGCAAGGGTTACCGCTTCCCGGTACGCCTGGCCCCCTGGTGCAGTGAACTGCGACGGCTCAAGCCCGACCTGATCGAAGTCGGCGACCCCTACCTGACCGCCTGGGCAGCGCTGGAGGCACGGCGTCAACTGGATGTGCCGGTGATCGGCTTCTACCATTCCGACCTGCCGTTGCTGGTCAGCAACCGTATGGGCAACTGGTTCACGCCCAATGTCGAGGCCTATGTCAGCAAGCTGTACGGCAATTTCGACCGGGTGCTGGCGCCCAGCCAGGTAATGGCCGACAAATTGCGCCGCTTGGGCGTTCGCGATGTGCATGTGCAGCGCCTGGGCGTGGACCTGGCCACCTTCAACCCCGGCCAGCGCGACCCGCACCTGCGCGCAGAACTGGGCATTGCCGACACCAGCCGTTTGCTGATCTATGCCGGCCGCGGCTCGCGGGAAAAGAACCTGCCGGTGCTGCTCGACTGCATGAAGCAGCTGGGTGCCCCCTACCACCTGCTGCTGGTGGGTTCGAACATGCCGGCCAACGTGCCGCGCAACGTCAGCGTGATCGACCACTTCTGCCCGGCCCCGGAAGTTGCCCGGCTGCTGGCCAGCGCCGACCTGCTGGTGCACGCCGGAGACCAGGAAACCTTCGGCCTGGTCATCCTCGAAGCGATGGCCAGCGCCACCCCCGTGGTGGCCGTGCGCGCCGGCGCCTTCGGCGAAATCGTCAACGAACAGTGCGGGCGCCTGTGCCGCCCCAACGATGGCCAGGCCATGGCAGCGGCCGTGCGCGAAGCGTTCGAGGCCGGCGTACACTCACTCGGGGCGCAGGCTCGCCGCCACGTGGAGCAGCACTATTCATGGGACAACGTGGTCTGCGGCCTGCTGCAACACTATCAGGCCGTGCTCGGCCACCCGCCGCAGGTGCGCGCTCATGGTTGAGGCACGGCCGGCGTCACGTAGCCTGATGCTGGTGCTGCATGATGTTGCGCCCGAGACCTGGCCGGACTACCAACCCTTCGTCGAAGCCGTCGACAGCCTCGGCGGCGTCCCGATGACCTGGCTTGTGGTGCCGGACTTCCACCAGCGCAACCTGCTGCTGCGTTCTCCCACCTTCTGCCGCTTGCTTGACCGGCGCCTGGGTCAGGGCGACGAACTGGCCTTGCACGGCTATTACCATGCCGACAACGGCCCGCCGCCCCGCACGCCCGGCGACTACTTCATGCGCCGTATCTATACCCACGAAGGTGAGTTCTACGGCCTCGACCAGCAGCAGGCCCTGCAACGGCTGGAGCGCGGCCTGGCAATGTTCCACCAGCAGGGCTGGCCTGTGGCCGGTTTTGTCGCGCCAGCCTGGCTGATGAGCGAGGGCACCCGCCAGGCCTTGCGCCGCCTGCCGCTGCGTTACACCAGCACGCCACAGCACCTTTACCGCTTACCGGACTTCACCGCGATAGAAGCCCCGGGGCTGGTGTGGAGTGCCCGCAGCGCCTGGCGCCGAGGGCTTTCAAGGGTGTTGTGCGACTGGCAATGCCGCCGTTGGCGCGATGCCGAGACCCTTCGCCTGGGCTTGCACCCGGTGGACATGCGCCACCGCACCTCCCGTGAATACTGGCTGAACACCTTGCGCAGCCTGCTGGCTCAAGGCCGCGAGCCACTGACCAAGTCGGCCTGGCTGGACCGCCAGGCCAGCGCATGAACCGCCTGGCCTGGCTGGGCCTGGCACTGTTGGCGGCATTGCTGGTGCCGATCCTGCTCGGGGGCAGCGAGCTGCTGCCGAGGCTGCAACGCTTCGACCCTGTGCTGATGCTCACTCTGCTGGGCATGATCCTGCTGTGCTGGGCGATCAACGCCATTCGCTTGCGCCTGTTGCTCGGCCAGCAAGGTGCCAGGCTTGGGCCACTGCGCAGCCTGGGCGTGGTCATGGCCACCGAATTCGCCATCTGCACCACCCCCGGCGGCAGCGGCGGGCCCTTGACCCTCATGGCCCTGCTGGCGCGTGACCGCATCAGCCCGGCACGCAGCGGCGCTGTATTCGCCATGGACCAGTTGAACGACCTGGTGTTTTTCTTCTGCGCAATGCTGGCGATAGCCGGTTACGCACTGTTCCACAGCCTGGGCCGCAGCCAGGAAAGCATGTTGCTGGGCAGTGCGCTGCTACTGTGCACAGCACTGGCCGGGGTGGCCGGGCTGCTGCGCTATCGCCGCCAGGTCATGCGCTTGAACGGCAGGCTGCTGCGGCGCCTGGGCATGAGCCAGCAGCGCAAACGACGCTGGGCACGCAAGCTGTTGCACTTCATGCACGCGCTGGCGCAGACCTGGCAGTTGCCCAAGCGCACGTTAAGCTTGGTCTTCACCTTGACCTGCCTACACTGGGGCCTGCGCTACAGCGTTTTGTATCTGGTATTGAGGGGGTTGGGGGTGGACTTGGCATGGATCCCCAGCTTTCTGGTGCAGATGCTGTCGCTCAGTGCCGGCCAGTTCAGCCTGCTGCCAGGGGGCGCCGGTGCCGCCGAGCTGACTTCGGCCAGCCTGCTGACGCCATGGGTGGGCAGTTCTACCGCAGCGGCGGCGATCCTGATATGGCGGGCGGTTACTTACTACTTTTATCTGCTGGCGGGCGGCCCGGTGTTCGTGTGCCTGCTGGCGCGTCCGTTGCTGGAGCGCTGGCGGCGTCAGGCGGGTTGAGCTGTTGCCAGAGTTCGGCAGCGCCGGGGAAGTCGGTGCCGTCGGTGTCATCCAGGGCTTCGGGGTCGTAGCGGGCCAGGCAACCTTCGCCGAGAGTGGGAGGCGGTGAGGCGCTAGGGGTGTTGCGTTGTTTGGCCATCAGTGTTCCTTTCAAGAGTGCAGGGGGCGCTTTGCGCCCCTTTCGCCGGCAAGCCAGCTCCCACCCTTGATCGCATGGACTTCAAGCCATGTGCAATTCCTGTGGGAGCTGGCTTGCCGGCGATGGGCTGCAAAGCAGCCCCTGCATCATCAATCGAAAACGACAGTCTTGTTGCCATGCACCAGCACCCGGTCTTCCAGGTGATAACGCAGGCCACGGGCCAGCACCATCTTCTCCACATCACGGCCAAAGCGGACCATGTCCTCGATGCTGTCGGCATGGCTGACACGCACTACGTCCTGCTCGATGATCGGGCCGGCGTCGAGCTCTTCGGTGACGTAGTGGCAGGTCGCGCCGATCAGTTTCACCCCACGCAGGGAGGCCTGGTGGTAAGGCTTGGCGCCGACGAACGACGGCAGGAAGCTGTGGTGGATGTTGATCACCTTTTCAGCAAAGTCCCGGCACAGTTGCGGCGGCAGGATCTGCATGTAACGGGCCAGCACCACCACATCGGCGGCGTGCTCCTGGACCAGGCGCGACACTTCGGCAAAGGCCGGTGCCTTGTCCTTGGGGTCGACCGGTACATGGAAGAACGGAATGCCATGCCACTCGACCATGCTGCGCAGGTCGTCGTGGTTGGAAATCACGCAAGGGATCTCGCAATCCAGTTCATCCGTGTGCCAGCGATGCAGCAGGTCGGCCAGGCAGTGCGACTCACGGCTGGCCATCAGTACCACACGCTTTTTCTGCGCCGAGTCGGTAATGCGCCAGGTCATGGAGAACTCTTCGGCGATCGGCGCAAACGCCTCGCGGAAGGCTTCGATACCGAACGGCAGCGATTCGGCACGGATTTCATGGCGCATGAAGAACCAACCGCTCTGCTCATCAGAGTGGTGGCTGGCTTCGTTGATCCAGCCATTGTACAAGGCCAGGAAATTACTGACTTTCGCCACGATGCCTACACGGTCGGGGCAGGCGATCACCAGACGATAGGTGCGCATGAATGAGACTCCAGAACTTCGCAAAGGCGCCTATTCTAGCGGTCCGCCAGAAAAAACGCAGTATTGATCGCAGCGGCGATGGCGTATGCCGACCCGCATACCCGGCGCAGGCATTGCCTGACAGAGATGACGAAATGCAGGGTTTGTAAGTAAATTTTTGTTCACGTAGCGAAATGTTGTCACAGCTTAATTAACAGTTAATCGCGGAATATCATGTTTACTTGCGAGTATGGCCTGTCTATTATTGCCCCACACATTTCTGAACACGCATTAAAGGAACACTCCATGTCCCTGATCAACGAGTACCGCGCCACCGAAGAAGCCATCAAGGAACTTCAGGCCCGCCTGGCCAACCTGTCGCAGGATGACAAGCTGAAGAAAGAACTGGAGTTCGAAGGCAAACTGCGCACTCTGATGGGCGAGTACTCCAAGTCGCTGCGCGACGTGATTGCCCTGCTCGACCCAGAGTCGAAACTGAGCAAGGCACCTCGCGGCGCGGTCAAACCTACTGCCACCAAACGTGCGCGCAAGGTCAAGCAATACAAAAACCCGCACAACGGTGAAGTGATCGAAACCAAAGGCGGCAACCACAAGACCCTGAAAGAGTGGAAAGCCACTTGGGGTGGTGATGTGGTTGAGAGCTGGGCAACCCTGCTGGACTGATTGTCAGCATTTGCCTTTTGCTTAACGCAACAAAAACGCCGGCACATTGCCGGCGTTTTTGTTTGCGCCGCTGTCAGTCAATTGCAAATTGTGTCTGCAATTGCCGGGCATGCATTTGCCAAGCGCCCAGTACACGCCGGCCAGCCTCGTCAGCGCCTTCCCAGGCTTGCTGACGCGCCTGCTCGAAGTCGCCCAGCGTATTGGGTGCTCCCCACTGCGGGTCACTCAGTCGTTGCTGACAGAAGCCATACCAGCGCTGGCGTTCTTCGCTGGTCAAGGTCTCAGGGAAGTTGCGCGCCCGATAGCGGAACAGCAATTCCGGTAAACGCGGGTCATCGAACATCCACTGGCCACGGCCCAACTGCGCGGGTTCCAGCGCACGCACTTGCTCACATAAGCGGCGGTCTCGGTCCCCCACAAAACCGTCATACAACTGCTGTTCCGGGTCTTCACTCGGGGCGAAGTCTTCCTTGCCGTAGATGTGCTCCAGCTTGTCTTGCCATTGCGCCTGTTGATTAGCCAACTGTTCGCCGCGCAATTGTAACAACGTCAAGTCCAGGCCCAATCGTTGTTGATCGGCCGGGCGCAATACCGACAATGGCGCCAGTACCGGGCAGCGATTGATCTGCACCAATTTGAGCGGCACCGGTAATTCACCCTCGGCCAGCGCATCGTGACGGGTATACAAGCGCTGGCGTAGAACCTCAGCACTTTCCCTCAGTAACGGTAGGGATTCCTGATGCAAGTCGCAGACGATCAGCGCATTGCGATTACGCGGGTGCCAGGCTAATGGCAATACGACACCCAGGTAATTACGCGCCGCCGAAAAGCGCCCGGATATATGCACCAGTGGCTGCAACAAACGGATCTGTTCCATCACCTTATGCTTGCTGCGCAACTGGAAGAGCCAGTCATACAACTTGGGCTGTTTTTGCCGAATCAGACGGGCCAGGGCAATGGTTGCCCGCACGTCGGAAAGCGCCTCGTGGGCATGCCCATGGTCAATGCCATTGGCCTTGCTCAACAGTTCAAGGCGCAGGCTGGTGCGCCCATCCTGTTGTGGCCATTGAATACCGTCAGGACGCAAGGCGTAGGCGGTCCGCACGATGTCGATCAGGTCCCAGCGGCTGTTGCCGCCCTGCCACTCCCGGGCATACGGGTCGAAAAAGTTACGGTACAAACTGTAGCGGGTCACTTCATCGTCGAAGCGCAGGGTGTTGTAGCCAGCGCCACAGGTACCCGGCTGCGCCAGTTGCGCATGCACCCGGGTCATGAACTCGGCCTCGCACAGGCCTTGCTCGGCCAGCAACTGCGGGGTGATGCCTGTCACCAGGCAAGCCGCCGGGTGCGGCAGGATGTCGTCGGAAGGCCGGCAATAAAGGCTGATCGGCTCGTCGATTTCGTTAAGGTCGAAATCGGTGCGCACGCCGGCCACCTGCAGTGGCCGGTCGCAACGCGGGTTGATGCCGGTGGTTTCGTAGTCGTGCCAGAAAATGCTTGAGGTCACGGGGTCTTCCTGTATCAAGGTCGACCCGATTCTAGCGCAGCCTCAGACAGAAGCGTTGGCAGGAAGGAAACTGAAATAATCACGCAGTGAGCGCACGAACTCGTCGAATTCGCGGGGGGCCTGCAACAGCATGAAGCCCGAATCGTAGTGCCCGGGCGTCTGGTCTTCGCGGCACCACAGGCAACTGGCGGTCAGGTTGACGAACTGATGCCCGCCGCCGACCAGCGGCAAGCGCAATTGCAGTTCGTAATCGGGCCCTACCAGCACAGGCAGCTGGCTGATTACCATCAGGCCGTCCTCGGAGGCATTACCCAGCTGGCCGATTTCTTGACCGGTAAAACGGTTGAATACCTTGAGGACACAAGGCAGTTGATGGCGTTCGATGTGGCGCTTGTTGAACATGATCGCGAGTGTATTCCGTACCTGATGCCAGGAATACAAGGTACTGGCGGTTGTTGTAACAGCTGAGTTACAGATTAGCGCAGGGCGCGCCGCAAATCTCGTGAAATAAACCACACCTTGGTGTTATCGCCAAGGTGTGGTCGTCACCGGGTTGGCCACAGCCGCTTCGCCGCTACGGGCATGACCAAGTTTTTCAAGGGTCTGCAGGCGCGCCCGGGCACGATAGGCGTACTCGTTGCCCGGGTATTTCTGGATCAGGTACTGGTAAGTCTGCGCGGCATCCACGTAAAGCGCCTGGCGCTCCAGGCACTGGCCACGCAGCAGCGACACCTCCGGATGGATGAACGGCCGCGAACGGCTGGTGCGATCGACCTGCGACAGCTCCAGCATGACCCGTGCGCAGTCGCCACGATCATAGGCGCGGTAGGCATTGTTCAGGTGGTGGTCCATGGACCAGCGGGTGCAGCCGACGGCGCTGGCCGCCAGGGCTAAAACGATCAGGGCTCGCATGGGGATCTCCTTTGATGCCTGTGTATCGGCCAACGCCAACAAATCTTCACAGGCTTTTGCAAGGATACCCCGACCGTTCAAATGCCACCCTGCCTTGGTCGCAGGTAGTGCAACGGAACAATGACTACAGCGAGATTCAGGAGTAGCCTTTCGCTGCGCTTCACTATAGGAGTCTGTGCATGACCATCCGCCGTACCAAAATCGTCGCCACCCTTGGCCCCGCCAGCAACTCGCCGGAAGTGATCGAGCAACTGATCCTTGCCGGCCTGGACGTGGCACGCCTGAACTTCTCCCACGGCACTCCGGACGAGCACAAGGCCCGCGCCCGCCTGATCCGTGACATCGCCGCCAAGAACGGCCGCCATGTCGCGCTGCTGGGCGACCTGCAGGGTCCGAAGATCCGCATCGCCAAGTTCGCCAACAAGCGCATCGAATTGAAGATCGGTGACAAGTTCACCTTCTCCACCGCCCACCCGTTGACCGAAGGCAACCAGGACATCGTCGGTATCGACTATCCCGACCTGGTCAAGGACTGCGGCGTCGGTGACGAACTGCTGCTCGACGATGGCCGTGTGGTCATGCGCGTCGAAACCGCCACTGCAGACGCCCTGCACTGCGTGGTGATCATCGGTGGCCCGCTGTCGGACCACAAAGGCATCAACCGTAAAGGTGGCGGCCTGACCGCGCCGGCCCTGACCGAAAAAGACAAGGCCGACATCAAACTGGCTGCGGAAATGGACCTGGACTACCTGGCCGTTTCCTTCCCGCGTGACGCCAGCGACATGGAATACGCACGCAAGCTGCGTGACGAGGCCGGCGGCAGCGCCTGGCTGGTGGCCAAGATCGAACGCGCCGAAGCGGTTGCCGACGACGAGACCCTCGACAAGCTGATCGCCGCCTCCGACGCGGTGATGGTTGCCCGTGGCGACCTGGGTGTGGAAATCGGCGACGCCGAGCTGATCGGCATCCAGAAAAAGATCATCCAGCACGCCCGCCGCAACAACAAGGCGGTGATCGTGGCGACCCAGATGATGGAGTCGATGATCCAGAACCCGATGCCGACCCGCGCTGAAGTGTCCGACGTGGCCAACGCCGTGCTGGACAACACCGATGCGGTGATGCTGTCGGCCGAAAGTGCTGCCGGTTCCTACCCGATCGAAGCCGTACAGGCCATGGCGCGGATTTGCCAAGGTGCCGAAAAGCACCCGACCAACCAGAAGTCCAGCCACCGCCTGCACACCACCTTCGAGCGTTGCGACGAAAGCATCGCCCTGGCGGCCATGTACACGGCCAACCACTTCCCGGGCGTGAAGGCGATCATCGCCCTGACCGAAAGCGGCTACACCCCGCTGATCATGTCGCGCCTGCGTTCGCACGTGCCGATCTTCGCCCTGTCGCCGCACCGCGCCACCCAGGCTCGCGTCTCGATGTTCCGCGGCGTCTACCCGATCGCCTTCGACCCGGCCTCGCTGCCGGCCGACAAGGTAAGCCAGGCGGCAGTCGACGAACTGCTCAAGCGCGGCCTGGTGGAACAGGGTGACTGGGTGATCCTGACCAAAGGTGACAGCTACCACACCATCGGTGGCACCAACGGCATGAAGATCCTGCATGTCGGTGATCCGCTGGTCGGCTGATCTACCCCGGGGGCCGCTTTGCGGCCCCTTTTTGTTCAAGCATGCTCGACAAACACATCGGCAAACACCTGGTTCCTGGGCACCCCTGCAATAAACAGCCGCCGTGCAAACTGCTCCACGCTCGCCGGCGAGCCACATACCAGTGCAACCGTCTGCCGTGATGTCGGCCGCAATGCCGCAAGCGCTTCATCCAACTGCTCCGCCAGCACCAGCTCGACACTCACGCCTTCAATCCCCTGCAACGGCTCAGCCAGGTAGTGCTGAACGTGGCCATGCGCCACATGCATCACCTTGATTTCCCCCTGATGCCCCTGCCGCATCGCCTCGCGCAAAATGCCCCACAAAGGCGCAAGCCCGGTACCCGCAGCCAGCAACCAGAGCGGTCGTCCTTGCCAGTCCGGGTCGTAATGCAACGCTCCGCCCCTGAGCTCCCCCAAGCGCATCGAGTCGCCAACCTTGAACCCGCGGGCCTTGCTGCAAAAAGCACCGGGCCGCTCGCAGTCGATATGAAATTCAAGGAAGTCGTCTTCACCCGGCAGGCTTGCCAGGGAATAGGGCCGCGCTACCGCCCCGCTCCACAACACCACATGCTGGCCCGCCTGATATCGCACTGCGCGCTCTGGGCGCAGGCGCAGGCGCAGCACGTCACCGAACCAGTCCAGCGCGCAAACCTGTGCGGGAATGCCATCCTGCTGCGGGTCGAACACCGCCACACGCAGGTCACCTACTACCCGACACTGGCAAGCCAGTCGCCAGCCCTGGGCGTGTTTCTCCAGCGCCAATGCCTCGGGCAAGGCGTCCGCTGGCAGCCCGTCCAGGCAATGCACCAGGCAGGCATGGCAGCTACCGGCGCGGCAACTGTAGGGCACATTCAACCCGGCCTCGTTCAAGGCATCGAGCAGGTTGCTGCCGGTCGGCACCGCCCAGCGGCGCTCGCCCACGCATATTTCGGGCATTGTCAGCTATCTCTCCTGGCTCTATATCTTGCCGGGGCCGCTTTGCGGCCCAATCGCCGGCAAGCCAGCCCCCGTCAAGCATCCTATCTCTTCAGCCAGACAGCAAGAACAGTGCCTGCCCGCGGCCGACCATGGTCCAGACCGGCCGAAGGTGTGCCCGGCACAGATGCGCGCTATACTGCCGCGCCTTTTTCCGCCGGCCTGACCTGCCGGCGCCTTGCAAGGCGTTTCGACATGCTGGTCGGCACCGTCGAGCGTCTTTATGAATGTTCCCGTCTTTAAGAGGAGCGCGCTGCATGACCGTGATCAAGCAAGACGACCTGATTCAGAGCGTCGCCGACGCCCTGCAATTCATTTCGTACTACCACCCCGTCGATTTCATCCAGGCCATGCACGAGGCCTATCTGCGTGAAGAGTCGCCTGCTGCGCGTGACTCCATCGCCCAGATCCTGATCAACTCGCGCATGTGCGCCACCGGCCACCGCCCGATCTGCCAGGACACCGGTATCGTCACCGTGTTCGTGCGCGTGGGCATGGACGTACGCTGGGACGGCGCCACCCTGAGCGTCGACGACATGATCAACGAAGGTGTGCGTCGCGCCTACAACCTGCCTGAAAACGTGCTGCGTGCTTCGATCCTGGCCGACCCGGCCGGTGCCCGCAAGAACACCAAGGACAACACCCCGGCAGTGATCCACTACTCCATCGTCCCTGGCGACAAGGTCGAGGTCGATGTCGCAGCCAAAGGCGGCGGCTCGGAGAACAAGTCGAAGATGGCCATGCTCAACCCGTCCGACTCGATCGTCGACTGGGTGCTGAAGACCGTTCCGACCATGGGCGCTGGCTGGTGCCCGCCTGGCATGCTCGGCATCGGCATCGGCGGTACCGCCGAGAAGGCCGCCGTCATGGCCAAGGAAGTGTTGATGGAATCCATCGACATCCACGAGCTGAAAGCCCGTGGCCCGCAGAACCGTCTGGAAGAAATCCGCCTGGAGCTGTTCGAGAAGGTCAACCAGCTGGGCATCGGTGCCCAGGGCCTGGGTGGCCTGACCACCGTGCTCGACGTCAAGATCATGGACTACCCGACCCACGCCGCGTCGCTGCCGGTGTGCATGATCCCCAACTGCGCCGCCACCCGTCACGCCCACTTCGTGCTCGATGGCTCCGGCCCGGCCGAACTGGAAGCGCCGTCGCTGGACGCCTACCCGGAAATCGTCTGGGAAGCCGGCCCAAGTGCCCGCCGCGTCAACCTCGACGACATCACCCCGGAAGAAGTCGCCAGCTGGAAACCGGGCGAAACCATCCTGCTCAACGGCAAGATGCTGACCGGCCGCGACGCCGCGCACAAGCGCATGGTCGAAATGCTCAACCGTGGCGAAGAGTTGCCGGTGGACCTGAAAGGCCGCTTCATCTACTACGTAGGCCCGGTCGACCCGGTCGGTGACGAAGTGGTAGGCCCTGCCGGCCCGACCACCGCTACCCGCATGGACAAGTTCACCCGCCAGATCCTTGAGCAGACCGGCCTGTTGGGCATGATCGGCAAGTCCGAGCGTGGCCCGACCGCCATCGAAGCGATCAAGGACAACAAGGCCGTGTACCTGATGGCCGTTGGTGGCGCTGCCTACCTGGTGGCCCAGGCCATCCGCAAGTCGAAGGTCCTGGCCTTCGCCGAACTGGGCATGGAAGCGATCTACGAGTTCGACGTCAAGGACATGCCGGTTACCGTTGCCGTAGACAGCAACGGTGAATCGGTACACATCACTGGCCCTGCCCTGTGGCAGAGCAAGATTGCCGAGAGCCTGGCAGTCGAAGTGAAGTAAGCCTGATGTAACAGTGGCGCCTGCTTTGCGGGCGCCACTGTTTTCACAAGACTCTGTCAAACTGCTCCGGCCAGTCCCTGCGGGTAAACACCTGCCCTTCCCGCCTCACCCGCCGCACTTCCTCCAGGTCCACCTCACACACCAGCCACTGGCTGCACGCCGGGCTCAGTGCCTCGCTCAACGCCACCACTCCATCCCCCGGCATCCCGTGATCCGGCGGAACGAACAACCCTGCCCGCCCGATATTCTCGTCCAACGCAGGCGACCATGGCGCATGCCCCACCGTAGGGCTCTGCAACACGGCAATCTGGTTCTCCAGTGCCCGCGCCTGGGCGCCGATACGTACCCGGTGGTAACCCGCCTCGGTATCGGTACAGCTGGGCGCCAGGATCAGGTCGGCACCCGCCTCTGCCAGGCCCCTGGCCAGCATGGGGAATTCGTTGTCATAACAGATCAAAATCCCCAGGCGCCCCAACTCTGTGTCAAACACCTGTAGCCCCTGGCCCGCCGCGATGTCCCACTGCTCTCGCTCGAACCGGGTCATCATCAGCTTGTCCTGGTAACCCAGCACACCCTTGGGGCCGAACAGCCAGGCACGGTTGCGGTACCGCCCATCGCTGTCCAGCACCGGCACGCTGCCCGGTTGCAGGTAGATTCCCCAGCGCCGGGCAAGGCTCTCGCACAGCGCCCTCCACGGCTCGATCAATGGCTGGATGCCGGCAATCGAAGCCTTCAGGTCACCCCGCTGCTCGGCACTCAGTTGGCCGCTCAATACCAGACCGGCGTATTCCGGCAGCAGCAGCAAGCGTGCGCCCGCCTCCACGGCCTCGGCGCACAGGCCCTGCAGGTGGTCGGCGTAGGCGTCCCAGGTTTCATGCAGTTCGATGGCGTACTGGCAGGCCGCCAGGCGGATCATATCGGCAGTTCCTTCAGCCAGAACGACATCAGCTTGTCGGAGCTTTCCTGTTCATCCAGGTCGCGCCAGGCGTAGGTGGTACGCAATGACGGGTCATGCAGGAAGCCGCGGTTGCGCCAGAAACCGTGCAAAGGTTTGTAGTCTGCCGGCCGTCGCGGATGCACACCTGGCCGCTCCACCGCGCAGAACGCGCAGTAATCGAACTCGGCCAGTTTGTGCGCATAGGACTCGCGTTCGATGAAGAAGCGCACGCCCAGGCCCTGGCCTCGGTACTCCGGCAGCACCAGCGACTCACCGAAGTAATACACGCTGGCCGGGTCGCGGCCCTGGGCCAGGAACGGCTGCTGGAACTCGGGGGCGACATCCACCAGCGGCAGGCCGGTGGAAGCGCCTACCACTTTGCCATCGTCCAGCGCCAGCACCACCAGGCTACGCCCGGAGCGCGCATAGGCGGCCAGGTAGTCAGCCTCGTACTCCGGGGTACCGTCATACAGGTAGGGAAACTCGCGAAACACGCTAAGGCGCAGGCGAGCGAGGTCATCGATGTATGGCGCGATAGCGGCGCCGTGCAACAGGCGTATTTCCATGCGTGGCGGTCGTTTTGTCGATGTGGATGACGCGCTCGGCTAAGCCGGGCTTGAAGGGAAACCCTATCATCCGAGGCAGCGACCCGCCTTTTCCCTACACGACAGGTACTGTTCCATGACCGCTACCGAACTGGTAAATGCTTACTACGCCGCGTTCAACGCCGGCGACATGCCGGGCTTTCTCGCCCTGCTGAGCGAGGACGTGATCCACGACATCAACCAGGGCGAGCGGCAAATGGGCAAGGCCCGGTTTGCCGCGTTCATGGACAAGATGAACCGCTGCTACCGCGAACGCCTGGCCGATATCGTGGTGATGCAGAATGCCGACGGCAGCCGCGCGGCGGCGGAGTTCACCGTGCATGGCGAGTACCTGGCCGATGACCAAGGGTTGCCGGCAGCCAACGGGCAGACCTATGTGCTGCCGGCGGGGGCGTTTTTCTATATCCACTGCGGCAAGATTGCCCGGGTGACCAACTACTACAACCTCAATGACTGGGTTGAGCAAGTAGCCTAAGCCTGAGAGAGCTGCATTGCCTGTACCGGCCTCTTCGCAGCACAAGGCTGCTCCTACAGGGCCAGCACAAGACCTGAGTGTTGTGGGGTCCCTGTAGGAGCAGCCTTGTGCTGCGAAGGGGCCCGGTCAGACGATACGGGTACCCAGCACTTTCAGGAAGGCCGCCAGCCACGCCGGGTGGGCTGGCCAGGCCGGTGCAGTCACCAGGTTGCCATCCACATGGGCCTGGTCCACCGCGATGTCGATGAACGTGCCGCCCGCCAGACGCACTTCCGGCGCACACGCGGGGTACGCGCTGCATTCGCGCCCCTCCAGCACACCCGCCGCCGCCAACAGCTGGGCACCATGGCACACCGCCGCAATCGGCTTGCCGGCCTGGTCGAACGCCCGCACCAGCTCCAGCACTTTCTCATCCAGGCGCAGGTACTCCGGCGCACGGCCACCCGGGATCAGCAGCGCGTCGTAACTCTCGGGCCGCACCCGCACGAAGTCGTAATTCAGGGCAAAGTTGTGCCCCGGCTTTTCGCTGTAGGTCTGCTCACCCTCAAAATCATGGATGGCAGTGCGCACGGTCTGCCCCGCCAATTTCTCCGGGCACACCGCATGCACGGTATGGCCCACCATGCTCAAGGCCTGGAACGGCACCATCGCTTCGTAATCCTCGACGTAGTCGCCCACCAGCATCAGAATCTTCTTCGCCGTCATCGCACCCACTCCTTCGGTAAACAGTCAATGCACGATAGCCGCTGTCAGTCACGGCGGTCGAGCACGTTGACCACCAGTCGGTCGATCCAGCCCCAGATCCGCTGCTTCACCCTGCGCCAGAGGGGGCGGGCATGCCAGTGGTCGAGGTCGACTTCCTGGCTCAAGGCAAAGTCGCGCTCGAAGCTGGCCACCACCGCCGCTGTCAACGGCGGGTCCAGCGCCTCGATGTTGGCCTCAAGGTTGAAGCGCAGGTTCCAGTGGTCGAAGTTGCACGACCCGACGCTGACCCAGTCGTCTATCACGGCCATTTTCAGGTGCAGGAAGCACGGTTGGTATTCAAAAATTCGCACGCCGGCGCGCAGCAGGCGTGGGTAATAGCGGTGCCCTGCATAGCGGACCGACGGGTGGTCGGTGCGTGGGCCGGTCAGCAACAGGCGCACATCAAGCCCCTTGCTGGCGGCACGGCGCAAAGAACGGCGCACGCTCCAGGTCGGCAGGAAGTACGGCGTGGCCAGCCATACCCGTTGCTTGCCACTGTTCAGCGCCCGCACCAGCGAATGCAGGATGTCCTGGTGCTGGCGGGCGTCGGCATAGGCCACCCGGCCCATGCCCTGCCCATGGGCCGGCACCTTGGGCAGGCGCGGAAGGCCGAAGCCTTCGGCAGGGCGCCAGGCGGTGCGGCGGTTGTTGGCGGACCACTGGCGGTCGAACAGCAGTTGCCAGTCGGTTACCACCGGCCCCTGAATCTGCACCATCACCTCATGCCATTCGCTGGTCGCGTCGCCCGGCTTCCAGAACTCGTCGGTTACGCCCGTGCCGCCCACCACCGCCCAGCGTTCGTCCACCAGCAAAAGCTTGCGGTGGTCGCGGTACAGGTTGCGCAGGCCACGCTTCCAGCGTAGGCGGTTGTACCAGCGCAGGTACACACCGGCTTCCAGCAGGCGCTGGCGCAGGGCGCTGTTGAAGGCCAGCGAGCCATAGTCATCGAACAGGCAACGCACCCGCACACCACGCCGGGCGGCCTGCTCCAGCGCTTCGACCACGGCCTCGGCACAGGCCCCGGCCTCGACCAGGTACAGCTCCAGGTCAACCTGAAACTCGGCACCCACGATTGCCTCCAGCATGCGCGGAAAGAACTCGGGGCCATCGATCAGCAGTTCGAACTGGTTGCCATCCCGCCAGGGGAAGACCGGCCCCGGCATGTCAGCGGGCGGTGAAAATCAGCACCGCGCTAACCGGCACCGACGGGTTGATGGACTTGAGCCCGGCAAACTTGCGCAGGCTTTCCAGCCCCGGCAGCAAACCGAAATCCTCGGCGCGCAGCAGCAGCGGTTCCAGGGTCACAACCTGGAACCGCCGCGCATCCAGGCGAGTGGCCAGCAGCAAGGCGTTGTAGCTGTGCGACTGGCCATGCAACGTGACCGTCAGCGGCAGGCGCAACTCGATCTGTGCACCATCGGCCAGGTCATTGATCGGCCGCAGATCGATCTGCGCCTTTACCGTGGCCTCGGCGAAGCGCCCGACCTCGAACAGGTTGTCGCGCATTTGCTCATCACGCAGCGGGATGCCGCTGCTGACAGAGTCCATCTCGATGCTCAGCCCCGCCACGCCTTTGCGGTCGACCGTACCGTGCAGCACCAGGAAGCGGTGCACTTCGGCGGTGTCACCGTTCTTGCCGGTAATGAACGACAGGCGCGACGATTCGCCATCGAGGTGCCAATTGGCGTGGGCGGGCAGGCACAAAGCCAGCAACAAGGCGGGCAGTAGACGGGGCAGTTTGAACATGACAAATCTCGTGAAACCAAGCCGCCAACCTTACCCGCCCGCCTTCATGGCAGCAAGCGGCAACCCTCGCGCAGGCCCTGCCAGGCAGCCTGGTTGCGCCGCCCAAGCCCCTCGGCAGTGACTAGCCGCTGCTGGCTGTTTTCCTCCAGCAGGCTCAGCGGCAGCCACTGCTTTACATAACCTTGGCAGTAGGCCTGCTCGAAGCCCATGACGAAGCGGCACGAGCAGTATTCCTTGGCCGAGTAGGCCGAGAGGAGGCCAGGGAAATCCGCCAAGGCCTGACGCTCCTGCCAGGCCCAGAACAACAGGCCCAGCAGCATCACCAGTAGCAGCAACAAGGCCCGCTTCATGTGCCCTCCCGGGCCATCGCCGCCAGTACCCGCTTAAGCAGTTCGTCATGCTGGTAACTGCCGTCGCGGTCATCGGCATAACGCACGACCACCAGCTTTTGCGCGGGCAGCACGTACAGCGCCTGGCCCCAGTGGCCAAGGGCGGCGTAGGTGTCTTCGGGCGCACTTGGCCAAGGCCGCGCGGCGCCGGCCAGCGGCTGGTTGAGCCACCAGTGGCCGCCAGGGTTGGCCTCACCCGGCACAGGCTCGGCATGGTCAAACGCTGTGCGGTTGAAGGCCACCCAGTCCTTGGGCAGCAGTTGCCGGCCTTGCCAACGGCCGTCGCGCTGCATCAGCAAGCCGATACGCGCCAGGTCACGGGCGCTGAGGTACAGATAGGAAGAGCCCACGTAGGTGCCCGCCCGGTCACGCTCCCACACTGCGCTGTCGATACCCAGCGGGGTGAAAAGCGCGTGCCAAGGGTAATCGGGATATTGCCCGGCATCCAGCATGCCGCGCAGCGCGGCGGCCAGCAGGTTGCTGTCGCCACTGGAGTAGAGGAATCGCTGACCGGGGCTGGCCGACGCGCCCCGCGCCGCCGTATAGGCCGCCATGTCCTCGCGGCCACGGGTATACAGCATGGCCACCACCGAGGACTTGAGCGGGGCGTATTCGTAGTCTTCCTGCCAGTCCAGGCCACTGGCCCAGTGCAGCAGATCGGCCATGCGTATGCCCGGATGACCGCGCATGGCGGGGTAGAAACGGGTGACCGGATCTTCCAGCTCGAAGCGCCCTTCGCCTTGGGCCACGCCCATCAGCGTGGCGAGTACGCTCTTGCTTACCGACCAGGTCAGGTGCGCGGTGGCGGCAGTGGTGGGGGCGGTGTAGCGCTCGTGGAGGATACGGCCGTCGCGGATGATCAGCAGCGCGTCGGTGCGGATGCCGCTGCGGTCGGGGGCAGTGCGAAGGGGGAAGGCGTAGGCGTCGACGGCTTGCCAGTCGAACGTGGCAGGGTCGTTCCGCCAGGCAGGGTCAGGCCAGTCCTCGGCTTCGGCGGTTGCCAGGGCCAGGCAAAGAACCAATAGCAGACCTTTCAGCATTGCGTTTCAGGCTCGCAGTTTTGGGGCTGCTGCGCAGCCCATCGCCGGCAAGGCGGCCCCCGGTATCATCGGTTCACAAAAACCTATCAGGCCTTCATGACAATCCCGCAGCAGCCCAAGCCTTGTTCAGCCGCTTCTCTCTCGCCGCCGCGGCCAGCGTCATCACCCCTTGGTCACGCTGCCAGATTTGTGCCCAATGCACCGGCCCTGCCGCCAAGGCCGCATCGATCGCCCCCCGCAATGCCTGGAACTGCGCAAACAACCCGCCCAGCAACAAATGGCAACTCACGCTATCGGCACACTGCCGACTGCCCTCGGCGCACCCTGCCAGCAGCCCAAGCAGCTGCAGCCGTAAATCCTGGGGCCAGGCGCTTTCCTGCCCCACGCCATACAGCCAGGCCGTAAGCGACGTGAGCACATACAAGTCCTCCAGCGAGCGGAACGGCTTCACATAGGCATCCCAGCCGTCACCGGCCAGCAACTCGCACGTTGCCTGCTCCAGCAGCAAGCGCCCGTGGCCCACCTCCGGCATCAGCGGCAGGGTCGGCAATGGCTCCAGCGTCACGCCAGGCTCCCCGGGGTAGACCACCGCCAGGTTCAATTGTGGCGCCGCGCCTGCGGTTTCGCTGCGCGCCGCCACCAGCAGCCACTCCGCCTCCAGCCCGGCTGTGACGAAGTCCTTGCTGCCGCTCAGCCGCAAACCGTCCAGGCGCGTATGCATGTCCGCCGGCCTTACGCTGCGCCGCTCAGTGGCGCACAGGGCGCCGAGGCTGGGCGGTGCACTGGGCCACAGCACGCGCAAAGCGGCCTGGTAACCCACCAGAAAAGCCAGGCCCGGCGTGGCCATCGCGCGCCCGCCCAGTGCCGCCAGTTCGAAGGGGGCAACCGGGCCGAGGCGCTCGAGCAGCGCGGCATAGGTTTCGCCCAAAGTGCCCGCCGGCGCGTGGCGAAGCGGGTCGTTCAATCGTTGCAACCAGGCCATGGGACGGCTCCTTGCTGGGGCTTTCTGGTCAAGGTTCGGGAGTGTCACGCAAGCATCACCAAAGATTCACAGGGGTGACACCGCGCCTACCTAGGCTGACTTTGCACAACAAAGCCGACCGGCCGCAACCCTCATGGCTGGCTTATGGAGACTCGTAATGACTCGGATCGCTCATTCTGGCGACAACAGCACTGAACGCCGTCTGCAAGCCGAACGCCTGGTTGGCGCCGCGGCGCTGCAAGAGGCCCAGGCCCTGCGTTTCAAAGTGTTCAGCGCAGAATTCAAGGCCAAGCTCAAGGGTGCCGAGCAGGGCCTGGACATGGACGACTACGACGTGCACTGCCGCCATATTGGTGTGCGTGACCTGAGCACCGGCGAGCTGGTGGCCACCACCCGTCTGCTCGACCACCAGGCCGCCAGCAGCCTGGGCCGCTTCTACAGCGAGGAAGAATTCCGCCTGCACGGCCTGTTGCAGCTGCAGGGCCCGATCCTGGAGCTGGGCCGAACCTGCGTAGCCCCCGACTACCGCAACGGCGGCACCATCGCCGTGCTGTGGGGTGAACTGGCCGAGGTGCTCAACGAGGGCCGCTACAGCTACCTGATGGGCTGCGCCAGCATCCCCATGCAGGATGGCGGCATACAGGCCCATGCCGTGATGCAGCGCCTGCGTGACCGCTACCTGTGCAACGAGCACCTGCGTGCCGAACCGAAGAAGCCGCTGCCAAGCCTGGCCCTGCCGGGTAACGTCATCGCCGAAATGCCACCGCTGCTCAAGGCCTACATGCGCCTGGGCGCGAAGATTTGCGGCGAACCGTGCTGGGACGAGGACTTCCAGGTGGCCGACGTGTTCATCCTGCTCAAGCGCGATAACCTGTGCCCGCGCTACGCCCGCCACTTCAAGGCAGCGGTCTGATGCCGAAGCTGCGGGTAGTAGCCCGCCTGATCCGACTGCTGCTGGTACTGTTGCTGGGCATGTTGATGGCCAGCCTTATCGCCCTCGGTGAACGCCTGGGCTTCAAGGCCCCCATCGAACGCCGCCAGCGCTGGACCTGCCTGTTCATGAAACGCCTGGTCGCCGCCCTGCCCTTCGATGTGCGGGTGGTGGGTGAGTTGCCGCAACGGCCGATGCTGTGGGTCAGCAATCATGTCTCGTGGACCGATATCCCCCTGCTCGGCATGCTGCTGCCGCTGACATTCCTGTCCAAGGCCGAGGTGCGTCATTGGCCGGTGGCGGGTTGGCTGGCGGAAAAAGCCGGCACGCTGTTCATTCGCCGTGGCGGGGGTGACAGCCAGCGCCTGCGCGAACAGATCGCCGGGCAACTGGGGCTGGCCCGGCCGCTGCTGATCTTCCCCGAAGGCACCACTACCAGCGGTCGCACCTTGCGCACCTTCCATGGCCGCCTGCTGGCAGGTGCCATCGATCGCGGCGTGGCGGTGCAGCCGGTGGCTATCCAGTATTTGCGTGATGGCCAGATCGACCCGATTGCGCCGTTCATCGGCGATGATGACCTGGTGTCGCACCTGATGCGCCTGTTTGCCCAGCCGCGGGGCGAGGTGTGCATTCACCTGCTGCAACCTGTCGGCAGCGTGGGCAAGGAACGGGCGGTGCTGGCGTTGCAGGCGCAGCAGGCAATTCACCTGGCGTTGTTCGGGGTGGAGGAAGTTGAAGCAGTGCCAAGGCGGCAGGCGCGGGCTGCCTGAGCCTGGCGTGGGCAAGCTGGCGCCTGCGAGATCGAGCGCCGCCCGCGCGGCGCTTCGCAGCACAAGGCTGCTCCCACATCTGTTTCGGGCCAGTTATTCTTGGGGCATAGGCGCGCGGTCCCTTGGTGTTCACCTCGATATCGTGTCGGACAAACAAGGCGGTCGCGCGCATTGGTACAGGCGTAATTGGCCCGAAACAGATGTGGGAGCAGCCTTGTGCTGCGAAGCGCCGCGCGGGCGGCGCTCGATCTCACAGGCGCTACAGGTCCTCAGCCCTACGCTGCGCCGCTGCAAAGGCCTGCAGCTGCGGATAGAACTCGCGAAAATCCGCCAGCAGCGGCTCATACAGCCGCTCAAGCTCCCCCATCACCCCCGCCATGCCCTCAGGCCGCGACAAGCGCCGGGCAATGCCGTTGAACACCTGCTCCAGGGTGGCAAAATCGCCATACGCCCCTAGCCAGTCATCCGCTGCCATGAACGGTGCAATCCGCGCCAGCCGCCCCGGCAGCTCTGGCTCCGCCAGCAGCACCCGATAAAACGCGCCAGTAAACTGCTCAAGGGGCTGCTCGGCGTAGTTGCCCCAATCCCGCGCCAGGCAATGGTCGAAGAATACATCCAGGACGATGCCGGCAAAGCGCCGCCGCTCACGCGGAAAGCGCGCCAGGGCTGCCAGCACCAATGGGTGCTGATCGGTGTAGCTGTCGATATGCCGGTGCAGCCGGATAGCCGCCTCCAGCGCAGGTGGAAAGCGCCCTTCCAGCGAGCCTTTGACGAAGTCGCCATACAGGCTGCCAAGCAGTTGTTGCGGCGCCGGGCCGCCCAGGTGCAGATGTGCGAGGTAGTTCATGGGCGCAGTCTAGCACCGCTCACCAGCATATCGTTAAAACGCGATATAGCGATTCGTACTCAGCTCAGAACCTCTTCGTATTTGTGTATCGGGATCGGGCGATTTACATTTCGCCCTATCGCGATATACCGCTACAACGAGCCTCAACCCATGCCTCTCGATCTCGACGAAATCATAAAAGCGCTGGCCCATCCGGTCAGGCGAGAAATCCTCAGCTGGCTGAAAGACCCGGCAACGCAGTTCCCCGACCAGTACCACAGCACCGAAAACGGTGTGTGTGCCGGGCAGATCGACCAACGCTGCGGCTTGTCGCAGTCGACCGTCTCCGCCCACCTGGCCACCTTGCAGCGCGCCGGGCTGATCAGCAGCCAGAAGATTGGCCAATGGCACTTCTTCAAACGCAACGAAGCCACCATCGAGGCGTTCCTCGAACAACTGCGCCAAGCACTTTGACAAGGCAGGTAACCGCTATGACCACGCTTTTCGATCCGATCACCCTGGGCGACCTGCAACTGCCCAACCGCATCATCATGGCCCCGCTCACCCGCTGCCGGGCCGACGAAGGCCGCGTGCCCAATGCGCTGATGGCCGAATACTATGTGCAGCGCGCCAGCGCCGGGCTGATCCTCAGCGAGGCGACTTCGGTCAGTGCCATGGGCGTCGGCTACCCGGATACCCCCGGCATCTGGAACGATGAGCAGGTGCGTGGCTGGAACAACGTCACCAAGGCCGTGCATGCCGCCGGCGGGCGCATCTTCCTGCAACTGTGGCACGTTGGCCGTATTTCCCACCCCAGCTACCTGAACGGCGAGCTGCCGGTTGCCCCTAGCGCGATCCAGCCCAAGGGCCATGTAAGCCTGGTGCGCCCGCTAAGTGACTATCCCACCCCGCGCGCGCTGGAAACCGAGGAAATCAACGACATCGTCGAGGCCTACCGCAGCGGTGCCGAGAACGCCAAGGCTGCCGGTTTCGATGGTGTAGAGATTCACGGCGCCAACGGTTACCTGCTCGACCAGTTCCTGCAAAGCAGCACCAACCAGCGCACCGACCGCTATGGCGGGTCGCTGGAAAACCGTGCACGCCTACTGTTGGAGGTGACCGATGCGGCCATCGAAGTGTGGGGCGCGAACCGCGTAGGCGTGCACTTGGCGCCGCGTGCCGATGCTCACGACATGGGTGATGCCGACCGCGCCGAAACGTTCAGCTATGTGGCTCGCGAGCTGGGCAAGCGGGGCATTGCCTTTATCTGCTCGCGGGAGCGGGAAGCGGATGACAGCATCGGCCCATTGATCAAAGAAGCGTTCGGCGGCTTGTACATCGTCAACGAGCGGTTTGACAAAGCCAGCGCCAATGCGGCCCTGGCCAGTGGCAAGGCCGATGCGGTGGCGTTTGGCGTGCCGTTCATCGCCAACCCCGACCTGCCGGCGCGGCTGGCGGCGGATGCGCCGTTGAACGAGGCGCGGCCTGAGACTTTCTATGGCAAGGGGCCGGTGGGGTATATCGATTATCCGCGGTTGTAATCACGATTGCCGGGGCCGCTTTGCGGCCCTATCGCGACGCTCCTACAGGGGAACGCGATCTCCGGTAGGAGCGGCCTTGTGTCGCGATAGGAGGGCAACGCCCTCCCCTGCCATGTCAGGGCCTGGCACTGATCTGCTGCTGCAAGTTCTGGATCTGGCTCTGCAAGGTATTCAGGTTGCGGGTCATCTGCGCCCGGAAGGCATCGAACTCCTGCACCGACGCACCACCGGACGCTGCCGCAGCCGGGCGGTTGTCGATCTGGCTCTTCAACACAAGGATATCCTGTTCCAGGCCCTGGATTGCCGCGCTCGGGTTGCCCTGCTTCTTCAGTGCCGCCACTTCGCTGCCCAGGCTCTTGAGCTGCCCGTCCAGTTTGCCGCCATCCACCTGCGCGGCTTTCAGCGCGGCAACCTGCTCGTTCAGGCCTTTGAACTGGGCATCCAGCTTGCCGCCATCAACCTGACCCGAACGCAACGCGGCCAGCTCGCCGTTCACCAGCTTCAGCTGCGCCTGCAGCTGGCTTTGCAGCTCGGTCACAGCCTTCTGCTGTTCACGGGTATCAGCCAACACTTGCTCCAGGCGTTTACCCAAGTCACCGGTCTGACCGGCCACACCCTTCTGCAACTGGCGCAACTGCAGCTTCAGCGCCTCGCTACTGCTAGTAACGCCGGATTCGCTGGCCTCCACCTTGCCACTGATCGCCTGCAAACGCCCGGCGGCTTCTTCACTGATGCGGGCAAAGCTCTCCTGGGTCGCCACCAGTTGCTGCTCCATCAGCGAGATCTGCTGGAAGCTCCACCAGCCCAGGCCCGCCAACGCGATGAATGAAGCGCCGAGCAGCGCCCACAACGGCGCCGTGCTGGCCCCGCGGGCGGCTTTCTGGCGGCTGCGCACCACGTGCGCCGGCATCAGTTCGTCATCATCAACGGTGCCCGCCCGCAAGGTAGGCACGTCATCGTAGTCATCGTGAGCATGGTTACGCATGGATACATTCAACCGCGGTAGTCGCAAAGAGGCACGAGTATAAACCGCAAGCGCGGCGTGTTGATGACCATTGTCACGCCAGCGGCTTTACTGCCCAGGCGGCAAATGCTTCCACCAACCGCAGAATTCATCCAGCGCCGTCCACAGGCTGACCTTGGGCTGGTAGTCCAGGTACTGCCGCGCACGGCTGATATCCAGGGTGAAATCACGGCTCATCACCTGCATCCCCAGGCGCGACAGGGTGGGTTGCGGGCGCCCTGGCCACAGCATGCAGGCGGCCTCGTTCACCGCGGCCAGGCTGTAGGCCAGGCCATAGGAACGGTAGCGGGTAACCTGCGGCAGCTGCATCTGGCGCATCACGTAGTTGACCACGTCCCACAGCGGCAACGGCTGGCCATTGCTGATGTTGTAGGCCTGGCCCAGCGCACGGTCATCGGCGAACAAGGCGCTGAGCAGTGCCTCGTTGAGGTTGTGCACGCTGGTGAAGTCGACTTTGTTCAGGCCGTTGCCGATGATTGCCACGCGGCCTTTGCGCTGCATCTGCATCAGCCGCGGGAAGATACTGGCATCGCCGGCACCTGTGACGAAGCGCGGGCGCAGCGCCAGCACTTCAAGGCCGAACTCCTGGGCCCCGAACACTTTTTGCTCCGCCAGGTGCTTGGTTTGCCCATAGTGGTCGTGAAAACGACGCGGCACCTGGTCTTCACGGATGTCCAGGCGCGAGCGGCCATTGAAGTAGATCGACGGCGACGACAGGTGCACCAGGCGCCGCACATGTTCCTTCAGGCAGCCCTCGACCACGTTTTCGGTGACGACCACATTGCCTTGGTAGAAGTCCTGGTAGCGCCCCCAGTTGCCCACCGCGCCGGCACAGTGCACCACAGCCTCCATGCCCTGGCACAGGCGGCGGGCCAGCTCGGGATCACCCAGGTCGCCTGGGATGAACTGGGCGCCGCGCCTGACCAGGTGCTCGACCCCTTCGGCGCGGCGGCCGCTGACCCGCACGTCCAGGCCCTGCTCCAGGGCGAAGCGCGCAAAGCGCCCGCCAATGAAGCCACTCGCGCCGGTGACCAGAATTCGCATGTAAGACTCCGTCTTGCCAAATTTCAGATGCAACTGACGCCAGCCGTGGCTACAAGGGCACCAGCCATTGCTGCGCGGTGTGCCGCAGGTGGTCGGTCAGTTGCGCGAGCAATTGCCCGCCATTGCGCCAATGATGCCAGTACAGCGGCACGTCGATGGGGGTATCGCTGCAGATTTCCACCAACTGCCCGCTGGCCAGCTGCTCCCGAGCCTGCAGTTCGGGCACCAACCCCCAGCCCAGCCCGGCCTCGGTCATGCGCAGGAAGCCTTCGGACGACGGGCACAGGTGGTGCAGGAAACCGTCCTCGATGCCCAGTGATGCCAGGTAACGATGCTGCAGGAAATCATCCGGGCCGTACACGATAGCGGGGGTTCGGGCCAAGCGGCTGGCGACAAAACCCTGGGGGAAATGCCGCGCCATGAAGCCGGGGCTGGCCAACGCCCGGTAGCGCATGGCCCCCAGCAGCAGGCTGCGCGCCCCGGCAACCGGGCGTTCACTGCCACACAGGCAGGCCGCCACCTCGCCGGCACGCATGCGTTTCAGGCCCACTTCCTGGTCTTCTACCACCAGGTCGGTCAGCACGTTCTGCTGCGCACAGAAGTTGCCCACCGCACCGGCCCACCAGGTGGCCAGGCTATCGGCGTTCAGGGCGATGCGCAGGCGCTCCGGCATGCCCTCTTCGTCCAGCGCCGGCACCTGGCGCTGCAAGTCACGTTCAAGCAGGCGCACCTGCTGCACATGGTTGAGGAACTGGCGGCCGACTTCGGTCGGGCTGGGCGGCGTGGCACGCACCAGCACCGGTTGCCCGACCCGCGCTTCAAGCAGCTTGATGCGCTGGGAGATGGCCGACTGCGACAAACCGAGCACTTGCGCGGCACGCTCGAAACCACCCTGTTCGATCACCGCCGCCAAGGCGGCGAGCAACTTGTAGTCGAACATCGATTTTCCTAATGCCTGATCAGCTTTATTTGTTTTTCTTATACAGCGCCAACCACCACAATGGCCAGCATCTTTAGTTTCCTTTATGGAGGGCACGCCATGTGGCAAAGCTATCTCAACGGCATGCTGGTGGCCTTCGGCCTGATCATGGCCATCGGCACCCAGAATGCCTTCGTCCTCGCCCAGAGCCTGCGCCGCGAGCATCACCTGCCGGTAGCGGCGCTGTGCATTGTCTGTGACGCTCTGCTGGTGGCTGCCGGGGTATTCGGCCTGGCCACGGTGCTGGCGCAAAACCCGACCTTGCTGGCCGTTGCGCGCTGGGGCGGCGCGTTGTTCCTCATCTGGTACGGCGCCAAAGCCCTGCGCAGTGCCTTTTCCAAACAAAGCCTGCAGCACCAGGAAGGCCAAGGCATGCGCTCGCGCCGTGCCGTACTGCTCAGTGCGCTGGCGGTAACGCTGCTGAACCCGCACGTCTACCTTGATACGGTGTTGCTGATCGGCTCGCTGGGCGCCCAGCAGACCGAGCCTGGCGCCTATGTGGCCGGGGCGGCCAGTGCCTCGCTGCTGTGGTTCTCGACTTTGGCGATCGGTGCGGCCTGGCTGGCACCGTGGCTGGCCCGCCCGGCGACCTGGCGCATGCTCGACCTGATGGTGGCGGTGATGATGTTCGCGGTGGCGGCGCAATTGATCTTCAACTGAGCTCTGGCCTGCATGGCCCGGCACACATCGGTTGGCCTGGAAACGACCACCACTGGTCGGTACCCGCCAACCGCTGCGGAACCTCTATTCCCTATGTTTGTTGCGTGGTTATGCGCCGGGGCTGGTGCTATGATCGACCCCTTGCGTCGCAAAGAGTACAAACTCGCCGACGCTCATAGGGCCGCCCGTGATCGGCCCTGCGCAAACCGCGAACTAGACCTGAATCAGGAGATCCACCATGGCTTTTGAATTGCCGCCGCTGCCGTACGCCCACGATGCCCTGCAGCCGCACATCTCCAAGGAAACCCTGGAGTATCACCACGACAAGCACCACAACACCTATGTCGTGAACCTGAACAACCTGGTCCCAGGCACCGAATTCGAAGGCAAGACCCTGGAAGAGATCGTCAAGACCTCTTCGGGTGGCATCTTCAACAACGCCGCTCAGGTCTGGAACCACACCTTCTACTGGAACTGCCTGTCGCCAAACGGCGGCGGCCAGCCTACCGGTGCCCTGGCTGAAGCCATCAACGCCGCTTTCGGTTCCTTCGACAAGTTCAAGGAAGAGTTCACCAAGACTTCGGTTGGCACCTTCGGTTCCGGCTGGGGCTGGCTGGTGAAGAAAGCTGACGGTTCCCTGGCCCTGGCCAGCACCATCGGCGCCGGTTGCCCGCTGACCAGCGGCGACACCCCACTGCTGACCTGCGACGTCTGGGAACACGCCTACTACATCGACTACCGCAACCTGCGTCCGAAGTACGTCGAGGCGTTCTGGAACCTGGTCAACTGGGCCTTCGTTGCCGAGCAGTTCGAAGGCAAGACCTTCAAGGCCTGAGTCCTTCAGCCCTGAACGTAAAGACCCGGCCATGTGCCGGGTTTTTTTATGCCTGTGCCCGCGCAGAGGCCGGCACGGTTTTGCTTGCTCAGCCCGTATACCGCGCTAACATCAAACCTCTGGAAGATTGACACAGCGCACTCAAGTTGCGGGGTCAGGCAACCGATACACTGCTCATGATCGGCCGGTAGTGTATCGTCATCGTTGATGGCAAAATGATGCCATGCGCATGGATTAAGGAAACCCCATTGAAGCTGGAATTGCGGAACAGCTTGTCGGTCAAGTTGCTCAGGGTCGTGCTGCTGTCGGCGTTGGCGGTTGGCGTCGTGCTCAGCTGTGCGCAAATTGTCTACGACACTTACAAGACCCGCCAGGCCGTGAACAACGATGCCCAGCGCATCCTCGACATGTTCCGCGACCCCTCCACCCAGGCGGTGTACAGCCTCGACCGCGAAATGGGCATGCAGGTGATGGAAGGCCTGTTCCAGGACGAGTCGGTGCGCATGGCGTCCATCGGCCACCCCAACGAAACCATGCTGGCAGAAAAGTCCCGCCCGCTGCAGGACATGTCCATGCGCTGGCTGACCGACCCGATCCTCGGCCAGGAACGCACCTACACCACGCAACTGGTCGGCCGCGGCCCCTACAGCGAATACTACGGCGACCTGAGCATTACCCTGGACACCTCATCCTACGGCGAAGACTTCCTGATCAACGCGGTGATCATCTTCATTTCCGGCGTACTGCGGGCCTTGGCCATGGGCCTCGTGCTGTACCTGGTCTACCACTGGCTCCTGACCAAGCCGCTGTCCAAGATCATCGAGCACCTCACCCAGATCAACCCCGACCGCCCCAGCCAGCACCAGATACCGCTACTCAAGGGCCACGAAAAGAACGAACTGGGCCTCTGGGTCAATACCGCCAACCAGCTGCTGGCATCGATCGAGCGCAATACCCACTTGCGCCATGAAGCCGAAAACAGCCTGCAGCGCATGGCCCAGTACGATTTTCTCACCGGCCTGCCCAACCGCCAGCAACTGCAGCAGCAACTGGACAAGATTCTCGTCGACGGCGGCCGCCTGCAACACCGTGTGGCGGTGCTGTGCGTGGGCCTGGACGACTTCAAGGGCATCAACGAGCAGTTCAGCTACCAGGTCGGTGACCAGCTGCTGCTGGCCCTGGCCGACCGCCTGCGGGCCCACAGCGGCCGCCTGGGCGCTTTGGCGCGGCTGGGCGGTGACCAGTTTGCCCTGGTGCAGGCCAATATCGAGCAGCCCTACGAGGCGGCCGAACTGGCGCAAAGCATCCTCGACGACCTGGAAGTGCCCTTCGACCTCGACCACCACCAGCAGATCCGCCTGCGCGCCACCATCGGCATCACCCTGTTCCCCGAAGACGGCGACAGCACCGAGAAGCTGCTGCAGAAAGCCGAACAGACCATGACCCTGGCCAAGGCCCGTTCGCGCAACCGCTACCAGTTCTACATCGCCAGCGTCGACAGCGAGATGCGTCGCCGGCGCGAGCTGGAAAAGGACCTGCGCGAAGCCCTGCCGCGCAACCAGCTGTACCTGGTGTACCAGCCACAGATCAGCTACCGCGACCACCGCGTGGTCGGCGTCGAGGCGCTGCTGCGCTGGCAGCATCCGGAGCTGGGCATGGTCCCGCCGGACCAGTTCATTCCGCTGGCCGAACAGAACGGCAGCATCATCAGCATCGGCGAATGGGTACTGGACCAGGCCTGCCGGCAACTGCGCGAATGGCACGACCAAGGCTTCAGCGAGCTGCGCATGGCGGTCAACCTGTCCACCGTGCAGCTGCACCACAGTGAACTGCCGCGGGTGGTCAACAACCTTCTCCAGGCCTACCGCCTGCCGCCACGCAGCCTGGAGCTGGAAGTGACCGAGACCGGCCTGATGGAAGACATCAGCACGGCCGCCCAGCACCTGCTGAGCCTGCGCCGCTCCGGGGCGCTGATTGCCATCGACGACTTCGGCACAGGCTATTCGTCGCTCAGCTACCTGAAATCACTGCCGCTGGACAAGATCAAGATCGACAAGAGCTTCGTCCAGGACCTGCTCGACGACGATGACGACGCCACCATCGTTCGCGCCATCATCCAGCTGGGCAAGAGCCTGGGCATGCAGGTGATTGCCGAAGGGGTGGAAACCGCCGAACAGGAAACCTACATCGTTGCCCAGGGCTGCCACGAGGGCCAGGGCTATCACTACAGCAAGCCGCTGTCGGCCCGTGAGCTGACCAGTTTCCTCAAGCAGGCGCAGCGGAATCAGGTTTCGATGCTCTGAGCCGGCCTGCCCGGTTACAGGCTGTGACCGGCAATTACATGAATTGCACGCCCGCCCCTTTACAGCAAATGCAAATCTTTCGCATGATGTTGCGGTTTCGCGTGCCACGGCGCACGGTCCACCCCTTGGTCCAACCACACGATGCAGGAAAACCAATAATGATTCGAATGCCTCTGGCCTCCGCCAGTCTGCTGGCCATTGCCATCGCTCTCGCCGGTTGCGGTGAAAAGGACGACAAAGCCGCCGCGCCGCAAGCCCAGGCACCTGCTGCTGCCGCCAGCACCACCGCTGCTGCGCCAGGGGCTGTCGACGAAGCCGCCGGCAAAGCCGTGGTCAAGCACTACGCCGAAATGGTCTACGCCGTGTACAGCGACTCGCTGAGCACCGCCAAGGCCCTGCAGACTGCAGTCGACGCGTTCCTGGCCAAGCCCAACGACGAAACCCTGAAGGCCGCCAAGGAAGCCTGGTTCGCCTCGCGCGTACCGTACCTGCAGACCGAGGCCTTCCGCTTCGGCAACACCATCATCGACGACTGGGAAGGCCAGGTGAACGCCTGGCCGCTGGACGAAGGCCTGATCGACTACGTCGACAAGAGCTACGAGCACGCCTTGGGCAACCCGGCCGCCGGCGCCAACATCATCGCCAACACCGAGATCCAGGTGGGCGAAGAGAAGGTCGACGTCAAGGACATCACCCCCGAGAAGCTGGCCAGCCTGAACGAACTGGGCGGTTCTGAAGCCAACGTCGCCACCGGCTACCACGCCATCGAGTTCCTGCTCTGGGGCCAGGACCTGAACGGCACCGGCCCAGGCGCTGGTAATCGCCCTGCGTCGGACTACCTGGAAGGCCAGGGCGCCACTGGCGGCCACAACGATCGCCGCCGTGCCTACCTGAAAGCGGTCACCGACCTGCTGGTCAAGGACCTCGAAGAGATGGTCGGCAACTGGGCGCCGAACGTTGCCGACAACTACCGTGCCAAGCTGGAAGCGGAGCCTGTCAACGACGGCCTGCGCAAGATGCTGTTCGGCATGGGCAGCCTGTCGCTGGGCGAACTGGCTGGCGAGCGCATGAAAGTTTCGCTGGAAGCCAACTCGCCGGAAGACGAGCAGGACTGCTTCAGCGACAACACCCACTACTCGCACTTCTATGACGCCAAAGGCATCCGCAACGTCTACCTGGGCGAGTACACCCGCCCGGACGGCACCAAGGTGGCCGGCCCGAGCCTGTCGTCGCTGGTCGCCAAGGCTGACCCGGCCGCCGACGCCACCCTCAAGGCCGACCTGGAAGCCACCGAAGCCAAGATCCAGGTGATCGTCGACCACGCCCTCAAAGGCGAGCACTACGACCAGCTGATCGCCGCCGACAACGCAGCCGGCAACCAGATCGTGCGTGACGCCATCGCCGCCCTGGTCAAGCAGACCGGTGCGATCGAGCAGGCTGCAGGCAAGCTGGGTATTGCCAACCTGAACCCGGACACCGCAGATCACGAATTCTGATCTTGCTGTAGCGGTTCTCAGAAAAGGCGGCCTTCGGGTCGCCTTTTTGGCATCTGGCCCTATCGCAGGCAAGCCAGCGCCCACAGGTACTCAACAGGTTTTGAGGCTGGTGGTTTACCGTTGGGAGCTGGCTTGCCGGCGATAGGGCCCGACCAGGCCATCAAAAACACTGGCCAACTGACACCGATTTCATCCAGCAATTGCAAATTGCTCTTATTCAAACACCCCCACTTTGCTAAGCTTGCACGCCGGTTTTCGCTCACGCCCAGGATCCTTGATGTCCTCGTCGCTGTCCCGACTTTCCCCCCTGCTGCTAACCCTTGCCCTCGCCGCCTGTGACGACGCCCCGCGTTTCACCCAGGCCGAGCCCGGCGAAGCGTTGTCGGGTGGCAAGGCGACCGTGCAGCGCAGCGACCGCAACGCCTATTCATTGCCCTCGGCCAACCTCTCGCCCGAGCGGCGCCTGGACTTCGCCGTGGGCAACAGCTTCTTCCGCAACCCCTGGGTGATCGCCCCGTCCACCACCACCGCACGTGATGGCCTGGGCCCGCTGTTCAACACCAACGCCTGCCAGAACTGCCATGTGCGCGATGGCCGTGGCCACCCGCCAGAGCCGGATGACAGCAACGCGGTGGGCATGCTGGTACGCCTGTCGATCCCCGACCAGCCCTACCTGGCCAAAGTCATCGAGCGCCTCGGCGTGGTGCCGGAGCCGGTGTACGGCACCCAGTTGCAGGACATGGCCATCCCTGGCGTGGCGCCAGAAGGCAAGGTGCGGGTGAGTTACACCCAGGAAACCGTGTCGTTCAAGGACGGCCACCAGGTCGAGCTGCGCAAGCCAACCCTGCAGATTACCCAGCTCGGCTATGGCGTGATGCACCCCGACACCCGTTTTTCGGCGCGGGTAGCCCCCCCGATGATCGGCTTGGGCCTGCTCGAAGCCATCCCCGAAGCCGACCTGCTGGCCAACGAAGACCCGGACGACCACAACCGCGACGGCATTCGCGGGCGGGCCAACCGGGTGTGGGACGACGCCCAGGGCAAGACCGTGGTCGGTCGCTTCGGCTGGAAGGCCGGGCAGCCCAACGTCAACCAGCAGAACGTGCACGCCTTTGTCGGCGACATGGGCCTGACCAGTACCCTGCAACCCAAGGACGATTGCACCCCTGCCCAGGCCGACTGCCTGGCCGCGCCCAACGGTGACGGTGCCGATGGCGAAAAGGAAGTCAGCGACAACATCCTGCGCCTGGTCACCTTCTACACCCGCAACCTGGCCGTACCGGCCCGCCGCGATGTGAACGCGCCGCAGGTGCTGGCGGGCAAGAACCTGTTCTACCAGGCCGGCTGCCAGGGCTGCCACACTCCGCAGTTCACCACCGCCGCCGATGCCGCCGAGCCAGAGCTGGCCAACCAGGTCATCCGCCCTTACACCGACCTGCTGCTGCATGACATGGGCCCGGGCCTGGCTGACGAACGCACCGAATTTGCCGCCAACGGCCAGGACTGGCGGACCCCGCCCCTGTGGGGCGTGGGCCTGAACGAAACGGTCAGCGGCCACAGCCAGTTCCTGCACGACGGCCGCGCCCGCAACCTGCTTGAAGCCGTGCTCTGGCATGGTGGCGAAGCCGACGCGGCACGCAACTTCGTACTCACTTTCAATGCCGAGCAGCGCGCCGCGTTGCTGGCGTTCCTGAACTCACTTTAAAACGCGCAAAGGAGCCGGGCATGTTCCGACCCAAACTGTTGTTCACCAGCCTCGCCGCACTCGCCCTCGGTGCCTGCTCGCCGCAGGATCCGCAAGCAGTGACCTCTGCCGCCATCGCCAAACAGGTCATTCTGCCCACCTACAGCCGCTGGGTCGAAGCCGATCGCGCGCTGGCCGCCAGCGCCCTGGCCTACTGCGAAGGCAAGGAAAACCTGGACAAGGCCCGCGCCGACTTCCTCAACGCGCAAAAGGCCTGGGCCGAGTTGCAGCCGCTGCTGGTCGGCCCGCTGGCCGAAGGCAACCGCGCCTGGCAGGTACAGTTCTGGCCCGACAAGAAGAACCTGGTCGGCCGCCAGGTCGAACAGCTGGTCAATGGCGACAAGCCGGTCGATGCCACGACCCTGGGCAAGTCCAGCGTGGTGGTTCGTGGCCTGTCGGCCTACGAGTACATCCTGTTCGACAGCAAGCCGGACATCGCCACGGCCGAGCAGAAAGCCCGCTACTGCCCGCTGCTGGTGGCCATCGGTGAACACCAGAAGGTCCTGGCCGAGGAGATCCTCAAGGGCTGGAACAGCACCGACGGCATGCTTTCGCAGATGACCAAGTTCCCGAACCAGCGCTACGCCGATTCCCACGAGGCAATCGCCGACCTGCTGCGCTCCCAGGTCACCGCCCTGGATACCCTGAAGAAGAAGCTGGGTGCGCCGATGGGTCGCCAGAGCAAGGGCATCGCGCAGCCGCTGCAAGCCGAAGCCTGGCGCAGCCACAACTCGCTGAAAAGCCTGGAGGCCACCCTCAAGGCCGCCGAAACCGTTTGGGTCGGGGTCGACAACCAGGGCCTGCGTGGCCTGCTGCCCAGCGATCAGAAAGCGCTGGCGGACAAGATCGACGCCGCCTACGCTACCTCGCTCAAACTGCTGGCCGACAATCAGAAAACCCTCGGTGAGCTGTTGGCCGACGACGCTGGCCAGCAAACCCTCAACCAGATCTACGACAGCCTCAACGTCGTCCACCGCCTGCACGAAGGCGAGCTGGCCAAGGCGTTGAACATCCAGCTGGGCTTCAATGCCAACGACGGTGACTGATCATGCTGCGACGCCAGGCACTCAAAATCGGTAGCGTATTGCTCAGCGCCCTCACCTTGGGCGGCTGGAGCCTGTTCCGCAACAAAGGCAGCGAACCCTTGCTGCTCTCGGCGCGTGACGATGGCGACGGCAAGCACTATGCCGTCGGTTTCCGCCTGGACGGCACCCAGGTGTTCAGTACCCAGGTCGCACAGCGTTGCCATGCCATCATCCACCACCCCGAGCAGCCGATCGCCCTGTTCGTCGCCCGTCGCCCAGGTACCGAAAGCTACCTGGTCGACTTGCGCGACGGGCGCCTGCTGCAAACGGTAGCCTCGCAGCCGAACCGGCACTTCTACGGCCACGCCGTGGTGCACAAAGGCGGCGAATGGCTGTATGCCACCGAGAACGACACCACCGACCCGGGCCGGGGCGTGCTCGGCGTGTACCGCTTCGAAGGTGAACGCCTTGTACACACCGGCGAGATCCCGACCCACGGCATCGGCCCGCACGAGGTGGCCTGGCTGCCCGATGGCGAAACGCTGATCGTGGCCAACGGCGGTATTCGCACCGAAGCCGAAAGCCGGGTGGAGATGAACCTTGACGCCATGCAGCCGAGCCTGGTGCTGATGCAACGCGACGGCACCCTGCTGAGCAAGGAAACCCTGGCCCAGCAGATGAACAGCGTGCGCCACCTGGCGGTGGGCAGCGATGGCACCATCGCCGCCTGCCAGCAGTTCATGGGCGATGCCGATGAAACTGCCGAGCTGCTGGCGATCAAGCGCCCGGGCGAGCCGTTCAAGGCCTTCCCGGTGCCAGAGCGGCAGTTGCAGGCCATGGCCCAGTACACCGCAAGCGTTGCCATCCACAGCGAACTGCGGCTGGTGGCACTGACCGCGCCCCGGGCCAACCGCCTGTTTGTCTGGGACCTGGACAGCGGCGCAGTTCGCCTGGATGCACCCATGCCTGATTGCGCAGGGGTTGGCGCGGTGAAAGACGGCTTTATCGTCACCTCCGGGCAGGGCCGTTGCCGGTTCTACGATTGCCGCAAGGCCGAACTGGTCGGGCAACCGATGAACCTGCCATCCGGCTTCTGGGACAACCATCTGCATCTCGTCTGATTCCCACAGGCACACTCGGTCGTTGTAGGAGCGGCCTTGTGCCGCGAATGGGCCGCAAAGCGGCCCCAGGATTTCTGCATCTGCGTGTTGCTTTCCGGGGCCGCTATGCGGCCCATTCGCGGCGCAAGGCCGCTCCTACAAGGGGCTGTGCAGGCCGCGCCATCGCAATCCATTTCCCGGCCAGCCAAAAACAGTCAATACTTCCCCCATCCACACGTGGGCAGGATCGCCCGTTGTCGTGTCCAGGCTAATAACAACCGTATCCAAGGAACCGGACCTATGCTGCGCCGCCGCATGCTGATCATGTTGGCCGTGGTTCTGCTGATCGTGCTGGCCCTGGGGGGCTACAAGGCTTTCTCGATCTATCAGCAGATCCAGATGTTCACTGCCCCCAAGCCGCCCATCACCGTAGCGGCAGCCTTGGCCGAACAGCGCCAGTGGCAAGAGCGCCTGCCCGCCGTCGGCAGCCTCAAGGCACTGCAAGGTGTGGAGCTGAGCCTGGAGGTGGAAGGTATCGTCAAATCCTTGCACTTCGACTCGGGCCAGCAGGTCAAGGCCGGGCAACTGCTGCTGCAACTCAACGACGAGCAGGAAACTGCCCTGCTCGGCACCGCCCAGGCCGACCTGGGCCTGGCCAAAGTCGATTTTGGCCGTGGCAGCCAACTGGTCGGCGACTCGGCCATCTCCCGTGGCGAGTTCGACCGCCTTAGCTCCCAGTACCGCCGAAACCAGGCGGTGGTCGAGCAGCTCAAGGCGCAGAAGATCAAGAAGAGCATCAATGCCCCGTTCAGCGGCACTATCGGTATCCGCCAGGTGGACATCGGCCAGTACCTGGCCGCCGGCACGATGATCGCCACCCTGCAGGACACGTCCAGCCTGTACGTAGACTTCAATGTGCCGGAGCAGGCCCTGCCGAAGTTGAGCCTGGGCCAGCAGGTGCTGTTGCAGGTGGCCGCCTACCCGGGCCAGACCTTCCCCGCCAGCCTCAGTGCCATCAACCCCAAGGTCGAGGAAACCACGCGCAACCTGCTGGTGCGTGCCACCTTGGCCAACCCCGACGGCAAGCTGCTGCCCGGCATGTTCGCCAACCTGCTGATCCTGCTGCCCAACCCGCAACCGCAAGTGGTAGTGCCGGAAAGCGCCATTACCTACACCCTGTACGGCAACTCGGTGTACGTCGCCGCGCCGAAGAAGGACAAGGACGGCAAGCCAGAAAACGACGACAAGGGCCAACCCCAGCTGGTCGCCGAACAACGCACGGTCCAAACCGGCGAGCGCCGCGACGGCGTGGTGGTGGTCAGCAAGGGCCTGCAAGCCGGCGAACAGGTGGTCACCGCCGGGCAACTGAAGCTCACCCCCGGCGCCGCGATCCGCATCGGCCAGGACAAAGCCCTCAAGCCCGAACAGGGCGCGGCGGGCAAGGACTGACAGGAGGCTGGCATGGCGTTTACCGATCCGTTCATCCGTCGCCCGGTACTGGCCAGCGTGGTCAGCCTGTTGATCCTGCTGCTGGGCTTCCAGGCCTGGAACAAGCTGCAGATCCGCCAGTACCCACAAATGGAAAACGCCCTGATCACGGTAACCACCGCTTACCCCGGGGCAAACGCCGAGACCATCCAGGGCTACATCACCCAGCCACTGCAGCAAAGCCTGGCAAGTGCCGAAGGCATCGACTACATGACCTCGGTGAGCCGGCAGAACTTCTCGATCATTTCCATCTACGCGCGCATCGGTGCCGACAGCGACCGGTTGTTCACCGAGTTGCTGGCCAAGGCCAACGAAGTGCGCAACAAACTCCCTCAGGACTCCGAAGACCCAGTGCTGAGCAAGGAGGCCGCCGATGCCTCGGCGCTGATGTACGTGAGTTTCTACAGCAAGGAAATGAGCAACCCGCAGATCACCGACTACCTGTCACGGGTCATCCAGCCCAAGCTGGCCACATTGCCAGGCATGGCCGAGGCGGAGATTCTCGGCAACCAGGTGTTTGCCATGCGAATCTGGATCGACCCGGTGAAGCTGGCCGGCTTCGGCCTGTCGGCCACCGACGTGACCAATGCCGTACGCCGCTACAACTTCCTCTCTGCTGCCGGTGAGGTGAAAGGCGAATACGTGGTTACCAGTATCAACGCCAGTACCGAGCTGAAGTCGGCCGAAGCGTTCGCCGCCCTGCCGGTCAAGACCAGCGGCGACAGCCGCGTGCTGCTGGGCGATGTGGCGCGGGTAGAGATGGGCGCAGAAAACTACGACACGGTCAGCTCGTTCGACGGCACGCCATCGGTGTATATCGGCATCAAGGCCACCCCGGCCTCCAACCCGCTGGAAGTGATCAAGGAAGTGCGGCGTATCATGCCTGAGCTGGAAAGCCAGTTGCCCTCGGCGCTGAAGGTGTCGATCGCTTACGACGCCACGCTGTTCATCCAGGCCTCAATCGACGAAGTGATCAAGACCCTCGGTGAAGCGGTATTGATCGTGATCGTGGTGGTGTTCCTGTTCCTCGGTGCCCTTCGCTCGGTGCTGATCCCGGTGGTGACCATTCCCCTGTCGATGATCGGCGTGCTGTTCTTCATGCAGATGATGGGCTACTCGCTGAACCTGCTGACACTGCTGGCGATGGTGCTGGCCATCGGCCTGGTGGTGGACGATGCCATTGTCGTGGTGGAGAACATCCACCGGCACATGGAAGAAGGCAAGTCGCCGTTCGACGCGGCACTGGAGGGCGCCCGCGAGATCGCCATGCCGGTGGTGTCGATGACCATCACCCTGGCCGCCGTGTATGCACCCATCGGCTTCCTCACCGGGCTCACAGGGGCCTTGTTCAAGGAGTTCGCCCTGACCTTGGCCGGGGCGGTGGTCATCTCCGGCATCGTGGCCCTCACCCTGTCGCCGATGATGTGCGCCCTGCTGCTGCGCCAGGAGCAGAACCCCAGCGGCCTCGCCCATCGCCTGGACAAGATCTTCGAGCACCTGAAGGTGCGCTACCAGCGCCTGTTGCACGCCACCCTGGATAGCCGCCCGGTGGTGCTGGTGTTTGCGGTGATCATCCTGTGCCTGATCCCGGTGCTGCTCAAGTTCACCCAGAACGAACTGGCGCCCAACGAAGACCAGGGCGTGATCTTCATGATGAGCAGCTCGCCGCAGCCGGCCAACCTCGATTACCTCAACGCCTATACCGACGAGTTCACCACGCTGTTCAAGGCCTTCCCCGAATACTACTCATCCTTCCAGATCAACGGCTTCAATGGCGTGCAGACGGGTATCGGCGGCTTCCTGCTCAAACCCTGGAACGAGCGCGAGCGCACACAGATGGAGCTGTTGCCACTGGTGCAGGCCAAACTGGAGGAAATCGGCGGCCTGCAGATCTTCGGCTTCAACCTGCCCTCCCTGCCCGGTACCGGTGAGGGCCTGCCGTTCCAGTTCGTGATCAATACCGCAGGTGACTACCCGGCACTGCTGGAAGTGGCCCAGCGCATCAAGACCCGCGCCCAGGAGTCGGGCAAGTTCGCCTTCCTCGACATCGACCTGGCCTTCGACAAGCCCGAAGTGGTGGTCGACATCGACCGGGCAAAAGCAGCGCAGATGGGGGTGTCGATGGACGCCTTGGGCGGCACGCTGGCAACCTTGCTGGGCGAGGCGGAAATCAACCGGTTCACGCTGGAAGGACGCAGCTACAAGGTGATAGCCCAGGTCGAGCGGCTGTACCGTGACAACCCCGGCTGGCTGAACAACTACTACGTGAAGAACGACCAGGGCCAACTGCTGCCGCTGTCGACCCTGATCACCCTCACCGACCGCGCCCGCCCGCGCCAGCTCAACCAGTTTCAGCAGTTGAACTCGGCGATCATCCAGGGCGTGCCCATGGTCAGCCTGGGCGAAGCGCTGAAGACGGTGCAGGACATCGCCCGCGAAGAGGCCCCGGAAGGCTTTGCCTTCGACTACGCCGGCGTGGCCCGCCAGTACGTTCAGGAAGGCAGCGCGCTGTGGGTTACCTTCGGCCTGGCACTGGCGATCATCTTCCTGGTGCTGGCAGCACAGTTTGAAAGTTTCCGCGACCCACTGGTGATCCTGGTGACGGTGCCATTGTCGATCTGCGGGGCGCTGCTGCCGCTGTTCCTGGGTATATCGAGCATGAATATCTACACCCAGGTCGGGCTGGTGACCTTGATCGGGCTGATCAGCAAACACGGCATCCTCATCGTCGAGTTCGCCAACCAGCTGCGTGAGGAACGCGGCCTGAGCGTGCGCGAGGCGATCGAGGAAGCGGCGGCGATTCGCCTGCGGCCAGTGCTGATGACAACGGCGGCAATGGTGTTCGGCATGGTGCCGCTGATTCTGGCGACCGGCGCCGGGGCGGTCAGCCGTTTTGACATCGGGACGGTGATCGCCACCGGGATGTCGATTGGCACGCTGTTTACCTTGTTTGTGCTGCCTTGTATCTACACCCTGTTGGCACACAGGGCGGTGGCTAAAGAACCTGCTGTAGCCTGATCCGGCCCCTTCGCGGGTAAACCCGCTCCCACAGGTACTGCACAGGTTCCGTACCTGAGCTTTACCTGTGCGAGCGGGTTTACCCGCGAAGAGGCCGGTGAGGCAGACACAAAAATGCCAGAGGCCCCGCGATTGCGGGGCCTCTGGCGTTTCTAGCTCACACCGGGTTCAGCCAAATGGCCGCAACCCTTGACGCAGACCGAACAGGAACAACAAAAGGTCCTGATCCGGCGCGACCTTTGCCTGCTGCTGCGGTTTCGCTTCCCGCGGCAACGCGCACTGGTCGGCCATCTCAGCCTTGCTGAACACGGTCGGCCTCGGCTCTTCCCAGGCAGCCACCGCCACGGTGGTCACGGCCAGGCCAGCTACCAGGAACAAAGCTCGAGCTATTTCTAGTTTCATTACCCTAACCCTTTGACAGCGCTGCCAAACGCCATCTTGTAAAAGTAGAGCAGCGTCTGCCATTCCGCGTCATTGAGCGACGAATGGCGGCGCAGCTGGCGCAGGTCGTTACCTGCCGCACGCTGACAACTGATACGCCGCCGGCACTTTTCCAGGTCCAGCAGCGCCACTTCGACGCGCGCTTGCTCGCCTTCGCCAATCACCTTGATGAATACGTGCTTGCCATACAGGCAGCCGTGCTGCCAGTGCCCCAGGTGCATGCGCGCAAGGTTGTCCGCCAGGTCCTTGAGCATGCGCTCATGCACCACCTGCGGGTAACGCTCACGGGCACCTTCGGCATGCCAGTTGTCGAGTTCGATAAACCCGTCCAATGCTTCGCTCACCAGCAGCGCACGCCATTGGTGGTCGGCATCGCGTTCGGCACCACAGAAGACGATGCGCGGTACACGCACGCCCAGTTGCTCGAAGCTGTTCAGCGCATCGAGTTCACGCAATACGGTCGGCCGGCCAAAAGGGTGCAGCAGGCTGCGGTAGATATGCCCGACCTGACGCTTGGCATACAACAGCTTGCCATTGGCATCGTTGAGACGTTGCACACCACTTTCGCCACCGCGGCGCTGGTTAGGTTCCTCCACCCACTCGCCTTGCTGGCGCCAGTAAAAATCGAACCGCGACTCCCCTTTCTGGGCTACAGCCATCAAACACTACCCCTTACGCAATACGTAAACCCGCCACATGGCATAGAACGGCAGGAAGTCGAGGCGTTCCTGGATTCTGAAGCCTGCGGCCCTGAATTCTTCTTCGACCGTTTCGGCCGGTAACACAAAACGGTTCTGGTAATTGTCCTGGTCAGCCTTGGCACTGCGACGCTCTTCGAGTTTTTTTCGGCGCCAGGCCTTGAAGTTGCCATCCACCCACAGGGACAGAATCACACTATCACGGCTAACCCGCTGAAATTCCGAAAGAATGGTCTTTCTGTGGGCGGATTCGCCAATGTGGTGGAACAGTCGCATACAGAAAATGCTGTCCACCGAGTTGTCCGGCAGGTCAATGGCAAACGCAGAAGTCTGCAAAGGGCGTACCCGTGCCACCACTTCTGGCGGTTGGGCGGCGCACGCTGTCTCGATCATCGCCTCGGAGTTGTCGGCGCCGATGATTACCCGATTGGTTTTTTCCGCTAGCAGCGGCCAGAAACGGCCAGCACCGCACGGCAGGTCCAGTACCAGGCCAGGTTCGCCAGCCAATGCCAGGGCGCGACGCGCCAGTTGCTCATCTCGCTTGTGGGAAAGGCGTCGCGCCAGGCCGTCCTGGTGCTTGAGAAAGTACTCACGCGCATGGTCTTTGTCGTACTTCTCGGAAAATTCAAGCTTGATGGGGCTACGCATTGGGCATCTCCTGACTCCAGTGCCGCTCACCTTAGGTAAGCAAGCGTCGGAATCAGGTCATGCCAATGTGAAAAAAATGTTGCGCGCCAATTGACCTGTTACAAACCATTACTCGGCCATGCCGTCGCCTTTGGCAGCGGTATTGCTCAGGTCGACCTGGAAGCGGCAACCATGCGGCAGGGTAGACGTGAGGGTAACGCGCCAGCCCTGGTCATCACAGATCCGCTGCACCAGCGAAAGCCCCAGCCCCAGGCCCTCGCCGCGCCGCTCGTCGCCGCGTACAAATGGCTTGAACATGGCTTCGCGCTGCTCCTCGGGGATGCCCACACCGCTGTCCTCCACACTGAAGCCGTTGGCTTCCAGGCTCAGGCGGATATAGCCGCTGTCGGTGTAGTGCGCAGCATTGCGCAGCAGGTTGCCCATCACCGACTGCAGGAAAGTGGCGTTGTACAGCACCGGGCTCGCGCTGACGCGGCCATCGAAGTACAGGGTCAGGCCCTTTTGCTCAATGGTGTCGCGCCACACGCCGATCAGTTCGTCGGCCACTTCGCGAAGGGTCGCCTGCGAGGCCACCGCGCCCTCATCACGCTGCGCCCGCGCCAGCATCAGGAAGGTCTTGACCAGCTCGCGCATCTCTTCCGTGGCCCGCGCCACGCGCTCCACCTGGCTGCGCGCGCGGGTGTCGAGGTTGGGGTTTTCCATAAGCAGTTCGCAGGACGTTGCCAGCACCATCAACGGCGTGCGCAGCTCATGGCTGACGTCACTGGTGAACAGCCGTTCGCGGGTCAGCGCGTCGCGCAGGCGACCCAGGGTATCGTCGAAGGCCACTGCCAACTGGCCGACTTCGTCTGCGGCATAGTCCGGTGCCAGCGGCGGGGCCAGGCCCAGCAGCTGGTCACGGTGACGCACCTGGCGGGCCAGGCGGATCACCGGCGCCATCACCCGGCGCGCCACCAGCCAGCCGAGGATGACGGCCAGCACCAGGCTGAGCACGAAGCCCACCACCACCACCGCGAACAGCACGCGCTCGCGCTCTTCGAAGTCGCTCTGGTCCTGCAGCAGTACATACCGGCGGCCATCGACGATCTCGACCATGGCGTGGTACGAGAGCTGGTCGCGAAACACCTCGTGGAAGCCCCGGTCGAGGTGGCGCAGATCCTTGGGCAGCTCGAAGTCGTCACGCCCGCCGCTGAAGTAGAACAGCTGATCGGGGCGTGGCCGGTGGCTCCAGTCGCTGACGCTGTCCATGCGCAGCAGGCGCTGCAGGTCACCGCCCAATACCGAGGAAATCAACCGTTCTTCGACCAGGTGTACAGTGGCAACGATGCCGAAGGCGAACGCCCCGGCCACCAGCGCGCTCATCAAGGCAAAGGCGATGATGATGCGCTGGGCAAGGCTTTGCTTAAACTCCATCGCGGCCCTCGGCGAGGCGATAGCCGACGCCATGGACGGTATGCAGCAACGGTTTTTCAAACGGTTTGTCGATCACCTGACGCAGCTGGTGCACATGGCTGCGCAGGCTGTCGCTGTCAGGGCAGTCGTCGCCCCACAAGGCTTCCTCCAGCACTTCGCGGCGCAGCACGTGCGGGCTTTTCTGCATCAACACTGCCAGCAGCTTGAGGCCGACAGGGTTGAGCTTGAGCAGGCGCCCCTGGCGGGTAACCTCCAGGGTGTCGAGGTCGTAGCTGAGGTCGGACACCTGCAGCGTACGGCGCCCGCCGCCTTGGGCACGGCGCAGCACCGCTTCGATGCGCGCCGCAAGCTCCGACAGCGCGAACGGCTTGAGCAGGTAGTCGTCGGCCCCGGAGCGGAAACCTTGCAGACGGTCGTCCAACTGGTCGCGGGCGGTAAGCATGATCACCGGCGTGTCGCGGCGGGCGTCTTCACGCAGGCGCTTGCACAGGGTGTAGCCATCGATGCCGGGCAGCATGATGTCCAACACGATCAGGTCGTAGTGTTCGGTGGCAGCCAGGTGCAGGCCGGACAAGCCATCCTGGGCGCAGTCAACGGTGTAGCCCTTCATGCCCAGGTAATCGGCCAGGTTGGCCAGGATATCGCGGTTGTCTTCAACCAAAAGAATGCGCATCGGTTTCTCCTGTGCGGCGCTTCTCGCTGTGGTGCGCGGCAGGCGCAGCTTAAGGCCTATACCTGCACGGTGCCAGCCCCCGGAAAAATTCACCGCACTTGACGGTTTTTTCACTGATCCTTCACGGACACAGGATAGCGGGCAGCCGACAATGCCCGATCTTTTTCGTGCCCTGGAGCCGTCATGCCGCAACGAACCCGCCCTCGCCCGATCAACCACTGGCTGTACCTGGGCATACCCTTGGCGACCGCGCTGGCCTTGATCCTGCTGGAGCTGACTTCGGTCGACATGGATGTGGCCAACCTGTTCTTCGACCCCGCTGCCGGACAGTTCATTGGCCGCCACAGCTACCTGCTTGAAAACATCCTGCACGACCGGGTCAAGCAGGTGGTGATCTTGCTCGGGGTGTTGTCGCTGCTGGCGTTTGCCGCCAGTTTCTTCTGGAAGCGCCTGTTCGGCTGGCGCCGCGAGCTGGGCTGCCTGGTGCTGGCACTGGGCCTGTCCACGGCGTTTGTCACGCCGCTGAAAAAAGTCACCCAGGTGCAGTGCCCATGGAGCCTGACCCAGTTTGGCGGCACCGAAACCTACAGCAAGTTGCTGGAGCCGCGGCCAGCCACCGACAAGCCAGGGCTGTGCTGGCCGGGTGGGCATGCAGCGACCGGGTTCTGCCTGTTCGGCCTGTTCTTCATGCTGCGTGATCGCAAGCCACGGTTGGCGCGGGTGGCGCTGGTGGTGGCGTTTGTCGCCGGGTCGGTGCTGTCGGTGGGCAGGATGATGCAGGGGGCGCACTTCCTGTCGCACAATGTGTGGACGGCGGTGTTCTGCTGGTTGATCGGGTTGGGGTCGTATTACCTGGTTCTGTATCGGCGGGGCGTGGTGGAAGCGCCAGCTGTCGAGCGTAGCGTCGCCTGAAAGAGGGGCCGCTTCGCGGCCCATTCGCAGCACAAGGCTGCTCCTACAGGGGTACGCGTCGGTGCCGGACTGTACGCGATACCTGTAGGAGCAGCCTTGTGCTGCGAAGAGGCCCTCCCAGAAAACAAAACAGCCCCGGGTCTCACGAACCGGGGCTGTTTTATGGTGCAGGGGGTAAGGCTGGCTTACATCATGCCGCCCATGCCACCCATGCCGCCCATGTCTGGCATGCCGCCGCCAGCTGGGGCTTCGCTCGGAGCGTCAGCAATCATGGCTTCGGTGGTGATCATCAGACCGCCAATCGAAGCAGCAGCTTGCAGGGCCGAACGGGTGACCTTGGCTGGGTCCAGGATGCCCATCTCGATCATGTCGCCGTATTCGCCGGTAGCAGCGTTGTAACCGAAGTTACCCGAACCTTGCTTGACCTTGTCAGCGACAACGCTTGGCTCGTCGCCGGCGTTGGCAGTGATCTGGCGCAGCGGCGCTTCAACAGCGCGACGCAGCAGGGCGATACCGACGTTCTGGTCTTCGTTGTCGCCTTTCAGGTCAACGATCGCGTTCAGGGCGCGAACCAGGGCAACACCACCGCCAGGCACCACGCCTTCTTCAACGGCTGCACGGGTAGCGTGCAGGGCGTCTTCAACGCGGGCTTTCTTCTCTTTCATTTCAACTTCGGTGCCGGCACCGACCTTGATCACGGCAACACCGCCAGCCAGCTTGGCCAGACGCTCTTGCAGCTTCTCACGGTCGTAGTCCGAGGAAGTCTCTTCGATCTGGGCACGGATCTGCTTGACGCGTGCCTGGATGTCATCTTCAACGCCAGCGCCGTCGATGATGGTGGTGTTTTCCTTGGACAGGATGACGCGCTTGGCGTTACCCAGGTGCTCCAGGGTAGCGGTTTCCAGGGACAGGCCGATTTCTTCGGAGATGACCTGGCCGCCGGTCAGGACAGCGATGTCCTGCAGCATGGCCTTGCGGCGGTCGCCGAAGCCTGGTGCCTTGACAGCTGCAACCTTGACGATGCCGCGCATGTTGTTGACTACCAGGGTAGCCAGCGCTTCACCTTCAACGTCTTCGGCAACGATCAGCAGTGGGCGGCCGGCCTTGGCAACGGCTTCCAGAACTGGCAGCAGCTCACGGATGTTGGAGATTTTCTTGTCGACCAGCAGCAGCAGCGGGCCTTCCAGCTCGGCAACCATGGTGTCCGGCTTGTTGACGAAGTACGGCGACAGGTAGCCACGGTCGAACTGCATGCCTTCTACGACGGACAGTTCGTTATCCAGGCCCGAGCCTTCTTCAACGGTGATCACGCCTTCTTTACCGACTTTTTCCATGGCTTCGGCAATGATGTTGCCGATGGAGTCGTCAGAGTTGGCGGAGATGGTGCCTACCTGGGCGATGGCCTTGGAGTCGGCGCATGGCTTGGACAGGTTCTTCAGCTCGGCAACAACGGCGGCGGTAGCCTTGTCGATGCCGCGCTTCAGGTCCATCGGGTTCATGCCGGCAGCGACGGCTTTCAGGCCTTCGTTGACGATGGCCTGAGCCAGAACGGTAGCGGTGGTGGTGCCGTCACCGGCAGCGTCGTTGGCCTTGGAAGCAACTTCCTTGACCAGCTGGGCGCCCATGTTTTCGAAGGCGTCTTTCAGCTCGATTTCTTTGGCGACGGAAACGCCGTCCTTGGTGATGGTTGGCGCGCCGAAGCTCTTGGCCAGTACCACGTTACGGCCTTTCGGGCCCAGGGTCGCTTTTACCGCGTCAGCCAGAACGTTGACGCCAACCAGCATTTTCTTACGAGCGGAATCGCCAAATTTTACGTCTTTAGCAGCCATGATCGTTTAATCCTTGGAATTCTTTGGAGTAACGGGAAGTCGGGGAAATCAGCCTTCGACAACGGCGAGGATTTCGTTCTCGGCCATGACCAGCAGGTCTTCGCCATCGACTTTCACGGTGTTGCTGCCCGAGTAAGGGCCGAATACCACTTTGTCACCCACTTTCACGGCCAGCGCGCGAACTTCGCCGTTGTCCAGGATGCGACCGGTGCCGACGGCAACAACTTCGCCGCGGTTTGGTTTTTCAGCGGCCGAACCCGGCAGGACGATACCGCCAGCGGTTTTCGATTCTTCTTCGCTGCGACGGATGACTACGCGGTCATGCAGAGGACGAAGCTTCATTGTCGATCTCTCCCAAATTGTGGTTTTCATCGGCCGGTATCGACACCGGCGGGTTGATGCTGTCCGGCGTTGCCGGGAAGTGGCCCGCGATGGGCGAACCACTTGTGTAATGTCTGGCGTTGCCACCAGAAACCTTGCGGTGACCACATACATGAGGCCGCCAGATTCAATTACAAGGCTTGATATACAAAATTTTTGATCCGGCTGAAAAGATCGGGGCCGCTTGCGCGGCCCCGGAGGTTTTACTTGTCGCGGCGCTCATACTCGCCTTCGATCACGTTTGGACGGTGGCCTCCCTCACGCGGCTGCGCCTGGAACGGGTCATCCTGAAACGCACGCTGGCGCATGGCCTGCGCCTCGGCACGCTCGCGCATCTTGCGCGCGGCCAGGCGGCGGGTGAACGGCAGCAGGCACAGCAGGCCCAGCACGTCGCTGATGAAGCCTGGCAGCAGCAGCAGGCCGCCACCGACGGCCAGCATCATGCCCTGGAACATGTCCTCGGCGGGCAACTCGCCGCGCTGCAGGCTTTCACGGGCGCGCAGTGCGGTGGCCAGGCCGGCCACCCGCATCACCAGCACACCCAGGGCGGAGCCAGCGATGATCAGCAGCAGAGCCGGGAAGAAACCGATTGCCGCGCTGACCTTGACGAAGACGAAAAGCTCCAGCACAGGAAAAACCAGAAACAGCAGTAGAAAAGCACGCATCAAGGGTTCCTCGACGGAAGATAACCTTCCAATAAGACCTCAAATGGATGCCGGCGCTCCGGATTTCAACCCTCGACTTGCGTCGCAAGCGGCCATTGGTCGGCCCGAGCCAGCAAAACCAAGGCTTCCCGGACTTGTGTCGGCGTGTTGCAAGTAGCCGGAAAAGGCAGCCAGTGCACGACCTGACCAATGCGAAGGTGCATGCCTTCGCTGTCTACGCCAGCCATCTGCGCCGGTGCATGCCGTGGCAGGTCGGTCAGTTCGACGTAGTGAGCAATAGCGTTGGCGTGATCGCTGTTCATATGCTCGACCATGCTCGCCTCCGCCTTGCCGGCGAACGGGTTGGCCAAGGTCACCTGATCGAGCCAGTGGATCGCGCCAAAGCCACCAATGTAGCGGTGACGCACTGGCTGCAGCACCCAGAAGTCGAAGTCGTGGGCCTTATGATAGTTGGCGGCGTCCGGGAAATAGCGGTAGTAGCGCTCGGCAGCCGCTTCGACAGCAGCCTCGTCGACCAGCTTGTGCGCTTCGGCCATCACGGTCAGGCGCCCTACGGCCTGCACATCCTCAGCCTCGCGCTCACCCACCAGCAGCGAACACTTGGGGTCTTTCTGCAGGTTGTGGGTGTGCTGGGCGATACGGCTGATGAGGATCAGCGGGTTGCCGTTGGCATCGAGGCAATACGGCACGACCGAGCCGAACGGGTAGCCGGGCATCGACTTGGAATGGGTCGAGAGCACGCCGCGGTATTCCTTGAGCAGCAATTCCCGGGCTGGGCGGATGGCGTTGGTACTCACTTGAGGGCGGCTCCTGGCGGCAGACTGGATGGGCACAAGATAGCATTATCAGGCCCACTGCCAATGGGGCTGCTGCGCTGCCCTTTCGCCGGCAAGCCAGCTCCCATAATGACCGCGAAATGGCCAAGCCTGTTCGGTGCCTGTGGGAGCTGGCTTGCCGGCGAAAGGGGCGCAAGGCGCCCCCGGCGATCTACCAGGTAACGCCGAACCCTGCGGTGTAGCGGGTCTTGTCCAGGTCACTTTCACGCGTGCCGGTAATGATGTCCTTCTCGGCCTTGAGGTTGAGCGAGGCCCACTCGGTGACCTTGTAGCGCAGGCCAACCTCGGCATCCAGCGAGTAGTCGGCTACGCCGCCCAGCGGCTTGGCGAACTCGCCATTGGTGAACAGCTGCACGTTCTTGCCGATCAGGTAGCGGGTGTAGTCCCACTTCACCGCCGCGGAATAGAAGTTGTCCTTGCCGCCATCCTGGTATTCGAAGTCGGTACGGTTGATCAGCGAGCCCAGCGAGAACGCCCCCAGCTCATCGTCCCAGAACTGGTAACCCGGGCCGGTACCGACGGTGCGCTGGCGGGCCAAGTCTTCGATGCGGTCACGCTTGTATTCCGCACGCCCCTGCCAGAACCACTTCTCGGTGATGAAGCGGTCCAGGGCGTACTCGGCGCTCCAGTTGTCGGTGGTGGTGACGTCGTCCTTGGTCTCGCGGTTGTATTCACCTTCGGCATTGTGCCGCCAGCGGCCATGGCGAGCGGTGGTCTTGAACCCTACGTCGTAATCGTCGGTGTCGTTCTCGGCACGCTTGTAGTCCAGCGCCACATCGACGTTGCCTTTCCACACGAAGTCCTCGACCAGCGGCTTGGGCTTCATGATCTGCTCGATGCTGGCCAGTTCCACGGTCTTGGGCGCTTCGCCATTGGCCAGCGTTACCTTGCCAGGCTCGGCGGCTTTCAGCGACTTGGCTTTTTCACCGGTGTAGGCGTCTTGCTTGACCAGCATCTCCTGGTCGCTTTCCAGGGTCTGGACCTCTTTCCAGTCCAGCGCGATGGAACCGCCATAGGGGGTTTCCAGCAGCAGCTTACCGCCGTCGAAGACTTTGATCTTGCCGCTGAGCCGGTCACCGTTCTTCATCCACACGGTATCGGCCAACACCGGGGAGGCGCACAAGGAGGCAGCTAGCAGGCACAACAAGGATCTAGAATACATAGGCGGACTACGGGTTCGTTTTGACAAAAAAGCCGGGCATTATCCAGATACCGACGACCAGAGCAAGGACAGACCGGTCATACGGCGTTGAGTTCAACTCTCATTTGCCGGACCATCGGTCCAGTTTCATCTACAGCCCAAGGGGGGCGTGATGTCTGATGGATACGAGCACGCCCTGGACAGCGCCGAGGGCCGACGAACGGTGCTGTATTCGGTACTCGGCCAAGTGCCGCCCGGCAAGGTGGTGAGCTACGGCCAGCTGGCCGAGCAGGCGGGACTGGGCCGCGCGGCACGCTGGGTTGGCCGCACGCTTGGCCAGTTGCCGGCAGATACCCGGCTGCCCTGGCACCGGGTGCTTGGCGCAGGTGGGCGGTTGAGCCTGGCATCAGGGACGCCGTCAGGGGATGAACAACGGGCGCGTTTACGCGCGGAGGGTGTGAATGTAACCAACAATCGTGTGGATATGACGCGCCATGGCTGGCGCCCAATGGAGCACAGCGGTTAGAGTGCGCGCTTTGTTTTCGCAAACTTGAGGCAGATGTTGGCCCATGCCCCGTAAAACCTGGCGCGCTGCGCTTGCTGCCTATGCCAGCCCGTCAACCTTGGTACTTTTGCTGCTTGGTTTCGCCGCCGGCCTGCCCTACATGCTGGTGTTCTCGACCCTGTCCGTGTGGTTGCGCGAAGCTGGCGTTGCCCGTGAGACCATTGGTTACGCCAGCCTGATTGGCCTGGCTTACGCCTTCAAGTGGGTGTGGTCGCCGCTGCTCGACCAATGGCGCCTGCCACTGCTCGGCGGCCTGGGCCGACGGCGGTCGTGGTTGCTGCTGTCGCAAGCGCTGGTGGTGGTCGGGCTGGTTGGCATGAGCCTGTGCGACCCGCAACAGCACCTGTCGTGGTTGATCGCCATGGCGGTGCTGGTAGCGTTCGCCTCTGCCACCCAGGATATCGCCGTCGACGCCTATCGCCTGGAAATCGCCGACGACCAACGCCAGGCCGCGCTCGCCGCCAGCTACATGGCCGGCTACCGGGTGGCAGCGTTGCTCGCCACGGCCGGCGCGCTGTTCTTTGCCGAGTGGTTCGGCTCCACCGGTTTCAGCTACCTGCACAAAGCCTGGGCCGGCACTTATGTCATGTTCGGGGTGATGATGCTCCCCGCCCTGTTCACCACGCTGGTGATGCGCGAGCCGCCAGTGCCCATGCGCACGCAGTTGTCGGCAGCGCGCTACGGCCTGGTGCACCAGTTGGCGTCGGTGTTCGTGCTGATCATCCTGCTGGTGTCGGTACCGGCCAGCTTCACCCAGATGTTCAATACCGGCTGGTCCAGCGTCATTTCCGGTGATGCCACGCCGCTCGACCTGCTGCTGGAAGATCGCGCCTTCCTGCGCCTGATCCTTTATGTGCTGCTGAGCTGGGCGTGCCTGTCCAGCCTGGGCCGTCGCGGCCTGGCCCCGGTGCTGACCCCGGTCAACGACTTCATCACCCGCTACCGCTGGCAGGCCCTGTTGCTGCTTGGCCTGATCGCCACGTATCGCATGTCGGACACCGTGATGGGCGTGATGGCCAACGTGTTCTACATCGACATGGGCTTCACCAAGGACCAGATCGCCAGTGTCAGCAAGATCTTCGGCCTGATCATGACCCTGGTCGGCGCCGGGGTCGGCGGCCTGCTGATCGTGCGCTTCGGCATCATGCCGATCCTGTTCATCGGCGGTGTCGCCTCGGCCGGTACCAACATCCTGTTCCTGATGCTGGCCGACATGGGGCCGAACCTGGAAATGCTGGTGGTGACCATCTCGCTGGACAACTTCAGCTCGGGCATGGCCACGTCGGCCTTTGTGGCCTACCTGTCGAGCCTGACCAACCTGAAGTTCTCGGCGACGCAGTACGCGCTGCTCAGCTCGATCATGCTGCTGCTGCCGCGGCTTATCGGCGGGTATTCAGGGGTTATGGTGGAGAAATTCGGCTACCACGACTTCTTCCTGATCACCGCATTGCTGGGCGTGCCTACGCTGATCCTGATCGCCCTGCAGTGGCGTCAGGAGGCTGGTCGGGGTACGCCGGTGGCAGAGGACAGTTCAGCGGCCGAGCGGCCCTGAAAGGCTTCTATAGCCTGTACCGGCCTCTTCGCAGCGCAAGGCTGCTCCTACAAGTACACCACAGCGTTCAAAACCTGTGACGTGCTTGTAGGAGCAGCCTTGCGCTGCGAAGAGGCCGGGACAGGCAATCAAACATTACTGCGCGACAGCCCCCTCATCAGGCCGCCCACCTACCACAAACCACAGCGGCCACAATGCCAATGCCCCCGCCACACCCGCCGCCAGGGCAAAGTGCAGCAAGCTGGCCCCGGCGCCGATCATCGCCAGCACCGCTCCGCCCAACCCCAGCAAGGCAATGGTGATCATCCCCAGCATGGCCGAGACCAGGCCTTTGCTCTGCTCGCTGGAGAACAGCGTCATGCGGTACAGCACCGCGTTGGCCACACCCAGCCCCAGCGCGTACAGCGACATGCCCGCCACCACACTGGTAACGCTCGGCCAGTACCAGGTCGCCAGCACCATCAGGCACAGGCCGGCCAGGTAGGGCCACAGCGCGCCCCGCACCAGGGCAGGCAGCGGGTAGCGATCGGCGATGCGGTTGATGATCAGGTTACCGAGGATCAGCCCGCCAAATACCGGCAGCTGCCACAAGGCGTAAGCCATCGTGCTCAGCCCCTCATCGTGAATGAGCAGCACCGGCGACAGGCCGATCCAGCCAATCAGCGGCAAACCGACCAGGCCCAAGGCAGCGCTGCCCGCGACAAAACGGCGGTTGGCCAGCAACTGACCATAGCCAGCCAGCAGTGGCAGCAGGTGAATCGGCGTAAACGCCAGGCGCGAGCCGTCACGGCGTTCCACACCGAGGGTTTCCGGCATCAGGCGGTACAACAGCCCCCAGACCAGCACTGAGCCGATTGCAAAGGCCACGAACAGCCAGCGCCAGTCCAGCCACTGCAGCAGCAAGGTGCCCACCAGCGGCCCGAGCAGGGGTGACAGCAAGGCGATATTGGCCAGCAAAGCCATCATGCGCACGGCGTCAGCCTCGCTGAAAGCTTCGTTCAGGGCGGGATAGCTGACTGTGACCACAAAGCCCAGGCCGATGCCCTGCAGCAGGCGCAGCAGGTTGAACAGGCCAATGTCGTGGACCCAGAAGCTGGCCAGGCAGGCCAGGCCGAAGAATGCGCAGCCAACCAGCAGGAGCGGGCGCCGGCCATACCGGTCGGCCAGCGGGCCGATCAACCATTGCAGTACCACGCCCCCCAGCAGGTACAGGTTGAGGGCATGGGGAATGTATTCGGGGCTGGCGTTCAGGTCGCTCACCACCACCGGCATGGCGGGCATGACCGCGTCGCTGGCCAGGTAGGTGAGCAGTTCGAACAGGGCCAGGGTCAGGCCGAACAGCAAAGCGCGCAGCGGGGTGATGTACAGCAGTGGTTTCATGATGGCATATCGGGTGTGGCAGGTGGGGCCAGGGTATATGCCAGAAAAGCCGAGCAATTGCTGTGAACAAGTGTAAAAACTGGGGCCGCTTCGCGCCCCTTCGCGGGCTTGCCCGCTCCCACACGGATTGCGGAATCTCTGTGGGAGCGGGCAAGCCCGCGAAGGGGCGCGAAGCGGCCCCGGTCGATGACAAAGCGGTATTACTGCGCTGCAGTCTCTTGCACCACACGGATCACCCGCTGTGGAAACGGAATGTCGATCCCTTCGGCCTTCAACCGGTCACGCGCATGCTCGTTGAGCATGAACATCACGTCCCAGTAATCGGACGTCTTGGTCCACAAGCGCAGCGAGACGGTAATCGAGCTGTCGCCCAGCGTCGCCACTACAGCCTGCGGTGCCGGGTCGGGCAGGACACGCGGATCCTTGGCCAGCTCCAGCAGCACGTTGCGGGCCTTTTGCAAGTCGGCCTCGTAGTCCACACCCACATCGAACACCACCTTGCGCGTCGGCTGGCGGTTGGTGTTGGTGATGATGCCGTTGGACAGGCTGCCGTTAGGCATGATCACAGTCTTGTTGTCACCGGTACGCAGCACGGTGTGGAAGATCTGGATGCTGTCGACGGTGCCGGCAACGCCCTGCGCCTCGATCCAGTCACCGATACGGAACGGGCGGAACATCAGAATCAGCACACCGCCGGCGAAGTTCGCCAGGCTGCCCTGCAAGGCCAGGCCGATGGCCAGACCAGCGGCACCGATGGCGGCAACGAACGAGGTGGTCTCGATGCCGATCATCGACGCCACGCTGACCATCAGCAGCACCTTCAGCACGATGTTCGCAAGGGTGCTGATGAAGCCCTGCAGCGCCAGGTCGGCGTTGCGCAGGCCAACCAGCTTGCCGAGGCGGGCGCTGACCTTGTTGATGATCCACCAGCCGACCGCCAGGGTCAGCAGCGCCAGCAGCACGCGGCTGCCGTACTCCATGATCAACGGGATCCAGGTCTGGGATTGGCGGACGAGCTGATCGACTTCAGCGTTCAAATCCATATTCATCTCCTGATGCCGAGCGGCAAGTACACGGTAGAACAGGCTGCGCGCATTTACACAGTCCCGGCCCCCATGGACATCATTACGCCATCGGGGTTCCGGGCAGCACCTGCATTAGTCGCGGAAGTTGTTGAACTGCAGCGGCATGTCGAATTCCTTGGTGCGCAGCAGAGCAATGGCTTCCTGCAAGTCGTCACGCTTCTTGCCAGTTACACGCACCTGCTCGCCCTGGATGGCGGCCTGTACTTTCAGCTTGCCATCCTTGATGGTGGCAACGATCTTTTTCGCCAGGTCCTTGTCGATGCCTTCGCGGAACTTGGCTTCCTGCTTCTTTTCCTTGCCGGATGGGTACGGGTCCTGGGTTTCCAGGCATTTCACGTCGATCTTGCGCTTGACCAGTGCAAGGCGCAGGATTTCCAGCATCGCTTCGAGCTGAAACTCTTCCTCGGCGGTCAGCAGAACGGTCTGATCTTTTTCCTTGAACTCGAAGGTGCCCTTGCCTTTCAGGTCGTAACGGCGATCAAGTTCCTTGATGGCGTTATCAACGGCGTTCTGCACTTCGTGCTTGTCCAGTTCCGATACCACGTCGAACGAAGGCATGGTTGTTCTCCAAAAAATAAAGCGCGCTCGGTCTGAAGATGGAGCACGCTGAGTTAGACGGTTAAAATGCGGGCTCATTATAACGGGTTGCGAAACGCATATGAGCAGCACCTGGCATATTCTCGGCGCCGGCAGCCTCGGTAGCCTGTGGGCCTGCCGCCTGGCGCGCGCGGGTAAGGCCGTGCGCCTGATCCTGCGTGACGGGCAACGCCTGCACGCCTATCAGCAGTCCGGCGGCCTGACCCTGGTCGAACAGGACCAGCCCCGCCACTACGCCATCCCCGCCGAAACCGCCCAGGCGCAGGGCCCCATCCACCGCCTGCTGGTGGCCTGCAAGGCCTACGACGCGGCGCAGGCCATTGCCGGTGTGGCACCGCGGCTGGCCGAGGGTGCCGAAGTGCTGTTGCTGCAGAACGGCCTGGGCAGCCAGGACGAAGTGGCCGACCTGGTACCCCACGCACGCTGCATCTTCGCTTCCAGCACCGAAGGTGCCTTTCGCGAGGGGGAGTGGCAGGTGCGCTTTGCCGGCCACGGTTTCAACTGGCTGGGCGACCCACGCAACCCTGCAATGCCCGCCTGGTTCGATGACCTGCACGAAGCCGGTATCCCTGCCGAATGGACGGTGGACATCCTCACCCGCCTATGGCGCAAGCTGGCCCTCAACTGCGCCATCAACCCGCTGACCGTGCTGCACGAATGCCAGAACGGCGGCCTGCTGGGGCACCTGGGAGAAGTCGATGCGCTGAGCGCCGAACTGGTCCAGTTGCTGCGGCGCTGCGGCCAGCCGGAAGCGGCAGATGAGCTGAGCGAAGAAGTACAGCGGGTGATCCTTGCCACCGCGGCCAACTACTCTTCCATGTACCAGGACGTCCGCGCGGGCCGACGCACCGAGGTGCACTACCTGCTCGGCCATGCCTGCCGAGCGGCCGGGCGCCATGGCCTGCAATTGCCACTGCTGGAACGCTTGCAACAGCGCCTGGTCGATAACTTGCGCACGCGTGGCTTGCCCTGCGACTGACGCGGCCCTTTCAACCGGATACGGACATTGCCTAGCCCATGACCTTGCGCCAACGCCTGGAAAACCTCCCGGTCGGGCAGAAGCTGCTGGCGGCCCTGCTGGTATTGCTGGTGACCATCCTGCTGGTGGCCAACCTCACCTTCATCAGCGCCGCCTACTGGATCACCCAGGAAAGCATGGCCCCCCAGGCACTGCAGACCATCGGCCGGCTGGTAGCCAACCCGCAGCTTGCCGCCCGCGCCGGCGACACTCCGGAAACCGCCAGCGCCCTGCTCAAGGAACTGGACAGCTACACGCCACTACGCGCCGCCGCCGTCTACGGCGGCGATGGGCGTATGCTGGCGCAGTTGCAGCATGGCGAGCCGCTGGCCCTGCCCAAGCGTTTTCGCAACATCGACGGCTGGCGCCTGATGGAGTTTCGCAGCACCCAGCTGATCCGCATACCGCGCGACGCCAACCCGCCGGCGCACATGCTGCTGGTGGCCAGCAGCGAGCTGCCCACGGCGTTCTACACCGGCACCCTGAGCGCCAGCATGGGCATCCTGGTGTTCAGCATCCTGCTGTGGATTGTGGTCGCCCGGCAGATAAAGCGCCTGATCACCCAGCCGATCAACCAGCTTGAAGAGCTCAGCCGCCAGGTTACCCGCGAAGAGAGCTATGCCCTGCGCGCCAAGCGCGGCAACGACGACGAAATCGGCAGCCTGGCCGAAGCCTTCAACACCATGCTCTCGCGCATCGAAGGCCGCGAGCAGCAGCTGAAACGCGCGCGGGACGAATTCCAGAGCGCCTACGACCAGGCCCAGGGCCTGGCCGAGGAAACCCGCCATACCAACCGCAAGCTTGAGCTGGAAGTGCAGGTGCGCAGCAAGATCGAGAAAAAACTCACAGGCTTCCAGAACTACCTCAACAGCATCATCGACTCGATGCCCTCGGCGCTGATCGCCCTCGACGAACAGCTTTACGTGACCCAGTGGAACCACGAAGCCACGGTGCTTTCCGGTACGCCACTGGACGAAGCGCTGAACCAGCCGGTGTTCATCGCCTTCGAGCCGCTCAAGCCGTTTTTGCCGCAGTTGAAGGAAACCGTGGAAAAGCACCGGGTAGCGAAGATCGAGCGGGTCACCTGGGCCAAGGGCGATGACCTGCGCCACTACGCCCTGACCTTCTACCCGCTGACCGGCGGCGGTGGGCGCGGGGTGGTCATCCGCATCGACGACATTACCCAGCGCCTGTCGCTGGAAGAGATGATGGTGCAATCCGAGAAGATGCTCTCGGTCGGTGGCCTGGCAGCAGGCATGGCCCACGAGATCAACAACCCGCTGGGCGCCATCCTGCACAACGTGCAGAACATTCGCCGGCGCCTGTCGCCCGAGTTGCCGCGCAACCAGGAGCAGGCCGAAGAACTGGACATCGACCTGGCCACGGTCAACCGCTACCTGGAAAGCCGCGAGGTGCCACAACTGCTCGATGGCATTCAGCAGGCAGGCGCCAGGGCAGCGAAGATCGTCACCCACATGCTCAGCTTCAGCCGCCGCAGCAACCGCCAGCTGGCGCCGTGCGACCTGCCGGCACTGATCGACCAGGCGGTGGACATTGCCGGCAATGACTTTGACCTGACCATCGGCTTCGACTTCAAGGGCCAGGCCATCGTGCGCCAGTTCGACCCTGAACTGGGGCCCGTGCCCTGCACGGCCAACGAACTGGAACAGGTACTGCTCAACCTGCTGAAAAACGCGGCGCAGGCCATCCACGTGCGGCCACAGCCCTGCGAGCCCGGGCGCATTACCCTGCGCACCCGGCTAAACCCGCCATGGGCGGAAATCCAGGTTGAGGACAACGGCGTCGGCATGCCCGAGGCCGTGCGCAAACGCACCTTCGAGCCGTTCTTCACCACCAAGGAAATCGGCCAGGGCACTGGCCTGGGCCTGTCGGTTTCGTATTTCATCATCACCAACAACCACAAGGGGCAGATGGAAGTGCAGTCCACGCCCGGCCAGGGCACCTGCTTTACCCTGCGCCTGCCCCTCGTCCAGCCGGCGACGCCGGCCAACACGGAGAAGTGACATGGGCTATCGCCTGTCGAAGATCTACACACGCACCGGCGACAAGGGCGAAACCGGCCTGGGCGACGGACGCCGGGTGCCCAAGGACCACCCACGGATCGAGGCGATTGGCGAGGTGGACAGCCTGAACAGCCAGTTAGGCCTACTGCTGGCGGGCCTGGACGAGCAAGGCCTGGACGAGGTGAGCACCGTGCTGGTGCCGTGTCAGCACCGCTTGTTCGACCTGGGGGGTGAGCTGGCGATGCCGAGCTACCAGGCGTTGACCCTGGCAGAGGTGGAGCGCCTGGAGGCGGCCATCGATGTGTGGAACGAAGAGCTGGGGCCGTTGAAGAACTTCATCTTGCCCAGTGGTTCGGCGCTGGTGGCGCAGGCGCATGTGTGCCGCAGCCTGGCGCGCAGTGCGGAGCGGCGGTGCCAGCAGTTGAATGCCGTGGAGCCACTGGAAGGCGTTGGCTTGGCGTATATCAACCGGCTTTCCGATCTACTGTTCGTGGCGGCGCGGATCATCGGGCGGCGCCAGGGGGTGGCTGAGGTTTTGTGGCAGCCTGCGCCAAAGCCTGAGGGCTGATATTACCGGGGCTGCTTTGCAGCCCCTTACTCAGGCCTCGGGCCAGAACGCCCGGATACCGGCTACACCCTGTGCACCGGCTTCCCAGGCATGCTCGCGCTCACCCGGCCCTACCCCACCCAGCAGGTAAACCGGCTTGTTGAACCCGGCAATCAACCGCTGCGCCTCATCCCATCCCAACGGCACCGCCTCTGGGTGAGTCTGAGTCGCCTGCAACGGCGACAAAGTGACAAAGTCCACGCCCATCTGTTCAGCAAGCGCCAGCTCCTCGGCGCTGTGGCAGGACGCCGCCAGCCAGCGCTCCTTGGGGAACGGCCGGCCCTTGGCAGCGTACTTGCGCAACTGCGCTGCCGTCAGGTGCCAACCGGCCGACGGGAAATCACCCAGCCATTCCAGCGGCCCCTTTAGCATCAGTTGCGCCTTGCCCCCACACAACCCCACGGCATCCACCGCCACATCACGGTACTTGGGGTCGTACATGTCCGGCGCCCGCAACTGGATCAGGCGAGTACCATTGGCCACCGCCTTCTGGATGCCCTTGAGCATCTGTGGCACTTCCAGGCCATCCGGGGTAATCAGGTATTGGTCCGGCAGACGCGCGGCAGCCACGATCGGCTTGTTGGCCTCGGGGAACTCGTATTGCGCCAGGTCCCGTGGCGACACCCACTCCAGCGGCTGCCCTTCTGCGCCATGAGGCTCGCCCGTGAACGCTTCGACTTCGCGCACGTCCAGCAGCACCTGTTTGTCCGGGTAGTCATGGCTGACCTTGATCAGCGCACGCGAGCGGGTCACCTCGATGCCCAGCTCCTCGCGCAGCTCACGGGCCAGCGCCGCTTCCACGCCTTCACCCTCTTCCACCTTGCCACCGGGAAACTCCCACAGGCCGCCCTGGTGCTGGGTATCGGCCCTGCGTGCAATAAGAATGCGGCCATCAGTACCGCGAATGACCGCCGCTACAACATGTATCCGTTTCACCCTTCACGCTCCGCCAGGCCGGCCTGCTGCCAAGCCTTGAAGGCTGGCCACTGATAAATGGTTTCGATGTAGGCTGCCGCCTCTGCCGGCACTTCCACGCGGTAGGTGCGCAGGCGCACGGCCACCGGGGCGAAGAAGGCATCGGCCAGGCTCGGCTTGCCGAACAGGAACGGGCCGCTGTCCTTGGCCACCACGCGGCATTCGGACCACAGCGCGACGATACGGTCGATGTCGACCTGCACGTCCAGCGGCACATTGTCCAGCGCCTGGTCACGCGACAGGTCGAACGGCATGGCACCGCGCAGGGCGAAGAAACCGCTGTGCATCTGCGCGCAAGCCGAACGGGCCTGGGCGCGGGCGGCTGCGTCGACAGGCCACAGCTGGGCCTCGGGGTGCTGTTCGTTGAGGTATTCGGCGATGGCCAGGGAATCGGCGATCACACCGTGCTCGCTCTTGAGCAGCGGCACCTTGCCGGTGGAGGAAAAAGCGAGGATGCGCTGGCGGGTATCAGGCTGGTTCAGCTTGATCAGGGTTTCTTCGTAGGGCACGCCAGCCAGCTCGAGGGCCAGGGCGCCACGCAGCGACCAGGAGGAATACAGCTTGTCGCCGATGATCAGGTGATAGCTCATTGTTCGGCTCCATCGGTTTGGAATGCTGGGGCTGCTTTGCAGCCCCATTTTCGATCAGGTACGGTACTCGGCGTTGATCTTCACGTACTCGTGGGACAGGTCGGTGGTCCAGATGGTTTCGCTGCACTGGCCACGGCCCAGCTCGATGCGGATGGTGATCTCTTCCTGGGCCATCACTGCCGAACCCTGCGCTTCGGTGTAGCTCGGGTTGCGGCCGCCTTTGCTGGCGATGCATACGCTGTCCAGGTACACGTCGATCAGGCTGACATCCAGCTCCGGCACGCCAGCGCGGCCAACGGCGGCCAGAATGCGGCCCCAGTTCGGGTCGGAGGCGAACAGTGCGGTCTTGATCAGTGGCGAGTGGGCCACGGCATAGCCGACGTCCAGACATTCCTGGTGGTTGCCACCACCGTTGACCTGCACGGTCACGAACTTGGTCGCGCCTTCGCCGTCACGGACGATGGCCTGGGCCACCTCCATGCACACTTCGAACACGGCCTTTTTCAGGGCTTCGAACAGCGCGCCGCTGGCTTCGGTCACTTCCGGCAGGTTGGCCTTGCCAGTTGCAATCAACATGCAGCAGTCGTTGGTCGAGGTGTCGCCGTCGATGGTGATGCGGTTGAACGACTTGTTGGCGCCGTCCAGCATCAGGTCCTTGAGCACTGCCGGGGCAACCTTGGCATCGGTGGCGATGTAGCCGAGCATGGTGGCCATGTTCGGGCGGATCATGCCTGCACCCTTGCTGATGCCGGTGACGGTAACAGTCACGCCATCGTGCTGGAACTGACGGCTGGCGCCCTTGGGCAGGGTATCGGTGGTCATGATGCCGGTGGCAGCTTCAGCCCAGTGGTTTTCCGACAGGTTGTCGAGGGCGGCCTGCAGTGCACCTTCGATCTTCTCGACCGGCAGTGGCTCGCCGATCACGCCGGTAGAGAACGGCAGTACCGACTCGGCCGGCACGCCAGCCAGCTCGGCCAGCTTGGCGCAGGTACGTTCGGCGGCGGCCAGGCCTGGCCCGCCGGTACCGGCGTTGGCGTTACCGGTGTTGGTCAGCAGGTAGCGCACGGTGCCCTGTACACGTTGCTTGGACAGGATCACCGGCGCTGCGCAGAAGGCGTTGAGGGTGAACACGCCAGCCACGCTGGAGCCTTCGGCACAGCGCATGACCACTACATCCTTGCGCCCCGGGCGCTTGATGCCGGCAGAAGCGATGCCGAGTTCAAAACCCGGAACCGGGTGCAGGGTAGGCAAAGGACCAAGACCAACAGCCATTAGAGCGCTCCTAGAAAAACGGTGAAGTGATGATGGAAGAGCGGGGCCGCTTCGCGCCCCATTCGCGGCACAAGGCCGCTCCTACAGGGGCATCGCAACCATTGGGTCGGGCGCGGTCCCTGTAGGAGCGGCCTTGTGCCGCGAATGGGCCGCAAAGCGGCCCCCGGTTTGTGACGTTACAGCAAATGAATCAGATCACTCGATCTGCCCGTGGCAATGCTTGAACTTCTTGCCCGAACCGCACCAGCACGGCTCGTTGCGGCCCAGCTTCTGGTCGTTGCGCACTGGCGCTGCGACGACCGCCGCTTCGGCGCCCTCCTCGCTCAGTTGCTCGCTTTCCAGACCCGGGGCAGGGGCATGCTGGAACTGCATGCGGCTGGCCAGTTCCTCGGCCTCGCGGCGCAGGCGGGCTTCTTCTTCGATCGGATCTTCGCGGCGAACCTGAACGTGCGACAGCACGCGGATGGTGTCGCGCTTGATCGACTCGAGAAGCTCTTGGAACAGGCTGAACGACTCGCGCTTGTACTCCTGCTTCGGGTTCTTCTGCGCATAGCCACGCAGGTGAATACCGTGACGCAGGTGGTCCATGGTCGACAGGTGGTCTTTCCACAGGTCGTCCAGCACGCGCAGCAGAATCTGCTTCTCGAAGGTACGCAGGGCGTCGATACCGGCCTGGTCTTCCTTCTCGGTGTAGGCGGTGGTGATCTCGTTCAGCAGCTTCTCGCGCAGGGTCTCCTCGTAGAGGTGATCGTCCTCGTCGAGCCACTGCTGGATCGGCAGCTTAATGGCGAAATCGCTGGCCAAAGCAGCTTCCAGGCCGACCACATCCCACTGCTCGGGCAGCGACTGCGGCGGGATGTGCTGGCTGATGGTAGCGTCCAGTACTTCCTGGCGGAATTCTGCGATGGTGTCGCCGATGTTCTCGGCGGCCAGCAGGCTGTTGCGCATGTGGTAGATCACCTTGCGCTGCTCGTTGGCCACGTCGTCGTATTCGAGCAATTGCTTACGGATGTCGAAGTTACGGCCTTCGACCTTGCGCTGGGCCTTCTCGATGGCGTTGGTGACCATGCGGTGTTCGATGGCCTCGCCCGACTGCATGCCCAGTGCCTTCATGAAGTTCTTCACCCGGTCAGAGGCAAAGATGCGCATCAGGCTGTCTTCCAGCGACAGGTAGAAGCGGCTGGAACCCGGGTCACCCTGACGGCCCGAACGGCCACGCAGCTGATTGTCGATACGGCGCGATTCGTGGCGCTCGGAAGCGATCACGTGCAAGCCGCCCGACTCGATCACTTGCTGGTGACGTTTCTGCCAGTCCGACTTGATCTGGGCGATCTGCTCGGGTGTCGGGTTTTCCAGGGTGGCCACTTCAGCCTCCCAGTTACCGCCCAACAGGATGTCGGTACCACGACCGGCCATGTTGGTGGCGATGGTCAGTGCGCCTGGCGCACCGGCCTGCGCGATGATCTCGGCTTCCTTCTCGTGGTACTTGGCGTTCAGTACCTTGTGCTCGATGCCTTCCTTGAGCAGCAGGTTCGACATGTGCTCGGAGGTTTCGATGGTGGCAGTACCCACCAGCACCGGGCGGCCGTGGGTCATGCTTTCCTTGATGTCGGCGATGATCGCGGCGTATTTCTCGTCGGCAGTCAGGTACACCAGGTCGTTGAAGTCTTTACGTGCCAGCGGCTTGTTCGGCGGGATCACCATCACGTTGAGGCCGTAGATGGACTGGAACTCGAACGCTTCGGTGTCGGCGGTCCCGGTCATGCCGGACAGCTTGGTGTACAGGCGGAAGTAGTTCTGGAAGGTGGTCGAAGCCAGGGTCTGGCTCTCGGCCTGGATATTCAGGTTCTCTTTCGCCTCGATGGCCTGGTGCAGGCCCTCGGACAGGCGACGGCCTGGCATGGTACGGCCGGTGTGCTCGTCAATCAGCAGGACCTGGCCGTCCTGGACGATGTATTCGACGTTGCGGTGGAACAGCTTGTGCGCGCGCAGGCCAGCGTAAACGTGGGTCAGCAGGCCCAGGTTGTGCGAGGAATACAGGCTCTCGCCCTCGGCCAGCAGGCCGGCCTGGGTGAGCATCTCTTCGATGAACTGGTGACCGGCTTCGTTGAGCTCGACCTGGCGGCTCTTCTCGTCGATGGTGAAGTGGCCTTCCTGGGTGACCTGGCCTTCGACTTCTTCGATGTGCTGGGTCAGGCGCGGGATCAGGCGGTTGATCTCGATGTACAGCTTGGAGCTGTCTTCAGCCTGGCCGGAAATGATGAGCGGGGTGCGCGCCTCATCGATGAGGATGGAGTCGACTTCGTCGATTACCGAGAAGTTGAGTTCACGCTGGAACTTCTCTTCCTGGCTGAACGCCATGTTGTCGCGCAGGTAGTCGAAACCGAATTCGTTGTTGGTGCCGTAGGTAATGTCGGACGCATAGGCGGCGCGCTTTTCTTCCGGCGGCTGGAAGGCCGAAACGATACCTACCGACAGGCCGAGGAATTCGTACAGCGGGCGCATCCAGTTGGCGTCACGGCGAGCCAGGTAGTCGTTGACGGTGACCACGTGCACGCCCTTGCCGGACAGTGCGTTGAGGTACACGGCCAAGGTACCGACCAAGGTCTTGCCTTCACCGGTACGCATTTCTGCGATCATACCCTCGTGCAGGGTCATGCCACCGATCAGCTGCACATCGAAGTGGCGCATGCCCATTACGCGCTTGCCGGCCTCTCGGGCCACGGCGAAGGCTTCAGGCAGCAATTGGTCCAGTGTCTCGCCTTTGGCCAAACGCTCCTTGAACTCTGCGGTCTTGCCCCGCAGTTGCTCGTCGGAGAGGGCCACCATCTTCTCTTCGAAGGCATTGACGATACTCACCGTCTTGAGCATGCGTTTCACTTCACGCTCGTTCTTGCTTCCAAAAAGTTTTTTTAACAAAGGCGCAAACATATCGGCAGGATCTTCCACACGTAGGGATGGAGGGCGGCCCCATGAGTCGCCCGTGCAGCCCTGAGGCCGCATGCGAACGAGCATTCTACCCGGAAACGATGGTGAGGAAAGTGGTGGATTTCCACGATGCTATTACAGCGTTTTGGCAGGGGCCTGTCTTAGATAGGGGCATTTTCCCTGAGTTCAAGCCTTGGCAACATGAAAGCTATCGAGAATTAGTCTTATCTTCTATTGCCCGCGAAGAGGCCGGCACAGGCTATAGAGGTGTTAAACTGCTGCCCTTGCAACCTCATGCGTACCCCATGGCCTACAAACCCTCCCCTGCCCAGCCACCCTCCGCACTGCTGCGCCAGGTGCGCCCGTTGCGCCTGCTGCTGAACCAGGCCGAACGCCTGGAGCACCTGCAGCGCCTGCTGGAAAGCCAGCTGCAACCAGCTGCCCGGGAGCACTGCCATGTGGCATCGTGGCGCGATGGCACTTTGTTGCTGGTGGTTACCGACGGCCATTGGGCAACCCGCCTGCGCTACCAGCAGAAGCGCCTGCTGGCAGCATTACAAGCCATGGAAGCATTCGGCAACCTCAGGCGCATCCTCTACAAGGTGCAGCCACCGCTGGTGCCAGCCAAGCGAGGTGGGCATGCTGCAGAGCTGTCGATCAGCGCCGCCGAAAGCCTGCGCGACACCGCCGAGGGCATCACCGACCCCAAGCTGCGCGCAGCGCTGGAACGGTTGGCCGCCCACGCCAGGAACAAGCCATAAAAAAGGCCACCCGAAGGTGGCCTTAATGAACTAGAGAGTGTTCGAACTTACACCGCCGCAACAGGGCGCATGTACGAGATCGGTGCCGTGCTGGCATCTTCGAAAGTGACCACTTCCCAGGCATCGGTTTCTGCAATCAGCTTGCGCAGCAGCTGGTTGTTCAGCGCGTGGCCGGACTTGAAGCCCTTGAACTCGCCAATCAGGCTGTTGCCCAGCAGGTAAAGGTCGCCAATGGCGTCGAGGATCTTGTGCTTGACGAATTCGTCTTCGTAACGAAGGCCGTCCTCGTTGAGCACGCCGTCCTCATCGACCACGATGGCGTTCTCGACACTGCCACCCAGCGCAAGGTTGTGCTTGCGCAGGTACTCGATGTCACGCATGAAGCCGAAAGTACGCGCGCGGCTGACTTCTTTCACAAACGAGGTGCTGGAGAAATCGACGCTGGCGCTCTGGGTCCGGTTGCGAAGCACCGGGTGATCGAAGTCGATCTCGAAGCTCACCTTGAAACCTTCGAAAGGCAGGAACGTGGCGCGCTTGTCGCCCTCTTCCACGGTTACCTCACGCAGGATGCGGATGAACTTCTTGGCTGCGTCCTGTTCTTCCAGGCCGGCAGACTGAATCAGGAATACAAAGGGTCCGGCGCTGCCATCCATGATCGGCACTTCCGAGGCGGAGAGCTCGACGTAGGCGTTATCGATGCCCAGGCCCGCCATGGCGGAGAGCAGGTGCTCGACCGTATCGACCTTGACGTCACCGTTGACCAGCGTCGTCGACATGGTTGTCTCGCCGACGTTGGCCGCACGCGCAGGGATTTCGACCACAGGGTCGAGATCGGCGCGGCGGAAGACGATGCCGGTGTCAACAGGTGCAGGCTTGAGGGTCAGGTAAACCTTCTCCCCGGAGTGCAGACCGACACCTGTGGCACGGATGGTATTCTTCAGGGTGCGTTGTTTAATCATGGCATTGGCCGCTTCAGCGCAAATTGCGAACAGGTATCAACAAAGGCTGGGGATGATAACAGACCCAACCTTTGATGAATACCAATCACCTTTATACCCCTGATAAATTCCATTAATCAGCCTGACGACGCAGGAATGCCGGGATATCGAGGTAGTCCAGGTCATCCTGAGGGTTCAGTTTAGCGGCTGCGGCAGCACCTGCATGCGCCTGGTTGCGCATCACGGTCGGGCGCTCCAGGTCGCGGTAGTTGACCGCTGGCTGCTCCTGGCGCACCGGCGCAGGATTGGACGCTTCGTACGCTTGCTGGGCAGTCTGCAGGGTATTGTCGACCACCTTCACAGGCTTCTCGATGCGCGCGCCCAGGCCAGTGGCCACAACGGTCACGTGCAGTTCGTCGCGCATGTCCGGGTCGATCACGGTGCCGACCTTGACCATGGCGTGGTCAGAGGCGAAGGCTTCGATGATGCTACCCACATCGGAGTACTCACCCAGCGACAGGTCCGGGCCTGCGGTGATGTTCACCAGGATGCCACGGGCGCCCTGCAGGTTGACGTCCTCCAGCAGCGGGTTGCGAATCGCCGCCTCGGTGGCTTCACGCGCACGGTTCGGGCCGCTGGCACAGCCAGTACCCATCATCGCCATGCCCATTTCACCCATCACGGTACGCACGTCGGCGAAGTCGACGTTGATCATGCCAGGGCGTTTGATGATGTCGGAGATACCGCGAACGGCACCGGCCAGTACATCGTCGGCCTTGGCGAAGGCGGACAGCAGGCTGGCATCCTTGCCCAGGATTGTCAGCAGTTTCTCGTTGGGAATGGTGATCAACGAGTCGACGCTTTCAGCCAGCATGCGGATGCCTTCATCGGCGATCTGCATACGTTTGCGGCCTTCGAACGGGAACGGACGGGTCACCACGGCTACGGTGAGAATGCCCATTTCCTTGGCCACTTCGGCAATGATCGGCGCTGCACCTGTACCGGTACCGCCACCCATGCCAGTGGTGATGAACACCATGTTGGTGCCCTGCAGCACTTCGGCGATGCGCTCACGGTCTTCCAGCGCAGCCTGACGGCCGACTTCCGGATTGGCACCGGCACCCAGGCCCTTGGTCACACCAGTGCCCAATTGCAGGATGGTGCGCGCGCCAATACTTTTCAGCGCCTGGGCATCAGTGTTGGCGCAGATGAATTCCACGCCTTCGATGCTGCTCTTGACCATGTGGTTGACGGCGTTGCCGCCACCACCACCAACGCCGATCACCTTGATGACCGGACTTTGCGGGACGTTGTCTACGAGCTCGAACATTTTCCCTCTCCTTACAGTTCTCTAGTTGTTGCGCCTACCACTACTGCTTTGAAACTTAGAAGTTGCCCTGGACCCACTTCTTGAAGCGCTCAAGCACTGGGGCCTTCGGTTCATCGCCATAGCTGTTGTTGCTGCTGTTGGTGTTACCGGTCAGGATCAGGTCCTCGGACTGCTTCAGCAGACCGTAAGTGAGCAAGCCCACACCGGTGGAATAGATCGGGTTGCGAACCACGTCGCTCAGCCCCCGAACGCTGTGCGGTACGCCCAGGCGTACCGGCATGTGGAAGATTTCCTCGGCCAGTTCCACGGCACCTTCCATCTTCGCGGTGCCGCCGGTGAGGACGATGCCGGCTGGCACCAGGTCCTCGTAGCCGCTGCGGCGCAGCTCGGCCTGGATCAGGGTGAAGAGCTCGTCGTAACGTGGCTCCACCACCTCGGCCAGGGCCTGGCGCGACAGCTCGCGCGGTGGGCGGTCGCCCACGCTCGGCACCTTGATGGTCTCGCCGGCGCCAGCCAGTTTGGCCAGGGCGCAGGCGTAGCGGATCTTGATTTCTTCGGCGTACTGGGTAGGGGTACGCAGGGCCATGGCGATATCGTTGGTCACCTGGTCGCCAGCAATCGGGATGACTGCGGTGTGACGGATGGCGCCCTCGGTGAAGATGGCGATGTCAGTGGTGCCGCCACCGATGTCCACCAGGCACACGCCCAGTTCTTTTTCATCGTCGGTCAGCACCGAGTAGGCCGAGGCCAGCTGCTCAAGGATGATGTCGTCGATTTCCAGGCCGCAGCGGCGTACGCATTTCTCGATGTTCTGCGCCGCGTTGACTGCGCAGGTGACCACGTGGACCTTGGCTTCCAGGCGCACGCCGGACATGCCCAGCGGCTCGCGCACGCCTTCCTGGTTGTCGATCACGTAGTCCTGCGGCAGGGTGTGCAGCACACGCTGGTCGGCCGGAATCGCCACGGCCTGGGCGGCGTCGAGTACACGTTCCAGGTCGGCCAGGCTGACCTCGCGGTCGCGGATGGCGACGATGCCGTGGGAGTTCAGGCTGCGGATGTGGTTGCCGGCTACCCCGACGAAGGCCGAGTGGATACGGCAGCCGGCCATCAGCTGCGCCTCTTCCACGGCGCGCTGGATCGACTGCACGGTGGACTCGATGTTCACCACCACGCCTTTCTTCAGGCCGCGGGACGGATGGGTGCCGATCCCGACGATTTCCAGGGTACCGTCTTCGCCCACTTCGCCCACCAGCGCCACCACCTTGGAGGTGCCAATGTCCAGCCCGACGATCATTTTGCCGCTATGCGCGTTTGCCATGGTCCTGCCTCTCTCTAATTCTTCGCAACGGCGGGTTGGGCCGTCGTCGGTGCAATCGGTTCCCGCCAACCAACGGCAAGTCCGTTGGAATAACGCAGATCAATGCGGGCGATAGTGGTGATCTGGTCTTTGAGTGTCTTGTCGTAAATGGCAATGAAACGGCGCATCTTCTCCACCAGATGGTCACGCCCCAACAGCAGCTCGATGCCTGGCCCGGCGCTGCTTGCACCGGTGGTCAGGAACCAGCTGCCTCGCTCGCGCAGCTCCAGGCGAGCAATGGAAAAGCCCATGGGGCGCAGCATCTGGCTCAATACCTGGTACTGCTGCATGACTTGTTGCTGAGCACGCTGGGGCCCGGCCAACTGCGGCAGGTGCTCGTAGTTGGCCAGTTCGCGCGGGGTGAAGGCCTGGCCCTGGTTGTTGAGCAAGGCTTCGTCACCCCAGCGCGCCACCGGCAGCTGTTCTTCCAGGCGGATCACCACCTCGTCAGGCCACACCCGGCGCACTTCGGCGTGGGCGATCCATGGCATCTGTTCGAGCTCCGCACGCATCGCTGGCAGGTCGACGCTGAAGAAGCTTGCCGCCACGTAGGGCGCGATGCGCTGCTGCACCGACTGCTGGCTGATGTAGCTGAGGTCGCCTTGCACGTCGATCTTGGTGATCGGCCGGTCGGCATACGGCATCAGGCGAATGGCGCCTTCGTAGGCACCAAAGCCGGCCGCCACCAGCAGCACCGGCCACAGCAGGCGCTTGAGGCCTCCCAGGCTTGGCCGCGGCAGGCGCGCCGATACGGGCTCGTCGGCCACCAGCCGGCTGGCACCACGCGGCACCGGCTTGCTACGGCCGGTAACGGGTTGCTGCTGACGTATCATCGCGCCTTGCATGGTTGTTAACCTCGGGTCGTCACGCTTTCAGCCAGGATTGCCAGCACCAGTTGCTGGAAGTCCAGGCCGGCCGCGCGGGCCGCCATGGGCACCAGGCTATGATCAGTCATGCCCGGTGCGGTGTTGACTTCGAGCAGCCAGAACCGGCCCTGCTCGTCCTGCATCACGTCCAGCCGCCCCCAGCCTTCGATGCCGATGGCATCACAGGCGCGTGCGGTCAGGTCGATCAGTTCCTGTTCCTTGACGCTATCCAGGCCGCACGGGATGCGGTACTGGGTATCGTTGGCGATGTACTTGGCGTCGTAGTCGTAGAACACGTGCGGCGTACCCAGGGCGATCGGCGGCAGCACCTGGCCGCGCAAGACCGCGATGGTGAACTCCGGGCCGTGGATCCACTGTTCCACCAGTACCTGGGAATCGTATTTGGCGGCGTCCTGCCAGGCGGCGACCAGTTCCTGGGCGCTGTTCACCTTGGCCATGCCGATGCTAGAGCCTTCATGGGCGGGTTTGACGATAAGCGGGAAGCCCAGTTCCGTACTGGCCAACAAACAATCGTTTTCGCTCGCCAACACCGCGTGACGCGGGGTCGGAATGCCCAGGCTCTGCCACACCTGCTTGGTGCGCAGCTTGTCCATGGCCAGCGCCGAGGCAAGGATGCCACTGCCGGTGTAAGGGATGCCCAGGCACTCCAGCAGGCCTTGCATGCTGCCGTCTTCACCGCCACGGCCGTGCAGGATGATGAAGGCGCGGTCGATCTTTTCGCTTTGCAGGCGCGTGAGCAGGTCGTCACCGACGTCGATGGCGACCACGTCGACACCGGCAGTGGTCAGCGCGTCGATCACCGCCGCACCGGACTTCAGCGACACTTCACGCTCGGCGCTTTTGCCACCGTACAGCACGGCGACGCGGCCGAACGCCTTGACGTCCAGGGTCGAGTGCAATTTTTCGTAGGCGCTGGTCATTTCGACTTCTCCTGCTTGGCGCCAGCGAACAGCGGGCTTTTCATCAATTGCGGGGCCAGGCCGCCGACATCGCCGGCACCCTGGCAGATCAGGATGTCGCCAGCGCGCAGCAGTGGCTTGACTAGCGGTGCCAGCTCGGCGCCGCGCTCGATGTAGATCGGGTCCAGCTTGCCGCGCTGGCGGATGCTGTGACACAGCTGACGGCTGTCGGCACCCGGGATCGGCTCTTCGCCCGCCGGGTAGACCTCCATCAGCAGCAGCACGTTGGCATCGCCCAGCACCTGGACGAAATCGTCGTACAGGTCGCGGGTGCGGCTGTAGCGGTGGGGCTGGTAGACGATCACCAGGCGGCGGCTTGGCCAGCCACCGCGCACGGCCTTGATCACCGCAGCCACTTCGGTCGGGTGGTGGCCGTAGTCGTCGACCAGCATCACGCTGCCGCCTTCCACCGGCAGCTCGCCGTACACCTGGAACCGGCGACCGACACCCTGGAAGCCGGACAGGCCCTGGACGATGGCTTCGTCGCTGATGCCTTCGTCGGTGGCGATGGCGATGGTGGCCAGTGCGTTGAGCACGTTGTGGTTGCCAGGCATGTTCACCGACACTTCCAGCGGCTCGCAGTCACGGCGCAGCACGGTGAAGTGGGTCTGCATGCCCTGCTGGCGCACGTTGATGGCGCGAATGTCGGCCTCTTCGCTGAAGCCGTAGGTCACCGTCGGGCGTTTCACCTGTGGCAGGATTTCGCGCACCACCGGGTCGTCCAGGCACATCACCGCCAAGCCGTAGAACGGCAGGTTGTGCAGGAACTCGACGAAGGTTTTCTTCAGCTTGTTGAAGTCACCTTCGTAGGTCGCCATGTGGTCGGCGTCGATGTTTGTGACCACGGCCACCATCGGCTGCAGGTGCAGGAAGCTCGCATCGCTTTCGTCTGCTTCGGCGATCAGGTAGCGACTGGTGCCCAGCTGGGCATTGGTACCGGCAGCGGTCAGGCGGCCACCGATAACGAAAGTCGGGTCCAGGCCACCGGCAGCGAACACCGACGCCAGCAGGCTGGTGGTGGTGGTCTTGCCGTGGGTACCGGCAACGGCCACACCATGACGGTAGCGCATCAGTTCGGCGAGCATTTCGGCACGCGGCACTACCGGAATGCGTCGCTCGAGGGCGGTAGCCACTTCCGGGTTGGCCGGGTTGATGGCACTGGACACCACGAGCACGTCAGCGGTAGCGGCGTTCTCGGCGCGGTGGCCGACAAAGATCTCGGCGCCGAACGATTCCAGGCGCTCGGTCACCGGCGAAGCTTTCAGGTCCGAACCGGACACTTCATAGCCCAGGTTCAGCAACACTTCGGCAATGCCGCACATGCCCACGCCGCCGATACCGACGAAGTGAATACGGCGGATACGGCCCATCTTCGGATGGGGCATGGCTTTCTGGCTTTCAACCATGGGCCACCTCCAGGCAGATATCGACCACGGTGCTGGTTGCAGCAGGTTTGGCCAGGCGCCGTGCGGTGCCTGCCATGACGTTGAGTTTCTCGGGTTGCATCAGCACCTCGTTCAGGCGTTCAGCGAGCTGCGCTGCGCCAGTTGTCGCTTGTGGCATCAGGAAGGCAGCGCCTTCGCGGGCCAGATATTGGGCGTTGTGGGTCTGGTGGTCGTCGATGGCGTGGGGCAAAGGCACCAGCATCGAAGGCAGGCCTGCTGCCGCCAGCTCGCTGACAGTCAGGGCACCGGCCCGGCACACCACCATGTCGGCCCAGCCATAGGCTTGGGCCATGTCCTTGATGAAGGGCTCTACCTGAGCCTCGACGCCCGCCTCGTGATAACGCTCGGCGGTGATTGGCGCGTGTTGCTTACCAGCCTGGTGGAACACCTCTGGCCGCAGCGCGGCAGGGACCTCGGACAGGGCCTTAGGCAACAATTTGTTCAATGGTTCCGCACCCAGGCTGCCACCGAGCACCAGCAGGCGCGCACGGCGCTGGGCCAGGGGCGCGCGTTGTGCATCCATGAACAGCTCCGGGCGCACCGGGTTGCCGGTGGTGCGACGCTTGTCGCTGGCCTCGAAGGTGTTCGGGAAAGCTTCGCAGACCCGCGCCGAGAGTGGCACCAGCAACCGATTGGCGGTACCGGCACGGGCGTTCTGCTCGTGGATCACCAGCGGCACGCCGCACAGCCGCGCGGCCACACCGCCGGGGCCGGTCACGTAGCCGCCAAAGCCCAGCACGCAGACCGGCTTGAGCTGGCGAATGATGCGTCGCGCCTGCAGCACGGCCTTGATAAGGGTGAATGGCGCCTTGAGCAATGACAGTTTGCTTTTGCCGCGCAGGCCGCTGACCTGGATCAGGTGCAGTGGCAGGCCAGCCTGTGGCACCAGCTCGTTCTCGATGCCACGCGGGGTGCCCAGCCAGTGCACGGTAAAACCACGCGCCTGGAACTCACGGGCGCAGGCCAGGGCCGGGAATACGTGGCCCCCGGTGCCGCCCGCCATGATCAGTATGTTCTTGCCGTCAGCGGCCATGACTGGTCTCCTCGGCAAAATCGCTTTCGCTGAACTCGTGTTCCTCGCTGCCCAGGTGCGTGCGGCTCTCCCACTCGATACGCAGCAACAGGCCTACGCAGGCGCAACAGATCACCAGCGAACTGCCCCCGTAACTGAGGAACGGCAGCGTCAGGCCCTTGGTTGGCAGCAGGCCGACGTTCACCCCGATGTTGATCAGGAACTGGCCGATCCACAGGAACGCCAGGCCGAAGGCCACATAGGCGGCAAAGAACTGCTTGGCCTTCTCGGCCCACAGGCCGATGTACAGGGCACGCACGGTCACGAACACGAACAGTGCAATGGTCAGCAGCGAACCGACCACACCCAGCTCTTCGGCCAGTACCGAGAACACGAAGTCGGTGTGCGCTTCGGGCAGGTAGAACTGCTTCTGCACGCTGTTGCCCAGGCCAACACCCAGCCACTCGCCACGGCCGAAGGCGATCAGTGCCTGGGTCAGCTGGTAACCCGAGCCGAACTGGTCGGACCACGGGTCGGTGAAGGTGATAAGCCGCGCCATCCGGTAGGGCTGCGCCTGTACCAGCACAAACACCGCCAGCACCGCCAACACCACCATGAGGCTGAAGCGGAACAGCCCAACCCCGCCGAGGAACAGCATGGCCGCCGCCGCGCCCATCATCACCACGGTGGCACCGAAGTCCGGCTCCATCAGCAGCAGGGCGGCCATGGGCAGCAGCACGATGAACGGCTTGAAGAAGCCCATCCAGGTTTCGCGCACTTCGGTCTGCCGGCGCACCAGGTAACCCGCCAGGTAGACGACCACGAACACCTTGGCGATTTCCGAAGGCTGGACGTTGAAGAAGCTGAAGCCGATCCAGCGCATGGAGCCGTTCACTTCGCGGCCGATACCCGGCACCAGCACCAGCACCAGCAGGCCGAAGGCGCCCAGCAGCATCATGAAGCCCATGCGCTGCCAGGTGGCGATCGGCACCAGCATGGTCGCGCCGCAGGCAACCAGGCCAAGGAACACGTAAACCAGGTGGCGGAACATGTGGTAAAGCGGGTTTCCCGACTGCACCGCGGCCACTTCCGAGGACGCCGAGGTGATCATCACCAGGCCCAGGCCAAGCAAGGCCAGGCAGCCGGCGAGCATCGGGAAGTCCAGGTCGATGCCACGACCGCTGATCAGCGGCGACGGGTAGGGCTTGAAGATGCCGAAGATCATGCAAGACCTCCCGCTGCCTGGGCAAACAGGCGCCCGCGCTCTTCAAAGTTCTTGAACATGTCGAGGCTGGCGCACGCCGGCGACAGCAGCACCGCATCGCCGGCCTGGGCCAGTTCGGCACACTGCTGCACGGCGTCCTCGAGGGTCTTGACCCGTACCAGCGGCACGTCATTACCCAACGCTTCGGCCAGGCGCTCGGCATCACGGCCAAGCAATACCACGGCGCGGCAGAAGCGCTTGACGGGCTCGCGCAACGCAGTGAATTCAGCACCTTTGCCGTCGCCACCGGCGATCAGCACCAACTTGCCTTCGATATCGGCACCCAGGCCTTCGATGGCGGCCAGGGCAGCACCGACGTTGGTGGCCTTGGAGTCGTCGTACCAGTTCACGCCATTACGCTCGCGCACCCACTGGCACCGGTGGGCCAGGCCACCGAACTCACGCAGGGCTTCGAGCATGGGCTCGAACGGCAGGCCAGCGGCATGCCCCAGGGCCAGTGCCGCCAGGGCGTTGGACTGGTTGTGGGCACCACGCACCTTCAGCTCGCGCGCCGGCATCAGCGCCTGGAATTCGAACGCCAGGTATTTTTCACCGTCCACTTCACGCAGGCCAAAGGCCTTGAAGTCGGGTTGGTTGAGGCCGAAGGTCCAGCATGGGCGGCCTTCCACCGGCAGTGGCCGGCTCAGGGCGTCCTGGCGGTTGACCACCACCTGGCGGGCACCGCGGAAAATCCGGTGCTTGGCCAGGTGGTAGGCCGGCAGGCCGCTGTAGCGGTCCATGTGGTCTTCGCTGATGTTCAGCACAGTGGCCACTTCTGCGTTGAGCTGGTCGGTGGTTTCCAGTTGGAAACTGGACAGCTCCAGCACGTACAGCTCGACGTCATCAGCCAGCAAGTCCAGCGCCGGGGTACCGAGGTTGCCGCCCACCGCCACGCGCTTGCCGGCCTTGGCGGCCATTTCGCCGACCAGAGTGGTAACGGTGCTCTTGGCGTTGGAACCGCTGATGGCAACGATCGGCGCCTTGGCGTGCCGGGCGAACAGCTCGATGTCACCGGACAGCTTCACGCCACGCGCGGCTGCCTGCTGCAGGGCCGGGGTGGCCAGGGCCAGGCCAGGGCTCACGTACAGCTCGTTGGCGCGGCACAGGAAGTCCACGTCCAGCTCGCCACAGCGCACTTCCACCTGCGGGTAATCACGGCGCAGGGTGTCCAGTTCCGGCGGTAGCTCGCGGGTGTCGGCGACCGCAAAGGCAATGCCCCGGTTCGCCAGGAAGCGAACCAGGGACATGCCGCTCTTGCCGAGGCCGACAACGATGCGGAATTGGTCGGAAGCGATCAAAGACACGCTCATCTACCTCAGTTTCAGGGTTGCAAGGCCAATCAGCACCAGAATCACGGTGATGATCCAGAAGCGGACGATCACCCGAGGCTCTGGCCAGCCCTTGAGTTCAAAATGGTGGTGGATCGGCGCCATGCGGAACACGCGCTTGCCGGTCAGCTTGAAGGAGGCGACCTGGATCACCACCGACAAGGTTTCCACCACGAAGATGCCGCCCATGATGAACAGCACGATTTCCTGGCGGACGATCACGGCGATGGTGCCCAGCGCGGCGCCCAGCGCCAGCGCGCCGACGTCACCCATGAAGACTTGTGCCGGGTAGGTGTTGAACCACAGGAAGCCCAGGCCGGCACCGATCAGCGCGCCGCAGAACACGATCAGCTCGCCCGAGCCCGGTACGTAAGGGATCAGCAGGTATTCGGCGAACTTCACGTTACCCGACAGGTAGCAGAAGATGCCCAGGGCGCCGCCGACCATCACCGTCGGCATGATTGCCAGGCCGTCGAGGCCATCGGTAAGGTTGACCGCGTTGCTGGAGCCGACAATGACGAAGTAGGTCAATACGACGAAGCCGACGCCCAGCGGGATGGTGACATCCTTGATGAACGGCAGGATCAGCGTGGTCTCGACGCTGGTCGGCGCGGTCTTGTACAGGAACACGGCTGCAGCCAGGCCGAACACCGACTGCCAGAAGTACTTCCAGCGGCTTGGCAGCCCACGGGAGTTCTTTTCGATCACCTTGCGGTAGTCGTCAACCCAGCCGATCGCGCCGAATGCCAGGGTAACGATCAGCACCACCCACACATAGCGGTTGGACAGATCAGCCCACAGCAGTGTGCTGATGGCGATGGCCGACAGGATCAGAGCACCACCCATGGTCGGGGTGCCGGACTTGGACAGGTGCGATTGCGGGCCATCGTTACGCACGGCCTGGCCGATCTGGCGAATTTGCAGGGTACGGATCATCCACGGCCCCAGCCACAGCGCCAGGGACAACGCGGTCAGTACACCAAGGATCCCGCGCAGGGACAGGTACTGGAAGACCGCGAAGCCTTTGTGGAACTGTTGCAGATACTCGGCCAACAGCAGCAGCATTAATGTTTCTCCCCGCTGGCACCGCACAATGCCGCCACGACGTTTTCCATCGCAGCGCTGCGCGAGCCCTTGATCAAGATAGTGGTATCGCTGGCATTTTCGGCGCTAACCGCGTCGATCAGCTCAGCTTGAGTAGCGAAATGACGGCCATTGGCGCCGAACGCCTTGACCGCATGTGTCATGTTGGAACCCACTGCGTACAGGGCGTCGACCTTGCCACGCGCGTAGTCACCCACCTGACGGTGGCCTTCTTCCGCCCATTGCCCTAATTCGCCGATATCCCCAAGCACCAGGACGGTGCGTCCGGAAAAGCCGGCGAGTATATCAATGGCTGCGCACATGGAGGTGGGATTTGCGTTGTAACTGTCATCGATCACCCGCACGCCGTTAGGCGCGATCTGCGCCACGGTGCGGCCCTTGACCGGCTGCACGGCATTCAGGCCGGCGGCGATGCCGCTCAGGCTCAGACCAACGGCATGGGCCGCGGCTGCGGCGGCCAGGGCGTTGCTGACGTTGTGCTCACCCAGCACGTTGAGTTGCACAGCCACCGAGTCACCGGCGCCATGCAGCGTGAACGACGGGCAGCCACGGGCATCGCGACCAATGTCGCTGGCGTAGAAGTCAGCCTTGATATCGCTGCGGGCGAAACTGATGACCTTGTGCGCACCGGCACGGGCTTTCCAGGTATCGAAAGCCTTGTCGTCCAGATTCAGAATGGCCGTACCGCCCTCGCCCAGGCCTTCGAGGATTTCGCCCTTGGCTTCGACGATTTTTTCTGGGCCGCCGAACTCGCCGACATGGGCGGTACCGGCGTTGTTGATAATGACCACCTGCGGCCGGGTAAGGCCGACGGTGTAGCGAATTTCACCAATGCGCGACGCACCCAGCTCGATCACCGCAACGCTGTGCTCCGGGGCGATTTCCAGCAGGGTCAGCGGTGCGCCGAGGTCATTGTTCAGGTTGCCGCGGGTGGCGTGCACCAGGCCACGGGTGCGCAAGATGCTGGCAAGCATTTCCTTCACCGTGGTCTTGCCACTGGAACCGGTAATGGCCACTACGGGCTTGTCGAAAGCAGCGCGGTTCAGGGCACCGAGCTGACCCAGTGCTACCCGGCAATCCTTGACCAGCAGTTGGGGCAGGTCGACACCGGCCACTTCACGCTCGACCAGCGCAGCAACCGCGCCCTTGGCTTTAACGTCAGCCAGGTAGTCATGGCCATCGAAACGCGGGCCGGCCAAGGCGACGAACAGCTGCCCGGTGCTGACGCTGCGGCTGTCGATGCTGACGCCGGTGAAGGTGGCGTCGGCACCGACTTGTTGACCACTCAGTGCTGTGGTCAGCTGGCTGAGTGTCATCGGCTTAAGCATGTGGAGCCTCCCAGGCTTCAAGGGCCTTCTCGGCTTCGATCAGGTCGGAGAAGTCATGGCGCTCGCCATTGATCTCCTGGTAATCCTCATGCCCCTTCCCGGCCAGCAGGATCACATCGTTGGCAGCGGCTGAGGCGATCAGGTGCGCAATGGCTTCGCCACGGCCGGCGACGAACTCGACGTCGTCAGGCTTGGTGAAACCGGGGCGGATGTCATCGAAGATGCGCAGCGGGTCTTCCGTGCGCGGGTTGTCGTCGGTGACCAACACGCGGTCGGCCAGGCGCTCGGCGACTTCAGCCATCAAAGGGCGCTTGCCGCGGTCACGGTCGCCGCCGCAGCCGAACAGGCACAGCAGCTTGCCGTGAGCATGCGGGCGCAGGGCTTCAAGGACTTTTTCCAGGGCGTCCGGGGTGTGTGCGTAGTCGACCACCACCAGCGGCTTTTGGCCGCCACCCAAGCGCTGCATGCGGCCAACCGGCCCTTGCAGTCGCGGGGTGACCTCCAGGATTTCGTCCAGCGCGTAATCCAGCGCCAGCAGGGTTGCCACGGCGGCCAGCATGTTGCTCAGGTTGAAGCGGCCCAGCAGCTGGCTGCGCAGGGTGCGCTCACCCTGGGCGGTGACCAGCGTGGCGCGCACGCCATCGTCAGTGAACACGGCTTCGCGGCAGAACAGCGAGGCTTCCGGGTTTTCCAGGCTGTAGCTGAGCAGCCGGGTCTCGACAAGGTCGACACTCGGGCGGCAAGCAAAGTCTTCGGCCAGGCGACGACCAAAGTCGTCATCCAGGTTGACCACCTGGCAACGCAGGTTCGGCCAGGCGAACAGCTTGGCCTTGGCCGCCTCATAGGCTTGCATGCTGCCGTGGTAGTCCAGGTGATCACGGGACAGGTTGGTCATGACCGCGATGTCGAACGCCAATGCGGCGACACGCCCCTGCTCCAGGGCGTGGGAGGAAACCTCCATGGCCACGGCCTTGGCGCCCTGCTTTTTCAAGTCGTAAAGGGTCGACTGCACGGCAATCGGGTCTGGCGTGGTCAGCCGACCACTTTGCAGGTCACCGTAGAAACCGGTACCCAAAGTGCCAATAAGGCCGCAGCGCTGGCCAAGCACATCAAGCGCCTGGGCTACCAACTGGGTGACGCTGGTCTTGCCGTTGGTACCGGTCACGCCCACCAGGTTCAGCTGGCGGCTGGGCTCGCCATAGAAGCGCCCGGCGATGTCCGACAGCTGCGCGATCAGGCCCTTGACCGGAATCAGCGGCACATCGGTCAACGGCAGAACGTTGGCGCCATGCTCTTCATAGGCCACGGCGGCAGCGCCACGGGCCAGGGCATCGGCGATATGCTCGCGGCCATCGACCTTGGCACCCGGCACGGCCAGGAACAGATCGCCCGGGCGCACACTGCGGCTGTCCAGGGTCAGTTCACGAATCAGCGGGTCGCGGCTGGCGTGAGCGAAAAGTTTGCTTAATGGCATTGTCATCATCCACGCCCTCCCTTGGCGGCTGCTGCATTGACTTGCGACTGTTCGGCGGGTGCTGGTGGCGGCAGGTTGTCTGGCGGCACGTTCATCAAACGCAGGGTGCCGGACATGACCTTGCTGAAGACCGGCGCCGAAACCAGGCCACCGAAATAACCACCCTTGCCCGGCTCGTCGATGACCACGACGATGGCGTAGCGCGGGTCACTCATTGGCCCGAAGCCTGCAAACAGCGAGCGGTAGGCGTTTTCGGTGTAACCCTTGGAACCCACGGTGGCTTTACGCGCGGTACCGGACTTGCCGGCCACGTGATAGAACGGCACCTGGGCACGGAACACGCCACGCGGCGCTTCAATCACCTGCTGCAGCATGCCCTGAACGGTTTCGGCGGTTTCCTTCGGAATGGCCTGCACGGCTTCCGGCGCCTTGTCGACCTTGATGATCGACAGCGGCACCATCTTGCCGTCGTTGGCCAGCGCCGCGTAGGCATGGACCAGTTGCAGGGCGGTCACCGACAGGCCGTAGCCATAGGAAAGGGTCGCGGTCTCGGCCTTGCGCCACTCGCGGTGGTTAGGCAGGTTACCGACACGCTCCCCCGGGAAACCAAGGCCGGTGTACTGGCCCAGGCCGACTTGGGACATGACTCGGTAGATGGCATCGCCGCCGATGTCGAAGGCGATCTTGCTCATGCCGACGTTACTGGAGTTGATCAGGATGCCGGTCAGGTCGAGGATCGGGCCCTCGCTGCGCGACACGTCCTTGATGGTGTAGCGGCCGATCTGCAGGCTGCCCGGGTAAACCTCGACCTTGTCGGTCGGCTTCCAGCGGCCGCTTTGCAGTGCCGCACTCATGGAAATCGGCTTGACCGTGGAACCGGGCTCGAACACGTCGATGATCGCCCGGTTGCGCATCGCCGCCGGGAACATGCTGCGGCGGTTGTTCGGGTTGTAGGTTGGCTGGTTGACCATGGCCAGAACTTCACCGGTCTTGACGTCCATGATCACCAGGCTGCCGGCCTTGGCGTCCTGTTCGGCAATGGCGTTGCGCAGCTCGCGGGTAGCCAGGTATTGCAGGCGCAGGTCTATCGACAACGCCAAGGTCTTGCCGGCCTTGGCGTTCTTGGTTACCTGGATGTCCTTGATCAGCCTGCCACGCCGGTCCTTGATCACCTGGCGCTTGCCGGGCACGCCGGCCAGCCACTCGTCATAGGCCAGTTCCACCCCTTCACGACCGTGGTCGTCGAGGTCGGTGAAACCAACCATGTGCGCAGTGACATCACCGGCCGGATAGAAGCGGCGGAATTCTTCCAGGCCGTATACACCTGGCACCTTCAGGTCGAGTACGTGCTGGCCCTGCTCCGGGGTCAGGCCGCGGACCAGGTAGATGAACTCCTTGCTGGCCTGCGCGGTCAGGCGTTCGACCAGCTGCTGGGGATTTTGCCCCAACGCTGCAGCCAGCTGTGGCCAGCGGTCTTTGGACGCCTGCATTTCCTTGGGGTTGGCCCACAGGGTAGTGACCGGGGTACTCACGGCCAATGGCTCACCGTTGCGGTCGGTAATCAGCCCGCGGTGCGCCGGGATAGGAATATGACGCAGGCTGCGCGCATCGCCCTGCCCCTTGAGGAAGTCACGGTCGACCACCTGCAGGTCGATGATGCGCCAGCAGATGGCACCCACCATGATTGCCAGCAAGCCGATCACCACGCGGAAGCGCCACGGGTAGAGTGCGCCTTCGAGCTTCATCATGGCGCCACCATCCGCACTTCGTCAGCCGAAGGCACGCGCATCTTCAACTGCTCGGAAGCCAGGTTTTCGATACGGCTGGCGGCGGTCCAGGTGCTCTGTTCCAGAATCAGCCGGCCCCACTCGGCCTGGGCCTTGTCACGCTCGTTCAACTCCCCGTAAAGGGTGTTGAGCAACTGACGGTTCCAGTGCGCGCTGTAGGACACGGCGACGGCCGAAACCAGCACGCCGACAAACAGCAGAAGCATCAGGAAGCTTCCGCCTGGCAATGGCTTGGCGAAAAGCCTGCTCACCGCAGCTTCTCCGCCACACGCATCACGGCGCTACGCGACCGCGGGTTGGCCTTGAGCTCGGCTTCGGAGGCGAACTGGGCCTTGCCGATGAGCTTGATTTTCGGCTCGAAGACCTTGTGCTGTACCGGCAGGTTGCGTGGCAGGTTGTCGGCCTCGCCCTTGACCAGCTTGCGCATGAACAGCTTGACGATACGGTCCTCGAGAGAGTGGAAACTGATCACTGCCAGGCGACCACCGACCTCGAGCGCATCGAGTGCGGCCTCAAGGCCAGCCTCCAGGTCACCCAGTTCGTTGTTGACATGGATCCGCAGCCCCTGGAAGGCACGGGTAGCCGGGTTCTTGCCTTTTTCCCAGGCAGGGTTGGCAACCTTCAGCACTTCTGCCAGGTCGGCAGTGCGGGTGAACGGCTCCTTTTCGCGGCGCTCGACCACGGCACGCGCCATGCGGCCGGAGAAGCGCTCTTCACCGTACTCCTTGAAGACGCGGGCAATTTCTTCGACAGGCGCCGTGGCGATGAACTCGGCGGCACTGATGCCCTGGTCCGGGTTCATGCGCATGTCCAGCGGGCCATCATTGAGGAAGCTGAAGCCACGCTCGGGGTCATCCAGTTGCGGGGAGGACACGCCCAGGTCCAGCAGTACTCCGCTGACCTTGCCGTGCAGGCCGCGCTCGGCCACTTCCGCGCCCAGCTCGGCAAAGCTGCGCTGCACAATGACAAAGCGGCCGTCTTCGGCCGCCAGCGCTTGCCCCGTGGCAATCGCCTGTGGATCTTTGTCGAAGCCCAGCAGCCGCCCTTGCGGCCCGAGCTTGCTGAGAATCAGCCGGCTGTGTCCGCCACGGCCGAAGGTGCCGTCCAGATAGCAACCGTCGGCGCGCAGGGCCAATGCCTCGACAGCTTCGTCGAGCAGGACGGTAATGTGGTTGAAGCCGCTATCTATGGTCACAGGATCAGGTCACGCAATTCGTCGGGCATGGCGCCCGGTTGTTGAATAGCTGCAAGGTCGGCTGCCGAAACCGTGTTCCAGGCATCTTCATCCCACAGCTGGAATTTGTTCAGTTGCCCCACCAGCATCGCCTTCTTGTCGAGCTTGGCGTACTCACGCAGGCGGGGCGGCACCAGGAAACGCCCACTGCCATCGAGCTCCAGGTCAACCGCATTACCGATCAGCAAACGCTGCAGACGGCGGTTTTCCTCACGCAACGATGGCAAGGCTCGCAACTTGGCTTCTATCTGTTCCCACTCATCGAGGGGGTATACGCACAAGCAGGGGTCAACGGCGTCAATGGTCACGATCAGCTGGCCATTGCAACGCGAATCAAGCTCGTCACGGTACCGGCTCGGCATGGCGAGACGTCCCTTGGCATCGAGGCTGACGGCGTTGGCTCCGCGGAACACGGCTGCGATTCCCCACAATATTAGCTTTTTTGTGCCAGAAAACCCACTTCATCCCACTTTCTGCCACTTGCGCACACTATAGGAATCCGCCCGCAGCACCGTCAAGGCACGTTCATAAGGAAAAGCCTTACAGGACCGAGATTTAGCGCGATAAGGGAATGTGGAACGATTACCAAGGAGAAGAAAACACGAGAAAAATCAAACCCACGCAAGCAAATGGAGTTCGAAGTTAAAGTGATTTATGAAGAGTAAGATTTTTTCGGTATTACCAGAGAGGATCTGCTATCGAATCAAGCAGGGGAGGAAAAGGTGGAGAGTCGATCTGTAAGCCGGGTTTTGTCGAGGACAGTCATTCCTCTACGACGGCCATCACTGGACGCCTCTAGCAACCTACCCGGTTCCGACGCGGGCCACGCCTGATGGAACCCTATTTGGTCTTGCTCCGAGTGGGGTTTACCTAGCCACGAACTGTTGCCAGCCGTGCGGTGCGCTCTTACCGCACCTTTTCACCCTTACCGGCACCGAAGTGCTTAGGCGGTTATTTTCTGTGGCACTTTCCGTAGGCTCGCGCCTCCCAGGCGTTACCTGGCACTCTGCCCTATGGAGCCCGGACTTTCCTCCCCCTGCTGCTCACACAACAAAAAGTTGCGGAACGAAAACAGGCAGCGACTGTCCGATCGACTCTCCGCCGCCAAGGTTACCGGCACGCGCGCACAAGAACAAGCAATACCGGCATTTATATCAAACTGCCACTATTCGGCTTTCTGCTTTTCCAGGGCAAGTTGATACAAAAGGTTCTTGCGCACCCCGGTAATTTCCGCCGCCAGCGCCGCCGCCCGCTTCAGTGGCAACTCGGCCAATAGCAGGTCGAGCACTCGCTGGGCCTCGCCACTGATGGCCTGCTCGCCTTCCGGCGCGCTCCAGCCGCCCACCAGTACTACGCATTCACCGCGCTGCTGGTTGCTGTCGCCAGCAACGAACGCGCGCAGTTCGGCCAGCGGCAGGCCCTTGAGGGTCTCGAAGGTCTTGGTCAGTTCACGGGCCAGCAGTGCCGGGCGTTCGCCACCAAATACCAGCTCCATGTCTTCAAGGCATTCGAGGATACGGTGCGGGGCTTCATAGAAGATCAGCGTACGCGGCTCTTCCTTCACCTGCTCGAGGCGCGCCCGGCGCCCTGCCTGCTTGGCCGGCAGGAAGCCTTCGAAGATGAAGCGGTCCGACGGCAAGCCGGCCGCCGACAGTGCAGCGATCAAGGCGCAGGCGCCCGGCACCGGCACCACGCTCACCCCCGCAGCCCGCGCCTGGCGCACCAGGTGGTAGCCCGGGTCGGAAATCAGCGGTGTGCCGGCATCGGAAACCAGCGCCACGTTCTCGCCAGCCAGCAGCTTGGTGAGAAAACGCCCGCCCTCGTCACGCTCGTTGTGTTCATGACAGGCCGCCAGCGGCGTGTCGATGCCAAAGTGTTGCAGCAGGCGGATCGAATGGCGGGTGTCTTCGGCAGCGATCAGCGCCACATCCGCCAGCACCTTCAGCGCCCGGGCGCTCATGTCGTCGAGGTTGCCGATGGGGGTTGCCACCACATACAGCGTCCCCACCGTAGATTTCGAAGCCCCTGCCACATCAGTCACTGCGCACACCTGTCATTCGGATCAAAGGCGCCATTGTAGCCCGAGCGCCTGCAACAGGGCGCAAAGAACTTCGCCGGCGATCAGCTGCAAGCCACCTATAGTGAAGGATCAGCACAGCAACATCGCGCCCCGGCCAGTGCTTGGGTACAATTGCCGGCCAACTTGATCGAGTAACAGGACCTTTACATGATCGCTTGCCTGCGGCTGCTCACAGCCCTCTGCCTCGCTGCCCTGCTGGCAGCTTGCGCCAGCTCGCCCTCATCCAGCCTGGGCGAACTGCCGCGCACCCCGGACGCCAGCATCGAGCAACTGCTCGAAAAGGCCGCTTCCAGCAAGTCTGCGGAAGACGCCGCACTGCTGCGCCTGAGCGCGGCCGACCTGGCCTACAAGCAGAAGGACTTCCCACGCGCCGCACGCATTCTTGAGCAAGTCCCGCTGGACACGCTCAAGCCGGCCCAGCAAGTGTTCGCCAGCACCCTCGCGGCTGAGCTGGCCATGAGCCGCAACCAGCCCAAGGCGGCCCTCACCGCCCTGGCTCACCCCAGCCTGCAACGAGTAGCCGAGCTGCCGGCAGAGCAGCAAGCGCGCACCTACAACGTGCACGCCGCCGCCCTGGAAGCCGACGGCCAGGCCCTGGCTGCCGCGCAACAGCGCGTGCTGCTGGCCCCGCTGCTCAGCGGCCAGGCTGCCAGCGCCAACAATGACGCTATCTGGGCCCTGGTCGCCTCGTTGCCGGCAGAACAACTGCAGCAGCCCGCCAACGACCAGACCCTGGCCGGCTGGACCAGCCTGGCCTTCGCCGTGAAAAGCGCCGGCACCCTGGAACAGCAGCAAGCGGCCATCGACACCTGGGTCAAACAGCACCCGGACCACCCTGCTGCCCAGCAACTGCCGCAGGCACTGACCAAGCTCAAGGAACTGGCCAGCCAGCCACTGACCAAGATTGCCCTGCTGCTGCCCCAGGAAGGCCCGCTGGCCGGTGTTGCCCGCGCCCTGCGTGACGGCTTCATGGCCGCCCACTTCCAGGCCCAGCAAGCCGGTCAGCCAGCGCCTGCGGTGCAGGTGTTCGACAGCTCGCGCATCGGCTCGCTCGACGATTTCTACAGCCAGGCCCAGGCCGCCGGCGTGCAACTGGTCATCGGCCCGCTTGAAAAGCCACTGGTCAAACAACTGGCCGCCAAACCACAACTGCCGATCACCACCCTGGCCCTGAACTACGCCGACGCCGGTCAAAAGGCCCCGCCGCAACTGTTCCAGTTCGGCCTGGCTGCCGAAGACGAAGCGCGCGAAGTAGCCCGCCGCGCCCGCGCCGACGGCATGGTCCGCGCCGTGGCTCTGGTGCCGAGTGGCGAATGGGGTGACCGCGTGCTGGCCGCCTTCCGCCAGGACTGGGAAGGCAATGGCGGCACCCTGCTCGCCGCCGAGCGCATCGCCCAGCCGGTTGCCCTGGCCCAGCAGATCGCCGACCTGTTCCAGCTGCGCCAGAGCGAAGGCCGCGCCAAGAGCCTGCAAAGCACGGTAGGCGGCAGCATTGCCGCACAACCGTCGCGCCGCCAGGATATCGATTTCATCTTCCTGGCCTCGACCCCGCAACAGGCCCAGCAGATCAAGCCGACCCTGAACTTCCAGTACGCCGGTGACGTACCGGTATACGCCACCTCGAACCTGTACAGCGCCAGCGGTGACGTCAACCAGTACAACGACATGAACGGCATCCGCTTCTGCGAAACGCCGTGGCTGCTCGACACCAGCAACAGCCTGCGCCAGCAGGTGGTACAGCAATGGCCGCAGGCCGCTGGCAGCCTTGGCCGCCTGTACGCCATGGGCGTCGATGCCTACAGCCTGGCGCCGCGCCTGGGCCAGCTGAAAGCGCTGCCGGACAACCGCGTCCAGGGCCTTTCGGGCAGCCTGAGCATCAACGCCAACCAGCGTATCGAGCGCCAGCTGCCATGGGCCGAGTTCGCCGGCGGCCAGGTCAAGCGCCTGCCTGACACCGCACGCTGATGGCAACTGCGTCGCCCACCAGCGCCGGGCAAGCAGCTGAAACCCAGGCCCTTGAGTACCTTCAAGGGCAGGGCCTGCAGCTGCTGGCGCGCAATTGGCGATGCAAAGGCGGTGAGCTTGATCTGGTCATGCTTGACGCCGATACAGTAGTATTCGTCGAAGTCCGCTACCGGTTGCACGCGTGCTTCGGTGGCGCCCTCGAAAGCATCGACGGGCGCAAGCAGAAACGGCTGGTGCTCGCCGCCAGCCTGTACCTGCAGAAGGCGCCCCACTGGGGCAACCACCCCTGCCGCTTCGACGTAGTCGCCCTGCAGGGCAGCCACCATGCAGGCAAACCGCTTCAATGGCTGAAAAACGCCTTCGAATGCTGAACCCACTTCGTTTTTTTTGCTCTATGTTTCGCGGGCTGGTCGTTGATGCGCGCAGCAAAGGCCACCGCCCCACTTAAGGTCACCAGATGGACATGCAATCCCGAATTCGCCGGCTGTTCCAGGCCAGCATCGATACCAAGCAACAGGCAATGGACATCCTGGCACCGCACATCGAGCAGGCCAGCCTGGTCATGGTCAATGCGCTGCTCAACGAGGGCAAGATGCTCGCCTGTGGCAACGGCGGCTCGGCCGGTGATGCCCAGCACTTTTCGTCGGAACTGCTCAACCGTTTCGAGCGCGAGCGCCCGAGCCTGCCAGCCATCGCGCTGACCACCGACAGCTCGACCCTGACCTCGATCGCCAACGACTACAGCTACAACGAAGTCTTTTCCAAGCAGATTCGCGCCCTGGGCCAGCCCGGCGACGTTCTGCTGGCGATCTCCACCAGCGGCAATTCGGCCAACGTGATCCAGGCGATCCAGGCTGCACACGACCGCGAAATGATTGTCGTAGCATTGACTGGCCGCGACGGCGGCGGCATGGCTTCACTGCTGCTGCCCGAAGACGTGGAAATCCGCGTACCTTCGACGGTTACCGCACGCATCCAGGAAGTCCACCTGCTGGCGATCCACTGCCTGTGCGATCTGATCGACAGCCAACTGTTCGGGAGTGAAGAATGACCCCTATGCGCCTCGGCCTGATGGCCCTGACCCTGTGCCTGAGCGTCACCGGTTGCAGCTCGGTACTCACCTCTACCCGCAATTCGCCGATCGAAGACGATCGCGGTACGCGCACCATTGGCAGCAAGATCGACGATTCGCTGATCGAGACCAAGGCCTCGGTGAACATTTCCAAGGCCAGCCCTGACCTGGACAAGGGCTCGCACATTGTTGTCAGCAGCTACAACGGCATCGTCCTGCTGGCCGGCCAAACCCCACGCGCCGACCTCAAGAGCCTCGCCGAGCAGACCGCCGGCCAGGTACAGCGCGTCAAGAAAGTGCACAACGAGCTGCAGGTGATGCAGCCCTCCTCCATCCTGGCACGCAACAACGACGCCTGGCTGACCACCAAGATCAAGACCCAGATGCTGGGTGACAGTGCCGTGCCAAGCTCGCGCATCAAGGTGATCACCGAGAACGGTATCGTCTACCTGCTCGGCCTGGTAACACAAAAGGAGGCCAACTCGGCCACCGCAGTGGTGCAGGGCGTGTCGGGCGTGCAGAAGATCGTCAAGCTGTTCGAGTACATCGACTGATTCATTGCTGTCTGCACCGGCCTCTTCGCGGGTTTACCCGCGAAAGGGCCAGTACAAGCAACAACAATGCCCCACCTTTCAGAAACCCAGGAAACACCGCATGAAAAAGCTTCTGCTGCCTGCCCTGCTGATCGGCACCTTCGCCACCCTGGCCGGCTGCTCCACCCCAAGCCTGATCACCCTCAACGATGGCCGTGAAATCCAGGCTGTCGACGCACCGAAGTACGACCGCGACGCAGGCTTCTACGAGTTCCAGCAACTCGATGGCAAGCGCACCCGCATCAACAAGGACCAGGTACGCACTATCAGCGACCTGTAACCCGAAGTCGGCAAAGAAAAAGGCGATCCGGTTGGATCGCCTTTTTTGTTACTTGACCACTTTCAGGCTTGGCCGACCACTTGGGCGCGGCGGTTGGCCCCCACCTTCTGGCGGGCCATCGTCGTCCGGCTGTACATCATCGTCTTCCAGCTCGTCGCCATCCATCGATGACTCCAGTTCGAAGACCATGCCCTGGCCATTTTCGCGGGCATAAATACCCAGGATGGCGCCAACCGGCACAAACAGCGAATGGGCCACGCCACTGAAGCGGCCCTCGAAGCTGACCGCGTCGTTATCCATGTGCAGACTGCGCACGGCACTTGGCGAAATATTCAGGACGATCTGGCCATCACTGGCGAAACCATCCGGCACCTGCACTTTCGGGTATTCGGCATTGACCAGCATATGGGGCGTGCAATCGTTGTCGACGATCCACTCATACAGTGCTCGAACCAGATAGGGGCGACTGGAGTTCATCAACAGCTCCTTAAAGCTTGCGCATTTCACGTTCTACGGAGGACAGGCTCGCCAGGAAAGGCTCGCGGGCAAACTGCCGCTCCATGTAATCCAGCAGCGGCTTGGCTTGCCGCGGCAATTCGATACCCAACACTGGCAAGCGCCAGAGTATGGGCAATAGACAACAATCGACCAGGCTTTGATCCTCACTCATGAAACAGGCGTACTCACCGAACAATGGCGAGACGCCGGTGAGGCTTTCGCGCAGGGCCTTGCGCGCCTCGACACGGGCTGCCTCGGTGCTGCGCGAGTCCAGCACGGTGTCGGCCAGGGCACACCAGTCGCGCTGGATGCGGTGCATCAGCAAACGGCTGTTACCCCGTGCAACCGGGTACACCGGCATCAGCGGCGGGTGCGGGTAACGCTCCTCGAGGTATTCCATCACCACGGTCGACTCATACAACGCCAGGTCACGGTCGACCAAGGTCGGCACACTGCCGTAAGGATTTACCTCGGCCAGCTTGGCCGGCAGGCGACTGGGGTCGACATCGATGACCTGCACGCTGACACCCTTCTCGGCCAGCACAAGGCGTACCCGATGAGAATAGTGATCAGCGGGATCGGAATAGCAGGCTAACCTGTTGGTTGCGCCCATGTAGCGGCTCCTCGCACGGGATGCTTGTACAACTGTAAATGAAAACGCGCCTGGGGCCCCCTGGCAAAACTGCCAGGGCGCCCCAGGCGCGTTCAACAACCAGAAACTACTGCGTGATCAGTGCACGTCCTTCCAGTATTCACGCTTGAGCAAATAGGCGAATACGAAGAAGAAAGCCAGGTACAGCAACACGTAGGTACCAATGCGCTGGCTTTCCAGTTTGACCGGGTTGGCCGAATAGGCCAGGAAGGTCACCAGGTTCTTGACCTTCTCGTCGAACTGCTCGGTGGTCAGGGTACCGGATTTCGGCGTGATGGTCAGCTGGTCACAGGCTTCGTGGGTGATCGGGCTGCCGGTCAACGGGTCGAATTGCTTCTTGCCATCGATTACCGTCTGCACCTGCTTGCAGCCAATCACCTGGTTACCCTGCAAGCCAACGAGCACGTTAGGCATGCCCACGTTCGGGAACACCTTGTTGTTCACCCCGTAAGGCCGCGATGGGTCCTCGTAGAAGCTGCGCAGATAGGTGTACAGCCAGTCGGTACCCCGCACACGGGCGACCAGGGTCAGGTCGGGCGGCGCGGCACCGAACCAGGTCTTGGCGTCACTGGGCTTCATGCCGATCTGCATGTGGTCACCGATCTTGGCACCGGTGAACACCAGCTTTTCGAGCATCAGCTCGTGGGGGATACCCAGGTCATCGGCCACCCGCTCGTAACGCTGGAACTTGGCACTGTGGCAGCCCATGCAATAGTTGGCAAAGGTGCGCGCACCGTCCTGCATGGCGGCCTTGTCGGTCAGGTCGATATCGGCCTTGTCCAGCTCCAGGCCGTGTTCGGCAGCGAAGGAAAAGGCAGGCATCACTGCCAGCAAAAATACTGCAATAAACTTTTTCATCAGCCAGTCACCCTTTCCGGAACCGGTTTAGTCTTCTCAAGCCTTGTGTAGAACGGCATTAGCAGGAAGTAGGCGAAGTACAACACCGTGCACACCTGCGACAGCAAGGTACGCCCAGGTGTCGGCGCCAGTACGCCCAGCACGCCGAGGATGACGAAGGCCACGCAGAACACCAGCAGGAAGACCTTGCTGATCCAGCCCTTGTAACGCATGGAACGCACCGGGCTGCGGTCGAGCCAGGGCAGTACGAACAGGACGGCGATGGCCGCGCCCATGGCAATGACGCCCATCAGCTTGTCAGGCACCGCCCGCAAGATTGCGTAGAACGGTGTGAAGTACCACACCGGTGCGATGTGCTCAGGCGTCTTGAAGGCGTTGGCCTGCTCAAAGTTCGGTTTTTCCAGGAAGTAACCGCCCATTTCCGGGAAGAAGAACACCACGGCGCAGAACACGAAGAGGAACACCACCACGCCGACGATATCCTTGACGGTGTAGTACGGGTGGAACGGAATGCCGTCCAGCGGAATGCCGTTTTCGTCCTTTTTCTTCTTGATGTCGACACCATCGGGGTTGTTCGAACCCACTTCGTGCAGGGCAAGAATGTGCAGCACTACCAGGCCAAGAATCACGATTGGCAGGGCGACCACATGCAGGGCGAAGAAGCGGTTCAGGGTGATGCCCGAAATCAGGTAGTCACCACGGATCCACTGGGTGAGATCGTCACCGATCACCGGAATGGCACCGAACAGCGAGATGATCACCTGGGCACCCCAGTACGACATCTGGCCCCACGGCAGCAGGTAGCCCATGAAGGCTTCGGCCATCAGCGCCAGGTAGATCAGCATGCCGAAAAGCCAGACCAGCTCGCGCGGCTTCTGGTAGGAGCCATAGAGCAGGCCGCGGAACATGTGCAGGTAGACCACGATGAAGAACGCAGACGCACCGGTGGAGTGCAGGTAGCGCAGGATCCAGCCGTATTCCACGTCACGCATGATGTACTCGACCGAGGCGAACGCCTCTTCCGCCGAGGGCGTGAAGCTCATGGTCAGCCACACACCGGTGACGATCTGATTGACCAGCACCAGCAATGCCAGGGAGCCGAAGAAGTACAGGAAGTTGAAGTTCTTGGGCGCGTAATACTTGCTCAGGTGGTCTTCCCACATCTTGGTGGCGGGGAAGCGAGCATCAATCCAGTCCATGAACTTGCTCATCATGCGTTCTCCTGATCGACGCCGATGACAATGATGTCGTCCGTCTCGTAAGAGTGCGGCGGCACTGGCAGGTTGAGAGGTGCCGGCTGCGACTTGTAGACACGGCCAGCCAGGTCGTAGTGGGAACCGTGGCACGGGCAGAAATAGCCACCCACCCACTTCGGACCAAGGTCAGCAGGCGCAACTTCCGGGCGGAAGGTGGGCGAACAGCCCAGATGCGTGCACAGGCCGACGAGAATGAGGATTTCCGGCTTGATCGAGCGAACCTCAGGGTCGACGTAGGTCGGCTGCACCGAGGCCTTGGACTCGGGATCAGACAGGTCACCCGTGATTTTTTTCAGGTTGCCGAGGATTTCCTGCGTTCGCCGCACGATGAATACCGGCTGACCCCGCCATTCGGCCACCATCTGCTGCCCGGCCTCGACCTTGGCGATATTGACCTTCACCGGTGCACCCGCGGCTTTCGCCTTGGCACTGGGAAACCATGACCCCACGAACGGTACCGCAGCCCCCACTGCCCCCGCCGCCCCGACCACGGATGTCGCGGCTACGAGGAAGCGGCGCCGGCCTGCGTTGACGCCGTCATTGCTCATTCAGTCCTCTCCCATCAGCTTGCTTGGCCTGTTGAATCAGGCTCGTACTTAGGTTGTGTCAATGGCACTAAAATTTGGCCGTCATGGTAAGAAACAAATCCACACACTGACAAGGTGATTACCCCGACATGGGCGACAACCCGCGCTTTGCTTGATCTGCGTCTATGCGACAAGCGGCCACTGACATGCTGACAGGTTAGTTCAAGCCAAAAAAAAAGCCCGGTTCCAAGGAACCGGGCTTTTTTCGACTGCCGAAGCGGTATTAACGCTTGGAGTACTGAGGACGCTTACGCGCTTTACGCAGACCCACTTTCTTACGCTCGACTTCACGAGCGTCGCGGGTGACGTAGCCAGCACGACGCAGAGCGCCACGCAGGGTTTCGTCGTATTCCATCAGAGCGCGGGTGATACCGTGACGGATCGCACCGGCTTGACCGCTGACACCACCACCGGAAACGGTGACGTAGATGTCGAACTTCTCAACGGTTTCGGTCAGCTCGAGTGGCTGGCGAACAACCATGCGAGCGGTTTCGCGACCGAAGAACACGTCCAGAGAACGGTTGTTGATGGAGATGTTACCAGTACCCGGACGCAGGAATACGCGAGCGGTTGCGGTCTTGCGACGGCCAGTGCCGTAATTTTGAGTCGCCGACATAATGAACTATCCCGTTAGATCTTCAGTTCTTGAGGCTGCTGAGCAGTGTGTGGGTGAGCAGCACCCGCGTACACTTTCAGCTTGCGGTACATGTCGCGACCCAGCGGGTTCTTAGGCAGCATGCCTTTGACCGCGGTTTCGATAACACGCTCAGGGGCCTTGGCGATCAACTTCTCGAAGTTGATTTCCTTGATACCGCCCGGGAAGCCGGAGTGGGAGTAGTACATTTTGTCGGAAGACTTGGCACCAGTCACACGAACCTGCTCGGCGTTGATAACGACGATGTAGTCGCCGGTGTCAACGTGAGGGGTGTATTCTGGTTTGTGTTTGCCACGCAGACGGGTAGCGATTTCAGTAGCCAGACGACCCAGGGTCTGGCCAGCGGCGTCGACTACGAACCACTCGCGCTTTACTGTTTCCGGTTTAGCAGTAAAAGTTTTCATTCTCTAAAGCCTCAGAGGCCGCCCAGCGAAAAATAGACGGCGAATCTTACTGGATAGTGCACACGTTGCCAAGAGCAAGCGCGCAGCCGAACACAGACGCTTTTGGGGGCTCGGGTCGGGCACGCCAATGTTCGACGGGGTTCTTCCTGCGTGATGGTGCATCACTTCCGCCACGCGGAGAGGGGCTGAATTATCCAGATTGCGAGAAAAATTTCAACCTGCTTTGATAGGTATCTATTGCCAAGGAGTGTCTAACCGATGGAATACCGCCAGCTCGGCCGTACCGACCTCAATGTCAGCGCCCTGTGCCTGGGCACCATGACCTGGGGCGAACAGAACGTTCAGGCCGAAGCCTTCGAACAGATTGCCCGGGCCAAGGCCGCCGGGATCAACTTCATCGACACCGCCGAGATGTACCCGGTGCCGCCCCGCCCGGAAACCTACGCAGCCACCGAGCGCATCATCGGCAACTGGTTCCGTGACAACGGTGATCGCGACGACTGGGTGCTGGCCAGCAAGGTTGCAGGCCCTGGCAACGGCATCAGCCACATCCGCGACGGCCAGCTCAAGCACAACCGCCAGCACATCGTCGCGGCCCTGGAGGAGAGCCTGAAGCGCCTGCAGACCGACCGTATCGACCTGTACCAGCTGCACTGGCCGGAACGCAGCACCAACTTCTTCGGCAAGCTGGGCTACCAGCACCTGCCCCAGGACCACTTCACTCCGCTGGAAGAAACCCTCGAAGTACTCGACGAGCAGGTGCGGGCGGGCAAGATCCGCCACATCGGCCTGTCCAACGAAACGCCGTGGGGCACCATGAAGTTCCTGCAACTGGCCGAAAGCCGAGGCTGGCCGCGGGCGGTGTCGATCCAGAACCCGTACAACCTGCTAAACCGCAGCTTCGAGGTGGGCCTGGCGGAAGTGGCCATCCGTGAGCAGTGCGGCCTGCTGGCCTATTCGCCGCTGGCGTTCGGCATGCTCTCGGGCAAGTACGAGAACGGCGCACGGCCGGGCAACGCGCGCCTGACCCTGTTCAGCCGCTTTGCCCGCTATTCAAACCCGCAGACCGTGGCAGCCTGCAGCCGGTACGTGCAACTGGCCCGCGAGCACGGCCTGGACCCGGCGCAGATGGCCCTGGCGTTCGTCACCCGGCAGCCGTTCGTGACCAGCAACATCATTGGCGCGACCAGCCTGCAGCAGCTGGACAGCAACCTGGCGAGCCTTGACCTGAGCCTGAGCGATGAGTTGCTGGCAGCAATCGAGGCGATTCACCAGGAGCAGCCGAACCCGGCGCCTTGAGCTGAAAGGGGCCGCTTCGCGGCCCCGCTGTTACACGGGGTAGACACAATCGCCAAAAAATAAGACGATCCAGCCGGTGATTGACCACTCTACCCTATAAGAACAATGACAATGATGTTTACCCAACCCTCCGCGTCGCTGCGGCGCGTCAGCATCCTGGCCATTGACAAGGTGTTTGCTTCGACCTTGATGCAGGCCAAGGATTTCTTCCATCTCGCCAGCCTGCGTTACAGCAAGCAGCTGGGCCTGGGCTTGCAGCCCATGTTCGAGATCCACCTGGTGAGCCCCGACGGCCAGCCCGTGGACAGCTTCAGTAATGTTCAGCTACCGGTCGACGGCGGCCTGGACGACGCCGATGTGATCATCCTCCCGGCCTACTGGGACGATTTCGACAACCTCCTGCAACGTTATCCACAGGTGCTGCCATGGCTGCGTGAACAGCATGCCCGCGGTGCGGTGCTGTGCGCCGAGGCCAGTGGTGTGTTCTGGCTGGCCGAATCCGGCCTGCTCGATGGCAAGGAGGCGACGACCTACTGGCGCTTCTTCACCAGCTTTGCCGAACGCTTTCCGAAGATCCGGCTGAACCAGGACAAGCACCTGACGGACGCCGACAATATCTATTGCGCCGGCGGCGCCACTTCGGCCTGCGACCTGTACATCTACCTGATCGAGCGCTTCTGCGGCGCCAATGTGGCCCGCGCCGCGGCCCGCGACATCCTCTACGAAGTGCAGCGCAACTACACCCCGGGGCGCATGGGCTTTGGCGGGCAGAAGCTGCATCAGGACCTGATCATTCTGCAGATCCAGCATTGGCTGGAGGAACACTTCGCCGACAAGTTCCGCTTCGAGGATGTGGCCCGCAACCACGGCATGAGCATCCGCAACTTCATGCGCCGCTTCCAGGGCGCGACAGGTGACAAGCCGCTGCACTACCTGCAACGGCTGCGGATCGAGACCGCCAAGGGGTTGCTGTCGAGCACGCGCAAGAGCATCAAGACCATCAGCTACGAAGTTGGCTATGACGATGCCAGTTTCTTTGCGCGGCTTTTCCGTCAGCACACCGAGCTGTCGCCGAACCAGTATCGGCAGCAGTTCATGCAAGAGGCTTGAGCGCCATGGGGCTGCTTTGCAGCCCAATTCGCGGCACAAGGCCGCTCCTACAGGGGAACGCGATTCCATGCGGGTACGCGATCTCTTGCAGGAGCGGCCTTGTGCCGCGAATGGGCCGCAAAGCGGCCCCAGGTTCTTATGGCTTGTGCGCGCGCGACAGGAATTCGTGCGACTGCATCTCCAGCAACCGGCTCAGGGTGCGCTGGAACTCGAAGCTCAGGCGCCCGCCGGTGTACAGGTCTTTGAGCTCCACCTCGGCCGAGATGATCAGCTTGACGTTGCGGTCGTAGAACTCGTCCACCATGTTGATGAAACGACGGGCGATGTCGTCGGTGGCGACACCCATCTGCTCCACATTGCTCAACAGCACGGCGTGGAAGATCTTGCCCAGTTCGATGTAGTCGTTCTGGCTGCGCGGCCCATCGCACAGGGCGCGGAAGTCGAACCAGGCGACATCGTCACAGGTGCGCAGGGCATTGATCGGACGGTTCTCGATCATCAGCACATCGTTCTCGACCGCCTGGGTGCACTCAGGCGTCAGCGCCTTGAAGCTGGCGCGCATGCTCTGGTGCGCCGCATCGTTGAGCGGGTAGTGGAACAGTTCGGCCTGCTCCAGGTGACGCAGGCGGTAGTCGACCCCACTGTCAACGTTCACCACGTCGGTGAACTGCTTGATCATGGCAATGGCAGGCAGGAAGCGTGCGCGTTGCAGGCCGTCCTTGTACAGGCCGTCCGGCACGATGTTGGAGGTGGCTACAAGCGACACGCCGTTCTTGAACAGCTCTTCCATCAGGGTGCCGAGGATCATGGCGTCGGTAATGTCCGACACGAAGAATTCGTCGAAGCAGATCACCCTGGCTTCGTCGCTGAAGCGCTTGGCGATGATGGTCAGCGGGTTCTTCTCGCCCTTGAGGGTTTTCATTTCCTCGTGCACACGCTTCATGAAGCGGTGGAAGTGCGTACGCATCTTCTGCTTGAACGGCAGCGCTTCGTAGAAGGTATCGACCAGGTAGGTCTTGCCTCGCCCTACCCCACCCCAGAAGTACAGGCCCTTGACCGGGGTCTGCTCCTTCTTGCCGAACAGCTTGCCAAACACGCCCGGCTTGTTGTTCTGCGCCTGTACCAGGTCGTCGTACAGGCGCTGCAGGTGACGCACCGCAGTTTCCTGCGCCGCGTCATGGAAGAAGTCGGGACGTTTCAGATCTGCTTGATAGCGTTCTAAGGGAGTCATGATTCGTTAGCGAGGCAACAAAAAACGGGCCGTCACTGTAGCGACAGGCCCGCTTAATGGCAATCAGACTTGCGTCAATATGCCTCAGTCCTGCTGTGGTGCCAGGGCATCACGCAGGCTTTGAATGGCCGCATCACGGGCTTGGGCGCTGTCGAACTGCGGCCCGTCGGCAACCTGCTCGCCATTGAGCCACAGGCCGAAGCTCAAGCCTTCGACCCGTACATCAGCCTCGCCACCCTGCTGAAGCTGCTTGCTCACGGCGCCGGCGCTCTTGCCGTCGGCGAAGCTGCGCGACAGCAGCAGTTGCTCGCCGTCAGCGGCCAGCAGGCGGAAGCGGAAGCTGCCGTCTTCGTCGCGGAAGCTGACGAAGCGTGCGCTCTTGGCGGCCTTCTTCTTCACCTCGGTGCCGGCTTGCACACCGCTACGGAACGAACGCAGGCCAACGGCTTCGCGCAGTTGCTCGAGGAACGGCGTGGCAATCTTGCGTGCCTTGGCGGCGCCGGCCAGCAGGATGTCTTCCAGGTCCGCCGGGCGGGCGATCAACTGGTGGTAGTACTCGCGTTTTTCGGCCAATTGGCCATCCAGCAGCTGGAACAGGCGCTGCTTGGCATCGCCCCAGCCCAGGCCCTGCAGCAGCTCTTCGCGGAATTCGGCGCATTGCTGCGGCGTCGAGAAGGCCTGGTACAGGGTGAACAGGTGCGAATTGTCCGGGTCTTTCGCTTCGCCTGGCGCGCGCGAGTCAGTGACGATGCGCGAGATGGCGTCCTTCATGTCCTTGGCGCTGGTAAACAACGGGATGGTGTTGTCATAGCTCTTGGACATCTTGCGCCCGTCCAGGCCTGGCAACGTGGCCACGCTTTCCTCGATCACCGCCTCCGGCAGGGCGAAGAAGTCCCGGCCCTGGCCGAACAGGTGGTTGAAGCGCTGGCCGATGTCGCGGGCCATTTCCACGTGCTGGATCTGGTCACGGCCGACCGGCACCTTGTGGGCGTTGAACATCAGGATGTCGGCGGCCATCAGTACCGGGTAGCTGAACAGGCCCATGGTCACGCCGGCGTCCGGGTCTTCGCCGTTCTCGACGTTCTTGTCCACCGAGGCCTTGTAGGCATGCGCGCGGTTCAGCAGGCCCTTGGCGGCAACGCAGGTCAGCAGCCAGGTCAGCTCGGGGATTTCCGGGATGTCGGACTGGCGGTAGAAGGTCACCTTGTCCGGGTCCAGGCCACCAGCCAGCCAGGTGGCGGCTATCTCCAGGCGCGAACGCTGGATACGCAGCGGGTCGTCGCACTTGATCAAGGCGTGGTAGTCGGCCAGGAAGTAGAACGAGTCGGCACCGGGCTGCTGGCTGGCACGGATCGCAGGGCGAATGGCGCCGGCGTAGTTGCCCAGGTGCGGAGTGCCGGTGGTGGTGATACCGGTAAGAATGCGCGTGGTCATGGGTGTTCGCTTATTCAGGCTTGGCTCAGTTCGAAAGGCGCGGCAGCAGCAGATCCTTCAGATCGGTCAGCTTGCCATGGAAGAAGTGTCCGCATTCTGCCACTTTCAGCAGCTCATGGGGGCGCGACAGGCTATCGGACCATTCGTAAACCAACTGCGGCGCGACCACTTCGTCGGCATCTGGCTGCACCACGGTGATCGGGCAGTGCTGTGGCAGCGGGAATTCGGCCGTCAGGCGCATGACTGCCGGGGCAATCATGAACAATTGTTGCAGCGTTACCCCGGCGGCTTCCAGGCGGCCGGCCAGGCTGGTGGCAACGAAACCGCCGAACGAGAAGCCCATCAGCACCAGTGGCAGGTCGGGGTGCCTGGCACGCAGCCAGGCGGCGGCGGCCTCGGCATCGGCCACTTCGCCGCCCCCCATGTCATGGCTACCGGCGCTCTGGCCGACGCCACGGTAGTTGAAACGCAGGGTCACATAGCCGGCATCGCGGGCGGTGCGTTGCAGGGTCGAGACCACCTTGTTGAGCATGGTGCCGCCCTGGACCGGGTTGGGGTGGCAGATCAGCACCGCGCCACGGGCATCGGCCACGTCCAGGTACAAGGCTTCCAGCTGGCCGCTGGGGCCATCGATGAACAAGGGGGTTTCGCGGACAAGCAAGGCACTACTCCGTGACCTCGGGAAGGGTCGATTCGTCTAGGTGAGGAATTCTGTTCTGATTTGCGATCGCTCGCGGTATACAGCGCAGGTCTGAGCCGTTAACGTAAAGCAAAGCCGTTTATAGAGGAAGGACTCGTGGAACTCTCGCTCCTTGTTTGGTTGTTGCCAACCCTGGCCCTGGTCATCGGTGTGGCGGTCGGTTTCATTGTTGCCCGCCTGCTGCCCAACGCGGCGCCGAGCAACACCCAGCGCCAACTGGATGACATCCAGAAGCGCTTCGACAGCTACCAGAACGAAGTGGTCACCCACTTCAACAGCACCGCCATGCTGGTCAAGAAACTGACCCAGAGCTACCAGGACGTACAGGATCACCTGGCCGAAGGCGCCAACAGCCTGGCCCTCGATGAAGTCACTCGCCAGCGCCTGCTGGCTGCACTGCATTCCGAAGCGCCGCAAGGCCCGCGTGACCGCCTGACCCCACCGAAAGACACCGCCGAAGTGCCGCGCGACTATGCGCCAAAAGCGCCAAATTCGCCGGGCATGCTCGATGAGAGCTACGGGCTCAAGCGTTGATCTGCTGAACATGAAAAAGGCCTCGCAAGAGGCCTTTTTTGTGCTTTGAATCGCCAAGAGAACCCCGCCAGTGCGGGGTTCCCAGTTCAGATCAAGGCTTGCGCCAGGACTGGCCACCTTCATCATCGTCACCGCCACTGCGGCAAATGAACAGGTCGATGTATTTCGGGAATACGCTCATTGTCAAACTCCTCTTGGATAAGCCGGCCAATTCACCAGCTCATCCAAAGTGCCATCGCCTGATCCCGTAAGGCATTGGGCAAGTATTCCCGATCCTGCAAGGCAAGGTCATGCACACGCCTTCAACGCCACCTCGATATCTGCCAGCAGGTCCTCCCCATCCTCCAGCCCCACTGACAACCTCACCAGCCCCTCTGATATCCCGTGATGCGCCCGCTCTTGTGGCGTGTAACTGGAGTGCGTCATGCTCGCCGGGTGCTGAGCCAGCGACTCCGCATCCCCCAGGCTCACTGCCCGGGCAAAAAGCTGCAGCGCATTCATGAAACGCCGCCCTGCCTCTATCCCCCCCTTGAGCTCAAAGGCAATCATCCCGCCCGGCAGACGCATCTGCCGCTGTGCCAGTTCGTACTGGGCAAACGACGGCAACCCTGGGTAGTGAATCAGCTCCACCTGCGGCTGCCGAGCCAGAAACTGCGCAACCTGCAACGCATTGGCGCAGTGGCGGTCCATGCGCAGAGCCAAGGTCTTGATACCGCGCATCAATAGCGAAGCGTCATGCGGCGACAGCACAGCCCCGGTCATGTCTTTGAGCCCTTCAAGGCGAATCCGGTCGACCAGCGCCTTGCGCCCCACCACCAGGCCTGCGGTGATGTCCCCATGGCCACTGAGGTACTTGGTCGCCGAATGCACCACCAGGTCCGCCCCCAGTTCCAGTGGCCGCTGCAGGTAGGGCGTGCAGTAGGTGTTGTCGACCACCACAAGCACATCACTCCCCCGCACCGCCTCGACGACCGCCGCTATATCCACCAGTTGCATGTTGGGGTTGGCCGGTGTTTCGAAGTAGATCATCCGCGTTTTGCTGTTGATCGCCGCTTTCAGGGCCTTGGCATCGTTAAGGTCGACATGGTGGATCTTGACCCCGAACTCGCCAATGCCATGGTGCAGGAACGCAAAGGTGCAGCCATACAAGGTGCGCCCCACGATCAGCTCATCACCAGGCCGCAGCAGGGTCCAGAGCGTCGAAGTAATGGCCCCCATCCCCGACGCCAGCGCCAATCCCCCCTCACCACCCTCCAGTGAAGCCATGCGTTGCTCGAGCAAGGCCAGGGTGGGGTTGGAGATGCGGCTATAGAAGTGCCCCGCCTCCTCCCCGGCGAAGCACGCAGCGCCGTATTCGACAGTCGGGAAGGCATAGGTAGCGGTCTGGTACACCGGCGGCACCAGGGCACCACCGTGGGAAAGCGGGTCGTAGCCATGGTGAATGGCCCGTGTGGAAAAACCGGTGTTGTTAGGGGAGCCGCGCATGGCAACAGCCTCTTGTGGTTTGTTATAAGCTTATGCCACCGAGCTGCCCGATTTTTTCCAAAATTGCCCACGCATCTGCGTGCTTGCTGGAACAAAAACAACAATTAACGGACCAGGAGGGCAAAACATGCCTTCAAGCCTCGACCGCACCGACCGCGCCCTGCTCGCCGCCTTGCAGGACAACGCCCGCCTCACCGTCGCCGAACTTGCCGACCAGGTGGCATTGACCACCTCGCCCTGCTGGCGCCGGGTCAAGCTGCTGGAAGACAACGGCTATATCACTGGCTACCAGGCCATCCTCTCGCCCAAGTCGCTGGGGTTTGGCGTGACCGCGTTCGTCAGCATCATGATGGACTCACACACCAAGGACATGGCGCTGGCGTTTGAGCAGCGGCTTATGGAAATCCCCGAAATCGTGGCCTGCCACAACATCTCCGGGCGCTATGACTTTTTGCTGGAGATCCTGGCCCGGGACCTGGAGTCGTTCGGGGAGTTCACCCGCGAAGTGCTGCAGCGGCTGCCGGGGGTGAAGGAGATCTATTCGAGTTTTTCCTACAAGGCGGTGAAGGAGCGGCGGGTGATTCCGGTGTCGGAAAAACATATCTGAACCGGATACGCAGCACCTGCGGGAGCGAGAAATAAAAAAACCCCGCCGAAGCGGGGTTTTTCCTGCTGGCCAGCGCTTAGATAGCGCCACGCTGGCGCAGTACGTCCAGCACCAGTTTCACACCTTCGTCCACGCTAGTGGCCTGGGTGTCGATCACAAGGTCTGCATCCAGCGGCACATCGAACGGGAAGCTTTCGCCCGGGATGTTTTCGCCACCGGCAGCGTACAGGCCTTGCGGGTCGCGCTCGCGGCAAGCCAGCGGCGAGGCCTGGACGTAAACGGTCACCAGGCGCTCTTTGCCGATCAGGGCCTTGGCCTGTTCGCGGCCTTCGGCATCCGGGGCCACGAACGCAGCCAGGGTCAGCAGGCCGGCTTCGTTGAACTGGCGCGCCACATGGGCGGCGCGGCGCCAGTTTTCGGTGCGACCGGCGCGGTCTTGCGGCAAACCCTTGTTCAGGTCGTGGCGCAGGTTCTGGCCGTCGAGCACGTATACCGCACGGCCCATGTCGAACAGCTTGCGCTCCACGGCATAGGCCAAGGTGCTCTTGCCAGCGCCGGACAGGCCGCTGAACAGCACGGTGGCTGGCTGCTGGCCGAAGCGCAGGGCGCGCTCTTCGGTAGACACGTGGGCCTGCTTGCCATGCTGGCCGGTGCTGCCGTGTGGCAGAACAGGCGGAGCGATGATCATGCCGGCGCCGACGGTGCCGTTGGTCAGGCGGTCGATCACGATGAACGCACCGGTGGTGCGGTTGCTGTCGTAGCCGTCCAGGGCGATCGAGGCGTCCAGCGCAACTTTCACGCGGCCGATCTCGTTCAGTTGCAGTGCGCTGGCAGCGCCCTGCTCCAGGGTGTTCACATCGACCTTGTGGGTGATGCTGGCAATCGAGCCCGGCACGTAGCTGGTGGCGCGCTTGATGTCGTACTTCTTGCCCGGGAGCATTGGCTCTTCGGCCATCCACACCAGCATGGCATCGAACTGGTCGGTCACCGGCGGTACGTTGTCGGCATGTACCAGCAGGTCGCCACGGGAGATGTCGATCTCGTCTTCCATGGTCAGGGTCACGGCCTGGCCTGGGCCGGCGTTTTCCAGTTCACCTTCGTAGGTGACGATGGACTTGACGCGGCTGCTCTTGCCCGACGGCAGCACGACGATTTCGTCGCCCTTGTGCACCACGCCGCTGGCAATGGTGCCGGCGAAGCCGCGGAAGTTCAGGTTCGGGCGGTTCACGTACTGCACCGGGAAGCGCAGGTCGGTGAAGTTGCGGTCGGCCGCAACCTCGACAGTTTCGAGGATTTCCATCAGCGTCGGGCCGGTGTACCACGGCGAACGCTCGCTATGGTTGACCACGTTGTCGCCCTTGAGCGCCGACATTGGAACGAAGTGCAGGCTGCTCGGGGTCAGGTTGATGGCTTCGGCAAACTTCAGGTAGTCGGCCTTGATCGACTCGAATACGCCTTCATCGAAGCCCTTCAGGTCCATCTTGTTGATTGCGACCACGATGTGCTTGATGCCCAGCAGCGAGGCAATGTAGCTGTGGCGACGGGTCTGGGTCTGCACGCCGTAGCGGGCATCGACCAGGATGATCGCCAGGTCGCAGGTGGACGCACCGGTGGCCATGTTGCGGGTGTACTGCTCGTGGCCCGGGGTGTCGGCGATGATGAACTTGCGCTTGGCGGTGGAGAAGTAGCGGTAGGCGACATCGATGGTGATGCCCTGCTCACGCTCGGCCTGCAGGCCGTCGACCAGCAATGCCAGGTCGATTTCTTCGCCGGTGGTGCCGACTTTCTTCGAATCACGGGTGATGGCTTCGAGGTGGTCCTCGTAGATCATCTTCGAATCGTGCAGCAGGCGCCCGATCAGGGTGCTCTTGCCGTCATCCACGTTGCCGCAGGTGAGGAAACGCAGCAGTTCTTTGCGCTCGTGCTGAGCCAGATAAGCGAGGATGTCTTCGCTGATCAAATCGGATTGGTGCGACATGGAGTAACCCTGAAAATTAGAAGTAGCCCTGACGTTTTTTGTCTTCCATGGAACCGGCGCCATCGTGGTCGATGACCCGGCCCTGGCGCTCGGAAGTGCGCGTCAGGAGCATTTCCTGAATGATGTCGGTCAGCGTTTCTGCTTCCGACTCGACAGCACCCGTCAACGGGTAGCAACCGAGGGTACGGAAACGCACCTTCTTCTTGACGATACGGGCCTTCTCTTCCTCGGAAAGGTGCTCGAGGATGCGCTCGTCGTCGATCATGATCAGGGTGCCGTTCTTCTCGATGACTTCACGCTCGGCGGCGAAGTACAGCGGCACGATCGGGATGCCTTCAAGGTAGATGTACTGCCAGATGTCCAGCTCGGTCCAGTTCGACAGCGGGAAGACGCGGATCGACTCGCCCTTGTTGACCTTGCCGTTGTAAACGTTCCACAGCTCGGGGCGCTGGTTTTTCGGGTCCCAGCGGTGCTTGCTGTCGCGGAACGAATACACACGCTCTTTGGCCCGCGACTTCTCTTCGTCGCGGCGCGCGCCACCGAAGGCGGCGTCGAAACCATGCTTGTCCAGTGCCTGCTTCAAGCCCTGGGTCTTCATGATGTCGGTGTGCTTGGAGCTGCCATGGGTGAACGGGTTGATGCCCTGCGCCACACCCTCAGGGTTGACGTGGGTGATCAGTTCCAGGCCCATTTCCTCGACCATCTTGTCGCGGAAGCTGTACATCTCCTGGAATTTCCACTGGGTGTCGACGTGCATCACCGGGAACGGCAGCTTGCCCGGGAAGAAGGCCTTGCGCGCCAGGTGCAGCATCACGGCGGAATCCTTGCCGATCGAGTACAGCATCACCGGGTTGTCGAACTCGGCGGCCACCTCGCGGATAATGTGGATGCTTTCCGCCTCCAGCTGTTTCAAGTGCGTCAGTTTGTCGACCATGGCTACTCACGAAAAACGATCTTATGGACGGCCTGCGGGCCGTGTTCGAGCGAGCCACTTTATCACAGCGGCTGCTTCTATTTAGGAGGCGGGCTAGATCGAAAAGGTCTAACGATATGACTGCGGGTTTGGGCTCTGCCTGCCCAGCACCGAGCCCTGCAGGAGCAGCCTTGTGCTGCGAAGAGGCCGGTACAGCAGATAGGGATCTATTGCCTGCGTCGACCCTTCGCAGCACAAGGCTGCTCCTACAACGAACCGCATGCAACTCCGAAAGCCTCAGATGGGATTGGGGCAATCGATGAACAGGTGCTCCACGGCAAACCGCCGCGCAAGGTAATCGCCCAGCGCCTGCACCCCGTAACGCTCGGTGGCATGGTGCCCGGCAGCAATGAAGCTGACGCCATTCTCGCGCGCGCTGTGGTAGGTCTGCTCCGACGCCTCGCCGGTCAGGTACAGGTCCACCCCGGCGGCAATCGCCGTGTCGATGTAACCCTGCCCGCCACCGGTGCACCAGCCGACCCTGCGGATCATCTGCTCGCCGTCCACCAGCAACGGCTCACGCCCCAGCACTTCCTGAACCCGCCGGGCAAAATCGCGCGCAGTCACAGGTTCAGCCAGTGAGCCGACCAACCCCACCACCTTGGGGTTCTCCGGGTCCAGCGGGCCTTCGACGGTGATGTCCAGTTGCCGCGCCAACTGCACGTTGTTGCCTACCTCCGGATGCACATCCAGCGGCAGGTGAAACGCCAGCAGGCTGATGTCGTTGTTCAGCAAGGTTTTCAGGCGACGCTGGCGGATACCGGTAATGCACGGGTTCTCACCCTTCCAGAAGTAACCATGGTGCACCAGCACCAGGTCGGCCTGGGCCTCGACCGCAGCATCCAGCAACGCCTGGCTGGCAGTAACGCCGCTGACGATACGACTGACCTGCGGCCGGCCCTCCACTTGCAGGCCATTGGGGCAATAATCCTGGATCTTCGCGCTGCCCAGGTAACGCTCGGCTTCCTCGACCAGGATGTTTAGAGCGACGGCCATGAAAATCTCCTCGAAAACTGCGCTTTTCTCGGGCGCAACGCCAATGGAACGCCCGTATAATGCCGGCCATTATGGGCCGTCGCCGGCACTGGGGGAACCGGTGTATGATCGCGCGCGCTCATGCCCCACTGCGCGGCCACTGGCCCTCGCTCTTTCCAGGATTCGTTCATGTTCAAGGCTTTGCGTTACTTTGGCTGGCCCCTGCTAACCGGCGTACTGATCGCCATGCTGATCATCCAGCGCTTCCCGGAGTGGGTAGGCCTGCCCAGCCAGGACGTCAACCTGCAACAGGCACCGCAGACCACGCGGATCATGCAGGGCCCGGTGTCGTATGCCGACGCCGTGACACTGGCCGCCCCCGCCGTGGTCAACCTGTACACCACCAAAGTGGTGAACAAAAGCGCCCATCCGCTGTTCGAAGACCCGCAGTTCCGCCGTTTCTTCGGCGACAACCTGCCCAAGCAACGCCGTTGGGAATCGAGCCTGGGCTCGGCGGTGATCATGAGCCCCGAGGGCTACCTGCTGACCAACAACCATGTCACCAGCGGCGCCGACCAGATCGTCGTGGCCCTGAAAGATGGCCGCGAAACCCTGGCCCGCGTGATCGGCAGCGACCCGGAAACCGACCTGGCGGTGCTGAAGATCGACCTGAAGAACCTGCCGGCGATCACCATCGGCCGTTCCGACACCATCCACATCGGCGACGTGTCGCTGGCCATCGGCAACCCGTTCGGGGTCGGCCAAACCGTGACCATGGGCATCATCAGTGCCACCGGCCGTAACCAGCTGGGCCTGAACAACTACGAAGACTTCATCCAGACCGACGCAGCGATCAACCCCGGCAACTCGGGCGGCGCACTGGTCGATGCCAGTGGCAACCTGGTCGGCATCAACACCGCGATCTTCTCCAAGTCCGGCGGTTCGCAGGGCATCGGCTTCGCCATCCCGGTGAAACTGGCACTGGAGGTGATGAAGTCGATCGTCGAGCACGGCCAGGTGATCCGTGGCTGGCTGGGCATCGAGGTGCAGCCGCTGAGCCAGGAGCTGGCCGAATCGTTCGGCATGAAGGACCGCCCGGGTATCGTGGTGGCCGGTATCTTCCGCGAAGGGCCGGCGGCCAAGGCCGGGTTGCAACTGGGTGACGTGATCCTGAGCATCAACGGCGAACCGGCCGGTGACGGGCGCAAGTCGATGAACCAGGTGGCGCGGATCAAGCCCACCGACAAGATCACCATCGAGGTGATGCGCAATGGGCAGCAGCTGAAGCTGATTGCCGAGGTGGGGCTGCGGCCGCCACCGGCGCCGGCTGCAACGCAAGAAGAAAAGTAACCCTCCCGTGTAGAAGCGGCCTTGTGCCGCGAAAGGGCCGCATGGCGGCCCCAGCCATATCAGCGGCGAAGCTGAAACCCTGGGGCCGCTGCGCGGCCCTTTCGCGGCACAAGGCCGCTCCTACAGGGATCGCGACAGCCCCCTCAATAGTGCAGCACCAGTTGCCTCAATGCAGGATCTGGCTCAGGAACAACCTGGTCCGGTCACTGCGCGGCCGGTCGAAGAAGTCATCCGGCGCCGCCTGCTCCACGATCTCCCCCTTGTCCATGAAGATCACCCGGTTCGCCACGGTGCGGGCAAAGCCCATCTCGTGGGTCACGCAGAGCATGGTCATGCCGTCTTCGGCCAGGCCCACCATGGTATCGAGCACTTCCTTGACCATTTCCGGGTCCAGCGCCGAGGTCGGCTCGTCGAACAGCATGATCTTCGGCTTCATGCACAGCGCACGGGCAATGGCCACACGCTGCTGCTGGCCACCCGACAACTGCCCCGGGTACTTGTGTGCCTGCTCGGGAATACGCACACGCTCCAGATAATGCATGGCAATTTCCTCGGCCTTGCGCCGCGGCATCTTGCGCACCCACATGGGCGCCAGGGTGCAGTTTTCCAGAATGCTCAGGTGCGGGAACAGGTTGAAGTGCTGGAACACCATGCCCACTTCGCGGCGGATGGCCTCGATCTGCTTGAGGTCGTTGGTCAGCTCGACGCCATCGACCACGATACGCCCCTGCTGGTGCTCTTCCAGGCGGTTGAGGCAACGGATGGTGGTGGACTTGCCCGAGCCGGACGGCCCGCACAGCACGATGCGCTCGCCCTGGCGCACGTTCAGGTTGATGTCCTTGAGCACATGGAACTGGCCGTACCACTTGTTCACACCCTGCATCTGGATGATGCCTTCGGGGCCGGCAGGCTGCTTGATCGCTTCACTCATTTCGAAACTCCTAACGCTTGTGGCCAGTGTCCAGCTTGCGCTCCAGGTGCATGGAGTAGCGGGACATACCGAAACAGAAAATCCAGAACACCAGGGCGGCGAACACATAGCCCTCGGTAGCCATGCCCAGCCAGGCCGGGTCGGCGGCAGCTTGCTTGACACTGTTCAGCAGGTCGAACAGGCCGATGATGATCACCAGGCTGGTGTCCTTGAACAAGGCAATGAAGGTGTTGACGATGCCGGGGATCACCAGCTTGAGCGCCTGCGGCAGAATCACCAGGCCCATCGAGCGCCAGTAGCCCAGGCCCATGGCCGCAGCGGCTTCGTACTGGCCCTTGGGGATGGCCTGCAGACCGCCGCGCACCACCTCGGCGATATACGCCGACTGGAACAGGATCACGCCGATCATTGCCCGCAGCAGCTTGTCGAAGCTCATGCCTTCGGGCAGGAACAACGGCAGCATCACCGACGACATGAACAGCACGGTAATCAACGGCACGCCGCGCCAGAACTCGATGAAGGTCACGCACACCACCTTCACGGCCGGCATCCTCGAACGCCGGCCCAGGGCCAGCAGGATGCCCAGCGGCAAGGCGCCGACAATACCCACGGTGGCGATCACCAGGGTCAGCATCAACCCGCCCCACTGGCTTGTCGGTACGCTTTCCAGGCCCAGGTACCCACCGTGCAGCAGGGTGTAGGCCAGTATCGGGTACAGCACCAGGAAGCCCAGGCCGTAGAAGGCCTTGCGCGGGAAGCGCTTGATGAACAGCGGCGCAGCGCCGATGACGGCAAGCCACACCGTCAGGTCCACCCGCCAGCGCAGCTCGGCCGGGTAGTAGCCGTACATGAACTGGCCAAAGCGCTGCTGCACGAACACCCAGCAGGCGCCCTCCTTGGTGCAGTCGGCGCGGGTGGTGCCGACCCAGTTGGCGTCGATCAACGCCCACTGCAGCAGCGGTGGCACGATCAGCCATACCAGGTAGATGGCGAGCAGGGTCAACAGCGTGTTGAGCCAGCTGGAGAACAGGTTGGCACGCATCCATGCGAGCACGCCGACGGTTTTCACCGGTGGCGGCATATCGGGTTTGAAAACATGGGCATTCACGGGCGTATCCTCACCGCTCGATCAGCGCTATGCGCTTGTTGTACCAGTTCATCAGCAGCGAAATGCTGATGCTGATGGCGAGATAGACACTCATGGTGATCGCAATCACCTCAATGGCCTGGCCGGTCTGATTGAGCACGGTGCCGGCGAACAGCGAGACCATCTCCGGGTAACCGATACCGGCCGCCAGCGAGGAGTTCTTCGCCAGGTTCAGGTACTGGCTGGTCAGCGGCGGAATGATCACCCGCAGTGCCTGGGGAATGATCACCTTGCGCAGGGTCGGGCCCTCGCGCAGGCCCAGCGAGCGCGCGGCTTCGGTCTGGCCATGGCTGACCGAACGGATGCCGGAACGCACGATTTCAGCAATGAAGGCTGCCGTATAGATAGTCAGCGCCAAGGTCAGCGCCAGCAGCTCGGGGATCAGCACCCAGCCACCGACGAAGTTGAAGCCCTTGAGCTGCGGCACTTCCCAGCTGACCGGGCTGCCGAACAACAGCACGCTCAGGCCCGGGATGACCAGCAGCAGGGCCAGCCCCACCCAGAACTTGTGGAACGGCACGCCAGTCTCGTCGAAGCGCTTGTTGGCCAGGCGCACCATCACGACAATGGCGGCAATTGCCACCACCAGGGCAATGATGAATGGCCAGAAGCCATCAGCCATGGATGCGCCAGGCATGTTCAGGCCACGGTTGCTGATGAAGAACATATCGTCGATGTTGATGCTGCCCCGCGGTCCCGGCAGCGTCAGGAACACGGCGAAGTACCAGAACAGGATCTGCAGCAACGGCGGGATGTTGCGGAAGGTTTCCACATACACGGTCGCCAGTTTGTTGATCATCCAGTTGGGTGACAGGCGAGCCACACCGATGATGAAGCCCAGAATGGTCGCCAGGATGACGCCGATGAAGGTCACCAGCAGGGTATTGAGCAGGCCGATGACGAACACCCGCGCATAGCTGTCGGATTCCACATAGGGGATCAGGTGCTGGGCGATGCCGAAGCCTGCACTGCGGTCGAGGAAGTCGAAGCCCGAGGTGATACCCCGGTGTTGCAGGTTGGTTTGTGTGTTGTGGAACAGGTACCAGCCCAGGCCGACCACGAAGACGATCGTGAGGATCTGGAACAGCCACGCGCGCACACGCGGATCGTTAAGGGACAAGCCCTTGGGTGCGCCGATTTGATTTTGCATGAAGTGCCCCGGACAGTAGGGATTCGAACAGCCTGCGGCGGCGGGATGCCGCCGCAGGGTGCAACCATCAGCGCACAGGTGGCGCGTACTGGATGCCGCCGTTGTTCCACAGGGCGTTCATGCCACGGTCGATCTTCAGGTCGGTGCTCTGGCCCAGGTTCTTCTCGAACACTTCGCCGTAGTTGCCGACTTGCTTGACGATCTGAACTACCCAGTCTTTGGGCAGCTTGAGGTCCTTGCCGTACTCACCATCCGCACCCAGCAGGCGGGCGACGTCAGGGTTTTTGGTGCCTTTGGCTTCGGCCTCGACATTCTTCGAGGTGACGCCCGCCTCTTCGGCGTTGAGCATGGCGAACAGGGTCCACTTGACGATGCTGAACCACTCCTCGTCGCCTTTACGCACCACCGGGCCCAGCGGCTCCTTGGAGATGGTTTCCGGCAGCACCACGTAGTCGGTCGGCGCTGCCAGCTTGGAACGCTGGGCGAACAGCTGCGACTTGTCCGAGGTCAGCACGTCGCAACGGCCCGACTCCAGCGACTTGGCGCTTTCGTCCGAGGTGTCGAAGGTGATCGGGGTGTACTTGAGGTTATTGGCGCGGAAGAAGTCCGACACGTTCAGCTCGGTGGTGGTACCGGCCTGGATACAGATGGTTGCGCCATCAAGCTCCTTGGCACTGGATACACCCAGCTTCTTGTTGACCAGGAAGCCAACGCCGTCGTAGTAGGTGACACCGGCAAACACCAGGCCCATGCCGGCATCGCGCGAACTGGTCCAGGTGGTGTTGCGCGATAGCACGTCGACCTCGCCCGACTGCAGGGCGGTGAAGCGTTCCTTGGCGTTGAGCTGGCTGAACTTGACCTTGGTCGCGTCGCCGAACACGGCGGCGGCCACGGCGCGACAGACATCGGCGTCGATACCGACGATCTTGCCCTGCGCATCAGGTACCGAGAAGCCCGGAAGACCGTCGCTCACGCCACACTGGACGAAGCCCTTCTTCTTTACCGCATCGAGGGTGGCGCCGGCCTGGGCAGTGCTCACGGCGCCCAGTGCGGCGGCAGCGGTCAGGACTGCCAGGGTGGTTTTCAACATCTTCATTCACAACCTCCAAATCGCTCTTGTTGTATCGAGCCGGAATTGCACCGCACCCTTTTGAGGCGTATCCGACCCGTATTGGCTTGTTATTGGGTCAATTGGCGCAATGGACTGTTCTGTGACAGCCTTCGCGTACAAAGGGTGTTACCGTCTCGGCCTGCCCTTTGCATCACAGATTGAATTGCAAAGCGCGTACCAGATTCTGTGGCTGTAGCGTTTAAGCGCTCGTCAAGTAGGGAAAGTTGTATCGTTGCGACATTCTTTTTCCGACAATCATTTCCAGCGCCTTCTTTTCACGCACGCCATAACAAGACCCGCACACTTTCGGAGCAGTCATGACCAACCCGCTGATTCTCGAACCACAGAAAACCGCTGACGCCTGTGTGATCTGGTTGCACGGTCTGGGGGCCGACCGTTACGACTTCCTACCTGTGGCCGAATTCATGCAGGAGCGTCTGCTCGGCACCCGCTTCATCATGCCCCAGGCCCCGACCCGTCCAGTTACCATAAATGGCGGGTATGCCATGCCCAGCTGGTATGACATCAAGGCCATGACCCCGGCCCGCGCCATTGACGAAGCGCAGCTGGAAGCGTCGGCCGAGCAAGTGGTTGCCCTGATCAAGGCTGAGCAGGCCAAAGGCATCAACCTGTCGCGGATCTTCCTGGCCGGCTTCTCCCAGGGTGGCGCGGTGGTGCTGCACACTGCCTATATAAAGTGGCAAGAAGCACTGGGCGGGGTAATTGCCCTGTCCACCTATGCCCCCACCTTCAATGACGCGCACCAGTTGAGTGCCTGTCAGCAGCGCACCCCGGCCCTGTGCCTGCATGGTGTGCATGACCCGGTGGTGATCCCGTCCATGGGCCGCACCGCCTTCGAGTACCTGAACACCTGGGGCGTCGCCGCCCGCTGGTACGAATACCCGATGGAACACGAAGTGGTAGTCGAAGAACTGAACGACATCCACAACTGGCTCAGCGAGCAACTGCAATAGGCTGGCTCTCTTGTAGTTGTGGGAGTATTCCGCTACGCCGCGCCCGGATCTTGCATTACACTGCCCGGCGTACATTCCTTAATCAGTTGATGAGACGATCGTGCTCAAAGCACTCAAGAAAATATTCGGCAAGGGAGACGCCGCGCCACAGGCCGTCGCTCCTGCTGCCAGCGTGACGCCGCCTGCGCCCGCACCCGCCAGAGAGGCCCGGCCCGCAGCAAAACCGGCCGTACCGCATGCCAACACCGCCCCCGAGGCTGAACAAACCGCAACCGCTACCGCTACGCCACCTGCCGACAAAGCGGGCAAGGACAAACCGCGTCGCGAGCGCAAGCCCAAGCCGCAGGCCAGCCTGTGGAAGCCGGAAGACTTCGTGGTCGAGCCGCAGGAAGGCAAGACCCGCTTCCACGACTTCAAACTGTCCAACGAGCTGATGCACGCCATCCACGACCTGGGCTTCCCGTACTGCACGCCGATCCAGGCGCAGGTGCTGGGTTATACCCTGCGTGGCCAGGACGCCATCGGCCGGGCACAGACCGGTACCGGCAAGACTGCGGCGTTTTTGATTTCGATCATTTCCCAGCTGCAGCAGACGCCACCGCCCAAGGAACGCTACATGGGCGAACCGCGTGCGCTGATCATCGCGCCTACCCGCGAGCTGGTGGTGCAGATTGCCAAGGACGCCGCTGCGCTGACCAAGTACACCGGGCTGAACGTCATGAGCTTCGTCGGCGGCATGGACTTCGACAAGCAACTGAAGGCCCTTGAAGCACGCCACTGCGACATCCTCGTAGCTACCCCAGGCCGCCTGCTGGACTTCAACCAGCGCGGCGAGGTGCACCTGGACATGGTCGAGGTGATGGTGCTGGACGAAGCCGACCGCATGCTCGACATGGGCTTTATCCCCCAGGTACGCCAGATCATTCGCCAGACGCCGCCGAAAAGCGAGCGCCAGACCCTGCTGTTCTCCGCCACCTTCACCGACGACGTGATGAACCTGGCGAAGCAATGGACCACCAACCCGGCCATCGTCGAGATCGAACCGGAAAACGTGGCCAGCGAAACGGTCGAGCAGCACGTGTATGCGGTGGCTGGCAGCGACAAGTACAAGCTGCTGTACAACCTGGTGACCCAGAACAACTGGGAACGGGTGATGGTGTTTGCCAACCGCAAGGACGAAGTGCGGCGCATCGAGGAAAAACTGGTGCGCGACGGCATCAATGCCGCCCAGCTGTCGGGCGACGTGCCGCAGCACAAGCGCATCCGCACCCTGGAAAACTTCCGCGAGGGGCGCATCACCGTGCTGGTGGCCACCGACGTGGCCGGGCGTGGCATCCATATCGATGGTATCAGCCACGTGATCAACTTCACCCTGCCAGAAGACCCGGACGACTACGTGCACCGCATTGGCCGTACCGGCCGGGCGGGGGCCAGTGGCGTGTCGATCAGTTTTGCCGGGGAGGATGACTCGTATCAGTTGCCGGCCATCGAAGAACTGCTGGGGCGCAAGATCAAGTGCGAAATGCCGCCCGATGAACTGCTAAAGCCAGTGCCGCGCAAACACCACTGATGCTGGGGCTGCTTTGCAGCCCAATCGCCGGCAAGCCGGCTCCCACATGTACTGCACAGGCTTCGGCAGCTGCGGATTACCTGTGAGAGCGGGCTTGCCCCGCGAACCGGGGCAAAGCCCCGGCCATCAGACAGAAATCTACCAGCGCCCCGCCGCATCCTGGTCACTCTGCTTGCCTTCAACCCACCGCGGCCCTTCCTCGGTATTCTCCTTCTTCCAGAACGGCGCCCGGGTCTTCAGGTAGTCCATGATGAAGTTGCAGGCATCGAACGCGGCCTGCCGATGGGCACTGGCCACACCGACAAACACGATCGGCTCGCCTGGCTCCAGCGCCCCGATGCGGTGCAGCACCTCCACCTTGAGCAACGGCCAGCGCTGTTCGGCCTCGACCACGATCTTGGCCAGCGCCTTTTCGGTCATGCCCGGGTAGTGTTCAAGGAACATCCCCGCCACTTCGCGGCCATCGTTGAAATCCCGCACATAGCCGACAAAACCAACCACCGCGCCCACGCCAACATTGGCCGCATGCATGGAATTAACCTCGGCGCCCGGGTCGAACGCGCCTTGCTGCACTCGCACTGCCATGTTCAGCCTCCGGTCACCGGCGGGAAGAACGCCACTTCATCACCCTCTTCCAGTGGCTCATCAAGCTTGCACAGCTCTTCGTTGCGCGCGCACATCAGGTTCTGCTCAGCCAGCACCGCATAGTGCCCACCCTTGCCCACCAGGGCCTGGCGCACATCGTCCAGCACCTTGAACGCGCCTTCTACACGCTCGCCATCCACACCCAGCAGTTCGCGGTAGCGGGCGAAGTACATCACCTTGACCTTCATCATGCCTGCACCTTGTAGTGGCCACTCTTGCCGCCGAGCTTTTCCAGCAGGCGCACCTGTTCGATGACCATGCCCTTGTCCACAGCCTTGCACATGTCGTAGATCGTCAGCGCGGCAACGCTGGCAGCGGTCAGTGCTTCCATCTCCACGCCGGTCTGCCCAGCCAGCTTGCAACGGGCGACAATACGCACGGCGTCCTCGCCCTCGGCGCTGAGCTCGACCTTGACGCTGGTCAGCATCAGCGGGTGGCACAGCGGGATCAGGTCGCTGGTCTTCTTCGCCGCCTGGATCCCGGCAATGCGTGCCACGGCGAACACGTCGCCCTTGGGATGTTCGCCGTCGACGATCATCTGCAGGGTCTGCGGCAACATGCGCACCCGCGCCTCGGCGATGGCCTCACGCTCGGTCACGGCCTTTTCAGTGACGTCGACCATGTTGGCCCGCCCCTGGGAATCAAGATGTGTCAGCACTGCTCTGCTCCTGTGAAGGGAACAGCCAGTGTAAACCTGTGGGTCAGGTTTGAGCAGAGGTATGAGGCATGCACATCACCTGCAGGAGCAGCCTTGTGCTGCGAAAGGGCCGGCATGACTGGAAAATAGCTATGCCTGTAATGGCCTCTTCGCAGCACAAGGCTGCTCCTACAAGGGAAGGCCGGGCGGCGAACCGCCCGGCGGTGAAGGTTACAGATGCGACTCGGCGTACTCGGCCAGCACCGAGCGTGGCACGCCCTGCAGGGTGATGTGCACGCCATGGGGGAAGTCCTTGAAGCGCTCGGTCAGGTAGGTCAGGCCCGAGCTGGTCGCGGACAGGTAGGGGGTGTCGATCTGCGCCAGGTTGCCCAGGCAGACCACCTTGGAACCGGAGCCGGCACGGGTGATGATGGTTTTCATCTGGTGCGGCGTCAGGTTCTGGCACTCGTCGATCAGGATCAGGCTTTGCTGGAAACTACGGCCTCGGATGTAGTTCAGCGACTTGAACTGCAACGGCACGCGCTCAAGGATGTACTCGACGCTGCCATGGGTGCTTTCGTCATCCATGTGCAAGGCTTCGAGGTTGTCGGTGATGGCGCCCAGCCAAGGCTCCATCTTCTCGGCCTCGGTGCCCGGCAGGAAGCCGATTTCCTGGTCCAGCCCCTGCACGCTGCGGGTGGCGATGATGCGCCGGTAGCGCTTGCTGACCATGGTCTGCTCGATGGCCGCGGCCAGGGCCAGGATGGTCTTGCCGGAACCGGCCGCGCCAGTCAGGTTGACCAGGTGGATATCCGGATCGAGCAACGCGAACAGCGCCAGGCTCTGGTGGATATCGCGTGGCTTCAGCCCCCAGGCCTCCTGGTGCAGCAACGGTTCCTGGTGCAGGTCGAGCAGCAGCAGTTCATCGTTGCGGATACCCTTGATCCAGCCGACGAAGCCCTGTTCGTCGATGATGAACTCGTTGATGTGAACCGCAGGCAGGTTGTCGATCATCTGCACCCGATGCCAGGTGCGGCCGCGCTCCTGACGGGTATCAACCTTGCTGACCCGGTCCCAGAACGAGCCGGTGACCGAGTGGTAGCCCTTGGACAGCAAGGACACGTCATCCACCAGTTGGTCGGTGCTGTAGTCCTCGGCCGCAATGCCACAGGCGCGCGCTTTCAAGCGCATGTTGATGTCTTTGGTAACCAGCACCACGTCCAGGTCGGTGCGCCGCGCCCGTACTTCAAGCAGCTGGTTGATGATGATGTTGTCGTTGAGGTTTTCCGGCAGCAGCTTGTTCGGCTCGTTGCGCGGGGTCATCAGGATGGACAGGAAGCCTTTGGGCCCGCTCTTGTTGCGCTGGATCGGCACGCCCTGCTCGACATCGTTGGGCGAGGCGTCGCCCAGGGTCTGGTCGATCAGGCGGATGGCCTGGCGGCATTCGGCGGCGATGGTCTGTTTGCCGGTCTTGAGCTTGTCGAGTTCCTCCAGCACCGTCATCGGGATGGCGACATGGTGCTCCTCGAAGTTCAGTAACGCGTTGGGGTCGTGAATCAGGACGTTGGTATCGAGCACATACAGGATTGGCTTGCTGGAGGAAGGGTTGCGTCCTTGGTCATCCATACTCGGTCACCTTATGTCGAAGCCACACGGCGCGGTCTGTTGCGCCGCAGAGTGACTACCGGTCTCCCCTGCGCCGCGTTGTTACGGGCGGGAAGCGAACCTGGCTAGGTGGGCCTGGATGACGCCACCTGTGCTGCAGGAATCGGCTGTCTGGTTTCTTCATACCGCAAAACCGATGAACGAAAAAAGTATTTTTATGTGTTTTGAAGTTTATTTTTCTGATTGATGAAGAAGCCTTGGCGGCGAAGCCAGAGGGGACTACGCTCAGAAGTCATACCCCCTCTTCGCGATAAGCATAATCCCGGCAATCCGCCCAGCCAATGCCGCTCTGGGCGGTGTTGAGCAGCAACCACTCCACCGCTGGCTGCGCCTTGGGCAGGCTGTCATGGAGCTGGATCACGCCCTTGCGCCACAGCAGCATCAGGGTCAGCACCCGCTGCGCAGAGGCCTCTGCGCTCAGTGCGCCATCGTCCAGGGCATCGATATCCCACAACGATACCCGCAGCTGCTGGCTGGCCATGAACGCCTCGCCATCGGCACGACGCTGCCCGTAGGGTGGCCGGAACAACGGCACATACTCTGCCGGCAGGTCGGCCTGCACCCGTGCCTGGCTGCGCCGCAACGAGTCCTGCCAGTCCGTCCACTGGGCATGGGAACGGTATTCCCAACCCTGAATGCCCACACACTGGCCGCGGTAGACCTGGCGCAAGGCATTTGCCGCCCCGGCGTCACGGCGTTGCTGTAAGCGGTTCCCCAACACGAAGAATGTGCCTTCAAGCTTCTGCCGGCGCAGGTAGTCGGCAAGCAGATCGGTGTTGCCACCCTCTGGCCCGGGGCCGCCGACGAAGGTCAGCAGGAACATACGGTCGTTCAATTCATCGCCATTGCGCTCCCGCGCAGAAAGCCGCTCCACCTCACTGGTAGTCTGCGGCAGCAAGGCAGCCTTGCGCAGTTGTTCGTCCAGGTAACGCACATGGAACTGGTGGCTCGGCTCGATCCAGTTTGTATAGAACGTGCCGACATCGGCAGCGAACGTCGCGGCTTGCGTGCGCAGATCCGCCATTGATGTTACCGGGTAGCAGAATGAGGCATCCTGCTCGCAGCTGCGCTGCGCCTGTTCATACCCTTCCCACAGCCGCTGCCACATGCGCGCACGCACAAGGCGTACCTTCTGCAGGTTGATCTGCCGTAACCCAAGCCGCGCCGCCAGCGCTGGGTCGTCTAGCAACTCGCTTTCGTGCAGTACCTGAGCAAACGACAGGATCTCTGCCCGCGAGGCTACATCGAACAGCGCCGGGCTGTTCAGTTGCTCGGGCCAAAGGCTGCGGTCCAGGCTCACCTGGGGTAAAGGGGCGGCTTGCACGGCCAGGCTCAGCAGAGCGGCCAGCAAGGCAAAGGCAATGCGCACGGTGGAAGGCTCCGTAACGGCAAAACGCGAACTATAGCGCCTGCACCGGCCATGGTCTGTGACTATCGTCGCCATAGTTTGGACTTGCACCGCCCAGCCCGTAGAATCTGTGGCCAACGATGCCAGGAGCCGACCCGATGCTGACGGTGATTTCCCCCGCCAAGACCCTCGACTACGACACCAAGCCTGTAACCGAGCGTTTCACCCTGCCCGAGTACCTGGACGACTCCCAGGAACTGATCCAGCAACTGCGCGAACTGTCGCCGGCGCAGATCAGCGAACTGATGCACCTGTCCGACAAGCTCGCAGGCCTGAACGCCGCCCGCTTCGGCAGCTGGACTCCGGACTTTACCCCGGCCAATGCCAAGCAGGCCCTGCTGGCGTTCAAGGGTGACGTGTACACCGGCCTCGACGCAGAGAGCCTGGGCGAGGACGACTTCAGCTACGCGCAAGACCACCTGCGCATGCTTTCGGGCCTGTACGGCCTGCTGCGCCCGCTCGACCTGATGCAGCCCTACCGCCTGGAAATGGGCACCAAGCTGGCCAACGCCCGCGGCAAGGACCTGTATGCCTTCTGGGGTACACGCATTAGCGAATGGCTGAACCAGGCCCTGGCCGAACAAGGCGATGACGTGCTGCTGAACCTGGCCAGCAACGAGTACTTCAGTGCAGTGAAACGCAGCGCGCTGAAGGCCCGGGTGATCAATGTCGACTTCAAGGACCTGAAGAACGGCCAGTACAAGATCATCAGCTTCTACGCCAAGAAAGCCCGCGGCATGATGAGCCGCTTCGTCATCCAGCAGCGCATCAGCGACCCGGAACAGCTCAAGCAGTTCGACGTGCAGGGGTACTACTACAGTGCCGAGCAGTCCAAGCCGGACCATCTGGTGTTTTTGCGGGATCATCCCTCGGACTGACCCTGTGACGCCCTCTTCGCGGCTAAAGCCGCTCCCGCAGGATGCGCGATGAGCTGCCGGCCAGCGCCACACCTGTGGAAGCTTCTTTAACTGCGAAGAGCCTGCTGCCATGAAACGTACCCCCCGCCCTGCAATGGGGCTCGCTGCAAATCGCCACCATGTCACTATTTTGGCGCCAAAAAACCACCACGCATACATTTATCGCCAAACGCCATAAGACCGTTCATACCTTTTTTGACGAATTTTGAAAAATTTTTTCGGATGCTGGCATAAAAATATCTCGTAACAGTTTCACCCTTGATACACGGGGGTGAAACACCCGCGTGCTATCAATTTGAAACTGCCCATAACTGAATAAATATTTAGAAATCTTTCATAACGGCGAAACCCGCTCAGGAACTTCTCCTGCGGGAGATCGCTCATAGTGCCGTAACGATTTTCCTGCCTACGGGCTGTGAGAGATGACTTACAGATGACAACGGCAGGTATCTACTACCCGCCCTGGTAACTCGACAGGTAGCACGGGATCCCCCGAGAACCTTGTCCCATGCAGGAGAAGCGTCCCTTACACATCGTCCTAGTGGTTGATTTCAAAGGATTTATCCACTTGAAAAAACAAGCACAGCAACGCGCCAAGTAGCGCATTGCAATAAAGACGGCTGCATTTCAGGGCACGTTTTTTAATTAATGGCTTTTTACTGCCAACTTTGAGTGCATAACTTTTTGCGCTCCGGATTTATTTTGCCTGCGCTCGGCGAAGTGTGCATTCGCCATGGACCCGTGCGCCCGAAAACTGATGTTAATCAATCCAGCCCGGCTCTCTGCGGAGGCGTCGGCGTGATAAACACATGAGGTGATAGCGATGCGTATCAGCATCTTTGGTTTGGGTTATGTAGGTGCAGTCTGTGCAGGCTGCCTGACGGCGCGTGGCCATGAAGTGATCGGTGTGGACGTGTCCAGCACCAAGATCGACCTGATCAACCAGGGCAAGTCGCCCATCGTCGAACCTGGCCTGGAAGCACTGCTGCAACAGGGCATCGCCAACGGCCGACTGCGTGGCACCACCGACTTCGCTGAAGCCATCCGTGCCAGCGACGTGTCGATGATCTGCGTGGGCACGCCCAGCAAGAAGAACGGCGACCTGGGCCTGGAGTACATCGAGTCGGTATGCCGTGAAATCGGCTACGTACTGCGTGACACCACTCGCCGTCACACCATCGTGGTGCGCAGCACCGTGCTGCCGGGCACCGTCAAGAACGTGGTCATCCCGATCCTCGAAGACTGCTCGGGCAAAAAAGCCGGCGTCGACTTCGGTGTCGCAGTCAACCCGGAATTCCTGCGTGAAAGCACCGCAATCAAGGACTACGACCAGCCACCGATGACCGTCATCGGCGAACTGGACACTGCCAGCGGCGACATCCTGCAAGCCCTGTACGAAGAACTCGACGCACCGGTCATCCGCAAGCCGATCGAAGTGGCCGAGATGATCAAGTACACCTGCAACGTGTGGCACGCCACCAAGGTCACCTTCGCCAACGAGATCGGCAACATTGCCAAGGCGGTAGGCGTTGATGGGCGTGAAGTGATGGACGTGGTCTGCCAGGACACGGTGCTGAACCTGTCCCAGTACTACATGCGCCCTGGCTTCGCCTTCGGCGGTTCGTGCCTGCCAAAGGATGTGCGCGCCCTCACCTACCGTGCCGCCAGCCTCGACGTGCGTGCACCGCTGCTCGACTCGCTGATGCGCAGCAACGAATCGCAGGTGCAGAACGCCTTCGAGCTGATCGAAGCCCACGACAAGCGCAAGGTCGCCCTGCTCGGCCTGAGCTTCAAGGCCGGTACCGACGACCTGCGCGAAAGCCCCCTGGTAGAGCTGGCCGAGCGCCTGATCGGCAAGGGCTACCAGCTGGACATCTACGACGAGAACGTCCAGTACGCCCGTGTACACGGCGCCAACAAGGACTACATCGAGTCGAAGATCCCGCACGTGTCGTCGCTGCTCAATGCCGACTTCCAGCAGGTGATCGACAACGCCGACATCATCGTCCTCGGCAACCGTGACGAGCAATTCCGCGCGCTGGCCCAGCAAGCGCCAGCCGGCAAGCAGGTGATCGACCTGGTCGGCTTCATGAGCAAACCGACCTGCACCACCAGCCGTACCGAAGGCATCTGCTGGTAAGCCCTCGGCCGGGCGGTGCAGGCCTCACAGCCTGCGTCGCCCACCCTTTCCCGAATTCTCGACGGATGCTGAACATGCAAAGGCTCCAGACCGTGCTGTTGCAGTGCGCCGGGTGGCTGCTCTACATGAGCCTGCTCATGCTGATCGCCCTGGCCCTGCCAGCCGATATCTTCGACTCGCAGTCGAAGCACTTCATCTTCCTGGTCGGCGCAGTCGGCATCTGGCGCTATTCCATGGGCGCCACCCATTTCATCCGCGGCATGATCTTCCTCTACGGCGTGTACCCGTACCTGCGCCGCAAGGTGCAGAAAATGGGCGATGCCACCGACCCGTCGCACGTATACCTGATGGTCACCAGCTTCCGTATCGAGGCGTTGACCACCGCCCAGGTGTACAGCTCGGTGATCCGCGAGGCGATCAACTGCGGCTTCCCCACCACCGTGGTCTGCTCGCTGGTGGAAATGTCGGATGAACTGCTGGTGAAGAGCCTGTGGGCCAAGTACAACCCGCCGGCCCACGTGAAGCTGGACATCGTGCGCATTGCCGGTACCGGCAAGCGCGATGGCCTGGCCTACGGCTTCCGCGCCATCTCGCGCATGCTGCCGGACGAGAACGCCGTGGTGGCCGTGATCGACGGCGACACCGTGCTGGCCGATGGCGTGGTCCGCAAGACCGTGCCGTGGTTCAAGCTATTCCCCAACGTTGGCGGCCTGACCACCAACGAGTTCTGCGAAGTACGTGGCGGCTACATCATGAGCGAGTGGCACAAGCTGCGCTTCGCCCAGCGCCACATCAACATGTGCTCTATGGCCCTGTCCAAGCGCGTGCTGACCATGACCGGGCGCATGTCGATGTTCCGCGCAAGCGTAGTGACCAACCCCGAATTCATCGCCGACGTCGAAAGCGACTCGCTGATGCACTGGCGCCTGGGCCGCTTCAAGTTCCTTACCGGTGACGACAAATCCAGCTGGTTCAGCTTGATGCGCCTGGGTTACGACACCTTCTACGTGCCGGACGCCGCCATCAACACGGTCGAGCACCCGCCAGAAAAGAGCTTCTTCAAGGCCAGCCGCAAGCTGATGTACCGCTGGTACGGCAACAACCTGCGGCAGAACTCCCGTGCGCTGGGCCTGGGCCTGGGCCGTCTGGGGCTGTTCACCAGCATCGTGCTGTTCGACCAGCGCGTGTCGATGTGGACCAGCCTGCTGGGCCTGACCGTGGCGGTGATCGCCAGCCTCAAGTTCGGCCTGGCCTTCTTGCTGGTGTACCTGCTGTGGATCGGCATCACCCGCCTGATCCTCACCATCATGCTGCTGTGCTCCGGCCACAACGTAGGCCCGGCCTACCCGCTGATTCTCTATTACAACCAGATCATCGGCGCGCTGATGAAGATCTACGTGTTCTTCCGCCTCGACAAGCAGTCCTGGACGCGTCAGCCCACTGCCCTCAAGCGTGACCTCGCCAGCTTTCAACAATGGTTCAACACCTGGTCCTCGCGGACCATGACCTTCTCGGCTGCCAGCATCTTCGTTGCTGTGCTGTTCATGGTCGTGTGAGCCCAACCCGGATCGGATCTAACAGGAACAAACCACCATGAATACCGCCGTGAACGTCAATGTCGTGCATGAGTCCGAAGCCCAGCGCCAACACGCCCGGGTACGCATTCCCGCCAAGCTGCGTTTCCTGGACGCCCAGCGCCAAACCCACGAAGTGAAGGTCGACGACCTTTCCGCCGGTGGCCTGAGCTTCCACACCAAGCAGCCACTGTCGGTGGGCGATGTGCTGCGCGGGCGCCTGCAGTTCGTGGTCGACAACCTGGGCCTGTCGATCGACATCGAGTTCCAGGTGCGCTCGTACAATCCGGACAATGGCCGTACCGGTGCGCAGTTCCAGAACCTTGAACCACGCGACATCGCCACGCTGCGACACATCATCACCAGCCACCTGTCGGGTGAGCTGATCAGCATCGGCGATGTGCTTAGCACCTTGCAGCGCGACAACTTCACCAAGGCACGCAAGCAGAAGGACGGTGGTTCGGGCCTGAGCGCCTTCGGCCGACTCAAGGCGGTTACCGTCACCCTCGGCGTGTTCGTGGTTGGCGTTGCGGCGTTCGGCTTCGTCGCCAAGTCGCTGTACGGCATGTACTTCGTCAGCCACGCCGAAGCCGGTGTGGTCGCGGTACCGACCACCACTATCACCATGCCGCGCGACGGCACTGTGAGCAGCCTGGTCGAAAGCGGTGGGCAGATCGCCAAGGGCGCACCACTGGCCAGCTTCACCACCAGCATGCTGGACATGCTCAAGGGCAACCTGGACGACGCGCAGCTGGAACCGGCGAAGATCGAGGAACTGTTCGGCAAGCAGCTGTCAGGCACCCTCACCAGCCCCTGCGATTGCGTGGTCGCCCGCCAGCTGGTGGACGATGGCCAGTACGCAGCCAAGGGTCAGGCGATCTTCCAGCTGATCCCGCGCACCACCACGCCGATGGTCGAGGCGCGCTTCAGCTACCGCCAGTTCGACGAGGTCAAGCCAGGTACCCGGGTCAACTTCCAGGTCGCCGGCGAAGACGAAGTGCGCACCGGCCAGATCGTCAGCAGCACCAGCCTCAACAGCGAAGACCTGTCCTCCGACATCCGCGTGCAGATCAAGCCTGACAGTGGCATGCCCGCCGAACTCGCCGGCCGCCCGGCAGCGGTCAACAGCGACCGTGGCCCGTCAATGAACTGGCTGATCGACAAAGCCGTGGCCCGTGGGCTGTAAGAGGATCACCGCATGATTCCCTACAAGAAGCGCGCAAACCTGGGCCTGTGTGCCCTGGCTGCGGCCATCACCCTGGCCGGCTGTGCCGGCCTGCCCGACCAGCGCCTGGCCAACGAAGCCCTGAAGCGCGGCGACACAGCATTGGCCGAGCGCAACTACAAGGCCCTGGCCGACCTGGGCTACAGCGAAGCGCAGGTGGGCCTGGCGGACATCAAGGTGGCCACCCGCGACCCGTCGCAAATCAAGGAAGCCGAGGCCACCTACCGCGCCGCGGCCGCCACCTCGCCCCGTGCCCAGGCGCGCCTTGGCCGCCTGCTGGTGGCCAAGCCCGACAGCACCCAGGCCGAACGCGAGGAAGCCGAAACCCTGCTCAAGCAGGCCGCGAAACAGGGCGAAAGCAACACCCTGATTCCGCTGGCCATGCTCTACCTCAGCTACCCGCAAAGCTTCCCCAAGGTCAACGCGCAGCAGCAGATCGACCAGTGGCGCGCCGCCGGCAACCCCGAAGCGGGCCTGGCCCAGGTGCTGCTGTACCGCACCCAGGGCACCTACGATCAGCACTTGGGCGACGTGGAAAAGATCTGCAAGGCCGCGCTGAGCACCACCGACATCTGCTACGTCGAACTGGCCACCGTGTACCAGAAACGTGGCCAGGCCGACCAGCAAGCCGCCCTGCTCGGCCAGCTGAAATCCGCCTACGCCCGTGGCGCCGTACCGGCCACCCGGGTCGACAGCGTTGCCCGGGTACTGGCCGACCGCAGCCTGGGCCAGACCGACGAGAAAACCGCCAAGGAACTGCTCGAACAGGTAGCCCCGGCCAACCCGGCATCCTGGGTCAGCCTGGCGCAACTGTTGTACGACTTCCCCGAACTGGGCGACACCGACCAGTTGCTGGCCTACATCGACAAGGGCCGCGAGGCCGAACAGCCACGCGCCGAACTGTTGCTGGGCCGCCTGTACTACGAAGGCAAGACCCTGCCGGCCGACGCCAAAAAAGCCGAGCAGCACCTGCAAGTCGCCGCCGACGCCGGTGAAATCAGCGCCCATTACTACCTGGGCCAGCTGTACCGCCGCGGCTACCTGGGCAATGTCGAGCCGCAGAAGGCCGTCGACAACCTGCTGGCCGCCGCGCGTGGCGGGCAGAACAGCGCCGACTATGCGCTGGCCCAGTTGTTCAGCGAAGGTCATGGCATCCGGCCGCAACCAGGCAACGCCTGGGTGTTCGCGCAATTGTCCCAGGCCAACCCGACGCCGCAATCGACAGAAATGCTCCAGCAGCTCGACCAGCAACTGACCCCTGACCAGCGCAGCCAGGCCCAGCAACTGCTGGCGCAAGAGAAACAGGCGCGCGGCAGCATGGCGCAGGGGGGCAACAGCACCCTGGCCATCGAAGCCCTGCAAGACGACGAAAAAGAAGTAGACGGTGAGGACTCGCTATGACGCTTAATCCCTTCGTGAAAGCTGGCATCGGCCTGAGCTTCGCCCTGCTGTGGTCCTGCCCGACCCTGGCGGAAATGACCGCCGAGAAAAACTTCGGCCTGGATGTGAAAATCACCGGCCAGTCGGAGGACGACCGTGACCTGGGCACCCGCCCTGGCGGCGACGTCAACGGCCTGGGCCTGGACCTGCGCCCCTGGGTGTACGGCGAGCGCGGTAACTGGAGTGCCTATGCAATGGGCCAGGCAGTCGCCGCCACCGATACCATCGAAACCGACACCCTGCGCCAGAACGACGACGGCACCAGCACCGAAACCGGTGACGACAGCCGCCAACCTGACAAGAACTACCTGGCCATGCGCGAGTTCTGGGTCGGCTACAGCGGCCTCACCGCCTACCCAGGCGAGCAACTGCGCCTGGGTCGCCAACGCCTGCGCAGCGACGATGGCATGTGGCGCGACACCAACATCGAAGCGCTGAACTGGACCTTCGACACCACCCTGCTCAAGGCCGACCTGGGTGTGGCCCAGCGCTTCAGCGAGTACCGCACCGACCTCACCGAACTGGCCCCGGAAGACAAGGACCGCACGCACATCTACGGCAACGTAGCCACGCAGTGGACCCCCGGCCACTGGGTAGGCGTACGCGCCCACCACACCCATGACAGCGGCAGCCTGAAGAACCCGGGCGAAACCGTCGATGCGCTGGACAAGACCCGTACCGGTGACCTGACCTGGCTGGGCCTTGAGGCCAACAGTGACGCCTACAACTGGCGCAACGACCACACCGTCAACTACTGGGGCAGCGTCACCTGGCTGACCGGTGACCGCGACACCCTCAGCAGCCAGGCCGTAGGCAACGAGCAGGTTGCCACCGGCAAGCAAAGCGGCGACGTGAATGCCTGGGCCACCGACCTCGGCATCCGCCTGCGCCTGGACCCGCAATGGCAGGTCGGTGCGGCCTACGCCCGTGGCAGCGGCGGCGGTGGCGACGACGGCTCGAACAACTTCGAGCAGACCGGCCTTGAAAGCAACCGCTCCAACTTCACCGGCACCCGCTCGCGCGTGCACCGCTTCGGCGAAGCCTTCCGCGGCGAGCTGGGCAACCTGCAGGCGGCCACCCTGTTCGCCTCGTGGCAGCTGCGCGACGACTACGACGCCAGCCTGATCTACCACAAGTTCTGGCGTGTCGACGGCAACCAGAACATCGGCTCCAGCGGCATCAACGCGGTGGTCAACGACAACGGCGTGAACCGCCCGCTGGTCGATGGCGAAAAAGACCTTGGCCAAGAGATGGACGTAGTCGTGACCAAGTACTTCAAGCAAGGCCTGCTGCCAGCTTCCATGAGCCAGGCCATCGACGAACCGTCCGCCCTGGTGCGCTTGCGTGCCGGTGTGTTCAAGCCGGGCGACGCCTACGGCAAGGAAGCGGACTCGTACATGCACCGCGCCTTCGTCGATGTGATCTGGCGCTTCTGAGGCCGGTAGGGGACTGACCGTTATGAACCTTCACCCGCACTTACGTCACAGCCTGTTGGCCAGCGCCTTGCTGCTGGCCAGCGGCCTGGTCGCTGCCGCAGAACCTAAGGTGATCGCCAAGGAGCTGCAGCAGGCCAAGACCTACACCGTGGCCAGCGCACCGATCGAGCCGCTGCAGATGGACCCGCCAAAGCTGCCCGACCTGACCGGCTTCACCGCCGAAGCGGTGCAGAAGAAAATCGACCGCCGCCACAAAGGCAAGGTCAGCCTGCGCCGCATGTTCCAGGAGGACACACTCAAGGAGTTCGTCGGCGGCGACAACAAGGCAGCCGAGTGGGTGCAGCGCCAGCACGGCATCCCGCAGGCGATCTTCGTCGATGACGGCCATATCGACCTGGTCGAGCTGAGCAAGAAGGTGCCCAAGCAATACCTCAGCGAGGTCGAGCCAGGGGTTTACCTGGCACGTCTGCCGATCGTGGTCGGGCAAAAGGGCATCCTTGAGATCGACGGTAAGGTCAAGCAGCTGCGCCTGTCCCAGGAGGGCGGTTCGTTCCTGGTCAATGACGGCAAGCTGTTCGTCACCGACACCCAGGTGACCGGCTGGCGGGAAAAGGACAACGGCCCGGCGACCTTCCGCTCACCCAAGGAATTCCGCCCGTTCCTGTTGTCGTGGGGCGGTACCGAGACCTACATCGTCAACACGAAGATGGCCAGCTTCGGCTATGCCAAGTCCAAGTCGTATGGCGTGAGCATTTCGCAGTACACGCCGAACATGGCCAAGCGCATGGGCCGCCCGGAACCTACCGGCTGGATCATCGGCTCGGAGTTCAGCGACATGTGGTACGGCTTCTACTGCTACGAGACGCAGGACTTCGTGGTCAAGGACAGCACCTACCGCGACAACATCGTCTACGGCATCGACCCGCACGACCGTTCGCACCGCCTGATCATCGCCGGCAACACCGTGTACGGCACCAAGAAGAAGCACGGCATCATCGTTTCGCGTGAGGTGAACGACAGCTGGATCATCAACAACAAGAGCTACGACAACAAGCTCTCGGGCGTGGTGATCGACCGTAACAGCGTCAACAACCTGATCGCCTACAACCAGATCTACCGCAACCACACCGACGGCATCACCCTGTACGAAAGCGGCGACAACCTGATCTGGGGCAACAAGCTGATCAACAATCGCCGCCACGGCATCCGCGTGCGCAACAGCGTGAACATTCGCCTGTACGAAAACGTCGCCATGGCCAACGGCCTGGTGGGCGTGTACGGACACATCAAGGACTTGTCCGACACCGACCGCGACATCGCCCTTGACCCGTTCGACACCAAGGTGTCGCTGATCGTGGTGGGTGGCGAGCTGGCGGCCAATGGCTCCGGCCCACTGTCGATCGACTCGCCGCTGTCGGTCGAGCTGTACAAGGTGTCGATGCTCGCCCCGCGCAAGGCCAGCGGCATCAGCCTCAACGGCATCCTCGGCGAGCGCCAGGACGAAATCCTCGACCTGCTGGTGCGCCAGCAAAAGGCTGTGCTGATCGACCCGGTCGAACGCCAGACCGAAATGATCGATTAAGGAAGCCCAGACCATGACTCCACACCTGATGAAACTGCTGGGCCTGTCCGCCGCCCTCCTGGCGATCAGCCAAGGCGTGCGCGCCGAAGAAGTGAAGGCCCCCACTTTCAGCGCCGAGCCCTGCTGCCAGCTGTGCCCCGAAGCGCACGACGCCAGCCGCTACACCACCCGTTACCAGCAGAACTTCACTACGCTGGTGCAGGCCAAGGGCGACTGGCTGTTCCGTACCCGCGAAGACCTGCGCACCGAGTTCAACACCACCCCGGCCGGCTACAAGCGCCTGCAACAAGTGCATGACGCCTTCAAGAAGCGCGGCGTGGAACTGGTGGTGGTGTACCAGCCGACCCGTGGCCTGGTGAACCGCAACATGCTCAACCCGGCCGAGAAAGCCGCCTTCGACTACCAGAAGGCCTTGGGCAACTACCAGGCCATGCTCAAGCGCTTCGCCAGCATGGGCTACAACGTGCCCGACCTGTCGCCGCTGACCAACGAGCAACTGGCCGCCGCCGACCAGGGCAAGGATTTCTACTTCCGTGGCGACCAGCACTGGACGCCATATGGCGCCGAGCGCGCTGCCAAAATCGTGGCCGACACCGTGCACAAGATGCCGGCCTTCGAAGGCATCCCGCGCAAGGAATTCGAGACGAAGAAATCCGGGCGCATGGGCAAGACCGGCACCCTGCACAACGTCGCCGGCCAACTGTGCGGCACCAGCTACGCGGTGCAGTACATGGACCAGTTCGCCACCGAGCCGAAAGGTTCCAGCGGCGGCGACGACCTGTTCGGTGACAGCGGCAACGCGCAGATCACCCTGGTCGGCACCAGCCACAGTGGCAAGAACTACAACTTCTCGGGCTTCCTCGAGCAATACATCGGCGCCGACGTGCTCAACGTCGCCTTCCCTGGCGGCGGTCTGGAAGGCTCGATGATCCAGTACCTGGGCAGCGAGGAATTCCAGAAGAACCCGCCGAAGATCCTGGTGTGGGAATTCTCCCCGCTGTACCGCCTGGACCAGGAAACCATCTGGCGGCAAATCCTTGGCCTGCTTGATGACGGCTGCGACGACCGCCCGGCCCTGATGAGCGCCAGCACCACCCTCAAGCCCGGCAAGAACGAACTGATGGTCAACGGCAAGGGCGGCGTGATCAAAGACCTGATCAACCGCAACCTGCAGATGGACGTCAAGTTCGAAGACCCGTCGGTGAAGGTGTTGCAAGCCACCCTGTGGTACCTCAACGGGCGCCATGAGGACATCAAGCTGGAAAAACCGGAAACCTCCGACACCGACGGCCGCTTTGTCTTCCAGATGCGCGAAGACGAAGACTGGGCCAGCCAGAGCCTGCTGGCGTTCGAGGTACAGGGGCCGGAAAACGGCACCCAGAAGGTCGAGGCCAAGCTCTGCAAACGCAACAACTTCGCCGTGCCTGCGCAAACCGCGCAGGCCGGCCAGTGAGGCGACCCATGACCCATCTGAAGCACATCTTTCGCCCCGCCCTCCTCGCGTTGGCCCTGTTCGGCGGTGCCGCGCACGCCGCGCTGGTACCGCCCCAGGGTTACTACGAGGGGATCGAAAAGCTCAAGACCGGTGACGGCAACTTCCGCTGTGAAGCGGCGCCCAAGCCCTACACCGGCGCACTGCAGTTCCGCAGCAAGTACGAAGGCTCGGACAAGGCACGGGCGACGCTCAACGCAGCCTCGGAAAAGGCCTTCCGCAAGTCGACCGAAGACATCACCACCCTTGAGAAAGGCGTGAGCAAGATGGTCGGCCAGTACATGCGCGACGGCCGCCCGGCGCAGCTCGACTGCACCCTGGCGTGGCTGGGCACCTGGGCCCGCGCCGATGCGCTGCTGTCCACCGACTACAACCACACCGGCAAGTCGATGCGCAAATGGGCGCTGGGCAGCATGAGCGGTTCGTGGCTGCGCCTGAAGTTCTCCAATTCGCAGCCACTGGCCGCACACCGGGCCGAGGCCGAGCTGATCGAAAAATGGTTCGCCCGCCTGGCCGAACAGACCGTGCGCGACTGGAGCGACCTGCCGCTGGAGAAGATCAACAACCACAGCTACTGGGCCGCCTGGTCGGTCATGGCTACCGCCGTCGCCACCGACCGCCACGACCTGTTCGACTGGGCCGTGAAGGAATACAAGGTCGGCGCCAACCAGATCGATGACCAAGGCTTCCTGCCCAACGAAATCAAGCGCAAGCAGCGTGCGCTGGCTTACCACAACTACGCCCTGCCGCCGCTGGCGATGATTGCCAGCTTCGCCCAGGCCAATGGCGTCGACCTGCGCGCCGAGAACAACTTCGCCTTGCAGCGCCTGGGTGAAGGCGTGCTGGCCGGTGCCCGCGATCCCAGCCACTTCAAGGCGCGTGCCGGTGAGAAACAGGACATGACCGACCTCAAGGTCGACGGCAAGTACGCCTGGCTCGAGCCCTGGTGTGCGCTGTACCACTGCGTTGGCGACACGCTTGAGCGCAAGCACGACATGCAGCCGTTCAACAGCTTCCGGCTGGGGGGCGATGTGACCCGGGTCTACGACCCGAGTGCAGAGAGCAAGAAATGAATTGACCCCCATTGCGGGGGCGGAACCTGTGGGAGCGGGCATGCCCGCGAAGAAGCCACCGCGGTGCATGGCAAGGGCTTCGCCCTTGTTCGCGGGCTTGCCCGCTCCCACAGGGATCTAAGTTGCCTTCCAGTCTTGCACTGGGGGGTTTGGGGGGCGCTTTGCCCTGGATGCTGTGAACAAATTAGGAGAACCGGGATGGTCTTCTCGTCCAACGTGTTCCTGTTCCTGTTCTTGCCGATCTTCCTCGGCCTGTATTACTTGAGCGGGCAACGCTATCGCAATCTGCTGCTGCTGGTCGCCAGCTACATCTTCTATGCCTGGTGGCGGGTGGACTTCCTGGCCCTGTTCGCCGGGGTCACCCTGTGGAACTACTGGATCGGCCTGAAAGTGGGTGCCGCCGGCGTACGCACCAAACCCGCCCAGCGCTGGCTGCTGCTCGGCGTGGGCGTCGACCTGGCAATTCTTGGCTACTTCAAGTACGCCAACTTCGGCGTCGACAGCCTGAACGCGATCATGACCTCGTTCGGCCTGGAGCCGTTCATCCTCACCCACGTGCTGCTGCCGATCGGTATCTCGTTCTACATCTTCGAGTCGATCAGCTACATCATCGACGTGTACCGCGGCGACACCCCGGCTACCCGCAACCTGATCGACTTCGCAGCATTCGTGGCGATCTTCCCGCACCTGATCGCCGGCCCCGTACTGCGCTTCAAGGACCTGGTCGACCAGTTCAACAACCGCACCCATACCCTGGACAAGTTCTCCGAAGGCTGCACCCGCTTCATGCAGGGCTTCATCAAGAAAGTGTTCATCGCCGACACCCTGGCCGTGGTCGCCGACCACTGCTTCGCCCTGCAAAACCCGACCACGGGTGACGCCTGGCTGGGCGCGCTGGCCTACACCGCGCAGCTGTACTTCGACTTCAGCGGCTACAGCGACATGGCCATCGGCCTGGGCCTGATGATGGGCTTCCGCTTCATGGAGAACTTCAAGCAGCCGTACATCAGCCAGTCAATCACCGAGTTCTGGCGGCGCTGGCACATCAGCCTGTCGACCTGGCTGCGCGACTACCTGTACATCACCCTGGGCGGTAACCGCAAAGGCACCTTCAACACCTACCGCAACCTGTTCCTGACCATGCTGCTGGGCGGCCTTTGGCACGGTGCCAACTTCACCTACATCATCTGGGGCGCCTGGCACGGCATGTGGCTGGCCATCGAGCGTGCGCTTGGCCTCGACACCAACCCGCAGCGCTTCAACCCGGTCAAATGGGCCTTCACCTTCCTGCTGGTGGTGGTCGGCTGGGTGATCTTCCGCGCCGAAAACCTGCACGTGGCCGGCCGTATGTATGGCGCCATGTTCAGCTTCGGCGACTGGCAGTTGTCCGAACTCAACAGCGCCCAGCTGACCGGCCTGCAGGTGGCCACCCTGGTAGTCGCCTATATCTCCCTGGCGTATTTCGGCCTGCGTGATTTCTACCGCAATGCCAAGCCAGCGCCCCAAGCCACGCCGGTGCAGGTCAACAACGACGGCTCGATCGGCCTGGACTGGACCCGGGTGATGACCCGCGCCCTGGTGCTGCTGCTGTTCGTGGCCTCGATCCTCAAGCTTTCGGCGCAGAGCTACTCGCCGTTCCTGTACTTCCAGTTCTGAGGCCGATGACATGAACCGCACATTACGCATTACTTACTCCCTGTCGTTCCTCGGCTTGCTGGTGGGCATGGGCGTGTGGTCCACCGGTGGCCTGCAAAGCTTTCAGCGCACCGAGCAGATGACCCTGCTCAACGGCAAGCTGGCCAAGGCCGCCGAGACTCACTACGACGCCGAGTTCCCGATCAAGCGCCTGGGCACCAACCTTTGGGCGGCCATGGACTTCAAGCTGTTCAACGAGGGCCGCCCCGGCGTGGTGCTGGGCCGCGACCAATGGCTGTTCAGTGACGAAGAGTTCAAGCCCACGGCTGGCGCCGAACAGCTGATGCAGGAAAACCTGGCGCTGATCCGTGGCGTGCGCGACACCTTGCAGCAGCATGGTAGCCAGCTGGTGCTGGCGATCATCCCGGCCAAGGCTCGCCTGTATTCGGAATACCTGGGCAAGGAACAGCCGGCCAGCCTGCACGATGACCTGTACAACCAGTTCCATGCCCAGGTGCGCCAGGCCAACGTGTTCGCCCCGGACCTGCAAGCGGCCATGGAACAAGCCAAAGCTCGCGGCCAGGTATTCCTGCGCACCGACACCCACTGGACACCGATGGGCGCCGAAGTCGCCGCCCAGGCGCTGGCCGAGGCTGTAAGCCGGCAGAACCTGCTCAACAGTGACCCGCAAACCTTCGTCACCGAAGCCGGCAGCACGGCGCCCTACAAAGGCGACCTGACCAACTTCCTGCCACTGGACCCGCTGTTCAGCAACCTGCTGCCGGCCCCGGACAACCTGCAACAACGCAGCACCCGCCCGGCGCAAGCCGAGGGTGAAGGCGACGATGCACTGTTCGCCAACAACGAGATCCCGGTCGCGCTGGTAGGTACCAGCTACAGCGCCAACCCGCACTGGAACTTCCTTGGCGCGCTGCAGCAGGCCCTGCGCAGCGACGTCGCCAACTACGCCGAAGACGGCCACGGCCCATTGCTGCCGATGCTCAAGTACCTGCAAAGCGATGCCTTCAAGAACGCCGCACCGCAAGTGGTGGTGTGGGAATTCCCCGAACGTTATCTGCCGATGAAAAACGACCTCAGCAGCTTCGATCCGCAGTGGATCGCCCAGCTGAAAAACTCCCGTAAATCCGAAGAAAACCTGGCCTTGTCGTCCACCCGGACGAACCACTGAACGATAGAGAGGAAATGCACATGACTACCAAGACTTCCATTGCCAAAGCCCTCACCCTCGCGGCCGGCCTTTCCCTTGCTTCGATGCAGGCCTTCGCCGGTGCCGACGCCGCCCTGTACGGCCCTAGCGCCCCGAAAGGCTCGACCTTCGTGCGCCTGTACAACGCAGCTAGCGCACCGGCCGCCGCGTCGGTCGGCAACACCCAGTTCAAGCAGGTTGGCGCCCAGGCCAGCAGCGACTTCAGCTTCCTGCCAGGCGGTGACTACACCGCCCAGGTCGGCGGCAAGAGCGTGCCGGTGAAGCTGGCCTCGGACAAGTACTACACCCTGGTCAACAGCGGCACCGGCAACCCGCAGCTGATCGAAGAACCACCGTTCAAGAACAAGCAGAAAGCCCTGGTGCGCGTGCAGAACCTGAGCGACCAGCAGCTGACCCTGAAAACCGCCGACGGCAAGACCGAAGTGGTCAAGCCGGTGGCCGCCAACGGCCGAGGCGAACGCGAAATCAACCCGGTCAAGGTCAACCTGGCGCTGTACCAAGGTGACAAGAAAGTGGGTGACGTGAAACCCGTCGCTCTGGAGCGCGGCGAAGCCGCCGTGCTGTACGTAACCGGTTCCGGCAACGCCTTGTCGCCGGTGTGGGTAACTCGCCCCGTGGCTAGCAACTGATCCCCCTGCCTTTAACGACTATTGGAGAAACATGATGATCCCGGTAATTCTTTCTGGTGGTAGCGGTTCGCGTCTGTGGCCTCTGTCGCGCAAGCAGTTCCCCAAACAGTTCCTGGCCCTGACCGGCGAACACACCCTGTTCCAGCAAACCATCGAGCGCCTGGCGTTCGAAGGCATGGACACGCCAATCGTGGTCTGCAACAAGGACCATAAATTCATCGTCCAGGAACAGCTGGCTGCGCTGAAGCTGGAAACCCAAGGCATCCTGATGGAGCCGTTCGGCCGTAACACCGCGCCGGCCGTGGCCATGGCCGCCATGAAACTGATCAACGAAGGCCGCGACGAGCTGATGCTGGTGCTGCCCGCCGACCACGTGATCGACGACCAGAAGGCCCTGCAGCGCGCCCTGGCCCTGGCCACCATCGCCGCCGAGCGTGGCGAAATGGTGCTGTTCGGCGTGCCGGCGACCAAGCCGGAAACCGGCTACGGCTACATCCGCTCCAGCCAGGACGCCCTGCTGCCCGAGGGCGTGGCGCGCGTGGCGCAATTTGTTGAAAAACCCGATGAGAAACGCGCCGCCGAGTTTGTCCAGGCCGGTGGCTACTTCTGGAACAGCGGCATGTTCCTGTTCCGCGCCAGCCGCTTCCTCGAAGAGCTGAAAAAGCACGACGGCGATATCTACGACACCTGCGTGCTGGCCCTGGAGCGCAGTGAGGAAGAGGGCGATGTGCTGAGCATCGACGAAGCCACCTTCGCCTGCTGCCCGGACAATTCCATCGACTACGCGGTGATGGAAAAGACCCAGCGCGCCTGCGTGGTGCCGATGTCGGCCGGCTGGAGCGACGTGGGCTGCTGGTCGTCGCTGTGGGATGTGCATGAGAAGGACGACAACGGCAACGTCACCAAGGGCGACGTGGTGGTGCAGGACAGCCGCAACTGCATGATCCACGGCAACGGCAAGCTGGTGTCGGTGATCGGCCTGGAAAACATCGTGGTGGTCGAGACCAAGGACGCCATGATGATTGCCCACAAGGACAAGGTCCAGGGCGTCAAGCAGATGGTCAAGACCCTCGACGAGCAGGGCCGTACTGAAACCCAGAACCACCTGGAAGTGTATCGCCCGTGGGGCTCGTACGACTCGGTGGACATGGGCGGCCGCTTCCAGGTCAAGCACATCACCGTCAAGCCGGGTGCCAGCCTGTCGCTGCAGATGCACCACCACCGTGCCGAGCACTGGATTGTGGTGTCTGGTACTGCCGAGGTCACCTGTGACGAGAACGTGTTCCTGCTGACCGAGAACCAGTCGACCTACATCCCGATCGCCTCGGTGCACCGCCTGCGCAACCCGGGCAAGATCCCGCTGGAGATCATCGAAGTGCAGTCCGGCAGCTATCTGGGCGAGGATGATATCGAGCGTTTCGAGGATGTGTATGGGCGCACCTCCACGCCGGTCGAGCGTGGGGTATCGGTCAAGACCATCGCGCAGTAAGTAGGCGCCGGGGCCGCTCCCACAAAGGTCACGCGATCTCCTGTGGGAGCGGCCTTGTGTCGCGAAAGGAGGGCAAAGCCCTCCCGCTTTTGAGCCCTCCCCCATTTCAGGCTACGATGGTCAGACCCCGCGCAACCTAGGTCTGCAAGCCCCATGATCATCGGTGCCTTCCTCATCCTTACCTGGCTGGTACTGCTGTTGCGCTACCCGGCCAAGGCCCTGCCGATCTCGCTGGCCGCCGTGTTTGGCCTCGGCCTGGTGGCGCTGTTCGTCGCCTGGCAAGACACCCGCGAAACCTCGCAACTGGCCCGGCTGGACCTGCGCCTTGCCTATGCCCCCGAACAATGCCCGGCCGACCGTGCGTTGCAGGTACACATGAAAAACGGCAACAAGGCCCCGCTGACCGAACTGCGCTGGCGAGTGGCGGCATACGCACCAGGCGACACGGTGAACCTGGCCGAAAGCACCTACAACGCCCCGCGCTACCGGGGGCCGGGTGATTTGCAGCCGGGGGCCGAGTGGAAGGACTGCCTGCCGCTGCCCCCCCTGCGCGCCGGGTACCGGCCACAGACCCTGGAATTTCGTGCCGAGCACCTGCAAGGTACATTTGCCAATTGATATATCGCCTGTACCGACCCTTTCGCGGGTGAACCCGCGAAGAGGCCGGCACAGGAAAGCCAATCCTCCTTACAACAGGCCCCAACCATGCCCACCGTCCTGATCACCGGTTGTTCCAGCGGCATCGGCCGCGCCCTCGCCGACGCCTTTCGCGATGCCGGCCACCACGTCTGGGCCACTGCTCGCAAGGCAGAGGATGTTGAAGTGTTGAACGCCGCCGGCTTCACTGCCCGGCAACTGGATGTGAACGACAGCGAGGCCCTCGCCCGCCTGGCCGAAGAACTCGAAACCCTGGATATCCTGATCAACAACGCCGGCTACGGCGCCATGGGCCCGTTGCTGGACGGTGGTGTGGAGGCCCTGCGCCAACAATTCGAAACCAACGTGTTCGCCGTGGTCGGCGTGACCCGCGCGCTGTTCCCGCTGCTGCGCCGCTCACGCGCAACGGTAGTGAACATCGGCAGCGTTTCCGGTGTGCTGGTCACGCCATTCGCCGGTGCCTACTGCGCCTCGAAAGCGGCCGTGCATGCGCTGAGCGATGCCTTGCGCCTTGAACTGGCGCCGTTCGGTGTGCAGGTGATGGAAGTGCAGCCGGGGGCGATAGACACGCATTTCGCCAACAATGCCCAGCGCCAGGCCGAGCAGGTACTGGCGGCGGACTCACCATGGTGGCCGTTGCGTGAACATGTCCAGGCGCGGGCGCGGGCTTCGCAGGACAGGCCGACTTCGGCGGCGGTGTTTGCCCAGGGTGTGTTGGCGGCAGTCGGCAAGTCGCCGGTACCGGGGGTGGTGCGGTTGGGGAATGGCAGTACGGCGTTGCCATTGATGGCGAGGTTGCTGCCTCGGCGGTTGCTGGATTGGGCACTGCGCAAGCGCTTTGGCCTGCTGCGCCCGCTCTGAGATCTCGGCTGCCCTGGGGCTGCTTTGCAGCCCATCGCGGCACAAGGCCGCTCCTACAGGGGACCGCGATCGCCTGTAGGAGCGGCCTTGTGCCGCGATGGGCCGCAAAGCGGCCCCTGCCTTTACGCTTTCTTCGTAGGCTGCTCATCAAACGCCTGCCAGCCACCACCCAAGGCCTTGTACAGCCCCACCAACGCCTGCGACACCGCCGCCGAGCTGTCGATCCACTGCTCCTCGCTGGCCAGCAATGCGCCCTGCACCGTCAGCACATTGAGAAAGTCCACCGCCCCTTCCACATACTGGCGCTGGGCAGTTTCCAGGGCGATGCGGTTCTGCCGCACGGCCTCGGCCAGGTGGTCACGGCGCAACTGGCTGGCGTTGTACAGGCGAAGCACATCGTCAATTTCATGCCAGGCACCCAGCACCACCTTGCGGTAGTTCAGCGCCGCTTCCTGCTGCTGCGCCTCGCGCAGCTCCAGGGTGCCCTTGAGCCGGCCGCCCTCGAAGATCGGCAGCGACAGCTGCGGCCCGAAGGCAAAACGGCGCGAATCCCAGCCACCGAAATCAGACAACTGCATGGCCTGGAAGCCGACACTGCCCGACAGCCGGATGCTCGGGTAGAAATCCGCCTTGGCCACGCCAATGCTGGCGGTGGCGGCATGCAGGCGGGCTTCGGCCTGGCGGATGTCAGGGCGGCGCTCGGCCAATTCGGACGGCACGCCGATGGCGAACTTCTGCTGCGGCGCGGGCAGCTCGCCGCCCTGCAGCAATTCGGCCTGCAAGCTGCGCGGCGGTTCGGCGGCAAGCAAGCTGAGCGCGTTGATCAGGTCATCACGACGGGCTTCAAGGCTTGGCAGTCGCGATTCGATCGAAGCAACCTGGGCGCTGGCCTGGGCCACGTCCAGGCGCGTGGCAACGCCTTCGGCCTGGCGGTTCTGGGAAAGCTGCAGGCTGTGCTGGGCAACCTTCAGGTTGTCCTGCGTCACATCCAGGGTGTGCTGCACGGCGCGCAGCTGGATGTAATTGCCGGCGGTTTCCGAAAGCAGGGCCAGCAGCACTCCCCGGCGGTCGTTCTCGGCCACTTCGACGGTGGCATCGGCAGCCTCGACCTGGCGCCGCACGCGCCCCCACAGGTCCAGCTCCCAACCGGCCACCAGGTCGCCTTGCCAAAGGTTGTACGCCGCTTTGCCCGCCTTGCCAGACGGATCGCTCAGGCCTTCGGCGCTGTTGCGGGCGCGGCTGTAGCCGGCGTTTGCATCCACCGACGGCACTTCATCGGCGGCCACGGTACTGCGCAAGGCGCGGCTTTGCAGCAACCGTGCACTGGCCATTTGCAGGTCGAGGTTGCGCTCGGCAACGCGCTGGATCAAGGCACTGAGCTGTGCGTCATGGAAGGTTTCCCACCAGCGCAGTTCCAGCGGTTCGGCCTGCGGCTGGCTGGCCGCCGCTTCGCCTTGCAGCGGCGCCCACTGCTGCGGTGCCTGGCTGTCGGGGCGCAAGAAGTCCGGGCCCATGGTGCAGCCGGCCAGCAACACGGCCAGCAGCAACGGGCTAAAGCGTAATGCCGGTTTCATCGTGCGCTCACCTCTTTGCCGTCCAGCTTGTCGCCACGGGTATCGATGGTCGCTTCTACCGACATGCCCACACGCAGGCGGGTGAGCAGTGGCTGGCCGTCATCGAAGACGATCTTCACCGGAATGCGCTGCACCACCTTGGTGAAGTTGCCAGTGGCGTTGTCCGGTTTGACGGCGGCGAAGGTGACGCCGGTGGCCGGGGCGATGCTTTCCACATGGCCTTGCAGCTTTTCGCCGGAGAAGGTGTCGACGCTGATGCTCACCGGCTGGCCAGGCTGCACGTGGGTCAGCTGGGTTTCCTGGAAGTTGCCCACCACATAGGCCTGTTGCAACGGCACCACCGACAGCAGGCGGGCACCCGGGTTGACGTAGGCGCCTATGCGCAGGGCACGCTCGCCGACCATGCCGTCCACCGGCGCAGTAATGCGTGTGTAGGACAGGTCGAGCTGGGCCTTTTCCACGCCCGCTTCGGCACGTTTCAGCTGGCCATCGGCGCTGGCCACTTGGGCCGTGAGAATGTCCACCTGCTTGCGCGCCGCCACTAACGCTGCCTGGGCATTTGCCAAGCGTGCGCGTGCCTGGTCTACACCGCTGCGCGCCTGCTGGGCGTTCTGCACGGTACCGGCGCCCTGCTCGGCCAGGCGGCTGTAGCGGTTGACCTCGTGGTCGGCGAACGCCGCTTCGGCCTGGGCGGCTTTGACAGCAGCCTCGGCCTGGGCAATCAACGATGCCTGGCGCTCAAGGGTGGCGCGGGCATCGGCGCTTTGCGCCTGGGCCACCAGCAACTGCGCCTGTGCGGCGTCCAGGGCGGCCTGGTAATCGCGGGGGTCGATGGTCGCCAGCAACTGGCCGGCCGTAACCTGCTGGTTGTCCTCCACCAGCACGTCCTTGATAAAGCCGGCCACCTTGGGCGCGACCACGGTGTAGTCGGCGATCACATAGGCGTCGTTGGTGCTCTGGCGATGGTCGCTGCCAAACATCCAGGGGCCGACGATGCCAGCCAGCACGGCCACGGCCAGCACCGAGCCGATGAACAGGGTTTTGCGGTTGTTGGTCATTTCAGGTGTTCTCGAATTCATCCAGGGTTCAGGCCACCGCACGCGGCGGATAGACCCGGGTAGGCACGAAAGGAATCAGGCAGATCAGGGCCACGGCAATGCAGGCCATGACCAGGTACAGGTCGGCGGAAGTGAGTACCAGCGCCTGATCGTGGATGCGCCTGGCCAGGCCGGTAGCGCTGTCGTCGACCAGCGGGGCATTGCCCAGGCTGTCCACCAGGTGGTTGGAATGGAAATGCCGGCGCAGGGTGCCAAGGGCATCCAGCAGACCACCGGCGATCACTGCAGCCAGGCCTTTCACGGTGTTGAACCAGCTGGAGGCGAACGGGCCTTCCTGCGGGGTCATGCCGTTGGTGGACAGCATCAGCAACGGCAGCACCGCCATCGGCTGGCCGAACACCTGCAGCAGGTAGAACGGGTAGAAGTCGCCACGGATCCACTCGCTGGTAAGCAGGCTGCTGCCGACACAGGACACCGCCAGCATCGCCAGGCCGATGCCCAGCACCCAGCGGCAGTCCACCGCACGGATGTTGCACAGCGCCGCCGTCAGCGGCAGGGCGATCAGCTGCGGCATGGCCACCAGCATCATCAGCGGGCTGGTCTGCGCAGGGCGGTAGCCCTGGATCTGCGCCAGGTAGGCCGAGGGGATGCTGCCCACACCCGACAGTACGATCAGCACACCGGCCAGGGTCACCAGGGCAAAACTCAGGTTGCGCCGCTTTAGCATGCGCAACTGGAAGAACGGCAGCGGCTCGGACCACTCGTTGTACATGAACAGCACCAGCAACAGCAGGCCACCGCCCAGCAGCCAGCAGATCAGCGGCGAATCGAACCAGCCCCAGCGGTCGCCCAGCGACAGGCCCAGCACGATGCAACTGATGGCCGGCAGCCCGAGCAGTACGCCACGCCAGTCAAACTGCTTGAAACGCTCCAGGCGCAGCGGGTCTTGCGGCAGGCCCCAGCCGACGCAGACGATGGCCAGCAGCGAGGGCAGGATGATCTGCCAGAACGCCCATTGCCAGCCGACGTACTCGGTCCACAGCCCCGCCAGCGGCGTGCCGAGGTTGGGGCCGAAGGTGGCGGTCAGGGCATAGCAGGCCAGGCCGTAAACCTTTATACCCGGCGGCAAAAAGCGCAGGGCCACGCTCATCAGCATCGGTGGCAAGGCCCCCGAGGCAAAGCCCTGCAGCACCCGCAGCAACATCAGGCTGTGCAGGTTGGGGGCGAACGGTTGCAGCAGGCCAAGTACGGCAAACAGGGCGATGGCGCTCATGGTGAAGCGCCGCAGCGAGAAGGTGGTGGCCAGCCACGGCGCAAAGGCCATGGCCGAGACCGAGGCGGCGCTGTACACCGCCAGCAACCAGGCGCCTTCGTCGGCACCGATGCCCATGGCACCGCGGATATCGGCAAGGGAAATCTTGGTGACCGACTCGTTGAGACCTGCACACAGCACGGCCAGCAACACACCGAACAGCCCGACCACCACCTGCAGGCCAAACGCCGTCTGCGCAGGCGCGGCCGGCGCAGGGGCGGCGGCCAGCGCCGCAGAGGGCGCCGTCAGGGAAGTCATGAGAATACATCTCCAGCAACAATTTCAGGGCTGGGGCAAGTTTAAGAAGGTCGAATGCTGACGAAAACTGACTTGTCGGTAGTTTTATATTGCGTCAGACGCAATCCATGCCTGAATCACGGATCGATGCGGCCACACGCTTTCAACGTCTGGCGCAACCAACGGTGCGCGGGGTCGTTGTCGAAGCGCGGGTGCCACGCCTGCATCACATTGACCTTCTCCAACGGCACCGGGATCTCGAACGAGCGCAATGGCAACTTCAACCGCTGCACACTGTTGAGGATATTGGCGGGTATCGGCAGGATCAGGTCCGAATCCGGCAGCGAGAACATCGCCGAGTGGAAGCTGGTGGTGATCAGGGCCACGCGCCGCTCCACCTTGTGGTTGGCCAACGCCACATCGATCGGCCCGTTGGCACGGCCGCGCCGCGATACGCTGATCTGCGGGTAGGCGGCAAAACGCTCAGGGGTGATCGGGGCGTCGAAGATCGGGTGCCCCACACGCGCAAGGCCCACGAAGTAGGTGTTGAACAGGCTCTGCACCTTGATTTCCGGGCCCAGCTCAATGGCCGAGCTGATGATCAGGTCGATATGCCCGTTGCGCAGCACTGCATCATCGTCACCGCTGCCCTCCGGGACAAACCGCAACACCGTACGCGGCGCCTGGGCCAGCATCATGCGCAGCAGCTGGGCGCCGTAAAGGGCAATGAACAAATCATTGGTGCGGATGTTGAAGGCACGGTCCAGGTTGACCAGGTCGACATCGTCACGGCTGCGGAACACCTGCCCGGCCTGCTCCACCAGGCCATGCACCTGCTCGCGCAGGGCCAACGCACGCGGCGTAGGCACCAGGCCACGGCCAGCGCGCACCAGGATCGGGTCACCCAAGGCATCGCGGATACGCCCCAATGTCCGGCTCATTGCCGCCGGGCTCAGGTTCATGCGCTGCGCTGCGCCCACCACGCTGCCCTCGTCGAGCAAGGCATCGAGGGCGACGAGCAGGTTCATGTCCGGGAGTTGCATGGCCGTTTTCCGTTACAGCTGTGGGAAACGCGATGGTAGCAGGTTGGTGGATTGCATCAGACGCAATGCGCTCTTGCGTGGTGGGGCATTTATTCACTGGGCATGTTCGGCCTTAAATGAAGCATTGCCAGGTCTGGCCTTTTCGCGGGCGCGCCCGCTCCCACAGGAACCCCACGATGCCCGAATGTTGTGCGACACACCTGTGGGAGCGGGCATGCCCGCGAAAGGGCCGATCCTGCAGACACACAAGCCAGCCTCTGCCAAGGATCCCACATGCCCAGCCCCGTCCTGATCGCTATCGACGCCTCCCCCGCATCCAGCGCCCTGCTCACCCTCGCCCGCCGCTACTGCCGCCCCGGTGAACACGAACTGCACGTGCTGCTGGCCATCGATTCCACCTTCGCCGTGCATGAGCAACCTGCGCCCTACACCGCCGAGGAACTGGAAGAATACCCCGCCGCCTGCGAGGAACAGCAGCATGCCGACCACGCCGTAGCCGAGGCCGTGTGCGAGCTGCAGCAAGCCGGCTTCACCAGCCTGGGCTGCATGGTGGCCGGCCAGCCGGTTGAAGCGATTGTGGCCAAAGCGCAGGAATTGAACTGCGAACTGATCATCATGGGCCACCGCCACCTGTCGCGGTTGGGGCGGTTGCTGGACCCGTCAATCAGCGCGAAGGTGATTGACCGGGTCACAGTGCCCGTGATGGTGGGAGCCGCGGATTAGAGATCGCAGCATCTGACAGCTCTCCTATTGATCAGCCAAATAGGATTGCCGCGTGATTTTTATCCCAATACCGAGCTGCTCCATGTGCATTTTGACAGGCCATAACCTGTCGTATGGCGTCTTATAGTGACCACTGTAGTTGGTCATTATCAGGCGACGGTCCTTCATCGCAAACTCCCCCGCTGCGACGACATTGGGACTTGTGCGATGATCACGGGCCGCAATTTGGGCAAAGCTGGCGTGAGTCGAGTAAACCTCAGCATGCTGGAAGCTACCGACAATTAACTCCCCTCTGTCGGTGATCAACCACTTGTGCGTCACGGAGTTACCCTCCTTGAAGAGAGTGCTCATATCTGCCGAGTCGTTTACAACTGTCAGCCATGCCAGTTGGCGCTTGATATTCTTGTCAGTGGTCGAGACTTCATATTTGAGACGGTCCTGATTCGTATTGACCAAGCGCTGCATCTTTTGCACCTTCTTCGGCCCACCGGTGACTTGTTGCCAAAAGCGGCGCAGCCCAGAACGCCCAGAAGGGTCGACCCGATTGACAGGGTCTCCCGAACAATAGGAATAGGCGTTCAAACCACCGCGGCTGAAGGGGCTTAGCTTGTCGGCGCTCTGGAACCGCATAAGCCTGGGGTTATAAACCCGATGGCCATTTCCGAGCATGTAGGTACGGGTGATCAAATCAACGACAGCACCGTTAAACGCCGACATGGCCATCAAGTGTCCTTGGAACAGGACATGACCATAAGCGTCATAGGACCGCCAATCGGAAGCTTGAGCAGACGCGGTGTTCATTGTCGGCGCCCTCCATCGGAAGTATGGTCACTATCGCCTATCTGCATCATCTGGGTAACTGGCAAAAATACCAGGCGCGATCAGTGCCAGCCCCGGCTTACCCCTCGCTCGGCTTAACTACCACCGTACAAGTCGTCCCCGCCGCCAGCAAAAACCCTTCCGGCACTTCATCAATGTGGATCCGCACCGGCACCCGCTGCGCCAGGCGCACCCAGTTGAAGGTGGGGTTAACGTCGGCGATCAGCTCGCGACTTTGTGGGTTGTCGCGGTCGTAGATGCCGCGGGCAATGCTCTCCACATGCCCCTTGATGCGCTCGCCGCTCATCATCTGCAACTCGGCCTGGTCACCCACCTTCACGTGGGGCAGCTTGGTTTCCTCGAAGAACCCGTAGACCCAGAACGAATTTTCGTCGACCACCGCCATCACCGCCTCACCCGTGCGCGCATAGTCGCCCTTGTGGATGTTCAGGTTGGTCACGTAGCCATCCACCGTGGCGACAATATGGGTGCGCTTGAGGTTCAGCTCGGCTGCAGCCAGTTCGGCAAGGGCTTGCTGGTAATCGGCCTGGGCGGAGTTGGCGATATTGCTGGCGTCGTCGCGGTTTTCCTTGGAGATCACCAGGTTGTCCATGTCGGCACGGCGCTTGGCGTTGACCTTGCGCATTTCCCAGGTGGCCTTGCGCGAGGCGACCATGGCTTTGGCCTGGTCTACCGCCAGTTGGTAGTGCTCGGGGTCGATCTGGATCAGCAGGTCGCCCTTCTTCACCCGCTGGTTGTCCTTGACCGGCACATCCACCACGTAACCCGGTACGTCGGCGGCGACGTTGATGATGTCGGCGCGCACGCGGCCGTCGCGGGTCCATGGCGTGGTCATGTAGTGCAGCCACAGCTGGCGACCGATGGCCACGGCAGCGACCAGCACCAGCAGGGTGGCGATCAGGCTGAAGAACTTTTTCATCGAAGGTTTCTCACCAGTAGACAGTAAGCGCCATGGCGCCGAACAGGCAGACGAACAGGCTCAGGCGCAACAGCGCCGGGTGCCAGAAGAAGCGGTAGCCATCATGGCTGGCGATGAACCGGTCCAGGCCCCAGGCCAGGCCAAGGGCGAACAGGAACATCAAGGTCATGGTGGGCATGTACACGCCATGGAAGGCGATTTCACGGGGCATGGTGCAATCCTTTCGCCGGTGCCAGTGGCGACTGTGGGTCCAGCAAGGAGGAACGGATGAAGTGCAGGTAGCTTTGCGCTCGGCGCAGTACCGAGGTGTCGAAGTGCCGGGCGAACGGTTCGTCGGTGGCCTGCACGCGGGCAATGGCATGGTCCACGGCGACCAGGGCCCGTTCGTGGTTGCTCGCACTGGGCTGCAAGAACAACCGCGTCAGGGCACGACCCATGACGCGGATGGCCTGGCGCCACGGCTGTGACTCGGCGTAGGCCGGGTGCACCGGTGCGCGGGCTTGTTCCTTGCGCAGCTCGATCACGGCGTGGCCGATTTCCAGCACGGTGAACATCCAGCCCATCAGCTGGCTCTGCACTTGCGGCTTGCCGGCCGCCAGGCCATAGGCCTGGTGCAACAGGTCGCGGGTGCGGCTTTCGAACGCCGTGCCGATGCCGCGCAGGCGCCCGCTGATGGCAAACAGCACCTGCTCGCGCAGCTCTTGCTCCAGGCGGCTCCACAACCAGCGGCTGTTGGGCGGCAGGATGATCGCCCCGGCGGCGGCGCAGACAAACATGCCGATGACCATGCCGATGTAGTCGTTGATGAAGGTGTACGGGTCATACACAGTGAGGTTGTTCGGCACCGAGCCAATCGCAAAGAACACCAGCAGGCCGATGCCGTAACCGGCGTAGGCCGGGCGTGACGAGAGAAACGCGCCCAGCACGAACACCGGCGCCAGCACCATGCACAGCAGCGGGAAGCCGTCGATCCAGGGGAACACGAAAAAGGTTTCGAAAAAGCCGATGAAAGCGCCGATGGCGGTGCCGCAGGCCATCTGGAACGACATGCGCTTAGGGTTCGGCGAGGCCGCCGAAAGGCCCACGGTGACGGTGGCGATCAGGGTCATCATGGCGCCACTGGGCCAGTCACTGAGCAGCCAGTAGCTGCCCAGCAGCAACAACACCGCCGAGGCGCGGATACCTGCAGCCAACGACACTAGCCAGCTGGTCTGCGCCACGTAGGGCTCGTCCCACTGCTCGCGTTCGTGCTTGTGCGCAGCCAGCGAGGCGTGGGTTTCGGCGTAGCTGTACATCTCGTCGACGAAGCGGTACAGCAGTTCGAATGCGGTGTGGAAGTCGAGCAGGTCGGATTCGCTGGGGTCGGTTGCCAGGTACTCGGCACGCAGGCCGCGCACCTGAGCTTGCAGGCCTTCCTTGTAGGCCGCCAGCTCCAGGGTCAGGCGCAGTGCATCGGCGTCGGTCAACGCCCGGCCCACGTAAGGCTGCAGCAGCTCCACCAGGGTGTTCAGGCCCGGCTCGATGGCACTGACGATCTGCAGCGGGCCACGGGCACGCAGGCGTTCGAGCAGGCGATGCAGGGCATTGAAGCGCGTGGTAATGGCCATGAACTCGCTGTTCATCCGTACCAGCCGACCACTGCGGCGACGCATGTGCGGGTCTTCGAAGGCGGTGACGTTGCGCAGGCTCTCAAGGCCCACGGCCTCGGCAACGAAGCGCACGTTGCTGCTCTCGAAACGGTCCTTCTGGCTATCGCCACGCAGGGCCTCGACCACCACCCCGGCGAACACGCCAAAGCGCTGGTACAAAGCGTTGCGCATGGCGGCACTGGCCGACTGCGGCAGGATTGCGGCACTGACGAAGGTCGACACCAGAATCCCCAGGGCAATTTCCAGCACGCGCCATACCGCGGCCATGAAGGCCTGGTCGGGGTGCTGCAGCACCGGCAGGCCGATCATCGCAGCGGTATAACCGGCGAGCACGAAGCCATATGCGCGGAAAGTGCGGTAGCGCATGGCGCCGGCCGAACACAGCCCCACCCACAAGGCCAGGCTGGGCAGGAACAGCTCGGTGTTCTGCGGGAAGATGGCGATCAGCGCCACCATCATCGCCGAGCCGGCCAGGGTGCCGAGCACCCGGTAGAAGCTCTTGGCGAACACATGCCCGCTTTGCGGCTGCATGACGATGAACACGGTGATCATGGCTGTGCGCGGTTGCGGCAGCTCCAGGCGCATGGCCAGCCACAGGGTGATGAACGCGGCGACCAGCACCTTGAAGATGTACACCCAGGTCACGCCGTCGGTGCGTGCCCAGGCAAAGAAGCCCCGGCGCCACTCCAGGCTTTGCAGCCAGCGCACGGGCAAACTGGAAGTGCTCATTCGGCGTTATCCGGCTTCTTGTCGAAAATGGCCAAGGTGGCCGGGGTTTTCGGCGCGGCCTGGCGTTCCTCTTTCGGCGCATCCTGACCGGCCTGCAGGCCACCACCCAGGGCGGTGACCAGCTCGGCATGGGCGATCAGGCGGGCGGCCTGCACCTGCTGCTGCACTTGTTGCTGGCGGAACAGCAAGGTCTGCGCGTTGAGCACGTTCAGGTAGTCGGTAAGGCCGCGCTGGAAGGCGACCATGGCGATGTCATAGGTTTTCTGCGCGGCGGCAACCGACTCGGCAGCGAAGTGCGACTGTTCTTTCATCGACTCGCGGCGGATCAACTGGTCGGAGATGTTCTTCAGTGCCCCCACCACGGTCTGGTTGTAACGGGCCACAGCCACGTCATACCCCGCCGAGGCCACACCCAGCTCCGAGCGCAGGCGGCCACCGTCGAAGATCGGCAAGCTGATGGCCGGCCCGACGTTGTAGTTGAACTTGCGCCCGGTCAAGAATTCCAGCGGGCCACCGCCGGTGGCCATGAAGCCGAGGCTGCCAACCAGGTCGACGTTGGGGAAAAAGCCGGCGTGGGCGACGTCGATACCTCGCGCCTGGGCGGCCACCTGCCAGCGGCTGGCGACCACGTCGGGACGCTGGCCGACCAGTTCGGCAGGCAGGTTCGATGGCAGTTTCAACGGCGCGGCCAAGGCCAGGGCCGGGCGCTGCAATTGCGCGCCCTCCCCCGGGCCCTTGCCGGCCAGTGCGGCCAGTTGGTTGCGGGTCAGGGCAATTTCTTCGTTCAGGCTGTCGAGCTGGCGGTGGGTTTCCGGCAGCGGCGCTTCGGCCTGGCTGACTTCGAAATGAGTACCGATGCCGGCATCCAGGCGGCGTTTGGCCAGGGCCAGGATCTGCTCCTGCTGCTCCAGTTCGGCCTTGACGATATCGCGCTGGGCAAAATGCAGGCTCAGCCGGATATAGGCGCGCACCACGTTGTTCTGCAGCTCCAGCTGCGCCTGGCGGGCTTCGGCCACGCTCATATGTGCCTGGTCGACGGCCTGCTCGCTGGCATTGCGTTCGCGGCCCCAGAGGTCGAGGGCGTAACTGAAGCCGATGGCGGCGTTGTTGTCCCAGGTGTTAGCGCCCGACAGCGCGCCCGGGCCGTAGAACTGGTCCTCAGGCCAGTTGTGGCGCTTGAGGGTGGCCTGGCCGTTGGCCTGGAGCTTTTCGGCCGACTCGACCACGCCGGCCATGGCCTTGGCCTCACGTACCCGCGCTGCGGCCATGGCCAGGCTCGGGCTGCCGGCCACGGCCAGGTTGAGCCAGCGATCCAGCTGCGGGTCGCCATAGGCGTGCCACCACTGCTGGTCGGGCCAATGGGCGTCGGTCGCGGCTTCGCGGATGGCCGCGTCGGTGGTCAAGGTATTGGCTTGCAGTGTCTTGCTTTGCGGGGCGATGCCCCAGGTTCCGATACAGCCACTCAAGGTGAGGGCAAGGGCACAGGCACTGAACGCATTGAGCGTTCTGATGATGCGACGCGGCACAGCTGCGATTTCCCGAGGAAGAGGTGAAGGGGGCTGGGCAATTCTAGGGGGCGGCAGCACTGGCGATAAGCGCAGATTCCTGCGAATCTTTGTTACCAAAACAGCGATAATCCGCCTTTGGTCGAAGGCAACTTTTCAGCTTTTCTGCGTTACTTCGTGACACAATTTTGTCCTCTACATCGAGAGTGACCCATGGACACCCTGCAAAACATGCGTGCTTTCAGTTGCGTAGCCCAGCTTGGCAGCTTTACCGCTGCTGCCGCGCAACTGGATACGACCACCGCGAACGTGTCGCGGGCGGTCTCCAACCTGGAAGCCCATCTGCAAACAAGGCTGCTCAACCGTACCACCCGCCGCATTGCGCTGACCGAGGCCGGCAAGCGCTACCTGATGCGCTGCGAACAGATTCTTACCTATGTGGAAGAAGCCGAAGCCGAAGCCAGCGATGCCCATGCCCGCCCGGCCGGGCAGCTGAAGGTGCACTCGATGACCGGGGTGGGCCAGCACTTCGTGGTCGATGCCATAGCCCGCTACCGTGAATCGCACCCGGACGTCACCTTCGACCTGACCATGGCCAACCGCGTGCCCGACCTGCTTGACGAGGGCTATGACGTGTCCATCGTGCTGGCCACCGAACTGCCCGACTCCGGGTTCGTGTCGCAGCGCCTGGGCATCACCTACAGCATCGTCTGCGCCTCGCCCGACTACATCGCCCGCCACGGCAGTGCGCAAAAACCCGCCGACCTGCTCAAGCACGCCTGCCTGCGCATGGTCAGCCCGGTGATACCGCTGGAAAAATGGCTGTTCGACGGGCCGGAAGGTCAGGAGATGGTCAACATCACCAGCTCGCCGTTCATGGTCAATACCGCCGATGCCATGAAGACTGCGATCCGCAGCGGCATGGGCGTAGGCGTGCTGCCGATCTATTCGGCCATCGATGGCCTGCGTGATGGCAGCCTGGTGCGGGTGCTGCCCGAGTACCGCCTGCAGGAGCTGAACCTGTACGCCATCTACCCGTCGCGGCAGTACCTGGATGCCAAGATCAAGACGTGGGTCGAGTACCTGCGCAACTCGCTACCGGAGATTCTCGCGGCCCATGAGGCCGACCTGAAAACCCATCAGGTGCTGGTCGCCAACTAAAAAGCTGCTGCATTGCGGGGGTGGACAATGGTAGGTTGCTAACCATTACCTACCCCCGCCTTGCAGAGAAGTTGCCCGATGAAAAAGACCGTCCTGGCCTTCAGCCGTATCACCCCGGCCATGGCCGAGCGCCTGCAGCAAGACTTCAACGTGATTTTGCCCAACCCCAAGCTCGGCGACATCAACGCCCAGTTCAACGAAGCCCTGCCGGAGGCCCACGGCCTGATCGGTGTCGGGCGCAAGCTGGGCCGTGCGCAGCTTGAAGGCGCGGCCAGGCTGGAGGTGGTGTCCAGCGTGTCGGTCGGCTACGACAACTACGACCTGGACTACTTCAACGAACGCGGCATCGCCCTGACCAATACCCCAGACGTGCTCACCGAAAGCACCGCCGACCTGGGCTTCTCGCTGGTCATGGGCTGCGCCCGCCGCACTGCCGAACTGGATGCCTGGACCAAGGCCGGCAACTGGCAGGCCACCGTGGGCCCGGCCCTCTTCGGTAGCGATGTGCATGGCAAGACGCTGGGTATCGTCGGCATGGGCAACATCGGTGCCGCCATTGCCCGTCGCGGCCGGTTCGGCTTCAACATGCCGGTCATCTACGCGGGCAACAGCCGCAAGACCGCGCTGGAGCAAGAGCTGGGCGCGCAGTTCCGCAGCCTGGAGCAGTTGCTGGCAGAAGCGGACTTCGTCGTCATTGTGGTGCCATTGTCCGACGCCACCCGCAAGTTGATCAGTGCGCGTGAACTAAAGCTGATGAAGCCAAGCGCGTACCTGATCAACATCGCCCGCGGGCCGGTGGTGGACGAAGCCGCGCTGATCGAAGCGCTGCAGAACGGCACCATTCGTGGGGCAGGCCTGGATGTGTACGAGAAAGAGCCGCTGAGCGATTCTCCGCTGTTCAAGCTGCCCAACGCGCTGACCTTGCCGCACATCGGTTCGGCCACTGCCGAAACCCGTGAGGCCATGGCCAACCGCGCGATGGAGAACCTGCGCGCGGCACTGCTGGGTGAGCGGCCGCGGGACCTGGTGAACCCGCAGGTGTGGAAGGGCTGATAGCCTTACTTTGCCTGTACCGGCCTCTTCGCGGGCTTGCCCGCGAAGAGGCCGGTACAGGCAACAGATTATCTATTTGGCCACCAAAATACCGTCAGCCACCTTGGCCTTGGGCTTGCGAAACACCAGCACATTCCCCGCCATCACCGCCACCAGCCCCAACAAGGCCGGCGCCGTCCACTGATACCCCTCGGCCACCGCCGACACATTCAACGCCACCAACGGGAACAGCACCGTGCAATAGGCTGCCCGCTCCGGCCCCATGCGCCCGACCAGGGTCAGGTAGGCAGTGAAGCCGATCACCGAACCCGGAATCACCAGGTACATCAGCGAACCGATGTAGCGGGTGTTCCACTCCATGGTGAAAGGAATGCCGCTGAACAGGCAATAAACCATCAGCATGGCGGCCCCGTAGACCATGCCCCAGGCATTGGTAGTCATGGGCTTGAGCCCGGCCTTCTGCTGCATGCTCGACAGCATGTTGCCTGCCGAGAAACACAGCGTGCCGAGCAGGGCAAGGCCGAGCCCGAACAGGGTCTCGCGGCTGGCGGCATGGTGGGACAGCTCTGGCCAGAACAGCAGCCCCAGGCCGATCAGGCCCAGGGCACCGCCGCCCAGCACATTGGCGGCGATCTTCTGGCCGAAGAAGACCCGCGCGTTAAGTGCGTTCCACAGGGTTGCAGTGGAGAACACCACGGCGATCAGGCCACTGGCAATCCACTGGCTGGCAGTGAGGAAGCACATGAAATTGACGCAGAACAGGCACAAGCCTTGGGCCAGGCAGATCTGGTGGCCGCGGCGGTTCATGGGTTGCAGGCGGCGGGTGAGCAGCAGGATGGCGAACAGGATGAGGCCGGCCAGGGCGAAGCGATAGACGATCGAGACCGGGATGGCGACAACGCCCAGCTGGAGCTTCAAGGCGATCCAGGTGGTGCCCCAGATCAGGACGGTAAGCAGGTAGAGTGACAGGTTCATGGGTAGGGCTCCTCAAGCGGTCGTCCATTCACACCGGGGCCGCTTCGCACCCCATCGCCGGCAAGCCAGCTCCCACAGGTACAGTGCCCGGCTTGAAGCAGATGCTGTACCTGTGGGAGCTGGCTTGCCGGCGATCGAGGGTGCAGCCCTCGCCAGTGCCACCAGTGTTTGCCCTGTGCGGCGCCTGGCGCTTGCACAAACTTGCGCTTTTCCTTTGCCGGTAGATGTCACTAGATGCAAGGCGCAGTAGGATGGCTGGCAAGAGGAGCCCCCCATGACGCCACTCACCCAACTGCAAGTGTTCAACGCCATGCATGCCTCGCCCCACGCCAGGCTGGAGCTGAGCGCGCACCTGGGCGACGGGCTGGCGGCGGCGCTGTGGAGCAACCGCGACGATGCCCGCGACTATCAGGCCCCGACCCACCACACCCTGTCGTGCTACATCGCCGACGGCACCGGCACCTTTCGCCGCCAGCGCCCGGCCGACAAGGGCGCGCCCGGCAAGCTGTGCGTGATGCCAGCCGGGCAGGAGTCGAACTGGGTGGTCAATGGTGCAATCCGCCTGGCGCACTTGTATGTCAGCGAGGTGCAGTTCGCCCTGGGTTGTGTGCGCCTGCTCGACCGGGAACCGCGTGAACTGCAGTTGCAGGAAGCGACTTTTCTGGACGACCCGCAACAGGCCGTGCGCTTTCGCCAACTGATCACCCTGGACTGGGACGAGCCCGGCGAGCGCTTGCTGGCCAGCAGCCTGGCCCACGAGATCGTCGACCATGCGCTGCTCAACCAGGTCGGGCTGCGCCAGGGCCTGCGCCTGAAAGGCGGGCTAGCGCCGAACCTGCGCCGGCAACTGGTCGATTACATCGAGGCGCACCTGGACCAGCCGATTACCTTGGGCGAACTGGCCTTGCGCTGCAACCTGTCCGAATACCACTTTGCGCGCATGTTCCGCAGCAGTTTCGGCCTACCGCCGCACCAGTACCTGCTGGCCCGGCGACTGCACCGGGCCTGCCAACTGCTGCAGCTGGGCGTGATGCCGCTGGGGGAGATTGCCCTGCTGTGCGGGTTTGCCAGTGCCAGCCATTTCAGCAACCGGTTCAGGCAGGCGCTTGGTGCAACACCTGGGGAATACCGTTCGGCATTCAAGGCGTGAAATGGGGCCGCTTTGCGGCCCTTTCGCGGCACAAGGCCGCTCCTACAGGGATCATGGATTCCTTGTGCCGCGAAAGGGCTGCAAGGCAGCCCCAAATACCTAGAATTCGAAGGTGCTGGACAGGCTCACCTGCCGCGCATCGCCGATAGCCACGAAGTACTGGTTCACCGCCGAGCTGTAGTAAACCTTGTCGAACAGGTTCTTTACGTTCAGCTGCAAACGCACGTTGTGCTCATCCAGCTTGGTCTCGTAGCTGGCGAACGCATCGGCCACGGTGTACGACGGCAGGTCGAAGGTGTTGGTCGAATTGCCCGCCCGCTCACCCACGTAACGCGCGCCTGCACCTACACGTAGCTTGTCGCCACCGAACAGGCTGCCGAAGTCGTAAACAGCCGACAGCGAACCACTGTGTTTGGCAACGTTCTGCAAGCGGTTGCCCTCAAGGTCCGGGTCTTTTGTAACCTTGGCATCGGTAAAGGCATAGCTGCCGATCAAGCTCCAGTGATCGCTGAGCTGGCCGGTCAGGTCAAGCTCCACACCTCTTGAATTGACCTCACCGGCATTGCTGTAGACAGTCTCGCCAGTCCCGCTGTCGAAATTGGCAACCAGCACATTACGCTTGGTGATATCGAACAGCGCCAGCGTACCGGTCAGGCGACCGGGCATGTCCAGCTTGGCGCCCAACTCCCACGACTTGCCTTCCTCAGGCGCAACGGACGCGTCCAGCACCACACCGCCAGTCAGCGGCGCAATGCTGGAGTTGGGCTTGAACGACTCGCTGTAACTGCCGTAGAACGACAGCTGCTCATCAAGCTTGTAGACGATGCCGGCATGCGGCACCCAGGCCTGGCCGCTGTTATCGGTATTGGCCGTGAACGGGCGGCCGCGGCCGGCGTACTGGTCGAACTGCTGGAAGCGTGCGCCGGCCACCAGGATCCAGTGGTCATCCAGGTGCAATGCGTCCTGCACGAACAGTGCATCGGTGCGCAGCTTGTCGGTCTGGTCGCTGTCGCTGGCACGCACCGTGCTGCCTTCCACTTCCTGGCCGTAGACCGGGTCCACATAGCTGAAAGTGGACTTGGCAGTCTGGCGAATCAGGTCGCCGCGATACACCTTGCGGTCTTCATGGTCGACGCCGAACAACAGGTCATTCTGCAGGCCGGCCAACTCCACGTTACCGGCCAGGCTCAGGGTAGCGAACTGGTCACGGCTCATGGCGTTGTGGGTGCCATCGATGCTGCGTGTCAGCGTGCCTTTGGCTTCATTGACGCCGGTCACCCGTACCTGGCTGGCATCATAGGTCTCGCGGTTGAAGCTGTAGCCAAAGTGCAGCTTCCAGTCATTGGCCAGCTGATGGTCGACCTCCAGGCGATACAGGTCGGAGCGCCCTTCCATGTCGTTGAACGGCTCGTCCAGGCGGCGCGTGGCGGGGATGTTCAGCGGGTGGCCATCGCTGCCGAACGCGGTGCCCCGGTCGAAGGGGTAGAGAAACTCGCGGTGCTCGTAGGCCAGTACCACCTGGGTGTCTTCACCCAGCCAGGCCAGCGACGGCGCCACCAGCGATTCGCGGTGCACGCCGTAGTTGCGCCAGTAGTCTTCGTCTTCATGGTCGACGATCAAGCGGTAGGCGAAGCTGCTGTCGCCCAGCGCACCGGTACTGTCGAGCCCGCCGCCACTGCCATTCTTGCCGCTGCCGTAGGTCGAGCCGCGCACGTCCAGGGCGTTGTACTGCTGCAGTTGCGGGCGCTTGCTGACCACGTTGATCACCCCGCCCGGATCCTGGATGCCGTACAGCAGCGAGGCCGGGCCCTTGAGCACTTCAACCCGCTCGGTGCTGGCGTTGAGGCTACGCCCCTGCACGATGGGCATGCCATCGCGCATGATCGAGCCGTCGCGGTTGTCGCCAAAGCCGCGCTTCATCACCGTGTCGGACGTGCCGCCAAAGTTGTTGCCCTGGGTAATGCCGCTGACGTTGGCCAGCGCATCGTCGAGGTTGCGCGGTGCCTGGTCGCGAATGACCTGGGCCGGTACCACGTTGATGGCCTGGGGGATGTCCTGGTTCGGCCCCTGCCCGCGCATGATCGAAGCGCTGGCCGGGGGCTGGTAGCTGTAGTCGTCCAGCTGCGAGGTTACGTTGGTGGCCTGCAGGTTGAGGGCGCCTGAGGTGTCGGCGGGTTCGAGGGTCAGGGTGCGTGCGTCGACGCGCCGCCAAGCCAGCCCGGTGTTGCCCAGCAGCTGTTGCAGCGCCTGCTCGGCGCTGAAACGGCCATTCAACGCGGGCGCTTGCAGGCCCGGCAGTTCGAGGGTGTAAACCACGCTCTGGCCGGTGGTGCGGCTGAAAGCGTTGAGGGCCTGGGCCAAGGGTTGGGCCGGCTGGGCGAAGGCATAGGCCTGTAACTGCTCGGCGGCGCTTGCCAGAGGGGCGACAGCCAAGGCCGGGACCGCAGCCAGGCCGAGCCAGAGAGGGACGCAACGCGAGGAGAACTTCATGGACGCTGACCTGTGAGAGGGTGACGATTGCGAATGAATCGCACTTTCACTCATTACACGGATGCCACGTCCTGTTACCTCACCCGTTGATTGAAATTATTTTTCCTGTGCCGGCCTCTTCGCAGCACAAGGCTGCTCCTACAGGTACTGCATGGCCGGTGCAGGCTGCTACCGAACCAGGGTCAGACGCCCCAACACGGTCTGCCGCGAAAAACCCATCACCTTGCCCAGCGAATCCAGCGCCAGCAGCGGCTCGGTCACCGGGAAGCTGCCGCTGACCTTGCGCTGCCCCAGTTCGCCATCCAGCAACAGGATGCGCCCCGGGTAATAGCGCCCAAGGTCTTCGACCACCTGCGCCAGCGGCACCTGGTAATAGTTCAGCCACCCCTGGCGCCAGGCCAGGCGGTTTTCACTGTCCACCCCCAGGGTGTCGCCTACCCTGCCTGCGCTGTAGGCCACCTGCTGATTGGCCGTCAGCTCACGCGCCAGAGTGCCTTGCGCAGGGCTCACGCCCACACGCCCGCTGCGCACCGTCACCTGGGCGCCGTCGCCTTGCTCACGCACCTCGAACTGAGTGCCGAGCACCCGTACTTCGCCACCGCCGGCTTCGACCAGGAACGGCTCGCCGGTATGCGTGACCTCGAAGAACGCTGCGCCATGCAACAACCGCACACGGCGCTCTCCCTGGGCAAAATCGACCGCAATGGCGCTGCCGGCATCAAGCGTCACCCGCGACTGGTCGGCCAAAGTCACCTGGCGAACCAGCCCGGCACTGCTGTAGTCCGCCTGCAGGTCCTGCAACCAGTACGCCGGGTGCCAGCCACCGGCAACGCCCACGGCCAGCACCAGGCAGGCCGCCATCGCCAGTGCTGCCACCTGCCGCCACGGCCCGCGGGTCGGCGGCTTGGCCATGGCATCGAGGTAGCGCTGCAGGGCGTCCTGTTCTTCGTCCGCCAGGCGCGCCGCCGGGGCGGCGCTTTTCTGCCACAGCGCCTGGGCCTGTTGGTAGGCGTCACGGTGCACGGGGTCGGCCAGCAACCAGCGCTTGAACGCAGCCCCTTCGGCTTGCGCGGGCTGCTCATTGATGCGGCTGAGCCATTGCAGGGCGGCCTGGGACTGCGCCTCGGTGATCGGGGGCAAACGGCTCATCGACGGGCACTCCCAGGCCGGCGTGGGGTGGACGCGGGCTCGGCAACACTCGCCTTGCACGCTTCAAGGGCGCGCATCATATGCTTTTCCACGGCGCTCTGGGACAGCTGCATGGCCTTGGCAATTTCGCCGTACTTGCAGCCATGGATGCGGTTGAGCAGAAAGATCTGCCGGGTGCGCTCGGGCAATGCGCGCAAGGCAGCTTCGATGCGCTGCAGGTCGTGGTCGACCTCCAGCGCCTGCTCCGGCGCCTGAGCCATTGCCGCCTCGTCCATGGGCAAAGCGGCTTCTGCCACCCGTTCGCGGCTGCCTTCACTGCGCAGGTGGTCGATGGCCAGGTTGCCGGCACAGCGCAACAGGTAGGTGTCCAGCGCCTCGACCTTGACCTCGGGGCGGCGCCAGAAACGCAGGAACAGTTCCTGCACCAGGTCTGAAGCCGTGGCGCGGCAGCCAACGCGCCGGCTGACCAGCGCCTCCATGCGCGCCCGTTGGGCTAGGAACACCTGGACGAAACGTGCGCGCCCTCCACTGCTGTCGGCTTCGGGCTCGATGATATCCCCCTGCTCGCTCACAGGTTCACACGGCAAACACGGCCAGCAATGGGCCCAGCACCACGCTGGCGGCGGCCAGGCCCAGCAGCAGACGTGGCTGGTACGGCAGGCCGAACACCCACACGGTCACCCCGGCCATCATCACTGCCGTCCATTCCACCAGGCCATGGGCCCAGCCACGCAGGTGCACGCTGAGGATCAGCGACAGCATCAGCAGCAGCCAGCCCGCAACGTGCAGCAGCTGCAACTGCCCGGGGCGCGGCTTGCGCCCGAGCAAATCGCTGAAGTGCTTTTCCATGGCCAGGCACAGGGCGACAAAACCTGCGAATGCAATCAGTGCGTTACCCAGCATCAGATCACCTGCGCCGTTTCAGTGCCCGCTTTTTTTGCCGCGCGTGGCCGCTTGGCAACCGGTTTGGGGCTGCGCAGCATCTTGCCGGCCAGCCAGGCCAGGAACAGGCCAGTACCCAGGGCCGTCAGGTCGAAGCCGGCCATGGCCCAGTCACCTGCCTGCAACGAATGGTTCAATCCCCGGTCGGTGCTCAAGCCATTGAGCAGCGGCAGCAGAACAAAGGCCAGCGCCCCCAGCGCCAGTTGCTCGCCCCACGCCCGGCGCCCGCTGCGCAGCACGGCATGCACCAGTGACAAGCCCCAGGCGATGAAGAAGGCATTGACCTCCCAGCCAGCGCGGCCCTCGACGCCCACCGGGATCAGGCGGTTGGCCCAGAAGAAGCCCGCCACCGCCAGCAGCAGCCCGCTCATGCTAGCGATATTGAGCACCTCGACCAGGCGCAACTCACCCGGCATGTGCGCGCTCTTGGCATGCTTGAGCTGGCGCTTGCCCAGCCACATCACCAGCCCGGTGCCGATCACCGCAGTCCCGGCGACGCCAAAGAAGAAATACAGCCAGCGCAGCCAGGGCCCGGCGAAATTGCCCATGTGCAGCCCGGCAAAACTGAAGGCAGTCATCATCGCCCCGCTCTCTGGCTTGCCCTGGCTCAGCAGCGCACCACTGGCGCCGTCGAACGTCCAGTTGGCACTGCGCCGATAAGCCACGTGGTCGGCAGCCGACTGGGTGAAGGTGACGCGGGCATTGCTGTCGCCGGGGTTCTGCACCTGGATGAAGCCGATACGCGCGCCCGGTTGCAGTTCCTGGACCTTGGCGTACAGGGTTGGCAGCGCAACCAGCGGCGTGGGCACCTGGGCCGCTTTGGGCGCATCGTCGCGGCCGAACAGGTCGTTGAAGTACTTGCCGGTGTCATTGCCATAGCTGGCCATGATGCCCGCCGGCATCACCATGTACATGAACAGCACCAGGCTGCTGTAACTGATCATCAGGTGGAAGGGCAGCACCAGCACACCGATGGCGTTGTGCCCGTCCAGCCAGGAGCGCTGGCCCTTGCCGGGGCGGAAGGTGAAGAACTCCTTGAAGATCTTCTTGTGGGTGATGATACCGGTGACCAGCCCCAGCAGCATGATGAAGGCGCAGAAGGTCGACAGCCAGCGGCCAAACGGGTACGGCATCTGCAGCTGGAAGTGGAACCGGTAGAAGAACTCGCCACCCCGGCTGTCGCGTGCTTCCACTGGCAGGCCGGTCTGGGTGTCGAGGGTTTTGTTGACGAAGCCACGCGGCCCGCCGTTGGGGTCGCGATAGCCCACGCTCAGGGCCGCCTCACGCTCGTTGGGCATGTCGATGAACCAGGAGGCGGAATGCCCGGCATTGTCCTGCAGGTATTGCTGGGCCTTGTCCAGACTGAGGGCCGGGTCCAGGGTATGACGGCGCACCTCGGGCTGCGCCCAGTGGGTGATTTCATCCTTGAAGTACGACAGCGTGCCGGTGAGGAAGATGGCAAACAACAGCCAGCCAAAGATCAGGCCGGTCCAGGTGTGCAGCCAGGCCATCGCCTGGCGGAAGCCTTCTTTCATGGGTTTTTCATCCAATAGGCAACGCCGCTGATCATGCCCAGCAACAGGCTCGGCGCCAACACCCCCAGCCAGGCACGCCAGGCGCTGCGACAGGCGAAGCACCAGATGAATGCCAGCAGGTAGAAGACGAACGACAACAGCAGGCCGGTCAGCGTGGCATCAACCTTAGGCAGTGGCGCCACCAAGGCAATGCAGACGCTGGCCATGGACGCCAGCAGGTAGCCGCCCAACAGCGCGGCCAGGCTGCGTGAGGCAACGGCCAGCCGATAGCTGAGCGAGAGGCCGGCAGTTTTGCGCGTCATGGCGAAAGTCCGGGTGTTTTGGGGGTTGCAATAATAATGATTTCAATTCTCATAGGCAAAGAGTTAGCGATGTGTTGCCTGTCCTGGCCCTATCGCCGGCAAGCCAGCTCCCATAGGTATTGCACAGGGCTTGAAGACAGCGGGGTTATGTGGGAGCGGGCTTGCCGGCGATAGGGCCGGTGGAGAATGCCGAGCATTCTGCCCTGCAATACAATGCGAACAATTCTTACTACTAGTTGCGCTACCTGGCGCCGGAGTATCACGGTGCCCAGCGCGCTCACATCCACGGTCGAACGGCCATGCAGCCCTGCCCTCCGCCATGCATCGATGGATTTGCAACAAGAAATTTATTTTCAAAAAGGGCTTGAATTCGGTCCGCGGTTGCCTGACCTTAGAGTCAAGAGGCGCAGAAATTCCAAGGGTCTCAAGGGCCTAGGCGCGTCTCCATGCGAGCAAGCTGAATAAGGATTGAATCATGCAAATCCAGGTCAACAGCAGCAACCATTTCGAAAGCAACGCCCGTCTCGATCAGTGGGTCCGCAGTACCCTGCAGAGCTCTCTGGAACGTTACGAAGAAGACCTCACCCGCATCGAGGTTCACCTGCGCGACGAGAACGGCGCCAAGCCCGGACCGCATGACAAACGCTGCCAGATGGAGGCTCGCCCCAAAGGCCACCAACCGATTTCCGTGACCCACACTGCCACTTCGGTAGACCAGGCAGTCGACGGTGCCGCCACCAAGCTCAACCACGCGCTGGAACACTTCTACGGCAAGCTGCGCAGCAAGCGCGGCGCCCTGGAACTGAGCGACCCGGACGCCTGACCCCAGCAATGAAAACGCCCGGCCAAGTGCCGGGCGCTTTTATTAAAGGCCATTAAAGGCCATTCAAGGGCTCCCTCAATTCACTACCCTCAGCCTTGGCACGGGGAACAGGTTCTCCAGGGTTGTCAGCAAACGCTTGTGATAAAGCGGCTTGCGGAAAAAATCCACCACCTGCAGGTGCAGCAGTTCGCTGACATCATCCAGGTCGGCCTGCCCGGACATGACAATCACCGGCAGGTGCAGGCGGGCCGTATGCTCGCGCATGCGCCTGATCAAACCGATGCCGCTTTCCTCGGGCATACGCAGGTCGGTGATCACCAGGGCAACGTCCGGATGACGGGTAAGCTGTTGCAAGGCAGCCTGTACCGATGTCGCGGTCAGGCAGGCGAAGCCTTCGTTCTCTAAAAGTTCGGCCAGCTCCAGCAGAACGTCCTGCTCGTCATCCACCAAAAGGATCTGCTGGCGCGAGGAAGCGTCCTGCATGGCGTTGGCTCCTGTTCAATGGTCAAAGGGCATTTTTGATCGTGGTGAAGGTGGCGTTGACCGCCGTGGAGATGTCCCCGACGAATGCCGCCAACACCACTGCAACCATCGTCGCGATGACCGCGTATTCGATACCGGATGCTCCGTCCTTGCGATGCAGGAAGTTCATGCAGTGCAGAATGAACAGTTTCATGGCTCAGCTCCTTGCGGCATGCATGCCGACGATGGCGGTATCAAAGTGACACCTATTTGCCATCAGCATCGTCAAGCTGGAAAGGTCTGCAAATGTATTAAAGGATTAATTACAAAGTATTAATTCCCGAGAATTAACACCCATAAAAATGCTAACCCACTGTATTACCTCGACTTAATCACGATCCCGAAAAAAACCACTCCAGCTCATGGCAAATGGTGATGGCTGGGCTACCGTCCTATAGCGAAATAGTGACTTTTTGCCATCAGTCGACGCGTGCAGGGAGGCTGAGATGAGTAGTCGCTTGACCCTGATACTGGCGGCATTCTTCCTGCTGGCAGCACTGCTGGCAGGCTACTGGGGCATTGTGCTCAGCCGCCCTGCTGCTGTGCCTGCACCGGTTACCCCTACGAGCGAACAACCGGTTGTCGCCGTCGCCCCACCCCCCACCGCTCCACCGGAACCACTGCGTACAGCCGTCGTCGTCCTGCGCAAGGCACTGCCCGCCAATACGCCGGTCACTGAAGACGATGTGCTGATCGAGCGCCTGCAGGTTGCCCCCGCCGGGGCCTACCAGCAAACCGCCCAGGTGATCGGGCGAACCAGCGCCAGGCCACTTGCCGCGGGCACCTGGCTGGATGAGTCCAGCTTCCAGGCCGGCGGCCCGCTGGCGCGGATGATCCGCGCCAACGAGCGCGCCGTGGCAGTCGGTGTGGACGAAGTGGTCGGCGCTGCCGGCCAAGTGCGCCCGGGTGACTACGTGGACGTGTTGCTGTTCCTGCGTGAAGAGCCTAACAACCCGCAGTCCTCCGCCCAGGTGGTACTGCCGGCCTTGCGCGTGCTCAGCGTCGGCGAGCAGACGGGCCTGGCCAACGATGGCCGCCCGGCGCAGACCGCCGAAGAGCAAAAGGCCCGGCGCGAACAGGCCAGCATGAGCGGCAACGGCACCCGCACGGTAGCGCTGGCAGTACCCGAGGCCTTCGCCAGCCGCTTGATGCTGGCTGCACAGGCCGGCACGTTGCGCCTGGCCGTGCGCAGTGCCGATGAACAACGCCTGGCTCGGTACTGGAACGAACCCGATGTCAAACCGCAGGTAGAAGCCGCCAACCGCGAACTCTACCGCTTCAGCCAGCTGTCCCAGTCGCCGGTGGTCAACGCTGCCAGCCTGGCGACCCGTAACCCCACACCCGCCATGCACATCATCCGTGGCGCACAGGCTGACGATACGAATAAAACCCCCTGACCCGGCAAGGATGCAGCGATGCGTAGTTCCTTTTTGAGACAAGCATGTTGTACCGGGCTGCTGGCCGCGCTGTTGCCCCAGGCGCAGGCGGCGGGTAAAGGCTGCGAAGCGGTCAGTCAGCTGCCTTCGGTCATCGAGATAGACCAGGGCCTGCAGCAGGAGCTACGCCTGCCGCTGGCGATCAGCCGGGTTGCCGTGGGTGAGCCGAAGGTGGCCGATGTGCAGTCCAGCGGCGAGCGCGGCGTGGTAATTACCGCGGTGGGCCAAGGCAATACCACCCTGATGCTGTGGACCACATGCGCCCCGTCACCTCACAGGGCCATGGTGTTCGTCAAAGGCCGGGCCAGTGCCGACATGGCCGAAGACAGCTTCTTGCCGTCGCAGGATGCGCAACTGATAAGCCAGGTGCAGGCCGACATCCGCTTCGTGGAAGTACGTCGCACCAAATACAAGGAGGCCGGTGCACGGTTGTTCTTCAAAGGCTCCAACAATAGCCTGATCGGCTCGCCGGGCACCGTGCCCGGCACGTCCGTCAGCCCCGGTTCGGTCCCCAACGTAACCCCGTCGATCCCCCTCGACGACACCGTCTTCAACATCGTCTGGGGCGGCGGCAGCAGCCGCTTCCTGGCCATGATCAACGCCCTGGAAAACAGCGGCTTCGCCTACACCCTGGCCCGCCCCAGCCTGACCGTGCTCAGCGGCCAGACTGCGAGCTTTCTGGCTGGCGGTGAAATCCCGATCCCGGTGCCCAGCGCGGGCAGCGACAACGTGTCGATCGAATACAAGGAATTTGGCGTACGCCTGGCGCTGACACCGACCGTCATCAGCCAGGGCAGGATCACCCTCAAGGTGGCGCCGGAAGTCAGCGAGCTGGACTACAGCAACGTGGTGACCATCGCCGGCACGCAGGTGCCGGGTTTGACGGTAAGGCGCACCGACACCAGCATTGCCCTGGCCGATGGCGAGAGCTTCATCATCAGCGGCCTGGTCAGCAACAACACCCGTTCCGCCGTAGACCGCCTGCCTGGCCTGGGGAGCCTGCCGGTACTGGGCGCGTTCTTCCGCAACTCGGCCATGCGCCGCGAAGAAACCGAACTGCTGATGATCGTCACCCCGCACCTGGTCCAGCCGCTGGCCGCCAACGCCCGGATGCCGCAACTGCCGGGCGAGAACCTGCGCACCTACGACCCCAGCTGGGGGCGCCTGTTCTTCCTGGAGAACGGCAACTTCGATGGCCAAGGCGGGTTATCCCAATGAACGAGAGCCTGAACCCCACCTTCCTCGCCATCACCCGCAACGAGGAGGACCTGCACTGGCTGCAAGGCGCACTGGCGCCGCAAGGCCAGGTGATCGGTGCCAACGCCGGCAGCCTCGACGAGCTGCTGGCGCTGGTCAACGCCACCTTCAGCAACCTGATGTTCATCGGCCTGGACCGCGAACAACTGGTCAGCCAGTGCGCCTTGATCGAGGGGGTGCTGGAGGCCAAGCCGATGCTGGCGATCGTCGCCCTCGGCGATGGCATGGACAACCAACTGGTGCTGCATGCCATGCGCGCTGGCGCCCGCGACTTCGTCGCCTATGGCTCGCGCGCAAGCGAAGTGGCCGGGCTGGTGCGCCGCCTGGGCAAGCGCGTGCCGGCGGTGGCCAGCAACCCCGCCCTCGGCGGGCTGACGGTGCTGTTCGGCGTACAAAGCAGTGCCGACGGGGCATTGCTCACTACCCACCTGGCCCGGGTGGTGCAGGAGAGCGGCCAGCAAACCCTGTTGCTGGACCTGGGCCTGCCGCGTGGCGACAGCCTGGCACTGCTCGGCCTGGAAGCGTCGTTCTTCTTCGGCGACGCCCTGCGCCACTTGCGCCGCCTCGACACCACACTGATCGACAGCGCATTCACACGTGACAAGAAAGGCTTGCGCCTGCTGACCTACGCCGAGGCCGACGACCCGCTGCAGCAGACCAGCGCCGCCGAGCTGTACATGCTGTTGAGCGCCCTGCGCCAGCATTTCCAGCACATCGTCGTGAACCTGACCGGGCATGCCGACAGCGAAGCCCTGCGCACGCTGGTGAGCCATTGCGACAAACTGATCGTCTACACCGACCAGAACATCCTCGACTGCCGGCGCAACCTTGAAGTGCTCGACCTGTGGCGTGACCACGGCATGAAGCTGGAGCACGCCAGCCTGTTGGTGGACCGTTATCTGAACAACGTTGCACCCGACGCCGATACCCTGGCCAAACGCTACGGGCTGCCCTTGCTCAAGGCCATCCCCTGCAGCCCGGAAGTGCGCCTGAACGTGAAAAACCAAGGCCTGAGCCTGTTCGAACTGGCCCCGCGTGAAAACCTCACTCAAGCCCTGCGCAGCCTGGGCGAACGCCTGGCACAGCGCTCGGAAAACCTCGCACCACCAGCCTTCACCTGGCTGCGTCGGCTTTGGGGGAGCAAATGAGCAATGACCAACCCTTTGGTGGCCCGCAACACGCCTCCGGCGACCCCTACGCGCTAAAGCGTGCACTGCACCGCTTTGCCATCGACGCCATCGAGGACAGCGGCCGTAACCTGCTCGAAGGCGCCCGGCCAGCGCTGACCCAGTTCGTGCTGGAGCAGGTGGGCGATTACGTCGCGCGGCTACGCCTGGCCATGTCGCGCTACGAAATGGAGCGCCTGGCCGAAGAGCTGGTGGATGAGCTGACCGGTTTCGGCCCGCTGGAAGTGTTGTTGCGTGACCCCACCGTCACGGAAATCCTGGTCAACGGGCCACACCGGGTGTTCGTCGAACGGGCGGGCCTGTTGCAGCAAACCGACCTGCGCTTTATCGACGCCCACCATGTGGAGCGGGTGATGCAGCGCATCCTCGCCCCGCTTGGCCGGCGCCTGGATGAATCCTCGCCAATGGTCGACGCGCGCATGCCCGATGGCAGCCGGGTGAATGCGATCATTCCGCCTGTGGCACTGGACGGCCCGTGCCTGTCAATCCGCAAGTTCCGCCAGGACATGCTCAAGAGTGCCGACCTGCTGGCCACCCGCGCCATCGACCAGCACATCTTCGACTTCTTCGAGCGCGCCGTGGGCAAACGTTGCAACATTCTGGTCAGCGGCGGTACCGGCACCGGCAAGACCACCCTGCTGAACATCCTCAGCCAGATGATCGCGCCCCGCGAACGCCTGGTGACCATCGAGGACGTCGCCGAACTGAATTTGCACCATCCCCACGTGGTGCGCCTGGAAACCCGTCCGCCGAATGCCGAAGGGCATGGCGAAGTCAAAGCCAGCGAACTGATCCGCAACGCCCTGCGCATGCGGCCCGACCGCATCATCCTGGGTGAGATACGCGGCAGCGAAGTGCTCGACGTGCTCACCGCAATGAACACCGGCCACGATGGCTCGATGAGCACGGTGCACGCCAACACCGCCCAGGATGCGCTGCTGCGCCTGGAAACCCTGGTCGGCCTGAGCGGCCGGCAAATTGCCGAAAAGACCATGCGGCAAATGGTTTGCGCGGCGCTGGATGTGGTGATCCAGCTGACCCGCCTGCCCGATGGCCGACGCTGCGTCAGCGAGGTGCTGGAAGTGGTCGGCGTGCGCGATGAGGTGTACGTGACCAACACCCTGTTCCGCCTCGATCGTCGTGGCGGCGATACCTTTCTGCGCGAAGCCCCCAACCCGGCAGGCAGCAAGCTGCACGCAGAGGGCCTGCTGTGACCGGCCCCGTGTTGCTGGCACTGTCCCCGCTGTTGCTGGGCGTGGCCTTGCTGCTGCTGCGCCGTGGCCTGTACAAGCGGCACGAAGAGCGCATCCTGCAACGCCTGGGGCGGGCGTTCAGCATTGTGCGCAATGGCACCGCCCGGCGCGAATGGCTCGACGCCCTGCTGCAACGCGCCGGTTTGGGGGCTATCGACTTTGAGCCACAACGCTGGTTGCTGGCGTGGCTGGCCGTGGTGCTGCTGGCGCTGATCGTTGCCGGCTGGGTGGCTGCCTTGATGCTGTTGATCGGCCTGCCGACCCCGGCGTACCTGATCCTGAGCTGGCAAAGCCGCCGGCGGATGCGGCAAATCGTCGACCAGTTGCCCAGCCTGCTGGACTACAGCGTTCGCAGCCTAAAGGCCGGCCGCACCCTCAATGACGCGGTGCTGGGCGGCATCGACAGCAGCCGCGACCCCCTGCGCTCCGCCATGGCGCGGGTGCGGCGCAACGTACAGTTGGGCGTGGCGCTGGAGGATGCCGTGAGCGAGCTGGCCGAACTGCACCAGCAGGACGAACTGCGGCTGTTCGCCCTCGGCTTGCGCATCAACCAGCGCTACGGCGGCAATGCCAGCGAACTGATGGAAAACCTGATCAAGCTGATCCGCGAGCGTGAACAAGGGGCGCGTCAGCTCAAGGCGATGACCGGCGAAACCCGCATTACCGCGATCATTCTCGGGTCGTTGCCGCTGGCCATGGTCGGCTACTTCATGATGGCCAACCCGCATTACCTGTTGGCCATGTGGCGCGACAGCAGCGGCCAGATGATGCTGTTGCTGGCCTTTGCCCTGCAGGTGCTCGGTTGCCTGGTGCTGTGGCGGATGATGAGGAGCTTGTGACCATGGCCTTGCTGATCTGCGCCCTGTGCCTGTTCATCGCCGCCAGCCTGTTTGGTCTGCAGGTTATTCGCCAATGGCGAGCGCGGGTACTGGTGACCCGACGTCTGCAAGGGCGACTGACCCGCGACGAACGCCTGGGCGACTGGCTGCAGTGGCTGGGCAGCAGCGCGTGGGGGCAGCGGCTACAGAAATTCGACGGCGAAAGCCAGGCCCTGCTTGAGCGGATCGGCTGGCGCCGCAGCCGCCAGCGCGCCCTGTTTGCGGCTGTTCAGCTGGGCCTGCCGCTGCTGGCGGTGGCGCTGACGCTGTTGTTGCAACAGGGGTTCAAGGGCAGCGCCGCGGCCGGCTGGATGGTCTGGCCATTGTGCGCGCTGGGCGTCGGTTACCTGTTGCCCAAGCGCCTGTTGGCCGTGGCTGCGGCCCGCCGCCAGCGGCGCATCGCAGAAGAGGTCAGCCTGATGATCCCCTTGCTGCGGATTCTCTTCGAGACCGGCCTGGCCGTTGAACAGGCCCTGCGCGTGCTGAGCCACGAAGGCCGGACGTTGATCCCGCACATCAGCGCAGAGCTGCGCCAGGTGCTGCAGCGGGTGGATTCGGGCATGGCGCTCGGCCCGGAACTGGAAAAGGTCGCCCAGTTGCTGGCTGTGGATGAGTTCACCGATACCTGCGTGATCCTGCGCCAGTTGCTGACACAGGGCAGCGGCGCGATGAAGTCGTTGCAGGCACTGAAGGCGCTGCTCGACGACCGTCGCCTGACCCGCCTGCAAGAACGGGTATCGATGATGTCGGCAAAGATGTCGGCAGTGATGATGGTGTTCCTGTTTCCGGCCTTGCTCATTGTCCTTGCCGGGCCAGGCTTTTCTGCATTGGCGCGGGCGTTGAGCCCATGAGGACTGATTGATGAAGACAATTCTGTTGTGCGCAAGCCTGGTGTTGCTGACCGGATGCGCCGGGCAACAGCCCGAAGGCCTGCGCCAGTTGTTCGCCACCGCCAGTTGCAGCAAGCCGGACGCCGACCAGCAACTGGCACTGAACCTGGCAGACGAAATGCTCAACGACGGGCGCCCGCACGCCAGCCTTGCCCACCTGCAGCAACTGCCGGACACCTTCGACCAGGTGCGCCTGCGCAAGGCCAAGGTGTCACGGCTGCTTGGCCTCAGCGAGGCCGAGCCCTTGTACCGCAGCCTGCTCGGCGGTTGCCTGGCTGCCGAAGGCGAGCACGGCCTGGGCCAACTGGCATCGGCCCGCGGTGACGACGTACAGGCCCTGCAGAACCTGCAACGCGCCGTACGGCTTGCGCCTACCGACGAGCGGGTGCGCAACGACCTTGGCGTGGTGCTGATGAACCTGGGGCGATATGACCAGGCGCGCTTCGAGTTGCTGACGGCAATCGAACTGAAGGACGACAACACGCTGTCTGCGGTCAACCTGGTGACCTTGGCGCTGGTGCAGGACAACTGGCAGCAGGCCACCGACCTGGTCGGCCGGCTGCAGCTCAAAGCCGGGCAATTTGCCGAAGCCCAGGCGCGGGCCGGCAAGATCAAGGCCGGCGGCCGAGGCCCGATTGCATCGGCCAGGGCCCCGGACATGATGGTCAATTGATACGCGGAGGTGATCATGATCAGGTACGTGATGCTACTGGCCTGCTGCGTAGGCAGCGCGACGTTGATGGCCGAGGAATACCCGCGCCATGCCGCTACGGATGAGACGGCCACCGAACGGCTGTTGCGCGTGCAGTCCAGCGGCGAACAGGCATCCAAGCGCCTGCAGGTGCAAACCGCGCGGGAGCGTGACCAGTCCATGCAGCGCTGGCTGGATACCTACAAGTACGAAATCCCCGACTTCTACCGCTGGACCAAGATGACAGAGCGGAATAATTAGTTCGCGGGTATTTTTGCGTCGCCTGTTAGATCGAGCGCCGCGCGGGCGGCGCTCGATCTAACAGCCGCCGCGACACTCAAGCCAGGCAAGCGAAACGGCAAAACCGGCCAGCAAAAAAGGCGCAAACGGCCTCTTCTCCCCCGGCTGGCGTGCCCTGCGCCGCACCATCTGCCATGCCACCAGTGCCACTCCGGCACCAATGAAGGTACCGAGCACGTGGTCCACGCTGGTAGCCAGCGCCAGCGCGCCAAGCAGCTTGACGTCCCCAGCCCCGAACTGGCCGAGCATGTAGCCAGGCAGCGTCAGTAACAGGACGATGACGAAAGCCAGCGCTGCATCGCTGCCCTGGGCTCCTAGCCAACTGTTCCCGGTGGCCAGCAACCAAACCAGCGCACAGGCGGCAACACCGAGCGTCAGGACATTGGAAATCTGCCGCTCCCGGGCATCCTGACCGGCGCACAACGCAAGCCAGACAAGCACTGCAAGGCTGTGTATAGGCAATTGGCCATCCCTGTTCGTCGATCGGTTCTATGCTGTTACTCAGGATTCATGGTCAGGGTAGACGCAATCATGAAAGCAGGCCCGGCAAGACGGCAAAACGGCGCAGCGGCCATTGAGTTCGCGGCCGTATTCATGATTTTTTTCGCGGTGTTCTACGGCCTGGTCAGCTACACCTTGCCCATGCTAATGCTGCAGTCATTCAACCAGGCCAGCGCCGAGGCCGTGCGGCGCTGCGTGGCCCTGGACCCGAACAGCGCCAGCTACACCACCGATGTGCAGGACCTGGCCCACCAGGTCATCGGCCAACAGTTGCAGTGGATGCCCGCCGCGTTCAACTTCCAGCCCGCCAGTGACGCGCAGGTAACCCTGGGCGCCAACAAATTGCTGACCGTGACCATCAATTACCCCAAAACGAAACTGACCAACGTGCTGCCGATGCTGGTCCTGCCGCTGATCGGTGAAGTGCCGCACCTGCCCGATCGCCTGCGGGCCGAAGCGAGCTTGCAGCTATGAGCGGCCTTTTCGATCGCTGGCTGGGCGGCCCGGCCACCGCGCAGGCCGAGCCGGCCCCGCAGGCGGTGGGGCTGCAACTCTGGCTGGATGACCAGGGGCACGTGCTGCGCCTGGCCGGGCCCCTGCGCACGGTGCTGCCTGCAAATTCACACAGCGCCCCGCGTGTGCATGACTACCTGCAACGGCAAAGCTGGCTGGTACTTGAAGGCCTCCCCGCCGACTGGCAGGGGCAACCGCTGGACCTTGATTTTGCGACCGTTCACGGCCCTGCCCTGCACACCCGTGGCTGGCTTCAGCGACAGGCCGATGGCTGGCTGCTGCAGGTGTTCGATATCGGTGACCTGCTGGGCGAACGCGAGCAGCACGGCCATCGCCTCACCCAGCAGAAGCTGGCAACGGAGCTTGGCCGCAGGCTGCGTGACTGCGACGAAGAACGCCTGCTGCTGACAGCCACCGAACAACTGCAGCAACTGGCCGAGCACTGGCATGCCGGCTCTGTGCGCCTGATGCTGCCGGGCGATAGCGGCTGGTACACCTACACCTGCAGCGACAACGACTGGCCCTGGGCCGAGGACGAGCGCTTGCGCCCCTGGCTGCAAACACTACCGCCTCGGGGCCGCGAAATAGCTGCTGGAAACCCGCTGTTGCAGCCATGGTGCGCCGGTTTGCCATTGTTGGCCGTGCCCTACCTGCACGGCCATACCGTGCAGGCCTGGTTGCTGTGCGCGGGCGCGCCACGGCCGCCGACCAGCGAAACGGTCGCTGCCCTGCTGCAAGCGCTGATCGAACCCCTGCTCACTCGCCTGCGTCAGCAGCAGTTACGGCAACGCTCACGCCACCTGGATGAACTGCAACAGCAACTGGGCGCTGGCTGGTGGTCATGGCCCCTGCAGGGGCCGCTGCAGTTTGACCCGGCCCTGGCCTTGCGCCTGGGCGTGCCGCCGGAAGCGACCGCCGAGCAATGGTTGGAGCGCTTGCACCCGGCCGACCGCGAAGCCGCACGCATGGCGCTGGAGCAACTGCGCGAAGGCATTGCCTTGAACCTGAACCTGCGCCTTCTGCCAGCCAACAGCCTGGCAAGCCCGCGCTGGCTGCAGTGGGTAGGCCAGTTGCACGGCCGTCAGGTCCAAGGATTTCTGCTCGATATCAGCGCGCTGAAGGCCCAGGAGCTGCAGGCCGGCGCCGCACGCGCGCGGCTGGAAAACCTGATCGCCAGCTCGCCCGCAGTGATTTACGTCCAGCGCTATGCCGAAGGTGCACTGCACAGTGAATTCTTCAGCGCCAGCCTGACGCCGCTGCTGGGCTGGGAGCCGGACAGCGAACAGGCCCGCCAGCCAGGCCAGACGCTGCACCCCGACGACCGCTGGTTGTGGCTGGAACGCACCCGCACGCTGTTGCGCGACGGCCAGGCCCGCAGCCGCTACCGCCTGCGCGACCACCTTGGCCGCTACCACTGGATACTGGACGAAGCCCGCCTGCTGCGTGACGACCTGGGCCAGCCTGTCGAGGCAGTCGGCCTGTGGCTGGACGTCAGCGAAGCGACCGAGGCGGCCGAGCAGGTGCGCCAGAGCGAGGAGCGCTACCGCGTGCTGGTAGAAGACTCGCCGGCCATGATCTGCCGCTACCGCCCAGACCTCGAACTGCTGTTTGGCAACCACCCGCTAGCCGAACAGCTGGAGTGCGCACCACAACAATTGACGGGCATGAACCTCGGTCAGTGGCTATCCGACAGCCAACATTCGGCCTTTCTCCAGCGCCTGGCGCGGTTGACGCCGGCGCAGCCCTTGGCCAGTGCCGAAATCTGCCTGCAACTGCCTGGGCGCAGAACAGCCTGGTGGGTGTGGGCCGAGCGTGGCCTGTTCGATGAGCACGGCCAGTTGCAGGAAGTGCAGGCGGTGGGGCGCGACAATACCGAGGTACGCCACAGCCAGCAGCAACTGCTGCAAGGGGCCAAGATGGCCACCTTGGGCGAATTGGCAACGGGCCTGGTGCATGAAATCAACCAGCCGTTGAGCACCATGCGCCTGGCGTTGGTCAATACCATCAAGCGCCTGGAAAGCGGTGAGGTCGATGCCGAGTATGTGACGGGCAAGCTGCAACGCATCGACGCCCAGGTCGAGCGCGTGGCGCACCTGGTGGAGCACCTGCGCACCTATGGGCGCCGCTCCGAGGTCGAACAGCATGTGTTCGCGGCGTGGGTAGCAGTGCACGGTGCGCTGGGGTTGCTGGCGGAAGGGTTGACCGGCAAAGGCGTGGCATTGCACATCGAAGAGCCCGACCTGTGCCCGGAAGTACTGGGCCATGAGGACCAGCTCGAACAGGTACTGATCAACCTGCTGGTCAATGCCCGTGATGCGCTGCTCGAACGGCGGGTTGCCAAGCCGCGGATCAGTGTGAGCCAGCGCGTCGAGGACGGGCAACTGTGCCTGCTGGTGGAAGACAACGGCGGTGGCGTCGACCTGCGCCTGCTCGAACGCATCTTCGAACCGTTCTTCACCACCAAGCCCGCCGGCATGGGCACCGGCCTCGGTTTGTCGGTCAGCCACAGCATCGTCGAAGCAATGGGCGGCCGGCTGGAAGCGCACAACGGCAATGAAGGTGCGTGCTTGCGGGTGTGGTTGCCGCTCTACAACGCCAACTGAGCGCGGCCGCTGGAGCAACTGAGGTTGGCGCCGACTTCGGCGTTGACCAGGTCGATGCCCAATACTTTCAGCAGCACGTTCACCAAGGGGTCAAGCAACGGGCTCAGCAGGTTTTTGATAAGGGGCTCGACAATGCCCTTGACGCCGCTAAGCACGCTGCCAACGATAACCAGCACGTCGCCGAGGCCGCTATTGACGGTGGGTTTGTAAGCTTCCAGTTGTATGCCTTGCAGCGTGTCGGTGAGGCTGCCAACCACGTTGCTGTTGGCGGTTTGCATGCTTTGGTAAGCGGGGGTAAGGCCAATGTCTGGTGGGGTGCTGTTGGGCGCCTGGAAGATCAGCGGGCGCTCGACGGCACCGCTGCCCAGCAGCTTGCTGTTGACCCGCAGGCCGAGGCCGCCGCCGACGAAGGGAATACGGGCCTCACAGGTTGCAGGCAGTATCAAAAGCCGAGTGCATCGCTTGGAACCAATGTCTACCAACGGCAAAGCCTTTACGGCCGTGGTGCCATTGGTGAAGAACGCATTGGCGGACTCAAAACGCCCGACTGCAACCTTGGCCGCTGAGCTCTGGGTTTGCGTCGTCAGACGCTTGGGTGAGCAACTGAATGTATCGGGTGATTGGGGGTTGAGACGCGTGGTGGCCTCGGCGACCTCCAGCCCTATATCCAGCGACAGTTTATCCGGCACCAGAATGATGTCACTGACCGTGCAGGGTATGCCCACCAGGCAGAGCACCGATTGCAACGTGCTGGCCAGGTTCAGGCTGAGCAGGTTATTGATCACGTTGGTCAGCGGCGACACCAGGTCGAGCACTGCGTTAGCGAGCCCGAACACAGAATCCAGCAACGGCAACTCTAGCGAAATCATCGCCCGCACCTGTGCGGTATGCACCCGCAACTCGTTCGTGCGCGGGTCGCCCACCGCCGAAATCTGCTGAGGCTCGATCACCATCAGACGCACCCGGCCATTGACCAGCCCTAACACGTTTATTGGTAAATCCACCGTTGCAGCACTTTCGCTGACCGCCAGCTGAATGACCCCCTCCACCAATTGCAGCAACTGAATATTGGCATCCAGCCCGGCCTGCGCCGTACCGTTCTGAATATCGAGCAAGTCGCCCAGCTGCAGCAACGTACTGTTGCTGGCACCAAGGGCCAGCTTGCCAAGGTTGGTCACCACATTTGCCGCTGCACCGCTCTGCTGCAGCACCTTTACAGCCGCTTGCAGCAATTGCGTAGCGGTGGCGTTGGCAGTGAGCAATTGCTGGTAGTCGCCTGCCTTGAGCTTGAGGTCGATGGCCAGCTGGTCGAGATAGCGGAGCAAATTGAGTTGGGTGCTGGCGATGCCTTGCCAGCCGGCTACATCCAGCTGAACGGAACCGCCCAAGGCGCCGAGCAGTGCATTGAGCAAAACCGACTGCCGCGAATCGACGGTCGCCAGCGTGGTCCGAATGGTCAACATCGCCTGCGGCGGCAGAGGCGACGATGCCACCGCGTGCGCCTGCAAGGTCGTGGTCAACGGCACACCACTGCCCTGCGCCAGGCTATACACCCCCGCCGCAACACTGGTGGGCACCGTGTTGCTCACATCCACGCGGATGGCTTCATTGCGATTGTTGTCACTGGTGAAGGTGCGCAAGCTGTTGGCGCCGGTCTGCAAGTACCCGCAACTGGCGGTCAGCGGGTTGCTGGCCGCGTGGCCGTTGCGGGTGGCGGCTGTGCGGGCAATCGCGTTGGCCTGGGGCCCGCTGCCGGTGCACACGGCAAACTGGCCTGCCGCCTCCAGCGCCGACATGTCGGCAATGCGCTGCAGCTTGCGCTGCTCCAGGTACAAGCGGCCGCTGTCGATCACCACCAGCATGAACAACAGGGCAAGGCCCAGGGTTATCACCGCCATGAGGCCAATTGCGCCACGTTGACGGGCAGCAGATGAGGGAACCACGGGCACTCCTTTGCCGGCCACTGGCCATGCGTCGCGGCTGCGGTTCAAGGAGTGTAGTTGCGATGATGGCTAATTGCCTTGCAGGAACCAACCTGGCAGTGCCCGGTCAACTTCTGCAGACATTCTTAGCAGGGCCCCAGGCATGAACAACCCTTTCGACCGAATCAGTGCTGCATTCGCCCCCGAATACCGGGTCAACCTGAGCATCGCCAACCTCGACGGCAGCATCATGCTGACCCTCTCGGACGACGCCGGCGTAGTCGCCAAGCGCCTCATCACCCAGGCCCAGCGCAACGACCCGGTACGCCTGCAACGGGTGATCGACAGCATCCGCCTGGGCCTTGCCATCGAACTCAGCCAGAACCCCATGCAGGTGCTGGCCGCGCTCACCCGTGACGCCCGTAACGAGCCGCGCCATTTCGTTGCCAACTGAGGGCTACTTGCCCTCCTCCACTGCCTTGCCATTGGCATCCAGCACCTTGGTCGAGGGGTAGCGGTACGAGGCGTAGCGCACCACCAGGATCGAGAACGCCAGCAACAGGATGCCCCCACACAGGTACAGCAGCCCTTCGTCCGGCGCCTTGTGGTGCGAGACATCACCGATCAGCAGGCGGGTCAGCGCGGTGATGGCCACGTACAGCAGGAAGCGGATCGGCATGTGGTTGGTCTTGAAGTAGATACCGACCATCGCCCCCAGCTCCAGGTAGATGAACAGCAGCAGGATGTCATCGACACTGATCCCGCCCTTGCCCAGCATTTCCAGGAACGTCGCCACCGCCGCGTAGGCGGTGATCGCGCCAATGCCGAACAACGCCAGGTAATGGAACGCCTCGACGCACAGGTTGCCCAGCGAGTCGGCCGAGCCGTGCAGGCCCTTGCGCAGTTTTTCTGCCCATTTGATGTTCACGATGTTCCATTCCCCGATACGACTTTAAGGATGATGCGTCACCGGTGTGACGCTTGTGCCATGCAGTTAAAGGGCCAGGCCCCTGTCTTGGAAGGCGACCGATTGCCGCAAGGCACTTTGGGCATGGCAAGAAGACAGGTCGCCTGGGCCGGCCCTTCGCGGGTGAACCCGCTCCCACAGGTACTGCTTCCCTTGGCCACGCTACAATTTCTGCTTGCGAACCAACCAATATTGCCATTACTGTATATAGATACAGTAAATCGCAACACAACCAGCAAAAAGGCATAGAGGTGATGAATGGCCGTCGAAGTGGTGTACCGCAGCAGCCGCGACCCGGAGCGCTTGTTTATGGATAAGGCCGAAGCAGACCGTCACGACAAGATGCTCGAGCTGGCCGAGCGCCTCGCTGAAGTACTGCACAAGGCAGTGCCGTCGCTGACGGAGCAGCAGGTCGAGGAAGCCGGTATCTACATGGCCAAGAATCGCGATGTGTTCGCTCGGGCGTTCAAAAGCCAGCCGGATGCGTTGGCCGAACTGCTGGAAGGTGGCGCAACCGAGTAACATCGGCGCCGCCTGCTTCGCGGGTAAACCCGCGAATAGGCCAGCAAAGCCAGTATCAACCTTCAGCCATACAACAACCGCTCCGCCAGCATCTGCGCCACCCGCGCCGGCGAACGCTTTTCCGCCTGCGCATGGCCAAAGACTTCGGTCAGCCGTGAAGGAATGCGCGCCAGGTGCGCGGTGATGGTGCCCAGGTCTTCGCCACGGTGGGTCAGCGCCACATAGATCAGCCCGCCAGCGTTTATCACGTAGTCTGGCGCATACAGTATCCCGCGGGATTCCAGCTGGTCTGCCACCTGCAAGGTAGTCAGCTGGTTGTTGGCCGCCCCCGCCACTGCCGCACAGCGCAGCTGCATCACGCTCTGCCCGTTCAGTACCGGCCCCACGCCGCAGGGTGCGAAGATGTCGCAAGGGGTGCTGATCAACGCATCGTTGGTCACAGGTTTTGCATCGAACTGCTCCATCGCCAAGCGCACACGCCCTGGGTCCAGGTCGCTGACCAGCAGCTCCGCGCCCACCGCATGCAGTTGCTCCGCCAGCGCATACCCGACATTGCCCAGCCCCTGTACCGCTACCCGCAGCCCTCTGAGGTCATCGCTGCCCAGCCGGAACGAGGTGGTGGCACGAATGCCGGCGAACACCCCCATCGCCGCATGCGGGGAGGGGTCACCCGAGGCCGTGGTGCTGGTCACATGGGGGGTACTCTGGGCGATGCAGTCCATGTCCAGGGTCGAGGTGCCGCTGTCTACGGCGATGATGAAACGCCCATGCAAGGTATCGATGAAGCGGCCAAAGGCCTCGAACAGCGCGGCGCGGTTCTCCACATGCGGGTTGCGCATGATCACCGCCTTGCCCCCACCCAGCGGCAAGCCCGCCAGCGCCGCCTTGTAGCTCATGCCTTGGGCCAGGCGAATGGCGTCGGTCATGGCGCTTTCGTCATCGGCGTAAGGCAGATAGCGGCAACCGCCCATGGCTGGGCCCAGCTGCTCGCTGTGGATCGCCACGACCGCTTTCAGGCCCGTAGACGGGTCGTTGAACAGGTGCAGTGACTGGGTACGGGTGCTTTGCATCAGTGCGAACATCGACGGGCTCCCCCACGAGGTGCTCCTTCCAGTATAGGCACCGCCCCAAAGCTGGCGTGGTCGCCGGACCACTGGACGAAACCGCCCGCCACAGCTAATACTCAAGCGTGTGTGGAGATACCCCATGAAGCCACGTCAAGCCTGCCTGGCCTGCCTGGAACGCGAGCCTGTCGCCCTGCTGGAAGCCGCATTGTGGATGGCCGCCGAGCACGACCTCAGCGTCGAGCCCGCGGCCAGCCTTGCCATGCTGCATGACCTGCAGCGTGAGATCAGCGCCAACCTGCCGATGCTGCCACTGTGCGAACTGGCCCAGCCACTGCTGCGCCAACTCAATGCCCTGGGCTTTCAGCAGGATGAGTACCACCCCCTGCGCCCGCAGGCCGCGATGATGGACAAGGTGCTACAACGCCGCCGTGGCCAACCACTGACCTTGGCCATCCTTGCCCTGGAGCTGGCCCAGCGGCTGTCCATCCCGCTGGAGGGTGTGGGCTTCCCTGGCCATTTCCTGCTGCGCGTGCCGGGTGCCGACCACCTGCTCGACCCCTGTGGTGGCCGGCGCCTGTACCCCAATGATTGCCGTGAGCTGCTGGCGCGCCAGTTTGGCCCGCACGTTGCGCTGACGGCGGAGCACCTGCGCAGCGCCAGCCCGCTGCAGATGCTGCAACGGCTGTCACGCAACCTGCGCCAGCTGCACATCAGCAACGACAACCACCTGGCGGCCTTGATCGACGCCGAGCGGATCATGCAGCTGGGCCCGGTTCAAGTCAGCGACTACGTGACCCGCGCCTCGCTGTACCAGCACCTGGACTGCCCACAGGCCGAGCGCTTCGACCTGGAGCATGCGTTACTGCTCACGGAAGACCCGGTCCAGCGCCTGAAGCTGTCCGAGCGGATCGGCAAGCTTCCGACGGCGAACCGTTCGCTTCACTGAACCGGGCTGTCCGGCTGCTGGGCTGGGTGGGCCTTGGCGAATGCCGGGTGCACGGCCGCCAGGGCGGCAACCCGGAGGATGCGCGGGAAGCTGTCGAGGTCGATATTGAAACGCTCGGCGGCATAAAGCTGCGGGATCAGGTACACATCCGCCAGCCCCGGTTGCTCACCGAAGCAAAAGCCATGGTCACCGATCAGTTGCTCCACCGCTGCCAAACCCTGGCTGATCCAGTGGCCGATCCACTGGTTGACCTGGCCTTCGTCCTGGCCGGCCTGGCGCAACCGGTTGAGCACGCTGACGTTGTGTAGTGGATGAACGTCGCAGCCAATGATTGCCGCCACGCCGCGTACCTTCGCGCGCGCTTCGGCCGTGGCCGGCAGCAGTGCAGGCTGTGGATAAACCTCTTCCAGGTACTCGATGATCGCGGGTGACTGCACCAGCAATTCGCCGCCGTCGGTGCGCAAGGCCGGCACGCGGCCCTGCGGGTTGACGGCGACGTAGCCCGCACCGCGCTGCTCACCCTGTAGCAGGTTGACCGGCAAGGACTGGTAGGCCAGCCCCTTCAGTGCCAGGGCAATGCGCACCCGGTAGGACGAGGTGGAACGGTAATAGGTGTACAGCTCCATGCCCCTGCCTCCTCAGTGGGCCGCAATGACCGTGCCACGGCATTCGCCGAAGCCGATGCTGGCCACGCCGTCACGCGTGCAGCGGGCACGCAGGATGATCTCGTCGCCGTCTTCGAGGAACTTGCGCACCTCGCCGCTGGCCAGTTCGACCGGCAGCTTGCCGCCTTCGGTGATCTCCAGCAGGCTGCCGTAAGAACCCGGCGTGGCGCCCGACAATGTGCCCGAACCGAACAGGTCGCCCGGCTGCAGTTGGCAGCCGTTGACGCTGTGGTGCGCCACCAGCTGCGCCACGGTCCAGTACATGCTGCGGGTGTTGCTCAGGGTCAGGCGGTGCGGGGCAGCGCCCTGCTCGCGCATGCGCTCCGTCAGCAACAGCACTTCGAGTTCGATATCGAATGCACCGGCGGCCTGGTCGCGCTTGTCCAGCAGGTACGACAGTGGCTGCGGGTCGCCATCCGGGCGTGCCGGCTGGGCGCAGCGGAACGGCTCCAGCGCTTCAGCCGTGACTACCCAAGGCGAGATGGTAGTAATGAAGCTTTTGGACAGGAACGGCCCCAAGGGCTGGTATTCCCAAGCCTGGATATCACGCGCCGACCAATCGTTGAGCAGGCACAGGCCGGCTACGTGCTCGGCAGCATCGCCAATCGGGATCGCCTGGCCCATGTCATTGCCCTGGCCAATCCAGATGCCCAGTTCCAGTTCGTAGTCCAGCCGCGCGCAAGGGCCGAAGCTCGGCTCGGTGTGCCCGGCCGGCAAGGTCTGGCCCTTGGGCCGGCGTACATCGGTGCCGGACGTGCGGATGGTCGAGGCGCGGCCGTGATAACCGATCGGCACGTACTTGTAGTTTGGCAGCAGCGGGTTGTCGGGGCGGAACAGCTTGCCCACGTTTTTTGCGTGCTCGATGCCCACGTAGAAGTCGGTGTAGTCACCGATCTGCGCAGGTACATGCAACTGGCAGGCACTGGCCGGGTACAGTGCGGCTTGCAGCGCCGCCTGGTGTTCGCTGTGTTCGCCAAGCAGTACCTGCAAGCGCTCGCGCAGGGCGACACGGGCGCTGCGGCCCAGCGCGAAGAATGCGTTCAGTGCACCACCACGGGTGGCTTCCACGGCGGCCTTGGCGGCGCCGTCGAACAGGCCGGCGGCCAGTACCGCCTCCAGGTCAAGGATCGCGTCGCCGATGGCCACGCCACAGCGCCTGGCCTCACCTGGCCGGCTGAAGATACCCAATGGCAGGTTCTGCAGCGGGAAGTCGTTGTGCCCGTTGGCGTGCTCGACCCAGCTACGGGCATTGGCAGTGTGGTTCATCGGTTATCTCCGGTTCGGGTTGAAGGTGCTCGGCAAGGTGGCCCAGCAACTATCGTAGTCGGCCTGCAATTGCGGGCATTCAAGGGCCTGCTGGCTCGGGCGCAGCACTTGGCTGGTCTCGAACATGAAGGCCATGGTGTTATCGATCTTGTGCGGCGCCAGGTCGGCGGCAATGGCTTTTTCGCAGGTTTCGGCGTCGGGGCCGTGGGCGCTCATCACCCCGTGCAGCGAGGCACCACCGGGCAGGAAGCCCTCGGCCTTGGCATCATAGGCACCGCTGATCAAGCCCATGAACTCGTTCATGAGGTTGCGGTGGAACCATGGCGGACGGAAGGTGTTCTCGGCCACCATCCAGCGTGGTGGGAAGATCACGAAGTCCATATTGGCCAGGCCATGCACGCTGGTCGGCGAAGTCAGCACGGTGAAGATCGACGGGTCCGGGTGGTCGAAGCTGACCGTACCGATGGTGTTGAAACGGCGCAGGTCGTATTTGTACGGCACGTTGCTGCCGTGCCAGGCAACCACATCCAGCGGTGAGTGCTGCAGTTCGCAGGCCCAGTGCTCGCCGAGGAACTTCTGCACCAGTTGCACCGGCCCTTCGGCCTCTTCGTAGTGCGCCACCGGGGTGAGGAAGTCGCGCGGGTTGGCCAGGCCGTTGCTGCCAATCGGGCCCAGCTCCGGAATACGCAGCGGTGCACCGTGGTTTTCGGCGATATAGCCACGGGCCTGGCCGTCGAGCAGTTCGACGCGGAACTTCATGCCGCGCGGAATTACCGCGATTTCCAGGGGGCCGACTTCCATTACACCCAGTTCGGTGGCAATGCGCAGGCGGCCCTGTTCCGGCACCAGCAGCAGTTCACCGTCGGCGTTGAAGAACACCCGCTCCATGGAACGGTTGGCGCAGTAGATGTAGATGCTCACGCCGGCCGGTTTCTGCGCCGGGGCGTTGGCCACCATGGGCAGCCAGCCTTCGATGAAATCGGTGGGCTCGGCAGGTATCGGCTGGGGGCTCCAGCGCAGGCGGTTGGGGTTGATGGCCCCCAGCGGCGCGGTCAGCGCCTGGCGCGCCAGCCGCTCGAAACGCGGGTGCAATGCAGACGGGCGAATGCGATACAGCCAGGTACGGCGCAGCTCGCTGCGGGCCATGGTGAACGCCGTGCCCGAGAGCAATTCGGCGTACAGCCCATAAGGCGCCTTCTGCGGCGAGTTCTGCCCGACCGGCAAGGCACCCGGCAGCGCTTCGCTGGCAAACTCGTTGCCGAAGCCGCTGAGGTAGTGAAGGTCGGGTGATGTGTCGCGAGTCATCGATGCCTCCGGGCTCTGACCGAGCCGTTGCTGGCAGCTGGCTGCTGGCCCGATGCGGGGTGACAGCGCGTCTGCATTGTTTTTATCGTAATCAGATTACGAATAACGTAATTTGCTACGGGCATGGCGTCAAGCTATAAAGGCGCGACTCGAAGAATCCGGAAGCAGATGTCCATGACCAAAGCCAGCTCCTCCGCCGACAACGGCAAGCAGAAAGTCCGCTCGGCGGAGGTTGGCACAGACATCCTCAAAGCCCTTGCCGAACTCTCCCCCTCCACCTCGCTGTCGCGCCTGTCGGAGCATGTGCAGATGCCGGCGAGCAAGGTGCACCGCTACCTGCAGGCGCTGATTGCCAGCGGTTTTGCCGAGCAGGATGCGGCCACCAACCATTACGGTTTGGGCCGTGAGGCATTGCGGGTCGGGCTGGCGGCGCTGGGCAGCATCGATGTGCTGAAGATTGCCGCACTGCCGCTGTCGCAGCTGCGCGACGAACTGAACGAGAGCTGCTTCATTGCGGTGTGGGGCAACCAGGGCGCAACCGTGGTCAGCATCGAACCTGCGGTGCGTGCAGTTACCGTGGTCACGCAGATGGGCTCGGTGCTGCCGCTGCTCACCTCGTCCACCGGCCTGGTGTTCGCCGCCTACCTGCCGGAACGCGAGACCGTGGAGCTGCGTGACCGGGAACTGGCCGCCCTGCAGCAGAGTGCCGACGATTACCAGGCGGTATTGGCGGGCATTCGCGAACGCGGCCTGCACCATGTGCACGGGCTGCTGATGCCGGGCGTGGATGCGCTGTCGGCGCCCGTGTTCAATGCCATGGGGCAGGTTGCGGCGGTGATGACCGTGGTCGGGCCGACGTCGATCTTCCACGCCGACGAACATGGCCCGGCGGCGCAACGGCTGCTGGCGGCTGCGCGGGAAACCAGCTGGCGCATGGGCTATTCGCCCGCTGCCTGAGTGGCCGCAGCACTATTGCCCGATACGTAAAGGTGAATGTCATAAGCCGCTATTTTTCCCATGGGATCAAGCGCTTATTCTTGGCTCACTGGCCGGCATGAAGGGCTCTCCCCCCGCTTTTCATGCCTGCGAGGTTCACCGACGTAGATTTTGAAGCTCCTTGATCTGACGTCTCGATTGGCCGCTGCGGCTTGCAGCGGCCTTTTTTTTTGCACTGAACAACATGCGCTCTCGACTGGATGACGCGGTCCCACAAAGTACCCTGCAAGCTCTCTACAGCGGATACTTCTGCAGGTTCGCCATCATCTGCTGCAGCGCCTGCAAACTGTCCTGCGGATGCACCGCCCCGTCAAAGTCACCGATCCGGGCCCAGTTCTCGGCCACCTGCTCCGGGGTAAAGCCTTCGCGCGGATCGAAGCCCACCCCCAGGCTGCGCTCCCAACGCACCTTGCCCACCCAGCCGCCGCCTACCTCGAACAGCTCACCCGTGCCCTGGCACTGCTCGCTGCCCAGGTACACCACCAGCGGGCTGACCAGCTCGGGCTTGAGCCGCTCGAATACCTGGGGCGGGATCAGCCCTTCGGTCATGCGCGTGCCACCGGTGGGGGCGATGGCGTTGACCAGGATGCCGTGCTTGCGCCCTTCGATCGCCAGGGTGCGGGTCAGCCCGTACAAGCCCAGCTTGGCCATGCCGTAGTTGGCCTGGCCGAAATTGCCGTAAATGCCAGAGGTAGAAGCGGTGAAGATCACCCGCCCCCAGTTCTGCTCGCGCAGGTGTGGCCAGGCAGCCCGGGTGACTTTGTAGGCCCCTTCGACATGCACCTGGTAAACCTGCTCCCAGTCGCTGTCGTCCATCTTGTGGAACGTCTTGTCACGCAGGATACCGGCATTGTTCACCAGCACATCAACCCGGCCAAAGCTGTCCAGGGCCTGCTCGACAATACGTGCACCCTGGCTGACCGAGTCGTGGTTGGCGATGGCGGTGCCACCAGCGGCGCGTATCTGCTCCACCACACGATCGGCGGCCGAGGCGCTGGCACCTTCACCGTGGGTAGAGCCGCCGAGGTCGTTCACCACCACCTTGGCGCCACGTGCGGCGAACAGCAGCGCATGGGCACGGCCCAGGCCACCGCCGGCTCCGGTGACAATCACCACGCGATCTTGCAGACGGACAGGCTCGCTCATGCTCATGGCTCCAGGCAGGTTCAGGTAAGCCGAGTGTCCGCCGCAAACAACGGGCGGACAACAAAGCTCACGCAGGCTGAATGCCTGGCAATAACGCAGGGCGATGCGGCCCGATCAGGACCACGCCACTTTCTGCGTATAGAAGCTCACAAGCTGCTCACGAAAGGCCAGGTAGTGACGCAGCACCTGCACTGGCGCTTCGGTGTGCGGGTAATGGCCGATACCTGGTAGCTGCACGGTGTCCGCCTCCGGCACCAGTTGCCGGTAGCGCTCGAGCATGTGCGCGCCGGACAGCGGGTCGACCACGCCATTGATCAGGCGCAGTGGCACGCCTGTGCGCTGCATCGCCCCAACCCAGCGCTCGCGGTGCAATCTGCGTTCGGGCATGTAGCTCACCAGCTTGTGCAGGATACGTGTGCCCCGGTTGGCGGTGATCAGGCTCCAGAAATCATCCAGGGCACTTTCGCTGGGGTGGGTGCAAGGGCCATAGACCTGGGTCACGTTGCGCACCAGGTCGTCACGCCCGAACGAACGCCCCACCAGCCAGCCGAACCGGCTGAGCAGCAGCTTCTGGATCAGCAACATGCGGCAGCTTTCGGGGAACAGCCCGCTGTTGAGGAACACACAGCTGGCAACCTCGGCACGCTGCTCATGGTGCCGCGCCAGCAGCTCCTGGGCGACGCTGCCGCCGTAGTCGTGGGCCAGCAGGTGCACCGGCTGGTCGACCTGCAGGTGGCCAAGCAAAGCCTGCTGCAAGTCTGCCTGCTCCATCAGGCTGTAGGCGTGATCGACCGGCTTGGCCGAATCGCCAAAGCCCAGCATGTCGCAAGCGATCACCCTGAAGCGTTGGCTCAAAGGCCCCCACAAATAGTGCCAATCCCAGCTGGCGGTGGGGAAACCGTGTAACAGAAGCAGGGGCTCTCCTTGCCCTGCGGTCCAGTAGCGGATGCTCTGGCCCCGGAAAGTGAAACTCTGTCCCCGGGTACGCCAGACGCACAATGGAATTTCGGCCATAGGCATCAGAACGGTCCCGGTGAAGTGGTGTTGGCGGAATAGGGCAAGGCTGCGGTCATTGCATGTCACCTCGGCACATACATGTGCTCTCTATGTCGAGGCAGAGTCTAGCCAGCAGGCCATGGGCTGAAACTTGCGTTGCCAGCCAGCTTGATGACTGAGCGAGTCAGTGGCACGAACGGTCAGAGCAGCATGGCCAGCAGCGGTGCCGCGAACAGGTTCAACAACCCGGTCAGGACCATGACCAGGCCGGCCACCGAGCCTTCCTCGCAGCCCACCTCCTGAGCCCGGCTGACCCCGGCACCGTGCGCCCCGACGCCAAACAGTGCACCCCGTGCCAGGGGCGTGCGCAACGGCAACCAGCGCAGCAGCACGCCACCGAACATGGCGCCGAGCACGCCGGTGAACATCACGAACACCGCCGTCAGTTCCGGCACGCCACCCAGGTCATGGGCCAAGGGCATGGCAAACGGCGTGGTGATCGAACGCGGCACCAGCGACAGGCTGGTTGCACTGTCCAGCGCCAGCAGATGCGCAAGGCCCCAGGAGCTGGCGATCGAGGCACTGCTGCCTGCCACCATGCCCACCATCAGGGCCGGCCAATGGCGCGCCAGCATGGCCCGCTGCTGCCAGATCGGCACCGCGAAGGCCACAGTCACCGGGCCGAGCACGCTCATCAACCAATGGGTATTGCGGGCATACTCTGCATAGGCGGTATGCAGCGGCACCGCCACGGCCAGCAGCAGCACGGGTACCAATATCAACGGCGACAGCAGGTAGCGCTTGCTGCGCCGGTACAGCCAACGGCTGCCCAGGTAAGCCAGCAAGGTCAGGGCCAGCCAGAACAGCGGCATGGGTTCAAGGCTCATGGCGCAAGCTCCAGCGGCACACCAGTTCCACGGTCAAGGCAGTCACCACCATCACCATCAGCGTGCTCACGGCGATCACCAGCAAGATGCGCCAGCCTTCTTCACGGATGAGCGAGCCGTAATCCAGCAGGCTCATCAGCGCCGGGATGAAAAACAGCAGCATCTCGGCCATCAGCCAGCCCGCGCCCAGTTGCAACATGGCCGGCTTGAGCACACCCGAAGCGAACAGTATCAACAACAGTGCCAGGCCCATCACGCCGCCAGGAATCGGCCAGCCCAGCCAACTGGCAAGCTGGCCTCCGAGCAGGAACAAAGAACAAAGGATCGCCAGCTCGACAAGCAGGCGCAGGGCTTTTTTCAACAACGCGGGTTTCATGATGCGGGTTCCTCGACAGACCCTTATTGTAAGATTCGGCTGCCTAGGCCAGAAGCGAATTGTTAGACTGATCGCCATTCCATAATGGAATTCAGAGGATGGAATTCAAACAGCTACGCAGCTTTATCGAAGTGGTCCACCGCGGCGGTTTCACCCAGGCGGCGCACACCCTGCACATCAGCCAGTCGGCTGTAAGCAAGCAGGTGGCCCAGCTGGAGCAAGATGTGGGCCAGCCACTTCTGGAGCGCCAGGCCTCGCAGCTGCACCTGACGGCAGCCGGGCGCATTGTGCTGGAGCGTGGCGAAGCCCTGCTGCGTCAGCGCCAGGCACTGCTCAACGAGCTGGACGACCTCAGCCAGATGGAGCGTGGCGAGCTGCGCCTGGGCTTGCCCATGCTGGGCAGCGACGCCTTGTTCGCCGGTTTGTTCGCTGAATACCGCCGGCGCCACCCGAATATCGCGATTCAGTTGCTCGAAGGTGGCAGCCGCAGCGTCGAGCAGGCAGTCAGGAGTGGCGAACTGGAATTGGGTGGCAGCCTGACGCCCAGCGACGAAGCGTTCGACTACCAACCGTTTTGCAACGAACCGCTGGATGCCCTGCTGCCGGCTGGCCATGCCTTGGCGGGCCTGGACGGGGTGGACTTGGCGCAACTGGCCGATACACCGTTCCTGCTCTATCAGCGCAGCTTCGTGCTCAATGACCGGCTGCTGAAGGCGTGCCAGCAGCAAGGCTTTACCCCGAAGGAAGGCGGGCGCAGCGGCCAGGCGGATTTTTTGGCAGCGCTGGTGGCGGCGGGCCAGGGCGTGGTGTTGCTGCCCCGGGTGGTGGCAAAAGCGCTTGAGCGCCCCGGGGTGGTGCGTTTGCCGCTGCGTTCGCCGCAGGATTTGCGTTGGGATATTGCCTTTATCTGGCGGCGCGGGGCGTACCTGTCACGGGCGGCGCAGGCCTGGTTGGCGTTGCTGCGCGAGTGGCCGGTGCCGGGCAGTAGCTAATGATTTAGCCAGTGCCGGCCCTTTCGCGGGTTTACCCGCAAAGAGGCCAGACCAAGCGAAAATGCCCCGTCAGGCTTTCAACGCTTGAACAAGCTCCGCCAACCATGGCTCCGCATCGGCTTCCGGGGTCACGGTCTCGCTGGCATCCAGGCGCAGCATCGGCTGCACTTCGCGCACACCCAACTCGGCAAACAGCTCGCGCATTTGTTCGCCACCACCACAGTAGGTGTCACCGTAGCTGGCGTCGCCCAGCGCAATGACTGCACCCGGCAGGCCACGCCAGGCCGCAGGCAGGGTGTCACGAATGGCGCAGTACAACGGCATGAGGTTGTCCGGCAGCTCGCCCATGCCGGTGGTCGAGGTCACAGCCAGCAAGGCGTCTGGGGCAAAACCTTCAAGATCCTGCAGGGTGGCACGCGCCGCATGCCAGGCCTCCAGGCCTCCAGCCTTCAACAGCGATTCGGCGTGACGGGCGACTTCTTCGGCGGTGCCATAGACCGATCCGGAAATAATGGCGACTTTCATCGGGTAGAGGATTCCGAAACTGAGTGAAAACGTAGGATACTAGCATCCAGCGCTGGCAAAAGGCCGCCTCTACCATAGTCGCCGCCTTCAGCCTTTCTTTGCTCAATGGCCCAGACATGATCAACGCGCAATTGCTGCAATCAATGGTCGATGCGTCCAATGACGGGATCGTGGTTGCCGAACAGGAAGGCGACGACACCATCCTGATCTACGTGAACGCCGCTTTCGAACGCCTGACCGGCTATAGCCGCGACGAAATCCTCTACCAGGATTGCCGCTTCCTGCAGGCCGACGACCGTGACCAGCTTGGCCGTGCCCGCATCCGCAGGGCCTTGGCCGAAGGCCGCCCCTGTCGCGAAGTGCTGCGCAACTACCGCAAAGATGGCAGCGCGTTCTGGAACGAGCTGTCGATCACCCCGGTAAGGCTCGACGCTGAACAGCGGACCTATTTCATCGGTATTCAGAAGGACGTCAGCCGCCAGGTCCAACTTGAGCGGGAGCTTGCCGAACTGCGCGTTTGTCCGAAACCCGACGAACGCGCCTGAACCAAATACGCCACGCACGGTCAATTTCGTTGAAGAAATCGCCACCACCGAGTTCGATCATGCAAGCAGACGCGCTCCTGACCCAGGACGAACTGGATTTCATCCAGAGCATGCAGCATTCGCCGCAGCTGAACCTGGCAGACTCCATGTCGAGTCTGCTGGTCAATGGCGACCGTCGTATCCAGAGCTTGCTGACCCGCCTGGTGGCCAACGAACAGGTGACTTTGCAAGCCCAGTTCAACAACCAGCAGATCAGCTTCCCGCTGCAGTTGGTGGAAGACGAGTTCCACGCCCTGCACCTTCAAGTGGGTTCACCCGAAATCTACGAAGACGGCCCCATGCTGCGCGCGTGGCGCCTGTCGATGGAAACGCCCAGCCCGTTGCTCGATAGCCATGATCAGCAAAGCGGCCTGTGGGTTCGCGATATTTCGTTCAAAGGTGTACTGGTGGAGATCCGCGGCTTGCCAGCGGCGCCCACCCGTTTCGAGTTGCGCTTCGCCCCGGGCGATATCAGCCCGATCGAATTGCATGGTGTACTGGGCCGGCGCATCGGCCCGGACCTGGCGGCCTACGACCTGGGCCAGAGCCCGGCCGAAGAGATCGACCGCCTGCGCGACTATATCCTCCAGGCCCATCGCCAAGCGCACCCCGAATTGCACACTCAGGTATCGAGCTGACCGGCCAGAAACTGCCGCAAGCGCTGGCGCATCACACTACCCTGCGCACCAAGGCACGCTACCAGGCTGCCTGCCAGGTGGTCCTGTGCCACTTCTGCAGCTTCGCCGGCCAGCAACAACGGGCATTCCAGTACCGCAGCCATGCGCACCAGTCGTCGGGTGAGCTCCGCCGTGGGTGGGTGGTGGGAAAACAGCACCAGGGCATCTGGTTTCAGGCGTTCGCAGACCAGCGCCAGCTCCTGCAGCGGCTGCCCGCTCGCCAAAGGCGTCACGCCAATCTCGTCGCTGCCCAGGCTCAGGCCGGTCACCAGTAATTCCAGTTCGTGGCATTGCCCTGGCAACGCTGCCAGCAGCACTGTGCGACCACGCGGCACGTGGGCGAGCTGCAAACGGGCAAATACCCGGCCACGCAAGAACTGGTCGAGGAACAACCACTCGCTGGCCTCCCCATAGCCGCCCTGCCCCGCCGCCAGGTCGTGCCAAACCGGCATGAACACCTCGGCGAACACCTGGTCCAGGGTGTTGGCAGCAAACACCTCGTCGAACAGCCGGTCCAGGCCGGCCATGTCAAACTGCTGCACGGCCTGACGCACCTGGTGCTGCCAGCGCAACCAGACGTCCGTCGCCCCGCTGACCTGCTCGGCAAGGGCATGACCGCGAGCGAGGATGCTGCCCACTTTACTCACCGCCACACCGCGCTCAAGCCAGCCGAGGATACGGCGGATGTCATCGATGTCCGCTTGGGAATAAAGGCGGTGGCCACTGTCGGTGCGGGTTGGCTGAATCAGCCCGTAGCGGCGCTCCCAGGCACGCAGGGTCACGGCGTTGACACCCGTCAGTCGGGAAACTTCGCGGATCGGAAACAGCTCCTGCTGCTCAAGACCCACTTGAATCAGCGGATCACGTCCCTGTTCGTTCATCTGCACGGCGTACCCTGAGTGCGGAAGTTGAGCGCTCATTCTACTACGCCGACACCGATCGCAGGGTGCAACCGTTTGCCGGCTGACATTCGGCGAAGATCACACATGCGCGATAATGCGCGCCCGATTCTTGCATGCACACCTGCGTTGCCCACCACCCCGGGCCACGTAGCCAAAGGGGCCAGCTACCCGCCAGCCCCGTTGCCAGGAGATACACGATGTCTACCCCACCCGTCACCTTGATGGTGTCGCGCCGCGCCGCCCATGGCCGCTACCAGGACCTGCTGGCCTGGCTGCATGAAGGCGAGCAGCTGGCCACCGACTTCCCCGGCTACCTCGGTTCGGGCATCCTCGCCCCGCCCCGCGATGGCGACGAATTCCAGATCATCTTCCGCTTCAGCGACGAACCCACCCTGCATGCCTGGGAGCATTCCGCCTCGCGCCGGGCTTGGCTGCAACGCGGCAACGGCCTGTTCGAACGCCCCAAAGAAGCGCGCGTCAGTGGCATCGACGACTGGTTTGGCACCAATACGGTGCAAAAACCACCGCGCTGGAAGCAGGCGGTGGCCATCTGGCTGGCGTTCTTCCCGGTGTCGCTGGCGTTCAACCTGCTGTTTGGCCCCTGGCTGGCCGCGCTGGACCTGCTGCCCCGGGTAATGCTCAGCACCCTGGCCCTGACGCCGGTCATGGTGTACCTGTTCATCCCCCTGTCCACCCGCCTGCTGGCCAGTTGGCTGCATGCCTCACCTGCCACCACTGGCGCCCTGCGCAGCCGCTGAGGCCAGGCCATACAACAGGGAAACAGTTCGGGTATGCTGGGCGGCAACCAAACGACAGACAAGTTGACCGCCCCGAAATGAACAGCCCCATTCTCGTTACCGGAGCCAGCCAGCGCGTCGGGCTGGCCCTGGCCCTTGAACTGGCACAGGCCGGCCATACGGTGGTCAGTGCCAGCCGCAGCGTCCAGCCACACACGGCCCACCCGAACATCGTGCAGTTTCAGGCCGACCTGTGCCTGGCGGCCGACCGCCAGGCCCTGATCGATCACCTGCACAGCCATTACGACGGCCTGCGCGCCATCATCCACAACGCCTCGCTGTGGCTCGATGACGGGCTCGACAACCTCGATACCATGTTTCGCCTGCACGTCGAAGCGCCCTACCACCTCAACCTGGCCCTGGGCGACTTGCTTGCCGAGGTGGAAAAGGCCGACATCATCCACATCTGCGACGAAACCTCTTCGCGCGGCAGCAAAAGCCATATTGGCTACGCCGCCACCAAGGCTGCGCTGCAGAACATGGTGCTGTCGTTCGCTGAAAAATATGCACCCACGGTGCACGTGAACGGTATCCTGCCTGGGCTGCTGATCCTCAAGGAAGGGGGCGACGAAGCCTACCGCCAGCAAACCCTGAAAAAGGCCCTGCTGGAGTTCGAACCCGGCGCCGGCCCGCTGATCGAGACAGTCAAATACCTGCTCGCCAGCCAGTACAGCACCGGTAGCCAGGTGGTCATCAATGGTGGCCGCCACTTGAAGAACCGCATGACCTGAGAGAAGCCCATGACCCCACAGCAACAGCTCGAACTCGAAGCCGCCGCGTTCCGGCGCCTGGTCGAACACCTGCAAAAGCGCACCGACGTACAGAACATCGACCTGATGAACCTGTCCGGTTTCTGCCGCAACTGCCTGTCCAAGTGGTACAAGGCTGCGGCCGACGAGCGCCAGCTCGACCTGAGCCTGGACGACGCCCGCGAAGCGGTATATGGCATGCCCTACGCCGAGTGGAAAGCCCAATACCAGAAAGAAGCCAGCGCCGACCAACAGGCGGCGTTCGAAAAAGGAAAACCTCGTGACTGATCTGAACACCCTGCGCGCCAGCCTGGCCAGCGGCCAACATGTATTTGCCGATACCCTGGCGTTCATTGCCGACAACTACAGCTACCAGCCGCAGGCCTTCAACAACGGCGGCGTGGAGAACGCGGCCGGGCAGAACGAAGGTTCGTGCAAGACCTTGGGCCTGGCTTTGCTGGAAGGGCTGAGCGACCAGGAAGCGCTGCTGGCCTTTGGCGAGCACTACCGTGATGTGGTGGCCACGCCTGAGGGCAGCGACCATGGCAATATCCGTGCGCTGATCGAGCATGGTTTGGCCGGTGTGAAATTTGCCGGGCAGCCGCTTTCGCGCAAGGCTTGAGATAGCTGGGGCCGCTTTGCGGCCCCAAAATCCTGAACCCACCCTCAATCCATGAGGGTGCCGGGTACCCCGTGGTCCAGCGCTCCCCGTTGCAACCACTGCAAGGCCACCGGCCACAGGCTCTCGCGAAACCGGTCATGGAAAAACGCGAAATGGCCAATCTCCTCGACCGAGATATCCACAGGCGCGATACGCAGGTGCCGGGCACCCTGTAGATAACTCAGCAACCGCTCGGTCGCCGCCACAGTGCCAAACGGGTCATCGGACAAGCTGATGGCCAGCGTCGCTGCCTGGACGTGTGCAAACGGTACCCTCTCCAGCCGGCGCCCACTTGGCCGGTGCTCATAGCGTGGCGTACGGGTGGTCCAGTCATCCACCACCCCTGCCGGGGTGTCTTCCATCCAGCCCAGACGCTTGCCGGGGAAGTAGCCCAAAGCGCGGGTAAGCAAAGGCATCACCACATGCCATTTGCCGAACAGCCGCCAGCGTTGATCAGCCGCATAATCGCGCCAGTAGGCAAACTGTGCGCCGACCATCACTACCCTGCGTATCTGGCCAGCCGACGGTGCCAGGCCTACTGCACAACCGCCAAAACTGTGCCCCACCACGTCTATTGGCTGACCGGGGAAACGCTCGGCTGCATGCGCCAACATCGCTTCGAAATCCAGACGGCCCCAGTCGCTCCACGATGCCTGGAAGCCGCGCAACGAAACCGGGCGGGATTCGCCGATGCCACGGTAGTCGTAGGTCAGCACATCGCAGCCCTGGGCAAACAGGTAGTCGGCAAAGCGGGAGTAGTAGCGGCAGCGTACCGAAGTGGCCGCGTTGATGATCACCAGCGGGCGCTGGGGGTCAGGCTGGGCGTGACGCCAGCAGAAGCCGCCGAGGCTGTAGCCATCGGCTGTGGCCTGGCGAAAGGGGGTGGCGGGTTGGGTGAGGCTGCTCATGGCGCATTCCCTGTTGTTGTGCGCCAAAACTAGCAAAGATTTTGTAGCCTGTACCGCCCTCTTCGCGGGTAAACCCGCTCCCACAGGTATTATGCCAAGCTCCAAAGCGGTGCATTTCCTGTGGGAGCGGGTTTACCCGCGAATGGGCCAGTACAGGTAAATACTCTTACAGCTCGATGCAGTCGAACTTCACATCGGTGGCCACGTCGTCGTCGTAGTTGACGTCAGCGCGCTCGAAGCCGAACAGGTTGAGGAACTGCTTCTTGTAACCGGCATAGTCGGTCAGGGCGAACAGGTTCTCGGTGGTGACCTGTGGCCACAGGGCCTTGCACTCGTTCTGCACGTCGTCGCGCAGTTCCCAGTCGTCCAGGCGCAGACGGCCCTTCTCGTCGACTTCGGCCGGCGCACCATCGGCGCGATACAGGCGGTCGCGGTACATGCGGTCCAGTTGGTCCTGGGTGCCTTCGTGAACGCCTTTCTCCTGCATGATCTTGAAGACCATCGACAGGTACAGCGGCATTACCGGAATGGCCGAGCTGGCCTGGGTAACCACCGACTTCAGCACGGCCACGTTGGCGCCGCCTTTCACTTCGCCGGCCAGCTTCTGGTCCAGGCGCAGGGCAGTTTCGTCCAGGTCCTGCTTGGCCTGGCCCAGCGCACCGTGCCAGTAGATTGGCCAGGTAATGTCGCTGCCGATGTAGCTGAAGGCCACGGTGCGAGCGCCTTCGGCCAGCACGTTGGCGCCTGCCAGGGCGTCGATCCACAGCTGCCAGTCCTGGCCGCCCATGACGGTCACGGTGTCGGCAATTTCCTGCTCGGTGGCCGGCTCGATGCTGGCCTCGATGATGGTGTCCTTGTTGGTGTCGATGGCGGTCGATTTGTAAGGCTCGCCGATCGGCTTCAGGGCCGAGCGGATGACTTCACCGGTCTGCGGCAGTTTGCGCACAGGCGAGGCCAGCGAGTAGATGACCAGGTCGACCTTGCCACCCATCTCGTTCTTGATCAGCTCGATGACCTTGGCACGGGCCTCGTCGGAGAAGGCGTCACCGTTGATCGACTTGCTGTACAGGCCCTCGGCCTTGGCAAACTTGTCGAAGGCAGCGGAGTTGTACCAGCCAGCAGTGCCGGCCTTGGTTTCGGTGCCTGGTTTTTCGAAGAACACGCCCAGGGTGTCGGCCTTGAAACCGAACGCTGCGGTGATACGCGCTGCCAGGCCGTAGCCACTGGAAGCACCGATGACCAGGACCTTCTTCGGGCCATCCTCGCGCACGCCCAGCTTGCGGGTGGCTTCGATCTGGTCACGGACGTTGAGCTCGCAGCCCTTCGGGTGAGTCGTGGTGCAGATGAAACCGCGAACCTTAGGATGAATGATGGCCAATGTCTGTACCTCGTCAGGTTTATGCCGGGGAAGCGCCGCTTGGGGCGATTCCGATTGATCAGAGGGTGAGACTACCCCCGCAGGTTATCCGACACATATTACGGGGTGATCAAAAGGATGCAAAACCAAGGTTCTCCTGTGCCGGCCTCGTCGCGGGCTCGCCCGCTCCCACAGATGGTTCACAACCTCAAGGCCGGTGCAGTACCTGTGGGAGCGGGCAAGCCCGCGAAGAGGCCAATACAGGTCCCCTCAATCGCGACGTCGGCGACGCCCGGTGATCATCGACAACGGCAGGTTCTCGCGCAGGCGCACACTCTCGTAGATGGCCGCCAGCACATGCACACACACCAACGCCAACACCGCATCGGCCAACCAACTGTGCAGGTCGGTCGGCCAATCTGCGCCCCACAGCGCATCCACCTCCTGGGACGCCCAGCCGGTCAGGACCAGCCCTGCGATACCGGTCAGCATCAAAAGCATCACCAGGGCGCCAATCGGCGAATGCCCCAGGCGATGACAAGGCTCGCCGCGCAGCAGCGCACGGGCATGCCCTGCAAGGCGCGCCGGGGTTGGCCAGAAATCGGCCCAGCGCGCGCTGGGTGGCCCGACAAAGCCCCAGACCACGCGCACCACGACACAGGCCAGTGCGTAGTAACCCAGCCACTGGTGCCAGTCGTCACCTTCTTCGTTGAAAAAATAGTCGGCGAAGAACACACCGGCGATGGAGAGATGGCACAGCCGCAGGAGCGGGTCCCACAGCTGCACCGTGCCGTCGCTGTTCAATCGTGGTACTCGGACTTGACCGCCTTGCCGCTCACCGGGTCATGGTAGATCTCGACCTTGCGGCCATCCTTGTCGAGACCATAGATCTCGTAGCAGTTGCCCTTGGTAACCTTGAACTTGTTGATCTTGTAACCCTGCTCCTTGAGCTGGGCCTGGAACTTTTCCTGGTCTTGCCAGGTGCTTTTGTCTGCGGTGGTGCATTGGGTGGCGGCGAATGCTGTGCTGCTGCCGATCAGTAGCATCAAGGCGATGAGGGTGCGCATGAGTATGAGCTCCATTCAGTTGAGTGAAAACAGCACGGAATTCAGCTTAGTTGGATAGAACGCCGAGCGCCCATTGATTTGTTTTTCACATCAATCCGAAAGAAAAACAAACTTAACAAATGAGCCAAAGCCACCGATGCTTGGGCATTACGCCCATCGCACGGAGAACAACAAATGAACGACGTGGTCATCGTCGCCGCTACCCGCACCGCCATCGGCAGCTTCCAGGGCGCCCTGGCCACGGTACCTGCGGTAGACCTCGGTGCCGCCGTGATCAAGCGCCTGCTGGAGCAGACCGGGCTGGCCCCGGCGCAGGTGGACGAAGTGATCCTCGGCCAGGTGCTCACCGCCGGCGCCGGGCAGAACCCGGCACGCCAAGCCGCGATCAAGGCAGGCTTGCCCTACAGCGTACCGGCGCTGACCCTGAACAAAGTCTGCGGCTCGGGCCTCAAGGCCTTGCACCTGGCCGCCCAGGCCATTCGTTGCGGTGATGCCGAGGTGGTGATTGCCGGTGGCCAGGAGAACATGAGCCTGGCCCCCTATGTGATGCCTTCGGCCCGCACTGGGCAGCGCATGGGCCATGGCCAGCTGATCGACAGCATGATCACCGATGGCCTGTGGGATGCCTTCAACGACTATCACATGGGCATCACCGCCGAGAACCTTGTGGACAAGTACGGCCTCAGCCGTGAGCAGCAGGACGCCTTTGCCGCCGAATCGCAGCGCAAGGCCGTGGCGGCCATCGAGGCCGGCCGCTTCGATGATGAAATCACCCCGATCGTGCTGCCACAGAAAAAGGGTGAGCCCAAAGTGTTCGCCCAGGACGAACAGCCACGCCCGGACACCACCGCTGACTCCCTGGCCAAACTGCGTCCTGCGTTCAAGAAGGATGGCAGCGTTACCGCTGGCAATGCCTCCAGCCTGAATGACGGCGCCGCCGCCGTGCTGCTGATGAGTGCCGCCAAGGCCAAAGCCCTGGGCTTGCCAGTACTGGCGAAGATCGCCGCCTATGCCAGTGCAGGGGTAGACCCGGCAATCATGGGCATCGGCCCGGTTTCAGCGACTCAGCGTTGCCTGGACAAGGCCGGTTGGCAGCTGGCCGAACTGGACCTGATCGAAGCCAACGAAGCCTTTGCCGCACAGGCGCTGGCAGTGGGCAAGGTGCTGGAATGGGATGCTGCGCGGGTCAACGTGAATGGCGGGGCGATTGCCCTGGGCCACCCGATTGGCGCTTCCGGGTGCCGGGTGCTGGTGACCTTGCTGCACGAGATGATCAAGCGGGACGCCAAGAAAGGCCTGGCGACCTTGTGCATCGGGGGTGGGCAAGGGGTGGCGCTGGCGATCGAGCGCTGATCAGCAGGCCCGGCCTATTCGCGGGTTCACCCGCGAACGGGCCGGCACAGGCTGCCGAAAATCAAGCGGCAGCCCGGTTCTCTTCCAGTGCAGCAACCAACACCGCCACTTCCTGGCACTTCTGCACGGCCACTTCCACCGGGCTGCGCGTCAACGAGCAGGATGGTGCCAGCCACAGCCGCTCTCCCAGGCGCTCATGGGCATCGTGCAGCAGGTCCAAGGTCTCTCCCAGATTGCAAGGCGCGGCGTTGACGCCATCGACCAGGCCCAGCGACAGCACTTTGTAGGCCGGCAGGCGATCGAGAATGGTCACGTACTGGTCGGGTGCCTGAACCAGGTCGATGTGCAGGCCATCGACCGGCAGGTTCGCGGCCAGGCCGAGGTTGCCTCCAAGGCCACCAGAGTAGGTGGCAATCAGCTTCTTAAGCGGCGCGCGCTGAAGAATGTTATAGACGCGCTCGAAAGCGTTTTTCCAGTCCTGTGGAAGGTCTTCGGCGAGAATCGGCTCATCGATCTGCACCCACTCGACACCCAGGGTAGCCAGGCGGTTGAGATGCTGGTCATACAGCGGCAGCAGGCGTTCGAGGCGCTCCAGCGTGTCGATGCCGTCGTTGGTTTCGCCCTGCCACAGATAGGTCAATGGGCCGATCACCACTGGCTTGACCGCATGCCCCAAGGCCTTGGCCTGTGCCACTTCGTCGAAAAGTTGCGCCCAGCCCAGGTCGAACGGTTGGTCAAACCAGGCAAAGTCGCCCACTGGCAGCAGTTCGATGCCGGCCTCTCTCTGCACCTGCCAGTGGCGGGCACGTAGCTCGCTGTCGTGGTCGATGCGTGGAAAGCCCAGGTTGTGTGCCAGTGCCATGTATTGTCCCTTCAGCCTGCATAAATGAATGAGGGGATTGTCCGGTTGAGACCGGTTTGAGACAAACTCATTAAATTTGAGATGAACCCAAGATTTTTTCATGATCATGATGATGTCTCATTCAGAGCACCGACCTGCGCATCCGGACATGACCCCGCCCGCCTTCTGCCGCACAATGCCACCCTGACCACACCAGGTGCCCGGCCACATGAGCCTGCTGAAAACCGCGCTGCGCGAACAGAACTTCGTCTGCGTCATGGAGTTCGTCCCCAAGCCTTCTGCAGAACGCTTCGCCGCCATGGAAGCGATCATGGCCCGCGCGCACCTGTGCGGCTGGCCAATGACCGTGGCCATCGGCGATCGCGTCGGCAGCCCGCTGGACATGTCGCCGCTGGACGCCCTCGCCTCGTTCAGCAACCCGGTACCTGCCCTGCCGCATTTTTCCGGCAAGGACCGCGAGCGTCACCACCTGCTTGCCCAACTGCAACGCATGGACGCCGCAGGCCTCGACCAGCTGTTGCTGCTGACCGGCGACCGCCTGCCCGGCCACGAGCCTGGCCAGCGCCCGGTGCGCTACCTGGAATCGGTCGCCGCCCTGCTGGTTGCCCGCCAGGCTTGCCCGCACTGGCTGCTGGGCGCTGCACTGAACCCGTTCAAGTACTGTGAGGAAGAAGGCGGCGCCCAGTTTTTCAAGGCCGAGAAAAAACTCGCAGCAGGCGCCGACTTCCTCACCCTGCAACTAGGTTTCGATGCCGCCAAGCATCAGGAAGCCATGCACTGGATGCGTCGCCAGCCCACGCCCAAGCCGATGCTGGCCTGCCTGATGAGCCTCACCCACGGGCGCGCGGCAATGCTCGACCACGTGGCCGGGGTCACTGTTACACCGTCCATGCGTGACATGCTCGAAGCGGAGACTGCGCAGTCCAAGGCCTTTGCCCAGGCACGCAGCGTCGACCGCCTGGCGTTGCAGATCATTGGCGTGAAACTGATGGGCTACGCCGGTGTGCACCTGTCGGGGGTTCACGAACTGAAGCAGCTGCTGGCCCTGGAAGCCCGTGTCGAGCACTGGCAAACCCAGATCCACACGCTGGAGCAGTGGGCGCCCGCCTGGCAGGCCAGTTGGCAGATGCCCGGGCTGCCGGCCGTGATATTCCACCCGCCACAAGCGGCCTGGCGCCAGGGCGAGTCGCGGGTCGATGCCTCGTTCAAAGAGAAAGCACGCTATCACCTGATGCACGGCATGCATTCACTGCTGTTCAGCCGCCGCAACAGCCTGAGCAAGGCATTTGGCTGGGCGGTACGCCGACCGCTGTGGGCTACGCACCTTGGCGCACAAGTGCTGCACAAGGTGGAACGTGCGGTGAAACGGCCGCTGGTGGGTTGCGATACCTGCGGCCGCTGCCGCCTGGAAGACACCCTGTACGTCTGCCCGGAAACCTGCCCCAAAGGCCTGGCCAATGGCCCCTGCGGCGGTACCGCGCTGAACCGCTGTGAATTCGGCGACCGCGAGTGCATCCACAGCGTCAAATACCGTACGGCAAAGGCAGTGCGGCAAACGGCGGTGCTGACCGAACGCCTGATCCCGTGCATCGAGGTGGAAACCCGCCACCGCAGCTCATGGCCGCAGTGGTTCCAGGCCGCAACGCCGCGCCGGCTCAGCCCGCAGCCAGCGCCTCGAAGCCAGCCCGAATCGTAGCCTCGGGCAGTTCATCGGCGATGAACACCATTACGCTCTCGCGGGCTTCACCCTCGGCCCATTCTGCATCCCAGTCGAAACCGTAAAGCTTGAGCACGCCCTGAAACACCAGCTTGCGGTCTTCTCCGGCAATGTTCAGCACGCCCTTGTAGCGCAGCAGCTGTTTGCCGTGGGTTTCCAGCAACTCATTCATGAAGCCGCTGAGGCGGTCGATGTCCAGCGCGGTTTCCGTGCGCAGCACCATGGTGGAGATACGGTCGGGGGTGGCGGGCTTGAGCACCGGGCGAAGCATCGGTTTCAGGTTCGCGCCCAGGTCGGGGTTGAGGTTGAAACCACGCACATCCAGTAGCTCAGCCAGGTCGATGCGGCCGTGTTCGACAACGCGGATGGCGGCCCGGCCATTGATGCGCGCCAGGCGCTCGCGCAGGGCCTGCACCGCAGCCGGCTCGGCCAGGTCGGTCTTGCTCAGCAGCAGGCGATCGGCAAAGCCGACCTGGGCCTGGGCGATGGTCTGGGTCAGGTGCAGTTCGGCATGAACAGCGTCGACCAGGGTGATGATGCCGTCGAGGATGTAGCGCTCACGCAAGTCCTCGTCGATAAAAAAGGTTTGCGCCACCGGCGCCGGGTCGGCCAGGCCGGTACATTCGATTACCAGCCGGTCAAAGGCAATCTCGCCTGCGTCCAGGCGCTCGAGCAACAGGTACAAGGCGCGGGTGAGGTCACCGTGGATGCTGCAGCACACGCAGCCATTGGCCAGGGTCATCACCTGCACCGGCTCGTCGCCCAGCAGTTGGCTGTCGATGCCGGCCTCGCTGAATTCGTTTTCGATCACGGCAATCTTCAGACCGTGCTCGGCCTTGAGCATGTGCTTGAGCAAGGTGGTCTTGCCAGCACCGAGGAAGCCTGTAAGTACGGTTACGGGAATGGGCGTCTGCACGCAGAACATCTCCTGTGCGGAAAAAACAGTGGCCCCATCGCCGGCAAGCCAGCTCCCACAGGAGCTGCACAGACCTTGTGGCCTATGCAGTACCTGTGGGAGCTGGCTTGCCGGCGATGAGGCCGGACAGGTCAACGCTTAGGGTTCAACAGCATTTGGGCCCGGACTTGCCACCGTAACGGGCTTCCTGGCGCTCGCGGAAGAACGCCTCGTAGCTCATCACCGGCTTGTCCGGGTGCGTCTTCTGCATGTGTTCGACATAGTTGTCGTAGTCGGGCATGCCGACCATCAGGCGGGCTGCCTGCCCCAGGTATTTTCCCAGTCGACCCAAGTCGTTGAACATTATTGCAGTCCTCTCGATTACGCGTCAGGCAAGGCCTGGAACGGGGTTTCCTTGTCGCTGCGCTCCTTGCGGCCCCAAGCGGCGTAGCCGACCTTTATGGCGAAGAACAGGATGCTGAAGACCACCAGCAGGAACAGAATTGTCAGGCCCGCGTTGGTGTAGGCGTTGAAGATCACGTGCTGCATCTGCCCGATGTCCTTGGCCGGGGCCAGTACCTGGCCGGCGTCCAGCGCGGTGCTGTACTTCTTGGCCAAAGCCAGGAAGCCAACGGCCGGGTTCGGGTCGAAGAGCTTGATCAGGCCTGCAGCAGTGGTACAGATCAGCAGCCACACGGCCGGCACCAGGGTGACCCAGATGTAGCGCTGACGCTTCATCTTGATCAGCACCACAGTACCGAGCATCAAGGCGATACCGGCGAGCATCTGGTTGGAGATGCCAAACAGTGGCCACAGGGTGTTGATGCCACCCAGCGGGTCGATCACGCCCTGGTACAGCAGATAGCCCCACATTGCCACGCAGCCAGCGGTGGCGAGCAGGTTGGCCCCCCACGATTCGGTGCGTTTGAGTGCCGGTACGAAGCTGCCCAGCAGGTCTTGCAGCATGAAGCGCCCGGCACGGGTACCGGCGTCCACTGCGGTGAGGATGAACAGTGCCTCGAACAGGATCGCGAAGTGGTACCAGAAAGCCATGGTGTTTTCACCTGGCAACACCTGGTGCAGGATCTGCGCGATACCGACTGCCAGGGTTGGCGCACCGCCGGCACGGGCCAGGATGGTGTGCTCACCAATGTCACGGGCGACGGCTTCAAGCTGCTCAGGGGTAATCAGGAAGCCCCAGCTGCTGACCGTCTGCGCCACCGACGCAACGTCTGCACCCACCACGGCGGCCGGGCTGTTCATGGCGAAGTACACGCCCGGTTCGATCACCGAAGCGGCGACCATGGCCATGATGGCCACGAACGACTCCATCAGCATGCCGCCGTAGCCGATGTAACGGGCGTTGGTTTCGTTGTCCAGCAGCTTGGGCGTGGTGCCCGAAGAGATCAGGGCATGGAAGCCCGACACCGCACCACAGGCGATGGTGATGAACAGGAACGGGAACAGGGTGCCCTTCCACACCGGGCCTGTGCCGTCGGTGAACTGGGTCAGCGCCGGCATTTTCAGCTCGGGCGCAATGATCAGGATACCGATGGCCAGGCCAACGATGGTGCCGATCTTGAGGAAGGTCGACAGGTAGTCACGCGGCGCCAGCACCAGCCACACCGGCAGCACTGCGGCGACGAAGCCGTAGCCCACCAGCATCCAGGTGATCTGCACGCCGGTGAAGGTGAACGCCGGGCCCCAGACCGGATCCGCAGCGATCACGCCGCCCAGCCAGATCGAGGCCAGCAGCAATACCACGCCAACCACCGAGATCTCGCCAATGCGGCCCGGGCGGATGTAGCGCATGTAGATGCCCATGAACATCGCGATCGGGATGGTCGCCATCACCGTGAACATGCCCCACGGGCTCTCGGCCAGGGCCTTGACCACGATCAGCGCCAGCACCGCAAGGATGATGATCATGATCAGGAAGCAGCCGAACAGGGCGATGGTGCCCGGAATGCGGCCCATCTCCTCGCGCACCATGTCGCCCAGCGAACGGCCGTTGCGGCGGGTGGACATGAACAGGACCATGAAGTCCTGCACCGCACCGGCCAGCACCACGCCGGCGATCAGCCACAGCGTGCCGGGCAAGTACCCCATTTGCGCGGCGAGCACCGGGCCGACCAGGGGGCCTGCGCCGGCGATGGCAGCGAAGTGGTGACCGAAGAGGATGTGTTTGTTGGTCGGGACGTAGTCCAGGCCGTCGTTGTTGAGCACCGCCGGGGTAGCGCGGCGCGGGTCCAGTTGCATCACCTTGGTGGCGATGAACAGGCTGTAGTAACGGTAGGCAACCAGGTAGATGGCCACTGCCGCGACCACGATCCACAAGGCGTTGATTGCCTCACCGCGACGCAGGGCGACCACACCCAGCGCGCAGGCCCCTATGACTGCCAGCGCCAGCCACGGAATGTGGCGTAGCAGGCTATTATTGTTGTTCATGGTTAGCTTCCAGCTGGTGGATTGGAAAGACCGCCCACCGAGTCTAGGGCGAGTCAAGGCGCATTGCCACACTTGCTTTGGTCTAGAGCCTCTGCGGCCAGATTGCGGTACCTGATGCACATACCCTTCTAACTATAGTCAGGATGTCACTTTAGGACCTACCCGAGGATCCACGCCATGAGCGATCACGACGAACGCCGCCGTTTCCAGCGTATCCAGTTCGACGCCCCGACCAGGCTGTGCCAGGGCGAACGTTGCTGGGAGGTGAAACTGCTCGACCTGTCCCTCAAGGGCCTGCTGGTCGAAAGGCCTAAACCCTGGGATCCCGACCTGAGCCAGGATTTCGAAGCCTACATCCTGCTCAACGACGAAGTGACCGAGGTGCAGATGCAGGTCGAACTGCGCCACGAAGAACCGGACCGGCTGGGCTTCATCTGCCTGTACATCGACATCGATTCGATGAGCCACTTGCACCGTCTTGTGGAATTGAACGTGGCCGACAGCACCGAAATGATGCGTGAGCTGCGCGAACTCATCGAATAATGAAATCTCTTAGCTAGCTAATAGCCTCCCCCCGATGTGTTTCCTGTCTACCCAGACAGCTTTAAGCCTGGGTAGCAGCACTTTGTACACACCCCTCTAATACAGCATTTGGTGAGTTGGTACGCCTTCTGCATTGGGTTTTCGCACATCCGGCGACCGCCCTTGTGCGCGCTCCGATCAAAATATTGTATACAATTCTTGTGGTAATCATTTGCCGGAACTGTCTACAGTAGCGACACAAAAATAAACAGAGAGCCTGCTCCATGACTACGTCCCCTAGCACGTCTCCCGCCAAGCGCCCCGAGGATGAAAACCTCGGGCTTGGTGCCAACCTGGCTTACGGTCTGCAGCATGTGTTGACCATGTACGGAGGGATCGTCGCGGTACCCCTGATCCTGGGCCAGGCCGCAGGCCTCAACGGCGCCGAAATCGGCATGTTGATTGCTGCCTCGCTGTTTGCCGGAGGCCTGGCCACCCTGCTGCAAACCCTCGGCCTGCCGTTCTTCGGCTGCCAGTTGCCGCTGGTGCAGGGCGTGTCGTTCGCCGGTGTGGCCACCATGGGGGCGATCCTCAGCAGCGAGGGCGGCGGTGGCCTGCCAGGCGTGCTCGGCGCGGTCATGGCAGCATCGCTGATCGGCTTCCTGATCACCCCGGTGTTCTCGCGCATCACCAAGTTCTTCCCGCCGCTGGTGACCGGTATCGTCATCACCACCATCGGCCTGACCCTGATGCCGGTGGCTGCACGCTGGGTGATGGGTGGCAACAGCGCCTCGCCGGAATTCGGCAGCGTGGCCAACATCGGCCTGGCGGGGCTGACCTTCGCCATCGTGCTGCTGCTGAGCAAGCTGGGCAGCGCGACCATCTCGCGCCTGTCGATCCTGCTGGCCATGGTGCTCGGTACCCTGATCGCCTGGGCGCTGGGCATGACCGACTTCAGCAAGGTCACCGAAGGTGCGATGTTCGCCTTCCCCACGCCGTTCCATTTCGGCATGCCGGAATTCCACATCGCCGCGATCCTGTCGATGTGCATCGTGATCATGGTAACCCTGGTGGAAACCTCGGCCGACATCCTCGCCGTGGGTGAGATCATCGACACCAAGGTCGACTCCAAGCGCCTGGGCAACGGCCTGCGCGCCGACATGGCATCGAGCATCCTGGCGCCGATCTTCGGCTCGTTCACCCAGAGCGCGTTCGCCCAGAACGTTGGCTTGGTGGCCGTGACCGGGGTCAAGAGCCGTTACGTGGTGGCCACGGGCGGTGTGATCCTGGTGGTGCTCGGCCTGCTGCCGGTCATGGGCCGGGTGATTGCTGCAGTACCCACCCCGGTACTGGGCGGTGCGGGCATCGTGCTGTTCGGCACGGTGGCGGCCAGTGGTATCCGCACCCTGTCCAAGGTCAGCTACAAGAACAACGTCAACCTGATCATCGTCGCCGCTTCGCTGGGCTTCGGCATGATCCCGATTGCCGCGCCAACCTTCTACCACCACTTCCCGAACTGGTTCGAGACCATCTTCCACTCGGGCATCAGTTCGGCGGCGATCATGGCCATCCTGCTGAACCTGATCTTCAACCACTTCACCACCGGCAACTCGGAAAACCAGTCCGTGTTCGCCGCAGCGTACGAACGCACCATCCAGTACTCCGACATTTCCGCACTGCGTGATGGCGACTACTTCAAGGATGGCAAGCTGTTCGATGCCGAAGGAAATGAAGTGCCATTGCTGGAACTGGACGAGCATGGCAACCAGACGGTCAGGCGTGCGGCAGTTGCCGAGCATTGACCGCTGACTGAGCGGTGAGTGGGGGGCCGACGCGCATCGTCGGCCCCTTTTTCGTTTGACTGTACTGGCCCTTTCGCGGGTTTGCCCGCTCCTTGTAGGAGCAGCCTTGTGCTGCGAAGAGGCCATTGCTGCCCATACAAATCTGCTGGCCATATCGGCCTCTTCGCAGCACAAGGCTGCTCCTACAGGTACCGCGCCATCCTGAGGCGGCGAGTCCCCTGACAGGTCATGAATTACTCGAACAATGCATCCAGGGCCTGTTCCAGGCGGGTGACGGCAATAACCTGCAGCCCCGCCGGCGACTCTTTCGGCGCATTGCCCTTGGGCACGATGGCGCGCTTGAAGCCATGCTTGGCCGCTTCCTTCAACCGCTCCTGGCCACTGGGCACCGGCCGCACCTCGCCCGACAGGCCGATCTCGCCAAACACCAGCAGCCCATGGGCCAGTGGCCGGTTACGCAAGCTGGACATCACCGCCGCCAGCAACGCCAGGTCCGAAGCCGTCTCCAGCACCTTGACCCCGCCCACCACGTTGAGGAACACGTCCTGATCGTGGGTGGGAATACCGCCGTGGCGGTGCAGCACCGCCAGCAACATGGCCAGGCGGTTCTGGTCCAGGCCCAGGGTTACCCGGCGCGGGTTGGCCAAGTGGCTGTCGTCGACCAGTGCCTGTACCTCGACCAGCATTGGCCGGGTGCCCTCCCAAGTCGCCATCACAACACTGCCCGGCACTTCTTCCTGGGTACGGTTAAGGAAAATCGCCGACGGATTGGACACCTCTTTCAGGCCCCGGTCGGTCATGCCGAACACGCCCAGTTCGTTGACCGCGCCAAAACGGTTTTTCACCGCTCGCAACAGGCGCAGGCGGCCGTCGGACTCACCTTCGAAATACAGCACGGTATCGACCATGTGCTCCAGTACCCGCGGGCCGGCCAGCGAGCCTTCCTTGGTCACGTGGCCGACCAGGAAGATCGCCGTGCCGCTCTGCTTGGCGTAACGCACCAGCAGCGCCGTGCTCTCACGCACCTGGGCCACGCCGCCGGGTGCCGACTGCAACTGCTCGGTGAAGATGGTCTGGATCGAGTCGATCACCATCACCCGCGGTTTCTCGACGCGTGCCGTGGCAATGATGGTTTCGATGCAGGTTTCGGTCATCACCTTGAGCTTGTCCTGGGGCAAGCCCAGGCGCCGCGAGCGCATGGCCACCTGCTGTTGCGACTCCTCACCCGTGACATACAGCGCCGGCATGCCCACGGCGATGTTGCACAAGGTCTGCAGCAGGATGGTCGACTTGCCGATGCCCGGGTCGCCACCAATCAGCACCACCGAGCCATCCACCAGGCCGCCGCCCAACACGCGGTCCAGTTCGGTGCTGCTGGTGGTGAAGCGCGGGATTTCCTCGACGCTGACTTCGGCCAGGGTCTTGATCTGCGCTTGCTGCCCGGTCCAACCGGCGCGGCCAGTACTGGGCGCAGCGGCACCGCCGCTCTCGATCATGGTTTCGACCAAGGTGTTCCAGGCCCCGCATTCGCCGCACTGGCCGGCCCATTTGGGGAAGGTCGCGCCGCACTCGGTGCAGCCATACAAGCGCTTGGCCTTGGCCATGGATGGGGTCTCCTGGAAAAAAACCGCCATGATAGCCGAGCCGGACGTGTCTCGAACGCTTCGGGATGCGACAAAACTATTCGTTCTAAGCGCAGTCAGTAGCCCTGAACACAACGCATGAAGCGTTTTAGTGGCTTACACTGCGTTAACCTTACCTTTTGTTACAAGGAACCAAACATGGGCATGATCAGTGAGTTCAAGGCCTTCGCGGTCAAAGGCAATGTCGTCGACATGGCGGTCGGTATCATCATCGGCGCAGCCTTCGGCAAGATCGTCTCGTCCTTCGTCGGAGACGTGGTCATGCCGCCACTGGGTCTGTTGATCGGCGGGGTGGACTTCAGCGACCTGGCCATTACCCTGAAGGCTGCCGAAGGTGATATTCCGGCAGTGGTGCTGGCCTATGGCAAGTTCATCCAGACCGTGATCGACTTCGTGATCGTTGCCTTTGCCATATTCATGGGTGTGAAGGCAATCAACAGGCTCAAGCGTGAAGAAGCTGTGGCACCGACTGTGCCGCCAGTGCCTTCGGCTGAAGAAACCCTGTTGACCGAGATTCGCGATCTGCTCAAGACGCAGAACCAGAATCGGCTGCCTTGAGGTTGCTGGGGGCCGCACAGCGGCCCCAAAAGCATTACCAGTAGTTTTCCACAGCCACCTGTCCCGGCCGCTTGCTCAGGCTCAGTTGCAGGTCACGCGCCTTCAGCACCTTGCGCGTCTCGTCGATCATCTCCGGGTTGCCGCACAACATCACCCGCGAATGTTCCGGCGACAGCTCCAGCCCTGCTGCCTTCTCCAGGTCGCCATTCTCGATCAGCGTGGTAATGCGCTCATTCAGTGCCCCCGGGTGCTGCTCACGGGTCACCACCGGAATGAACTGCAACTTGCCGGCGTACTCAGCCAGGTAATCGCGCTGCTCCAGCCCGGCGATTTCATCCACGTAAGCCAGCTCTTTCGCCTCGCGCACCGAATACACCAGCTTGATGCGGTCGAAACGCTCCCAGGCCTCGAAGTCCTGCAGGATCGACATGAATGGCGCAATTCCGGTGCCGGTCGCCAGCAGCCACAGGTCGCGGCCACCTACGAAGCGGTCAAGGGTAAGGAAGCCAAAAGCCTGGCGGTCGATCAGCAAGGTATCACCCGCCCCCAGGCGGCTCAGCTCACTGGTGAACTCGCCGCCTGGCACCACGATGGAGAAGAAGTCGAGGTGCTCGTCATGGGGTGCACTGACCATGGAGTAGGCGCGCCACACCACGCTGCCATCGGCTTTGGTCACGCCCAGGCGGGCGAACTGGCCGGAACGAAAGCGGAACCCCGCATCGCGCGTAACCCGCAGGCTGAAGAGGTTCGGCGTGAGCGGCTGAACATCGAGCAGGGTCTGGCGGGTGAACTTTTCGGCGCTAGCGGTCATATCGGGCTCCAGGTTTGACGTGCGCACAGTGTCGCGCAAAGTGGCCCGGATAAAAACCACTGCTTTGTAGGGCCTCATCAGGGGTGATCGTGCCGAAGTTGCAGAAAAACCAGATCGCTATAACAAAATAATCCCAACGCCATGGTAGGTCTTTTCCTACAATGTTCCGGGTACCCAAATGGATTGGATCCGAGACCCCGAGGAGCTTCAGATGCTTCACTGGAATCCCGAACACCTTCATGCGTTCGTCAACGAGCGCAGGCCACGGAAGTTGTTCGACATCGCAGTACATCTGGCACAAGACCTGGGCATGGAATACCTCGGCTTGAATATGCGCATCCAGATCGCCACCCAGACACCCAGGGTGTACCTCTACAGCAACTACCCGGATGAGTGGATCGAGTGCTACCAACGCGATGAGTTCTACAAGCAGGACCCGGCCGCCAACGTCAGCCATAGCTCGACCATGCCGGTGCTGTGGACCGACGAACTGTATCGTGAAGCCCCGCAGTTTCGCGAAGCGGCCTGCCTGCACGGCTTGCGCCATGGCTGGACGCAATCACTGCACGACCTGCAGCACAACGAGAGCCAGATCAGCGTGGCCAGGCCAGCCGAAAAAATCGACATCGTCGAGCTTTACGACAAGGCCGGCAGCGTGCAGTGGCTGTGCCATACCCTGCATGCGGTACTCGGCGAACACCACCTGAATGCACTGTGCCCATCGCAACCGAAAATGAGCGAGCGTGAACTGGAAGTGCTGAAATGGTCGGCCGCCGGCAAGACTGCAGCCGACGTGGCCTGCATCCTCTCACTGTCGCAGAGCACGGTGAACTTCCACATTCGCAGCGTGATCACCAAGACCAACGCCGCCAACAAAGCAGGCGCCATCGCCATCGCCGCCATGCGTGGCTGGATCTGACCTTCAAACCTGCGACCTTGGGCAAAGCCCTGTAGAATTGCCCGGCAAAGCCCGGGGCGAACCGCATCGGGCAGTTTATACCCGAGCCAGACGCCATGCCCCTGTTGACCACCCCCTACGCCGAACTCGACCTGATCCGCCAGCCGGAACAGGCCAACGACCCGTTGCAGGCTTTCGATGCCGCCGACGAGTACCTGCTTGCGCAGTTGCACGAACAGGCACCCGACGCCAACTGCCGGGTGCTGGTGCTCAATGACAGCTTCGGTGCCTTGGCGGCCAGCCTGGCAGGCCGGCTGCAGGTGGTCAGCAGCGGCGATTCGCACCTGGCGCACCTGGCCCTGGAAAAGAACCTGGCGCGCAACGGCTTGCCGTTCGACAGCGTGCCCTTCGTACCGGCCAGCGAACGCTGGCAAGGCCCGTTCGACCGGGTGCTGGTGCGCGTGCCCAAGACCCTGGCCTTGCTTGAAGAACAACTGATCCGCCTGCAGGGCCACCTGGCGCCTGGCGCGCAAGTGATTGCCGGGGCGATGATCAAGCACTTGCCACACGCAGCCGGCGACCTGATGGAAAAGTACATTGGCCCGGTGCAGGCCTCGCTCGCCCGGAAAAAGGCCCGTCTGCTGACCGCAACGCTCGCCGAACGGCCGGTTGCCCGCTCGCCCTACCCGAGCCGCTACCGTCTCGACGCGCCGGCACTGGAGCTGGTCAACCACGCCAACGTGTTTTGCCGTGAAGGCCTGGATATCGGCACCCGGGCATTTCTGCCGCATTTGCCACGCGACCTGGGCAACGCGAGGGTTGCAGACCTGGGCTGCGGCAATGGCGTGCTGGCCGTTGCCAGCGCCCTGACCAACCCGGATGCCCAGTACACGCTGGTCGACGAATCGTACATGGCGGTGCAATCGGCGCAGGAAAACTGGCAAGCCGCGCTGGGCGAGCGCCCGGCGACTTTTGTCGCGGCTGATGGGTTGGCAGGGGTGGAGAAGCAGTCGCTCGATGTGGTGCTGTGCAACCCGCCGTTCCACCAGCAGCAGGTGGTGGGCGATTTCCTTGCCTGGCGCATGTTCCAGCAGGCGCGTGAGGCGCTGGTGGTAGGTGGGGCGTTGTATATCGTGGGTAACCGGCACCTGGGCTATCACAGCAAGCTGGCGCGGTTGTTCCGGGGGGTGGAGCAGGTGGCGGCGACGCCCAAGTTCGTCATCCTGAAAGCCCGCAAGTAAGCCTGTACCGGCCCTATCGCCGGCAAGCCAGCTCCCACAGGTTCAGCGTTGCCCAAGGGCAGTAGCTAACCTGTGGGAGCTGGCTTACTCAATGGGTGGTAAGGCCCGCAGCCCCCATGAAAAGCCGCATCACCCACGCCGCCACCCCCAGGGCTGCAACGCTCATTGCCCAGATCAGCACCAGCCAACCCAGTCGCTGCCACAGCGGTTTCTTCTCTTCCAGGCCATGTTTGCCGGTCATCATGCGGCCCTCCTAGTGATAGCCGTCTTCATGGGTCACCTTGCCGCGGAACACGTAGTAGCTCCAGAAGGTATACATGAGGATGAACGGCAGGATGAACAGTGTGCCCACCAGCATGAAGCCCTGGCTTTGCGGTGGCGCTGCGGCATCCCAGATCGAAATCGACGGCGGGATGATGTTCGGCCACAGGCTGATGCCCAGGCCGCTGTAGCCGAGGAAGATCAGCACCAGGGTGAGCAGGAACGGCGTGTAGTGCGCATGGCGTGCCACCGCCTTGAGCAGCCCGTAGAAGGTCACCAGTACCAGCAGCGGCACCGGCATGAACCAGATCAGGTTAGGCATGCTGAACCAGCGGTCGGCGATCTGTGGATAAGCGATCGGCGTCCACAGGCTGACGATACCGATCACTACCAGCAGTACCAGCGCCAGAGGCCGGGCCAGGTCATGCATCTTTTGTTGCAGCGGCCCTTCGGTCTTCATGATCAGCCAGGTGCACCCCAACAGGGTGTAGGCAACGATCAACCCCACCCCACAGAACAGGCTGAACGGCGTGAGCCAGTCGAGTGTGCCACCGGCAAAATGGCGGTCGACCACCTTGAAGCCTTCGAGGAAGGCGCCCAGGGCCACGCCCTGGAAGAAGGTGGCGACCAGTGAGCCCCCGATGAACGCCTTGTCCCAGATATGACGCTTGTCGGCCGTGGCCTTGAAGCGGAACTCGAAGGCCACGCCACGGAAGATCAAGCCGATCAGCATCAGGATCAGTGGCAGGTACAGGGCTTCGAGCACCACGGCATAGGCCATCGGGAACGCCCCGAACAGCCCGGCGCCGCCCAGGACCAGCCAGGTTTCGTTGCCGTCCCACACCGGGGCGACGGTATTCATCATCACATCACGGTCCTGCTCGCCCTTGACGAACGGGAACAGCATGCCGATGCCCAGGTCGAAACCGTCCATCACCACGTACATCATGACGCCGAAAATGATGATCACGGCCCAAATCAGCGGAAGGTCGATACCCATGGCTCAGTCCTCCTTGCTCAGGCTGGCAGTCTTGGCCTCATGGCCATCATCGGCGGCAGACAATGGCCGCGCCGGCGTGCGTTTCTGGCCAGGGCCGCCCGGTGTGTGCTCGTCGCCTTCGCCGGTCTGCGGCCCTTTGCGCACCAGGCGCATCATGTAGCCAAGGCCGGTGCCGAACAGGGCGAAGTACACCACCACGAAGGCCACCAAGGTGAAACCAAGCTGGGCGTAGCTGTGGTTGGACACACCGTCCGCCGTGCGCATCAGGCCATACACCACCCAGGGCTGGCGGCCGATCTCGGTGGTGAACCAGCCGGCCAGCAACGCAATCAGCCCCGAAGGCCCCATCCATAGCGCCACATACAGGAACGGGCGCGAGGTGTAGAGCGTGCCGCGCTTGCGCAGCCAGAGGCTCCACAGGCCAACGAAGATCATCAGCAAGCCGAGCCCGACCATGATCCGGAACGACCAGAAGACAATGGTCGAGTTAGGCCGGTCCTCAGGCGGAAATTCCTTCATCGCCGGCACCTGCTTGTCCAGGCTGTGGGTCAGGATCAGGCTGCCGAGCGCCGGGATCTCGACCTTGAAGCGCGTGGTCTCGGCCTTCATGTCGGGGATACCGAACAGGATCAGCGGGGTCGGCTCGCCAGGCACATTCTCCCAGTGGCCTTCGATTGCCGCGATTTTCACCGGCTGGTGCTTGAGCGTATTGAGGCCGTGGAAGTCGCCGATCACCGCCTGGATCGGGGCAACGATCAACGCCATCCACATGGCCATCGACAGCATCTTGCGTACCGCCGGGTTGTCACGCCCGCGCAGCAGGTGCCAGGCCGCCGAGGCGCCAACGAAGAACGCCGTGGAAACGAACGCGGCCGTGGCCATGTGCATCAGCCGGTAGGGGAACGATGGGTTGAACACCACCGCAAACCAGTCCACGGGCACCACCCGGCCATCGATGATTTCGTGGCCTTGTGGGGTCTGCATCCAGCTGTTGGAGGCCAGGATCCAGAACGTGGAAACCAGCGTACCGATTGCCACCATCACCGTGGAGAAGAAGTGCAGGCCGCGGCCGACACGGTTCCAGCCGAACAGCATGACACCGAGGAAACCGGCTTCAAGGAAGAAGGCAGTGAGTACTTCGTAGGTGAGCAGCGGGCCGGTGACGGCGCCAGCAAAGTCGGAGAAGCGGCTCCAGTTGGTACCGAACTGGTAGGCCATGACCAGGCCCGAGACCACGCCCATGCCAAAGTTGACGGCAAATATCTTTGACCAGAAGTGATAGAGGTCACGGTAGACCTGCTGGTGGGTCCGCAGCCAGAGGCCTTCGAGGACTGCCAGGTAGCTCGCCAGGCCAATGGTGATGGCCGGGAACAGGATGTGGAACGAAACGGTAAAGGCAAACTGCATTCGGGCGAGCTCTAAGGCCTCTATTCCGAACATGGTGCTTCCTCTTCAGATAATCCGGCGTCCGGGCTTGTGGCCCAAGTCGCCCACTGCCCCCACTTGGTCGAGTACGGCGCGTTGGAATTGTTCTGTTCGATCGCAGGGATTCCGGCCCAGAGGGCCAATTCGTTGAATCTGGAACGATTGACCCAGATCAACGAATGCTAGGAAGCATAGTCCCGAATAGACCGGCGGGCCGTGTGGCTGTTTGCCGCGTGACCGGTTGCCCCACCCTCTTTCATAACGCGTGAAAAAGTGCAGATCCGGGCAAACAGTAACCGCTTGTTACAAACAGGTGATACGCTGCGCCCCCCTCTACTGCGCCGAGGCCCCTGGTTTCCGATGTCCGATTCCGCACCGCAGTTGTTGCGTCACCACCGCCCCTTCCTGGCCTTCTGGCTGGCCCGTGTATTCACCGCCAGTGGCTTCCAGATGCTCACCGTGGCCATTGGCTGGCACCTCTACCAGTTGACCGGCAATGTGCTGGACCTGGGCCTGGTCGGCCTGGTCGAGTTCGCCCCGCGAGTGCTGTTCATGCTGCACACCGGGCATGTGGCCGACCGCTATGACCGGCGCAAGGTCGCCGCCCTGTGCCAGAGCCTGCAGGGGCTGATCGCCCTGGCGCTGGCGGTGGGCAGCGCCACCGACAACGTCACCCGCGAGCTGATCTTCGCCCTCGCCTTCCTGCTGGGCGCCACGCGCTCATTCGAAATGCCGGCGACCCAGGCGCTGTTACCTAACGTGGTGCCGCCCGGGCTGTTCCCGCGAGCGGTGGCGGCTTCGGCGTCGGCTACCCAGTCGGCAACCATCGTGGCGCCGGCGGTGGGCGGCTTCCTGTATGCCTTTGGCAGCCTCTGGGTGTATGGCCCCACCGTGGCCCTGTATGCCATCGCCTGCGTGCTCACCCTGAGCCTGCAGGCGCGCGGCCAGGTGGTGCAGCGCGGGCGTGCCAGCATCGAATCGCTATTGGCCGGCATCCGCTTCATTCGCAGTCGTCCCGACATCCTCGGCGCCATTTCGCTGGACCTGTTCGCCGTACTGCTGGGTGGGGCCACCGCGCTGCTGCCGGTGTTCGCCAAGGACATCCTGCTGACCGGCCCGCTGGGCCTGGGCCTGCTGCGTTCGGCGCCAGCGGTGGGGGCATTGTGCATGTCGCTGTGGCTGGCGCGCTTCCCGTTCGAGCGCAACGTCGGGCGAACCATGTTCACCGCAGTCGGCGTGTTCGGCGTGGCCACTATCGCCTTCGGCCTGTCGACCTCGTTCTGGTTCTCACTGGCGGTGCTGGTGGTGCTGGGCGCGGCGGACATGATCAGCATGGTCATTCGCAGTTCGTTCGTGCAACTGGAAACCCCGGACGAAATGCGCGGGCGCGTGAGCGCGGTCAACGGCTTGTTCATTGGTGCCTCGAACCAGCTCGGCGAGTTCGAATCGGGGGTGACGGCGCACTGGTTTGGCACAGTGCCGGCGGTGGTGATGGGCGGGGTGGGCACACTGGTGGTGACGGGGCTGTGGATAAAAATGTTCCCGACACTGGCCAAGCGGGACCGGTTGCATAACGGTTGATCAGTTGCCTGTGCCGGCCTCTTCGCGGGACAAGCCCGCTCCCACAGGGCCGGTACCGGCCATGGAAACCCATTCCCCAACGGCCATAGGCCCCTGCCAAGCATGCTGGTATGATGCGCGGCTTTTTTCCTCCCCACACAAAACCACGGCAACCGGTACGGTCTGTGCTTTGCTGATGGGGTCGATACATTCATGGCGCCGGGGGCGCCTTGGGGAGCGGGCATGCTGGAAAGGCTGTTTCAACTAAGAGCACACAACACCAACGTGCGCACCGAGATTCTCGCGGGCGTCACCACCTTCCTGGCCATGGCCTACATCCTGTTCGTCAACCCGAGCATCCTCGGCGAGACCGGCATGGACAAGGGCGCGATCTTCGTCGCCACCTGCCTGGCAGCGGCCATCGGCTCTGCGACCATGGGCCTGATTGCCAACTACCCGATCGCCCTGGCGCCGGGCATGGGCCTGAACGCGTTCTTCACCTACACCGTGGTGCTGCACATGGGCCACACCTGGCAAGTGGCGCTGGGCGCGGTGTTCCTGTCGGCGGTGATGTTCTTCCTGTTGTCGATCTTCCGCATCCGCGAGTGGATCGTGAACAGCATCCCGCTGCCGCTGCGTTCGGCTATTGCCGCCGGCATCGGTCTGTTCCTGGCATTGATCGCCCTGCATAACGCCGGCATCGTCGTTGATAACCCGGCCACCTTGGTGGGCATGGGCGACCTCAAGCAGCCGTCGGTGATTCTCGCCACCCTGGGCTTCTTCCTGATCGTCGGCCTTGAGTCGCTGAAGGTGCGCGGCGCGGTGTTGATCGGCATCCTGGCCGTCACCGTCGCGTCGATCGCGATGGGCGTCACGCCGTTCGGCGGTATCGTGTCGATGCCACCTTCGCTGGCACCTACCTTCCTGCAGCTGGACATCGCCGGTGCCCTCGATGTAGGCCTGATCAGCGTGATCTTCGCGTTCCTGTTCGTCGACCTGTTCGACAACTCCGGCACCCTGATCGCCGTGGCCAAGCGCGCCGGCCTGATGGGCAAGGACGGCCACATGCCGAAGATGGGCCGCGCCCTGATCGCCGACAGCACCGCCGCCATGGCCGGTTCCCTGCTGGGCACCTCGACCACCACCAGCTACATCGAGTCCGCTGCGGGCGTGAGCGCCGGTGGCCGCACCGGCCTGACTGCCATCGTGGTTGCCGTGCTGTTCCTGCTGGCGCTGTTCTTCGCCCCCCTGGCCGGTAGCGTGCCGGCGTTCGCCACCGCGCCGGCGCTGCTGTTCGTCGCCGTGCTGATGGCCTCGGGCCTGGCAGAAATAAACTGGGACGACGTCACCGAAGCCGCACCGGTGGTGGTGACCGCCCTGGCCATGCCGCTGACCTACTCGATCGCCAACGGCATCGCCTTCGGCTTCATTTCCTGGACCGCCGTCAAGCTGATCTCCGGCCGCCACCGCGACCTGAACCCGGCCCTGGTGATCCTTTCCATCCTGTTCGTCATCAAGCTGGGCTGGTTCAACGCATGAGTGCTGCTTTCGACCCCTCCTCCTACGCCACCCAGCTGGACGCCAAAGTGGCCCGGCTGCGCGAGCTGCTGGCGCCATTCGGCGCGCCGGAACCGGCTGTTTTCGACTCGCCGCGCGAGCACTACCGCCTGCGCGCCGAGTTCCGCCTGTGGCGCGAGGATGGCCAGCGCCACTACGCCATGTTTGCCCCGGGCGAGAAGCACAAGGCGATCCTGATCGAGGATTTCCCCATTGCCAGCCAGCGCATCAATGCACTGATGCCGCGCCTGAAGGCGGCATGGCAGGCCAGCGAGGAACTGGGCAACCGCCTGTTCCAGGTAGAGTTCCTCACCACCCTGGCCGGCGATGCGATGATCACGATGTGCTACCACCGCCCGCTGGACGAGGCCTGGGAAGTAGAAGCGCGGCAACTGGCTGAAGCGCTGGGCGTGAGCGTCATCGGCCGCTCCAAGGGCAAGCGCCTGGTGATCGGCCGCGACTACGCGGTGGAAAAACTCGACGTGGCTGGCCGTGTGTTCAGCTATCGCCAGCCGGAAGGCGCGTTCACCCAGCCCAACGGCGCGGTGAACCAGAAGATGCTGAGCTGGGCCTTCCAGGCCATTGGCGAGCGCCAGGACGATTTGCTGGAGCTGTACTGCGGCAACGGCAACTTCACCCTGCCGCTGGCCACCCGCGTGCGCCAGGTGCTGGCGACCGAAATCAGCAAGACCTCGGTCAATGCCGCGCTCAGCAACCTCGACGAGAACGCTGTGGATAACGTCCGCCTGGTACGCTTGTCGGCCGAAGAGCTGACCCAGGCGCTGAATGAGGTGCGGCCGTTCCGTCGCCTGGAAGGCATCGACCTGAAAAGCTATGACTTCGGCACTGTGTTTGTCGACCCGCCGCGCGCGGGGATGGACCCTGACACCTGCGAGCTGACCCGGCGTTTCGAGCGGATCCTGTACATCTCCTGCAACCCCGAGACACTGGCGCAGAACATCGCCCAGCTGCAAGATACCCACCGTATCGAACACTGCGCGCTGTTCGACCAGTTCCCGTATACCCATCACATGGAAAGCGGCGTGTTGCTGGTGCGGCGCTGATCTGCTACCCGGTGGGGCCTGCAAGGCTCCACCGGGCGCTTCAGGGGAGCTGTACCGATGGACCAGTTGAACGCCATGCAGGCCTTTCGCCGGGTCGTCGACCTCGGCAGCTTCAGTGCCGCCGCCAGCCAGGCAGGCCTGTCCCACACCGTGCTGTCACGCCAGGTGAAACAGCTGGAACGCCAGCTGGGCACGCAACTGCTCACCCGCACCACCCGCCGCCTGCACCTGACCGAAGCAGGAACACTCTTCTACCGCCACTGCGTGCAGATCCTCGAACAGATGCAGGCGATGACCCTGGAGCTTTCGGAGCATCAGCAGCAACCCGCGGGTACCCTGCGCCTGGGCGTGGCAACTGCGTTCGGCGAACTTGAACTGGGGCGCTGGCTGCCGGACTTCGTCGAGCGCCACCCACAGCTGCAGGTCGAGCTCAATTGCAGCGATCGCTTCATCGACCTGCTGGAAGAGCAAATCGATGTCTGCCTTCGGATTACCGATCATCTGCCCGACTCCAGCCTGGTAGCCCGCCTGCTGGCCCACAGCGAGGTGCTACTGGTGGCGGCACCTCGCTACCTGGAACGTCACGGCACGCCAACTTCCCTCGACACACTGGTTGACCATCCCCTGCTCGGCTACAGCAATCTGCCTCACCCACAGCGTCTGTATCTGACCAACCCAGAGGGTGAACAGCGCAACATCCTGATGCCCCGGCGCCTCAGCGCCAACTCGCCGATGGCCCTGCGCGCTGCTGCCATTGGCGGGCTGGGCATTGCCAGCTTTGATCGTTTCATCGTGCATGACGCCTTGCTGGACGGGCGCCTGGTGCCGGTACTAAAGGACTGGAACCTGCCACCACGCAACCTGTATGCGGTGTACCCGCAAAGCCGCTACCTGGCACCCAAAGTGCGGGCGTTGCTGGACTATGCGCAAACCTACTACGCGCAGCCGAGATGGCAGGCCTGATCTGTGCAAATCAGGAACAAGTCATGCGCACCGAGAGCCGTATTTGTGCAGAAACTGTTTGGTTAGGCTTCGTTGCACTGTCACTCAACGAAGGAACACCACCATGAAGGCATTGCAGGCAATCATTGCGGGCGTGGCGCTCGCCACCCTGGCCGTTGGCATCAACGCAGCAGAAAAAACCGTGTCAGTACCCGATAGTGCAGCATTGAAGTGGCAGGACGTACCTAACACCAACGGCGCAGTCAGCTACGCCAACGTTGAGGGGGAAATTTTCGGCAAGGGGCCTTACTCGGCCTATGTGAAATTCAGGAAAGGGACCGACAACGGTCTGCACCAGCACAGCCAGGCACTGCCGACCGTGGTGCTGAAGGGTACTTTCTACGCGGTAATCGATGGCAAACGCACCGAGTTTTCAGCCGGGTCCTACTACAGGCTGCCGGCCGACCTGGTGCATGAAAGCGGATGCACTGCGGCGGCCGATTGCCTGCTGTTCCAGTACCAGGCCGATGCGTTTGACCTGAAGCCTGTGAACGGCTGATAGCCCCGGGGCCGCTGTGCGGCCCCGGGTTTCCATCAGAAGTCGAAGAACACCGTCTCGCCTTCCCCCTGGATACGGATATCAAAGCGATACGCCGTCTTCCCGTCCACTTCGCAACGCTTGGCAATCAAGGTTTCACGCCGCTGTGGCTGCTCGATCAGGTTGAGCACCGGGCACTTGGCGTTGGCCTGGGCTTCGTCATCGAAATACAGGCGCGTGTGCAGGTGGATGTTGATACCACGGGCAAACAGGCTGATGTTGATGTGCGGCGCCATCGGTACGCCAGCCGCGTTGTTCACCACACCCGGCTTGACCGTGTGCAGGGTCCATTCACCGGCATCGAAGGTGGTAGCGGTGCGGCCAAAGCTGTTGAAGGCGTTTTCCAGGTTGTAGGCATCCTGGTACTCGCCATTGGCGTCGGCCTGCCACACTTCCAGGAACGAGTCGCGCACCAGGTGGCCGTTACCGTCATACACCTGGCCGAGCAGCAGGATGTGCTCGCCTGGCGCGTCTGGCTTGGCCAGGCGGTTCCAGATTTCCTGATCGCGGGTCGGGTTGCCGGCCGCTTCCAGGGCCAAGCCGATGTGCACGTAGGGGCCGGCGGTCTGCGAAGGGGTTTCCGGCAGCAGTTCGATTGGCATGGCGGGTTCCTCAGCAGTTTTCGAAGTGGGTCTTGCGCTGGCCGCGCAGCACGATGTCAAAGCGGTAGGCCAGGCAGTCCATCGGGTTGGCGTTGCTCATGTCGAGCTTGGCGATCAACTGCTGTACAGCTTCAGGGTTGGCGATCGACTTGACGATCGGGCACATCGGGATCAGCGGGTCACCCTCGAAATACAGCTGGGTGATCAGCTTGGTGGCAATCGACGGGCCGCTGATGCCGAAGTGGATGTGCGCCGGGCGCCAGTCGTTCGGGCCGTTGCGCCATGGGTACGGGCCCGGCTTGATGGTGCGGAAGCTGTAATAGCCGTCGCTGTCGGTCAGGCAACGGCCGACACCACCAAAGTTCGGATCCAGCGGTGCCAGGTAACGGTCGTTCTTGTGCCGATAGCGGCCACCGGCGTTGGCTTGCCACATCTCCACCAGGGTGTTCGGCACAGGCTTGCCGTACTGGTCGACAACGCGGCCGGCAACGATGATGCGCTCGCCGATTGGCAGGCCACCGTTGTTGAAGTTCAGCAGCAGGTCATGGTCGTGGGCGCCGAAGCCCAGGTGGGAGAAGTTCGGACCAGTGGTTTCGCTGATCGACTGTGGAATGCTGACCAGTGCCTGGCGCGGCGAGCGGGCAATGGACGTTTTGTAGTCAGGCGTAAGGGCTTTGGGGTGCCAGTTGCGATCACGGATCACGAAGCGGCTGTTGTCCTGTGCGGGCATGCCGGATTCCTCTCTTGGAATTATGTGAACGCCTGGGCGTGGCAGGCGGACTTACAGTTTCCGGCAGGTCGCGCGCGATTAATATTGAAATCGACCACTCCATACATAACCAAATGGTTATGGATTAACACCTTGGCCTGACAGTTGTGCAGTTCCTGAACTAATCTTTGTCTTCTTGTTTCACGCTCGGGAGAGCACTCATGGAATGGCGAAAAGGCCGACGCAGCGACAACGTGGTGGATGCCCGGGGTGAAGGTGGCGGTGGCGGCGGCATGCGTTTCGGCGGCGGCAAAGGGCTGGGGCTTGGGGCGATTCTGCTGATCGTTGGCATCGGCTGGCTCACCGGACAGGACCCGTTGCAGATTCTTGGCCAGCTCACCGGCCAGATGGAACAGCAGCAACAGCAAACGGCACCCAGTGGCACAGGCGCCAAGGCGCCACCGGCCAACGACCAGCAGGCCGAGTTCGTCGCCTCGGTGCTGGGCGATACCGAGGACACCTGGAAAGCGCTGTTTGCCGAAGCCGGCAAGCAATACCGCGACCCCAAGCTGGTGCTGTTCAGTGGCCAGGTCAATTCGGCCTGTGGCTTTGCTTCGGCGGCGGTGGGGCCGTTCTACTGCCCGGCTGACCAACGGGTGTACCTGGACATGTCGTTCTTCCGCGAAATGGAAACCCGCTTCGCTGCGGCGGGCGACTTCGCCCAGGCCTACGTGATCGCCCACGAAATCGGCCACCACGTACAGACCCTGCTGGGTGTTTCGGCCAAGGTCGATGCCGCACGCCGCAACGGCCAGCGCATGGAGGGCGACAACGGCCTGTTGGTGCGCCAGGAACTTCAGGCCGACTGCCTCGCCGGCGTGTGGGCTTACCAGGCGCAAAAGCGCCTGAACTGGCTGGAACCGGGTGACGTCGAGGAAGCGCTGAACGCCGCCAACGCCATTGGCGATGACCGCCTGCAACAGCAAGGCCGTGGGCGCGTGGTGCCGGACTCGTTCACCCATGGCACTTCGGCGCAGCGGGTACGCTGGTTCAAGGCCGGGTTTGCCCAAGGCGAGGTGAACAGCTGCGATACCTTCAGCGCGCGCAGCCTCTAACATCTGCCGCATGGAGGTGCGGTCCTTGTAGGAGCAGCCTTGTGCTGCGAAGAGGCCATTGCAGCCGAAGACAATCTTTAGCCTTATCGGCCTCTTCGCAGCACAAGGCTGCTCCTACAAGGTGATGCGGCAGCCTGAGTGATGGTGCAAGACCGTCTTTTGCTGAAAAAGCGTTTCAGCTTCCCTGATCATTGCCGATAACCCCTGCACGAATCAGCGGGCAGCCAGAACAACAACGCCTTGCGATCGAAGATCAAGAGAGCGAAAACTACTTCTGGAGAGCGTGCATGAACAGCTGGTTCGCTAACATCAGCGTCAACCTCAAACTTGGCCTGGGCTTCGGCCTGGTGCTGATCCTCACCGGCCTGCTGGCTCTGACCGGCTGGACCAGCCTGGGCAGCCTGATCGACCGTAGCAACTGGATGGGTGACATCGGCCAGCTCAACAAAGACCTGACCGACCTGCGCATCGCGCGCCTGCAGTACATGATCGCCAACGGCGACGATGCTGCCGCCGCCAACACCCAGACCAAGCTGGATGCCTTCAGCAAGCAGCAGGCCTACCTGGCCAGCACCTTCACAAGCCCGGACAACGTCAAGCTGCTGAATGAGCTGGGCGCAACCATCAGCGCCTACAAGGTGTCGCTGAACAAGATGCGCCAAGGCTACGACGCCACCCGCGCTGCGCGCGTTGCCATGGACGGCTCGGCCACCCGCGCCGACCAGGCCATGGACGCCCTCAGCCAGGAAGTCATGGCGCGCCCAGAGGCCGACAGCGTGCGCCTGGCCCAGTACCAGCTGATCAGCAAGGCCCGCCAGCAACTGCTGCAGGTGCGCATCGACGTGCGCGGCTACATTGCCGACAACAGTGCTGCCAACGAGCAGGCCGCCCTGCGCCAGCTGGATGCAGCGCTAGCCGATATCGACAACCTCAAGCGCCAGCTGCCCGCCGAAGACGCCCGCCTGCAACAGTTCGAACGCTCGGTACTGGCCTACCGTGATGCCGTGCGCCAGTTCCGCGACGCGGTCGCCAACATCACCACCTCACGCGCCGAAATGACCGTGCAGGGCGCCGATATCGTCAAGCGCAGCGATGCGCTGTACCAGATCCAGCTGGAACGCCGCGACATCGAAAGCACCCAGGCCCGCACCCTGCAGGCCATCGCTACCCTGCTGGCACTGCTGGTCGGCGTACTGGCAGCGGTACTGATCACCCGCCAGATCACCGGCCCACTGCGTGAAACCCTGGCAGCGGTAGAAAAGATCGCCAGCGGCGACCTCACCCAGCATGCGCGCATCACCCGCCGCGACGAACTGGGCGTGCTGCAGCAAGGCATCGCGCGCATGGGCACCACGCTGCGCGAGCTGATCAGCGGCATCCGCGATGGCGTCACCCAGATTGCCAGCGCCGCCGAAGAGCTGTCGGCAGTGACCGAACAGACCAGTGCCGGCGCCAACAGCCAGAAGGTCGAGACCGACCAGGTGGCCACCGCCATGCACGAAATGGCCGCCACCGTTCAGGAAGTGGCGCGCAATGCCGAGCAGGCCTCGCATGCCGCCACCGGTGCCGACGACGAAGCCCGCGCCGGCGACCGCGTGGTAGGCGAGGCGATTGGCCAGATCGAGCGCCTGGCCGAGGACATGCACCGCTCCACCGAAGCCATGAACCTGCTGCAGCAGGAAAGCCAGAAGATCGGTAGCGTGATGGACGTGATCAAGTCGGTGGCCGAACAGACCAACCTGCTGGCGCTCAATGCGGCAATCGAGGCGGCGCGTGCCGGCGAGGCCGGTCGTGGTTTTGCCGTGGTCGCCGACGAAGTGCGCGGCCTGGCCCAGCGCACGCAAAAGTCCACCGAAGAAATCGAAGCGCTGATTGCCAGCCTGCAGGATGGTACCCAGCAAGTGGCGAACGCCATGCAGGGCAGCCGTACCTTGACCGACAGCAGCGTCGAACTGGCACGTAAGGCCGGCGCCTCGCTGGAGAACATCACCAGCACGGTGTCGAGCATCCAGTCGATGAACCAGCAGATTGCTGCGGCGGCGGAGCAACAGAGTGCAGTGGCGGAAGAGATCAGCCGCAGCATCCTGAATGTGCGTGATGTGTCCGAGCAGACGGCGGCGGCCAGTGACGAGACGGCAGCGTCGAGCGTTGAGCTGGCGCGGTTGGGTGGGCAGTTGCAGACACTGGTCAGCCAGTTCCGCGTCTGACCTGGGTAACCCGGGGCCGCTTTGCGGCCCTTTCGCGGCACAAGGCCGCTCCTACAGGAGATCGCGTTCCCCTGTAGGAGCGGCCTTGTGCCGCGAAAGGAGGGCAAAGCCCTCCCAGCAATCTGGCAGGCATTACTTGACGATCATCCCCACCCCACGCCCCCGCGGATCGGAAGCAGTCTCAAGCTTCGCCCCGTCCACCCGGATCGCCTGGATATCGCCCATCTCCCAGCCTTGGTCCTCAAGCACGTAGCCCATCTTCTTCAGCTCATCCGCCACCGGCCCGGTCAGGGGTGCATAGCTGTCAAAGTAGATAGTGTCCTTGGGCAGCAACTGATGGTGCACGCGCTGTGCCGCCACCGCCTTGTCCAGCGGCATACCGTAGTCGTACAGGTTGTTCATCACCTGGAAGATCGAGGTGAAGATCCGCGAACCGCCCGGGGTACCGATGACCAGCTCGACCTTGCCATCACGGGTCATCAGGCTGGGGCTCATCGAGGACAGCATGCGCTTGCCCGGCTCGATTGCGTTGGCATCGCCACCGACTACGCCAAAGGCATTGGCAGCGCCGGGCTTGGCGCTGAAGTCGTCCATCTCGTCGTTGAGCAGGAAGCCTGCGCCCTTCACCACCACGCCACTGCCGTAATCGAGGTTGAGGGTGTAGGTGTTACTGACCGCGTTGCCCTGCTTGTCGACGATCGAGAAATGCGTGGTCTGATGCGGCTCCAGGCCCGGCTTGACCTTGTCGGTGTCGGAAATGGCTTTCGGGTTGACCTGCGCGGCGCGCTTGGCCAAGTAGTCCTTGGCCACCAGTTGGTCCACCGGCACCTTGGTAAAGGCCGGGTCGCCCAGGTAGTCGGCACGGTCGGCAAATACGCGCTTCTCGATTTCAGCCAGCAGGTGGATGTACTGCGCCGAGTTGTGCGCCACCCCCTTGAAGTCCGCCGCGCGGTCTTCCTTGATGCCCAATAACTGGGCCAGGGCGACGCCGCCAGAGCTTGGCGGTGGTGCGGTGTAGACCACGTTACCACGCCAGCTCACCGCCATCGGCTCACGCCATACGGCTTTGTAATCCTTCAAGTCATCCTTGGTGATCAGGCCCTTGTCAGCCTGCATCTGCGCCACCAGCAGGTCGGCAGTCTTGCCCTGGTAGAACTCGCTCACGCCCTTGTCGGCGATGCGTTCCAGGGTCTGGGCCATTTCTGGCTGCTTGAACAGCTCGCCGACCTTCATGTTGCCGAAGTAGTCATTGAAGTTGGTCGCAGTCTTGAACATGCCCTGGGCATCGTTGCGGTACTGGTACTGCTTTTCCGCCACTTTGAAGCCGTTTTTCGCATAGCCGATGGCCGGGGTCAGCAGCTCGCTCCACGGCAGCTTGCCGAACTTCTGGTGCGCCTCCCACAGGCCCATCACCGTGCCAGGCACACCCGCGGCGCGTACCCCGACCAGGCTGAGGTTTTCGATGACCTCGCCCTTGTCGTCCAGGTACATGTTGCGTGTAGCGGCCTTCGGCGCGACCTCGCGGTAGTCCAGGAAGTAGGGCTTGCCGTCGACGAACAGGGTCATGAACCCACCACCGCCGATGTTACCGGCCTCCGGGTAGGTCACAGCCAGGGTGAAGGCGGTTGCCACGGCGGCGTCCACCGCGTTGCCGCCCTTTTTCAGAATATCGGCGGCTACCTGTGCACCATATTGATCGGGCGCAGCCACTGCGCCGCCCTCCAGCGTGGCGGCATAAACCGAGGAACAGCTCAGGATCGCGGCTGCGAGAGCCAGGTACTGGAACGGGACGATACGCATGACACTTCCTTGGTGTTGTTTTTGTTGAGCAGTCAGTAAGGCCGAAGCGTTTCGACTGTGCAATCAACCATAGGAAATTTCGCCGCCTGTGGACAGGATCTGTCGCGTTCAGGCAACTCAGCAGGCGTACATCGCCAGCTTGCGCTGGATGAAATCGAGGAAGCACTGGATACGCAGCGCCAGCTGGGTATTGCGGTAGTACACCGCGTGGATCGGCTGGCGGTAGCCATTGTTGGCCGCGGCCAGGACCACTTGCAGGCGTCCGGCGCGGATGTCCTCATGGGTCATGAAGTGCGACAGGCTGACAATGCCCTCGCCGGCCAGTGCCAGCTGGCGCAGGGTCTCGCCACTGGAGGCGATCAGTGCCGGGCGGATGCTGAAGCGGTCACCCTGGGCGTGGCGCAGCGGCCAATGGTTGAGCGAGTCGGGCTGGCTGAAGCCGAGCAGGCAGTGGTTGGCCAGGTCCTCGACCCGCTGCGGCGTGCCGTGCTGCGCCAGGTAGGCCGGGCTGGCCAGTACCTGCACCGGGCTGCAACCCAGGTTGCGCGCGTGCAGGCTGGAATCGGCCAGTTCGCCGATGCGGATCGCCACATCGGTGCTTTGCTCCAGCAGGTCGATGATCAGGTCATCGGTGTTCAGTTCCAGCTCGATGCCCGGGTACTCGCGACGGAATTCACCGATCCACGGCAGGATGGCATGCAGCATGAACGGCGCAGCGGCGTTGATGCGAAGGCGCCCGGTGGGCGTCTGGTGGTTCATCGACAGGCGCTCTTCCATCTCGTCCATCTGCTCCAGGATCAGCCGTGAGCGCTCAAGGAAGTAGCGGCCCTCTTCGGTGAGGTCCATGCGCCGGGTGGTACGGTTGACCAGGGTGGTACCCAGCTTGCCCTCCAGGCGCGACAAGGTGCGGCTGACGGCGGACGGGGTCTGGCCCATCTGCTCGGCAGCGGCAGAAATCGAGCCGCAGTCGATGACGGCGACGAATACCTGGAGTTCTTCGGATCGGGTTTTCACATTCGCGCCTGTGATGGGTACCTGCCTGGATTAGATCGCCTTGCCGAACACCTTGTCCAGATGTGCTTCGTAGGCCGCCAATGCCGCCGGCACATCCGGGCGCTTCATCACATCTACCGCCAGGTAAGTCGGCAGGCCGGTCATGCCAAGGAACTGGTTGGCCTTGTGGAACGGGAAGTACACGGCATCCACACCCTTGCCTTCGAAGAAATCACTCGGGTCATCGAACGCCTGCTGCGGCGCATTCCAGGTCAGCGACAGCATGTACTGCTTGCCGTGCAACAGGCCACCGCTGCCGTACTTCTGCGAATGATCCGAACGGGTACGGCCATCGTTGGCATAAAGGCTGCCATGGCCAGCGGTAAAGACTTCGTCGATGTACTTTTTCACGGTCCAGGGTGCGCCCATCCACCAGCCCGGCATCTGGTAGACGATCACATCGGCCCAGAGAAACTTCTCTACCTCGGCCTGCACGTCGTAGCCGCCGTCGATAAAGGTTTGCTGCACATCGAAGCCGGCGCGGTCCAGGTGAGCGATGGCTGCTTCGTGCAAGGTCGCGTTGAGGCGGCCCTCGGAGTGAGCGAACTGTTTACCACCATTGAGCAGAAGGATCTTTTTCATGCGGGCCTCCCGGGCCGAGTCAAAATTTGATGCCGGCAGGTTAGATGCTCGCGGGAGCGGGATACAGGGGTGACTGGGCAAAATACAATTGACCGGAAGTCACGAATGAGCGAAGTATTATTGCCGTAGAATCGACTCACCACCCATCACCGAGTAGCGCCCCATGAGTGAGCAGTTCGCCTTTATCCTCAAAGCCAAGACCCGCCCGGAAATGGCTGATGCGTTCGAAACCCTGTTCCGCCCCTTCGTCGAGCCCAGCCGCCAGGAGCCGGGCTGCATCGAGTACCACATGCTGCGCGACCAGCAGGACCCGAGCCTGTTCGTGTTCTTTGAAGTGTGGGCCGACCAGGCCGCGCTGGATGTGCACTCGGCCTTGCCGCACATGACCGCGTTCTTCGAAAAGCGCATGGACTACCTGGAGCGCGATTTCGATATCCAGCGGGTCGACATGCTCAGCGCATCAAGCGCTAGCCGTTGATCAGCAAGTGGCCGCCCAGGGCGGCCAGGCCGATGAAGAAGCAACGCTTGAACAGCAGCGCGCTGATGCGCTGACGCAACCACTGCCCGGCCAGCATGCCGAGCAAGGCGGGCGCCAACATCAGCAGCGAAGCCCCCAACGCCTGGCCACCAAGGGCATCCTGCCCGGCCAGGCCAACGGCCAGCGCCAAGGTCGACACCGTGAACGACAGGCCCAGGGCCTGGATCATCTGTTCACGGCTCAGGCCCAGGCTTTGCAAGTAGGGCACAGCAGGTATCACGAAAACCCCGGTTGCCGCCGTGACCACCCCCGTCAACAGCCCACAGACCGGCCCCAGCCAACGCTCGTGCGTCAGCGCCAGCTGCAAGCCCGGGCCGACCAGCCCGTACAACGCATACACCAGCAAGGCCGCACCCAGCGCGTGCACGGCCCATGGGCCACTGTCGATCCCCAGCCAGGCACTGCCCAGCACGGTGCCAATGAAGATCAGCGCCAGCATCGGCCCCAACCGCACCAGCAACGCTCGCAGGTGCCCGCCGCTGGCCAGTTGCCAAAGGTTGGTAAGCGTCGAAGGCACGATCAGCAAGGCGGCAGCCTGCGCAGGCGACATAGCCAGGCCCAGCAGGCCCATGGCGACGGTCGGCAGGCCCAGGCCGATCACCCCCTTCACCGCACCCGCCAGTAGAAAGGTCAGTACCACCAGCAGCGAAAGGGCCGGGCCAATGTTCTGGTAGAAAGCAAGCAACGTAGTCATGGGCTGATGATGGAGGTTTCCGGGTAGTGGGAAAATCTGCCATATACTCAGCCAGACTCTTGCAATGACAGAGCCACATGCATTTCGACCTGATCGACCTCAAGCTGTTCCAGCACACCCTGGAGTGCGGCAACATCACTGCCGGCGCCAGCCGCAGCCACCTGTCGCTGCCGGCAGCCAGCGCACGCATCCGCGCGATGGAGGCATCGCTGGGTATCCCGTTGCTGCAGCGCAACCGCCGTGGCGTGCAGCCGACACCGGCGGGTCAGGCACTGCTGCAGCATGCGCGCCTGATAGCGCAGCAGGTCGAGCGCCTGCAGTTTGATCTGGGCCAGTACGCACAAGGGCAGCAGGGCCAGGTACGCCTGCTGTGCAACACAGCAGCACTCACGGAGTACCTGCCAGAACTGCTGGCCAGCTACCTGGCTGCACATCCCGGGGTCAGCGTAGATGTGCAGGAGCTGCCGAGCCTGCGCATCGTGCAGGCCATTGCCCAGGGCATGGCGGACCTTGGCATCGTTTCGACCGCAGCGCCCAACGAACACCTGCAAACCCGGCCGTTTCGCGACGACCCGCTGGTACTGGTGACGCCCTTGGGCCACCCGCTTGCCAGCGCGGTCGCGCCCAGTTTCATCGACAGCTTGGTGCATGGCCATGTCGGGCTGGGGGCCGGTAGCGCGTTGGCGTTGTACCTGGAAGAACAGGCCCTGCGTGAGGGGCGCCGTATGCAAGTGCGGGTACGGGCCGAGGGTTTCGATGGGGTGATCCGCATGGTTGCAGGCGGGGCCGGGGTCGGGGTGGTACCGCTGGCAGCCGTGAAGCGCTGGCAAGGCGTGCTGCCGTTGCACTGGGTGGCGCTGGAGGAGGCGTGGGCCAACCGCAAGTTGCTGGTGTGCGCGCGGGACTTTGCGGCGTTGCCGGGCTATGCCGCAGCATTGGTGACCACCCTCACCCGTTGAAGCGTCAGTTCCTGCACAGTGGGTGCATTTTTTCGGCCGGTCGCACACAATCCCCTCATCGCACTACGAAAAAGGATTTTCCAGTGGCATCGATCTACCAGCTCAAACCGCGCTTCCAGGCCCTGCTGCGCCCAGCAGTCCAGCGCCTTTACGACCGCGGTGTCACCGCCAACCAGGTTACCGTCGCCGCCGCCGTGGTGTCGGTCCTGCTGGGCCTGCTGCTGGCCGCCCTGCCCCACGTCACCTGGCTGTTCATCCTGATACCGGTGTGGATGCTGTTGCGCATGGCACTGAACGCCGTCGACGGCATGTTGGCCAGGGAGTTCGGCCAGCAATCTACCCTCGGCGCCTACCTCAACGAACTCTGCGACGTGATCGCCGACGCCGCCCTGTACCTGCCCTTCGCCCTGCTGGCCGGGGTTTCTCCGGTGCTGGTGGTGCTGGTGGTGCTGTGTGCCACCTTCAGCGAATACGCCGGCGTCATGGGCCCGCTGGCTGGCGCCTCGCGCCGTTACGACGGCCCCATGGGCAAAAGCGACCGGGCCTTTGCCTTCGGCGTGCTGGGCACAGGGGTCACCTTTGGCCTGCTGAACGGCAGCTGGATCAATGGCCTGCTGCTGGTCATCCTCGCGCTCTCGCTCTATACCCTCTACAACCGGGTTCGCCAGGGGCTGGCCGGAAACCCGCTGAGCCCAAAGCCGCCGCAAAAAGGACGTTGATAATGCGCCAAGCGCAAGCGCTGCACTTCTCCACCCATGACGGTGTCGAGTTGCACTACCGTCATTGGCCTGCCACCCGCAACGAGCACCAGCCACGCCGGGCCGTGGTGATGTTCCACCGCGGCCATGAACACGGCGGGCGCATGGCCCACCTGGCCGATGAACTGGACATGCCGGGCTATGACTTCTTCGCCTGGGATGCCCGCGGCCATGGCCAGTCGCCAGGCGCACGCGGCGACAGCCCGGGGTTCGCCACCAGCGTGCGCGACGTGCAAACCTTCATCGAACATATCCAGGCCCATCACGGCATCGCCGAGCACGACATGGTGGTGCTGGCGCAAAGCGTCGGCGCGGTGCTGATTGCCACCTGGGCCCACGACTACGCGCCCAAGGTACGCTGCCTGGTGCTGGCCTCGCCCGCGTTCAAGGTCAAGCTGTACGTGCCATTCGCCCGCCCTGGCCTGAAGCTGCTCAAGGCCTTGCGCGGCAACTTCTTCGTCAACAGCTACGTCAAGCCACGCCTGCTCACTCACGACCCCGAGCGGGTGATGTCGTACGTGGCCGACCCGCTGATCAGCCGGCCGATTTCGGTGACCATGCTGCTGGGCCTGTACGAAGCCGCTGACCGGGTAGTGGCGGATGCCCAGGCCATTCAGGTACCCACCCAGTTGCTGGTATCCGGGGCCGACTTCGTGGTCGAGCGCCAGCCGCAGGAGCGCTTTTTCGAACGGCTGGGCAGCACGCGCAAGGAAATGCACATTTTGCCGGGCTTCTTCCACGACACCCTCGGTGAGCGTGACCGGGCCCACGCCCTGAAGCGCATCGAGCGGTTCGTGGAGCACTGCTTCACCAGCCCCGCCGCGCGGCCGTCACTGCTCGATGCCGACAAGACGGGCGCCAGTTGCGCCGAAGCCGAAAGCCTGGCCGCACCGTTGCCGCGCCACTCGCCGCGTGACCTTTACTGGCGCGCCACCCGCGCCGGGCTTAGCCTGGGCAAGGGGTTGTCTGCGGGGGTGAAACTGGGCTTCGACACCGGCTTCGATTCGGGCAGCACCCTCGACTACGTGTACCGTAACCAACCGACCGGCAAGGGCAAGCTGGGCCGCCTGGTCGACCAGAACTACCTCGACGCCATCGGCTGGCGTGGCATTCGCCAGCGCAAGCTGCACGTCGAGGAACTGCTGCGCCTGGCCATCGCCCGACTGCGCGAACAACAGCGGCCCGTGCACATTGTCGATATCGCCGCCGGCCATGGCCGCTACATCCTCGAAGCACTGCAAGACCTTGAGCAGTTGCCGGACTCGATCCTGCTGCGCGACTACAGCGAGCTTAACGTGCAGCAAGGCAGCGCGCTGATCACCGAGAAGGGCCTGGCCGACATCGCCCGCTTCGTCCAGGGCGATGCCTTCGACCGCCAGAGCCTGGCCACGCTGGAGCAGCCGCCGACCCTTGCGGTGGTCTCGGGGCTCTACGAACTGTTCCCCAGCAACCAGCTGGTGGGCAACTCGCTGGCCGGCCTGGCCGATGCCGTGGAAGATGGCGGTTATCTGGTCTACACCGGCCAGCCGTGGCACCCGCAACTGGAGATGATCGCCCGCGCCCTTACCAGCCACCGGGGTGGCGAGGCCTGGGTGATGCGACGCCGCAGCCAGGCCGAAATGGACCAGTTGGTAGAGGCGGCCGGTTTCCGCAAGCTGGCCCAGCGCATCGATGAATGGGGGATTTTCAGCGTCAGCCTGGCACAGCGGGTGCGCTGAATGAACCCATCACGCGAGCCTGGGCTGATCCGCCGGGGCGTGTTCTGGCTTCTGCTGCTGGGGCCGTTGTTTTTCCTCAGCTATGGGCTGGCGAACAACCATACCGCCGGGCGCAGTGATGTCGGCAGCCTGGTGTTCGACTGGGAGCGCAGCATGCCGCTGTGGCCCTGGACGATCATCCCGTACTGGTCGATCGACTTGCTCTACGGGCTGTCCTTTCTGCTGCCGCGCACACGCCAGGAAATGGACCGGCACGCGCTGGCACTGCTCAGCGCACAAGTGATCAGTGTCACCTGCTTCCTGCTGTGGCCGCTGCGGTTCACCTTCGAACGGCCAGAGCTGGGTGGGCTGTTCGGCTGGCTGTTCGATGTACTGATGGGCTTCGACAAACCGTTCAACCAGGCGCCATCGCTGCATATTGCGCTGCTGGTGATTATCTGGACGATGTTTGCCCGGCATGTGCAACGCCAGCCCTGGCGATGGCTGATGCATGGCTGGATGGCGTTGATCGGAGTGTCGGTACTGACCACCTGGCAGCATCATTTCATCGATGTACCCACGGGTGCATTGGCGGGGTTTGCCTGCGTCTGGCTGTGGCCGCATCAGGGGCGGCTGCCCTGGCAGCAGGCGCACCTTGCATGGGATGCCAAGCGCTGGCGGGTGGCGTTTTATTATGCCGTCGGCGCTGTTTTGTGCGCTGTGCCTGCCGTTGTGTCGGGCGGCGCCTGGTTGTGGTTGACCTGGCCGGCCGTGTCGCTGGCACTGGTTGCGCTGAACTATGGTGTGTTGGGTGCAGGCGGGTTTCAGAAAGGCGCCGATGGGCGCTTGTCGAATGCGGCCAGCTGGCTGCTGGCACCGTATTTGGTCGGAGCGTGGGTCAATTCGCGGCTATGGACCCGGCACCACCCACAGGCCGATGAAGTGTGCGATGGCGTGTATCTGGGGAGGATCCCTGGGCGCAGCACGCAGTTCGCTGCGCTTGTCGATTTGTGCGCCGAGCTGCCGTGCGCTGTCAGCCGCCCTGCTGCGGACATTTGTGGGAGCGGCCTTGTGTCGCGAAAGGGCTGCGCAACAGCCCCGGCAATGTCTGCCGCGAAGCTGAAAAACCGGGGCCGCTTCGCGCCCCTTTCGCGGCACAAGGCCGCTCCTACAACGGCCGCGCCAGCCTTTGAGTATCAGTGTTTCCCTACCCTGGATCTGATAGCGCCGGACGTTGTCCTGCTACAGCAGGCCGCCGAGGCCATCGAACGCCTGCACGCCCAAGGCCCTGTACTGGTCTGCTGTGCTCTGGGCTATTCGCGCAGCGCCAGCGCCGTGGCCGCCTGGCTGCTGCTCTCCGGCCGCTGCAGCAACGCCCAGCAGGCCGAAGCACTGATCCGCAAAGCCCGCCCCGGCATCGTTCTGCACCCGGCACACCGCCTGGCCTTGCAACAGCTTGGAGCACAGCCATGAACATGCGTGTGGTGGCCAGCCTGCTGGGTCGCGGCAAACAGCTGGAACGCTTGTCCGACGGCCTCACCCTGCTGGCCCTGGCCTACGGCCTTGCACCTTTGTTGGGTGCCCCACTTCAACCGCTGGCCAGCCTGCTGTGCGGCGTGCTGCTGGTGCTTGGCGTGGTGCACAAGTACTGGGCCATCCGCGTGGCCATAGATGCCGAACTGTTCACCCACCTCGCCAGCAGCAACCACCTGGCAGCGGACACCCAGGCCCTGGACCGCGCCCTGTTCGAGCTGAAACTGAAACCGCAGGCCACGGACGCCCGCGCCTGGCCTGATCGCAGCCAGGCCGCACTGAACCTGTTGCGCCGCCAGGCAGTGTGCCTGGGCCTGCAGTTGTCGCTGGCCTTGGCTACCCTGCTGACACTGCCTTTGAAGGGATGACCACCGATCCATGCTCGCCAACCTGACCGCCTACCTCATCACCTCCGCCGCCCGTCTGATCACGGGTGCCCGCGCCCTGTGGCTGGGTTGCACGCCGCTGCCAGTGCAGCGCCTGTACTTCGCCAACCACAGCAGCCACGGTGACTTCGTGCTGCTGTGGGCTTCACTGCCGCAGCCCTTGCGCAAACGCACCCGCCCGGTGGCCGGCGCGGATTACTGGGCCAAGCCGGGCATCCGCGATTTTCTCATTCGCAAGGTGTTCAACGGCGTATTGATCGACCGCCAACGCAGCGAAGGCCAGGGCAGCCCGCTACAGCCCATCCTTGAAGCCGTGGCTCAAGGCGACTCGCTGATCTTCTTCCCGGAAGGCACGCGTAACCTGGGCGACGAGCCACTGATGCCGTTCAGAAGCGGGTTGTACCACCTGGCTGCGGCCAACCCCGACGTCGAGCTGGTGCCGGTATGGATCGCCAATCTCAACCGGGTGATGCCCAAAGGCCGCGCCCTGCCCCTGCCGTTGCTGTGCACACTGAGCTTTGGCGAACCGCTGCACCTGCACGCTGACGAAAGCAAGCAGGCCTTTCTCGAGCGGGCCAGCCAGGCCCTGCTGACCCTGGCCCCGAAGGATGCCTGACATGGACGACAACACCCTTTCCCTGTTCGCCGGCATCGGCGCCCTGCTGCTGCTCGCCAGCGTGACCGGCCGCCTGCTGAAGTGGCGCGCCGGCCCGGCGCCACACGCGGTGATCGACAACCTCAACGCCCGCATCAACGCCTGGTGGGTGATGGTGCTGGTGATCGGCATCGCCTTCCTGTTCGGGAAATACGGCGTGATCGTGCTGTTCTATGGCGTGTCGTTCTACGCACTGCGCGAATTCATGACCCTCACCCCGACCCGGCGCAGCGACTACCCGGCGCTGGTGGCAGCGTTTTATGTGGCACTGCCGGTGCAGTACGTGCTGATCGCCATGGACTGGTACGGCCTGTTCAGCATCTTCATCCCGGTGTACCTGTTCCTGCTGCTGCCGATTTTGGCCAGCTTCGGCGGCGATACCACGCGTTTTCTCGAACGTGCGTCAAAGGTGCAGTGGGGGCTGATGATCGCGGTGTACTGCGTATCGTCGGTGCCCGCCTTGATGACCCTGGACATCCCCGGCTACGAGGGGCGGAACCTGCTGCTGATCGCCTGGCTGATCCTGGTGGTGCAGATCAGCGACGTGCTGCAATACGTGTGCGGCAAGCTGTTTGGCAAGCACAAGGTGGCCCCCAACCTGTCACCGTCCAAGACCGTAGAAGGGTTGGCCGGCGGCGTGGCACTGGCCACCCTGATCGGCGCCCTGTTGTGCTGGATCACCCCGTTCACCTTCTGGCAGGCCGCGCTGATGGCGTTGGCGGTCAACGCCATGGGCTTCTTCGGCGGGCTGGTGATGTCGGCGATCAAGCGCGACCGCGGGGTGAAGGACTGGGGCCACATGATCGAAGGCCACGGCGGCATGCTCGATCGCATGGACTCGGTGTGCTTTGCCGCGCCGGTGTTCTTCCACTTTGTGCGGTACTGGTGGGCGTAGCCAATATCAAACGTCTGGCATAGCGCGAGCAGACAGCTGGACGTCGAGCCCAGGCAACTGCGGCTCGGCCGATGGCCCTATGGTGACCAGTCATTCAGCCAGTCACCAGGAGTTGTCCCATGTCCGATTTCATCACCGTCCTGCGCGAAACCTGCCCGACGCCGGTCGTGGACGCCACCAAGTGGAAGCGCATCGGCGGCGATCCGCACACCGTCAACCTCAATGCCTACCTGTCGGCCGACGGCAGCAAGATCATGGGCACCTGGATCTGCACCCCGGGCAAGTTCGAGGTCAACTACGAGAAGTGGGAGTTCTGCCACTTCCTCGATGGCTACTGCATCATCACCCCGGAAGGTGAAGAGCCGAAGCACCTGAAGGCCGGCGATGTGTTCGTGATCGAACCAGGTATGAAAGGCACCTGGGAAGTGGTCGAGACCGTGCGCAAGTATTTCGTCTTCGCCTGATCCCTGAAGCTACACATAGCCCTGTGTAGGAGCAGCCTTGTGCTGCGAAGAGGCCAGTTCAGACACAGCAGTTGTGTTGTCTTGGCTGGCCTCTTCGCAGCACAAGGCTGCTCCTGCAAATCTCTAGCCTGAAGTACGGGCAAAAAAAATCGCGGGGCAGGTGCCCTTCCCTCTGGTGCGCAGTTACAGAGGGAAGGCCGCCTGGCCCGCGATGAAGCCCACCTCTTGCGTCAATCTTTCTTGCGATAACCCTCGACGATGGCCGAGAAGTCCTTGCCTCCCTCGCCACGCAGGCTCATGGCCTGATACAGCTGCTGGGCCACGGCGCCGAGGATCACCGGTTGGTGAGCCTGGCGTGCCGCTTCAGTGGCCAGCCCCAAATCCTTGAGCATCAGGTCGGCGCCAAAGCCGCCGGTATAGCCACGCGATGCCGGTGCCGTTTCGATAATGCCCGGCCACGGGTTGTAGGTGTCCGAACTCCAGCAACGCCCGGTCGAGCTGTTGATAATGCCGGCCAGCACCTTGGTGTCGATGCCCAGCGCGTTGCCCAGGGCCATGGCCTCGGACACGCCGATCATCGAAATACCCAGCAGCAGGTTGTTGCAGATCTTGGCGATCTGCCCGGTACCAACTTCACCGCAATGCACGATGTTGCGGCCCATCTGCTCCAGTACCGGCTTGAGCGTGGCGAACAGCTCGGCGCTGGCACCGACCATGAAGGTCAGGGTGCCCGCCGCCGCGCCGCCAGTGCCACCGGACACCGGCGCGTCGCCCAGGTCCACGCCTTTGGCCGCTGCCGCCTTGGACACATCACGGGCGGTCTGCGGGTCGATGGTGCTGCAGTCCACGGTAGGCGTACCGGCACGAATACCGGCCAGCACGCCATCTTCGTTCAGGTACACGCTGCGCACATGGGCCGCAGCTGGCAGCATTGTGATCACCAGGTCGCTGTTGGCCGCCGCGTCCTTGGGCGACGGGCTGATCTGCCCACCCAGTTCTGCCAGCTCGGCCAGCACGGCCTTGTTGAGGTCGAACAGGTTCAGTTGGTGCCCGGCCTTGATCAGGTTGCGGGCCATGGGCGCGCCCATGTTGCCGAGGCCGATGAATGCGATACGCATGACTTCTCCTTAGCGCAGGCTGATGGTGGTGTTCACACCGTCATTGATGCTGTCGTCATCAAACCAGCGGGCGGTGACGGTTTTGGTCTGAGTGTAGAACTGCACCACTTGCTTGCCGTACGGGCCGAGGTCGCCGAGCTTGGAGCCACGGGAGCCGGTGAAGCTGAAGAACGGTACCGGTACCGGGATCGGGATGTTGATGCCAACCTGGCCGATATCGATTTCGCTCTGGAACTTGCGCGCTGCCGCGCCGCTCTGGGTGAACAGGCCGGTGCCGTTACCGAACGGGTTGGCGTTGACCAAGGCGATGGCCTCGTCGAGGGTATCGACCTCCAGGGTGACCAGCACCGGGCCGAAGATTTCCTGGGTATACACCTGCATGTCGGTCTTCACGCCCGAGAACAGGGTTGGGCCAACGAAGTTGCCTTGCTCGTAGCCCGGCACCGTGACCTCGCGGCCGTCGAGTTCCAGCTTGGCGCCTTCCTTGATGCCGCTTTCGATCAGGCCCAGCACACGCTCCTTGGCGCGTTTGGAAACCACCGGGCCAACGTCGGTGCCCGGTTCGCAGCCGGCATTGACCTTGAGCTTGCTCGCCGCGTCCTTGATGTCGGGCAGCCACTCACGGGCCTTGCCCACCAGCACCGCCACCGAGGTGGCCATGCAGCGCTGGCCCGCCGCGCCGAAGGCGGCACCGACCAGGGCGTTGACGGTTTGCGTGCGGTTGGCATCGGGCAGCACTACCGCGTGGTTCTTGGCGCCCATCATCGACTGCACGCGCTTGCCGTGCTGGCTGCCGAGGTTGTACACATGGGTGCCGACTTCGGTAGAACCGACGAAGGAAATTGCCTTGATGTCCTGATGCGTGCAGATGGCATCCACCACTTGCTTGCCACCGTGCACCACGTTGAGCACGCCTGCCGGTACGCCGGCTTCCAGCGCCAGCTCGACCAGCAGCATGGTCGACAGCGGATCCTGCTCGGAAGGTTTGAGCACGAAAGTGTTGCCGCAGACGATGGCCATGGGGAACATCCACAGCGGGATCATGGCCGGAAAGTTGAACGGAGTGATACCGGCGCATACGCCGATTGGCTGGCGCAGGGTGTAGGTATCGACACCGCCGGCGACGTTCTCGGCGAACTCGCCCATCTGCAGGGTACCAATGGACGCGGCGTGTTCGACCACCTCCAGGCCGCGGAAGATATCGCCTTCGGCATCGGCCAGGGTTTTGCCCTGCTCGGCGCTGAGCACCTGGGCAATGCGTTTGGTGTGTTCGCGGATCAGCGCCTGCAGCTTGAGCATGATGCGCATGCGCGCGCCAATCGGGGTGTTGCGCCAGGTCTGGAAAGCGCTGTGGGCAGCAGCCACGGCAGCGTCGACTTCCTCGACGGTGGCGAACGGCACGCGCGCCAGCACTTCTTGGGTGGCCGGGTTGACGATGTCGCGCCACTCGGTAGTTTTCGATTCGACCCACTGGCCGTTGATCAGCAGCTTCACCTGCTCGACCTTGGTGCTGTTAGGGGACTGCGGTGCGTTCATCTGCGTTCTCCTTGGAATTATTGTCGGGACGAGATCGCCAGCGCCAAGCAAACGCGAGGTGGCGTCCTGAGGCTTGTTTCGAGTATAGATGTGCAAACATCCAACAAGAACGCACAAAAAAACCGGATCATCATGCAAAAAGACCTCACATCCCTGAGCGCGCTCAACTGGGACGACCTGAAGTTTTTCCTTGAAGTGGCCCGCACCCGCAAGGCCAGCAGCGCCGCCAAACGCCTGAGCGTGGACTACACCACGGTGTCGCGGCGCATCAGCTCGCTTGAGGGGGCGCTGGGCACGTTGCTGTTCGAAAAGTCGCGGACCAACGGCTTTGTCCTCACCGCCGAGGGCCAGCGCTTGCTCGGTTATGCCGAGTCGATCGAAAGCACGCTGCACATGGCGTGCGAGCAGGTGTCCGGGTCGGGCGTGGCGTTGTCGGGGCATGTACGCATGGGCTGCACCGAGGGCTTCGGCAGCTTTTTCATCACGCCACAGCTAAGCCACTTCGTTGATGCCTACCCGGCGATTTCTGTGGATATCCTGCCACTGCCGCACTTCATCAGCCTGTCCAAGCGCGAGGCGGACATCGTCATTGCCCTGGAGCGGCCGGAGCATGGGCCTTATGTGTGCTGCAAGCTGTGCGATTACCGCTTGCGGCTGTATGCGACCCAGGATTACCTGGACAGCCATGCGCCGATCCGCCAGGTAGCGGACTTGGCCAAACACCCGTTCATCAGTTACGTGGATGACCTGGCGTTCAGTTCGGAGCTTTTGTACCTGGCCAACCTGATTCCCGGTGCCAGCGCGCACTTGCGCAGTACCAGTGTGATTGCGCAGTACACCGCCGTGTTGCAGGGGCGTGGGCTGGCGATACTGCCGTGCTTCCTTGCGGCGCAAGACCCGCGGCTGGTGACGGTGCTGCCCGAGGAGATCGAGGTGACGCGGCAGTTCTGGATGTACTGCCGGGAGGACTTGCGCAAGTTGAAACGCATTACCTTGCTGTGGGATTACATCCGTGGGGTGACCGAGGCGAATGCACCGTTGTTGATGGGGGAAACCCGCGACATGCGCTTTGCTCAGGAGTGATGGTGCTGCGTAGCTCCTTTGCAGGATCAGCCTTGTGCTGCGGAGCGGCCAGTCATGGCAATACAACTGCTGTGCCTGGTCTGGCCTCTTCGCAGCACAAGGCTGCTCCTACAGAGAAATGTGATAGCTCAGCGGACAGCGGTCAGTAGGACGCCACCACTATCGACACCCGACGGTTCTCGGTGCGCCCCGCACTGGTGCGGTTGTCCGCCACCGGTTGTGTGCTGCCCAGGCCGCGGCTTTGGATGTTCTGCGCCTGCATGCCAACCCCGACCAGCGCCCTGGTCACGCTCTGCGCACGGCGCTCGGACAGCTGCTGGTTGTACGCCGCTTTGCCCGACGAATCGGCATGGCCGTCCACCCGCACGCCCTGGATGCCAACGCCAAGCAGCGCCTTGCCGATGCGCTCGACAATTGCCTGGCTCTGGCCGTTGAGGCCGTCCAGATCGCTACCGAACAGCACTTTGCCGGACAAATCGTAGGCCCAGCCTTCATCGGTGGGGGTAAAGCCTTCACGCTTGAGCACGGCGATCTGTTCGGGGGTCAGGCCTTTTTTGGGGGGGCTCTGGCAACCGGTCAGCGCCAGCACGGCGAGCAACAAGGCCCAAAGGGGGAAACGTAAAGCGTGTATCACGGGTTCAACTCCTGTTTTTGATTTCATTGGCGGACCGTTCCGTCTGCGCCACTTGCCAATGGCCACGGCGTTTGCGCTTGGCCTGGTACATCGCCGCATCGGCGGCATTGAGAAGACTGGCGGGGTCAGCGCCGTCCTCCGGGTAATAGGCAATACCGACACTCAGTGAGGTGGCGATACTGCGGCCACTGTCCAGCTGCACGGGCAGCTTCATGCTGGCAACAATCTTCTCGGCAATGAGCTCGGCGTCCTCGCGCGACTGCAAAGGTGTGAGCAGTACCGCAAACTCATCACCGCCCAGGCGTGCCACCAAGTCGTGCTCACGCAGTTGGGCACGCACGCGGTCGGCCACGCTGATCAGTACTTCGTCACCCACTGCATGGCCGAGGGTGTCGTTGATCTGCTTGAAGTGGTCGCTGTCGAGGAACAGCAGCGCCAGGTGGTCTTGCTGCCGCGCAGCGTTTCGCACGCTGCGGTTCAGGCGCCCTTCGAAGAACGCGCGGTTGGGCAGGCCGGTCAGGCTGTCGTGGCTGGCCTGGTGGGCCAGGGTCTGGTTTTCGTTCTGCAGGTGGCTGTGCCATACCTCCAGTTCGTCGAGCAAGGCATTGAAGTCGTTGCCCAGTTCGTTGAGTTCGGCAATCGGTGCTTCCGGCACGCGCCGGTCGAAACTGCGCTCGCGGCGGGCGGCGTGGGCGACGCTGGCCAGGCCACGCAGCGGGCGGACGATATCGCTGAGCAGTCGCCGCGACAGGTATTGCGCCGCCAAGGCACTGAGTATTGTGCAGAACAGGATGCCGGCCAAGCCGCTCAGCAGGAACAGCAACAGGCTACGGCCCTGGCCGACCAGTTCGATGTGCCCGACCTGCTGTTGCTGGTGCAGGATCGGCAGGTTCACCGGCTCATCCAGCAACGCGGTGGCAACCTGCACTTCAAGCTTGGCGAGCATGCCAGTATCGGCGCGTTGCCAGTGCGCCAGCAGCTCGCCTTCGTCGTTGAAGACCTTGGCCTCGGCCACCTCCTCGCGACTGGCGATCAGCGCCAGCGATTCATTGGCCGCAGCACTGTCATCGAATACCACCGCCGCTTCCACGGTGTAGTTGATCGACCGGGCGATCAGGTGCAGGTTGTGATTGGCGTAGACGCGCAGGGCGAGCACGCCCAGCAGCGTGAGTGAAATACCGGCCAGGCCCACGGCGAGCAAGGCAACGTTGAGGTGGCCACGGCCCAGCACCGAGCGCAGGGTCGGGCGCACGCCCTGCTTGCGGGTCGGCTTCATGGCTGCACCGCCCGGCGCCGCGACAATTGCAGCACACTGGGGTGGATGCGTACGCCGGAACGCGCCACCGAGTCGAGGTTGACGTCAAAGGCCACCTGCTGGTCGCTGACCCGCAGGCAGAACAGGCTGCCAACCGTGCACGGGTCGTTCGCTTCGCTGATGCTCAATACCGGGTGGCCGCTGACGCGCTCGAACAGTCGGTCACGCTGGCCCTGGTCGAGTTTGCCGATGTAGATGGCATCGCAGGCTTGGGCGACCTGAGTGTCTTCTGCCAGCAGGCGCCGCACCTGCAGCGGGCGGCCGGACTCCTGCACATGGCCTTTGATCAGGTCATCGGCGTATTCGGTCGGGCCGACCAGGCACAAGCGCAAGGGTGAAGGTTCGACAGGCCAGCGGGCGTAACTGAAGATGCCGAGTACCACTTGGGTGACGGCCTTGGCGCGTTGCTGCACCTGGGCGGCGGTTGTGGCGGTTTCTGCCTGGGCGGGGCCTGCAGAAAGGAACAGGACGGCCAGCAATAGCGAAAGCGCACAGCTTGTCACTCGCCTTGCGGCCACATTCATGTGGGAAATCTCTTAAAGTCCTTACCACTATCGGCGCAAAGATAGCACATGGCCGCATCGTTGTAGGAATGAGCTGCTCCATGTATCGGGGTTGATGGCCCAATCGCCGGCAAGCCAGCTCCCACAGGTGCAGCACAGCTTTCAAAGGCTGTGGAATCCCTGTGGGGGCTGGCTTGCCGGCGATTGGGCCTCGCGGTCTTACACCTGTTCCAGCATCAACCCGGAAATACGCCGCACCTTGCGCGCCACCGCTTCTTCGAAAATGCCCTGGCGTGGCTCGACCAGGCTGAAGCAGTGCTTGGCCCGGGTGATGCCGGTGTATACCAGCTCCTTGGTCAGCACCGGGTTGAGCGCATCTGGCAGCACCAGGGCCGTGTGGCTGAACTCCGAGCCCTGGGACTTGTGCACGGTCATGGCAAAAACCGTTTCCACTTCATTGAGCCGGCTGGGCAAGACGAAACGCACACCACCACTGCCGTCGTTCCGCGGGAAGGCCACCCGCAGCAGCGGCTCACCGCGCTCGTCCGGCAGGCGCAAGGCGATGCCGATATCACCGTTCATCAGGCCCAGGCCGTAGTCGTTGCGGGTCACCAGCACCGGACGCCCTTCGTACCAGGGCTGCTGGCTGTCGATCAGGCCGGCATTGTGAAGCACCCGGGCCACCCGTTCGTTGAGGCCTTCGACACCCCAGGCACCCCGGCGCACCGCGCATAGCAACTGGAAGTCTTCAAAGCTGTGCAGCACCTTGCCCGCCCATTGTTCCCACGCGGGGTCATCAAAGGCGGTTTCCAGTGCAGGCCGGTAGCGGCCAAGGGTGCGCAGGTAGCTGCGATAGCCCTGCGGGCCTTCGGCACCGCGGTTCAGGCCGTCGAGTAGCAGGCGGTCGAAAGCACGGTCCTGCTCGTGCTTGAGGGCAAGGCTGTGCACGTCGGCCGGCGGCTTGGCCAGCAGGTTGCGCGCCGCGTGGGAATCCTGGCGATTGACCAGCCGCGCCAGCTGGCCAATGCCGCTGCCTTCGCCGAAGCGCCGCGAGAAGCGCAGCATCACCAATTGCTGGGCCAGCGGATTGCGCTGCTCATCACCGGCCTTGAGGCCGCTGGCGGCCAGCGACTCGCCACTGATCTGCTCCAGCCACGCTGCGGTCGCTGGCGAGTAATAACCCTCTTCGGCATCCCGGCACAGGTCGCCCAGTACCGCACCGGCCTCGACCGAGGCCAGCTGGTCCTTGTCGCCCAGCAGCACCAGACGCGCCCGGGGTGGCAAGGCGTCGAGCAGGTTGGCCATCATTTCCAGGTCGATCATCGATGCTTCGTCGACCACCAGCACATCCAGCGGCAGCGGGTTACCGGCGTGGTGGCGGAAGTGCCGGGAGCCGGGGCGGCTGCCGAGCAGGCGGTGCACGGTGCTGACGTCAGTGGGGATTTGCCCGCGTACTTCGGCACTGACTTGCAGGCGCTCGACTTGCTGGCCAATGGATTCGGTCAGGCGCGCAGCGGCCTTGCCCGTCGGCGCGGCCAGACGGATGCGCAGCGGCCTGCCCTGCTCCACTGCCGGCCCTTGCAGCAAGGCCAGCAGGCGCACCACGGTGGTGGTTTTACCCGTGCCGGGGCCACCCGTGATGATGCTGAAACCGGCACGGGTGGCCAGCGCACAGGCGAGCTTCTGCCAGTCCACCTGGCCATCTGGTGCGCCACCCTCGAACAGCTGTGCCAGGCGATCTGACAGGTCGGGCAGCGGTGCTTCGGCCTGGGTCAGGCGCTGACGCAAGGTATGGTCGATACGCCGCTCGTAGCTCCAGTAACGGCGCAGGTACAAGCGCTCACCGCTGAGTACCAGTGGCCGGGCTTGTTGGCCCGGGGTATCGCCAGCGGCCACCAGCGAGCTGGCGGCGATGCGCTGGCGCCAGGCATTCAGATCGAGGTTGGCCAGCAACTGCGACGGCAGCAGCAAGGGCCCGATCAGGGCATCGCCTTCAGGCGGCAGCGACAGGGCGAAGTCGGGCTCGGCCAGGGTTTGCTGCAGGTCGAGGCAGACATGGCCGTGGCCCAGTTGGTGGCTGGCCAATGCTGCCGCCAGCAACAGCAAGGGATCACTGCCGGGGGCGCGCTCTTCGAGGAACGACACGAACGCACGGTCCAGGGCCCGCAGCCAGCCCCGCTCTACCCAGCGGTCGAGCAGTTGCAGCAGGTCACCGCTGTCATGCTGCGGCGCCAGCGCCAGCAAGTGCTCGGCGTGCAACGGGGTGGGCAACAGGTCAACCAGGTTTCGGCTCATATCTCGGCTCCGGCAAACAGGTCCTGCTGTGCCGGTGGGTGCTCGCCACGGAACAGCGCATCAAGGCTTTCGATCAGCTCGCGCGGTGGCTTGGTGTGGTACACGCCGTGGCCGCTGCTGCTCGCGCCGCGCAGGAAGATGAACAGGGCGCCGCCGACATGGCGGTCGTAATCGTAGTCCGGCAGGCGAGCGCGCAACTGGCGGTGCAGGGCCAGCAGGTACAGCACGTACTGCAGGTCGTAGCGGTGCTCGATAATGGCCTTTTCCATGGCCATGGCGTCGTAGGCCTGGATGTCCGGGCCCAGCCAGTTGGACTTGTAGTCGGTGACGTAGTACCGCCCGTCCAGCTCGAACGCCAGGTCGATGAAACCTTTGAACATGCCGTTGAGCACGGTCGGCTGCGCCGCCGGGCGTGCCAGGCCCGGATGGGTGTGGCGTGCCACCAGGCGGTCGAGTTGTTCGGCGTCGACCTGGTGGCTCGCGAACCAGAACTCCATTTCGATCTGGTAATGACACAACTGCCCCAGCGTCACGCCCTGGTCGCTGCCCGGCAACGGCAGCGCCTCGCCCAGCAAGCGTCGCATCCACTGGCTGAGGGTGGGGATCCAGCCGGTCCAGTCGCGACGGTTACAGCGCTGGCCAACGGTGCGCTCGATCAGCTGCGGGTCACTGCTGACCTGGCTGAAGCCCTCGCGCCCCGCCCATTCCAGCAAGCCATGCAGGAAGGTGCCGGGGTTCGGCCCCCGCGGGAAGCGGTGAATGTCGCCACTGTCGGCCGGCACATCGCGCAGTACCTGGGCATCGACCACTTCGTCATCCAGCAGTTGCTGGGCCTGCGAACTGTCGGCAACCAGCGCCTGATCGCCGATACGCAGGGCGCTGTACGAAGCGATCCACCAATGCTCGGCCGCTGCGCGGCGCGGCTTGCGTGCGGGCAGCAGCTCACGGTCGGCATGGGGCATGCGATATACCTGCTCATCTGCCGGCGGCAGGCCAGGGCAAGCGATGTGCGGGCATGTCGCCGCCAGCGCCTGCAACCACTGGGTAAGCTGCTGCGAGCCTGCCAGGGCAAGGCCACCACCCAACAGATAGCCAAGTGCCGAGCGGTGCAGTTGTGAACTCTTTTGATTGCCGCGCTTCAAGTCGGCAACACCCAGCCAGCAAGCATGCTGGGCACGGGTCAGGGCCACGTAGAGCAGACGCAGGTCTTCGGCCAGGCGCTCGTCGTCGGCCCGCTCGATCTGCGCCTGGTCCGGGGTCAGGGTGAGGTGGGCGTCGCCGTGGCTGTCATGCCAGGCCAACGGCAGGCGGCTGCCGTCCACCGGTTTGCTGGTGCAGATGAACGGCAGGTAAACCAGGGGATACTCCAGGCCCTTGGACTTGTGGATGGTCACCACCTTGACCAGCTGTTCGTCGCTCTCCAGGCGCAGGATCTGCTCTTCACCGGCCTGCCCGGAACTGGCCAGGTGCTCGGCCAGGTGGCGGATCAGCGCCTGTTCACCGTCCAGCTCACCCGCCGCCTGCTGCAGCAGTTCGGCCAGGTGCAGCAGGTTGGTCAGCACACGTTCGCCGTCACTGCGACGGATCAGCGTGCGCGGCAGTTGGAAGTCGTGCAGCAGGAGCCGCAGCATGGGCAGTACACCTTGGCGTTGCCAGGTATCGCGATAATGGCGAAAACGCATGACCCAACCTTCCCAGACCCGTTCGTCCTGGTTCAGCCGGTCCAGCGCGGCCAGCGACAGGCCCAGTGTCAGGCTGGCCAGTGCGGCCTTGAGCAGGCGCTCCGAGTCTGGCTCGGCGCAGGCCTTGAGCCAGGCCAGCAGGTCGTGGGCTTCCTGGGCGGAAAACACCGAGTCCTTGTCGGACAGGTACACACTGCGCACATCGCGTGCGGCCAGCTCGGCACGGACCATCTGCGCTTCATGGCCGTCACGCACCAGGATGGCGATGTCCGAGGGCAGGCACGGGCGCAGTTCGCCTTCGCCATTCTGGAAGCCCGCTGTGCCCTGCTGACCGCCATTGAGCAAGGCGACGATATGGCTGGCGCAGCTGGCCGCCAGCTGCTGGCGGTAGACACTGCTGGAGACTGGCTCTTCGCTTGCCAGCTGCCAGCATTGCAGGGCTGCGCTGGCTTCCCCGTCAATCAGCAGCTGTTCGCCACGGCCCTTGGCGCGGACTTCGATGAACGGCAGCGGGTTGTCATCGGGCTCGCGGAACAGGAATGCCCCGCGCCCCGCATCACGCGCCTCGGCCTGCAGGAATACCTGATTGACCGCCGCGACCATGGCCTTGCTGGAGCGGTAGTTGGTATCCAGGCTATGCAACCGGCCGCTGGTGGCGCGCCGTGCAGCGAGGTAGGTGTAGATGTCGGCACCGCGGAAGGCGTAGATCGCCTGCTTGGGGTCACCGATCATGAACAGGCCGGTTTCTGCGCGGTTTTCGCTGATCTGGTAGATACGCTCGAAAATGCCGTACTGCACCGGGTCGGTGTCCTGGAATTCGTCGATCAGTGCTACCGGGAACTGCTCGCGGATCAGCCCGGCCAGGCGTTCACCGGCCTCGCTGGCCAAGGCGTGCTGCAGGCGCACGAGCATGTCGTCGAAGCCCATTTCCGCACGCCGGCGCTTCTCGATTTCGAACCGCGCCGATACCCAGTTGGCGGCATGCTCGAGCAAGGGCGCCTCTGGGCTGTCCAGGGCCTGCAATTGTTGCTGCAGTGTCTGCATCGCGTTGAGGGCCGGGTGCTCGGGTGGCTCGCCCTTCCAGGCTTCGGCCATGCCGTCTGGCGTCAGGCGGGTGAAACCGGTACCCAGGTCGAGCTCAACGAGTTGTTCGTCGCCGGCCCAGGCACAGAGCTTGTCGAACCAGGGCTCGAAGTAACGGGCCTGCATCTTGCGGCCATCGACCTGCTTGGCGGCCAGCGCATCGCGGCAGATTTGCCGCAGTTCGTCGGCCCACTGCGCCCACGGCGCCTTGAGCCGGGCCAACTGTTCGCCACGTTGCTGCAGCGATGCCTGGATCAGGGCTGCGGGCTCTGGCCCGTCCTGATGGGCGCGCACGCGGCCGAACAGTGGGCGAATGCGCGGCAGCAAGGCATCGGGGCTGCCCCAGTTGCCACGCACCCAGACCAGTGCGTCACCTTGCATGCCATAGCAGAAGCGCCGCCAGTAATCACGCATGACCTGGCCGAGCAGTTCACTGTGGTCGGTTTCCAGGGTTTGGGTGAACAAGCTGCCGCTGTCGAAGGCATGCTCGCGCAGCATGCGCTGGCACCAGCCGTGAATGGTCGATACCGCAGCCTCGTCCATCCACTGCACGGCGATTTCCAGGCGGCCTGCACAACGCGGCCAGGCCTCTTGCGGATAATCGTCACGCAGCTGATGCAGCAGCGGGTCTGCGCGTTCCAGTTCGCCACGGAAGAACCGTGCAGCCTCTGCCAGACGGGCGCGGATACGTTCGCGCAGTTCCTTGGTGGCTGCGTCGGTGAAGGTCACCACGAGGATCTGCGGTGGCAGCAGCTCGCGACCAAAACCCTGCTCACCTCCGTGGCCGAGGATCAGGCGCAGGTACAGCGCCGAAATGGTAAAGGTCTTGCCCGTACCGGCGCTGGCCTCAATCAGCTGGCTGCCGTGCAGGGGGAAACTCAGTGCCAGAGGACGGTCCTGGGTCATGCGCCTTTCTCCGGGTTGCCCAGGGTCTGCCAAGGGGCGGTGAACAATGGGCGGTACAAGGTTTCGCACCAGCCTTCAAAGGTTTCGTCAGCGGTGAGTGCGGCGAAGTCGCGGTACTGTCGGGCCAGGGCGATGCTTTCATTGCGCTCACCGAAACTGGTGCGCTCGTCGCCCTCATAGGCACGGGCAGCTGCGGCCAGGGCTTTGTCGGCATCGTCCTGGGCCAGCCAGGCGAACGCGGTCTTGGCTGCAACCGGCAGCGGCGCGTTCATCGCCGCCTGGCGGGCCACCAACAGGTCGCCAAGCAGTTGGGCGGCCTGGTCTTGCGGCAGCGGTGCGAGCAACAAAGTCAGGTCACTGGCCACCAAGGCACTGTTGTAGTGGTAGCCCGCCGCGCAGGCCGCCAGGTGCGTAACCCAGGGCGCAATCAGGCGGTGCCACTTGAGGTTGTTGCGCCCGGCGCTGATGGTGTTAGGCACGGTGGTGATGCTCAGCAGGCTCTGGTCATCCGCCTGGAACACACGGCCCAGCCAGCCTTCGAGCCGATGTTGGCCGTGCTCGAAATGCACCGGCAACGCGCCCTCGACCAACTGGGGCCAGCGTTGCAACAACTGGCGGTGGCGTTGCAGCAAATCTGGTAGAGGTTCGATCAACTCGCTTTGCAGCAACTCGCCAAAGCCGGCCAGCGGCAGCAAGCCACAGGCCTGCAGACGTCGGGCCTGTGCCTTCAAGGCTTGCTCCGCATTGTCCGGCTCGGACAGCGCCGCACCCAGCAGGCTTTCGCTGGCGCCGTAGCGTTGCAGGGTATCGAGAACGAACGGTTCTTCATCTGGGGTTGGCGCTTCCAGCGCTTCGAAATACACCTTCAGCCGCTGACTGAAGAAATGCCGCACCGGGTGGCGCAGAAAGTCATTCAGTTGGGTGAGGCTCAAGGCTTCATCGTCCTGGTAAGGCGGCAGGTCGGAGTCGCTCTGCTCATCCTCCTCACTCTGCCGGTGCAGCACCTGCCATTCGTGGGCAAAGCTGAACAGCGGGCTGCCCTTCTCGAAGTAACGCGAGCTGAACGGTTGCAGCGGGTGCTCCTGGGTCAGGGCGTGTAAAAACTGCTCGCCCGGTTGTGCGGGCTGCCCTTGCTCTGCGCCGGCCAGATGCCAGCCGGCGGCGAGGTGATCGCGCAACTGGCCGATCAGTACCGAGGCCGGGCGTTCGCTGTTGTCGCGGATACTGCGCCCGATCCAGCTGATATACAGCTGGTCACGTGCCGACAGCAGCGCTTCGAGCAGCAGGTAGCGGTCATCTTCGCGGCGCGAGCGGTCACCGGGTCGGTAGTCGCTGGCCATCAGGTCGAAGTCCAGCGGTTGCTGGGCGCGGGGGTAGTCGCCATCGTTCATGCCCAGCAGGCAGACCACGCGAAACGGGATGGCGCGCATGGGCATGAGGGTGCAGAAGTTCACCGAACCGGCGAGGAAACGTTGCGACAGCTTGCCCTGGTCGAGGCCCGACAGCCAGGCTTCACGGACTACGGTCAGCGGCAGCGGGTCTTGCAGGTCAACGGCCTCGCACACTTCAAGCCAGCTATCGCGCAGCTCTTGCAATTGCATCAGCAGGAACTCGTCGTGCTCGCCCTCCGCGAGGAAGAACACTTGCAACAAGGCATTCAGGCGCTCCCCCCACTGGCTGACGGTAGCAGGCTCGGACAAGGCCTGATAGGCCACTTCGAGCGCGTCGAGCAGCGCGGCCAGCGGGCCGATCAATGCCGCGTCCAGGCCACCGATTTCATCGTAGGGTTCGATACCATCACACGCTTCACCCACGCCCACCGCGTAGCCCAGCAGCATGCGCCGCAAGCCGAAACGCCAGCTGTTCTGTTCAAGCCCTGCGGGCAAGCCCAAGCTGGCCCGCTGCTCGGCATTGAGCCCCCAGCGAATGCCGGCGCCCTCGATCCAGCGGTGCAGGGTAGGCAGGTCATTTTCGCGAATGCCAAAACGTGCACGCACGGCCGGTACGTCCAGCAGGTCGAGCACTTCGCTGACCGCGAAACGGCTGTCCGGCAACTTCAGCAGGTGTTCGAGGGCGATCAGCAGAGGCTCGCGACCGCGCTGGCCCTGGTCGGTGAGGGTGAACGGAATGTAGCGCGGGTCATTGCGTTGCAACTGGCCGAACACCGCGCGGATATGCGGCGCGTAGGTGTCGACGGCCGGCAGCATGACGATCACGTCACGCGGGCGCAAGGTAGGGTCGGCGCTGAAGCGGGCCAGCAGCTGGTCGTGCAGGATCTCCACTTCGCGTTGCGGGCTGTGGGCAATGTGGAAACGTACCGAACGGTCTTTCACCGTGTCGACTGCCGGCCAAAGCTCGCGGGTTTCGGCGAGCGGGCGTAGTTCGAGAATGTCGTCCTGCAACTGGTTTAGCAGCGTTGTGGGCGAGCCATCACTGAACAGGTCGATGCGGCCATCGCTGAACACACCCTGGTAGCTGCCTGGGTCGTCATAACTGTCGAGCAGGTTGATGTAGTCGCGGCCTTGTTTGCCCCAGGCTGCCAGCAACGGGTGGGCATGTTGATGCAGCGACTGGTCGTCCAGTTGCAGGGGCATGCCCTGCTTGCGCTGCTGGCGCTTGTACTGATGGCGCAGCAAATCCTTGTCGGCAACGATATCGGCCCAGTGGTGGCGGCAGGGGTTGTGCACGCACAGCAGCACCTGACTGAAGCGGGCCAGGCCCGCCAATGCTTCCAGGGCCTGGGCTGGTAGCGAAGAGATACCGAACACGATCACCCGCGGTGGCAGCCCGGCCGGTGCCTGCTGCAGGCTGTTGATACGTTCGATGAAGCGCTGATGCACCCCGGCGCGGCTCTGTGCCATGCCCGCTTCACCGACATCATCCAGCAGCGCACGCCACAATTCGGCCTGCCAGCGATTGCCTGGGGGCAGCGCTTTGCGCTCGCCGCGGGCGGTGTTGAGAATGTGCTCGCCCGCCGCCCAGTCCTTGAGCCAATCAGCGCGGTAGACCTGGTACTGGTCAAACAGGTCGGCCAACCGCTCGGCGAGCTGGTAACGCTTGCGCAGGTCGCTGTCGTCGGTAAGGAAGCGCCGCAGCGGTTCGAAATGCGGGCGCTCGATCAGGGCCGGCAGCAGGCGCATCAGGCGCCAGGTCAGCGGGGCCTTGTCGAGCAGGGAAACTTCAGGAATTTCGTCGCGGCCCAACACGCTTCGGTATAACTGCCACATGAAGCTGCCGGGCAGTTGCACATCGATTGCGGCGGCGATGCCACAACCACCTTGGTCGTCTTCAAGGGGGTCTTCGGCCAAGGCGAGCTTGAGCCATTGGGCGATGCCATTGCTTTGTACCAGGGCGATTTCGTTTTCCAGCGGCGCCAAGGGGTAGCGACGCATCCAGCTCACCACCAGACTGCGCAGGTCGTCGAGGCGGTTGCCGTGGACGATCATGAAGCCGGGGTGGAGAGTGGTAGTAGCCATTGAGCATTCCCTGGGAGGCGGTTGATTCCGATGCGGAACCATATCACGGGGCATGCCGTGGACCATGGCATGCATGGAGACAAATCTTTTCCTAGGCGGAAAAGACAAAACCCCTACCTGCATGCGCAGATAGGGGTTTTGCGAAATGAATCTTGACGATGACCTACTCTCACATGGGGAAACCCCACACTACCATCGGCGATGCATCGTTTCACTACTGAGTTCGG